>Ga0180223_1000018_pt1 | contig 539667 bp, 510 predicted proteins | sample eDN5th30CKraftOP_FD_151337 | JGI IMG/M metagenome (GOLD analysis project Ga0180223, IMG submission 151337) | Enriched Organic Plus compost microbial communities from Emeryville, California, USA - eDNA 5th pass 30_C Kraft OP (version 2) (version 2) ...
TTTGGCACCTCGATGTCGGCTCGTCGCATCCTGGGGCTGGAGTAGGTCCCAAGGGTTGGGCTGTTCGCCCATTAAAGCGGTACGCGAGCTGGGTTTAGAACGTCGTGAGACAGTTCGGTCCCTATCCTCTGTGCGCGCAGGAAATTTGAGAGGATCTGTCCTTAGTACGAGAGGACCGGGACGGACGAACCTCTGGTGTGTCAGTTGTTCCGCCAGGAGCACCGCTGATTAGCTACGTTCGGAACGGATAACCGCTGAAAGCATCTAAGCGGGAAGCCGGCCTCAAGATGAGATTTCCACGCCTTCGGGCGAGAGGCCCCCAGCTAGACGACTGGGTTGATAGGCGGGATGTGGAAGCAGGGACTAAAGACCTGTGCAGCTGACCCGTACTAATAGGCCGATAGATTGATAACCCCATTTCTTCGAGATGGTGTCACATGAATCTGCGATGTTCGCGTCCACTGAGTGGTTCCCGATTTACGGTCGGGAACGTGCTAAGCACGAAACACCATAAATCCATAGTGTTTCGGCGGCCATAGCGAGAGGGAAACGCCCGGTCACATTCCGAACCCGGAAGCTAAGGCTCTCAGCGCCGATGGTACTGCAGGGGGGACCCTGTGGGAGAGTAGGACACCGCCGGACATTCTTTCCAGAAGGCCACCCCGTTCACGGGGTGGCCTTCTGATGTTTCAGGCCCGTTGCCGCAGCCGTCGCGCTCCGGCGCATTCACCGCTGTCCACTGGACGGCGGTTTTCGTGTTTTCCGGGCCACTCGGGGCTCGATCCGTGCGGTCGTCTCCATGATGAGCTCGCGAAGCCAGCCGCGCTCCGCGAGGAGATGATCAGGGATGCGCCAGTAGTCCTTCGATCCCGGGTAGATCGGTCCTCGGTCCGCCGCAGTCAGACGGTCGACCTCGAAGTCCGTGATCTTCACACCGAGCACGCCATCGGTCACGAATGCGGGCACCCGATCGTCGAGATAGATCGCATACTCCCCAAACATCCGACGTGTCGACACCGGTAGCGGGTCGAGCGCATCAAGGATTGCGATGAGCTGCTCAGGGGTGGTACCCATGGCGGCCAGGCTAGCTGCGCGCAGGTTCGCGGTGCTGATGTCTGCGAAGATTGTTGGGTGAGCGACAACCCCCGCGGCGAACGCCGTCCCCCGCGTCGGGATTCCGAGCCTGGAAGGCGCGGCGACTCCGCCGGTCCTCGCAAGCCGAGGAATGGCGGCAAGCCCAACCATGGCGGCAAGCCGCATCCGGCACTGACCCCGCGACGCGTGCAGCAGGATCCTGATGCACCTGACACGAAGTCGGTTCGGCCGCGCATCGCAGAGCCGGTCATCCCGGACGATGTCACGCCGAAGCAGCTTCCACGGGACGTCCTCAACGAGCTGCGCACGCTGACGGATGAGAACGAGGAGTACGTGGCGCGTCATCTCGTGATGACGGCGAGGCTCATCGACGAGGACCCGGAGACCGCGCATCGTCATGCGCTGTGCGCCAGCCGTCGCGGCGGGCGAATCGCCGTCGTTCGCGAGACGCTCGCAATCACGGCGTACCGCACCGGTGATTACGCGCTCGCCCTTCGCGAGCTGCGCACGTATCGCCGGATCAGCGGCAAAGACGATCAGCTTCCGCTCATGGTCGACAGCGAGCGCGGGCTCGGCCGCCCCGAGCGTGCACTGGAGCTCGGACGAAGCGTGGCACGCGGGACCCTCCCCGTCCCCGTGCAGGTCGAGCTGGCGATCGCGATGTCGGGAGCGCGACTCGATCTGGGGCAGACTGAGCGCGCGCTTCAGGAGCTCGAGATCCCGCAGCTCGACCCGACCCGCGCGTTCTCCTGGAGCCCCGGGCTGTTCGACGCGTACGCGGCAGTCCTCGAGGAGCTCGGTCGCGTCGATGAGGCGGCCGAGTGGTACCGACGCGCCGAGGTCGCGATGGCGGCGCTGCAGGGTGACGCAGATGAGGACGTCATCGAGATCATCGAGGCGCTCGACTCCGAGGCGTCGGACGACGACGAGGCATGACGATCCACCCCGAGGCACCGCTCCACGCCGCGGATGTGCTGCTCGCCGACCTCGACGGGGTCGTCTACCGCGGCCATCTCGCGGTGCCGCACGCCGTCGATTCGCTGGAGGCGGTCGCGCGTGAGGGCATTCACGTCGGGTATGTGACGAACAACGCGTCGCGGACGCCGGATGACGTCGCCCGGCAGCTGCGCGGATTCGGCCTGAGCGCCCAGGGCAGTGACATCGTCACGAGCCCCCAGGCGGGTGTGAAGCTGCTGCGCGAGCTCGTCCCTGCCGGAGCCACGGTGCTCGTGGTCGGCGGCGATGGTCTGATCGCCGAGGTTCAGGCCGCCGGGTACACGGTGACATCGAAGGCCGATGATGAGCCCGCTGGGGTGATCCAGGGCTTCCACCCGAGCGTCGGATGGACCCAGCTCGCCGAGGCGAGCTATGCCATCCAGCGCTATTCGATTCCGTGGGTCGCAACGAACCAGGACTGGACGATTCCGCGCGCGGAAGGCATCGCACCCGGCAACGGCACGCTCGTCTCAGCGGTGCACACGGCGGTAGGTGTGCTGCCGACCGTCGCAGGGAAGCCTGAGCGCGCAATCTTCGATGCGGCCGTCGCGCGATTCGGCGCGCAGTCAGCATTCGTCGTGGGGGACCGGCTCGATACCGACATTCTCGGCGCCAATCGTGCGGGACTGGAGTCGGCACTCGTCCTGACCGGCATCGATCAGGGCAAGCAGCTCATCGCCGCGAAGCCTGAGGAGCGACCGACGTACATCCTCGATGACCTGCGCCAGCTCCTGGAGCCGTACCCGTGGCCCGAGCTCGAGGAGGAGACCTCGACCGTCTACGTGCGGGACGCGGCCGTGCGCCTCGTCGGCAACCGCGTCGAGATCGTCAATGCCGGCTCCAACCCGACGGATCTCCTGCGCGCAGGCTGCGGAGTGGTCTGGGCCTCTGGTCTCGCGATCTATGCGCTCGAAGTGCCGCGCGAGCTCTACGAGCGCTGACGGTAGCCTGATCGCATGACTGAGCAGGATGCCCTCGTCGAGCAGCTGCGTCTCATCGAGGACCAGCCGCTCGAGGTTCGAGCGGACGCATATGCGGCGGTGCTCGCCGAGCTGCAGTCCGCTCTGGAGTCGGCCGACGAGCACTGAGGGGACGTCGCGCCTCGATGTCGCGCTCGTCGACAGGGGGCTCGCGAGGTCGCGGAATCATGCTGCGCAGCTCGTGCGCGACGGGCTGGTGCGTGTCGACGGTCGGGCCATGATGAAGCCCGCGTCCCTAGTCGGCCCCACGCAGCTGCTGGAGGTCGATGATCTCGGCGACCAGTGGGTGAGTCGCGCGGCGCACAAGCTCGTCGCCGCGCTCGACGAGTTCGGGATCGATCCGCGGGGGATGACTGTGGTCGATGCGGGCGCGTCGACAGGAGGGTTCAGCCACGTGCTGCTCGCGCGAGGCGCGCGCCGTGTGATCGCCGTCGACGTGGGACATGGCCAGATCTCTCCACAGCTCGCCGAGTACCAAGCCGACGGGCGGCTCACGAGCATCGAGGGGATGAATGTCAGGGATCTCGCCCCAGCCTTCGTCGCCGAGCACGCCATGGGGCGCGAGGTCGACCTCGTCGTCGGCGATCTCTCCTTCATCTCGCTGCGTCTCGTGATCCCGCCGCTCGTGACCGCGGCCCCGCTCGCCGACCTGATTCTGCTGATCAAGCCGCAGTTCGAGGTCGGGCGCGGGGGAGTGAAGGAAGGGATCGTGCGCGATGCTGGACTCCGCGAGGACGCGATCATGGACGTGCTGTGGTCTGCGCACGACGCAGGGCTGAAGGTCGCGGGGCTCGCCGCCTCACCCATCACCGGCACACACGGCAACGTCGAGTTCCTCACACGTCTCAGCCCGCGTGTCGGAGGTGATCCGTCAGAATGGTCGGGCCACGCGCACCGACTGGCGCGGACGTGACGGTCAACGAGATGGAGGACAGGTTGGGGAGCTCGACGACTCGCTCATTCCTCGTGCTCTCGCACACCGGCCGACCGGAGTCCCGACATGCGGCCCTCGACGCAGTCCGCAATCTGCTGGCCGCGGGCGTGGTCCCGGTGCTGCTCGCCGCTGAGCACGCCGATCTCTCGTCCGAGAGTCCAGACATCGCCCGCGCGGCGGTCCTCGATCGCGACTGCGCACTCGGGGACATCGAGCTCGCACTCGTCCTCGGTGGCGACGGAACGATCCTGCGTTCCGCTGAGATCGTGCGCGGCACCGGCATCCCACTGCTCGGCGTGAACCTCGGCCATGTCGGCTTCCTCGCGGAAGCCGAGCGCGAGGAGCTCGGCGAGGTCGTCCGTCGTGCGATCGCGCGCGACTACGTCGTCGAAGAGCGAATGGCGATCGATGCGGTCGTGATCGGCGCTGACGGTCACGAGCTGCACCGCACCTGGGCGCTCAACGAGGCGACCGTCGAGAAGTCGACGCCGGGCAAGATGGTCGAGGTCGTCATCGAGGTCGGCGGCAGGCCGCTGTCCACCTTCGGGTGCGATGGCGTCGTCATGGCGACGCCGACCGGTTCGACGGCGTACGCGTTCTCGGCGGGCGGACCGGTCGTATGGCCGAACATCGACGCGATGCTCCTCGTGCCGCTCTCGGCACATGCGCTCTTCGCTCGTCCGCTCGTCGTTGCGCCCGAGACGGTGCTCGCCGTCGAGGTGCTCGAGACGAGCGCGAGCCCCGGCATTTTGTGGTGCGATGGCCGACGCTCGATCGACCTTGCGCCGGGTGCCCGTGTCGAGGTGCGGCGGTCCGAGACCTCTGTGCGCCTCGCTCGGCTCTCCCAAGCGGAGTTCACCGACCGTCTGGTCCACAAGTTCGACCTCCCGGTGTCGGGTTGGCGAGGAGCACGCTCGTGAGCCTGTCCGAGCTGCGGATCAAGGATCTCGGCGTCATCGCGGATGCGACGCTCCCGCTCGGCCCAGGGCTCATCGCGGTGACAGGTGAGACGGGTGCGGGCAAGACCATGGTCGTGACGGCGCTCGGTCTCCTCCTCGGTGAGCGCGCCGATGCGAGCGTCGTGCGAGCGGGCGCGAATGCCGCAAGTGTCGAGGGCATCTGGGACCTGAGCGCGGCATCCGAGAGCGTCACGAAGGCGGTGACCGAGCGCGTCGACGAGGCCGGCGGCGTGATCGAGGACGGCGAGCTCGTCGTCGCGCGGAGTGTGGCACGGGAGGGTCGGTCTCGTGCCTTCGTCGGCGGGAGGACCGCACCCGCTGGGGTGCTCGGCGAGCTCGGCGAGCAGCTCGTCGTCGTCCACGGACAGTCTGAGCAGATCCGTCTCAAGTCGCGTGCGGCCCAGCGCGACTCGCTCGACCGCTACGCGGGGCCGGACGCCGCGCTCGTGCTCGGCGACCTCGGGGCAGCATTCGCGGCGTGGCAGACGGCGAAGGCGGAGCTCGACGCGCTCACGGCGGCCCGCGACGCCCGCAGGGCCGAGGCCGAGGAGCTGCGCGCCGCGATCGAGCTCATCGCGAGCGTCGACCCGAAGCCGGGTGAGGACGAAGAGCTGGCGGCGCTGACGCAGCGCCTCACCAATCTCGAGGGGCTGCGCACCGCAGCGCTCGAGGCACACGAGCTGCTCAGTGCATCGGACGGCGAATCGCCCGACGTCGCGACGCTGATCGGTGCCGCCCGACGCGCCGTCGAGCGCGCGGGCGAGCACGACCCAGAGCTTGCGGCCATCGCTGAAGCGCTCGCGGCGGTGAGCTACGCCGTCGGCGATGCCACGGTGCAGCTGTCCGGTTATCTCGACGGGCTCGACAGCGGGGGAGCGATCGAGCTCGATGCGCTCCAGGAACGCAGGGCCGCGCTCGCAGATCTCATGCGTCGCTGGGGTCCAACACTCGACGACGTCATCGCGGTGCTCGACACGGGAAGCGCACGCCTCCTCGAACTCGAGGGCACAGATGATCGCATCACGGCGCTCGAGGGCGAGGTCGACCGCAGCTTCGCCGACTGCCTGCGCCTCGCCGATCGGCTCACGGAGATCCGGCTGAGCGCGGCGCTTCGCCTCGGGGACGCCGTCTCTGCGGAGCTCGCCGCGCTCGCGATGCCAGATGCACGCCTCACCGTGACCGTCGAGCCGAGCGAGCGGCTCACCGCGAACGGCCACGATGACATCGCCTTCCTGCTCGTGCCGCACCCCGGGGCGGAGCCTCGGCCGATCCAGCGGGGTGCATCCGGCGGCGAACTGTCCCGCATCATGCTCGCGCTCGAGGTCGTCATCGCTGGGGCCGACCCCGTCCCGACCTTCGTGTTCGATGAGGTCGACGCCGGTGTCGGCGGCGGTGCCGCGATCGAGATCGGGCGGAGGCTCGCAGCGCTCGCGCAGCACGCCCAAGTGATCGTCGTGACGCACCTCGCGCAGGTCGCGGCATTCGCCACGACGCACCTTCGCGTGCTCAAGGACACCTCGGGCGAGTTCACGGCGTCGAGCGTCGAGCGACTCGAGGGCGAGGAGCGCGTGCGCGAGATGGCGCGACTGCTGTCGGGGCTTGCTGATTCGGAGAGCGCGCTCGTCCATGCGAGGGAGCTGCTCGAACTGCGCTGAAGGTCCGCGCGGCGTGCCGGACACGCACAGGGTCCTCGGATATGCTGGAATCCCGTGATGGACAACACGGGGACCGGCAAGATCACCAAGCACATCTTCGTGACCGGTGGTGTCGTCTCCTCTCTGGGCAAAGGCCTCACCGCCGCCAGCCTCGGCAATCTGCTGACGGCACGCGGTCTGCACGTGGTCATGCAGAAGCTCGACCCGTACCTCAACGTCGATCCGGGCACGATGAACCCGTTCCAGCACGGCGAGGTCTTCGTGACCGATGACGGTGCCGAGACGGACCTCGACATCGGACATTACGAGCGATTCCTCGACATCAACCTGAGCCAGGCGGCGAATGTCACGACGGGCCAGATCTACTCGCAGGTCATCGCGAAGGAGCGCCGCGGCGAGTACCTCGGCGACACCGTCCAAGTCATCCCGCACATCACGGACGAGATCAAGCGCCGTATGCGTCTCCAGGCTCAGCCGGGTCCGAACGGCGAGCCGGCGCCCGACGTGATCATCACCGAGGTCGGCGGCACCGTCGGCGACATCGAGTCGCAGCCGTTCATCGAATCCGCGCGCCAGGTGCGCCATGAGCTCGGTCGACAGAATGTCTTCTTCGTCCACGTGAGCCTCGTGCCCTTCATGAATGCCTCGGGCGAGCAGAAGACGAAGCCCACCCAGCACTCGGTGGCAGCGCTGCGCTCGATCGGCATCCAGCCCGACGCGCTCGTCCTCCGGAGCGACCGTCCCGTCTCGGACGCCAATAAGCGCAAGATCGCGCTCATGTGCGATGTCGATGAGGACGCGGTCGTCAACGCGGTCGACGTGCCGTCCATCTACGACCTGCCGAAGCTCCTGCACAGCCAGGGCCTCGACGAGTACATCGTGAAGCAGCTCGGCCTCGACGCCGGCCCCGTGTCATGGGACGGCTGGGCCGAGCTTCTTCGTGCGGTGCATGAGCCGGATCACGAGCTCACGATCGCGCTCGTCGGCAAGTACATCGACCTGCCCGATGCGTACCTCTCGGTCACCGAGGCGCTCAAGGCCGGCGGCTTCGCGCACAGCGCGCGCGTCAACATTCGCTGGGTGACCGCCGATGAGTGCGAGACGCCCGAGGGCGCCGCAAAGCTCCTGTCTGATGTCGACGGCATGGTCGTCCCCGGTGGATTCGGTGTGCGAGGCGTCGAGGGCAAGCTCGGCGCCCTGCGCTTCGCCCGCGAGAACGGCATCCCGGTCCTCGGCATCTGCCTCGGTCTGCAGTGCATGGTCATCGAGTACGCGCGGAATGTCGTCGGTCTCGAGGGCGCCTCGTCGACCGAGTTCGACCCGGAGACGCAGCACCCGGTCATCGCCACGATGGACGAGCAGGTGTCGATCCTCGAGGCGGGCGACATGGGTGGCACGATGCGTCTGGGCCTGTATGAGGCGGCGCTGGCGCCTGGCTCGATCGTCTCGGAGGTCTACGGTGCCGACCGCGCCGCCGAGCGCCACCGCCACCGCTACGAGGTCAACAACGCGTACCGCGACGTCATCGCGGCGGCGGGCATGGAGTTCTCCGGCATCTCGCCTGACCGCGTGCTCGTCGAGTACGTTGAGCTCCCGCGCGAGGTCCACCCCTACTACGTCGGCACGCAGGCTCACCCCGAGCTCAGCTCGCGCCCGAACCGCGCCAACCCGCTCTTCCGCGGGCTCATCGGCGCAGCCCTCGAGCGTCAGCGCGCGTCGCGCCTGTTCGATGTGGAGCGCGAGGCGGAGGACACGCTCACGTCGACGATTCCCGTCATCGCGGAGTGAGCGTGGGCGCGCCGCTCGCCGATGAGGCCTGGGAGCCGCCGATCACTGCGTCAGAGGTCGTATACCGCGGGCGCGTGTGGGACGTGCGCGAGGAGGCATTCGACTACGGCGGCGGTTCGCTGTCGCGGCACTTCCAGGATCACCCCGGCGCTGTCGCGATCCTCGCGCTCGACGCCGACGATCGTGTGCTCCTCATCCAGCAGTACCGCCATCCCGTGCGGCTGCGCGAGTGGGAGATCCCGGCCGGGCTCCTGGATGTCGCGGGCGAGGACCCGCTCGAGGCCGCGAAGCGCGAGCTCGCGGAAGAGGCTGACCTCCTCGCGGAGCAGTGGTCGCTCCTCGCCGACTACCTCTCGAGCCCAGGCGGCTCGAATGAGGCGATCCGCATCTACCTGGCGCGCGGCGTGAGTGCGACTGATTCGACATTCGCACGCGAGGGCGAGGAAGCCGACATGGTGCACGCCTGGAGGCCGTTCGACGAGGTCGTCGACGCAGTCCGAGATGGTCGCATCCAGAACTCGATCGTGTCGATCGCGATGCTCAGTGCCGCGTTCGAGCGGAGCCGCGGCTGGAGCGGCCTGCGCGATGCATCGGCACCGTGGCCTCGGCATCCGAGATGGCGGGACGGCTAGGCGAATGCCCGGCGAGGCATCCGAGGTCGCGCGCCTGACCGACCGGTACCTCAGGCAGCTTGCGATCGAGCTCGGTCGCAGTCGAAACACGGTCGCGGCGTATCGGCGCGACCTCGCCCTGTACGACGTGTGGCTCGGCGAGCAGGGGATCGACGCGCTCGCGACGGTCCAGGAGCGCGACGTGGAGGCGTTCGTGACGCAGCTGCGCTCTGGCGCCGCACCGCTCGCCGCGTCGAGCGTGGCCCGCATCCTGAGCTCGGTGCGGGGACTGCATCGCTTCGCGCTGGAGGAGGGCGTCATCGTCGACGATGTGACGCGTGCGGTCCGGCCGCCGCGCGCTCCGAGTCGGCTGCCGAAGGCACTCACGGTCGATGAGGTCTCGGCGATCCTCGCGGCGACTGATGGTGAGGAACCGCAGCGGATGCGCGACAAGGCGCTCCTCGAGTTCCTGTACGCGACTGGGGCGCGTGTCTCCGAGGCCGTCGAGCTCGACGTCGACGATGTCGCCGATCTCGGCGACGTCATCCGGCTCACGGGCAAGGGCGGCAAGCAGCGGATCGTCCCGCTCGGCTCGTACGCGCGGGCGGCGGTCGAAGCGTACCTCGTGCAGGCTCGGCCAGGCTTCGCTGCGGTCGCGCGGCGTGCCACCCCGGCGCTGTTCCTGGGGCAGCGCGGCGGGCGGCTGTCGCGTCAGCACGCGTGGCTCATCATCCGCGGGGCGGCAGAGCGCGCGGGCATCACGAAGGAGATCTCGCCGCATACGCTGCGGCATTCGTTTGCGACGCATCTGCTCGAGGGCGGCGCGGATGTGCGCGTCGTGCAGGAGCTCCTCGGCCATGCCTCGGTCGCGACGACGCAGATCTACACGAAGGTGACGGCCGATGCGCTCCGCGACGTGTACCTGACCTCGCATCCGAGGGCGCGGAATGCCTAGTCTCACCTTTTAGTCGAAGGTTAGGTGAGGCGCGTCGTCGTCCAGCGTGTACGCCGTGGCGCGTGTCGCGCGCGGACCTAGACTGCCCGCATGAATGCGAAGCAGGACGGGCCTATCCTGCGGGGTACCGGCACCGAAGGCGCACGACCCGGCATCAGCGACCCGAACGAACTCGACCTCGAGTCGCTCACCCAGATCGATGGTGGGGCGGCTCCGAAGAAGGCCGGCGTGAAGTACGGCGACACGGGACGCCCGTTCCGAGTGTTCCCTGCGCCGCCGGCGCTCAAGGGTCACGGTCCAGCTCGCATCATCGCGATGTGCAACCAGAAGGGCGGGGTCGGCAAGACGACGACCTCGATCAACCTCGCGGCATCGCTCGCCGCCGACGGTCGTCGGGTCCTCGCGATCGACTTCGACCCGCAGGGTGCACTCTCGGCTGGCCTCGCGGTCAAGACGCATGACGTCACGACGATCTACGACCTCCTCATCGGCACCGAGCGAGACGCTCGCGCGGCGATCCAGCAGACGCAGGTCCCTGGTCTCGACGTCATCCCCGCCAACATCGATCTCTCGGCCGCTGAGGTGCACCTCGTCAACGAGGTCGCTCGAGAGACGATCCTCGCGCGGGTGCTCCGCGCCGTCGCCCCTGAGTACGACGTCATCATCATCGACTGCCAGCCTTCGCTCGGCCTCCTCACGGTCAACGCGCTCACGGCTGCTCACGGTGTGCTCGTCCCGCTCGAGTGCGAGTACTTCGCGCTCCGCGGTGTCGCGCTGCTCATCGAGACGATCGAGAAGGTCAAGGACCGCCTGAACCCCCAGCTCCAGCTCGACGGCATCCTCGCGACGATGTACGACCCGCGGACGCTCCATGCACGCGAGGTGCTCGAGCGCGTCGTCGACACCTTCGGCGATGCCGTGCTCGAGACGGTCATCCGACGCACCGTCAAGTTCCCCGACGCATCGGTCGCAGGCGTGCCGCTCCTCGAGTACGCGCCCGATCACCCTGCCGCCGAGGCCTACCGCCAGGTCGGCCGGGAGCTCATCGCCCGCGGTGCCGCCGCCTAGCGAATAGGCTTTTCGCCATGACAGGCACTGCCGGGACGGCGGCGCAGACCGAGGCCGAGGCGCAGGGGGCCGACCCGTCCGCGACCGAGACTGCTGAGGTCGAGCTGATCGCGTCGGAGGACGCGGCCACCGAGGGCTTCACCGTGAGCCTCGAGAACTTCGACGGCCCATTCGACCTGCTCCTGTCGCTCATCGCGAAGCACGAGCTCGACATCACGGAGATCGCCCTCTCGGTCGTGACCAATGAGTTCATCGCCTACGTGCAGGCGATGGACAGCGATCACGAGCTCGACGAGGCCTCGGAGTTCCTCGTCGTCGCCGCGACCCTCCTCGACATGAAGATCGCGAGCCTCCTGCCGCAGGGCGAGGTAGTCGACGCCGAGGACATCGCACTCCTCGAGGCACGTGACCTGCTCTTCGCGCGCCTCCTGCAGTACCGCGCCTTCAAGCAGGCATCGCAGTGGTTCGCAGAGCGCATGGAGATCGAGACGGCACGGCACTTCCGCTCGGTGCGGCTCGAGGATCGCTTCCGAATGCAGACGCCAGAGCTCAAGTGGACGCTGAGCGTCGACGACTTCGCGGCGCTCGCGGCACTCGCCTTCGCGCCGAAGTCCGTCCCGACGGTCGGACTCGAGCACCTGCACGCCCCCCTCGTGTCGATCCGGGAGCAGGCCGCGTATGTCGCCGCCACGCTCCGCGGCGGGGGACCCGCAACATTCCGCGAGCTCATCGTCGGCGCCGAGTCGAAGGGCGTCGTCGTCGCGAGGTTCCTCGCGGTCCTGGAGCTGTACCGCAGGGCGGCCGTGGCCTTCGAGCAGCTCGAGCCGCTTGGGGAGCTGACGGTGCGGTGGACGGCCGAGCAGTGGTCCGAGGAATCTCTCTCGGAGCTCGGGGCTGACTATGACAACTGAGGTGGAGGACATGGCTGAGGCCGAGAACGCCGAGGACCAGAGGGCGGCAGATACGACCGGACCCGCTCCGATCGAGGCCGCTGAGGCGCACGCGCAAGCCGTCGAGCCGGCCGCGCTCGAACGCAAGATCGAGGCGATCATGATGGTCGCTGACGAGCCGCAGTCGGTCGTGAGCATCGCCACGGCGCTCGGTGCGCCCGTGCCCGCCGTGCGTCAGTCGATCGAGCGCCTCGTCGCCGACTATGACGGAGAGACCGGCGGCCCGCGCCGCGGCTTCGAGCTGCGAGAGGTCGGGGGTGGCTGGCGGCTCTACGTCCGCCCAGAGCACGACGACGCTGTTCGCGAGTTCGTGCTGACGCAGAGCCCGACCAAGCTGTCGAATGCCGCGCTCGAGACCCTCGCGGTGATCGCGTACCGCCAGCCGATCGCCCGCAGTGCCGTCGCGGCGATCCGCGCCGTCAACGTCGACTCCGTCGTGCGGACGCTCCTGGGTCGCGGGCTCATCCGGGAGGCATTCACCGATGCCGAGACGGGGGCGATCCACTACGAGACGACCGAGCTGCTGCTGACGCAGCTCGGCATCAACTCGATCGACGAGCTCCCGAAGATCGCGCCACTGCTCGATGACGGACGGGAGGGCTTCGATGTCGACGCATGAGGAAGGCGAGCGCCTCCAGAAGGTGCTGGCCGCCGCCGGCGTCGCGTCGCGACGCGTGTGCGAGCAGTACATCGCCGAGGGACGCGTGCGCGTGAACGGCAGGATCGCCGACGAGCTCGGCACACGCGTCAAGCTGACCGACAAGATCGAGGTCGACGGGATGCCCGTCCAGCTCGACATCTCGAAGCGCTACGTCGTCCTCAACAAGCCGACCGGCGTGGTCAGCAGCATGTCCGACGACAAGGGCCGACCTGACCTTCGCACCTTCACCGCGGACTGCCCCGAACGGCTCTACAACGTGGGGCGCCTCGACTCCGACACGAGCGGACTGCTGCTCCTCACGAACGACGGCGAGCTCGCTCACGTCCTCGCGCATCCGTCATTCGGCGTCGAGAAGACCTACATCGCGAAGGTCTCCGGGACCGTGCGAGCCGGGACCCTCGCCCAGCTCCGCAGCGGTATCGAGCTCGAGGACGGCGAGATCAAGGCCGACGAGATCCGCACGATCGGCCAGTCGGTGAAGGGCACGACGCTCGTCGAGATCACGCTCCACTCGGGACGGAACCGCATCGTCAGACGCATGCTCGACGCTGTGGGGCACCCCGTCATCGAGCTCGTGCGTCGACAGTTCGGGCCGCTCCACCTCGGGAGCCTCGGCATCGGGCGCACTCGCGACGTCACCCCGGTAGAATTGGGACGCCTCCTCAAGCTGCAGCGCCAGTTCGAAGGCAGGAACTGACCGGACTGACCGTCACGGCGCAATCACCGGGAGTGCAGGGAACGCGATGACCGCCAGGACGACGGGACAGGTGCGAGTCGTCGGCGCGGGACTCCTCGGCGCGAGCATCGGGCACGCGCTCAGGGCCCTCGGCGTCGACGTGATCCTCCACGACGCCTCCAAGTCCGCACTCGCGCTCGCGGTCGACTACGGTGCCGGACGCCGTGCCGCAGTGGGCGATGCGCCCGACCTCGTCGTCGTCGCGGTGCCCCCCGATGCCGTCTCCGACGTCGTGGCGGCCGAGCTGGAGCGGTGGCCGGGCGCGATCGTGACCGATGTCGCGAGCGTCAAGGCAGGGATCCTTGCGGACCTCGTCGAGCGCGGCGCCGACCTCACGCGCTACGTCGGCTCGCATCCCATGGCGGGTCGAGAGCGGGGAGGACCTGTCGCGGCGCGAGCCGACCTCTTCACCGGCCGGCCCTGGGTCATCGCGCCACCGCCTGCGGCACCCGTCGCCGCGGTCCGCATGATCGAGGACCTGGCGCTCGACCTCGAGGCCACGCCAGTCGTCCTCGACGCGACCGCCCACGACGCGGCCGTCGCACTCGTCTCGCACGTCCCGCAGATCGTCGCATCGATTCTCGCCGCGCGATTGACCGGCGCCACAGACGAAGCGATCGCGCTCGCCGGTCAGGGGCTCCGCGACACGACGCGCATCGCGGCAAGCGATCCGGCCCTGTGGGTCCAGATCCTCGGGGCCAACGCGAGCGCGGTCGCTCCCGTGCTCGAGGCATTCCGCAGCGATCTCGATGTCGCGATCGCGGCACTGAGCCAGCCGGACGCTCCCGGCGCGCGCCGGGCCGTCGCCGATCTCATCGCCGCAGGCGGGGCCGGCGTCTCGCGCATCCCCGGCAAGCACGGCGAGTCCAAGCGCTTCGCGAAGATCACCGTCGTCGTCGACGATCGACCCGGCGAGCTCGCTCGCCTCCTCACCGAGATCGGCACGCTCGACGTCAACATGGAAGACCTGCGCCTCGAGCACTCGCCGGGTGCGCAGATCGGCCTCGCCGAGATCGCCGTGCTGCCAGAGGTCGAGGAGCGACTCATCGCCGACCTCATCGAGCGCGGCTGGCGCATCGGCGCAATCGATTGACCCCCGAGGCCCAGGGTGGCCGGGGAGAATGGAAGTCATGACTGTCATCGTCGCCATGGACGGGCCTGCCGGCTCGGGCAAGTCGAGCGTCTCGAGGGCGGCAGCCGCACGACTCGGCTACGCCTACCTCGACACCGGCGCCGCCTACCGCGCGCTCGCGTGGCATGGACTCGACACGAAGGTCGACTTCGATTCGCCAGAGGCCGTCGAGATGCTCCTCGAGACCGCCGACATCACCCTCGCGACCGCACCCGACGAGCGATGGGTGCACGTCGGCACCGCTGACGTCACTGAGGCGATCCGCACCGCTGAGGTCTCCGCCGCCGTCGCATCGGTCGCGCGTACCCTGCCGCTCCGGGAGCGACTCAACGCATGGTTCCGCGAGCTCATCGCCGCCTCGGAGCCGGGCATCGTCGTCGAAGGGCGTGACATCACGACCGTCGTCGCCCCCGACGCAGACGTCCGCATCCTCCTCACGGCGAGCCCTGAGGTCCGCGCCGCGCGACGAGCGGGCGAGGTGGGAGCTGAGGCAGGCGCCGTCGCCGCCGCGATCGCGAAGCGTGATGCGAGCGACTCGAAGGTCGTCGACTTCATGGAGCCGGCGCCGGGCGTCAGTCTCCTCGACTCGACGGAGCTCGACTTCGAGCAAACCGTTCAGGCAGTCCTCGACCTCGTGAAGGAGGCCCGCGCATGAGCGGCGACAGCACCCAGGACAGCGCACCGGAGTTCGACGACGCCGCGGTCCCCGCGCTCGACGAGATCGACATCGAGCGACTTCGCTCGCTCGACGAGGACCTCGCCTCGGCGCGTGCGGAATCACTGCGCAGCGGCCTGGCCGAGTACGACCTCGAGGACGACGACTTCGAGCTGCTCGAGGGCGACCTCGCGGACATCGACGACATCGAGGCGACACCCGCATACCCGGTCCTCGCGATCGTCGGTCGCCCGAATGTCGGCAAGTCGGCGCTCGTCAACCGCATCATCGGCCGTCGCGAGGCGGTCGTCCAGGACGTCCCCGGTGTCACACGCGACCGCGTGAGCTACCCCGCGGAATGGAACGGCCGGAAGTTCACGGTCGTCGACACCGGTGGGTGGGAGCCGGACGCGAAGGGCATCGACGCGGCCGTCGCCGCGCAGGCCGAGGTCGCGATCGACCTCTCCGACGCCGTCCTCTTCGTCGTCGACGCCATGGTCGGACCGACCGCGACCGACGAGCGCGTCGTGCGCCTCCTTCGCGGCAGCAAGAAGCCCGTCATCCTCGTCGCCAACAAGATCGACGACGCGATCCAGGAGCCTGAGGCCGCTGCCCTGTGGAGCCTCGGCCTCGGTGAGCCGTGGCCAGTGTCGGCCATCCACGGTCGTGGCGTCGCGGACCTCCTCGACCAGGTCATGAAGGTCCTCCCGCGCGAGTCGAGCGTCGCGAAGGCCGAGCCCGGCGGGCCGCGCCGTGTCGCCATCATCGGACGGCCGAATGTCGGCAAGTCGTCCCTCCTGAACAAGACCGCGGGTGAGGAGCGGGTCGTCGTCAACGAGCTCGCCGGCACGACGCGCGACCCGGTCGACGAGCTCGTCGAGCTCGGTGGAAAGCCGTGGCGGTTCATCGACACGGCCGGCATTCGCCGCAGAGTCCACCTGCAGCAGGGAGCCGATTTCTACGCGACGCTCCGCACGTCTGCCGCGCTCGAGCGCGCCGAGGTCGCCGTCGTCGTGCTCGATGTCACCGAGCCGGTCAGCATTCAGGACCTCAAGGTGATCGACCTCGTGCTCGAATCCGGCCGTGCCCTCGTCCTCGCGTACAACAAGTGGGACCTCCTCGACGACGAGCGCCGCATCTATCTCGAGCGCGAGATCGAGCAGGACCTCAGCCACGTCTCGTGGGCGCCCCGCGTCAACATCTCGGCGAAGACGGGCCGCCACATCGAGAAACTCGTCCCCGCCCTCGAGGTCGCCCTCGACTCGTGGGACACGCGCATCCCGACGGGCAAGTTCAACGCGTTCCTCTCCGAGCTCACGCAGGAGCACCCGCACCCCGTGCGTGGCGGGAAGCAGCCGCGCATCCTCTTCGGCACGCAGGCGTCCACGCGCCCGCCGACCTTCGTGCTCTTCACGACGGGCTTCCTGGATCCCCAGTACCGCCGGTTCATCCAGCGGCGCCTCCGCGAGGTCTTCGGCTTCGAGGGCTCGCCCGTCGTCGTGAACATGCGCGTGCGCGAGCGTCGCAAGCGCTGAGCAGCGGCTGAACATCCCCTCCGCGTGACGCCCCGCGCGCGGTCGGACGGAATACCGTGGCGGGGAGAGCGGTTGGAGCACGTATGACTACTGTCACCATGACGAAGGAGACGCACGACGAGACGGTGAAGGACGGGATCGTCCTCATCGACTTCTGGGCGGCGTGGTGCGGTCCGTGCCGCCAGTTCGCGCCGATCTTCGAGCGGGCGAGCGAGGCGAACCCGGACATCACCTTCGCGAAGGTGGACACGGAGGATCAGCAGGAGCTCGCCGCGTCGTACGGGATCTCCTCGATTCCGACTCTCGTGATCTACCGCGACGGGATCCCGATCTTCGGTCAGCCGGGCGCGCTGCCTTCGCCTGCGCTCGACTCGATCATCGAGCAGGTCAAGGCGCTCGACATGGACGAGGTCCGCACGAAGTACGAGGCGGCGCTCGCCGCTCGCGAGGCGCAGCAGGACTGAGCCCCCGCGACATCGACGACACGACGAAGCCCCCTCGCGCTCCGCGAGGGGGCTTCGTCGATGCTGTGCCGAATGCCTGGGCTGGCGTCAGTGCATCGGGGTGGGCGCGCCGCCCATCTCGTTGGCGGGACGCTTGACGAAGAAGCCGAGCACGATCGGGATGACCGAGGCGAAGGCTCCGACCGCGATCGCTGCTCTCGTGCCCGCGACATAGGCGTGTGCGGTGTCGGTGGCTGTCGGGGAGCCGTGCACCCCGCTGAGGAACTGCACCATCGTGAGCGTGAAGATCACGATGAAGAGCGACGTGCCGGCCGCGCCAGCGAGCTGCTGCAGGGTGCCGACGGTCGCGCTCCCGTAGGAGTAGAGGCGCGGGGTGAGCGACCCGAGGGAAGCCGTGAAGAGCGGCCCGAACTGCAGCGCGAGGCCGATGCACAGCACGAGGTAGAGCACCGAGACTGCCCACCACGGGGTGGTCTCGCCGAAGAAGATCGCCATGAGCGTGAGCGCGACGGTGACGATCGCCGCGCCGGGAATGACGAGAGGTCGCGGGCCGACCTTGTCGTACCAGGCTCCGACGAAGGGGCCGGCGACGCCCATGAGCAGACCGCCGGGGAGGACGATGAGCGCAGACTCGATCGGCCCGAGTCCGAGTCCCGTCTGGATGTAGAAGGGGAGCAGGACGAGCGAACCGAAGAGGATGAGGTTCATCACGGCCATCATGATGATCGCGCGAGTGAAGCCGCTGTTGGCGAAGACACGGAGATCGATGAGGGCCGAGCCCGCCTTCTGGAGGGCGAGCTGGCGGAAGACCCAGCCGACGAGTGCGACGAGACCGACGATGAACGGGATCCACGGCGACAGCTCTGTCGCGCGAGCACCAGGGTCGAGCTGCGCCTGAGCCTCGGTGCCGAACTCCGAGAGGCCGTAGACGAGGCCGCCGAATGCGAACGCCGAAAGGATGACTGAGAGGACATCGATCTTGATGCGCTCGGTCGTCGTGACATTCGTCAGCTTGGCGAAGCCGAGGACGAAGGCGCCCACGGCGACCGGGAACACGATGACGAAGATGCACCACCAGGGCAGCGAGCTCACGATGATGCCGCCGAGGAGGGGGCCGACGACAGGGGCTGCCGCCATGACGATCGAGATGTTGCCCATCATGCGACCGCGCTCGTGCGGAGGGACGAGCGTCATGATCGTCGTCATGAGCAGGGGCGTCATGACGCCCGTGCCTGCGGCCTGGATGACACGCGCGACGATGAGGACGCCGAAGGTCAACTCGCCGAACATGGGGGAGAGCGACGCGAGCGCCGTGCCAACGACGAACAGTGCCATCGCGCCGAGGTAGAGCGTCCTCGTCGAGAACCGACGCATGAGGAAGCCCGTGAGGGGGATGACGATCGCCATCGTGAGCATGAAGGCCGTCACGAGCCACTGGCCGACGGCCGGCTCGATCTGGAGATCGACCATCATGCGCGGGAGCGCGACAGAGACGATCGTCTCGTTGAGCATGACGACGAACGCCGAGACGAGCAGCAGATAGATGACGAGCTTGTGCTGCGGCGAAAGGGTCGTCGGCGTCGAGTCGGTCGAAGTCGGGCGCTGCTCGGTGCTCACCGACAAAGCGTACTGGCTTGGGGGGACATACTCGCGCGGACGGGCCGGCTCGTCCTCCCGCACAGGCTCAGCGCTGTCCGCGGTCCTCGAGCGTGTTGAGGAATGTCTCCGCATCCGCGATCGCGCCGCTGTCGTAATTGCTCGAGGCGGTGGCATCGTCGAGCGCGGCTCGCTCGACCTTCATGACGAGTCTCCGCAGCTCCGCGAGCTCCTCTTCGGCGATCTCGTGCTTGCTGGGCACGCCGAGCCGTCGCGCGACGTCGGCCTGGGTGGACACTGCCCGACGCATCCAGTCGATCGACTGCTGGCTGAATGCCGTCCCGTCGGCGCGCTTGAGGTCGGGGTCGGTGAGGAGGTCCTCCGCGGCGCCCGTCATATCGCTGATGATCGCGCGGATCGAGTCAGCTCGGCTGCTCGTCGGGCCGTTGACCTTGAGGAGTCTGGCGACGAGTGGGAGCGTGAGTCCGCCGAGCAGCAGCGTGACGACCGCGACGGCGAATGCGCCGAGGATGAGCGCCGAGCGGTACGGAGTGTCCGCGGGGAGCGCCTGTGCGGCCGCGACGGTCACGACCCCGCGCATGCCGGACCATCCGACGATCGCGCTCGATCGCCAGTCGAGCTGCTGTGTCGCGTGGAAGGTGCGGTCGGAGGCCGCGCGGCGGGCGATGCGCGCTTCGACCTGGCGCGCGGTCTCGCTCGCGTGCGCGTCGAGGCGTCGCCAGCGTCGTCTCCGCGATCGTGCTCGCGCCTCATGGACCTTGCCGCTCGCGATCCGGCGGCTGCGGGCATTCACGATCGCGAAGAGCGGGAAGGTGAAGGCGAGCCGCAGCACGATGAGGATCGCGATGACGATGAACGCGAGGACGACCGCATTCGTGACGCTGTAGCTGTCGCTCGACACGTCGAGGATGTAGTGCTGCAGCTGATACCCCATGAGGAGGAAGACGCCGTTCTCCAGGAGGAACTGCACGGTCCGCCAGTTGGTCTGCTCGGCCAGCCTGAGCTGCACGGTCTGCGTCCGCACGCTCGCATGTCCGACGATGAGGCCCGCGGTGACGACCGCGATCACGCCGGACGCGTCGATCTCCTCGGCGGGGAGGTAGGCGAGGAAGGGGACGACGAATGAGATCGAGGTCGTGAGCACTGCAGACTGCGTGAACCGGCGGCGGACCAGGACCGCGAGGAAGCCGACGATCGCGCCGACCGCGACGGCGAGGATCGTCGAGGTCGCGAAGTGCCCGACGGCGCTCGTGAAGGAGAACGAGGACGCGACCGCGGCGAGGGCCGTCCGCATGAGCACCAGCGCTGCCGCGTCGTTGACGAGACTCTCGCCCTCGAGAATTGTGACGACACGAGCGGGGAGGCCGACGCGTTTCGCGACCGAGGTCGCGGAAACCGCGTCAGTCGGACTGAGCACCGCGCCGAGCGCGATCGCATTCGCGAGACCGAGATCGGGGATGAGCCACGAGATCGCGAATCCGATCGCGAGTGCCGACCCGATCACGAGCACGAAGCCGAGCGCGACGATGGGGACGAGATTGCGCCGGAAATCGATGAGTGGGAAGTTGACTGCGGCCGCGTAGAGGAGCGGCGGCAGCACGACGAAGAGGATGAAGTCCGCGTCGAGGTCGATCTCCGGCGCGCCCGGAATGTAGCTGATCGCAGCACCCACGATCACGAGCAGCAGGGGAGCGGCGATGCCGATGCGCTTCGACAGACCTGTCGCGGCGACGATCACGAGGACGGCGACGACGAGGTGCACTGTCGTTTCCACGCAAACACCGTACCCGGCGACGCGCGCGGGACGTCGACGTAACCGGCGTGACTGGGGCGGGGGATTCCGGCATGATGGCCCATGGTTCGAGCGCCTCGCTCACCCAGACAAAGGAGTTGCAACTCATGACGATTGATTCGACGCTCGGCCAGTCAGCACGTTCGCTGTGGTGGCTCGTCCTCATCCGCGGCATCCTGCTCGTGGTGCTCGGCGTGCTCGCCTTCCTCCAGCCGATCCAGGCGGTCGTCATCTTCACGCTCGTCGTCGGCATCTACGCGATCGCCGACGGCATCCTCGTGATCGTCGCCTCGATCGCGACCCGCAAGCAGTACTCCGGCTGGGGCTGGCTGCTCGCTCAGGGTGTCCTCACGATCCTCGCGGGTCTCATCATCGTCGCGCTCCCCGGCTTCACCGGAGCGTTCGGCATCCTCGCGATCGTCTGGTTCCTCGTATTCTCGACGCTCATCGGCGGCGTCTTCGAGCTCGTGGCAGCCTTCAAGCACCACGGCTCGAGCCGTGGCTGGGGCATCGCCGCGGGTGTCGTGGACATCCTCTTCGCGATCCTGCTCGCGGTGCTCATCTTCACGTCGCCCGCTGGCACGATCCTCGCGACGATCTGGCTCATCGGGGTCGGTGCGATCGTGTTCGGCATCACGTTCATCGTGGGGGCCTTCCGACTCCGCAGCGGCAAGGACGCGGGCTACGTCGTCGACGAGTACGAGAAGGCCGTCGACGGCGTCTGACGCGCATGCGCGATGACACGGACTCCACAGGGGAGTCGGCGAGGGAGCGGGTCAACCGCAACTGGAACGAGATCCTCCAGGAGCTCCGTGTCATCCAAGCAGGGACCCAGATCATCACTGGGTTCCTGCTTGCTGCCGCGCTTCAGGCGCGGTTCGAGGACCTCGACCCAGTGGCGCTCGTCATCTACCTCGTGCTCGTCGGGGTCGCCGTCCTCACGACGATCCTCGGTCTCACGCCGGTCATGCTGCATCGCCGGCTGTTCCGTCTCGGCGCGAAGGAATCGCTCGTACGCCTCGGTGACGCCTTCGCGACGATGACTCTCGTGGGCGTCGCGGTGACGCTCGTCGGCATCGTGCTGCTCATCGTCGACCTGAGCCTCGGTCTGACCGCGGGCATCGTCGCTGCGGGCATTGCCGCAGTCGTCATCGCGACCCTGTGGGGGCTGCTGCCCGGTGTGACGAGACGGCGAGCACTCCGCGGGGAGGTTCCCCAGCGGCCCGAGTCGCCGGGCGTGTGAACCACGCGACGACAGGCGTCAAGCGCGGACACCTAGCCGCTCAAGCCGCTCAGTGATCGGGCGGGGTCAGGAGGCTGCGGCACCTGCCGGGATCGGCACCGGACCGGTCTCGAAGTGGTCAGCGACGAGCATGATGCCGCCTGAGGAGTTCGCGGAGTTCGCGAGCTCCTCGAGCCACTCGCGGTTGAGGACCGCGGGCTCTGGATCCTCGAAGACGAACCTGAGCGGGATCGAGGGGTGCAGCCAGATCGTCGACCGGCCGCGAGGCTGGTCTTCGGGGTGCCGCCACGAGACCGTGAATGATTCGCCGCGGCGAAGCTTGGTCGCGATAACGACCTTCAGGTGGGCGAGCGCTGTGTCCTCGATGTTGATGGGCATCGAGTCGCCGCCGTAGTGGATCGTTCCCATAGCCGCAGTCTATCGACTGTCCCCCGAACGGGGGTCAGTGCGGCGTGTCGCTGTCCATGTCCTGTGAGTGCGGGTCGAATCAGCCCATTCGGAGCATCGGTCCGAACTTCCTGCGGTGCGGCTCAGTGATTCCTGAGCATCGAGATGAGCTGCGACTTCCGCTTGTCCGAATAGCCGGTGATCCCCAGCTCCCTGGCTCTCGACTTGAGATCCGACACCGTCCAATCGTCGTAATCGCCCGACTTGCCGCCGCGCTTGCCGACCGACTTGCGGCCATCGCGAGCGGCGGCATTCGAGACCCGCGCGGCCTTCTCCTTCGACGCTCCCTCATCGCGGAGCTTCTCGTACAGCTCCGGGTCCTTGAGGCTGTTGGCCCCTCGTCCGCCTGGCATGGGCGCTCCTTTCGCGATCGAGACCTTGGCAGCCGACCCTACGGCGCCCATCAGACCGGATCAGGGGGCTTGACGATCGCGGATGTCGGGGCTACGGCCCAGCGACGCGGGTCGGTAGATCGCCCCGCGCTGGCTGTCAACCCCGGTGTGCCTCCGTGCCGCGTCGCTCAGGCTCGAAATCCGAACCAGGTCCGCACCGCCGCATGCGCTCGTCACCCGGCACGAGCGGCGCGTATCACCAGAGGAGCCGCACGATGAGCAACGATGAGACGCTGCCAGACCCGACCACGAAGCATCACGACGAAGGGTTCCCGCCACAGGAGCAGGATCAGCCGGGCGAGACGGCGGAGATGACGCCGAAGCCGGATCACGGCGAGGACAGCTACGAGGGCAGTGGGCGCCTCCTCGGCGGCCGCGCGCTCATCACCGGCGGGGACTCCGGCATCGGGAGAGCGGTCGCGATCGCCTTTGCGCGCGAGGGCGCTGACGTCGCGATCGTGCACATGCCGAGCGAAGAGGAGGATGCAGCGGCGACCCTCGATCTCGTGCGTGATGCCGGCGCCGTCGGCCACGCGTATGCGGGTGATGTCCGCGACGAGGCATTCGCGACCCAGATCGTCACGGATGCGATCCGCGACCTCGGCGGGCTCGACATCCTCGTGCTCAATGCCGCGTATCAGAAGGACCGCGAGGGCATCGCGAGCCTCGAGACCGCGGAGTTCGACCGCGTGTTCCAGACGAATCTCTACGCCCTCCTCTACACGGCTCGCGCGGCCGTGCCACACCTCGCGCCCGGATCGTCGATCATCGTGACGGCGTCCATCCAGGCATTCGATCCCTCACCAGCGCTCCTCGACTACGCGATGACGAAAGCCGCCCAAGTGGCATTCGTGCGTGCGCTGGCCGATGAGCTCGGGCCGCAGGGGATCCGCGTGAATGCCGTCGCGCCCGGACCGATCTGGACGCCCCTGATCCCCGCGACAGGCTGGGGCGCCGAGAAGCTCGCGAGCTTCGGCCAGGACACACCGCTCGGTCGCGCGGGTCAGCCCGCCGAGGTCGCCGGTGCGTACGTGTACCTGGCGTCCGATGCCGCGTCATTCGTCTCCGGGGCAGTCCTCCCCGTCACCGGCGGGCGACACCTCTGAACGCCCCCGTCTCGCACCTCCGGCGTGTCGCGTGCGGAATTCGGGGTGTTCGCGCTCCACACTCTGAAAACCGCACTCGACACGCCGGACCTGATCGGGAGGACGAGTCACCGGAGCCCCGTAGGGAGGGCGCTGCGACGCGCCGGAACTGGTGAGGGGAGGACGACGCTGCGACACGCCGCGGATTGCGGGTGGAGTCGTGGGGCCTATCCTTCACACGTGGGCAAGTTCATCTACGGCACGATGGCGACGTCGGTCGATATCGAGGACCGGACCCTCGCACATCTGCGGATCGCGGTCATGACCAAGCTGCGGCGCAAGGAATCCTTCATGTTCGAGGCGGAGATGGGGGAGGGCATCGGGCGGCGCAGCTTCTGGATGCACGAGAGCGTGCCCCTGCAGTTCCACTTCGCCGGGAGCCGTCCGCCGAGGATCAACCCGGCGTGGGTCGAGGCGCTCATCATCGCCGCAGGAACGCCAGCCGGGCTGACGATCCTGCCGGAGCCACCCGCACCGAAGGCCTCGGACGCGCCACCGGTCGCGTGAGCCGCCTGCGAGCGCCGCGTTTCAGCCCGCGAGCGGCCCGCGCGACGCAGCAGCTGTGGGCTCTGGCACGATCCTGAGCCCCGACTCGCTGTAGCCCGCCCCGATCAGGGCATCGATCCAGGCAGGGTTGATGCGGATCTGCGATCTCGGCGTCTCGTAGCCGAACTGCACGGGAATCGAGGGATGCATCCAGAACACGCGCTGTCCCTTGCCTGCGGGCAGCTCGCTCGCGTGGATCGTGAAGGGGAAGGATTCACCGCGGCGAAACTTCGTGCCGATCGCGATCTCGAGGTGCGCGAGCACCCGATCGGGAAGGACATGCGCCTCCCCGCCAGCGCTCTCATAGATGAATCGACCCATGGCCCGAGGGTAACCGGACGGCCCGGAAATCCGCGCCAAGGGTCCGAGATCGGAGCGGGCTCCCAGACGCGACGGGCCTCGATGCGGCAGGGGTGGTCCAAATATCACCGGGCCCGCTCGCGGGTCAACCCCTTGTGAGCGCTCCGTGCGCGTGCCTAGCGTTGGCCGTGTCGCCGCGAAAGTCGGCGTAAAAAAGGAGCGAAATCATGACGCTTGCAGCAATCATCATCTTCATCATCGCGATCGTGCTCGCGATCTCGAGTGGACTGTGGACCGCTGTGAACTGGCTCATCTGGGTCGCCATCGCGCTCGCAGTCATCGCCATCATCATGTTCCTCCTGAGGGTCATCAGCGGCAGGCGGGCGTAGCGCTCCAGCCGCGACCCTCCAGAGGCGTCGCCCTCCTGTGGCAATGCAGTGAATCTGTCACGACTCGCCAGTCGGACGGATACAGTGCAACGCGAACAGGAGGGCGACACCCATGTCTGGACGGGTGCAGAAGCTCGTCGCGCGGAAGTGGTGTCGTCCCGCGTGGACCCGCCAGGAATTCCGAATGCCTGAGCTCACTCCTCGTCGAGTGAGTACGGCATGCGATCGCGCTCGTAGGTGATCGACGAATAGCCGTGCGGCATCGGCCGCCCATCGGCGTCGGTGCTGACGAAGACGATGCGGTCGATCGAGAGGATCGTCTGGCGCGTGATCATGTTGCGGACCTCGGCGCGCATCGTGAGCGACGTCGTGCCGAACCTCGTCGCGACGAGCCCGAGCTCGATGATGTCCCCCTCGCGGGCGGCAGCGCGAAAGTCGATCTCGGAGATGAACTTGGTGACGACTCTGTGATTGCCGAGCTGGACGATCGCGTAGATCGCCGACTCCTCATCGATCCACTTGAGGAGGCTGCCGCCGAAGAGAGTGCCGTTTGCGTTGAGGTCCTCGGGTCGCACCCACTTGCGCGTGTGGAAGTGCATGGTCGGCTCGAGCAGGCCGTCAGTCATGTCGTCAGGCTACCGGGAGCGCGAGTCCTTGATTAGCCTGTGGAAATGAGCGACCGGCGCGAGACCGGAGCAATTCCGGGGGACACCGACCACGGGGTGGGCGGCGTGCGCGCCGCGCCGGGCTCGTTCCAGGGCCTCACGATCATTCGGCATTCGCCCGATCCGGACCACGCCGATGCCCAGACGCGCCCACCGAGATCGATCGCGGAGAAGGTCCGTGCGCTGGGTCAGGCGCGAATCGGCGCACTGCTCCTCGTCATCGCGACGATCGCGGCGATCGTGTGGGCGAATGTCTCGATCGGCTCGTACGACGGCTTCTGGGACACCCACCTGAGTCTCGGGATCGCAGATCTGCGCATCGACTTCACCCTGCACTCGCTCGTGAATGACGCGCTCATGGCGTTCTTCTTCTTCGTCGTCGGTCTCGAGGTGCGGCGCGAGTTCGCGATCGGAGAGCTCACGAGCTGGTCGCGGGCGCTCGTGCCGGTCGTCGCGGCGAGCTTCGGGCTCGCGATCCCCGCGGGCCTGTACCTCCTGATCGCGGCGGGCTCGGGGGCCGAGCACGCGTGGGGGATCGTCATCTCCACCGACACCGCCTTCCTCGTCGGCGCGCTCGCGCTCATCGGTTCCCGGTCGTCCGGGCGCCTGCGGGTCTTCCTTCTCGCGCTCGCGATCGTCGATGACATCGGGGCGCTGTCGATCATCGCGATCTTCTACACGGAGGACTTCAACCCCTGGCCGCTCATCATCGCCGCGGTGGGGCTCGCGGGCGTCTACCTGACGCGCTACCTCCGCAGCGGACGGGGGCCGATCTACGCAACGCTCGCGGTCATCGTCTGGCTGGCATTCCTCGCCTCGGGGGTGCACCCGACCCTCGCTGGCGTCGCGATCGCCCTCCTCGTGCCCGTGTACCGCCCGAGCCGTCGGGACGTCGAGCATGCGCTCGAGCTCGCGCGGACATTCCGCCAGTCGCCGAACTCCGAGTACGCGAAGGCGGCAGCGAACAGCCTCCGCGAATCGATCTCGATCAACGAGCGCCTGCAGTCCGCATATGCGCCCTATGTCGCCTATTTCGTGCTCCCCGTCTTCGCACTCGCGAACGCCGGGGTGCAGATCAACGGCGAGATCCTCGAGATGGCGGTCACGTCGCCCGTCACGTGGGCCGTCGTCGTCGGTCTCGTCGTCGGCAAGTTCATCGGCATCTTCGGCTCGACCTCGCTCATGCGAGTGCTGAAGATCGGCGAGTTCGGGCCGGGCCTCTCGGTGGATCGCATCGCCGGCGGCGCGCTCCTCGCGGGCATCGGCTTCACCATCTCGCTCTTCATCGTCGATCTCGCGATTCACGACGAGGTCCTGCAGGATGCCGCTCGCGTGGGCGTCCTCGCGGCGAGTCTCATCGCATTCCTGCTCGCGACCGTGGCATTCCGCCTCTCCAATCGCCTCTCGCCGCAGCAGGAGGCGGGGAAGAAGCTCGTCCGACCCGTCGATGAGTCTCGCGATCACGTGTGGGGCCGCCCCGACGCCCCGTACACACTCGTGGAATACGGCGACTTCCAGTGCGAGTTCTGCCTCAAGGCCTCCGGGGCCACCGAGGAGGTCATCCGGCAGTTCGGGGATCAGCTGCGCTACGTGTGGCGGCACGCGCCACTCACGAGATTCCATCCGAATGCGCTCGCGGCGGCCGAAGCCTCGGAAGCGGCGGCGAATCAGGGCAAGTTCTTCGAGTACGAGCGTGCGCTCTTCTTCCATGACCAGGCCGAGCAGCTCCCGAGGGACCTCATCCGCAGGGCGGAGGAGATCGGGCTCGACGTCGAGCGGTTCGAGCGGGACCTCGCCTCAGCCGAGGTCGCCGCGCGTGTCCGCGACGACATGCTCGATGCCGAGGCGATGCAGATCTCGGCCGTGCCCACGTTCTTCGTGAACGGCAGACGGCATGTGGGGCCGTATGACGCCCAGTCGCTCATTCGCGCGCTCCTCGAGACGGGGCCGCCGGAGGGGATGCAGGCCGCTGGCGGTCCGGGCGAAGCACGAGACGCGGGAAGTCGCTAGCCCCTGGACGCTATCAGGGTGGCGGGAGACAATCAGGCATGAGCGACCCGGACCCCGACATCGAGTACTTCGACAACAACCAGGTCGTCCACATCGTGACGACCAATGATCAGGGGCACGAGGTCCACACCCCGATCTGGGCGGTCGTCGTGCGGGGACGCGTATATATCCGCGCCGCGTACGGCCCGGCGTCGATCTGGTTCAGCCGGGTCGTGCGGACGCATGCCGCGGAGTTCGCAGACGGCGACCGGCGCATCCCGGCGACGGTCGAGGCGGTGCTCGACCCCGACACGCTCGACCGCGTCGATCAGGCGTATCTCGAGAAGTACTCGGGACCGGAGTCCCCGGTCGAGGCGATCCTCGCGGCAGGTCCACGCGGCGACACCCTCCTCGTGACGCCGCAGGTGCCGCACACTCCCGCGACCGGGCCGGTTCCCCACAGCTGAACCCGCCGCTCGCAGCGCTCGCCATCGGGAGGGAGGTGACGACTGCGGGTCCGAGTTCCGTGGGGTCCGAAGGCCGTGGGGCTCGACCTCCTCCGCGGATCGGGCCATTGTGGTCGCCATGGCGACCCACGGCATCGGACGGATCCACCCCGGCCTGCTCATCCTCTCGCTCTCGGCGGGCGCTGCGGACGCATTCGCGTTCCTCGCCCTCGGTGGGATCTTCACGGCCAATATGACCGGCAATCTCATCCTCATCGGGATGTTCACGCGGCCTGAGTTCGTCGAGACGCTCCTCGCTGCGGCTCTCGCGATCGCGAGCTTCGTCGGGGTCCTGTACGCCGCGTTCCGGCTCACGGCGCCGCCATCGACGCCGATCGAGACGCGCGCGAGAGCGGTGCGGCGGCTCCTCCTCCCGTCGCTCGTGCTCCAGCTCGGGGTGGTCGGCGTCTGGGCGGCGCTCCCCGACAGCGGTGGGTTCGTCGCGCGATGCGTCATGATCGTGCTCGCCGCGGCGAGCCTCGCGCTCCAGACGGTCGCGGCGAAGAAGCTCTCCGATGTCGATGGGGTGACCACGACGTACGTCACCGGCACGCTGACGACGACGATGCAGGAGCTTGCGCTCGGTTCGGGGCGTGGGCAGGGTATCCGGGTCCTGTCGGTCATCGCGCTGCCGGTCGGTGCGGTCGCCGGGACCGCGGTCCTCATGTGGTTCCCGCCGATCGGACCGGCGCTGCCGCTCGTGACGGCGACCGTCGCGACGGCGGTGCTCTGGGCAGATGTGCGGCGTCGCCCGATGGACGAGACGGCCGGTGATCCGGCGCCGACGGGGAAGCCGGGGATCGGCTCGGCTCGTGTGGAACGACGGCTACGGGCGTCTCGGGGAGGAGGCATTCCTCCGCGACTTCGCGGGTGATCTCGACGAGGTCCAAGCGCGGACCCTCTACGCGGTCCAGGGCCCCATCTCTGATGAGCTCTTCAGCGGCCGGACGACCGTCGCGGCCTGGCGGGAGAAGCCGAGCTGGTACGCAGTCTCGGCGCTCGACCGGACGATCGATCCCGATCTCGAGCGGTTCATGGCCTCACGCATGGGCGCTACGACGGTCGAGCTGCAGGCCAGTCACCTCTCGCTCGTCTCGCATGCCGAGGCGGTCGCCGACCTCATCATCCAGGCGGCCGGCCGCGTCGTCGGGCAGAGCGGCTGACACTCGGGTCACACGCTCAGTTCACGCGCGCGGGGCCCACGCTCCGGCTCGACGCCCCGCTCACACGGCCATGATCGCAATGGCGGCCTCCGGCGTCGCGACGCGGAAGCTCATCGTCTCCTCGAGGTAGAGGTCGACGGTCGTCGGTGTGTGGCTGTCGTATCCGAGCGAGAGATCCTCGCCGAGGTCGAGGATGAAGTCGCCGCCGCGCTGGCTCAGTACGACGCCGCCCGTGAGCCCCGGCACCCACTCGATGGGGCCGCCGAGGATGTCGCGCAGGTGCCGCACGAGCGGGTAGCCGCCCTGGTCGCTCGCGTCGGCGATCTCCGCCCAATCCTCTGGACCGAGCGCGAGCGCATATGGCCCCGCGATGCCCGAGCGCTTGAGCGTCGCGACGGCCGAGGCGACGAGGTCGTCATAGGCGGTCGTGCCGGGCTCGTAGTGCAGTGCCTGGTGTGGCGAGGCCTGGACGATGCCGATGATGCCCACCTCGTCCCAGCCGGAGAAGACCGCGGCGTTCTCGACACTCGCGATCCGGTGCGCCGCCTCATCGAGTGCGGCGAGGTCGACGTCGGCAGCGCCTCGCGTCGCGTTGATGATCTCCTCGCGGAGGAGCGTGAAGTCGCCGCGGATCTCCGTGAGGGGGAGGACGCTGCGTATGCGCGCGATGACGCCCTCGGCTGGCGCAGAGACGACGCCGCTCACGCGACCAAGGTTCGTGGCTGAATGCTCCCAGCCCTTCGGGCCCTCGACGTCGACGAGTCGCCTCGCACTCAGCGCGACGGTGAGTCGCTGCTTTGCCTCCTGCTCGAGGAGGTCCCACACCTCACTCGGGATGGGCGCATGGCGCCGCAGCAGGTGTCCGCTCATGTGTGCCTCCTCAGTCTTTGAGCGAGCCGATGCCGAGGGAGCCGTCCCCGGCATTCGTGTCCTGATCGGTGAATGCCTCGGCGTCCCCGGACGCGCTCGCCTCGGCGGCGGTGGGCGAGCCGAGCGCGGCGAGGACGGTGCCTGCCGGGACGAAGAAGGTCGAGCCCGTCACGGCTCGCGACACATCGAGGATCCGATCGTGGAAGCCGACCGGCTCGCCGATGAACATGCGCCGCAGCATCAGTTCGATGACCCACAGGTGTCGCGTGTAGCCGATGAAGAACGTCCCGAACTCGCCGTGGCCGGGCCTGCCGAACGGCATGTTGTCGCGAAGGATGTCGATCTCACCGCCTGCGCCGTCGTCGATCGTCGCGAGCGTCTTGTGTGCGAGCTGCGGCCCCGCCGCGTCAGGCAGCTCGACGTTGTCAGCCTTCGTCCGACCGATGATCGCCTCCTGCTGCTCCGTGGAGAGCGCGGCCCAGCGGTCGAGGTCGTGGAGGTACTTCTGGATCACGACGTAGCTGCCGCCCGCGAATGCCTCGTCCTCATCCCCGATGAGCGTCGCGTCGGGCAGGTCCAGCCCTTTCGGGTTCGCGGTGCCGTCGACGAAGCCGAGGAGGTCGCGTGCGTCGAAGTAGCGGAACCCCTGGGTCTCGTCGGCCACGGTGACCGCATCGCCGAGCGCGTCCAGGAGCAGTCGCTCGAACTCGAAGCACAGGTCGACGCGCTCGGCGCGGATGTGGAAGAGCAGGTCGCCCGGTGTCGACGGTGCGCTGTGGACCGCGCCCGCGATCGGCTCGAAGGGGCGCAGCTCCGCAGGACGGGCGTCGGGGGAGAGCCGGTCCCACAGTGCCGAGCCGATGCCGACGACGCACGAGAGCGAGGCATTCAGATCCCGGAATCCGACGGTCTTCACCAGGTCGTCGATCCTGGAGATCACGTCGCGCACGGTCCGTAGCGCGGCGCCCCCGTCACGCACCGTGAGGACCAGGAAGATCGCGAATCGCGACAGGGGCGCATCGACGCTCTGCGCGTCGTACGGAACGCGGTCTCCGCCCATGCCAGCCCTCCTGGCGCCAACCGTAGTGACGCGGGGGCCGAAATGCACCTACTTGATCGTCACAGCCTTCGTCAGGCGGTCGAGGGCGAGGCAGGCAGACGCCTTGCCCATCACGACAGCGACAAGGCTCCCGCGCTCGATGCCTAGCCCTCCTCGTCGCGCCGGGTCTACAGTGTCGGAATTCCTGGTCCGCGGATAGGCGGGAGCCGCCGATGTCGTTCTTCAATCGAGGATTCACCGGTCGGCGTGGTGGCGGGGATCCGCGCCTGCCCCCTGGCCAGACGCTCGCCGCAGACTGGCCGGTCCTGTCCGCCGAGCCGACGCCGCGCATCGAGCTCGCAGACTGGGCGTTCTCGATCCGGACCGAGACGGGTGCCGTGCATCGGTGGTCCTGGGACGAATTCCTCGCGCTCGGGGTCGAGGACGTGACGGTCGACATTCACTGCGTCACCCACTGGTCCAAGCTCGACATGGCGTGGCGCGGGGTGTCGCTGGACCGGCTCTTCGAGGACGTCGAGACGAGCTGCGACTATGTCATGGCGCACAGCTACGGCGGGTACACGACGAATGTCCCACTGGATGAGCTCCTCGATGGCCAGGCATGGATCGCGACCGAGGCGGAGGGCGAGCCGCTCGACCCTGAGCACGGCGGGCCCGCGCGGCTGCTCGTGCCACACCTGTACTTCTGGAAGAGCGCGAAGTGGGTCCGCGGCCTCACGACGATGGCTGATGACGAGCCCGGCTTCTGGGAGCAGAACGGCTACCACCTCCACGGCGACCCGTGGAAGGAGGAGCGGTATTGGTGATCGGCCGTCGGCCGGTCGGCTGGCATCGCGCACGGGTGACCGCGGCGCACATGGAGACGCCGCGCGCGCGAAGGATCGAGCTCGAAGCACCGACATGGCCCGGCAATGATGCCGGCGCGCACCTCGATGTGCGGCTGACCGCCCCGGATGGGTACCAGGCCGCTCGCTCGTACTCGATCGCCTCATCGGGGGATGGGACCGCCGTGACCCTGCTCGTCGAGGAGATGCCCGCCGGGGAGGTTTCGCCGTATCTCGTCCACGCGCTCGAGGTCGGCGACGAGATCGAGATGCACGGGCCCCTCGGGCGCTACTTCGTGTGGACGCCGCCGCGCGAGGGCGAGGCGTCACCTCCCGTGCAGCTCATCGGGGGAGGCTCAGGGATCGTCCCGCTCGTCGCGATGGCAGGCGCGCACGAGATGGCTCGCGATCCGGCGGAGTTCCGTCTCCTGTACTCGGTGCGCTCGCCCGCTGAGGTGCTCTTCGGGCCAGAGCTCGCGGCGCTGCGCGGGACCGCAGTCGATTTCGTCTACACGCGCGAGGCGCCTGAGGGAGCAGCAGTCGAGCGACCGCGCCGCCTCATGCGGGAGTCCCTCGCCGCGATGTCGATCCCCGCGGAGCGCTCGCCGCTCGTCTACATCTGCGGGCCCACGCGGTTCGTCGAGGCCGTCGCGGACTGGCTCGTCGACCTCGGCCACGAGTCGAGTGCGATCAGGACGGAGCGCTTCGGCGGGACCTGGTGAGGAGGTGTGCCCACCACGCCATGAGGAGTGCGCCGATCACTCCCATCCATGCCCATGCCGCGATCGCACCGAGGAATCCGGTGAGGAAGAAGCCGCTCGCGAATGCCACGCCGACGCCGAGCGCGCCGGTCACGATGAGCACGAGGGTGGCGAGGACCGCCTGGATCGGGTGGTGAGCGAGGGCGGTAAAGCCGCGGAAGGCATTCCACGATCCGAGTGCGGCCGCCGGCAGCAGCATGATCGCGAGCGTCCAGACCAGGGGAGTGGCGTAGGGGAGAAATGCGACGACGGCGAATGCCGCGACCGCGACGATCGCGGCCCACCCCACGAGCGACCATTCGGGCGGTGAGATCTCCTCGCGACGAGCGATCGCGGTGATCGACCATGCGATGAGGATGGTCTCGACCACGAGGACGAGTAACGACCCGATCGCGGCGACGAGGAACGCCCAGTGATCGGTGCCGTGGTAGCCGGGCACCGCGCTCGCGCCCTGCAGGAGCGCGCCGCCGACGACCGCCGCGCCGACGACTGCCCATGCACGCCAGCGCCTCATCGCTCCATCGCCTCCTGGAGCACGGGGGTGATCTCGCCGGAGTAGAGGGTGACATCCCCGACGGTGACGGTCACCTGGGTCGGGGCGGCGCCAGTCGACACGGCGATGATGTCGACGCCGCTCAGGGTCTCGCCGGCGCAGCGGATCGTCTCGTCGTCGTCCGGCGGCTCGCAATCCGGTGCGGCGAGCAGCTGGATGTCGTGCCGCATGAGGATGTCGATCGCGGCATAGCGGACCTCCGTCTCGCGGGCACCGCTCACCGGTGCGAGCGCTGCGATCTGCGAGCATGCGGTGAGGCAGAGCAGGACCGGGGCCAGGGCGAGCGCGACGAGGGCCGCGGGGCGGTGGCGAGGCATTCCGGGCGCTGCCGAGGGTCGGGGTGCGCTCATGCGATGTCCTCCCACGCGGAGCGCTCGCGGTCGAGTCGTCGGGCGGCGGCCTTCACGCCCACCGCCTCGAGCGCGGCGTCGCTGATGATCGAGAGATCGAATGGCGCGGGCAGCAGCAGCTCGGTGTTGCGATCGAGCGCCGAGCCGCGGCGCACCCATGGCGTCTCGGCCCAGTCGTTTGCGGAGAGCTCGCGCGAGCGGGCCGCGAGGTCGAGCGTCGTCGCGGCACCCGTGGGGGTGATGGGCGCGGCGTGGTCGACGACGGTCGTGAAGATCGAGAGCGTGCCGTCGCGGTTGTCGATGAGCTCGACCATCTGCTGCTGCTGAGGGAAATCGATGCAGGACGCCGTCGTGATCTCCCAGAAGCCTCCGGTGCGCGAGGTGTGCGCGAGGATCTGGTTGTTGTGGGTGTGGCCGTTGAGCCAGGCGACCGCGACGGGGTACTGCAAGAGCAGGTCGATGAACTCCTCCGAGTGGATGAGCCGCTGATCGTGGCCGGGGCGGCGCGCGGCATTCTCCATCGTCTGCGAGTTGTGGTGGCTGAGGATGAGGACGAGTCTGTGCTCCGCGGTCGCCCGCTCGAGCTCGCCGCGGAGCCAGTCGAACTGGTCCTGGGGGAGGGCGCCGTCGGGGCCGGCGACGGCGTTGCACGTGTCGAGGCCGAGGGCGCGGACGTGGGGACTGAGATCGTCGCTCCACCACGTCTCGCCCGTGTCGAGGTTGCGCTGCGTGAATCCATGACCGATCGGCCCGGGATCGGGCTCGGTGTTGAAGTGCTCCGCGATGAACTCGCGGTTGTCGTAGATGTACCTGGCAGGGTTCGCGGTGACGGCGCGGTAGCCGCTCCCGCCGAGTGACAGGCCGAACGCGGTCGCGCCCTGCTGCCACGCGCTCGTCGCACCAGCCCAGCCTTCGATGGCGCCCTCGAGCGTCGCGCGCAGGGTCGCGGCCTTCTGCCCACCGATCGCGAGTGCGTGGAACTCGGGGCTCGCGTTGAAGGTGCCGAAGAGGATCGTGTCGTGGTTGCCGTAGACCGCGTACCACGGGGCTTGAATGCCCGGGGATGCGACGGGCGTGGAGATCGCGTCCTGCAGGAGTGTCGGCAGGCGAGGGAAGCCATAGTCGCCGAATGCCCCGCCCGTCGGGTCCTCGGGCCGGTATGCCCAGGTCGCCTCCGACCAGGCCTGCACCCCCTGATAGGTGGGGCCGCCGCTCGCAGGGTCGACGGGGACGCCGTCGAGGATGTCGATGTACCAGCGCAGCTCGAGGTGCGAGTGCATATCGGCGCTGTCCCCGGTGACGACCGCGGCGCTCATGACGCTGCCGGTGATGGGGCTGATCGCGTTGTCGTTGACGCCCTGGACCATCGCCGCGACCGCGTGCGGGCTCAGCGGGTCCTGGGGTCGGAATGCCCCGCCCCACGTCGAGTGGTCGAGCTCGATCATCGGCTCGATGCGTCCTGGCGATTGGGCGTCGATGAGGTGCAGGTCGCTCAGGTGCGCCAGGTAGAGGATCGAGCGGCGTCGTTGGGCGCGGCCGTCGTCGATGCTGCGGCGGAGCACGTCGAAGCGCGGGATGTGAGGCTCGCCCGGCCCGGACTTGAGGGTGCGGTACTGACCGGTCTGGATGGGGCCGAAGAGGATCGTTTCGTCGAGGCTTGACCGCCACAGTGCACGATCGAGTGCTGCTGGCTCCGCGAGCAGGTGTCCGATGTCGTCGAGGCTGAGGCCGAATGCGCTCGCGGCAGCTCCCGCGGTGGCGATGAACTGCCGACGGGTCAGACCGGCCATAGGGCGTCTACTTCCGGTGGTGGCGGTGTCCGGCGGCGGGCGCCGAGGTCGTGCACATGATGGCAGTCGTGCTGTCTGGCGGCAAGAGAATGCCTGCCGTGACGGGGATCGCGGACTGCCGGGTCGACGCGGGGGCTGTCTGCGCGGGGCGTCGCGCCGTGCCCGGCTCCGGCTGGTCTCGTGTCTGAGCTGTGCGCCGTCATTCCTTTGACGCTCGCACGCCTCAGCCTCGGGTAGACTCGTCTGGTTGTTTCACGGGCTGTGGCGCAGCTTGGTAGCGCACTTGACTGGGGGTCAAGGGGTCGCAGGTTCAAATCCTGTCAGCCCGACCAAAAAATCGCGGAAACTCAACGGTTTCCGCGATTTTTTCGTAGGTGAGATTTTGGAACGACTGAGATCCTTGCGAATAGTTCTTTCTAGCACCGGGGTCGATCCAACTGCTCAACAAGAGAGCGGCTGAGATTAGGATGACCGAGAAAGGTCATGTGATGCTCGACAGGCTCCTCTAGTGCTACGCGACTGCGACGCCGAAGAGCAGCCCGATGAGGTAGGTTGCGATCATTGTGGCCGAGCCCATGACCACGTTACGCAGGATCGCCCTGCCGCGCGGCGCACCACCGAGAGCAGCACTGATCCATCCCGTGAGGAACAGGCCGATCACGACGGCGGCGGCCGCGGCCCAGATCCGGTGTTCCCCGAGGGGCAGCAGGATCATCACAAGGGGGATCAGTGCGCCGGCCGCGAACGCAACGAACGACGATAGCGCGGCTGCCCAGGGGCTGGTGAACTCTTCGTGGTCGATACCGAGCTCGACCTCCGCGTGAGCGGCAAGCGCATCATTCGCGGTGAGTTCGACGGCGACCTGATGCGCGAGCTCATCGGAGAGGCCGCGCTGCCGGTAGAGGCCAGCGAGTTCTTCGAGTTCTTCGTCGGGCAGTGTCTCGAGTTCCCACATTTCCTTGGCGATGAGCGCCTGCTCGGTGTCGCGCTGCGTACTGACCGAGACGTACTCTCCGCCAGCCATCGAGAACGCTCCCGCGACGACCGCGGCGATACCGGCAGTCGCGATCGCGAGCACGTTGTTTGGCGTGGCTGCGGCGACACCTATCACGACGCCCGCCGTCGACACGATGCCGTCGTTCGCGCCAAGCACTCCGGCGCGGAGCCAGTTCAAGCGCTGGCCGACGTCCTGGAGGTGAGCCTCACCGGGATGGTGCATGTCAGATGAGCGAGGAGTCATGGATCAGTTCCTTTGTGGAGTGCCTGCTAGCTGAACGGGAGTAGTTGTCTTGCGCGGCCCGGCGTTTGCGAGGCGTTCGGATCGTGGCCCGACCGCGCGGAGCGCGCCGAGGATCGCAATGAGATCGACCAGCTCTTGCAGCCACGCGCCCAGGAGCGCCGGTAAGAATCCGAACGCGGCGATGAGCATAAGGGCGACGCTAATGATGATGCCCAGCCAGATGCTCTGCAGTGCGATCCGCACGGTATCTTGGCCGATCCGCACCGCGCGCGGCAGCGAGGCGAGTGTGTCGTAGCGGTTGACGACGGCTGCTGATTCGCTCGCAGCGGTCGCGCCGCGAGCACCCATCGCGAATCCGATGTCTGCGGCCGCGAGCACCGGTGCGTCATTCAGGCCATCGCCGACCATGATGAGGGGGCGGGGCTGCACCTCGCTCACGATGCGGACCTTGTCTGCGGGGCGGCATTCTGCATGCACCTCGCTGATTCCGAGTTTTTCCGCGATCGGCTGAGCGGTGGCGGTGACGTCTCCGGTGACCATCAGGGTGCGCTCGATGCCGAGGGCGGTGAGTACACGGAGGACTGTCTCTGCTTCCTCGCGGACCTGGTCGCGCATGATGATCGCACCCGCGAAGCGGTCATCCGCCGCAACGTAGATCGCAAGCTCGCCTGGCGCAAGGTCAGCCACGGTAAGCATTGGTGCGTACTCGCGTACCCAGGAGGGCTTGCCGACCCGCGCGAGCACTGTGTGCGGTGTCGCAGGCATGCGGAGGGTTGCGGCGACGCCATTGGTGGCGAACTCCTCGGCCTCGGATGCTTCGAGGAGCGGAATCTGACGCCGCTTCGCCGCTCCGACGACGGAGCTGGCGAGCACGTGTGAGGAGTAGACCTCGGTTGAGGCTGCAAGGCGCAGCACGTCGTCTGCGTTGAACCCCGGCGCAGCCACGATGCGTTCGAGGGTGGGTTTCCCGGTGGTGATGGTGCCGGTCTTGTCGAATGCGGCCGAGCGGGCACGGGAGAGCTGCTCGAGGGTACCGCCGCCCTTCACGATCAGCCCGAAACGCGCAGCCCGGCTCATTCCGCCGAGGAAGGCGACCGGGGCTGCGATCAGTAGCGGGCACGGGGTCGCGACCACCAGCACCTCGGCAAACCTGGCCGGGTCACCGCTCACGGCCCACGCGATGCCGGCGATGACCAGGGCGAGGATCGTGAATGGCACCGCGTAGCGATCCGCGAGCCGCACGACCCTCGCTTTGCTGCTCGCGGCCTGCTCGACGAGCCGCACGATCTGCTGGTACTCGCTCTCTGCCGCAGGCGCTGCCGCGCACATCGTCACCGCGGCCTGCCCGTTTACTGCGCCGCTTGATATCTTCTCCCCGGCCTGACGTTCGACCGGCAGGCTCTCGCCTGTGAGCGAGGACTCATCGAACACGCCGTGCTCGGAGACGAGGATCGCGTCCACCGGCACCAGCGCGCCCGGGCGCACGAGCAGCAGGTCACCAACCGCGACCGCATCGACTGGCACCTCCTCGGTGGCTGTATCCCCTGTGTGCGCTGAGGTTTCGGTGTCAAGGATCTTCGTGGCCTGCTGCGGGGCCTTGCGCAGCAGCGCGGTGAGTTCTCTCTTGGAACGGTGCTCGGCGTAGTCTTCGAGCGCCGCACCTCCGGTGAGCATCAGCACCACCACGAGTGCCGCCCACGGCTCCCCGACGAGCACGGCCGCAGTGATCGCGGTTACCGCGAGAATGTCGAGCCCCGCATGCTTCCGCAGGAGCTGCCGGATCATCCCGACTGCCTCCCACGCCGCGATCGCGAGCGCGTACCCGCCCACGATCCACCGCGCCACGCCGCTCGCGGGCGTCGCGAGGAGCAGGAGCCCAATCGTTGCGACCAGCAGGGTTGCGAAGACGAGCGGATACGCCCTGACTGCGGCAAGAAATCCGCTCATACTACTTATTCTCCCAGGCGGGCGCTGCCCCCGCACTGCAGGCCAGCCTCGCCTACATCAGTGACAGCTGGAACCTGGCCTGTTCACAGCAGCACGATACCTAGTCCGGCTGCGGCGAACACCACCGCCCAGGCCGGTGCTTTCCACGAGGCCAGTGCGACGAAGGAGAGCGCCGCCACGAGGAACGACGCGGCACCCGTAACACCCTCGACGACTCCTCCGCAGCGCCTATCGAACTCAGAGGTGACGACATCGACCGGAGTCTGACCCGGTTTGCCGGACACCAAGGGTGAGCTGATGGGTCGGGCTCCGACGTCCTCTCGTGGAGTGCTCGTTCTGCTGCGGCTGGGGGGTCAGTTGTAGGTGTAGAAGCCCTCGCCGGTGGCGACGCCGAGCTTGCCGTGGTCGATGTACTCGCTCTTGAGCCAGGCCGCGAGCGTCTGATCCTTCTCTCCGCCGTGGGCGAGGATGTTGTACGGCGTGGTCAGGCCGATGATGTCGGTGATCTGGAAGGGGCCCATCGGCGCTCCCGTGCCGATCCGCCACACGTTGTCGATGTCCTTTGGTTCGGCGTATCCGCCCGCGGCGAGTGTGAACCCGGCGTTGAGGAACGGCACCAGCAGCGAGTTGAGCACATAGCCGGACTTCTCCTTGTGCACGGGAATCGGAACCATGCCGATGTCGCCTGCGAAGGCCACGACCTCGTCGAAGACGGCCGGATCGGTGTCGGCGGTGCCCATCACCTCGGCGGTATTGAACTTCCAGATCCGGTTCGCGAAGTGCAGCGCGAGGAACTTGGCGGGGCGTCCGGTGGAGTCTTTGAGGTCGCTGGGCAGGAGTGTCGACGAGTTGGTCGCGAAGATGGTCTTCTCAGGTGCGAGCTCGCCGAGCTTGCGGTAGGTGTCCTGCTTGATGGACAGCACCTCGGGGATCGCCTCGATGACCAGATCCGCGTCCGCGACCGCCTCGGCGAGGTCGGAGGAGAATCGGACGCGGCTCAGCGCCTCGTCGGCCTTTCCCTCGCGCGCTCCTGCGACTCCGTCCTCCTTGTAGGCGGTGACGAGAGCATCGAAACGCGCCTTGGCTGCCGCGATCACGTCGTCGCTGATGTCATATGCGGTGACCTGGAAGCCGCTGAAGGCGGTCTGAAATGCGATCTGGCTACCGAGGACCCCTGTCCCCAGGACGGTCACGTGTGTGATGTTGCTCATTGTTCTGTCTCCTTCATTTCTTCTCGCGCGGCCGATTGGGCCGCCGGGGTGTGTTGCAGCGCGCCGGTCACGATGTGGGTGACCTGACGTCTGAGGTCGTCGATCGCGTCAGCCTCGGGGATGCCGGAAGCCGTCATCCGGGCGATCGCGAGGTGAGTGACGGCGAACAGCGCCGACCCTGCGACCCGTGCCTCCCCGTCGCTGAGGGTCGGCGCGGCACGGCGCAACGTGCCAGACAGCGATGCCTCGAGCCCGAGGATCAAAGCCATGCCCTCGGCCCGGAACTTCGCCTCATGAGGGCCGAACAGCAGCTCGCGCTGGTACGCAGCACTGTTCTCCGGCTCTCGGGCAGCGGCGGCGACGAGCGGGCGCAGGCGAGCGAATACCGCCTCGGCAGGATCCGCCATCAACGCCGCACGCGCGGCGCCGTCAGCTATCGACGACCGGAGTGCCTCGTTGTAGACCATGAGCAGCAACTCACTCTTCGTCGCGGCATAGCGGAAGAGTGTGCCCGCCGCGACTCCGGCCGCCGCGGACACCTCCTGCGTCGTCACCGCGGAGAATCCCCGCGCGCGCAAGAGATCAGACGCGACGCGAAAGATCCGCTCCCGCTTGATTCGCATGTTCTGCTCGCGGCGGGGTTCCATATCCCCGACGCCCGAAGCTCGTCCAAGCTCTGACGGCTGGCACAACCCGTTCACATGAATGAGCGTACTCAGTTTTTTGAAGACGGCAAGGAGGCCCCGCGCGGATGGTCGGCGAGACGTTTCGTCGTTAACGTGCACAGCGCTGTGCAAATTGCGTATGCTTGCGAGGTGCGGATGAGCTGGCGGATTTTCAGGAGGGACGTCACCCGACTGATCCGTGTCCGGAAGACATGGATCATCGTGATCGGCGTGCTGATCACTCCGGCGTTGTACGCGTGGTTCAACATCAACGCGTTCTGGGACCCGTACGCGAACACCGAGAACATCGACGTCGCGGTGGTCAATCTCGATGAGGGTGCATCCTCGGACCTCACCGGCTCGCTGAACGTGGGGGATCAGGTCAGCAAGCAGCTTGAGGAGAATGATCAGCTCGGCTGGGTCTTCATGGGCGAGCAGGAGGCCATGGAGGAGGTCAAGCGCGGCGACGTGTACGCGGCCATCGTCATCCCTGCAGACTTCAGTGAGGATCTCCTCAGCATCACCAGCGGAGAGTTCACCCAGCCGGCGCTGCAGTACTACGTCAACGAGAAGGCCAGCGCGATCGCGCCGAAGATCACTGACGTCGGCGCGTCCCAGCTCGATCGGCAGATCACGGCTGCCTTCACCGAGCAAGTCGCCGAGGCCGCGACAGACGCGGTGAGGGACGCGGGGGACGACGTGGAGTCGCGGTTGCTGACGGCGAAAGACAACGCGCTGAACGCCTTCGACAGCACTTCGCAGTCGCTGGCATCGGCGCGGGACAGCATCACCGACCTCCAGAATCGAATCGCCGCTTCCCGAGTGACGCTGTCCGATGCCCGCGACACGCTCACGGATGTCGATTCGACGCTGGCGGACGTTCAGAAGGCCGCCGGGGAAGCACGGTCGATCATCGCCGAAGCACAGGATCAGGTGATCGAGTTCGCCGATGCCGCGACGGCCGCGTACCTCACAGGCACGTCGCTGTTCGCGGAGGCCTCTGCCTCCGCGAACTCCTCGGTCAGTCAGGTGACGGAAGCTCTGACTTCTGCACGGCTACGGGTGGACACGGCGATCGGCGACGTCGAGACCGTCCTCGAGGCGAACGAGGCCGCGATCGCACAGGTGCAGGCTTTGCTCGATGACGCCGACCTCGATCCTGAGACGGCGCAGCGTCTGTCCGGGGTGATCGAGGCACTGCAGGAGCGGAACGCTGCAGATCAGCAACTCGTCGCGGATCTGTCGCAGTTGAGCACCGGCACTTCAGACGCCGTCGAGGGGCTGCAGGCGGCTTCGGATGCCCTCGACGAGGCGGTCCACGGTACACAGACTGCGGCATCTGATCTGCGGACGGTGCTGACCGAGAACCTTCCGGCGCTGAACAGTGCGATGGCGCGGCTGTCCTCGAGTGCGGGAGAATTTTCGGCCGCGGTTGCCTCGCAGAGACAGGTCCTCACCCAGGTCGGGGATGTGCTGCGCAGCGCGGATTCGCAGCTGGCATCCACCTCGACGGCGCTCGACAGCTTCGACGCCGACATCACGAGCATCGAGTCGAATCTGCAGGCGGCTCGTACCGATATCGAAGCGGTCGCCGCCGCGGCGGAGTGGGGTGCCCTCGGCACGATCACCGGACTGAACCCGGACGACATCGCCCGTTTCATCGCCTCGCCGGTCGCTGTCGACGAGCAGATGATGTTCCCGGTGTCCTCCTACGGGTCTGCGATGGCGGCGCTGTTCACGAACCTGTCCCTCTGGATCGGCGCGTTCGTGCTGATGGTGATCTTCAAGATCGAGGTCGATACGGAAGGCGTCGAGGGAGTCACGGTCCGAGAGGCCTACCTGGGACGCTTCGGCCTGTTCGCGCTGCTCGCCGTCGGGCAGGCGCTGGTGGTGTCGATCGGCAACCTCATCATCGGCGTGCAGACCGTGAGCGCCGTCGCCTTCGTGGGGACCGCTGTGCTGATCGCCTTGGCGTACGTGAGCATCATCTACGCGCTCTGTGTCGGTTTCGGGCACGTCGGGAGAGGTCTGTGCATCCTGCTCGTAGTCATGCAGATCCCGGGCGCGTCGGGGTTGTACCCGATCGAGCTGATGCCCGACTTCTTCCGCGCGATCTATCCGCTGCTGCCGTTCTCTTACGGCATCGACGCAATGCGGGAGACGATCGCGGGGTTCTACGGCGGCCACTACTGGCGGTTCCTCGGGACACTCGCCGTCTTCGTCGCCCTCGCATTCTTCTTCGGACTGGTCCTGCGGCGCAGGCTCGCCGGCTTCCACATTCTGTTCAATCGCGAGGTGGCCGCGACCGACCTGCTGATCGGTGAGAACGTCCAGGTCGCCGGTACGGGCTACCGGCTGAGAGAGATCATCCGCGCGCTCTCGAATCGCCGTGCATACCGGGTCGAGCTCACCCGCCGAGCGCACCCGTTCACTCACCGTTACCCCGTGCTGCTGCGGGCGACGCTGATCGTCGGACTGGCGGGACTTGCACTGGTCTCCGCGGCAGCTCTGACAGTCGCGGACGCCAAGGCGCTGCTGCTGGGTATCGGAACCCTCTGGTGCCTTCTGATCATCGGATTCCTTGTCGCCATCGAGTACATCAGGTGGAGCTTCGCGCAAGCCGGAGAGATCGCCGGGCTTGATGACGCCGACCTGCGTAAGGCGGTCCTCGCCGGGGGGCACGCCGCCGTCGCCTCCACGGAGTCGCGCACGACACGCCAGTCCGTTCCCGGCGCACAGCACATGCTCGCGGAGGACCTCAGCTCCGGTGATTCTCTCGACGAGAGTCACTCCGCTGAGGTCGCTGCCACTGGTGATGCGGATGAGCACATCAGTGACGACGCGGATGATGTCGTGGCGAAGTGGTTCCAGGATGCGCCCGAAGCCGACGAGTCGCTCGAGGCTGACGACTCCGCCCAGCGGGACGTCGACACGCCCGAGACGAAGAAGAAGGCGGCGAGCCGGGTTGAGCCCGCCGAAGCGGAGGAGAGCGAAGACGTAGCTCAGCAGGAGGACGACCGCGCTGCGGGGAAGGGGGAGCAGTCGTGAGGGTCATCCTGCGGCTGGTGGCGCGAGACGTGCGTCACGCGACACGGAATGTGATGGCGTGCATCGTCATCTTCGGCCTCGTCGTCATCCCGTCACTGTTCACCTGGTTCAACGTGATCGCCAGCTGGGATCCTTTCGCGAACACGAGCAACTTGAAGGTCGCCGTCGCCAGCACCGACACCGGCTACGAAAGCGATCTGGTTCCCCTCCGGATCGACGTCGGCGAACAGGTCTTGTCCGCGCTGCGCGCCAACGATGACTTCGACTGGGTCGTCACGACGGAAGACGACGCAATCGACGGCACCAAGTCGGGTGCCTACTACGCCGCGATCGTGCTTCCGCCGTCCTTCAGCAGCGACATGATGACCTTCTACGTCGACGGTGCGGAGCACAGCGACATCGCGCTCTATACCAACGAGAAGAAGAACGCCCTCGCTCCGAAGATCACTGGCCAGGGCGCCGACGGTGTGTCTGCGCAGATCTCCGAGACGTTCACCCAAACCCTCAGCGAGATCGCGCTCGGGCTGCTCTCCTCCCTCTCCGACTACCTCACCGACGACGACACCCAGGCTGCGCTCGCCCGGCTCCAGGCGCGTGTGTCCGGTCTGTCGACGCAACTGCGTGCCGGTGCGCAGACCGCCGACATGTTCTCCGCCCTCTTCGACTCCGCCATCCCCCTGGTGAACAGCGCCTCCCAACTCGTCGACGCCGCAGGAGGTGCGTTCAACGACGCCGCCGGCGCTGCCGGCAGCGGGCGCGATGCGGTCGACTCCGTCGCCTCCGCCCTGCGTAACGCCACGGGGGGAGTCTCCGACGCACTGTCTGCGATCACCAAGAGCTACAACGCGGTGGGCGATCGCATCGACGACCTCTACGCGGACATCGATCGTCTCAATGGCGACCGCGTGACGGTGCTCACCGACATCGCGGCACGAGTCCAAGATCAGATCGACCGATACAACACCATCCGCGACACCCTCGACAGTGAGGTCCGGCCCACGCTCCCCGCAGCCGAGGAAGGCGCCCTCGACACCGTCATCGCCGTTCTCGATGACGCGATCGCCCGACAGCAGGCCGTCCACGATCGCCTCGCGGAAGCTGCAACGGACGTTCAGGGGGACAACGCTTCCGCTCAGGACTCCCACCAGGAGATCCTCGTCGCGATCGCCGAAGCGAAGACTGCTGTACAGAAAGCGCAGAGCGCGTACACCGACGATCTGAAGCCGCAACTGGATCTCCTGTCGTCGACGCTCTCGCGCCTCGACTCGGACGTCTCAGTCGTGCGTAGTGACCTCGCCGGCGTATCCGCCAGCTTGTCCGGTTCAGCGGACTCCGTGCTGACGGCCATCGATCGCGGCAAGACCGTCGCCAGCGGGATATCCACCTCACTGGACGAACTGGCTGACCGATTCGGCGACCTCGATCAGGCGCTCGGAACCGCAGCTGACACCGGTGATCTCAGCGAACTCCGCGACATCATCGGAGGCGACCCCGGCGTCCTCGCCGCCTCACTGGCAGAACCCGTCCGGGTCGACCGCACGGCGGTATTCCCCGTCGCCGGCTTCGGCGCTGCCATGGCGCCCCTGTACACCATCCTCGCGCTCTGGGTCGGAGCGTTGCTGATGACAGTCACCATCCGGGTCGACGTCAACCACAACACGCTTCCTGGCGCCCCAGCACTTACGACGACCCAGAAGTACCTCGGACGATATGGCATCTTCGGACTCGTCGGCCTCGCCCAGAGCACACTCCTCACCCTCGGGCTCATCCTGTTCGTCCGCATCGAGCCTGCACACCCACTGCTCATGGTCCTCGCCGGATGGCTGACTTCCCTCGTCTTCACCCTCATCGTCTACACCGCGGTCGTCACGTTCGGCAATGCCGGAAAGGCGCTGTGCGTACTCCTCCTCGTCATCCAGATCTCCGGATCCGGCGGCGCGTACCCTCTCCAGCTGCTGCCGGATTGGTTCCAGAACATCAGCCCGTTCTTGCCAGCCACCTATGCGATCCAGGCCATGCGCTCGGCGATTGCCGGCGTCTACGCGGCGGACTTCTGGATCTCGCTTCTCGTCCTCGCCCTCTTCATCGTTCCGGCCTTGCTGCTCGGCCTGGTGCTGCGGCGGCCCCTGATCGCATACAACCGGGGCATGTCGGAGGCGCTTGAATCAACCAAGCTCATGTGAGCGTCCGCGAGAGGTGATCATGTCCACGCAAGAGTCCCCCGCCCGGCCGGACTCGGTTCCTACGCGCGAGCGCAGAAGTGACGCCACAACCAACCACAAAGCACTTCTGCACGCTGCGCAAGCCGTGCTTGCCGAAAATCCACAGGCATCCCTCGACACCATCGCGCAAGCAGCCGGCCTGTCGCGACGGGCTCTCTACGGCCACTTCCCCGACCGGGAGACCCTGCTGAAAGAGGTCATCGCGCTCGGCGCTGAGCGGTTCAATGCGATCGCCGACGTCATCGAAGACACCGACCCGCGCGTCGCTCTGGCCCGCCTCGCCGTGCGCCTTTGGCGCGAAGCTTCAGCAGTGCGCGCCGCCGCCAATATCGCCCTCAGTGAAGCCCATGTCGCAGAGACAGTCCGTTCGCTCGCGCCCCTTCGACGACGTGTCCGCGAGCTCTCAATTACCGGCATTGCAGCGGGGGTCTTCCGAAGAGACGTCTCGCCCGAAGTCCTCGCCATCCTCATCGAAGAGACAGCCCGCGCCACTCTGCGCCAGACTCGCCTGGACGCGGAGAGTGGTCCGTCAGCCATCGCGCGAGTCGTGCTCAGCATCGTGGGCCTGTCGTGGACCGAGCAGGCCGAGCTCATCGAGTCGAACCCCGACATCGTGGCCCAAGCGTGATCGGAACCGACCGACGTGATCGTTGTGAAGGCGAGCCGCACAGCCGACGGCTTCGAGAAGTTTCAAGCGCACGATGACTCTGCCATCGTCATCGGGTCGGTCCGCTCCATCGAGAAGATGTCGCATCATCCGCCGCGCGTCGCCCCACGTAAGCTCTTTCGGTGGGAATCGGAGAGTGGGTCGCGCCCCGGCGCCTGGGACGTGACTTCCGCTGGCTCCTGGCGTCGTCGTGGACGAGCAACATCGGCGATGGGATCGCGCTCGCGGCATCCCCTCTGCTGATCGCCTCGATGACGGATTCGCCGGGCGTTGCACCCCGCCGCCGCTGCGATCGCCAGGATGACTGCCGTGTGGAAGAACTCTTTCAAGTCGGTCCCACGTGTCGGCAAACCGCGCACGACGGGAGCGCCGGTGCGGGGCTCGCTCATCCTCGAAATCGCCGACACGGCACCACTCTGGGAGCTAAGTTGCGCTCCGCGATATCCGGCATCTGGTCCCGATGGGGCGCTATGCGGCGACTGGACGTTTCACGTGGTTTCTTGACGGCTTGTCCGTCCTCGTCCGGCAGACCGCACCGACCGCCGCCCCGCAGCAGGGGCACTCGCCGGTCAAGTCATGTGTCTGAAGCAACTGCGCTTCGTACTCGACGTAGAAATCGTCGCTAGACACTTCCGCGCCTTTGGCGATCAGGGCGAGCACCTCTTCGACGTTCGTCTTGACCGCGGCGAGCCACGCGTCGGTCATCGTCGGGAACACTCCGAAGCGCTCGAACATGGCGCGGATGAACTGACGCTGCGCGCGCGGTCCGCCGACTCCGCCGTTGTAGAGGTCGCAGCCGTGCGCGCGTAGGCGCGCGATCGCGTGCACCTCCCCGTAATCGAGGTCAGCCTGCTCATCGAAGTGAAGCGCCCTGAGTTTGTTGGAGACTCCCACGCCACTGATCATCGACCAGCCCGAGGACGATCTCGACAGTGACACCGTCTTGCAGATCGTCTCCAAGATCTGGCGTTCCAAAAGCCGGCGTCAACTAATCTTCTCCAGCCACAACGCGAACCTGGTCGTGAACGGCGATGCCGATCTCGTTCTGATCTGTGCGTATCTGGCCGACCGTGATGAGGAGCGCGGCGAAGACGAGTGCGTAGATCGAGTTCGTCCACTCGGCCTGCGAGATGCTGAGGTCGAGGTCCTGGATGAGGACGGGCAGGATGACGTTGACGATCGTCGCGTCCATGATGATGATCGACACGGCGAGCGAGACGATCGCCATGGCCCACCAGCGCTTCGGGTGGGGTGCCGTCGAGGTGGTCGCTGCTCCTTCGGGGGTGACGCTCACGGTGACCCTGCTTTCTGCTCGTCGTCCGCGACTCGTGTTTGCCGACGCACTGTCGGAAACAGCCCCGATCAGACTCCTGTGGGACCGCGATTTGGTGCGGACATGCAAGAAGGCCGGCCCTCTCGGACCGGCCCTCTCGGACGCTGCTGGTGTCAGGCGCTGACGGGTGTCTGCGCCTTGCGGCGAACCTTCTGGTACGGGTTCGTCTCCGTCTCGCCGACGAGCTGCGCGATGAGCTGCTCGGCCGACTTGTTGCCGCGACTCATCTTCGCGATGCGGCGGGTCCAGTTGCGGCCGCTGCGGAGCTGGCGCTCCGAGCGGTTCTCGAGCGCGAAGAAGAGGCGCGCCTCGGGCGGCATGAGATACGCCATGCCGTCGATGAGCTTGCGCGCGGCCCACTTCTTGATGGGGCCCTTCACGTCGGGGTGGCGCAGCGAGTATGCACCGAGGGCCGCGACGTACACGAGACCCTTCGACGGCATCTCCGACTTGATGTACTCGTCGAGCTCAGCGAAGGTGTCGAAGTACGGTCCGGGAACGTGCAGCGACTGGGCGCCCTGACGAGACTCGACGACGAGCTTGTCCGCGTCAGCGGTCGAGAGCTCATCGGGGCCGTACTCCTGGTAGCCGCGGACCACCGACCAGATGTAGGTCCACCAGGTCCAGCGCTGCCACTCGGGCACCTTCGCGATCTCGACGTGACCATCCTTGGGGTCGGTCCACGTGGCGCGCTCGTGGAGCATGTCGACGTGCTTCGCTGCCGCGTCGGCATGCGCCTTGTCCGCGAAGATCGCGTCACGCAGGTACGCGCTCGTGCGCTGGAAGCGCGCGGTCATCTGCTCCGGGCCCTCGGACGTGACCGAGACGCGGTCGAAATGCCGCATCATGCCGGGCTCGAGCATCTGGAGGAATACTGCGATCTGCGCACCGAGCGACGAGCCCGGGTCGGCGAAGACGCGCCAGGAGACGCTGTTGGGTCCGTAGTAGCCATCGTCGGCGCGCGGGGCATCCGCCAGAGATCGGCTCGGGTAATGCTCGGTTGTGTCTGCCATGTGGATTTTCCCCCTCTAACGTGCAGCAGGCTCAACCGTATAGGAATGGCGAGCATCTGCTGACCCCGGATCAGGGGCCTGTCGCGCGCCACCGCGACGCCTCGAATCCCGTGGTGGATTCAGCCGGCGGATGCAGGGCCGGGAGGCGGGGTCCGCGCCGGTCCGGGGGCGTCGGGGGCGGCATTCTCCGGGGCGCTCTCTCGCTCCGCTGCGACGCGCTCCCTGACCTCGGGCGCGACCACCTGGGCGAACTCCCGCAATGCCACGGGGTCGTCGGTCGCGACGATGAAGGTGCTCACGCCGCCGACGGTCGCGGCATGCACGAGCAGGTCGATCGGGGTGTCGGGGTTGACATTGAGCAGGCGCACGATCTCGCTCGGATCTCGCCCGGCAGCGGCAGCCGCCTCGTCGATAATGCGGTTGCCCGCCGCGAGCGCGCCGGCCTCCATCCAGGACAGACTGGGAAGCCAGCCGTCCGCCTTTCGGCCGATCAGGCGCTGCATCCGAGGCTTGTAGGCGCCGATCCAGATGGGAACCGCAGTCGGCAGGCGTGGACCCCGCTTCGCCCCGTCGACGCGGTAATGCTCACCGGTGACGCGAAGTACCGAGGAGTCATCGACATCCCAGATACCGCGGATGATGTCGATGGCCTCATCCAATGCCGTGACCGACTCGCCTGGCGTGCGCTGAGGTCCGCCGAACGCGACGACCGCGTCGTTGAAGCCTCCCGCGCCGAGGCCGAGTGAGAATCGCCCTCCGCTGAGGAGACTGAGGCTCGCGGCGGCCCGCGCGAGCACCGCGGGCGGGCGCAGCGGCAGATTGAGGACATTGCTCGCGATGCCGATCGTCGAGGTCTTCGCCGCGACCCACGTCAGAAGCGTCCACGTGTCGTGGAAGCGGCCCTGGTACGGGTGGTCCTGGAAGGTGACGAGGTCGAGCCCGAAGTCCTCGCTCAGGAGCGCGAGGTCGGCGGCTCGGTGAGCGGGGACGTTCACGGGCGTGATGAAGCTCCCGAACCGGAGGGGGTGGCCGTAGTCGGGCATGTCTGGGTCGTGCTTCCTGCCTGGCAGCGGCGTGGTGCCCCTGCGTCAGTCCTTCAGTTCCGACTTGACGTACGCGACGATCGCGTTCGCGTGGCCGTGGCCCATGCCGTGCTGGGTCTTGAGCCAGCGGACGACGTCCATGTGCCTGTTCGTCTCCAGCTCATCGGCGGCGAGGTCGAGCCACTCCTGGATGGGACGGTCGTATTTGTGCTCGATGCTCGGGAAGTACGATGCGGGCCCCTGAAGTCGCTTGCCCGGCTCGAGCACTGGGGTCTGGACGCGACGCTTGGACATGCGCCGATGGTAGCCGCGGGGTGCGCGGCGCAACAGACCCTGTCCTTGCACGTGGTCACGACGCGCGAATGTCATCGCCGAGGCCGCCAAGCGTGCGCGAGTACCGCGAGGTATGGCATTCGTCAACCCCGTGACGTCTCCGTGACCCCTCGATCTACCGTGTGTGCTCGGCAGCCGCCGCGCCCCGCCGCTACGAGCGGGGTGATCCAACGAACGGAAGGAGCGCCAGATGGCTGATACCGTGACGGCAGAGGTCGAGGTCGATGTCCCGATCTCGACGGCATACAACCAGTGGACGCAGTTCGAGGAGTTCCCCGAGTTCCTCAGCGACGTGAAGTCGGTGACCCAGCTCGACGATGACCTCACGCATTGGGACGTGAGCATCGGCGGTGTGCGTCGCGAGTTCGACGCCGCCATCGTCGACCAGGTCCCGGACGACCACGTGGAGTGGGCGAGCGTCGAGGGCAGGCTGCACTCGGGCCGCGTGTCCTTCGAGTCGATCTCAGCGGGGCGCACGCGCGTCGAACTCGCGATGGCCTGGGAGCCGGAGACAGTCCTCGAGAAGGCCGGCGCCGCGATCGGGCTCGACGAGCGCCAGGTGGAGATGGATCTCATGCGCTTCAAGCGCTTCATCGAGTCGCGGCGAGACGAGACCGGTGCATGGCGAGGCGAGATCCACGATGGGCTCGTCGAAGACTGATCAGCTCGATCGACGCCTGATCGCAGATCCGCACGTGGAGGCCCGACGGCGATGCTGATGTTCTGGACCTGGAGCGTCATCATCGTCGCTGGGCTGTGTGCTGCTGTCGGCCTCGCGGCCGCAGGTCGGTGACGCCATGCGGGGGCACTCGCGCGGGGGATTCCGCGCGTTCGTCAGGAACAACGGGCTCAGCCTCTTCTTCCTCGTGATCTTCCTCGGCGCGATCGTCGGCCAGACATTCGCCGGCCTCGCGGCAGAGAACGAGCAGCGATCCATGCATGCGGAACTCCCCATCGGGCTCTGGGACTTCGTGGCCTCGTCCAATGTTCATGGTCGATGTCGCGGAGAACTGGCAGTCCGAGTTCCTGCAGTTCTCGCTCTTCATCTTTGCGACCATCTGGCTCGTCCAGCGGGGCTCCCCGGAGTCCAAGGAGATCGGCGACGAGGGCCCCGAGTCCGACCGCAAGCAGCTCGTCGGGCGCTACGCGCCTCCTGGAGCGCCGTCATGGGCCAGGGCGGGCGGCTGGCGCACGACCGTGTACTCGAATTCGCTCCTCATCGTGATGACAGGGATATTCCTCGCGTCGTGGCTCGCGCAGTCGCTCGCGGGGACGGTCGTCGCCAACGACGAGGCCGCGCAGCACGGCCAGCCGCCGATCACGTGGATCGGGTATGTCGCATCCTCGGACTTCTGGAATCGCACGCTGCAGAACTGGCAGTCCGAGTTCCTCGCGGTGGGGGCGATGGTGACGTTCGCGATCGTGCTGCGCCAGCGCGGGTCAGCGGAGTCGAAGCCGGTCGGTGCGCCGCACAGCGACACCGCGAGCACCGGCTGATACGGGCGGCGGGGGTGGCGTGTCTTCGCCACCCAGGCGGCTGCGGTCGCCGAGGTCATCGATGAAGCGGGGAGGACCGCGCTCGGCTGAGGTCGCTCAGGTGCCGCTCCCGGCAGGGCCAGCCGTGCCGGGAGCGGTGTCGGCACCGGTGCCGCTCTTGACGTTCGAGAGGAAGACGTCGGCGACCTCGGCGATCTGCTTCGTGCTGTCGAGACTGAGCTTGCCGGTGAAGACCTTTTCGCTCGTGACGCGCCAGCTCTCGCCGAGGACGCCCGTGATCGTGCCCGCGACCCCGCCCGAGATGACATTGCCGACGCCCGGCACGAGCTTGAGCAGGCTCGTCGCGGCGAGCTTGCCACCGGTCGCGGCGGCGGCTGTCGCACTGCCGACGAGCATCGCGGCCTTGCCCTTCGGGATGTTGTAGATCGCCGCGATCTTCGCCATGAGCGCGGCCTGCGCTCCGATGAGGATCGGCGTATCGGCCACGGGGATGGGCGTCGCCCCGACCCCGGTCGCAAAGGCCACGGCGCCCGCGATCCATGAGCGCGCGTAGCGAGCCTTGATCTTGAGGTCGATCTGCTGCGCCGCTGCGAGCGCGACCTTCTGGGCCTCTGGGACGACGCCGTAGGTCACGTCGAGCAGGTGCTCCAGGCCGTAGCGGCCGACACCGTTGAACTCATCCTCGATGGCCGAGGTGAGGACTGGCCTGCCGGTGACGATCGGCAGCTTCATGCCGCGGATCGCGTCCGAGAGCGCGACAGCGGCAGGGTCGATGACGCCAACGCGGACATTCACCTTGGTGAGGACCAGGACGACGGGGATCCCGCGCTCGGCGAGGTGCTCGATGACTTTGCGCTGGCCATCCTCGAGTCGGTCGGTGCGGCTGTTGACGCAGTACCACGCGACGTGGATCAGATCCTCGATCTGGCCAGTGCGGTTGCGGAGGACCCGCCGCTTGATATCGCGAAATGGCGACCGCTGGCCGATCTCGAGGCCCGCGCCGTCGTAGATCGCAAGCGTCCCAGTCTCATTGACGAAGAGCTGCGTCTCGGACGTCACGGGCGCGCCGACGCCGGTCTCCGCCATCGGCGCGCCGAATATCGCATTGAGCAGCGTCGACTTGCCCGCGCCCGTCGCACCGTACAGTGCGATGTTCGCTCGGTCAGGCGGGGCTTCGTGTTCGAGCGCCTCTTCGAGCTCGTCCTCGAGGTCGTTTCCCATGAGGCCAATGCCTATCACAGTCGGCCGCGCGCAGGGAGATGGCCACGTCGGCAGTCATCGTGCGCGCCCTGTGACCCCGCCGCTCGCGTTCCCGCTACTCCGCGAGGAATGCCAGGAGCGCGGCATTCACCTCCGCGGTGTGCGTCGTGAGGAGGCCGTGCGGGGCACCCTCGATCTCGACGTACGCGGCATCGGGGAGCAGCTTGATGAACTCCCGCGCTGTCGCATCGATCGGAAGGATGCGATCACCGGTGCCGTGGAGGATGAGCGCGGGGACATCGATCCGCGGGATGTCGGCGCGGAAGTCCGTGCCCCACGTGAGCGGGGCGGCGGCCGAGGCCACCGAGCCGGAGCTCGCCGCGACATTCCACGCGTTGCGGACTGCCTCCTCGCTGATGCGGCTGCCGAGGAACTCGTCGAGGTTGAAGAAGTCCTGGTAGAAGCCGGTGAAGTACGCGTAGCGATCCGCGCGGACCTGCTCACTCACCTCGTGGAAGAAGCTCGCTGGCGCCGCGCCGGTCGGGTTGTCATCGGTCTTCGTCAGGTAGGGCTCGAGCGAGCCCAGGAAGGCCGCCTTCGCGACGCGGCTCGAACCATAGGTCGCGATGTACCGCGCCACCTCCGCGGTGCCCATCGAGAAGCCGACGAGGACGGTCTCGGTGAGATCGAGGGTCTCCATGAGGACATTGAGATCCGCCGCGAAGGTGTCGTAGTCGTAGCCGATCGAGGGCTTCGAGGACTGACCGAAGCCTCGCCGGTCGTACGTGATCACGCGATAGCCGGCATCGAGCAGCGCGGCCGCTTGGCCTTCCCATGAGTTGCCATCGAGCGGGAAGCCGTGGATGAGGACGACGGGCTGACCGTCGCCCCGATCCTCGTAGTGGATATCGATGTCGACGCTGTTCTCACGTCCGACCGTGATCGCGCCCATGTCGTGGTCCCTTCGTTCGATGCCAGTGGTGTGGTGAATGGACCCCTCGACGAACGTATTGCGCGATCACGCCGCGCGGCAATGCTCGAATGCGGCGACGAGAAGGCGGAACCGGCCTGCGCGCAGCGACCGATACGCTGACGACGTGCCAGCCAGCCCCCGCGCCTCGACGACACCAGCCCAGGAGACCCCAGCGCGTGCGCGACTGGTCCTCGCGACCCTGCTCATCTCCGCGGTCGTCTGCAACGTCAACTACGCCGCGGCTGGAGTGGCGCTCCCCGACATCGGGCTCGCCTTCGACGCCACGCAGATCCAGCTGAATCTCGTCGCGCTCGGCACGGGACTCGGCCTCGCCATGTCGGTCCTCTACTTCGGCGCGATCGCCGACCGGTACGGCCGCAAGCAGCTGCTGCTCACCGGCATGGTGCTCACGATCGTCGCAAGCGTGATCTCGGCGTACGCACCGAGCATCGAGATCCTCATCGGGGCCCGGGTGTTCACAGGCCTCGCCGCGGGCATGGCATACCCGACGACGCTCTCGCTCATCAGCGCGCTCTGGGCCGATGGCCCGAAGCGCACCAAGGCGATCGCGCTGTGGGCGAGTGTCGGCGGTATGGCGAGCGTCGCGGGCGGCATGCTCTCGGGGGCGATCCTTGCGGTCGCGACCTGGCACGAGTCCTTCCTCCTCAGCATTCCCATCGCGGTCGTCGCGATCGTGCTCATCCTCACCGTGATCCCTTCGCATGTCGCCGAGTCGAGCGAACCCGTCGACCATCTCGGCGGTGCGCTCTCGGTCGTCGGAATCGGCTCGCTCGTGCTCGGGATCGGGCTCGTCTTCGCACCCGGATACCTGACGACCGGGATCGTGCTGTTTGCGAGCGCTGTGGCGTTCATCGCGGCATTCCTGTGGCGCCAGGCCAAGGCACGGCACCCGCTCTACGACCTGACCGTCGCGCGGAGACGGCTCTTCTGGGTGCCTGCGTTCGCGGGCATGATCGCGTTCGGTGCGCTCATCGGCGCGATGTTCGTAGGCCAGCAGTTCATGCAGAACGTCCTCGCCTACACGCCACTGGAGGCCGGGGTCGCTGTCGTCCCGGCAGCCGTCGGCCTCATCTCGATGGCGCCGATCGCCGCGCGCGTCGTGCTGCGATCGGGCACCCGGGCGTCGATGCTCATCGGGTACGCGCTCATCGTCCTCGCCTTCGGCACCATGCTCGCGTGGCGCGAGGATGCGCCATACGTGCTCATCGGTCTCGCGTACCTGTTGATCGGGTCGGGTGCGTCGTTCGTGCTCACCGCATCGTCGCGTTCGCTGACGAGCACCACCCCGGTCCGTCGCGTCGGCATGGCGTCCGCCACCTCGGACCTGCAGAGCGACCTCGGTGGGTCTGTCATGCAGGCATTCCTCGGCGCTGTGCTCGCTGTGGGCTTCGCCGCGGCATTCGCCCGCCACATCGCCGAGAGCCCACAGGCTGGCCAGGTCAGCGCGGAGGTCACCATGGCGCTGCAGGCGTCCTACGCCTCCGCGGTGCACGTCGCGAGTCAGTACCCGTCGCTGCAGGACGCGATCATCGAGGCTGCGCGCCAGAGCCTCGTGTCGGGCGCTCTCGCCGCCTACCTCATCGGCGGCATCGCGATCGTCGTCGGAGCGGTCGTCGTATGGCTCGGCATCCCCGGCCACCGCCGCGAACTCGAGCTCCGCGAGACCTACCGCCAGGGGTGAATGGGGCTGTCGCCCTGCTACATTCCGAGCATGTCGATGGAGCGTGCGATCGAGTCGCTGCGAGCGTTCGTCGCCGAGCGTGATTGGGCACAGTTCCATACACCCGAGGCGCTCGCGAAGAGCATCGCGATCGAGTCGGGCGAGCTGCTCGAATGCTTCCAATGGAACTCCGACTTCGAGCGCGAAGCGGTCGAGTCGGAGCTCGCGGATGTGCTGACGTACTGTCTGCTTCTCTCGGACCGCCTGGGTCTCGACCCCGCGGCGCTCGTCCTGGGAAAGCTCGCGGTCACCCGGGGCAAGTACCCCGTTGAGAAGGCAAAGGGTCGGAGCGAGAAATATGACCGACTTCAGGATTGAGTACGTCCCGTTCCGAGAAGAGGATGTCCGGATCTTCGGGACAGCGGATGAGTGGCATCAGAACTGGCCCGTCGTCTACGTCCTCGACGACCAGAGACGGGTCTATGTCGGCGAGACGGTCTCAGCGACAAGCCGGCTCCGTCAACACCTGGCGAACCCCAAGAAGCGGGACTTCAAGAGTGCCCGGATCATCCTCGACGACACGTTCAACAAGTCGGCATGCCTTGATCTCGAGTCATTCCTCATCAACGCCTTTGCCGGCGACGGCCAGCTCCAGGTGACGAATAAGAGCGCAAGTGCGGTCGACCGCAATTACTATGACCGGCCGAGGTATCGATCGGCCTTCGAGGATATCTTCGAGGAGCTTCGTGCGCGCGGGCTTTTCCAACGCACGCTCCCGGAGATCCGCAACAGCGACTTCTTCAAGCTCTCGCCGTTCAAGGCGCTCAATACCGATCAGGCTGTCGCAATGGAGGGCATTCTCGACACGCTCTTCGAAGAGCTGCGAGCCGGTGTGGGGAGCACGCTCGTGGTGCAAGGCGACCCCGGCACTGGAAAGACGATTGTCGCGCTCTCTCTGCTCAAGCTTCTCGAGGACATCAAGCAGGCCAGCCCCGACGACGCCCTCGACGCCGACACGATGTTCTCGGATTTCTTCCAGGAGGGTTTCGTCGAACTCATGCGGGGCCGGAGCGTCGGCCTCGTGATCCCGCAGCAGTCGCTGCGCGCCTCGGTCAAGCGCGTGTTCAAGAAGGTGGATGGGCTCAGCCCCGCGATAGTGCTCAGCCCTTTCGAGGTGGGCCTCAGCCCGACGGACTTCGACGTGCTGATCGTGGACGAGGCGCACCGACTGAGTCGCAGGGCGATCCAGTCATCCGGATTCGACAACAAGCGGTTCACGACGATCAACGTGAGCCTCTACGGGGATGACGACCCCAGTCATACGCAGCTCGACTGGATCCGGTCGAAGAGTCGACACCAGGTACTGCTGATCGATACTGCACAGCGGGTGAGGCCGGGCGACATCGGCGCGGAGCACCTCGATTCGCTGATCAGCGAAGCGCGCCGCTCGCATCGGCACTTTCCGCTCGCATCCCAGATGCGGGTCATGGGCGGCGAGGACTACATCGAGTACGTGCGCGCGGTTCTCGCAGGCAAGCAGAACGCACCGCGCCAGTTCGGCGACTACGAGCTGCGATTCTTCGACGACCTGTCGGTCATGCGGTCCGAGATCCTCGGCCGTGAAGCCGACGTCGCACTTGCGCGCCTCGTCGCGGGATACGCGTGGAAGTGGAAGAGCAGCAGCGATCGTGCGGCCTTCGACATCGAGCTGGACGGGCTCCGCCTGCGGTGGAACACGGAGGTGATCGACTGGATCAACTCCCCGCGATCGATCGAAGAGGTTGGATCCATCCACACCGTACAGGGGTACGACCTCAACTACGCGGGTGTGATCATCGGGCCTGACCTTCGATACAGTCCGGAAACGGGACGGCTGTATGTGGATCGGTCTTCGTATCATGATCGGCGGGGGAAGGTGAACCTTCCCAAGCTCGGCATCACCATCAGCGACGACGACCTCCTGGAGTACATCCGCGGCATCTACTTCGTGCTCCTGACCCGTGGGATGCGCGGCACCTACGTTTATGTCGTCGATCCTCACCTTCGCGAGTACCTGAGACCGTTCTTCGGGGGTTGAGCCGAGCCGGATACCACGCGCGGCGCAGGGTCGCCAGCGGGTACCCCACGCGCGAGACGCGGCGTAGTGTTCCTCGAAACGCGAGGAGGGTCGAGATGGCGCGCGATGACATTCACATCGAGTCGGACGACTTCGAGGAGGCTCCGATCCCCGATGAAGACGTCGACGCGGTCGACGTCGACGAGATCGAGTCCGAGGACGAGGGCGACGAGGAGCTCGAGGTCGAGGACATCGAGGACGCGGACGTGCAGCTCGATGACGATTTCGAGGCGGGCGAGGACGAGGAGCTCGAGGAGCTCGGGCTCTGGATCCCGGACGGCGCGCAACCGGAGACGCAGGGCAATGACCCGAACGTCGCCGAGCTCGGCGAGGAGGGCAACGGCGACCTCTCGCCCGAGGATCTCTAGCGACGCCGCCCGGGCGACACGTCGAGCGTTCTCGCACGCCTGGTGCGGTTTTCGCGGTGACGTGGCTCGGCACCCGGAAATTCGCACGCGACACGTCGGAGTGAGCGTGGCCGGCGCCTCACATACGCCGAGGCGAGGAGTTCGAGGGCGCGGTCAGCCCGCGCGGGTCGCCGCGATGAGCGCAGAGAGCTCGTCACGGATCGCCTCGAGACGCTCGAGCGGCATGCCGAGACGCTCGATGACGGTCCTGGGGACGGCGAGTGCTCGCTCACGCAGGGCTTGTCCGGCCTCGGTCGGTGCGAGCTCCACGACGCGTGCATCGCCCGTGGCGCTCGTGCGCTCGACGAGGCCCATGGACTCGAGTCGTTTGACGATGGGGGAGAGCGTCGCGGGGTCGAGCTGGAGCGTGTCGGCGACCTCGCCGAAGCGCATGGGGGAGCGACCCCACAGTGCGAGCATCACGAGGTACTGCGGATGGGTGAGACCCAGCGGCTCGAGGATCGGGCGGTAGAAGGCCACGATGCTGCGGCTCGCGACGGCGAGCGCGAAGCACACTTGTCGGTCGAGGTCGAGCAGGTCATCCGTTCCTTCGTGCACAAACTAAGCGTACGCGGTATAATTTGTTTGTGGGCAAACGAGCTTGGAAGCATGTGCAGACACCCTGGGACGGCGAGCCCGGGTTCTGGGCGGCGCTGAACCGCTTCTTCTTCCTCTTCGAAGGTCCCGCGCAGATCGGCACGCGCAAGCCTGAGCGTCCCATCACGCCGCCCGCCGAGCAGAGCTGCCCACTCTGCGGACAGCTCATGTCGGCACACGTGATCGATCGCGGCGGGCCGGGGGAGCGGACATTCGTCCACTGCCCGACATCGGCTGCAGCCTGATCGCGCCGATCTCCACGTCACGCTCGAGGGCGCACGACTCCTGCTCGCAGCGCCCCACGGTCGCGAGAGGCTGAGCGCGTGCCAGCGCGTCGGCCACCGCGCAGCCTGGTCACGATGAACACGACGGCGAAGACCGCGCCCTGCACGACCACGACGAGCGGCCCTGACGCCACGTCGAACCAGTAGCTCAGGTAGATCCCGATGACGGAGGCGCCCGCCGAGAGCGCCGGCGCGATGATGAGCATCCGGCCGAATCGGTCCGTGAGGAGGTAGGCGGTCGCCCCCGGGATGATGAGCATCGCGACGACGAGGATGACGCCGACGACCTGCAGCGCGACGACCGCCGTGAGCGCCAGGAGGCCGAGCAGGAGCGCGCCGAGCATGCGGGGGTTGAGTCCGATCGCGTGCGCATGGGTGGGGTCGAAGGCGTAGAGCGTGAGATCGCGCCGCTTGAGCAGGAGGATGGCGAATGCCACGGCGCTGAGTATCGCGATCTGGATCAGATCTCCCGTGGATACGCCGAGGACATTGCCGAAGACGATGTGGTTGAGGTCGGTCTGCGAGGGGATGACGGAGATGAGCACGAGCCCGAGTGCGAAGAGCGTCGTGAAGACGATCCCGATCGCCGCATCCTCCTTGACCCTGCCCCCGCCGCGCACTGCGCCGATGAGCACGACGGCGAGAAAGCCGAAGACGAGCGCTCCGATCGCAAACGGCGCGCCGACGACGTAGGCGATGACGACGCCGGGCAGCACCGAGTGGGAGACGGCATCGCCCATGAGGGACCAGCCGACGAGCACGAGCCAGCATGAGAGGAGCGCGCACACCACGGAGGCGAGCACCGTCGCGCCGAGCGCACGCACCATGAAGTCGTAGCCGAGGGGCTCGATGAGCAGGTCGATGGGGTTCATGCGGCATCACCCCGCTCGTTCCCGCCTCGAGGGTCGAGGCCGAATGCGAGCGCGAGCTGCTCCGGCTGGAGTGCCGCCTCGACACTGCCGTGGAAGAGCACTCGCTGCATGAGCAGGATCGCCTCGTCGGCGAGCTCCGGGAGCGCGTGGAGGTCGTGGGTCGAGACGAGGATGGTGCTCCCGGCGTCCGCGAGCTCGCGCAGCAGCCGGACGATCGTCGCCTCAGATCGCTTGTCGACGCCCGCAAATGGCTCGTCGAGCAGGAGGATGCTCGCGCCCTGCGCGATCCCGCGCGCGACGAATGCCCGTTTCCGCTGCCCACCGGAGAGCGCGCCGATCTGCCGGTCTGCGAGATCGGCGAGCTCGACGCGCTCGAGCGCCGCGGCGACCGCCGCGCGATCCGCAGCACGGGGGCGGCGGGTGAACCCGAGCCGACCGTATCGGCCCATCATGACGACATCGCGCACCGAGAGCGGGAAGGCCCAGTCCACGTCCTCGCTCTGCGGAACGTACCCGAGCAGTCCTGCGCGCCGAGCCGCAGAGGGGTCACCACCGGCGACGTGCACCTCACCAGCGTCCGGCCGGACCAGGCCCATGATCGACTTGAGCAGCGTCGACTTGCCGGAGCCGTTCATGCCGATGAGACCGCACACGCGACCGGGCGCGAGCCTCAGGCTCACCTCGTCGAGCGCGATGACCTGGCCGTAGCGCGCCGTCAGGTCGCGCACGTCGATGGCTGGCGCGCTCCCGGCATTCATGAGGACCGCCCCGTGAGCCCCGCGATGATGAGCTCGGTGTCGTGCCGGATGAGGTCGAGGTAGGTGGGTACGGGGCCGTCGGCCTCGGAGAGCGAGTCGACGTAGAGGACGCCGCCGTAGTGAGCGCCCGTCGCCTCGACGACCTGCTGCATCGCCCGGTCGGAGACAGTCGACTCGCAGAAGACCGCGGGCACCTCGGCTTCGCGCACGAACTCGATCGTGCTCGCGATCTGCTGGGGTGTCGCCTGCTGCTCGGCGTTGACGGGCCAGATGTAGTGCTCGGTGAGCCCAGCGTCGCGCGCGAGATAGCTGAATGCCCCCTCGCACGTCACGAGCGCGCGCTTGGAGGCTGGGAGGGTCGCGAGCTCGGAGATGAGTCGCTCGTGGACGGCGTCGAGCTCAGCTTGGTAGGCGCGGGCGTTCGCCGCGAAGTCCTCCGCATGCGCAGGGTCGAGCGCGCTGAATGCGGTGGCGATCGTGTCGACGTAGCGCGAGACGTTCGGCGGACTCATCCACGCGTGCGGATTCGGCTTGCCTGCGCTCTCGCCCGCGTCGGTGCCTGCGATGTCGATGGGGTCGACGTCCTCGGTGACGACGACATGCGGTACGTCGAGTCCCTCCACGAACTGCTCGAACCACTTCTCCAGTCCGAGCCCGTTGTCGAGGATGAGGTCGGCGTCGGCAGCGCGCCGGATATCGCCAGGGGTCGGCTCGTAGCCGTGGACCTCTGCGCCGATCTTCGTGAGGGATTCGACCGCGAGGTGGTCGCCCGCGACATTCGCGGCGATGTCCGCGAGGACCGTGAAGGTCGTCACGACGGTGGGTCGCGCGTCCGCGTCGTCGGCTCCCATGGCGCCCTCGCCCGCGCCCGTGCATCCGGTGAGCGCGAGCGCGGCGGTGGCTGTCAGCGCGCCTGCGACCCGGCCAAGCCTCGCCATCGAAGTGTTCGGCATGCCGAAATCGTAAAAGTTCGGCGCACCGAAATCAATGAATCGTGCGTGACCCGCACGATCGTGCCGCAGCACCCGCGGCCGAGCACGGCACACTGGTCACGTGGAACACCAGCCGGAGCCGCGCGCACCCCTCGAACCGCACGCCGTGGCGGATCCCGCAGATCCGGCGGCGAGGGGGAGTGTCACGGGGCCGGGCGCGCCAGGGCGCGGCACTGCGGTCCGCCGACCGGCGGAGCTCATCGTCGTCATCGTCCTGACGTATCTCTCTGCGCTCGGCTCGGTGCTCCTCGGGATCGTCGTGATCTTCGCGCGCTACGACGAGGACGTCATCGCCGACGGCTTCGTGACCTTGATCACGATCTTCGGCGCGGCACTCGTGATGCTCGGGCTGCTCATCGCCGCGGTCGCGGGCGGCATCGCGCGCGGAGACCGCACGGCGAGATGGTCGCTGACCGTACTGCTCGGGATTCAGGTCGTCCTGCACCTCGGGTCGCTCGCGCTCAACCCCGAGGATCTGTGGTCGCAGGTGTTCTCCGCGGCGATCGCCCTCGCTAGCGGGATCGTGCTGTGGACCGGGCGGACGGCGCGGTGGTTCGCGCATCGAGCCGTCGCAGGTACCAGCGGTGGAACCACCGCACACCCTCGAGCGCGATGATCGTGAGCACGACGGTCTGCAGGACATTGACGGCCGTCTCGATACTCGGGTCGACGAACTGGAGGAACTCCGTCGCGATCGGGATCGAGTAGACGAGCACGAGCCCGACCATCATTCCGCCGATCACGAGCGTCTTCTGCCACGTGAGCGGTCGTGACAGCACGACGAGGACCCAGAGCCCGACGAGTACGAGCACGAGCGTCGTGCCGGTGCGGAGCTCCTCGAGCGGGATGCCGTCGCGGAGCGCCTCACCCGTGTAGAGGCTCAGGGCGATGCCGATGACGACGCCCGCCGGGATGGCGAAGGACAGCGATCGCCTGAGGAACCCGGGCTTGTACCGCTGCAGATTCGGCATGAGCGCGAGGAAGAAGGCCGGAAGCCCGATGGTGAGCCCGTCGATCACCGACTCCTGGCGCGGCAGGAAGGGGAATGCCATGACGAGCGCACCGAAGATGATCGCGAGCGTCGTCGCGTAGGTGGTCTTCGTGAGGAAGAGCATCGAGACGCGCTCGATGTTCGCGATGACGCGGCGCCCCTCTGCCACGACCGACGGCAGGTGCGCGAAGCTCGAATCGAGGAGCACGATGCGGGCGACGGCCTTCGTCGCTGCGGATCCGCTGTTCATCGCGATGCCGAGGTCTGCCTCCTTGATCGCGAGCGCGTCGTTGACTCCGTCGCCCGTCATGGCGACCGTCCGGCCCGCGTCCTTGAGTGCGACGACGATGCGCCGCTTCTGCTCGGGCGTCACGCGGCCGAAGACGATCTCGCGCTCGAGCACCTCGCGGAGCGCATCGTCATCCTCCGGCAGCTCCCGGGCGTCGAAGCCGCTTCCGGCGTCGAGCCCGAGATCGCGAGCGATCGCCGCGACCGTCCGAGGGTTGTCGCCCGAGATGATCCGGACGTCGACGCCCTGCTCGGCGAAGTATGCAAGCGTCGGACCCGCGTCGGGACGGATCTGCTCGCGGAAGGTCAGGAGCGCGACGGGGGAGAGCGCGGTGGCCTGAATGCCATCGGCATCGAGACCGCCATCGGCGCCGGCGGCTGTGTGGGCCAGCACGAGCGTCCGCCGGCCCGTCGCCGCGAGCTCGGCCGCCTGCTCCAGGGCGGCAGTTTCCGCGCTCCCTGGCTCTGCCCCGCGGAAGACCATCTCGGGCGCACCGAGCACCCACGTGCCCTCGGCGCCGGAGGCCGACCCGAAGCTCACGGAGCTCCATTTCCGTGCGGACGTGAACGCGATGCGGCCCGTCTCGAGGCCGATGTCGGCTGGGGCGTAGCGCTCGGCGAGGCAGCGGGCGGTGGCATTCGCATCGCTCGCCGCGCCATACCAGCCGAGCACCGCCTCCCAGCCAGGGGGCGGCGTCGCCGCGAGCACATGGGTGTCGTCGAAGACGATCTCGCCCTCGGTGAGTGTCCCGGTCTTGTCGAGGCAGATCGTGTCGACGCGCGCGAGACCCTCGACCGCGGCGAGCTCGTTGACGAGGACCGATTCGCGCGAGAGCTTCACGGCGCTCACCGCAAAGGTGATGCTCGTGATGAGGACGAGGCCGAGCGGGACCATCGCGACGACTGCGGCGATCGACCCGACGAAGGCGAGCTGCCACGTGCCGCTTTCGAACGCCTCGGCCCAGCCGCCGTTGACCATGATCTGCGCGTTGAGGACGAGCAGCGCGACCGGCGGGATGATCCAGGACATCCACTTCAGCACGCGGTCGATCGAGGTGCGGAGCTCGCTGTGCACGAGTGCGAAGCGCTTCGCCTCGTCGGCGAAGCGGTTGGCGAACGCATCCGCGCCGACCTTCGCCGCACGCGCGAGGCCTTCGCCGCCGACGACGATCGAACCGGACAGCACCGCGTCGCCGACGGCCTTGTCGATCGGATCCGACTCGCCGGTCAGCATCGACTCGTCGAGCTGGAGTCCGATCGACTCGATGACCTCGGCATCAGCCGGGACCTGATCACCTGCGCGGAGTGCGAGGACATCATCGAGGACGACCTCGCCGATCGCGATGTCCGCGAGTCCCCCGTCCCTCAGGACACGCGCCTGCGGTGCGTTGACGAGGGCGAGACGGTCAAGCGAGCGCTTCGCGCTGTACTCCTGGGCCGTCCCGATGATGATGTTGCCGATCGCGGCGAAGCCGAAGAACGTGTCCTGCCAGCGGCCGATCGACAGCAGCAGGACGAAGCACGCGCCGATGATCGCGTTGAAGCGATTGAAGACATTCGCCCTGACGATGCTCCACACCGAGCGGCTCGACGCCGCCTCATAGGCGTTGGTCTCACCGCGTGCGACGCGCTCCGCGACCTCCGCGCTCGTCAACCCCCGGACGGTGCGAACTGGCATTCTGCGAGCCTACCGAGACGGCGCCCGCGCGGGGTCGTATGCGCGGCGCTCAGCGATCGAGGTTGTCGACGTTCGCGCCGTTGGCGTCGACGAGCACCATGGTGCCGCCGTCGATCGTCGCGGTTGCCGGCTCCGCCGACCACACCGGGACGGTGTCCTCGCACGCCATGAGGGTCGTGATGAACTCGCCGAAGACGATCGTGCCGCCGTCCTCTGTCCAAGTCCCGACAAGCCGGTTGCAGCCGTCGCTGCCCGAGACACTGCCGTCCTCCTGGAACTCGAGCTGAGCCGAGCTGCCCTCGGTCATCGAGTGCCACTGGCCGCCGACGGGGCCGCTCAGCTCGGCGGCGGGGGAGAAGCACCCTGCGAGTGCAAAGGTCGCGACGAGGGCGGTCGCGGCGACGGGGAGAATGCGAGTGAGCGGCTTCATGGCGTCAGGGTACCCCTCCCGAGCTGACCCGCGCTCGCGAAGTCGCGCTCACAGCGTGGAGACGGCCTCCTGTGGCTCAGCTCACTCGTCGAAGACGAGCACCTCGGTGTCGCGGTTGAGGGTCTCACCGCGGAAGAAGCCGCGCGATCCGATGGCGAATCGCGACGGGAGGGCGCGGTACACGGCCATCCCGAACGCCTTCGTGCCCCACGTGAAGGCTCACGCGGTCACAGTGGGCGCTCCCACCCACGCGCGGGAACGGCCGGTCTGCGACGGTCCTCGACCTGAATCACGGGAAGGCAAGCACCGTATCGCCCCAGCCCTCGCGGATGGGCTTGTCAGGGTCTGTCGCGGCGACGTCCCGGTGGCCGATGAGCAGCACCGAGCGCTCGTCGTCGGTATACGCGGGCCACGGGACCAGGCCGGCTGGGCTCGGATCCTCCCCGCGCATGAACGCGCCCCAGCGTGCCTGCATCCGCGCGGATACCTGCTCCGCCGTCGTCCTCCCGCCGAGACGGAATGCGATCGGTCGCCCTTCCCCGAAATTGCCCCAGAGGTACGGCAGCTCGGTCGCGTGGCTCGCACCGATGCCCGTGATATCGAGCAGAGGGGTCGCCTGATCGAAGCGGAAGACCCACGTGGGCGCGACGCGCGCGTGCGCCTCCGCGTACCAGAGGGTCGGCATTCGGAAGCCGATGTCTCTCGCGATCGCGAGGCCCTTCCGCTTCCTCGGCAGTCGCGAATAGGCCCCGAGCACGCGGTCGACAGGAGGCAGGGGAATGTCCGGCGCCTGGTGGTGCATATCGGCGAACATCGCACCGATGGTCTGCGCCTCGATCGGCATGAGGGGAGAGCTCATGCGCGCGAACAGGCTCGCCTCATCCCGATTGGTGCCGATGATGAGCGGGACGGGGAGGCCGCGGCCCGCCCGGATCGCGGTGATGGGCGCCTCGGGCAGCAGATCGCCGTCGATCACGGGCGCGAAGGCGAGGCGACCGGGCTCCTTGAGCGGGACCGCGTTGTAGAGGTCCATGCCTGCAGCGACGATGCGGTCGACGCCGATCGTGTAGAGGTCCTCGATGTTCTCGCTCGAGATCCCCACGCGGAGGAGGAACTGCTTGTCGACTTCGACCGCGCGCTCCTGGCCGTAGATGCTCGAGACGGGGGAGGAGTGCGCGATCGCGCGGGAGAACAGGCCCGCGGCACTCGGCGTCGCGAGCAGCGTCGTGACGAGACCGCCTCCCGCGGATTCGCCGATGACCGTGACCCGGTCGGGATCGCCGCCGAATGCCGCGATGTTGTCCTGCACCCAGCGCAGCGCGAGGAGGACATCGCGGAGGGCGAGATTGCCATCGAACTGCGCTGCAGGGGTCGAGAGCGGCGAGAGGTCGAGGAAGCCGAGCGCGCCGAGGCGATAGCCGATCGTGACGACCACGAGGTCTTCATTCGAGGCGAGCGAGGTGCCGTCGTACATCGCCTGCGTCGTCGAGCCGAAGACATATGCGCCGCCGTGGAGCCACACCATGACGGCCTTGGGCTGAGAGTTCGACGTCGCGGCGCCGCGCGGCGCCCACACGTTGAGGTTCAGGCAGTCCTCGCTCAGCCGCACGCCGTCACCGAGCGGGATGACCTTGGTGAGCGGCTGGGGGGCCGCTGGTCCGAACTCGAATGCCTCGACGTCGCCGAGCGGGCCGACCGGCTGCGGAGCTCGCCACCGGAGGCGGCCGACGGGCGGCTGCGCGAAGGGGATGCCGCGCCAGACGTCGACGCTGCCCTCCGTCCTGCCCTCGAAACGTCCTGCCGGTGCTGCAGCGATGGGAGACGACACGTTGGAGCCCTTCCGCACGGCGGTCCTTGCCTGCGCCCGGGCATAGTACCGATGTCTCGACCTGCGTGCTTTACCCGCGTACGGGTGTCGCGTCAAGCCCCCTCCGGTTCTCCTGTAGGCGGGTGAAACTCGTTGCACGACGCGGTCGATAGGCCGTCGACCACAAGGCGATGAGAGGTGGACGATGACTGATAGCGATCGCGAGGACACGTCGCAGTGGCAGGACGTCCCGGATGGCGGGGAAGTTCGTCAGCGCCCCGACGGTGAGCAGGAATGGGACGAGCTCGCTGAGCCGCAGGAGGAGGAAGGCATCATCCCGACGCCGACGCCTCCCCAGGGCCGAGAGTCTCACTGATCCCGCACGAACGCCGCCCGCCTGGTCAGCGGGCGGCGTTCGCATGTCCAGGGCGGCATGTCGCGGCATGGTCGGCGGCGTGAGTCGCGCCGCTCAGCTGCGCAGCAACTCGATGAGCGCGCTCTCGACGGACCGGCCACGAGGCAGGTCGATCACCTGTCCCCGCTCGTAGCGGTCGACGACGCGGGGATCGACATAGCTTGTGCGCGCGATCGTCGGCGTGTTGCCGAGGACCTCGGCCGCCTCCCGCATGGCGAGTGCGATGGCGGCGCGCCGACCACGGACCGTCGCCTCGGGTCCGGTGCGCGCGAGCGACACCGCGGCCGCAGCGGTGCCTCGGAGGGTGCGGAAGTCCTTCGCCGAGAAGTCCCCGCCCGTGCGAGCGCGGATATCGGCATTGATGTCCTCTGGGCGCACCGGACGCCATATCGGTCTCCCTCCGGACTCGTCGCGCCATGCGAGGAGCCGTGCTCGCCGCCCGCGAGCGGCGAGTTCGACGATGAGCGCCGCAAGTGCCGGATCCGCGATCTCGGACTCCCACCGCTGACCGCTCTTCGCAGGGAAGCGCAGTCGCAGCGAGCGGGCCTCGACGACGCGCACGTGCGAGCACAGGAGCGTCGAGAGCCCGTAGGAACCGTTCTCCTCCGAGTATCGCTCGGAGCCCATGCGCAGGGCGCCGGCGTCGAGCATGCGGAATGCCCCGGCGAGGATCCTGGCGCGAGGGAAGCCGTCAGCCGCGAGGTCGCGCGTGACCGTGCGCCGTGCGGGGCCGATCGCCGCTGCGAACTCCAGCATGCGATCGAACTTGAGCCGATCCTTCTGCGCTCGCCAGACCTCGTGATACAGGTACTGCCGCCGACCCGCGGCGTCGAGTCCCGTGGCCTGAATGTGACCGTTGTCGTGTGGGCAGATCCAGACATCGGTCCATGCGGGAGGGATCGCAAGGCGCGCAATGCGCTCGAGCAGCAGGGGATCGGAGATCACGCCGCCATCCGAGTCCAGATACGCGAAGCCCCGGCCACGGCGCAGTCGCCGCAATCCGGGTTCGGCGACGCGGCTGCGTCGCAGTCGGGGCATTCTGCTCCTGCGCTCAGTCGCGCAGATCCTCCTTGAGGTCGTTGCGCTTGTGCACGGAGTCGCGCTCGGCCTCGGCCTGCGCGACCTTGGCGTCCGCCTTCTTCTCGTCGACGAAGTCCTTCACGCGGTCGACGCCGTCCTCGAACTCCCTGCCGATCTTCTTGCCGACTGCGCCGGCGGTCTCCTTTGCGTCATCGAGCATTCCCATGGCGATCTCCTTTCCTCAGGGGGGCACGGCGATGGCGTACTTTCACACCGTCGCCACGTATGGTCCGAAGCCGCGGGCTGCATCCTCGAGCCTCCGGGCGGAGTTTCGCGAGCGCTCGAGGTTCGCCTCGACGAGCGTCTCGACGACAGTCGCCCCGAGGCCCTTCGCCGCGATGATGAGACTGTCGTAGGCCGCGGTGGCGAGGCGCATCGTGCTGAGCGCCGCCGACAGGATGACCGCGTCGATGATGGGCCCTGACGTGCGCTCGATGAGCGTCGCCACCTCGTCGACGATGCCCTGCGTCACCGCGGTGCCGACGGACGGGTTCACGCCGAGGGCGCCGAATGCCTCCTCCACGCCATCGATCTGCTCTTCGGCGACCTTCCCCAGCTCGCCGAAGAGCGCCTCGAGCTCTGCGTCCTGGGCAAGATCGGCGAACTGCTCGAAGAGGCTTGCCGCGTCCGTCTCGATCTTGAGGGCCGAGCCGAGCTGATACTCGAAGAGCTGCGCGGCGTGCTCGAGAGGTCGGGACATGGGTGTGCTCCTCGCTCGTGCCGGCTTTGCCGTCGTCATCGCCTTCCCGCCCAACGTAGAGCTGGAGTTTCGAGGCGCGCACGGGGCTTGCGCGAACTCGTGCAGGGCACTAAGGCAGAATTCCCGCGTGCTGCCACGTCTGCTCCGCCGCCCGGTCGCCTGGGTGTCCAGGACATGGGTGTTTCGCACGGTCGGACCGACGATCATGCCCGCGACGGAGCGCCTTGCGAAGCTCGTGAGTGGGGGCCGGGCACCGATCAGCGGCGCGATCGTGCCGTCGCTCGTGCTGCACACCATCGGCGCGCGCACGGGGGAGCCCCGTCGTGCTGAGCTCATGTACTGCCCTGACGGGGAGGACATGCTCGTGACGGGGAGCAATTTCGCTCGCGAGCACCACCCGGCATGGTCAGCCAACCTGATCGCGAATCCGCACGCCGTCGTGGAGCTGCACGGTGAGCGGATCGATGTCGACGCATTCCTCATCCCGGATGAGGACCGGGAGGCGACGTGGGCGATCCTCGAGGACAACTGGCCCGGCTACCGGGGCTATGAGCGCACCGCGCGGAGGGAACTCAGGATCTTCCGACTCGTGCCGAGGCGGCACTGAGGCTCACGAGGCCAGGATCGCCTCGACGTAGCGAGTCGCATCGCCGGGGGCGAGCGGCGTGCGGGTGATGAGCCTCAGCACGATCACGCCGATGAGCGCCTCGCCGAGCGCCTCGACCTCTCGTGCGGACTGGATCTGCCCTGCCTGGACCGCCGCCTCGAGGCGCGCGAGCAGCCCCGAGTCGGTCCCTAGTGCCTCCCGCAGCCGCACTCCCACGTCCTCGTGGTCTGCGGCGGCCGCGATGATCGAGCGGAAGAGCTCAGCGCCCTGCTCCGTCGCCGCGAAGCCCAGGATCGAGTCGACCCACGCGGTGAAATCGGCGCGGATGTCGCCCGTGTCCTGGGGGATGAACGACTCGGGGATGATGCGACCCTCGAGCATGCATTCGGCGAGGATCGCCGCCTTCGACGGCCACCAGCGGTAGATCGTCTGCTTGCCGACGCCAGCCGCCGAGGCGATGCCCTCGATTGTGAGCTGATCCCAGCCGCGCTCGGCGAAGAGCCTCGAGGTTGCGTCAAGGATCGCGAGCCGGGATGACTCGCTGCGCGGCGCTCCTCGGCGACCTTGGGCCATTCTCCCAGCCTATGCCCAAATTGCGAGACGCCGCGTTCCGTAATGTGGAGGGACTCCACGAGAGGAACCCCCATGGCAGAGCTCCTGTACCGCATCGGCACGTGGTCGGCTCGCCGACCGTGGCTTGTGATCCTGTCGTGGATCGGCATCATCGCGGTCGCCGCGGGGGGATTCCTCGTCGGGTTCAAAGGCCTCACGAGCTCGTTCGATGTGCCCGGCACGGCCTCGAGCGACGTCATCGCCGAGCTGCAGGAGCAGATTCCCGAGTTCGCCGGGGCATCAGGGACCATCGTGTTCCACACGACGGACGGGCGGCCGTTCACGGCAGAGCAGGAGTCGGCGATCACCGAGCGCCTCGCCGGTGCCGCGGACCTGCCCGACGTCGCGCGCGTCGTCGACCCCTTCGAGGTCGAGCGGCAGCGTGCGGACCAGTCCGCGCAGCTCGAGGCCGGTCAGGCCCAGCTCGCCGACGGCATGCGGCAGCTCGACGCCGGCCGCGCTCAGCTCGCCGACGCCCGCGCCCAGATCGATGGCGCGCGTGCGCAGCTCGACCAGGCCCGAGCCGCATATGGGAGCACGCCTGAGCTGGAGGCACAGGCTGCGATCATCGAACAGCAGGCCGCGCAGGTCGAGACCCAGGCGGCGCAGCTCGACGAGCAGGCTGCGCAGCTCACTGCGGGCGCGCCGCAGCTCGCCCAGGGCGCGGAGCTGCTCTCCCTTGCCGACGGCATTCGCTATGTCTCCGCCGACGGGACGACGGCGATGGCCACCGTGAGCTTCACCACCCCGAGACTCGAGCTCTCGGACGAGACGAAGTCGGCGACCGTCGACTACTTCGCCGCGACCGATATCGACGGCGTCGAGGTCGCAGTGTCCTCGGAGATCGCTCAGGAGGTGCCGCAGATCATCGGCATCGGCGAGATCGTGGGGCTCGCGATCGCCGCGCTCGTGCTCTTCTTCATGCTGCGCACGCTCGGCGGAGCACTCATCCCGCTCGCGACGGCCGTGACGGGGGTCGGAATCGGGGTCATGGCGGCGCTCGCCTTCGCCGGGGTCGTCGACATGGCGGTCGTCACACCTGTCCTTGCGGTCATGCTCGGCCTCGCGGTCGGCATCGACTACTCGCTCTTCATCATCAACCGCCACCGCCGGCAGTTCCTCGCGGGCGCAGAGCTCCGCGAGTCGATCGCCCTGGCGAACGGCACCTCCGGCAACGCCGTCGTCTTCGCCGGCTCGACGGTGATCGTCGCGCTCCTCGCACTGAATGTCACCGGGATTCCGTTTCTCGGCGTCATGGGCACGGTCGCGGCCGGATCCATCTTGGCTGCGGTCCTCATCGCCGTGACGCTCACTCCAGCACTGCTCGGGCTCGTGGGCGAGCGAATTCTTTCGAAGCGCGCACGTGCGAAGCGCGAAGCTGCACGGGAAGCGCGTGCGGCTGCGGGGTCGGAGGTGCGCTCCCGTGTCGAGGAGCCAGCCACCACCCCCGCGCGACGTGAGCGTCGCCGGACCGGCTCGCTCTGGCGTGCCGCCGTCACCGCGGTCATCGCGATCGGCGCGCTCCTCGCACTCGCAGTGCCAGCCCTATCCATGCGCGTCGGCCTCCCGGGAGGCGAATCGGAGCCGCAGGGTTCGCTGAGTCAGCAGGCGTACGCACTCACGGATGCGAGCTTCGGTGCTGGTGCGACGAGCCCCCTCGTGGTGACCGCCCCCGTCCCGGCCGGGCAGGACGAGGCCGCGCGCCTCAGCACGCAGCTCGAGATCGCGAGCCAGATCGCGGCCGTGCACGGTGTCGCAGCGGTTGCTCCCGTCGCGACCTCGGACAGCGGGACGCTTGCGGTCTTCCAGGTGCTGCCGGACGGCGACCCCAACAGCGAGATCACCGCGCAGGTCGTCCACGATCTGCGTGCGCTGAGCACGGACGAGGGTCCGCTCGGCGTGGCCGGCCAAGCCGCGATCAACATCGACATCTCGGAGCGACTTACGGCTGTGCTGCCGATCTATCTCGCGGTCGTCGTCGGTGTCTCGCTCCTCATCATGATCCTCGTGTTCCGCTCGATCCTCGTGCCAGTGATCGCGACGGGCGGCTTCATCCTGTCGCTGTTTGCGACATACGGCGCGCTCGTCGCGGTGTTCCAGTGGGGCTGGGGCGCTGCGCTCTTCGGTGTCACCCACACGGGTCCGATCCTGAACTTCCTGCCGATCATCCTCGTCGGCATCCTGTTCGGCCTCGCGATGGACTACCAGCTCTTCCTCGCGACCGGCATGCGCGAGGCCTACGTGCACGGAGCGAACGCACGTGATGCCGTGCGCGCGGGTATGCGATCGGCGCGCGCTGTCGTGACGGCGGCAGCGCTCATCATGGCCTCGATCTTCGGGGGCTTCATCTTCTCGGAGTCCACGATCATCACGCCCCTCGGGTTCGGCCTCGCCGCCGGCATCCTGCTCGACGCATTCGTGGTCCGCATGCTCCTGATGCCTGCGCTCATGCGTCTCGCGGGCCGAGGCGCATGGTGGATCCCGCGCTGGCTCGACCGCATTCTGCCGAATGTCGATGTCGAGGGCGCGTCCCTCGAGCGGCGTCACGGGTCTGGCGGCTCGCTAGGCTCGGAGCGTGGGGAGCGCGTCAGCCTGGCAGCCTGACATCCTCGGCGAAGGCTTCGAGCAGCGCACGCTCGATCTCGGCGCCGATGATGAGGGGCCCGTCGTCGCGACGCTCGTCCGCCACCTGCCGCGGCGGAGACTTCCTGACTGGCTCTGGCCCGACCGCAGGCCGCTGCGTGACGTCGACGTGCTCTATGTGCACGGCTGGTCGGACTACTTCTTCCAGACCCGCCTCGCGCGATACTTCGCGGAGCGGGGTGCACGGTTCTTCGCGCTCGACCTCCGCAAGTACGGGCGCAGCCTGCGGGAGGGTCAGCGAGCTGGCTTCGTGACGGATCTCGCGACGTACGACGAGGACATCGCCGCGGCCCTCGAGGTCATCCGCGCGGACGGGCCATCGCGGCGCCTCGTGCTCTTCGGTCATTCGACAGGCGGCCTGACGCTCTCGCTCTGGACCTCCCGCCATCCGGGTGAGGCTGCCGCACTCGTGCTCAACAGCCCGTGGCTGGAGTTCCAGCTTCGCTCCATCGGCCGTGCGGCGATCACGCCGGCGCTCGGTGTGCAGGCCAGACTTCGCCGCAATGACATCGTGCCGGCCTTCGACCTCGGCTTCTACGCGCGGGCACAGCGAGAGGTCTACGACGAGTCGGATCCCTACGAGATCCGTGAGGCATGGCGTCCCGACATCTCGATGCCGGTGCACGCGGCCTGGCTCAAGGCGGTGCTCGCAGGACACGCGAAGGTGCGCGCAGGTCTTGGGATCGACGTCCCGGTGTGTGTCCTGCTGTCGGCGCGATCAGCGGTCCCGCGCCGCTGGTCCGAAGCGCTGACGCGTGCCGACACGGTGCTCTTCGTCGATGTCATCGCGGAGGCAGCGCTCGAAGTCGGGTCGTCGGTCACGATCGAGCGCATCGACGGCGCTCTCCACGACGTATTCCTTTCGCGGCATGAAGCACGGGAGCTCGCCTACGCGCGATTGGACCGCTGGATCACCGGTTTCGTCGCGCGGACCCGTTGAGCCAGGGACTGCCGCGGTGAGAGGCTGAGCCGAGACCTCTCGGGTTCAGAGCGCGCCACCTGCGACAGGCGGCGCGTCAGCCTCGACGGTCGTCTGCGTCGCGACGTCGCGGGCGACGAAGTTCTCGATGTCGAAGAGGTTGTCGGTGCGCTCCGCGACATTCAGCAGCGTCTGCATCGACGCGACCTCCTCGACCTGCTCCTTGAGGAACCAGAGCATGGCCTGCTCGCCGAGCCCGTCGCCCTCGTTGCGGGCGGCCATGAAGAGCGCCTGGATCTGCTCGGACACCCGCTTCTCCTGCGAGAGCGCGAGGCGGATCGGCTCGCGGTGGTCCGCGAAGTCCGTCACGACCGCGGGGATGCCCGGGATGGTCACACCGAGATCGCGGTCGAGACGGTACTGCACGAGCATCATGGCGTGGTTCCGCTCCTCGACTGACTGGCGGTAGAAGTGCTTCGCGAGCTGGGGGAGGTCGTGGTCGTCGAACCAGACCGCGATCGCGATGTACTGCTGCGAAGCAGCGAACTCGTGACCGATCTGCTCGTTGAGGAGGTCATTGAACTTGGCCATGGCTCGTCCCTTTCGCTGTGCTGACGCAGACGACCTGCGTGCCGCATCCCACGGTACTCGCCTCGCGGCGCTCACCCGATACCGAGCTCGAATTCTGAGCCAGGGGATTCGGATTCCATAGGGAATGCATAAGAGTGCGTGGCTCACTTGACGTCGGCATGTCGAATGCCTCGGCATCACAGGGAAGGACCACATGGAGCTCGTCATCCGACTTGGGATCGACCTCGCGGCCATCGCGCTGCTCGCGTTCGGTGTCTACTACCCGAGGCAGCGGAGACGGGATCTCGTCGTCGCGCTCCTCGGCGTCAACGTGGGTGTATTCGCGGTTGCGGCCGTCCTCGGCTCGACCGAAGTCGGAATCGGGCTCGGGCTCGGCCTGTTCGGGGTGCTCTCGATCATCCGGCTGCGTTCATACGAGATCTCGCAACGGGACATCGCGTACTACTTCGCGGCCCTTGCCGTAGGCCTCGTCACGGCGCTTCCGGGCGTGGCGGTGTGGATGCAGGCGGCGCTGACTGCGCTCATCGTCGTCGTCATGTGGCTCGGCGACCACCCGAGATTCCTGGCGCGCTCTCGGCAGCAGGTCGTCACGCTCGATCGCGCGATCACGGCAGATGATGAGCTCAAGCAGGAGCTCGAGCAGCGGCTCGGCGGCTCGGTGACATCGTTCACCGTGCAGCGCGTCGACTTCGTCGACGATACGACGACGGTCGACGTCCGGTATCGGACCGACGCATGATGCCTGCCCTCGAGCTCGCGGCACCTGATGTGGGCCGCTTTGAAGCCGTCGCCCTCGATGCGCTCGTCGACGAGGCAGCCATGCTGCGGCGGGTCGACCGCAAGTACGTCGTCGACTCGGGCGATGCCGCGACGTTCATCGAGCTCCTCGCTCCCGAAACGCGGGTCCTTGAGATCGCCGGCTCGCGAGCCTCCGCCTACGAATCGATGTACTTCGACACCCCGGACCTTCTGAGCTGGCGGATGGCCGCGCTCGGCCGCCGACGCCGGTTCAAGGTTCGCACGCGCGCCTACCTCGACTCGGAGACGGCCTTCCTCGAGGTCAAGACCAGGGGAGCGCGATCGATGACCCTCAAGGAGCGCGAGGCGTACGACTTCGCTAGACGGCACGAGCTCATGCCGGATGGCATCGAATACGCGCGCGAGGCGATCGCTGCGGTCGGAATCCACCCAGCGCGCGCCGACGAGCTGCGGCCGGCACTCACCACGAGGTACCGGCGCACGACACTGCTGCCGTCCGCGCCGGGAGTGCGCGTGACGATCGACACCGATCTCGCGTGGGAGATACCCGGGGGCGCGACCCTGCGGCTCCGCGATGTCGCGATCATCGAGACGAAGTCGACGTATTCGGCCTCGACGGTCGACCGCACGCTCTGGCGGACCGGCCACAGGCCGGTATCGGTCAGCAAGTACGGCACGGGACTCGCGGCGCTCCGCCCCGACCTGCCGAGCAGCAAGTGGGTGCGCGTGCTCAGACGCTGGTTCGCGCCCGAGAGGAAGGAACTCACATGCGCACGCTGAAGTCGACCGCATTCGGCGCCGGTGCGGCCCTCGTCGCGACATCCGTGGTGCTCGCGGGATGCGCCGCGCCGACGCCCGGGTCTGACGCCGACTCGGGTGAGCCGTCGTCGGAGACCGTCGCCGAGGCGGTCGCGCTCACTGCGGCCGATCTCACGGCTGAGCGCGTCCTCGCCGGCAACGCGAACTCGACGACGGTCCGGCAGGACGAGTGGTCGATCGACGACGCGGTCGACGTGTCGCTCACGGGCGACACCGCCGCTGTGGCCTCGAATGCCTCGGGCGTCCGCGTCGATGGCTCGACCGTCACGATCACGGGCGCTGGCGTGTACCGTCTCCGCGGCGAGCTCGCGGGGCAGGTGGTGGTGGACGCCCCGCAGGACGCACTGGTCGTGCTCGTGCTCGACGGCGCAGCGATCACGAGTGGTGATTCGGCCGCGATCGCGGTGACAAGCGCCGATGATGTCGCGATCCACCTCGAGAGCGGCTCGCGCAACACCGTGAGCGACGCGGCGAGCTATGCGGAGGGCGCTGAGATCGATGCGGCGATCTACAGCGATGCGGACCTCACGATCAGCGGTGATGGCGCGCTCGAGGTCGACGGACGTGGCGCGGACGGCATCGTGAGCAAGGACGACCTCGCGATCATCGGCGGGCAGATCGCTGTGCGGGCGTCAGACGACGGGCTGCGCGGTCGCGACTCCCTCGTCGTCAAGGGCGGTACGGTGCACGTCGACGCCGCGGGCGACGCACTCAAGTCCACGAACGACGTCGACGCGTCTCGCGGCTACATCCTCGTCGAGGACGGCGTCCTCGACCTGAGGGCCGGCGCCGACGCTCTGGACGCCGAGAGCGATGTCGTGATCACAGGCGGTACGTTCACGATCGAGGCTGGCGACGACGCCGTCCACGCCGAGGTCGCACTCGTCATCGACGAAGGCGTCATCGACATCGTGAGCTCCGTAGAAGGGCTCGAGGGCCGCTACTTGGGTATCCATGGCGGCACGATCGACATCGTTGCGAGCGATGACGGCATCAATGCTGCCGGCGAGGGTTTCGGAGCGGACGACGACGCGACCTCGGGCGCCGAGTCGGAGCCGACGGACGCCACGGCGGACGGCTCGTTCCCCGGTGGTGGCATCCCGAGAGGGGATCTCCCGGGGGGGCAGTTCCCGGGAGGCGAGCTCCCGGAGGGATTCACCTTCCCCGATGGCATGGAGTTCGACGGCGACATCCCATTGCCGCCTGATGGCGAGTTCGAATTCCCGGATGGTCAGGTGCCGCCCGGCATGCCTGGCGGCGGACCTGGTGGTCTTCCAGGCGGCGCCGAGATGTTCGAGGACGGGGGCCAGCTCATCGTCATCACGGGTGGTGAGCTGACGATCGACACCGACGGCGACGGAATCGATTCGAATGGCTCGGCCGAGATCTCAGGCGGCATCATCACGGTCTACGGGCCCGCGTCGGGTCCGGATGCCGCACTCGATGCGAATGGCTCGTTCACGGTCAGCGGTGGCAGGCTCGTCGCGATCGGCAGCTCAGTCATGGCGGTCTCCCCAGGAGAGGATTCGCCGCAGGGATGGATCTCGGCGACGGTGCAGGGGAAAGCCGGCTCGACAGGCGTGCTCGCTGATGCCGACGCGACGGTGATCGCTGAGTTCACCGCGATCAAGGCATTCCAATCCGTCGTGATCGCTGTGCCGGAGATCGCGCGGGATGCGAGTTACACGCTCACGATCGATGGTGCTGCGACCGAGGTCACGGCGGGGGTGGCTCCGAGCGGCGGCATGGCGATGCCTGGACGGCGCTGAAGATCAGACGCGGCCCGACCAGGGGGTGCACGGCGCACCGGGCACCTCGACCTCGATCGCGAGGAGCGGCCCTCGCGCCCGTGTGCTCGGTGCGACGACGAGGGTCGAGAGACTCGGCCCCGCGAACGTGACCGAACCGACCGCCGCCGCATCCAGCTCGATCACATCGGTACGGTGGCCGGTCGGCGAGTATCGCTCAAGCCGTGAAGCACGGTCGATCGCGACCCAGATGCCGCCCTCCAGGTCGGCGGCGATGCCGAGCGGCGTGCCCTCGTCGATATGCACCCAGTCGTGGCGCGCCCCGATCGGCCCGTTGCCGGGCAGCCACGGGCGCTTGCCGATGACGCCTCGCTGTGAGTCGACCGAGTACATCGCCATGCCATCTGGTGACCAGGTGATTCCACCGCATGCGCCCGCATCGTCGACGAGCACGACATCGGTGTCCTCGAGCTCGTCGTCGGAGCCGCCGTCGCCGAGAAGGATGAGGAGTTCGGGCATGGGGTCTTCGCGCGAGCTCGCCGTGCCGATGACGAAGCGTCCTTCGGGGTCCGGTGCGCCCGCATTCACTCGCCGAAGTGGATCAGGCACGACCACTGGCCCGTCGATGAGCGCGCCGCCTGCGGCCCGCGTATGCACCCGATCGCCAGCGGCGAGGAGGATATCGCCAGTGACCGTTGCCGCGAGCGCGGCGACGCCCACCACACCGGCGCCCAGGCGCTCGGTGTGGAATCCCGCCTCGACCGTCACGCGCGCGGCGAGCACCTCGCCGGTCTCGCAGTCCGCGACGAGGAGCTGCTCGCGCGGCGCGTCCCACCAAGGGCTCGCGTGACACGCGACAGCTTCCCGCGTGACAGCACGAACGGCTCGAGAATTCGATCCCACGGCATCTCCTTTGATGCAGGGCGCCAGCCTAATGGGCGCGCGGCATCAGCCGGGAGACTGCGACCTCGCGAGTCTGCTCAGACCGAATGCGTCGGCTCAGCAGGGTCCGCAGGGGCGACGGCGGGCTGCTGCGACTTCTTTCGGTCGAAGAGCCCCCCGATGAACTGCCATCCCGCGTACGCGAACAGCACGACGGCGAGCCCGATGACGAGCCACGTCTTGCCACCGCCACCGACGGCGTTGTTGACCCAGCCGATCCAGGGGAGCGAGTACCAGACGCGGCCCTGGACCTGGACGGCCTGGACGGGCGGGTCCGCTGTGCCGTTGTTGATGCCCTGCGTCGTGAAGGACAGCTCGCCGGAGGTCGTCCGACTGATCGCCGTGACACGGTGGGTGATCAGGTCAGGCTTGCCCGATTCGATCTGGTAGGTGATGTCGTCACCGATCCGGATGTCCTCCGGCGACACCTTCTGGACCACGACGAGCGTGCCGGGTGGGTAGATGGGCTCCATCGAAGGGGTCAGCACGGTGAGCGCGACCGCTCCCGTGACCATTGGGACGACGATGACCGCGGCGGCGATGCCGATGACGATCATGAGAAGTCCGCCGCTGATTCCCGCCAGGAGGTAGCTCCAGAACCCGCGCTCCTTGGGCTGCTGCTGCTCCTGGAGTGCGGCCCTGGCTGCGCGCCGCTGACTCATGCTTCCCCCTGAGAGGTCCTGTGGCCCCAGCGCCGTTCGGCGCTGAGTCTTACGAGGGCCCCGGCGATAGAGGCGCCCAGCAGTACAAGGATGACGTACTCCTCGTCCCTGCGCACGGTGTTCGAGAATTCCGATCCCGCGTCCAGCGTAGTGCCGAGGACCTCGCCGCCAGTGAGGAGCGCCGACCACCCGTTGTTCGTGCCGCCGCCTGCGGCGCCTCCGCCGTTTCCGCTCGAGCCGCCCGGACCGCCGCCCGAGCTGGGGCCCGTGAGGCTGCCCGGTCCAGCGGGCGGATCGCCCGTGATGCCCCCCCTGCCGACCTCGTCGTCCGGCTGAGTCGGGTCGCCGATCCTGAACCGCCCGGCGGGATCGCACAGGAGGTCCGTGGGCCGGTCGGCGTCGGCCGACGAGAGCTGGACGATGTAGCTCACGGCCGCCCCTGCCTGCTGCGCTGTGGTGCCCTCGATCGTGGTGCGGAACCACAGACTCGCGTCGATGCGCGCGATGCCATAGGGCGAGATCGGCTGCGGAAGCTCCAGAAAGTCGAAGCACACCGGCCCTGCGCCGAGATTCTGCGTAGAGCCCGCCGCGCCGCCGGGCGTGGTGGCGACGGTCGTCATGTTCATGGCGATCGCGAAGTCGAGCGAGGAGACGGTGAGCTTGCTGAGCCCGACCCGCAGCCAGGCTGGTTCGGCCGAGTTGTTGCGCACGTAGAACGTGCCAGTTGTCTCGCTGCCCGGGATGAGCTTGGTGTCGGGTGAGTAGATCGGGGCGGAGAGAATCTGCGTCCAGGTCTTGCCGTCGCTGCTGAACTGCAGCGGACCCTCGTCGATGGCTGCCGCATGTGCTGGCTCGCCGCCCGCGAGCGCGCCCGTAAGCGCTGCGGCGGCGATGACGAAGGCAGAGAGCGCGGTGGTCAGCGCGCCCGCACGTCGACCGATCACCAGCTCACCCGGTAGTGGACGTCCCACGAGTTGCCTGCGTAATAGAAGACCGTGACGTTGCGCGTCGCATACGTGGTCCAGGTGCCTCCCGCGATGCTCTGCTCGACCGTCACCGTCTGGCTGCCGAGCATGCTCTGCAGGAGGGTCTGGTTGCTGGCGGGGTTCCAGCCGATCTGTGGGCTGTAGCTCGGGGCATTCATCGTGCCGATCACCGTACTGCCGAGCTTGACGCGGTACGCCGCTGCCGTGACGTACGGGGTGTTCTGCGTCCACAGGACCTGCCAGCTGTTGATCCCATCGCCTGAGAAGGTGATCGCGGCGCTGACGGGCACCTGCGGCGCGGGCTGCGTGCAGAACAGACGGACATCGTTGCTCGCGAAGCGATGCATCCACATCGTGATGGGCTGCGTGATCTGCACCCACGGCGCGCTGCCGATGCGCTGCTCGACCGTCACCGAGAGCGTCGTCGCAAACGCGCCTCCGGCGTTCGCCGTCCACCACGTATTGAGCCAGGCGTCCGACTTGCCCATCGAGGCCGGGCTCGAAGTCCAGGTCTGGGATCCCGCGACACCGTTGAAGACGACGCGGAACTCGTCGATCGCTGTGAAGGCAGGGTCGGTGAGCGTCGCGAAGTTCAGCGTGAGGTAGTTGTAGTCACCTGAGCAGGTCAGCACGTTGCTCGCGGGCATGAAGTTCGGCTGCGAGCAGTAGATCCGGTTGTTGTTGGTGCCGAAGTGGACCAGCCACACGGTCTTGGTCTGGGTCGTCGTCACCCACTCGCCGACATCGCCGATCTTCTGCTGGATGTAGACCGGCAGCTCGAGCTGGAACTGTCCGTCGCCGTACTGCGACCACCAGCTCTGGAGCCACCCAGCATCCGTCGCGGTCGAGGCCGGGCTCGCGGTCCACGTCGTGTTGCTGCTCGACAGCTCGTTGCTCGCGTGGCCGCCGAGCACGACACGGAAGGCGTCCCAGTTCGCGAACTCGCTCGTCGTGCTGAATGCGAGGTCACTGGTGTTGCACGTGAGTGTCGTGCTCGCGGGTGTCGTGGTCGGATTCGAGCAGTAGATGCGGTTGTTGCCGTTCGCGATGTGGACGATCCACAGTGGAATGGTCTCGGTGATCGTGATCCACTGACCGAACTCGGTGATCGACTGCGCGATCTTGGCGTTGACCTGTGTCACGAGGCCTGTGCCATGCGCGGCCCAGTAGGACTGGATCCACGCCTTGTCGTTGACCGCTGAGATCTCGGTCGCATAGCCGTTCTCATGCGTCGTCGCGACGATGTCGTTGAAGAGCAGCTGGTAGTGGACTTCACCCTCGTACTGATCGCTCTTGTGCCACGTGAATGCCCGGTTGTTCGGGCTCGACCCAGCGCACGTGAGCTGGTAGCCGTTGGGATACGTGGGGTCGCCGTTGGCCTCGGTGTAGGTGGACGGCAGCGGGTGGCCATTGAGGTTGATCGTGAAGCCCTGCAGATCCGAGCCGTCATCGCACATCGCAGGGACGATGAGCAGCGAGTTCGAGGCGTTCGCCGTGCCACCCGAGGTCAGGCAGACCTGGTGGCCTGCACCATCGGTGGCGTGTGCCGCGACAATGCGGTAGGTGCCGTCGCCTCGGCCCTCGAGCCGCCACTTCTGGTTGGGGTCCGAGTCGTTGGGAGCCAGGTTGGTGATGGGCGAGGCCATGTTGGTGAACGTCCACGCGCGCGCCGTCGGCTGCTCGTACGTGTTGATCGCGTTGAAGATCCACCACTCAGAGTTATCCGTGCCGGGGACTGGGACGAGCCGCCACTGGCTCTCCCATTCGTCGCCGCAGTCGGTGATGCCGGTATGCCGGGAGGGACGTTCGTATGAGCCGTCCTTGCAGAGTCGGCCGTACTTGTGGATCGTGCCGTTGTCGTCGACCCACGCCTGGTCGATCCAATACCTGCCGACGGGGTATGCGAACAGAAGCCAGAGGTCCTGGCTCACGACGCTCTGGTGGACCGATACGACCTCGTCGGCCGTGACAGTCCACTCGTCAGAGGCACCGGGGCGGTCCGAGTACTGCAGCTGAGAGACGAGTTCGAGGTCGATCGACGTGGAGCCGAGCGAGCCGATGTGGTCCTCGTCGATCCATGTCTCGACACAGAGCACGACGTCCGCTCCTGCACCGACGGTCGCCGGCGCGCTCGGAATCGATGTGCTCTCGAAGGTCAGCGATCCGCCGCTGAGCGAATGGGCAGGCATGGACGTCGGGGTGCAGTCGACGACGCCGGGCACGACCCTGACGCCGACGTAGATCGCGTTCTTGATGTTGGCGACGCTCGAGCCGGCGACGGCTACGTCGAGGCTGTAGACCGCGTCCCGCGTGCCGGTGTTCGAGACGACGACGGCACCCGCCGCGGAGTAGATGTCGGTGCCCTCGTTGTACTGGATGGCAAGCCGCGACGCAGCGTCCGCGCCATCCTGCGCGATGCCGACCGATGCCGCGGAGGCATTCCCGGCGACCTGGTCCTGCGCGGTCCACGCAGCCCACGCGGCCGCGCCACCGCCGAGGACGCCGAGGAGGACCGCTCCTGTCGCGACACCCGCGACGACCGAGCGCTTCACGACGCGGGGGTGCCGCCGATGACGACCGTGAATGCGGACGACTCGAAGGCGTCGTCTCCAGGCTCGGTGTCGCCATCAAGGGGCAGCAGTGCATCGGTCGCGGCGACGCCGAGGCACGCGAACGTCGTGTCATCGGGGTCGAGGCCGCTCGCGACCGCGGTCGGATGCTCCTCATTGGCGCTCACTGCGAGGGCGGAGGCCATGGCGGCTGGCGTGCAGCTCGCGATGTCCTCGACCCCGAGGATCGAGATCTCGAATGCCGCGCTCGGAGCGAGGGCCAGCTGCGCGGTGAGGTCGAGCGCAGCCGTGCCGGTGTTGGTCATGGACACCGCGTGCACGCTGAGCTCCCCTGGGAGCATGTTCTCAACCGTCACGGTGTGCGACGCGGGGTCGCCGTCGGACGGGAGGGTGGGCGTCGTGTCGACGACGAGGGAGACCTCGCCGGACTTGATGATGCCCGGGCTCAGGGTCGTGCCGTCGTTCCACAGCGCGAAGGTGCCTGAGCCACCGAGGATCCCGAGGGCGATCACGCCGGACAGCGCTGCTGCGCCGCCAGCCGAGTTCCCTGCCGCCTTGCGTGCGCGCTTGCGCCGCATGGCGACGACCGAGGGCGATACCGCCTGGCGCTGTCGCGCGTACGCGCCCGCGCGCGCCTCGGCGCGCGTTGGGCGTGCGTGGCGACCAGCCATGAGAGCCTCCGGTTTCGGGTTCCAGAGCGAGGTGTGGGCGCGGCGGCTGTGCTGGGGCGGCCCACGGGGGAGTGGTAGAGGTAGCGCGTGAAGAGGGGTGGTCCGGTGCTGGGCTCGCGGCTACCGACGAGCCCAGCACCGCTTCCCGCTACGGGAGGATGACCTGCTGGAGCGTGACCGCGACAGCGTCTGCGAGGTCGAACTCCTCGTCCTGATCGATCTGGTCCGCCGTGGCGGCGTCGAACGTGACGGCAAGGACGACCGAGTAGGTCTCGGTCTCGACGTCGTCCGAGTCAACCGAGACGACCTTGGTGCCGATCGCGAGGTCATTCGGGTTGAACGTGGTCTGGTTGATCGAATCGATGGTCGCAGCCGTCACGAACGCGGTGTTCGGCGTGCCTGTAGGCGCGACGCTGTCGATGACGACATCGAGGTTCGGGTACGAGGTGGCGATCGCCGAGTCGAGCTCAGCGAGGAACGCGAAGGACAGGTTGTCACCCTCTGCGGTGACGGTGAGGTCGGGCGACTCCCAGTAGACGGTGTCGCCCGGGACGATGGCGTAGCCGGCGCCGCCGTTGCCGAACTCGATCTCATCGGTGAGTGCCGAGTCGGAGTACCAGGTGCCTTCGCCTGTCGCCGCGACGAGGTCGAGCTTTCCGGACTCGACCGAGCCCGCGCTGATCGTGGCCTCGTCGTTCCAGAGGGCGAAGGTCCCTCCGCCGCCGAGGAGAAGGAGAGCTGCTGCGCCAATCGCGACGGCACCCTTGGCGTTCTTGTTCATTGTGGTAGCACTTCTTTCTGCCGGTTTTCGAGCGCACGAAAGCGCCGGATCCAGCTGGGGGGGTGGATTGAGAGCGCACAGCTCGGGTTTGCCGCCGCTCGGTTACCAAGCTTCGATCAAAAGAGAACCTTCTTCAACTTGCGACCCGCCCCCATTGCGGGGGACATGAAGCAAACTCACCAAATCTGAGGCAATCCAGAGCTTCCCCGCGAACTGCCGCCGAGGCATTCCGGGCCCCGAGATCACTAGGCTCGGGGGACACGCGCACCAGGTCTACAAGGAGGTCGACATGGACGCAGACGCCATCGTCGTCGGGGGCGGGCTCGCGGGCCTCGTCGCGACCTGCGAGCTCATCGACGCGGGGAAGAGAGTCATCCTCGTCGACCGGGAGAACGCCGCCAATCTCGGCGGTCAGGCCTACTGGTCGTTCGGCGGGATCTTCCTCGTCGACAGCCCGGGTCAGCGGCGGATGGGGGTCAAGGACTCATTCGACCTCGCCTGGCAGGACTGGCAGGGCTCCGCCGGCTGGGACCGCCTGGACGGTGCAAATCCTGAGGATGAATGGGCCGCCAAGTGGGGTCGCGCCTACGTCGAATGGGCCGCGGGTGAGAAGCGGACGTGGCTCCAGTCCAAGGGTGTCCGGTTCACGCCGGTGGTCGGATGGGCGGAGCGGGGCGGTGCCTCGGCGCGCGGTCACGGCAACTCGGTGCCGAGGTTCCACGTCGCCTGGGGTACCGGGACCGGCGTGTCGGAGCCCTTCGCGGACCGCGTGCGCGAGGCAGCGGCGACGGGGCGCATTCGGGTCCTGCACCGGCATCGCGTCGACGAGCTGCTCGTCGAGGCCGGCACCGTCGTCGGCGTGTCGGGGGCGATCCTCGAGGACGATGACTCGCCGCGTGGCGTCAAGTCATCCGAGCGGGTGGCCGCCGAGTTCTCGCTGCGTGCCCCCGCCGTGCTCATCGCCACGGGCGGGATCGGCGGTTCCCACGAGCTCGTCCGCGCCTGGTGGCCTTCGCATCTGGGCGTCCCGCCGTCGTCGATGATCACGGGCGTGCCGGCTTACGTCGACGGCAGCGGCATCGGGGTCGCGGAGCGCGCAGGAGCGCGGACCGTCAATCGCGACCGCATGTGGCATTACACGGAGGGCATCCGGAACCACTCGCCGGTGTGGCCAGAGCACGGCATCCGCATCCTCCCCGGGCCGTCGTCGATGTGGTTCGACGCGATTGGCCGACGGCTCCCCGCGCCCCTTCTGCCCGGCTACGACACGCTTGCCACCCTGCGCCACCTTCGGACGGATCCCGCGATCGCCCGGTACGACCATTCCTGGTTCGTGCTCTCGCGGCGGATCATCGAGAAGGAGTTCGCCCTCTCGGGTTCTGAGCAGAACCCGGACATCACGAGCGGGTCGCTCCTCAGGGTGCTGAAGTCGCGACTCGGGCGGGGAGCGCCTGGACCAGTCCAGGCATTCATGGACCGGGGACCCGACTTCGTCGTGGCGGACGACCTCGACGAGCTCGTGCGGGGCATGAATGTCGTGGGTGGAGCGGATCTGCTCAGTGCCGACGGTCTGCGGCGCGAGATCGAGGCGAGAGACGAGGAGATGTCGAACGAGTTCTCGAAGGACGCGCAGGTCCAGGGCATCCACAACGCCAGGCGCTATCGCGGCGATCGGATGCTCCGAGTGGCGACCCCGCATCGCATTCTCGACCGGGAGCAGGGCCCCCTCATCGGCGTGCGCCTCAACACACTGACTCGGAAGTCGCTCGGCGGCCTGCAGACCGACCTCGAATCACGTGTGCGGCGGGCTGACGGCACGGTGCTCCCAGGTCTCTGGGCAGCGGGTGAGGCGGCCGGCTTCGGCGGTGGCGGAGTGCACGGCTACAACGCGCTCGAGGGGACGTTTCTCGGCGGCTGTCTCTTCTCCGGGCGTGCCGCGGGGCGCTCGATGGCGGGAGTCTGAGGCGGCTCGGGCGAATCAGGCGGTTGGCGCGGGCGCGCTGCGCTTCGCGGACGCTTTGACGGCCTTCTTGAACCAGTTGAAGTCGGGCACACGAGCGAGCAGCGGACCGGCGATGACCGTGACGAGCACGTAGGCGGTCGTAGTGGAGACGAGCGCAGCGGCCGCTCCAGCATCCGTGTCGTGCATGGCCGTCGCGGCGAGTCCTGCGATGACGATCGAGAATTCGCCTCTCGGTGTGAGCGCAAATCCGGCGCGCCATCGACCCGGTACGCCGACGCCCGCCGAGCGAGCCGCGAGGTAGCCGGTCAGAACCTTCGTGCCGATCGTGAGGATCGCGAGGATCGTCGCGGGGATGAGGACCGGCACGAGGTCTGCGGGATCAGTCGAGATGCCGAAGTAGACGAAGAAGATGGTCGCGAAGAGGTCGCGGACGGGCGTGAGGGTGTGGTGCGCCTCCTCGGCGACGCGGCCCGCGAGCGCGATGCCGACGAGGAATGCGCCGACTGCCGTCGAGATGTGGAGCTGGGCCGCGAATCCGCCGACGAGCATCGTGAGACCGAGGACGCCGATCGTGAGCGACTCGAGGTTGTTGACGGAGAAGATCCGCGAGATTACCTTGCCGAACTTGAGCGCGATGAAGAGGATGACGAGGACTGAGCCCACGGCGATCGCGACGCCGATCGCGGCCTGGGCGATGGCCTCCCCGATGACGACCGCGGACAGCACCGGCAGGTAGAACGCCATCGCGAGGTCCTCCATCACGAGGACGGAGAGGATCGTGGGCGTCTCGCGGTTGCCGAGTCGTTTGAGGTCGCGGAGGATCTTGGCGGTCACACCGGAGGAGCTGACCCAGGTGATGCCGGCGAACGCGACCGCGACGATGGGGCCCCAGCCCATGATGAGCGCGAATGCTGCACCGGGGATGGCATTCAGGAGTGCATCCCAGATGCCTCCGAGCCAGCCGCGCTTGAGCCCCGCGACGAGTTCGGTGGGTGAGTACTCGAGGCCGAGCATGAGCAGCAGGAGGATCACGCCGATCTCGGAGCCGATCTGGAAGAACTCGATGCTCTCGTCGAGGGGGAAGAACCCGCCGTTTCCCACGGCGAGCCCTGCGAGGAGGTACAGCGGGATCGCCGAGATTCCGATGCGGTTCGCGAGCCTGCCGAGGAGGCTGAGGACGAGCAGCAGAGCACCGACCTCGATCAGGAGGAGGGTGGTCTCGTGCATGCTCAGCGCGGCCCGCGGTCGATGATGTCCGCGAGCTGGTCGAGGCCCTTGCGCGTGCCGACGGCGATGATGGTGTCACCCGATTCGAGGAGCGTGTCCGGGCCGGGCGAGGGCAGTACGTCCGCGCCCCTTGCGATCGCGACGATCGAGGTGCCCGTGAGCGTGCGAGCCTTCGTGTCGCCCATGGGGCGTCCGACGAAGCCATTCGTCGCGGGGAGCGTGATCTCCTCGGTGAAGAGTCCCAGCGAGCGATCGCCCAGTCCGGTGAGTCGGCTGAGCGTGACCGATGCGCCGAGAATCTCGCCGATCGTCGTGGCCTCGTCGTCCGTGAGCGCGATGGTCTCCCGGCAGGTGTCCGGGTCATCCTCGTCGAACAGTGCGATGTCACGTTCACCGCTGCGGTAGGTGATGACTGCGACTCGACGCCCTGCGTTGGTCAGCACGTCGTTCCTGACGCCGATGCCGGGGAGGTCGATCCGCTCGATGCGTACGCTCACGAGCGCCGATCCTATGTCAGGACTGCACGCGGCACGCCACTCGGGTCTCTGCTGCGGGGCGGCTGCTGGCCGGCGCGTGGAACACTTGACGTATGGGTGCGCGACGCGTGGTGCGAGGAATGCGAGGAGCATTCGTCGGCGCGCTCACGGCGTATCTTGCGCTCGCGATGCACGTCTTCGCGGGGGGCATCGTGCCCTCTGCGCTCGCAATCGCGGCGAGCTTCGCGATGTCGATCTGGATCTCGGCGATGATCGCGGTGCTCGGCGCAAGTCGTTGGCTGATCACCGTCGCGATCGTCGCGAGTCAGCTGACGCTGCACTGGATCTTCTCTGCATCGACGGGTGCGGCCCAGTTCGCGGCTGGGGGGCACGGCCATGGTCTGGCCATCATCGGGGTGTCGCAGGGGCATGCGATGTGGTGGGCGCATGTCCTCGCCGGTGCCCTGACGCTCATCGTGGTGCTCACCGCGAGTCGTCTCTCGCGTGTGATCGCCGCGTTCACGAGACTCGTCCTGCGATCGGCGCTCATCCATACGAGTGCCGCGGCGGGTGGCCATGTCGTGCGGCGCCCCGTGCCCGCTCCGGAGCGCCCTGGGCTCCTCGAGCGCATCCTGCTCGCCGAGGTCCTCCGACGGGGACCCCCGGTCGCGGTCTGATCCCGACAACATCAGACCTGTGCTCGGGCGTTGACGCCCTGGCACGCGACAGAGAAGCAGGAGAGGCATCAGCATGCCTGAGTACAAGAACACCGCACGCCCGCGCGCATTGGCGACGATTGCGGCGAGCGTCATCGCCGCTGCCGGGGCGATGGTCGCCCTCACGGGAGCCGCGGCGCTCCCGGCGCCGAGTCACGTCCGGGTGGAGGGAGACGCGGAGGCTGGCAAGTCGGCCACGGTGACATTCCGAGTCCCCAATGAATCGAACACCGCATCGACGGTGCGCCTCGAGGTCGCGCTGCCGAGCGAGACGCCGATCACGACCGTCCGGACGCAGTCGAAGCCGAACTGGGCGGCGGAGCTCGTGTGGTCGGACCTCGACACGCCGATCACGGTCGGCGAGACGCAGATCGAGCGCTACGTGAGTTCGATTGTGTGGACAGCCGAGGGCGATGGCATCGCGCCAGGGGAGTTCGATGAATTCGTCGCGACGATCGGCGCGATTCCGGATCAGCCCGAGCTCGTCCTCCCGGTGCTGCAGGTCTACTCGGACGGGTTCGAGCAGCACTGGGCAGAGGTCTCGCACGGCGGCGGTCATGACGGTGTCGCCTATCCGGCTCCCGTCCTGGAGATCGGGGTCGATGAGGCGGCCGGGGATGACGCGATCGCGTTCTGGATCGCGCTCGTCGGAGTCGCGATCGGCGTCGTGGGGGTGACGATCGCGGCGGTGGCGCTGTCGAGGACGCTTTCGCAGACACGCTGACAAAACAGTTGACACCCGTCAACGACCACCGTATCGTTGACGGGTGTCAACTGAAATGCGTCCTCCGACCGCGTCGATCATGACGACGAGGCATGTCCTCACGGCGATGTCGGGCCTCATTGCCGGCATGTTCGTGCTGCTGCTGTCGGGCACGATCGTCTCGACCGCACTGCCGGTCATCGTCGCCGACATCGGGGGATCGCAGTCCGACTACACCTGGATTGTCACAGCCAACCTGCTGTCGATGACGATCTCGACACCGATCTGGGGCAAGCTCGCGGATCTCGTATCGAAGAAGCTGCTCATCCAGCTCGCCCTCGGCATCTTCGTCGTGACGACCGTGATCGCCGGTTTCGCCACGAGTGCCAGCTGGCTCATCACGTTCCGATTCCTCCAGGGCATCGGGGTCGGCGGAATGATGGCGGTCGCCCAGGTCGTCATCGCTGACATCGTGAGCCCTCGAGAGCGCGGCAAGTACATGGGCATCATGGGAGCCGTCATGGCGGTGGCCCAGATCGGCGGGCCGCTCCTCGGCGGCGTCATCACCGATGCCGTCGGGTGGCGCTGGAACTTCTTCCTGCCGGTGCCGATCGCGGTCGCCGCGGTCATCCTCATCCAGACCACGCTTCACCTGACGCGCATCCCGCACGCGCAGAAGCCGAAGGTCGACTACCTCGGTGCCGCGCTCATCGCGGGAGGGATCGGCACGCTCCTCGTATGGCTGAGCCTCGGCGGGTCGGAGTTCGCGTGGGACTCGATCACGAGCATCATGTTCGGCGCGATCGCGGGCGTCCTCATCGTCGCCGCCGCGGTGTGGGAGATCTTCTTCGCGAGCGCTCCCATCGTCCCCCTGCGCCTCTTCGCACAGAAGACGTTCGCCCTTGCGACCATCGGTTCCATCTCGGTGGGCATCACGATGTTCGGCGCTGCAGTCTTCCTCAGCCAGTACCTCCAGCTGGCGCGAGGCATGACCCCGACCGAATCGGGTCTCGCGACGATCCCGATGGTCATCGGCTCGCTCGTGACATCCATGGGCGTCGGATTCATCATCTCCAAGACGGGTCGGTGGAAGCCCTTCGTCATCGCCGCCGCGGTCGTGCTCGTCATCGGGCTCGCGCTCATGGGCACACTCCACTTCGACACACCGATCGCGCTCGTGTGGCTCTACATGTTCCTGCTCGGCGTCGGCACGGGTGGACTCATGCAGAACCTGCTGCTCGTGGCGCAGAACTCCCTCCCGCCCCGGCAGATGGGCGCTGGCACCGGCTCGGTGAACTTCTTCCGCAGCCTCGGCGGCACGGTCGGCGTCACGGTCCTGGGCTCACTCCTCGCGGTGAGCGTCAAGGACCGGATCACGAGCGGGCTCACGGATCTCATCCCGACTCTCCAGGATCCGACGTGCGCGGCGGGTCTCGAGACCATCCAGGCGGGCCAGGTGCCTGCCATGGCGACGCTGTGCGACCCGCTCCGACTTGTGATCGAGGGAGCGTACGGCGAATCCATCGCATGGCTCTTCGTCCTCGTGGCACCGGTCGCCCTCATCTCGCTGCTGTGCGTCGTGCTCCTGCCCAACACGCCGCTTTCTCGCAAGACGGCGGTACAGCAGATCGAAGAGGAGCTCGGCGCGCAGTTCTCGGAACTCGAGCCCATTACCATCGAGTCCACCGAGCCGACCGGCGGCGAGCGTGAGCGGACGCCGGACGCGGCAGGCGGCGCGCGGGGTGCCGACGACTCGAGGGGTGAGGACGCGACATGACGGGGGAGAGCCAGGGCGTCGAACGCGACATCGACGCGCTCGAGGCCGCGTTCAGCCAGCTCGGTCTGATCTGGAAGAGCAGCATCCGCGACTTCGCCGCAGCGATGCACCCCGAGCTCCGACCAGCCGGGTGGCATGTCATCCGTCAGGTCCTCCGCGGCGACGAGCGCGGTGAGCCGTTGACCGTGAGCGAGATCATCCACGCCACGCAGATGGACAAGTCGGTCGTCAGCCGACAGCTCCGTGCGCTCAAGGAGTGGGGTCTCGTCGAACTGGAGCGGTCCGACGCTGATGCGCGCGTCTTCGTCGTGAAGGCCACCGATGATTCTCGCCGCCGGTTCGCCGACGTCAGGGCCATGCAGCGTCGGCTGTATCAGCGCGGCGTCGCGACGTGGTCGCCGGAGGACGTCGCGAAGTTCGCCGAACTCTTCACGAAGTTCGTCACGACTGCAGGCGCCTGAGCGCCATCGGGCACTCCCGCGTCACCTCGCGGAGATGACGCCCGCTCGCGTGAGCTGCTCGAACAGCGCCGCGCCGTCGGGCCCGTAAAACCATCGCGCTGGCGATTCCCGCTCGCGCTCGGCCGCCTTCGCGCGTCCGCCCGCGAGGATCGCCTCGCCCGGCGTGAGCTGCCGGATGGCGACAGCCGCGACATTCCGAGGGAACTCACGTGCGAACTCGCCGTAGATCTCCTCGTCGTGCTGTCCGTCGTCGCCGAAGAGCAGCCAGCGGACGTCGGGGAACTCCGCAGCGAGCCGGCGCAGCTCCTGTCGCTTGTGCTCGCGGCCGCTGCGGAAGAAGCGGTCGTGCGTCGGGCCCCAGTCCGTGAGGAGGATGGGCCCGGCCGGGTAGAGATTGCGGCCGAGGAACCTCCGGAGCGTCGGCGCGACATTCCAGGCACCAGTGGACAGGTAGATCACGGGCGCGCCGGGATGCTGGCGTCGAATCCGGTCGAAGAGGACTGCCATTCCCGTCACCGGTCGCCGCGCGTGCTCGTCCAGGACGAAGGTGTTCCATGCGGCGAGCAGGGGACGGGGGAGTGCCGTGACCATGACGGTGTCGTCGACATCGGAGACGACGCCGAAGCGCTCGGCGGGATCGACGACGAAGATCTCCGCGGCGACTGGATCGGAGCCGCGCGAGCTGATCGTCGCCGTGTGCCAGCCGGGTGAGAGGCGTACCGGCACCCGAGCGTCGACGACTCCGCCGCGGTCGATCCTGACCGTGTGCGTCTCACCGCCGATCGCGACCGTGGCCTCGAGGTCGGCGGCGGCAGGGATCGAGAAGAAGCTGCGCCAGCCTCGGACCTTGTCTGCGCGAGCGGCCGCGTCTGCCGCATCCGGGCGCATGAGCACGATGCGAGCGAGGATCCTCACCCAGTCGATCGAGCCGTAGCCTCGATATGCGACGACGGTGGGCACAAGTCCGCGAGCCCGCCCTCGACGCTCGCGCCACCGGTGCAGCCGATCCTCGATGCGAGCGGCGACGTGCATCGTCCGCTCTTTGACCCCCTCGACGTGCCGAGGGGCGTCATCTCGTGTTGTCATCGGGGTCCAGTGTGCCAGTCGTGTCTGCGCCAGCGGACTGGTCGTCCGCGGCCATGGTGTCCTCGGCCATGTGCCGCTCCTCGCCGCGAGAGACGAAGCGCTTGACGATGAGGACGATGAGCGCGAACACGACGATGGCGCCCGCGAAGATGTAGCCCGCGTAATGGAGCTGGTCCACCATCGCGCGGAATGACTCCGCCGCGACGACACCCACGCTCACGTAGGCGAATGCCCAGATGACGGCGGCAGGCGCGGCCCAGGCCAGAAATCTGCGGTATCGCATCGGGCTCATCCCGACTGTCACAGGCATGAGCGCGTGGAGCACCGGCAGGAACCGCGAGACGAAGACAGCGATGCCGCCCCGACGTGCGGCATAGCGCGTCGCGCGCTCCCAGTTCCGCTCGCCGAGCTTCCGCCCGAGCCACGACCGGCGCAGCGCCGGACCGACGAGGCGTCCGAGGAGGAAGCCGACGGACTGGCCGCCGAGCGTGCCGGCGATCACGGCGATCGTGAGCACGATGAATTCGGTCGGCGTCCGCACCGTCGTCGCGGCTGCGACGACGATCGTGTCTCCGGGCACGACGAGGCCGAGGAAGAGCGTCGTCTCGAGGAAGATCGCGATGGCCGCTGCGAGCGTCGCCCAGATCGGGCCGATCACCTCCAGCACCGAGAGCACCCAGGAGATGATGGTCCCGAGCCAGTGGCCGAAGGCCTCGAACGGATTCATCTCGACCATTGTGTCGCGTGGCACGAGGCATGGCGGACATACGGGGAGAATGGCTGCATGCGGGACCGCGTGCTGACCTGGGATGTGCCAGGCCCGGTGGATGGCGAGGTCGCTTTCGCGTCGCTGTTCGCGGACGCTCGCGATGCATTCTGGCTCGACACGGGAGGAGTGGCGGACGGCGCGAGCTATCTCGGCGCCGCCGCCTGGTCGATCACTGCGGAGGAGATCCGCGAGGCGGGCTTCGACGTCTTCTCCTGGCTCCAGGCGGAGCGCGGTCGCTGGACGGTCGACGTCAGCGATGCGCCGGCCGGTTTCGCGCTCGGCCTCGTCGGCTGGCTCGGCTATGAGATCTACGCCGACACGCTGGGGATCCGCGCGAGCTACCCGCGACGTCACCCTGATGCCGCATTCATGATGGTCGAGCGCGCCCTCGCGATCGATCACGCGACCGGTCAGGCGCGACTGCTCGCGAAGGGCGCCGCATGGGATGGCGAGCTCGCGGCATGGCGCGACGACGTCATCGCGACGCTCGAGCGGCTCGCCGCTGCGGACGGTGCCGAGCCTTCCGACGTGGAGGCGTCGAGCGACCTCGAGGTCGAGTGGCGCTACTCCGACGCCGAGTACCTCCGGATGGTCCGCGCCTGCAAGCATTTGATCGCCGACGGCGATGCATACGTGCTGTGCCTCACGACCGAAGCGACGGTCGACGGCGAGTTCGACGCCTGGAAGGTCTATCGACGGCTGCGTCGAGACAGCCCGTCGCACCACGGCGCATTCCTGAAGACGGGCGACCTCGCGCTGCTCTCCGCCTCTCCGGAGCAGTTCCTCGAGGTCTCGAGGGGCGGGCGCGTCACGACGAAGCCGATCAAGGGCACTCGGCCGCGGGGCGGCACTGAGGACGAGGACCGGGCGCTCGCCGAGGAGCTGCGCGCCGACGCGAAGGAGCGCGCGGAGAACGTCATGATCGTCGACCTCATGCGCAATGACCTCAACCGCGTCTGCGAGGTCGGCACGGTCGAGGTCGCAAAGCTGCTCGACGTCGAGACCTACGCGCCCGTACATCAGCTCGTCTCGACCGTCACCGGGCAGCTCGCGCCCGGCAAGGATGCGGTCGACGCGATTCGCTCGTGCTTCCCAGCCGGGTCGATGACGGGTGCGCCGAAGCATTCGGCCGTCACGATCCTCCGCAGTCTCGAACACCGCTCGCGCGGCGTGTACAGCGGGGCATTCGGCTATCTCGGCTTCGATGGCGCCGTGGACCTCGCGATGACGATCCGCTCGATCGTCATCGACGCACACGGTGCGGCCATCGGGACCGGGGGTGGGATCACGGCGCTCTCCGAGCCCGAGGAGGAGCTCGCCGAGACTCGCCTGAAGGCGGCGGCGCTCGTCCGCGCCCTCGCCGCGTCATCGTCGGCGGGGGCCTCCAGTCGCGACACGTAGACTGGATGGCCGTGACTGACCGCGACGAAATCGACGAGGGCGGCTACGACGTCCAGGCAATCCAGGACAAGTGGCTCGCGTATTGGGAGTCGAACGGCACGTTCACCACGAGCGATGACGACCCGCGACCCCGCAAGTACGTCCTCGACATGTTCCCGTACCCCTCGGGCGACCTGCACATGGGGCACGCGGAGGCATTCGCCTTCGGTGACATCGTCGCGCGGTACTGGCGTCAGCGCGGGTTCAACGTGCTGCACCCGATCGGCTGGGACTCCTTCGGCCTCCCCGCGGAGAACGCCGCCATCCAGCGCGGCGCGAACCCGGTGACGTGGACGTACGACAACATCGCGCAGCAGAAGGCCTCGATGCGGCGCTACGGCGTGAGCTTCGACTGGACGCGCGTCCTGCACACGAGCGACCCGGAGTATTACCGCTGGAACCAGTGGCTCTTCCTCAAGCTCTACGAGCGCGGCCTCGCGTACCGCAAGGAGTCCTACGTCAACTGGGACCCGGTGGATCAGACCGTGCTCGCGAACGAGCAGGTGCTGCCCGATGGCACCTCGGAGCGCACCGGTGCACTCGTCGAGAAGAAGAAGCTCACGCAGTGGTACTTCAAGATCACTGATTACGCAGACCGCCTCCTCGACGACCTCAACCAGCTGGAGGGCACGTGGCCGACGCGCGTCCTCCAGATGCAGCGCAACTGGATCGGGCGCTCGACCGGCGCGGACGTCGACTTCCAGATCGAGGGACGCGACGAGCCCGTGACGGTCTTCACCACGCGCCCCGACACGCTCTTCGGTGCCACGTTCATGGTCGTCGCGCCCGACTCGGATCTCGCCGCGGAGCTCGCCGCTGGCTCGACCCCTGAGGTCCAGGCCGCCTTCGCCGAGTACCTGAGTGCGACGCAGCGGCTCACGGAGATCGAGCGCCAGGATGCCGAGCGCGCCAAGACGGGCATCCCGCTCGAGCGCTACGCGATCAACCCCGTGAATGGCGAGCGCATCCCGATCTGGGCCGCCGACTACGTCCTCGCCGACTACGGTCACGGCGCGATCATGGCGGTGCCTGCGCACGACCAGCGCGACCTCGACTTCGCGCGGAAGTACGACCTGCCGGTGCGCATCGTCGTCGACACGACCGCGCCGATCACGGGCGCTGTCCCGGTCATCCCGGTCAACCCGGAGACGGGCGAGCCCATGGAGCCGCTCGACCTCGCCGAGATCGACCCGGCGATCACGGGCAAGGCGCTGAGCGGCGATGGGCGACTCATCAACTCGGGCCCGCTCGATGGTCTCTCGAAGCAGAACGCGATCCGCCGGATCATCGAAGTCCTCGAGGCCGACGGCAAGGGGCGCGCGGCCAAGAACTTCCGCCTGCGCGACTGGCTCATCTCGCGACAGCGCTTCTGGGGGACGCCCATCCCGATCATCCATGGAGCGGACGGGGAGCTCATGCCGGTCCCCGAGGACCAGCTCCCGCTCGTGCTGCCCGACACCGAGGGCCTCGACCTCAAGCCGCGCGGCAAGTCGCCGCTCGCGGGCGCGAAGTCGTGGGTGGAGGTCGCCGACCCGCGCGATGGTTCGCCGGCACTCCGCGACACCGACACGATGGACACGTTCGTCGACTCCTCGTGGTACTTCCTGCGCTACCTCTCGCCGGGGGACGAGGCGAAGGCATTCGACCCCGCAGCTGCGGAGCGCTGGGCGCCCGTCGACCAGTACGTCGGCGGTGTCGAGCACGCGATCCTGCATCTCCTGTACGCGCGGTTCATCACGAAGGTCCTCTTCGACATGGGGCTTGTGTCCTTCACGGAGCCGTTCAGTGCGCTGCTGAACCAGGGCATGGTGCTCTCGGACGGCAAGAAGATGTCGAAGCGATCCGGCAAGGGCTCGCTCTTCGCCGAGGAGCTCGACAAGCACGGGGCGGACGCACTGCGGCTCGCGCTCGCCTTCGCGGGACCGCCTGAGGACAACATCAACTGGGAGGACGTCTCTGTCGCGTCCGCCGGTCGATTCCTCGCCCGCGCCTTCCGTCTCGCGACCGAGGTCACGAGCGAGCCGAATGTCGCGTGGAAGGACGGCGACGAGGCGCTCCGCCGCGTCACGCACCGATTCCTGGCCGACGGGGTCCACCTCGCCGAGTCATTCAAGTTCAATGTCCTCGTCGCGCGCATCATGGAGCTCACCAACGCCACGCGCAAGACGATCGACGCCGTCGGCGGAGCGGATCCCGCGGTCCGGGAGGCGGTCGAGGTCATCACGGTCGCGATCTCGCTCTTCGCGCCCTTCACGGCGGAGGAGATGTGGGAGCGCCTCGGCTACGAGCCGTCGGTCGCCTTCGCCGGGTGGCGGAAGGCGGATCCGGCCCTCCTCGTCGAGGACACCGTCACGTGCATCGTCCAGGTGGATGGCAAGGTGCGCGATCGCATCGAGGTGTCCGCGCGCATCGACGAGACCGAGCTCGAGTCGCTCGCAAAGGCGTCGGAGAACGTCCAGCGTGCGATCGGCGACCGTCAGATCGTGAAGGTCATCGTCCGAGCGCCTCAGCTCGTCAACATCGCGACGCGCGGCTGAGTTCTCCACAGCGCCAGTCGAGCCCGTGAGCGGCGCGCGCCGCGGCATGCCTAGCGTGTCGCGGTGTCCGAACGTTCACGAGATGCAGCATCGCGCCTCGCGGCTGCCCCGCGACCCCGGATCAAGGTGGCGCTCGGCGCGGTCGTCGTCGCACTCCTCGCGGCGCTCGCTGTCGCAGTCATCGCTGGCATGGTTGCCCCGAGAGGGGGTTCCGAGGTAGTTCCCGCCGCACCCGAGGTGGACAACCCGGGCCTGCCGACGAGCAGCGCAGACCTGACGGTGGTGGTCCATGTGCTCGGAGCCGTGCGCGAGCCGGGGCTCTATACGCTCCCGGAGGGCTCGCGCGTCATCGATGCGGTCGCAGCGGCGGGCGGGTTCAGTCCGGAGGCGGACCGAGGCGGGGTGAATCTCGCACGGGTGCTCGTCGACGCGGAGCAGGTCCGGATTCCGACGCCGGAGGAGTCTGCCGAGGCGGGCGGGTCGGCGAGCACGACAGGCGACGGACTCATCCGACTCAATTCGGCTGATCAGTCGGCACTGGAGACGCTCCCTCGCGTCGGCCCGGCGATGGCGGCGCGCATCCTCGCGCTTCGTCAGGAGCGTGGCGGATTTCGGTCCGTGGAGGAGCTGCTCGATGTGAGCGGGATCGGGGACAAGACGTTCGAGGCGCTCAGACCGCTCGTGACGCTGTGAATGCCGCAGCGCACCGCGGGGCTCGACGGGAGCGCGTCAGACTCGGCCGCCTTGCCACGGCGGATCTGCGACTTGTGCCTGCTGCGGTGGCCGCGTGGACCGCTGCCCTGATGCTGACCGGAACTCCGGAGGCTGCCGTTCCGGCTGTCTGGCTCGGCCTGTCGGGCGCGGTCGCCGCGGTCCTCACCGCACTGTGGGGACCGCGGTCGCGGCGGGACTTGCTGGCAGCCTGCGCGCTCGTCGGGGTTGCGATCGCCGCGCCAGCGGTCGCGGTATCCATGCATGCCGAGGTGCGCTCGCCATCCGCGCTCGCCGAAGCACGAGGGACGTTCGCGGTGGAGCTCGCGGTCACGGAGCGTGCTGAGGCGGGGGCAGCGCGCTTGCGGGGCGTCGCCTCGCGATTCGTGCCGACGTCTGGGAGCGGCGGACTGCCCGAGGGCGCGGCGATCCGCGCGGAATCGCCCGTCCTCATCCTCGACCCGGAGCTCTCGTCTCCGGTCGAGATCGGGGCGCGCGTCCGCGTCGAAGGTCGTGTGTCACGGCTGCCCGCGGGTGAGACGCTCGCGGCACTTGTCTACGCTGACGAGAGCCCGGTGGAGCTGATCGAACCCCCACCTGCGTGGCTCGCATGGGGCGGCGCGCTGCGGGAGCGGTTTCGCGGGCTCGCCTCGGCGCTGCCCGGTGACGGTGGCAGTCTTCTCACAGGGCTCGCGATCGGCGACGACTCGCTCGCATCCGCCGATCTTGTCGAGGCCATGCGCGCGTCCTCGCTCACGCACCTCACCGCCGTATCTGGCGCGAACTGCGCGATCGTGATCGCAGCGGTCTTCCTTGTCGGGGTGGCGCTCAGAGTGCCACGACGGCTTCGCTTCGTGATCGCGTTGATCGCGCTCTTGGCGTTCGTGGTGCTCGTGACGCCGCAGCCGAGCGTCGTGCGCGCCGCCGTCATGGCGACGATCGCGTTGATCGGTCTGGCGAACTCCAGGCCCGCGAGCGGAATGCCTCTGCTGTGCCTCGCGACCATCGGGATCGTCTCGGTGGACCCGTGGGCTGGGCGAGAGTTCGGATTCATCCTCTCGGTGCTCGCGACCGCGGGCCTGCTGATTCTGGCCGCGCCCCTCGGCCGCATCCTGGAGCGCGGACTTCCTCGTCCGCTCGCACTCGCGATCGCGGTGCCCGCGGCCGCGCAGATCGCGTGTCAGGCGGCGATCGTGCTGCTGGATCCCGCAATTCCGACCTATGGCGTGGTCGCGAATCTGCTCGCTGCGCCAGCCGCTCCGCTCGCGACGATGGCGGGGCTCCTCGCGTGCCTTGCCGCGCCCGTGCTCCCGCCTCTCGCAACCCTGCTCGCGTGGATCGGATGGCTCCCATCGGCGTGGATTGCGTCGATTGCCACGACGGTCGAGCAGCTGCCGGGCGCCCGCATCCCGCTCCCTGACGGTGGAGCCGGGGCAGTTCTGGTCGTGGTGGTGACCGCGGCGGTCGGCGTCGCGATCCTCGGCCGCGGCCGCGCGCGTCGACTGGCTGCAGGCATTGCCATCGGCCTTGTCGCACTGCAGGGGGCCGTGTCGATCGGCGGACGTATCGCCGGTGTCATTGACCGTCCGGGCGACTGGCAGGTCGCGATGTGCGATGTGGGCCAGGGCGACGCGGTCGTGCTGCGATCGCGGGGCGAGATCGCGCTCGTCGATACCGGGCCGGACCCCACGCTCGTCGGAGCGTGCCTCGACGAGCTGGGCGTGCACCGGATCGATCTCCTCGTCCTGACTCACTTCGACCACGATCATGTCGGTGGCGCGGCGTCGCTCGCGGGTCGCGTCTCGCGAGTCATCCATGGTCCCGTGGATGCGGGCGCGTCGAAGCTGCTCGACGCGCTTCGCGGTGGGGGAGCGCACGTGGAGGAGGTGTCGCGTGGCGTCAGCGGCACGCTCGGCGCGCACACATGGGTCGTGCTCTGGCCCGGCACACGTGCGGGCGTCGACCCGGGCAACGACGCGAGCCTCGTGCTCCGGCTGTCCGGCGCCAGCGCCCGCAGCGACGTCGGTGTCGCTTCACCGTGCGGGAGAGGCATCTGCCTCGACGCCGTGCTCCTCGGCGATCTCGGCGCCTCCGCGCAGGCGGCACTGCTGCGCGCGGGATCGATCGGGCCCGCGTCGATCGTCAAGGTGAGTCACCACGGCTCGGCGGACCAGGAACCCCGCCTGTATCGCGCCTTGCGCCCGCGGGTCGGACTCATCGGTGTCGGCAGCGACAATGCCTACGGGCACCCGGCCAGCAGGTCGCTCACGATGCTGAGCGATGTGGGCGCGACGATCGCGCGGAGCGATGCCGACGGTCTGGTCCTCCTCAGCGCCCGTGGCGACGAGATCGTCGTGTGGCGGGAGCGAGCCTCCGACTAGAGCTCGGGGTACTTGAAGCGCTTGACCTGCGGCTTCGGCATGCGCATGACGCGGAGCTGGAGCGCGCGCGTGGTCGCGTACCAGCGCACCTTCTCGGTGCGGTCGCCGTATTTGGACTCAAGGCGGCGCTTGACGGTGCGCCCGAGGAAGATGCAGTCGATGACGGTGAGCGCGAAGTAGCCGAGGAGCGCGAAGGTCGCGTACGTCTGCGTCACCTCGAGCGGCACGTACATGAGGATGATGACGAGGAACATCACGGGGATGAGGAACTCACCGGCGCTGAGGCGAGCGTCGACGTAGTCCCGCACGTACTTCTTCTGCGGGCCCTTGTCCCGTGCGGGCAGGTAGCGCTCGTCGCCGGCCGCGTAGCCGGCATTCACGCGGGCGCGCTCGATGCGCTCCTTTTCGCGAGCCTGGCGCTTCGCCTCCGCGCGGTCGGCGACGACGATCGGTCGCTGACGGGCGGCCTCGCGCTCCTTGCGGGACGGGGTCGGGCGGCCCTTGCCGCTGGTCTGCTGCTCGCTCTGCTGGTCGCTCATGGCGTCCTAAGATTAGCGGCAAGTGCTTGGACGCGACGACGGAGCAGGGTCGCGTGGGAGCGGGCTCTGCGGGGGCGAGCGGCTCGGGCACACGGGGGAAGGTGATGATGTCGTCGGACAGTCGCGCACCTGTCGACGGCGATGTCGAGGGCGCAGACTTCGCGCTCGCCCTCCAGGCGCTCCGAATGCAGGCGGGTGGCGTCTCGTACAACGAGATCGCGTCGCGCATCACCCGACATCGAGCTTCGCTCGGCATGTCCCCGGCGGCGGCGCACGTCGCGCGCTCCAGCGTGTACGACGCATTTCGTCCCGGCCGCACGCGATTCAATCCGGACCTGATCGAGCAGATCGCTCTCGCGCTCGGCGAGTCCTCTGAGGGCGCTCGCGCATGGCGGATCCGCAGCCTCGAGGTCCAGGTGACCGCGCAGCGCATCCGCGCGGCGGGCTCGCCGCAGACCCAGCCGACTTCCGTCGCAGCGCCGGACGTCGCGCTGGCGCGTGTCATGATGCCCGCGACCCCGCCGATGCGCGACTCGCCGGGATCGACTCGACTCGGACGCGTCATGATCGTCCTCGCGATCATGATCGCCTGCGTCGCGATCAACACGCTCGGCAACGCCGTGATCGCCAAGTTCCAGCTCCCCGTCTGGCTCGACATGGTCGGCACCGCGACCGCCTCCCTGGCTCTGGGGCCATGGTTCGGCGCGGCGGTGGGCCTCGCGACGAACCTGCTGGCCTTCTTCGCCGGCACGCAGGTCGGGATCCCGTACGCGCTCGTGAATGTCGTGGGCGCGCTCATCTGGGGATACGGCGTGCGCGGTCTCGGGCTCGGGCGGACGCCGCTGCGATTCCTCCTGCTCAACATGCTCGTCGCCCTTGGCTGCACGGTCGTCGCGGTCCCGATCACCATCGCTGTGCTCGGCGTCGAGACTGGCCACACGACCGACACGTTCATGGCATGGCTGGTGGCACTGGGCGGGGGCCTCTGGACATCGGTGTTCGCGGTCAACATGCTCGCCTCCCTCGTCGACAAGCTCATCTCGGGTTACTTCGCGCTCTGGGTCACGCGTTCGATCACGCCGCAGCTCCTCCCGCTCGGTGGGCGGTTCCGACCGCTCGAGGGTTTCGCGGGGCAGCGCCCAGTGCGCCGTCCCCGTCGCAGAGCTGAGGCCTGAACGGCCTGTCCGGATTCGTCCGGGAATGCCGCGGCGGCACTCGGCGCGCCTGGTGCCTGCCTCGCGTCAAAAGGGTGAATGCCCTGTGGTCCCGCACCTCGTCCCGCCTGATCGCAATGCTGCTCGCGGCGGCGCTCGCCCTCGCTGGCGCCGTCATGGGCCAGCCGGAGGCGGCTCGTGCCGACGCCGAGCCCGACACGACTGGCCCCGAGGTCGGCTGGGTGACCCTGACGCCGACGGTGGATGTCGGCGCGGGGGCGCAGACGGCCACGGCGTTCATGCAGCTCATCGACCCGAGCGGAGTGAACCCGCCGTTCGCGGCGCTCCGGCGCCAGCTCGACTCCCGCATGATCTACGCCTCGTACACGACCGGCGACATGCCATCCCAGCTCGTCGACGGCGACGTGACCGACGGCGTCTGGCGCTTCGACTTCGACATCCCGCTCGGCCTCGCGGCAGGTGATTGGGACCTGGTCCTGACGCAGGCATTCGACTCGGCGAGCAACCTGACCGTGGTCGACAGCGGCCTTTCGGTGCTCGCGGTCGAGAACTCTGGCGTCGTCGATGAGGACGCGCCGGTGATCAGCGACATCGCGGTCTCCCGGACGACGGTCGACGTGACCGAGCAGACGCAGGAGATCGAGTTCTCCTTCACGGTGACCGATGTGCTCGGACTCGACTCCGAGTACGAGCCGTTCGTCTACCTCGAATTTGACCTCGTGAATGGCATGGACGCCCCGCTCCAGCTCGTCTCAGGGGACCTCCACAACGGCGTCTGGGCGGGCAGCGTGCGGGTGTATCCCGGCGCCGTCCCCGGCGATGCATCGCTCCTGGTGCTCGGCTCCTTCGTGGACCTCGGCGGCAACAGGACTGAGTCCTTCTTCGAACTCGCAGAGATCGACGTCATCAACGACGGAGACATCGACTCGACCGCGCCCCAGGCGACCGTCCTGTCGGTCTCGCCCTCGGTCGTCGAGGTGGGAGCGGATCCCACGCCCGTGACGATCCGGGTCGAGGTCGCGGACCCGGCGACCGCACGCATCCGTTGGCTCAACTACGAGAGCGATGGTCGCTACTTCGAAGACGCGGACGTCGAGCGCGTCTCTGGCGACGACTTCGCAGGTGTCTACGACGTGACGATCCCGATCCGGCCCACCGCGGCTGCGAGCACGATCAGCCTGCACCTCGGCTACGCGGACGCATTCGGCAACTGGGCCGAGCTCGAGGACCTCGAGGTGCAGGTGGTCGTTGACGATGAGGCCCCGACCGCGAGCGCATGGTCGTTCAGTCCAGGCACGGTCACGGCGGGCGGTTCGGTGACGGTCTCAGTGCGGCTGGTCGACCCGGCGGGTGTTGTGGCCGACGGCAGCGGGATCCTCGCGATGCTCCGCAGAGCAGATCGCGCATGGGGCATCAGCGCGAACCTCACGCGCTCGAGCGGCACGAACTACGACGGGATCTGGACCGGCACGTTCCAGATCCCGGTCACCCGCCCGACCGAGACCCTCGAGCTCGAGCTCCTGAATGTCGAGGACGGCCTCAGCAATCGAGCTGATCGCACGGCGACCAAGACGCTCAAGGTGACCGCTGCAAAGCCGACGGGCCCAGTGCCGACCATCTCGGGCGCGGCGAAGGTCGGCAGCAAGCTCACGGCGGTCACGGGGACCTGGACGCCGAAGGGCGAGGTGGGGCTTAACTACCAGTGGTATCGCGGCAGCACGCCGATCCCCAATGCGAAGAGCAAGACCTACACGCTCGCGGCCGCCGACGCGAACAAGGCGGTCTCCGTCAAGGTCTCCGGGGCGATCGGCTCGGGCGCCGCGGTGACCAAGGCGTCGACGGCGGTCGCGGTGAAGCCGGGCGATCTCACGGCCAAGGCGCCGACGATCTCGGGCACGGCCCGTGTGGGCGAGCAGCTCAGGGCGACCGTTCCGACCTGGGCGCCGAGCGGAGTCAAGTTCTCGTACCAGTGGCTGCGGAATGGCAAGGCGATCGCGAGCGCGACGAAGTCCTCCTACACGCTTGCTGCGGCCGACAAAGGGCAGAAGATCAGTCTCAAGGTCACGGGCTCGCTCGCGGGGTACACCGCGGCGGCGAAGACCTCGGCCGCGAAGACGGTCGCAGCGGGTGTGCTGAAGTCGGCGACCCCGGAGGTCACGGGCACGTTCAAGGTCGGCAAGACGCTCACGGCCCAGGCGGGAAGCTGGACGGCTGGCACGACTCTCAAGTACCAGTGGTTCCGAGACGGCGTGGCCATCAAGGGCGCCACTTCGAAGACGTACAAGCTCGTGAAGGCCGACGGCAGGAAGATGGTCACCGTGAAGGTGACCGGATCGAAGGCGGGCTACACCACGGTCACGAAGGTCGCGACGAAGATCCTCAGGGTGCTGCCGTGATCATCCGCGCTCAGAGCCGTGTCGGGCGGCGATCCTAGAATCGCTGCATGTCACGGAGCCTCCCCCCGCAGTCCGTTCGCGCCGCGCTCGACGAGGCGGTGAGGGGCGGGTTCCCGGCGGCCGTCGCCGACCTCTCGCGACTCGTCCGCATTCCGTCCGTCGCCTGGGCAGGGTTCGACCACACCCACGTCCACGCCTCGGCTGAGGCGATCGCCGAGCTGTTCCGCGACACGGGGGTGTTCGACGACGTCCGCATCGAGCGCGCGAAGCTCGAGGGCAGCGACGAGCTCGGACAGCCAGCGGTCCTCGCGACTCGCAAGGCGCGGAATGGCGCGCCGACGGTGCTGCTCTACGCGCACCACGACGTCCAGCCCCCGGGCAAGGATGAGGACTGGCGTACACCGCCGTTCGAGCCCACGCTAGTGACGACAGCGGACGGCGAGCGTCTCTACGGTCGCGGCACGGCCGACGACAAGGCAGGGGTCGTCTCGCACCTCGCCTCGATCCGCGCGATCAAGGAGGTCCTCGGGGATGACTTCGATCTGGGGCTGAGCGTCTTCATCGAGGGGGAGGAGGAGGCTGGCTCGCTCTCGTTCGGCAACTTCATCGTCGATCACGCGGATGTGCTCCGCGCTGACGCGATCGTGGTCGCCGACTCCGACAACTGGAACTCCTCGACTCCGGCGATCACGGTCGGACTCCGTGGAAACGTCGCCTTCCAGCTGCGGATCACGACGCTCGATCACGCATCGCACTCCGGCATGTTCGGGGGAGCGGTGCCCGATGCGATGCTCGCGGCGACCACGCTCCTCGCCACGCTCTGGGACGAGGACGGCGCTGTCGCGGTCGACGGGCTCCGGAGCCGTGTGGCCGACACGCCCGAGTATCCCGAGTCGCAACTTCGCGCCGAGGCCGGTCTGCCCGATGGCGTGTCGCCGATCGGGCGTGGACCCATTCTCGACCGGATCTGGAACCAGCCCTCCGTCACCGTGACCGGGATCGATGCCCCGAGCATTCAGAATGCCTCGAACACCCTCATCCCGAGCGTGACGGTGAAGATCAGCGCACGCATCGCGCCTGGGCAGTCGCCGCAGGAGGCATTCGCCGCGATCAAGGCGCACCTCGAAGCCAATTCGCCCTTCGGGGCGAAGCTCGAGTTCTCCCACTTCGAGCTTGGTGCGCCATTCCTCGTCGACACGAGCGCGCCCCTCTTCGGCCTGGCCAAGGACGCCATGACGGGAGGCTGGGGCGTCGAGGCGCTCGAGACCGGAATCGGCGGGTCCATCCCGTTCATCGCGCAGCTCGTGGAGGTCTTCCCGCAGGCGCAGATCCTCATCACCGGTGTGGAGGACCCCGACACGCGGGCGCACAGCCCGAACGAATCGCTGCACCTCGGCGTGTTCCGGAAGGCCATCCTGTCGCAGGCGCTGTTCCTCACGGCACTCTCCGGCCGGGAGTAGACTCGAGGCATGACCGACGCGATGATTGCCCTGCCTCTCACCGAGGCTCCAGAGCACGGTGTGCGGCTCACTGAGCCGGCGGCGGAGAAGGTCGCCCGCCTCCTCGAGCAGGAAGGTCGAGACGACCTCCGACTGCGCCTCGCGGTGCAGCCTGGCGGCTGCTCGGGTCTCATCTATCAGCTCTACTTCGACGAGCGGATGCTCGACGGCGACGCCGTCGTCGAGTTCGGCCCGGGCGTCGAGGTCATCGTCGACAAGATGTCGGTGCCGTACCTTGACGGCGCCGTCGTGGACTTCGAGGACTCGATCCAGAAGCAGGGCTTCACGATCGACAACCCGAACGCGGCTGGCTCGTGCGCCTGCGGCGACTCGTTCCACTGAGCCGATAAGATCGCTGAGCAAGCCAGTACCGCTGAGAGGGTTGACGTGCGTTTCAATCGCCGACTGATGAGGTGGACAGCTGCACCGATGGGCATCGCCGTTGCGATCGCTCTTGTCGGCTGCACGCAGTCCGAGCTACAGGGATTCCTTCCAGGCAATCCTGATGTGACCAACCACACGAGCCGCCTGATGGGCCTCTGGACGACCTCGTGGGTTGTGCTCCTCGTCGTGGGTCTCGTCACGTGGGGCCTCATCCTCTGGGCAGCCATCGCATACCGCCGCCGCCGCGGCCAGTCCGGGCTGCCGGCGCAGATGCGGTACAACCTGCCGATCGAGATCCTCTACACGGTCATTCCGTTCATCCTTGTCATCGGGTTCTTCGCCTTCACGGCGCGCGACCAGGCGGAGATCGAGGAGCCCATCGCCGAGCCCGATGTCACGATTCAGGCGATCGGCAAGCAGTGGTCCTTCGACTTCAACTATGTCGATGAGAACGTCTTCACCGCGGGTGTCCAGGCGCAGATCAAGGACAACGGCCAGATCGACGGCCAGAACGTCCCCGTGCTCGTCCTGCCGGTCAACAAGACGGTCGAGATCCAGCTCGACGCTCGCGATGTCATCCACTCCTTCTGGGTCGTCGACTTCCTCTACAAGAAGGACATGATCCCGGGCAAGACCAACCACATGTACTTCACGCCCACGCAGGAGGGCGAGTTCCTCGGCAAGTGCGCCGAGCTCTGCGGTGAGTACCACTCGCAGATGCTCTTCAAGGTGCGCGTCACGTCGGAGGCGGAGTACCAGAACTACATCCAGCAGTTGCGCGATGCGGGCAACGTCGGTCAGCTCGGCAACGAGCTGAACCGCAACCAGAACCTGTCGCCTCAGTTCGAGATTCAGGAGGGCTGACGCGATGAGCGCGACCGTCATCAACCCGTCCACGGGTGTCGCGCCCGGCCGCAAGGTCGAGCGCAAGGGCAGCACGATCGTCAAGTGGATCACCACCACTGACCACAAGGTGATCGGCTACCTGTACCTCATCACGTCGTTCCTCTTCTTCCTGATCGGCGGCGTCATGGCGCTGCTCATCAGGGCGCAGCTCGCGGGCCCGGGCCTCGACGTCATCGCCTCTGGAGAGCAGTACAACCAGCTCTTCACGATGCACGGCACGGTCATGCTGCTCATGTTCGCGACGCCGCTCTTCGCCGGCTTCGCGAACGTGCTCATGCCGCTCCAGATCGGTGCGCCTGACGTCGCGTTCCCGCGCCTCAACGCATTCGCGTACTGGCTCTACCTCTTCGGCTCGCTCATCGCGATCTCCGGCTTCCTCACGCCGCAGGGTGCCGCGTCCTTCGGTTGGACGGTCTACACGCCGCTCTCGGACGCGACCTTCTCGCCCGGCCTTGGTGGGAACCTCTGGGTCTTCGGTCTCGGCCTTGGTGGCTTCGGCACGATCCTCGGTGCCGTCAACTTCGTGACCACGATCATCGGCCTGCGCGCACCCGGTATGACGATGTGGCGCATGTCGGTGTTCACCTGGAACACGCTCATCACGTCGATCCTCGTGATCATCGCGTTCCCCGTGCTCGCGGTGGCGCTTCTCGGCCTCGGCGTCGATCGGGTCTTCGGTGGCCAGATCTTCAACGCGGAGGCTGGCGGCACGGTGCTCTTCCAGCACCTGTTCTGGTTCTTCGGCCACCCCGAGGTCTACATCCTCGCGCTGCCGTTCTTCGGCATCGTCTCGGAGATCTTCCCGGCGTTCAGCCGCAAGCCGCTCTTCGGCTACAAGACGATCATCTACGCGACGATCGCCATCGCGGCGCTGTCCGTCACCGTGTGGGCGCACCACATGTACGTCACCGGCTCAGTGCTGCTGCCGTTCTTCGCGCTCATGACGATGCTCATCGCGGTGCCGACGGGTGTGAAGATCTTCAACTGGGTCGGCACGATGTGGCGCGGCTCGATCACCTTCGAGAACCCGATGCTGTGGTCGATCGGCTTCCTTGTGACCTTCGTCTTCGGCGGTCTCACGGGAGTCATCCTCGCCTCGCCGCCGCTCGACTTCCACCTGTCCGACTCGTACTTCGTGGTCGCCCACTTCCACTACGTGATCTTCGGCACCGTCGTGTTCGCGATGTTCGCCGGGTTCTACTTCTGGTGGCCGAAGTGGACGGGCAAGATGCTCAACGAGCGTCTCGGCAAGGTGCACTTCTGGTTCACCTTCATCGGTTTCCACATGACGTTCCTCGTGCAGCACTGGCTCGGCGTCATGGGCATGCCGCGTCGTTACCGCTCGTACCTCGAGGAGGACGGCTTCGCCTGGATGAACCAGCTGTCGACGGCAGGTGCGATCGTGCTCGCCGCGGGCATGCTCCCGTTCTTCTACAACGTGTTCATCACCGCGCGTCGTGCGCCGAAGGTCACGGTCAACGACCCGTGGGGATACGGACGCTCGCTCGAGTGGGCGACCAGCTGCCCGCCGCCGCGTCACAACTTCACGTCGATCCCGCGCATCCGCTCTGAGTCGCCGGCGTTCGACATCAACCACCCGGAGGCCGGTCCTCAGCTCGGGGTCGGTCCGCTCAAGGACGCTCCCGACCGCCCGGTCGTCGACGTCGCATCCGGAGAGGTGAAGTAGCCAATGCGCTCGAACATCGTCATCTTCTGGCTCCTTTCGGGGTTCTTCCTCCTCGCGGGTATCGGCTACACCGTGTGGTCGGTTCTGGCCACGGGCTACGTCGAGTGGGCCGGCACCGTCGCGATCATCCTCTCGGCCGCGTTCGCAGGCTTTGTGGCCTTCTACCTCGGCATGACCCGCAAGTCGGTCGGTGGGGAGCTCCCTGAGGACCTCGACGACGCGAACATCGACGACGGCGACCCCGAGCTCGGGCACTACAGCCCGTGGAGCTGGTGGCCCATCGTGCTCGCTGGCTCGCTGGCCCTCACGTTCCTCGGCATCGCCGTCGGCACCTGGATCTCCTTCATCGGGATCCCGCTCGTCGTCGTCGCCCTCGTCGGCTGGGTGTACGAGTACTACCGCGGCAACTTCGCTCGCTGATCCGCTTCCGCTCCGGTGAGCGGACAGCGTAGAGGGCCAGGACTTTCGAGTCCTGGCCCTCTTGCGTTCTGCGGAGAGTACGGTCTGCGTTCAGCCGACCCGCCCGTGTGAGGCTGCGAGCTCGGCGATGACCGGCTCCACTCCCGCGACACCGGGGGCGGCGGCGATGTCGATGGCGATTCGCTCCGCTGCGCGATGGAAGCCTGGCTCGGAGAGCACGCGCCGGACGGCAGCGCGAATCGCTGCGGGCTTGGGGCGGCGCTTCCGCAGGTTCAGACCCGCGCCAGACCACTCGACTCGTGCGGTGGTCGCCATCTTGTCCTCGGTCGTCCCCGAGGCGACGATCGGCACCCCATGCGCGAGCGCGAAGTGCAGACCACCGTAGCCTCCGTTCGAGACGAAGGCAGAAAGCTTCGGGAAGAGTCGGTCATAGGGGAGATATTCGGCGACGCGTACGTTCGCCGGCACCGTACCCAGCGATTCGACGGGGGCACCCCCTGTCGCGACGACGACGAGCACCTCCTCGTCGGCCAGTGCCTCGATCGTGGGCTGGACGAGCTGGCTCAGATCGTCATTGGCTACCGTGCCCTGGCTCACGTGCACGACCGGCCGGTCGCCGTCGAGCTCACCCCACCAGGACGGGACGGGAAGCGCCGATGAGGTTCCGAGCGAGACGGGACCCACGAAATGGACGTTGTCGAGCGAACGTCGCGGATATTCGAATGAGGGCACGGTGAGCTGGATGACCGCGTCGACCGAGCTCGGCAGGTCGCCGAAACGGTAGTCGGTCGGCATCGCGATCTCTGCAGCCGCGAATCCCTTCGCCAGCTCCGCGACGACCGGTCTGAACACTGGTCCAGTCGCCGCCTGGAGCATCCAGTTGCGGAAGCGCCCCATGGCGCCGGGCTTCGGAAGCTTTCCGAATCCGAAGGGCGCGGTGTCGGGATCGATCGTCTGCAGCGGGCCGATGCTGACCACGGCGACGGGAATCCGCTCGGCGTTTGGGCGGGCAGCGTAGATGAAGGCGCCGAACGCCAGCGGGTCGGCGAGGATCACGTCAGCGGGGGCCTCGGCGAGTGCAGTGTCGATCGCTCGCACCTGGTGGATCGCAGGCTTCGCGAACAGATTCGTCATGGACCACTGCACCTCCTTGATGCCGGAGAGGGCGGCGCGCTCAGGGTAGGCGGTGTTCGCGTTGTCGAGGTCGAGATCGCCTTCCCGCGGCAGGAGGAGACACGGAATCCCGGCAGCGGTCACACGCGACTCGTAGGCGCGACCGGTGATGAATCGCACGTCATGGCCGCGTGAGGCGAGGTGCTCGGCGATAGCGAGCAGCGGCGTCACGTGGCCTTGCGCGGGGGTGCAGCAGATCAGTATTGAAGACATTCCTCGTCCAAGTTTCGCAATAGGGGTTATGATTACCTTTCGAAAGTATTCACTAACGGGCAAGGGTAGTCAATATGCAGAACGACGGGCGCGTCTACCGATCCGAGCTGCGCGAGGCCCAGGCAGCGGCGACGCGAGCGCGGATCCTCGATGCGGCGGGGGAGGAGTTCGCGGCGAAGGGCTTCGCGGGCGCGACGCTCAGCGCCATCGCGACGGCGGCGGGTGTCTCGGTCGAGACGGTCAAGCTGCACGGCGCGAAGCGCGACCTCCTGCTCGCGGCCTGGAACCACCGTCTCGGCGGTCCGTCGCCAGACATGCCCTTCCTCGAGGACCCGAGCTTCCGGGATGACGTCGCCTCGATCCCCGATGCAGCGCTCCCGCGTGCGATCGCAGAGATGGCAGCGGACATCAGCGCACGGGGAGCGGCGCTCTGGCTGGCGCTGACGGGAGCCGCTCGTGTCGACGAGACGCTTGAGCGGGAGGTGGCCGCGCAGGTCGGACGTCGGAATGCGGAATTTGCGCTCATGATCGACGAGTTCGCCCGTCGAGGCATCGCGCGGACCGATCGCTCCCGTGCCCACCTCGCGGCAGGGCTGGCATTCATCCTCAGCGCCGAGGGCTACGAGCAGCTCGTTCGTGGATGGGGCCTCACCCACGTCGAATACGTCGACTGGCTCGCTGATGCCATCGCACGCCTGATCCTCGCCGAGCACTGAGCGATCGGCGCCAGCTCAACTCGGCATCCGAGGCCTGGAAGCCAGCGCGCGCTGCGCACTAGCCTTCGTGCATGAGCGAAGAGGGCAAGACCTACCTTGTGATCCACTACGGGGGCCACGAGTTCCACCTCCAGGACGATGCGGCCGCACGCCGAGCCGTGAAGGAGATCGATGAGGCCCAGCGCACCGGCGCACTCGTGACCTTCTCGCACACGGGCGGGCAGTCGAGCATCGCGGTCGGCAACGGGACCCCGGTCGTGATCCATTACGCCAACGGGTAGCACGCGCCCCGTCTGCCGAGGCGCACACGGCGGCGCTCGACGCGCTGATCCGCAGGTTCGTCGCGCATCGAGCTGAGATACTTGATGGGTGATGTCGAGCGTCCGAGGGTCCTGAGGCGAGGCGCAGACCACCGTGACGCAGACAGTTCGCTTCGGCCCCCGACGCGCTGCCCGGATGTGGCGCCTCCTCAACATGTGGCCGCCGCTGCTCTTCTCCGGCATTCGAGTCGTCTCGTGGGCCGATGACTACACGAGCGTGACGATTCGCCTCGCGAAGTCCCGCATCACGTCGAACAACTTCGGCACGCAGTATGGCGGCTCGCTGTACTCGATGACCGACCCGTTCTTCGCGATCATGCTCATGCAGCAGATCGGACCCGGCTACACCGTCTGGGACCAGCGCGGTGAGATCGAGTACGTCGCGCCAGGTCGCACTGCCGTCACGACGGAGATGACCATGCCCGCGGATGCGGTGCAGAGCATCGTGAAGGCGGCCGCGAGCGGCGAAAAGGTCCTCCGCTGGTTCGAATGCGACATCGTCGACGCAGATGGCGTGACGGTCGCGCGTGTTCGCAAGCAGCTCTACATCCGACGCAAGCGAGCATGAGTCTCGCTCACGGAATCCCGCCGGCGTATCCCGAGCGGGCCCCATGGGGCACGGCTGGGCGTCTCCGCGCCTGGCAGGAGGAGGCCATCGCCGCGTACTTCGAGCGCGAGCCGAAGGACTTCCTCGCCGCGGCGACGCCCGGCGCAGGGAAGACGACCTTCGCGCTGAGGCTCGCGTCAGACCTGATCGGACGCCGGACCGTGGATCGGGTCACGGTGGTCGCTCCGACGGAGCACCTCAAGCATCAGTGGGCCGAGGCAGGAGCTCGCGCGGGCGTGCGGCTCAACCCGACGTACCGAAACGGACAGGGCTGGGGACACCGCTCCTTCCGCGGCATGGTCGTGACGTATGCGCAGGTCGCGGCGGATCCCGCGCTGCATCGGCGCATCACCGAGTCCGGCCGTTCGCTCATCATCCTCGACGAGGTGCACCACGCCGGTGATGCGCTCAGCTGGGGCGACGCGGTGCGTGAGGCATTCGCGCCCGCCGAGCGGCGGCTCTCGCTCACCGGCACCCCGTTTCGCAGCGACGACGCCCCGATTCCCTTCGTGGAATATGTCCCCGATGGGGACGGCTCACTGACGAGCGCCACTGACTATCGCTATGGCTACGGCCGCGCGCTCAAGGACGGCGTCGTCCGGCCGGTCGTCTTCCTCACGTACTCCGGCAACATGCGCTGGAGGACGAAGACCGGCGACGAGATGGAGGCGCGTCTCGGTCAGCCGGACACGCGAGATGTGACGTCTCAGGCGTGGCGAACCGCGCTCGACCCGGATGGCGACTGGATCCCCGCGGTCCTGCGGTCAGCGGATCATCGACTGAATGTCGTCCGACACTCGATCCCCGACGCCGGCGGCCTCGTCATCGCGACGGACCAGCGAGCGGCTCGCGCGTACGCGAAGATCCTGCACGAGATCACGGGGGAGCGGCCCATCGTCGTGCTTTCGGACGATGAGGATGCCTCCCAGGGTATCGAGACGTTTGCGCGGGGCGATCAGCGGTGGCTGGTCGCCGTGCGCATGGTCTCAGAGGGCGTCGACGTGCCCCGCCTCGCAGTCGGCGTATATGCGACGAGTGCCTCGACGCCGCTGTACTTCGCGCAGGTGATCGGGCGCTTCGTGCGTGCGCGCCGTCGAGGTGAGGTCGCGTCCGTGTTCCTGCCGAGCGTGCCGCAGCTCGTGAGCCTCGCGGCAGAGCTCGAGCGCGAGCGTGACCACGCGATCGGCAGGTCGGACGAGACCGACGACGGACTTCTCGACGACGGCGAGGTCGATGCGGCGAATCGCGAAGAGCGCGCCTCGGACTCGCTCATGGAGGAGTTCGAGTGGAAGGCGCTCGCCTCCGAGGCGGATTTCGATCGCGTCATGTACGACGGCGACGAGTTCGGCTTCGCAGCCTTCACGGGCAGCGAGGACGAGCTCGACTTTCTCGCGATCCCCGGCATCCTCAACCCCGATGAGCTGCGAGAGGCGCTCGCCGTCCGGCAGGCGAGACAGTCTCGTAGAGCGGAGGCCAAGCCCGCAGATCCGCGGCCTCCCTCGATCCATCGGTCGCTGCAGGAGCAGCGCAGTCTCCTCAATGCGCTCGTGAATATCGCGGCGAAGCAGAGCGGGCGCCCCCATGCGCATATCCATGCGGAGCTCCGCCGCGCGTGTGGCGGGCCGGAGGTCGCTCGCGCGACTGTGTCGCAGCTGCAGGCGCGCATCGATCGATTGCGAGTGGTGCTCCGGCCATAGGATTTGGCGGTGTCGCTTGAAAGCCTGGTCGCGTACTCGATCGCGGCCATCATCCTCATTGTCATTCCGGGGCCGAGCGTGCTCTTCACGATCGGCCGTGCGCTCGCCCTCGGTCGTCGCGCCGGCATCGTGAGCGTGGCGGGGAATGCCCTCGGCTCGCTCGTCCTCGCCAGCCTCGTGGCGCTCGGGGTGGGATCACTCGTCGCCGCGTCCGAGGTCGCCTTCACGATCATCAAGCTCGTCGGTGCTGCGTATCTCGTGTTTCTCGGTGTGATGACGATCGTGAAGCGCAAGGCGCAGACGCAGGCAACGCTCGAGGGGCGTCAGCAGTCGATGTGGCGCGTCTTCGGCCAGGCGCTTTTCGTCGGCTGCACGAACGCGAAGACGCTCGCGTTCTTCGTGGCGATCCTCCCGCAGTTCGCCGAGCCCGGCACCCCGCTGCCGGTCCCGCTCCAGCTGGAGATCCTCGGGATCATATTCGCGGTGCTCGCCTTCGCGTCCGACTCCATCTGGGCGCTCATCGCTGGCTCTGCCCGCCTGTGGTTTGCGAAGTCTCCGCGTCGTCTGGAGGTGCTCACGGCCTCAGGCGGCGGCATGATGATCGTCCTCGGGGGAGTGCTCGCACTCACCCGCAAGGCGTGACGAACCAGAGATGACGAAGGCCCCCGCCGTGATGGCGGGGGCCTTCGTCATGGGGGACAGGTCAGTGGTGACCGTGTCCCTCCTCGAGTTCCTTCTTGGTGACCGGTGCGATGCGGTCTTCGAAGAACCAGCGCGACAGCGCCGCACGGGTGTTCTGCCAGAAGCCGATCTTGCCGCGCGAGTTCGGACGCACCATGAGCGGGGCGTAGCTCTCGTGTGCCACGAGACGCCAGCGCTCGTACTCGTCGAGCGGCTGGTGCACCTCGACGTACTCGCCACCGGGCATGCGGACGATGCGACCTGACTCGTAGCCGTGGAGGGCGACCTCGCGGTCCTTCTTCTGCAGCGCGAGGCAGATCCGCTTGGCCACGAAGTACGCGATGATCGGGCCGAGGAAGAGCAGCGCCTGGAGTCCCCAGGTGACGTGCTCGACCGCGAGCTTGAAGTGCGTCGCGATGAGGTCGGAGCTCGCCGCGGCCCAGAGGACCGCGTAGAACGTGACACCAGCGGCACCGATCGCCGTGCGAGTCGGCGCGTTGCGCGGACGGTCGGCGATGTGGTGCTCGCGCTTGTCGCCGGTGATCCACGCCTCGAGGAAGGGGTAGATCATGACCGCGACAAGGAAGAGACCGATGACCGCGAGCGGCACGAGGATGTTGAACGACCACGTGTAGCCGAAGGTCTCGAACTCCCAGCCCGGCGGCACCAGGCGCAGACCGCCATCGGCGAAGCCGATGTACCAGTCAGGCTGCGTGCCGGCCGAGATCGGCGACGGGTCGTACGGGCCGTAGTTCCAGACCGGGTTGATCTGGAAGAGCGACGCGATGAGCACGATGACACCGAAGACGAGGAAGAAGAACCCGGAGGCCTTCGCCGCGAACACGGGGAGGATCGGTGCGCCGACGACGTTCTTGTTGGTGCGACCCGGAGCGGCGAACTGCGTGTGCTTGTTCACCACGAGAAGCACCATATGGACCGCGATCGCGCCGATCACGAGCGCCGGCAGGACCATGATGTGGAGCATGTAGAGGCGTCCGACGATGTCGGTGCCGGGGAACTCGCCTCCGAAGAGGAGGTAGGAGATCCACGTGCCGATCACGGGGATGCCCTTGACCATGCCGTCGATGATGCGGAGGCCGTTGCCGGAGAGCAGGTCATCGGGGAGCGAGTAGCCCGTGAAGCCCTCTGCCATCGCGAGGACGAAGAGGATGAAGCCGATGATCCAGTTGAGCTCGCGCGGCTTGCGGAATGCGCCCGTGAAGAAGACACGGAGCATGTGCAGTCCGATCGACGCCACGAAGATGAGCGCTGCCCAGTGGTGGATCTGGCGGACCAGGAGGCCACCGCGGATGTCGAAGGAGATGTCGAGGGTCGAGGCCATCGCCACCGACATCTCGACGCCCTTGAGCGGGACGTACGAGCCGTTGTAGTGGACCTCGACCATGGAGGCCTGGAAGAACAGCGTCAGGAACGTACCGGACAGCAGGATGACGATGAAGCTGTAGAGCGCGACCTCACCGAGCATGAACGACCAGTGATCAGGGAAGATCTTGCGGCCGATGAACTTGACGAAGCCGCCGAGGCTCGTGCGCTCGTCGACGTAGTTCGACGCCCAGTTGACGAAGCGCATGCCCTTGCCGACTTCGGGCTCAGGTGCGCCCTGGACGGGTGCGCCGGAGCGGGGAGTGGTGGTCGTGGTCACAGCGCACGCTCCCAGTAGCTCGGGCCAACAGGCTCAGTGAAGTCGGAACGGGCGATGAGATACCCCTCCTCGTCGACGGTGATGGGCAGCTGAGGCAGCGGACGCTTCGCGGGACCGAAGATGACGGCGGCCTCGCGAGTGATGTCGAACTGCGACTGGTGGCACGGGCACAGCAGGTGGTGCGTGTGCTGCTCGTAGAGCGCAACAGGGCAGCCGACGTGCGTGCAGATCTTGGAGTACGCGACGATGCCGTCGTAGTTCCAGTCCTCGCGGCCGGGGGAGACGTGCAGGTCCTCGGGCTTGAGGCGCATGAGGAGGACGACGGCCTTGGCCTTCTCCTCGAGCTTGTGCTCGACCTCGTTGAGGCCCTCGGGGATCACGTGGAACACCGAGCCGAGCGTGACATCGGCCGCGCGGATCGGGACGCCGGTCGGGTCCTTCACGAGGCGCGTGCCCTCACGCCACATGGTGTGGGCGAGGACGACATTCGGGTCCTCGGCGGGCGCGAGGTCGCGCATCATGACGACCGCGGGGAGCGGCGACACGGCAGCAGCGGTGATGAGCGAGTTGCGGAGGAGCTTGCGGCGGGTGAAGCCCGACTCGGCGTTCGCCTGGGCGAAGATCTCCTTCGTGCGAGCACGAGTCTCCTCGGTGCTCACCGTGGGGTGCCGCTCCTCGACGAGCTCGTGGCCGTGCATGAGCGCCTTGGCCCAGTACACGACGCCGATGCCGATCGCGAGCAGCGCGAGCGCGCTGCCGAGACCGAGGAGGACCGTGTTGAGACGCAGGCGCTCGGGGTCGCCGTCAAGCGGGAAGGCGATGTACGCCGCGATGGCTCCGACGCTGCCGATGATCGACAGGAAGAAGAGCGTGATGATGCCGCGCTCCGAGGTCTTCGCCTTCTTGGGGTCGACGTCGCCGACCCGGAGGTGCTCCGGCGGGAAGCCGGGGTTCTCGACCGCTTCGGTGTTCGTGACCGCGAGCCCAGCCGAGACCGGGACGAGTTCGTTGTCGTGCTGATCAGTCATGTGCGTGACGTTCCCCGTCTCAGTTCGACTTCGCCGTCAGCCAGATCGTGATCGCCACGATCGCGCCGATGCCGAAGATCCAGATGAACAGGCCTTCCGTGACGGGGCCGAGGTTGCCGAGTCCGTAGCCTCCGACCGACGGAGTGGTCTCGAGGTACTTGAGGTAGGCGATGACGTTCGCCTTCTCCTCGGGCGTGATGTTCGCGTCGTTGAAGACTGGCATGTTCTGCGGGCCGGTGAGCATCGCCTCGTAGATGAAGGCGGGCTCGACGCCCACGACCTTGGGCGCGTACTTGCCCTCGGTGAGCGCACCACCCTCGCCGGCGACGTTGTGGCACATCGCGCAGTTCGTGCGGAAGATCTCGCCGCCCTCGGCGAGGTCAGCGCCGACGCCCGTCAGGTACTCCTCGGAGGGAATGCCCGGGCCGGGGGAGACCGAGGCGACGTACGCGGCGAGCGCGAGGATCTGCTCCTCGGTGAACTGGACCGGCTTGACCGGCGCCTGCGGGCCCGACATCGCGAGCGGCATGCGGCCGGTGCCCACCTGGAAGTGGACGGCGGCGGCACCGACGCCGATGAGCGAGACGCCGTCCTCCGTGCCCTCGAGGTTGAGGCCGTGGCAGGAGGCGCAGTTCGCCATGAACAGCGCCTCACCCTGGGCGATGAGCTCCGCGTCTGCGGCCGAGGTCGTCGCCGTCGCGGGGGCCGTCGCGAGCGCGTAGGCGCCGCCGGTGCCGATGAGGGCGACGGCGATGAGCGCTACGAGCGCGAGCGGGTGGCGACGACCACGGCGCTTCGGCGCGGCGGTCTTGTCGTGGTTCTTCTTCATCACGGTTTCTTCAGCCCCGTCTTCCGGCGTCACTTCAGGAGGTAGATGACACCGAAGAGGCCGAGCCAGACGACGTCAACGAAGTGCCAGTAGTAGGAGATTGCGATCGCGCTGGTCGCCTCGCGGTGCGTGAAGCGACGCACCGAGTAGAAGCGGCCGATGACGAACAGGAACGCGATGAGACCAGCGGTCACGTGGATACCGTGCAGACCGGTCGAGAAGTAGAAGAGCGTGCCGTAGGAGCTCGAGTTGATCGTGAGGTGCTCGCTCGTGAGGAGGGCGTACTCGAAGACCTGGCCGATGATGAAGATCGCGCCGAGGAAGAACGAGAGGTAGTACCACTCGGTCGCGCCCCACTTGCGGAAGTTCCACAGCGAGCCGGTGCGCCGCACCTGGAGTCGCTCGGCCGCGAACACACCCCACTGGCAGGTGAACGACGACGCGACGAGGATCGCGGTGTTCACTGCTGAGAACGGCACCGTGAGCTTGGCGGACTCGACCGCCCACATCTCAGGGTTGACGCTGCGGATGGTGAAGTATGCGGCGAAGATACCGGCGAAGAACATGACTTCGCTGCCAAGCCAAACGATGGTGCCGACTTGCACCAGGTTCGGGCGATTGACTGCCGGCCTCTTGGGACTCGCGAGGGTTGCTGTCGTCACCCATCCATTATGGATGACGCAGAGAGGTCCCGGCGCATCCGGTGGGCGAGGCGCGAGGTTTCGTCCGGAATCTAGACTGCACGGCATGACCCAAGGGACGTCGTGGCCAGGCATTCTCATCGAGCTCTCGCGAGGCGAAGATCTCTCCATCGCCCAGGCGACGTGGGCGATGTCGCAGGTCATGTCGGGGGAGGCGACGCCCGCCCAGATCGGCGCGCTCCTGCTCGGCCTCCGGATCAAGGGGGAGACGGTCGCTGAACTCGTCGGCTTCCGCGACGCGGCGCTCGCCGCGGCCGCCCCGCTCGCCGTGCCGCCGGATTCGCTGGACATCGTCGGGACCGGTGGCGATGCATTCGGGGGCATCCTCAACATCTCCTCGGTCGCCGCAGTAATCGCAGCCGCGGCCGGGATCCCCGTCGTCAAGCACGGGAATCGTGCTGCTTCGTCGCAGTCCGGTGCATCCGACGTCCTCACTGAGCTTGGCGTCAACGTCGCGCTCGAGCCGGAGCGCATGGCCGAGGTCTTCCACGAGGTGGGCGTCACGTACGCGAATGCCGCGGTGCTGCACCCCGGGTTCCGGCACGCCGGATCCCCGAGGCGCGAGATCGGCATTCCCACCCTCTTCAATATCCTCGGTCCGCTCTGCAACCCGGCACGGCCGAACGCGAACGCCGTCGGCGTCGCCGATCTCGATCGCGTCCCGCTCATCACGGGCGTGCTCCAGACGCGTGGCGCCAACGCGCTCGTCTATCGCGGTGACGGCGGGATCGACAAGCTCACGACGACGGGGCACTCCCACGTGTGGGAGATCAGCCTCGGATCGGTCACCGAGCACGACCTCGACCCGCTCGAGTTCGGGATGGCGCGGGCGAACGTCGAGGACATCCTCGGTCGCGACCCCGCGTACAACGCGGACGTCATCCGCTCGGTGCTTGCGGGGGAGCGCAGCGCCCAGCGCGACGTGGTCCTCCTCAACGCGGCAGCCGGCATCGTCGCCTACGAGCTGTACCGCAATCCGGAGACTCGCGAGACGCCGCTCCGCGAGCGCATCGCGTCGCGCATCGAGGCCGCTGCCGAGGTCGTCGACAACGGCGCCGCGCAGCGGAAGCTCGAGGAGTGGGCTGCCGCGACGCAGCGGTAGGAGTCGCGGCGCGGCGCCTCGCTGTCAGTCGAGCCAGCCGAGCGACTTCTCGATCGCCCGGTGCCATCGAGCCAGCCGCGCGGACCGGTCCGCCTCGTCGAGCTGCGGCTCCCACCTCGCACCTTCGCGCCAGTTCGCAGCGACCTCGTCCACGCCGCTCCACAGCCCGACGGCGAGACCCGCGGCATACGCGGCGCCGAGTGCCGTCGTCTCGGTGACTGCGGGCCGGACCACCGGAATCCCGAGCAGATCCGCCTGGAACTGCATGAGCTCATCGTTGTTCGACATGCCGCCGTCGACCCGAAGCTCGCGGATGGGCATGGGCGCGTCGTGATTGGCCGCGTCGATCACGTCCCACGTCTGGAACGCGGTGGCCTCGAGCGCGGCGCGCACGATGTGCGCTCTGCGCGTGAAGCGCGTCATGCCGACGATGGTGCCGCGCGCATCGGAGCGCCAGTACGGCGCGTACAGGCCTGAGAACGCAGGGACGAAGTACACATCGCCCGTGTCCTCGACGGTCGCGACGAGACGCTCCGCCTCACCCCAGTCCTTGATCATCTCGAGGTTGTCGCGGAGCCAGTGCAGGAGTGAGCCGGCGACGGCGATCGAGCCCTCGAGCGCGTAATGCGCAGCGGCATCGCCGAGCCGGAATCCCGTCGTCGAGATAAGTCCGCTGGGGGAGTGGACGATCTCCTCGCCGGTCGCGACGATGAGGAATCCGCCCGTGCCGTAGGTCATCTTCGACTGGCCCGAATCGAAGGCCGCCTGCCCGAAGGTCGCAGCCTGCTGGTCGCCGAGGATCCCGGCGATCGGGACGCCGCTCAGCGGACCCTCGGAGATCATGCCGTAGATCTCCGACGAGGAGCGGATCTCCGGGAGCATCGCACGAGGGATGTCGAATGCCGCCAGGAGCGCATCCGACCAGTCGAGCGTCGCGAGATCGACGAGGAGCGTGCGCGAGGCATTCGTCACATCGGTGACGTGGACGCCACCCGCGGGACCACCGGTGAGATTCCATACGAGCCAGGTGTCCACGGTCCCGAACGCGAGCTCGCCGCGCTCGGCTCGCTCCTGGGCGCCGCCGACGTGATCGAGGATCCAGCGGATCTTGCTCGCCGAGAAATAGGTCGCGAGCGGCAGCCCGGTCTGCTCGCGCAGCCGATCGGGATCCCCATCGGCCACGCGGTCGATAATGTCCTGCGTGCGGGTGTCCTGCCAGACGATCGCGTTCGCGAGCGGGGCGCCGGTCGACCGGTCCCACACGATGGTCGTCTCACGCTGATTCGTGATCCCCACTGCGGCGATGCGGTCAGCGCCCAGTCTCGCGGTGGACAGCGCCGCGCCCATGACCGTGCGGACGCGCTGGATGATCTCCCGCGGATCGTGCTCGACCCAGCCCGCCTCAGGGAAGATCTGCCGGTGCTCGAGCTGATGTGCACCGACGGGCGTCCCGGTGCGGTCGAAGACGATCGCCCGCGAGCTCGTCGTGCCCTGGTCGATGGCGAGGATGTGGTCGGCGGTCATCGATGCTCCGGTCCGGTCTGGATGTGCTCTGGGAGGAAGCCGATCCCCATGAGCCGCGTGATGCGTCGCCGCAGTCGAGGGATGAGGCGGCGAAGCAGCGGCATCGCCGCGAGCGGGACAGGAGAGCCCTTGCCGAGCGCGGCGCGCTTGAGGCGAGCGTGGACGAAGCGCTGGATGCGCTGCATCCTGAAGACCGGCTCTTCGCGGCGCGCCTGGACTCCCGCGAGCACGAGCTCGGGGACAGCGCCGGCCCGCAGGGGCGCGACGACGGCGTTCGCGAGTGCGACGGCATCCTGCACGGCGTAGTTCACGCCGACGCCGCCGACCGGCGACATCGCGTGGGCTGCATCGCCGATGCAGATGAATCCCGGTCGATACCAGCGCTCGAGGTGGTCGATCTGGATCGAGAGGAGCTTGACGCCCTCCCATGACCGCACGCTCTGCATCGCCCCCGCCATGAACGGCGCAGTCGTCCCGACGCGCTCCCTGAAGCGCTCGATGCCCTCGCTCCTGAGCGCCTCGAAGCCGCCCTTCTCGATGACGTAGCCGCCCTGCCAGTGGTCGCCGCGCGGTATCGCGAGTGCAAAGCCTCCGCGATCGAGCGCGAACAGCGTGGGCGGGACCTTCGCGAGATCATCGTCAGGTCCCGGCACGAGATCGAACCAGAGCACGTCGATCGGGACGCCGCTCTCGATCGCGGTCATCCCCGCTGATTCTCGGAGCGTCGAATGCCTGCCGTCCGCGGCGACCGTCAGCGTCGCCTCGAATCGCACGGGACCGTCAGGCCCGGTCGCATCGACGCCAGTCACGCGATCGCCGTCGGTGACGATCGCGTCGGCATTCGTCCCCATCCGGATCTCGAATGTCGGGTAGCGCTCACCCTCGCGTGCGAGGAAGTCGAGGAGATCCCACTGCGGCGCGAGGACGAGGAAGTCGGCGGGTGGCTCGAGCGTGCGGAAGTCGAGCGGGGAGAAGCGCTCTCCGTTCAGCAGCACGTCGAGCGTGTCGACGCGATGGATCGGCAGCTCGAGGAATCGCTCGAGGAGACCGAGCTCCTCGAGCAGCGTGAGGGTCGAGGGGTGGATCGTGTCGCCGCGGAAGTCGCGGAAGAAATCGGCGTGCTTCTCGAGGACGGTGACGCTCAGGCCTGCTCGGGCGAGCAGAAGACCCAGCATGACCCCCGCAGGACCACCGCCGGCGATGACGCAGTCTCGTTCGATCACCCTCACACGCTCATGCTCGCACGCGGGCGGGTTCGGCGCGCAGAGGACCCGGCGCCCGGCGGTGGCGCCGGGCGGGCACGGCTACCAGGCTGAGGGGGAGTAGTCCTTGAGGAAGACGCCGTAGATGTCCTCGCCGGCTTCGCCGCGCACGATCGGGTCGTAGACCCGAGCAGCACCGTCGACGAGGTCCAGGGGAGCGTGAAAGCCCTCCTCCGCGAGCCGCACCTTGGTGGGGTGGGGGCGCTCGTCGGTGATCCAGCCGGTATCGACGCTCGTCATGAGGATGCCGTCGGTCTCGAACATCTCCTTCGAGGCCGTGCGCGTGAGCATGTTCACCGCGGCCTTCGCCATGTTCGTGTGCGGGTGCCCGGGACCCTTGTAGCGGCGGCCGAAGACGCCCTCCATGGCGCTGACATTCACGATGTACGCGCGACGTGCGGGGGAGGCGGCGAGGGATGCGCGGAGCTTGGAGATGAGGATGAATGGCGCGGTCTCGTTGGCGAGCTGCACCTCGAGCATCTCGAGCGGGTGCACCTGGTCGACACTCTGGACCCAGGAGTTCGTGTCCGCGAGGTCGGGGACGAGGCCGCCCGCGTCGATCGCCGTCCCGGCCTCGAGCCGCTCGAGCGATGAGGAGCCGGCCGTCATGGCGAGCTCGGTGAGCTCATCGGCCTTCGCCGCCGCGGCCGCGAGCACGGGGTGGCTGGAGACCGAGCGCTCGAGCGCGAGCGGGTGCGGGTCGTTCGTGTGCCCGAATGTCTCGAGCTCGGGCAGGGGGCCGTCCGGGAGCGGAGCGAGCTCCGCCTCGACGAGGGGCTGATAGGCACCAGGGGAGCGGCGCACGGTCTGTGCGGCGTTGTTGATCAGGATGTCGAGCGGACCCTGCGCCGCGACGGACTCGGCGAGGCCGATGACCTGGGCGGGGTCACGCAGGTCGATGCCCACGATGCGGAGTCGATGCAGCCAGTCACCGGAGTCCGGGAGGCTCGTGAACCGGCGGACCGCGTCGCGCGGGAACCGCGTGGTGATGGTCGTGTGTGCGCCATCGCGCAGGAGTCTGAGCGCGATGTACATCCCGATCTTCGCCCGGCCACCGGTGAGCAGCGCGCGCTTGCCGGTGAGGTCGGTGCGCGCATCGCGCTTGGCGTGGCTCATGGCCGCGCAGGTGGGGCACAGCTGGTGATAGAACGCGTCGACGAGCGTGTAGTGCTGCTTGCAGATGTAGCACGCGCGCGACTTGAGCAGGACGCCGGCCGTGGGGGCGGTCGTCGAACTCTTGATCGGAATGCCTCGGGTCTCGTCGTCGATCCGATCCGGTGCGCCCGTCGCGGTGGCGGCGATGACGGCGCGATCGTTCTCCTGGACCTGGGACCGCAGACGGAGACGGTGCTCGCGCTTGACCTCTTTGAACATCGCGGCCGTCGCCTGGCGCACCGCGATGAAGTCGGGGTGCTCTCGGTCCATCTTCGGGACGATCTTCAGGACGCGGAGTGTCGTCTCGAGGTCTGCGGGATCGATGCCGTCGGTCGAGCGCGGTCCGGGGGTGTCGTCGGCCGAGGAGAGTGAACCGATCTCAGGATTGAGATCGGTGGAGTTCTCGTCGATGGAGTCGTCGATGGGCACTAGAGATTTTCTCCCAGGCGGGCTGAGAGATGGGAATCGGGCTCACGGCGGCGCGGTGAGCGCCCGCAGCGGACGGGGCGGGGCTGAAGCGGACGGGGCGAGGCTCGGTCAGAACCGTACTGACATAATGGGCATTATCGGCGTAGCGCCAACGGGGGCGAAAGTGGCGATGCGGGCATTCCGAGCGTCTCGATCGTCAGGAAAGGCCGCGACCTGTCAGCCAGCGGCGCATAGCGGCCGCAGCGACCGCGTGATCGACGAGATCCGGCTCACCGGATGTCGTCAGCGTGCCGACGATCCGTCCGTCGACGCGAATCGGCACGCAGCCGCCATGGCCGCGCACATCGGCGAAGCCGTCCCTCGGGCCGTCGACGAACTCGGCGCCAGCCGCCTCAGCGCGCAGTCGCGCCATGATCGACGGTTCTTGGCCCCATGCGGCCGCCGCAGCCTTGCCGGCGAGCCACGGGTCGTTCTGCGGGCCCGTCTTGCCGAGTCGAGCTGAGAACACGGCCTCTCCACCCAGCACGATCTCGACGGCGAGGTTCGCGCTGATGGCGGTGATTATGTCAACAGTGATCCGTCCGAGCTCGATCGCGTCGTCCCGGTCGAAACTCGGGACGTCGATCTGCGGCTGGGACTCGACGACTCGCATGAGGCGCTCCGGGTCCTCTGGACCGTACTTCGCGATGAGCGCGGGCAGATTCCGCGGGGCAAACCTCGGCGCCTCGGTCACAAGCTCGTCGAGCGTCCACCAGCGGACGGCCTTGACGGTCTCGTGCTCCTCGGCAGTCCAGTGGGTGCGCGACGGCTCGAACGCCTCGTCGACGATGTGCACGAAGAAGTGCCAGTGCGCCCGCGAATGCTTCGCCGAAGGCCTCCGCACCGCGAAGTCGAACTCGGTGACGGCCGGACCGAGGTCGGCCACCTCGAGCCCGGTCTCCTCGCGGAGCTCGCGAGAGGCCGCCTGGCCGGGCGTCTCCCCCGGCTCGACACCGCCGCCAGGCGTGATCCACGTGGCTCGGCCCGGCAGATCAGGGAACTCGTCGAGGAAGAGCAGGGCTCGGCCCTGCTCCCGCTCGAACAGCAGGACGCGACTCGCGTGCCGCGTGCTGCCGTCGCCCATGTCCGCCTCCTGGCTCAGCTCGCCGTGGTGTCCTCGGTGAAGTACGAGGTGTCCCCCACGTAGCGGGTGTGGTCTGCCGGGATGGGATCGATGGCGGCGAGCGCCACCTCGTTGGCGAACTCCGACACGTTGTACAGGCGACCAGCGGCCTCGCGACGCGAGGAGATCGCACCGGGATTGACTCGTTCGAGGAGCGTCGCCGTGATCGTCCCCTCGATCATGTCGCCCGAGACGACGACGAGATCGATGCCATCGGCATTCAGTCCGGGAGCGAGCTCCCGGAGGGCATCCTCCCCTGCTCGCTTCGAGAGCGCGACGGGCTCGTACTCTGGCATCGTCGGGACGGTGCGGATGAAGTGCGCCTGGTGGCTCGTCACGAAGACGACGCGTGAACCGGCGCGCATGAGCGGGCGGAATGCTCCGAGCACGGCGACCTGGGCATCTCGATTGAGGCGCATGGCGTAGTCCTCGCCCATGCCGGACTCCATGCCGCCAGACGCATTGAGCACGAGGATATCGAGCGATCCGACCTCGTCCGCGACTGCCGCGGCGAATGCCTCGAGCGCGGCAGGGTCGGTGAGGTCCGCCCCGATCGCGTATGCGGTGCCGCCGGCCTCGGTGATCTCGCGCACGATCTTCTCAGCGCGCGGCGCCTTCGACCGGTAGTTGATGAAGACGGTCGCGCCGGCGGCGGCGAGGTAGCGCGCGGTGTCAGCTCCGATCCCACGGGATGAGCCGGTGATCACGGCCGCCTTCCCTGCGAGAGAGCCTGCGGGCAGTCCTGGGGTGAAATCGCCGTCAGTCACGAGTCCGAGACTACCTGCTCCCCTCCCCCCGGTCGGTGGTGCCTGCTAGCGTCGGGGGCGAAAGAGAGGCTGACGTGGACCTCACGGAGTGGACCTGGGTGGCGTGGCTGAGCCTCGCGCTCATCTTCATCATCATCGAGCTCTTCACGCTCGAGTTCACGTTCGCGATGCTCGCTGCCGGCTCCCTGCTCGGCGGTCTCGGCACGACGCTGCTCGGTGGCCCGTGGTGGCTGCAGATCCTGCTGGCCGCCGCGCTGTCCGCGCTGCTGCTCTTCCTCATCCGACCTCTCCTGCTGCGTCTGCTCAAGCGCGGCGAGGACACCACTCGGCACAACATCGATGCGGTGCCGCTGCAGTACGCGCGCGTGATGGGCGAGTTCGCCGAGGGCCGCGGTGCGGTGAAGCTCCAGAACGGCGAGACCTGGAGCGCGGTCTACGCCGACGATGTCGCCGATCTCACGGCGCGCGATGGCGATCGGGTCGTCGTGACGCGAGTCATCGGCGCGACGGTCGAGGTGCGCCCGGCCACCGAACTCCAAGGGAACTGACACATGGACCTCTTCAGCAACTTCGTCGGGCAGGCGTTCGTCATCGTCCTGCTCGTCATCGTCGTGATCTTCGTCGCGGTCGTCCTGATCAGATCCATCCGGATCATCCCGCAGGCCTACGTCGGCATCGTCGAGCGGCTCGGTCGCTACAACAAGACGCTCAGCCCCGGGCTGAACCTCCTGGTGCCATTCATCGATCGACTGCGTCCCCTGGTCGACATGCGCGAGCAGGTCGTGACCTTCGCGCCGCAGCCGGTCATCACCGAGGACAACCTCGTCGTCTCGATCGACACCGTCATCTACTTCCAGGTGACGGACGCACGCGCCGCGACCTACGAGATCGCCAACTACATCTCCGCCGTCGAGCAGCTCACGACCACGACGCTGAGGAACGTCGTGGGTGGCCTCGATCTCGAGGAGGTCCTGACGAGCCGCGACTCCATCAACTCGCAGCTGCGTCTCGTCCTCGACGAGGCGACGGGCAAGTGGGGCATCCGCGTCGGACGGGTCGAGCTCAAGGCGATCGATCCGCCCGCATCGATCCAGTCCTCGATGGAGCAACAGATGCGAGCTGAGCGCGATCGTCGCGCGGCGATCCTCACCGCGGAGGGCGTCAAGCAGTCGCAGATCCTCAGGGCTGAGGGCGAAAAGCAGGCCGCGATCCTGACCGCGGAAGGTGAGGCTCGCGCGGCGGTCCTCAAGGCGGAGGGTGAGGCGGAGGCGATTCGCACGGTATTCGAGGCCATCCACGCTGGTGATCCGGACGAGAAGCTCCTCGCCTACCAGTACCTGCAGACCCTCCCGAAGCTCGCCGAGGGCGAGGCGAACAAGCTGTGGGTGATCCCGAGCCAGTTCACCGACGCGCTCTCGACCATCGCGAAGGGATTCGGCGCGCAGCCACCGAAGTGAAGCAGTACTTCGACTCCACCAGGCCACGCGTCTTCGCGCACCGGGGGCTTGCGCTCGAGGCCCCGGAGAACACGCCGCTCGCATTCGCCCACGCGATCACCGCGGGCGCCGACTACATCGAGACCGATGTGTGGGCCTCGAAGGACGGCAGCGCAGTCATCGCGCACGATGAGGACCTCACGCGCCTCATCGGCGACTCGAGGCGGGTCGGCGACATCTCGGCTGCGGACCTCGCGAAGATTGACCTCGGCCACGGCCAGGGTGTCGCGACCCTTGCGGAGGTGCTCGACGGCTTCCCGGAGTCCCGCTTCAACATCGACATCAAGGACCCGCGGGCCATCGAGCCGACCGCGCACGCGATTCTCGACGCGAAGGCGATCGACCGGGTCCTCGTGACCTCCTTCTCCGAGGCACGTCGCCGAGCCGCCGTCGACCTGCTCCCCGGTGTCGCGACGAGCGCGTCGGCGTGGCCGTTCGTGCGGGCGCTCCTCGCCAATCGACTGCACCTCTCCCCCGCGCTCATCCGTACATTGCAGGGGGTCGACGCGGTGCAGATCCCTGAGCGGGCACTGGGCCTCTCGACCATCGCGCCCCGCACGATCGCGCGCTTTCATCGCGCGGGTGTCGAGGTCCACATCTGGACGATCAACGACCCTGCGCGCATGCGCGCTCTTTTCGCGGTCGGCGTCGATGGAATCGTGACCGACCGCGCCGATCTCGGCGTTCTCGAAGCTAAGGCGGTTAAGCTTTCTGACAATCCTCTGTGAGCGGAGGATTCCGCGACATAGTTCGCGTCCCAGACGGGTTCACCCGAGCAGTGCCACCACGATCGGCACCACTCAGGCATTTCCAGGAGGCCACAGAATGGCAGACCGCAGCTTGCGAGGCATGCGCCTCGGCGCCCAGAGCTTCCAGACGGAAGAGGGCGTCGAGTTCGTCGAGCGCATCACCGCCCGCTACCGCGCCGAAGACGGCTCCGAATTCGACGTCATCTTCGCTGAGGACGCTGAAGTTCCGACCCACTGGGAGAACCCGCGTACCGGTGTCACCGGCATTCTCCTCGACGCGAGCGGTGAGCCCGTCGAGGATGACCGCGCCGAGGAGCGCGCTGCCCGCAGCCACTGGGACATGCTCCTCGAGCGTCGCACGATCCCGGAGCTCGAGGAGCTGCTCGAAGAGCGTCTCCAGCTCCTCCGCGCCTCGCGCGGTGGCGACGCCTCAGTCGCCTGATCCTCGCGGACGATTCGCCGTGTGAGTGAGCGCGGAGCCGAGCCTCAGCGCACGCTGCCGGGTGCGCGACCTCGAGCGCCGAGGACCGCAGCCCCCGCGGCCATGAGCAGGCCGAAGCCGATCGCGCTGAGGCTCCACTCGACGTCGTAGCCACATCGCGCCGCTGGCGTGACCGTCGTAGCGAGCGGCGCGTCGGTGAGAATCGCACCCGAGGTGTACCACGGGAGCGACTCGACCACGGTCCCGTCCGACGCGATGACCGCCGTGATGCCGACCGTCGACGCGTTCACGACCGTTCGGCCGAGCTCCATCGCACGGATCCGTGCGAACGCGAGCTGCTGGACGCTCTCGTCGGTGTAGCCGAAGTCGGCGTTATTCGACGAGGCGAGGATGATCTGACCGCCGTCAAGCACCGACTCGCGCAGCAGGCCGTCATCGACGATGTCGTAGCAGATGTTGATCGCAGCCCTGACCGCTCCGCCCCCGCGCAGGGGGATATCCATGACCGCATCGGTCGTGCCGAGCTCGTAGTCGCGGCCGATCATGTCGATGAGGTCCGGCGCGAACATGCGGAAGAACCACCGATCCGGGACGTACTCCCCCATCGGCACCGGGTGGCGCTTGTCGTAGGTGTCGAGCACCTCATCGACGGCGCGCCACAGGATCGCCGTGTTGTAGGCGCGGTCGTCCCGGATCGTCACCGACTGGGCGAGGAGCGGGGCATCCATGTGCTCGGAGACGACATTCCAGACATTCGCCGCGTACGGCTCGACCTGCGGGTCCCAGTCGCTCGAGCCCTCTGGCCACAGGACCAGGTCCACAGGAGGTTCAGTGCCGAAGAGCGGTGCGGTGGCCGTGTACTGCGCGGCGAGCAGATCGCCCGGCGCTCGCTCATCGAAGTACCCGGCTCTGCCATTTCCCTGGACGACCGCGATCCGCATGCTGCCCGTCGGCTCCACGACCCACGTCGGCCAGGCGATGAGGGCGAGGGCAAGCCCGGTGACCGCTGCGACGCGCTGCACCCAGGTCGCGGATGAGACTCGGCAGGCCTCGACGACGAGCGCCACGAACCAGACGATCACGAAGGTCACGCCTGATATGCCGATCCAGGCATATAGGTCGGCAAGCGGGCCGTCCACCTGTGAATGTCCCACTCGACCCCAGGCGAAGCCGCCATAGGGCCAGGTGCTGGCGATCGCCTCACGCGCGGTCCAGAGCCCCGCGATCGTGATGGGCAGCGTCACGAGACGTCCTGCGACACCGGGCCACACCCGCGGCAGCCACCGATAGGCGATGGCGATGAGCGCTGAGCCGAGTGCGCAGTACACCGCCATCACCGCGGCGAGCGCTGTCATAGGGATCGGCCCGAGGAAGACGCTCGCCCATTGGATGTGTGTGAGGAAGAAGCTCATGCCATAGACGAAGCCGATGAGCACGGCGCCCCACGTCGAGCGCCCGATGAGCGCCACGAGGACGACCGCGATGCCGATGAAGGCGAATGACCACCATCCACGATCCGGGTACGCGGCGTCGGTCACCGGGCCGGCGGCGAGCACCGCGAGGACCGCGGCCCAGAGCGGAAGCACCGGCCTCCGCACGATCGCCGAGGAGTCAGTCACGGTTCGCCACCACACCCCTGCGCACGGCCTCGACGGCGCGGTGCGCGGTCCGCGCGACCTCGCCGTCCGCCACCTTGGCGATCTGATCGAGCAGATCGATGGTCTGACGGCCCCAGCGGACGAAGTCGCCCGCTGCCAGATCCGCATCGCGAAGCGCCTGGTCGAGCGATCCACCGCGTGCCCACAGATGCATGGCGGGAGCCAGACCCGGCGCGAGCGGATTCGATCCGGGCAGCCGGTGCGCCTGCTCGATGTCGTCGAGCTCTGCCCATCGATCGCTCGTGCGGTCGAACGCCTCCTGCACGACGCGTCCGCCCGGAAGTCGGAATCCAGCCTCCATACCCGTCTCGCGCCGCGGCTCGTACACGAGCGTCGTCGCGATCGCGGCGAGCCCCGCTGCATCGAGTCTCGTCCAGAATCCGAGGCGAAGGCATTCGGCGACGAGGAGATCCCGGTCGCCGTAGATGCGCATGAGCCGGCGCCCGGCCTCGCTCGCGGCGAGCTCGACCTCGTGCGAGCGATGCTGGCGGGATCGTCCTCCGCGCGATGCGCTGCGGTCGCGCGGGGAGTCCGCTTCGCCGCCGCCGATGGGTTCGAGATAGCCGAGCTCAGTGAGCACCTCGGTCACGCGGTCGAAGATCCGGGCGACGGCGCCAGTCCGAGTCTCGATCTGGCGAACCAGCTGATCGGTCGACTTGCGGAGCTGCCAATAGCGTTCACTCCACCGGGCATGCGCCTCCCGGTCCGGGCACGAATGGCATGGATGCCGTCGGAGCCTGAGGCGCAGCGATTCGAGCTGCTTCTGGCGACGATCGCGCTCGCCGCGGGATGCCGTCCCTGACACCTTCTTGCGCTCGAGATCCGTCAGCTCCCGCCGGATCACCGAGTACTCGCGGAAGTCGCCGCGGTCGCACTGCATGGACTCCTCGTAGCCGCGAAGCGAGTTCTCCTGCGAGGCCACGCGCCGCGCGAGATCGACCACGGCACGGTCGGCCTGGAACTGCGCGAATGAGGAGCCCAGAATCTCGCGCGTGCGGGCGCGACCGAACTGGTCGATGAGATTCGCCGCCATGTTGTAGGTCGGGCGGAATGACGAGTTGAGCGGATAGGTCCGTCGGGAGGCGAGCGAGGCGATCGCTCCGGGGTCGAGGGTCGAATCCCAGAGGACCACCGAGTGCCCCTCGACATCGATGCCGCGACGTCCAGCGCGCCCAGTGAGCTGCGTGTATTCGCCGGGTGTCACCGGTACTCGCGCCTCGCCGTTGAACTTCTCGAGCGATTCGAGCACGACGGTCCGGGCCGGCATGTTGATGCCGAGCGCGAGGGTCTCGGTCGCGTAGACGACCTTCACCAGCTTGCGCTGGAACAGCTCTTCGACAACCTCCTTGAAGGTCGGGAGCATGCCCGCGTGATGGGCGGCGATGCCTGCCTCGAGCGCGCGAAGCCAGTCCCAGTAGCCCAGCACGCCGAGATCCTCATCTGGGAGGGTGCGACAGCGCTCCTCGACGAGCCCGCGGATCTCCTCGCGCTCCGCCGCGGTCGTCAGTCTGACACCATCCCGCATCGCCTGCTGGACGGCCTGCTCGCATCCTGCGCGACTGAAGACGAAGACGATCGCGGGCAGCAGATTCCGATCGTCGAGGAGTCGGATCGTGTCCGTGCGTCGAGGCCGCTCCTCGAATCGCCTCGGACTCGCATAGCCGCCACGTCCGCCGCGACCACCGCCGACACCGCGGCGGCCGAAGCCCCGGGTCAGCTGCACGAGCTCCGGGTTCACGCGCGCCGCTCCCCCGGCGAGCACTGCGGGGGCGTCGGCGAACAGGTCGACGAGCTGGCCGCGGACGAGGACGTGCTGGTCGAGCGGTACGGGGCGGTCCTCGGACACGATGACCTCGGTGTCGCCCCGCACGGCCTGGAGCCAGTCCCCGAATTCCTCCGCATTCGACACCGTGGCGGAGAGCGAGACCATCCGGACATCGAGTGGAAGGTGGATGATGACCTCCTCCCACACGGCACCGCGGAACCGGTCTGCGAGGAAGTGCACCTCGTCCAGGACGACATAGGCGAGGTCTCTGAGCAGATCCGAGTCCGCGTAGAGCATGTTGCGGAGGACCTCGGTCGTCATGACCACGATGCGCGCTGTCGCGTTGATGTTCGTGTCGCCCGTGAGGAGTCCGACCGACTCCGGACCGTACTCGGCCACGAGCTCGTTGAACTTCTGATTCGACAGCGCCTTCATGGGCGTCGTGTAGAAGACCTTCGCGTACGGCTCCTGCATCGCCTTGAAGATCGCGAACTCGGCGACGACGGTCTTGCCCGCGCCCGTCGGTGCTGCGACGAGCACGCTCGAACCGTCCTCGAGGATCTCGCCCGCAGCGATCTGGAAGGGGTCGAGGTCGTACTTCTGCTTCGCCCTGAACTCGGTCAGGAGCGGGTGGCGCGTCCGCGCTTTGGCCGCAGCATATCGCTCAGCCGGAGACGGCTCAGGCACTCGTGATGCCCTCTGCCGCGAGGAACGCGGCGAGCTTGCGATCACGTCGCTTGTCGTTCACCAGCGCGACGCCCACCGCCACGAAGTACAGCGCGACGAGCGGGAGAGCGAGCAGCAGCATCGAGAGGATGTCGGTCGCCGGGGTGGAGATCGCGGTGAATGCGACGATCACGATGACGGCGATGCGCCATCCCTTGAGGATGGTGCGCCCTGTGATGACGCCGGCGAAGTTCATCATGACGAGGATGACCGGCAGCACGAAGCCGATCCCCGCGGCGATCATGAGCTTGAGGATGAAGTCGTAGTAGTACCGCGCGGAGAGGTTCGAGATGGAGCTCTCGGGGGCGAACTCGAGCATCAGGTCGACGATGTGCGGCATGACCATCCAGCCCACGACGCAGCCCGCGAGGAAGAGCGGCAGCCCTGCGGCGAGGAAGCCGATGGCGTACGCCCGCTCGTTCTTCACGAGGCCCGGCGTCACAAACGCCCAGATCTGCCACAGCCAGACCGGTGAGGCGAGCACGAAGCCGACCGTCAGCGACATCTGGAAGGTCAGATCGAAGGAGCCCGTGACGGTGTCGAAATTCAGTGCAGCGTCGCGCCCTGACTCCTTCGCGACATTGAGGATCGGTGCCTGGAGGGCGACGTAGATGTACTGCGACAGCCACCAGCCGACACCGGTGCCGATGAGAATCGCGGAGATCGAGATGATGAATCGACGTCGGAGTTCGCGGAGGTGGCCTCCGAGCGACATGGTCCGCTCGCGGTCGGACCTCGTGCGCGGCGTGCGAGCCACAGCCCTACGCCGAGGGAGTTTGCTTCGTCTCGTCCTGCGCGGTGGCAGCCGTCGACGGCGCGGTCGTCTCGGTCGCGACTGGCTCGGCGGGCGAGGTGGTGACTGCCGGCGCGGCGGCAGCGGGCTCGGCGGGCGAGTTCTCCGCCTTCATGTCCTTGACTTCCTTGCGGAAGATGCGCATGGACTGTCCGAGCCCCTTCGCCATCGCCGGGAGCTTCGGGCCTGCGAAGAGCAGGATGATGAGCACCGCAACGATGAGAAGAACCCAGGGTTCGCGGAAGATTCCCATGCCAGGTTCCTTTCAAGTCTGCCGACGCCGAGCAGTCTACTCGCCGGAGCGCGCGTAGCGGCCGAGCGCGTCCTGCGCCCATGCTGAGACGTGCCTCCGAGCCTCGCTCGGCGCCGCGACGACGGCACCGGGGATCTCCGTGAGGAGCCGCCCGAGCGTCGCGTAGGTGGCGAGCGCGATCGTCGCGGTCGCGCGGCCGCCGTCGATGGAGATATCGGTCGGCGCGTAGCCCGCGAGGAACGGCAGCGCGGCCGCGTCGCACTCGATGGTGACCACGAGGTCGCGGTCAGTGGGGGCCTCGCCGACGCTCTCGAGCTCGTCGATCGAATGCGTCACGGGCGTGTCCTCGATGACCGTCACGTCGAGCATGCGATCGAGCCGGAACGTCCGCATGGCGTTCCTGAGCGTGCACCAGCCGCGGAGGTGGTGCTCGGCGTCCTGGGACTCGAGCCGGAGCGGCTCGACGCGACGGCGCTGCACGTGGCCGTCGGCATTTCGGTACTCGAACTCGACGACGACACCCGCCTCGATCGCCTTTCGCAGCGGCGCGAACGCCGCGGGCACGCTCGTGGCGATCGCGGGCGTCTCCGGCTCGCCCGCCGCGCCAGCGCGGAGCTTGCTCGCGAGCGAGGCGAACTCGGGACGGGCGGCGATGACCGGATCCGTTCCGAGCACCTGGAGGCCTGCGAGGAGCGCCGCAGCCTCGCGCGCCGAGAGCCTCGGAACATCGTCGATGACGATGCGGTTCGTGAGGACGATCTCGTCGTGGAGCTCGAGCGCGTCCCAGTCGATGTCGAAGAGGTCGCCTGGGAGGTAGTCTCGCGTCTCCCCCGGGATCCCCATGACCGTCAAGCGCTCGGCGGATCGGCGGATGAAGTCCTCCGGCATGTCGAAGTGCTTCGCGGCCTCGGCGACGGTCACGGTCCCGACGTCCGCGAGGTACGGGACGAATGCCATGAGGAATGCGAGTCGGTCGAGCGCGTTCACCGGTGGTTCAGCCATGTGCCCTCCCGATCTCGCGCAGCCGCTCGATGACGCGATCGACGAGACGCTGCGGCTCGAGCACTCTGACCTCGGGATGCAGTGCGACGAGTTCGTCGGCGAAGATCGCGAAATCTGTCCAGTGGAGCTCGAGCACCCCTGACGCCACAGCGCGCGCGCCGGGCCGATTGTGGAGCCGCACCCATGCGTCGGAGGCCGGCACCACTTCGACGAGTGCGGTGTTCGACTCCCACAGCGCCGTGAGGCGCTCGAGGGCGCGCTGCTCCTCATCGGGTGCTGGCGTGATCGCGTCCTCGCGCGTGAGCTTGACGGCGCCGCTGATGCGGCGCACGAGGAAGTGGAGGTTGAATCCGTCTTCTGCGGCCGCCGACAGCAGCCACCGTCCCTCGTGATGGACGAGCGCGAGCGGTGACACGCGCCAGCGCTTCGGTCCGTCGCTTCCGGGACGCAGATAGTCGAACTCGACGACGCGACCGTCGGCGATCGCGGTGCGCAGTGGGTCGAGCGCAGGCTCAGCGGTGCGCACGAGCGGCAGAAACCCGATCACGGGGTCCGCCGCGGAGACGCCGAGTCCCCTCAGCTTGGTGAGGGCTCTGCGGGACTCCTGCGACATCGAGCCATCGCGCCACACGAGAGCGGCGAGACCGAGGATCGCGAGCTCGTCAGGGCTGAACGAGATCTCGGGCGGCAGGTCATAGTCGGACTTCGGGATGCGGTAGCGCGACAGCTGATTGTTGCCGGGCTGCGAGGGATCGTCGAGCGTCTCCACGACGATCCCGAGCTCGCGCAGTGAGGCCTTGTCGCGCTCGAACTGGCGCTCGAGGCTCTCGATCGCCTTGGGATCGCGAGCCGAGTACCGCGTCGCATAGCCAGGCACGGTCTGCAGGATGTCCGCCTTGGTCAGGCCGAGGTTCGTCGACATGAGGGCGAGCACGATGTCGAAGAGCCGCTCGTCTGGCGGAATCGCGTCGGCCTGCCTCGTCACGTTCGGAGTCTATGCGCGTGCTCGTTCTCTCGAGCGCTGACGCGGTGCCTACTGCGCTGCGATGCCGAGGATGTCGATGACGAAGACCATCGTGCCGTTCGGTCCGACTGGCGAGGACGCACTGTCGCCGTAGCCCTCGGAAGCCGGGATGACCGCGAGCACCTGCGAGCCCACGGTCTGCCCGATGAGCGCCTTTCCGAAGCCGGGCACGACCTCTCCTGTGCCGAATGCCACGGGACGGCCACGGTCCCAGCTGGAGTCGAACACGGACTTGGTGTCCCAGTCGATGCCCGTGTACTTGAGGACGACTGTGTCGCCGTCGGCGACCACGTCACCGTCGCCCTTGATGAGCGTCTCGATCGTGAGGTCGGCCGGCGCATCCGCGCCAGTGAACGAGAGGCCCGGCTGGCCGTTCGGTGCGAGCGAGACGGTCGGCAGTCCATTGACCGGGAGCACGGGCGAGCCCGTCGCTCGACCGTAGTACGCGTCCTTGATGTCGATCACGAGGACCGCGGTCTGGTCCTCAGTGAAGCCTGCGTCCGCAGCGAACTCGCCGAGCACCTCGGTCGCGGCGCCGACGGTCACGACGCGCGAACCGACGGGCGCGCACACCGCGGCGTCCATGAACGGCCAGGTCGAGTCGATCGTGTCGAGCATGAGGTCGCCACCCGTGAGCGGCGCGCCGGTCGTCGAGTCGTAGAGCGTGACCGCCCCGGCGACGACGGACCCTGGCGCGACGAGCTCGCCGTCCCCCGTCGAGATGACGGCCGACGAGATCTCGTTGGTGCTGACCAGCGGCTGCGGGAATGTCGCGGTGGCGCCCGCTGTGCCGAAATCGCCCTCGACGCTCACCGAGGCCGCGAGACCGCCTCGCTGGATGAGTGGCGAGCAGCTGTCGGCGCTGTCCGCCGAGCATGCGGCGAGCGTGAGGAGGAGGCCAGAGGCGATGACGATCCCGGTGGTCTTGCGCACCGCCCTACTCTATCGGCCGTCCCGTGGCAGCTTCCGCAACGGCAGCCGCCTGGCGCACGGCCTTGCGAGCGCGCTTCGGGCTCCGCTCGCGCTCGCCGAGCGCACCGGGGGTCCACGCTTCGACGTCCTCGTCGGTGTAGTCATCCTTGCTCGCCCTGCGCTTGCGCTCCGGCGGCGTGACGCCCGGCGCGAGGCGACGTGCGGTGAGCAGGAAGCCGGTGTGCCCCGTCATGCGGTGATCGGGGCGGACCGCAAGCCCTTCGACGTGCCACGTGCGGACCATGGTCTCGCTCGCCTCTGCCTCGGTGAAGCGCTGCGTGGCCCTGATCGCCTCGACCGTGCGGCTCAGCTGCGTCACCGTCGCGACGTAGCAGAGCAGAACGCCGCCGGAGACGAGCGCATCTGCCGCAGCATCGACGCACTCCCATGGCGCGAGCATGTCGAGGATGATGCGATCGACCGTCCCCGCCGATGTCGTCGCCGGAAGGACCTCGGCGAAGTCTCCGAGGTCGACCGTCCAGTTCGCGGGCAGCTCGCCGTTGAACGCGATGACATTCGACTTCGCCACCTCCGCGAACTCTTCGCGACGCTCGATCGAGCGGAGCGTGCCTCGCTCGCCGATGGCGCGGAGCAGCCACAGCGAGAGTGCACCGGATCCGACACCGGCCTCGACGACATTCGCCCCCGGGAAGATGTCCGCCTGGACCAGGATCTGACCGGCATCCTTCGGGTAGACGATCGCTGCGCCGCGTGGCATCGAGATCGTGAAGTCGCTGAGCAGAGGCCGCTGCGCGAGATACTCGTCGCCGTTGCTCGCCCGCACGACGCTGCCGTCGGGCTGCCCGATGATCGAGGCGTACTCGAGGAAGCCGCGGTGCGTGTGGAATGCCTCGCCGGGCGTGAGGGTCACGGTGTTCAGACGCCCCTTGGGGCCCGTGAGCTGCACGCGCTCGCCGGCGCGGAAGACCCCTGTGCGGAAACTCAAATCTCGACTCCCTGATCGACTGGCGCACCGGCATTCACGAGCTCGAGGACATCCGAGAGCGTGCGCCCGTCGAGGCTCGACCAGGTGTAGTGGTCGGGCCCGGGCTGGATCGGTGCGATGAATGGAATGGCCACGGGGATCGTCCCCGCGGCGATGGCTGCCCTGAGCCCTGTCGGCGAGTCCTCGAAGGCGACGCAGCGTGCGGGCTCGATGCCGAGCGCGGCAGCGCCGCGAAGGTAGGGCTCCGGGTGGGGCTTCGCGTGCTCGACGTCGTCGCCCGCGATGATCGCGTCGAAGCCGACGAACCCGAGGTGGTCGGCCACGTGCTCAGCCATGTCGTGGAGCGACATCGTCACGAGCGCGGTCGGAACCCCCGCCTCCCTGAGGGAGAGCAGGAGCTCCCGAGCGCCCGGCCGCCACGGCATCGAGGCGGGGTCGAGCTTGGCCTTCACGTGATCGGTGAGCCAGCGGACGATCTCGTCGTCGCCGAGTCGGACGCCTGCCGCCTGCAGGATCCGCGCTGATTCGGGCAGTCCATTGCCGACGAGCTGGAGGCCCTGCTCGTGCGACCAGGTGCCGCCGAAGGACTCCACAAGGACGGTCTCTGCGGCCATCCAGAGCGGTTCGGTGTCGACGAGCGTGCCGTCCATATCCCAGAGCACGCCGAAGGGGGTTTCGTTGAGCATCTGTGCCGACTGTAGTCGTATCCTGTTGCGAATCCGCCCGCTCCAGGGTCGACGGAAGGAGCGCAATGGCTGAACACTCGTTCTCTCGTCGCCGTCCTCTCGTCATCGCCTTCGAGGGCTGGAACGACGCGGGAGAGGCGGCGAGTGCCGCGGTCCGCAGGCTCAGGGACCATCTCGAGGTCGGCATGCTCGCCGAGCTGGATCCCGAGGAGTTCTTCGACTACCAGTTCAGCCGCCCCGTCGTCTCGACCGCACCCGACGGCAGCCGCAGGATCACCTGGCCCGGGGTGACGTTCTTCGGCCCGCCGACTGGCGACGACGGCATCCATCTGCTCCTCGGCACCGAGCCGTCCCGAAGCTGGAAGACCTTCGCCGCGCAGGTGCTCGACATCGTGCGCGCGCTGGGGATCGACTTCGTCGTCGTGCTCGGGGCGATGCTCGCGGACGTGCCGCATTCGAGGCCGATCGCCACCTTCGCATCGAGCGACAATGCTGATGTCCGCGCGAGATTCCGGCTCGAGCGCTCGCAGTACGAGGGCCCGGTCGGGATCCTCTCGGTGCTCGCCGAGGCATTCGAACGCGAGGGCATCCCGACCGTGTCGATCTGGGCCTCAGTCCCCCACTACGTGCACAACTCCCCTAGCCCCAAGGCGACGCTCGCGCTCTCCGACCGCATGCAGGAGTTCATCGACGTCGAGCTGCCGCGCGACGATCTCGTCGAGGATGCACTCGCGTGGGAGACGGGCATCGACCAGCTCGCGGAGGACGACGACGAGATGGCGACCTATATCGAGACGCTGGAGCGCGCGCGTGACACCGTGGACGCCTCGGAGGCGAGCGGTGAGGCCATCGCCGAGGAGTTCGAGCGATACCTGCGGCGCCGCGGCGACCGCGACGTCTGAGCCTCGAGAACAGAGGCCCCGAGTGCTGGCCGCCTAGAGCGGCTGGAGCGCCCCGAACGCGAGCAGCGCGAGGATCACGACCCCCAGCGTGATCCGATAGATGACGAAGGGCATGAATGACCTCGTCTGGATGTAGCGCATGAGGAACGCGATGACGGCGTAGCCGATGACGAATGCCACGAGCGTCGCGAGTGCTGTCTCGGCATATCCGTAGCGGCCCATCGGCTCGCTGAACGAGTGGAACAGCTCGAAGATGCCGCTGCCGATGACCGCCGGCACTGCGAGCAGAAACGAGTAGCGCGCCGCGGTCGGACGCGTGTACCCGAGCGCGAGACCCGCGGTGGTCGTCGCGCCCGAGCGGGAGACCCCGGGTACGAGCGCGAGCGTCTGCGCGAGGCCGATGAGGATGCCATCGCGCGGCGTCATCGCGGTGAGGTCGCGCGTACGCCGTCCCAGCCGGTCGGCGACGCCGAGCAGGACGCCGAAGACGATGAGGACGATGGCGACGAGCCACAGCGAGCGGAATACCGATCGGATCTGCTCCTGCGCGAAGTAGCCGACGATGACGATCGGGATCGTGCCGATGATGATGAGCCAGCCGAGCCTGACATCTGCATCGCCCTTCGGAATCCCCGAGCTTCGCGCGAAGTGGCGGAACCACTTGCCGATGATGCGGGTGATGTCGCGCCAGAAGTAGATGATGACCGCGACCTCGGTGCCGAGCTGCGTGATCGCAGTGAAGGTCGCGCCAGGGTCGCCCCAGTTCGCGAGCTCGCCGACGATGCGCAGGTGCGCGCTCGAGGAGATCGGGAGGAACTCGGTGAGGCCCTGGATGAGGCCGAGGAACGCTGCCTCGATGAAGGTCACGGTGTACAGCCTACGTACGTGCGCGGGACGCGTCGCTCATCGTCGAGCCACGGCGTCACTCGTCGCCGAGGAGCAGATCCGTGAGGACGTCGGTGCCGAAATCGAGTGCGTCGAGCGGTACGCGCTCGTCGATGCCGTGGAACATCCCGGGGAAGTCCAGGCCCGCGGGGAGCCTCAGCGGCGCGAAGCCGTAGCCCGTGATGCCGAGCTCTGAGAGGGCCTTGTTGTCCGTACCGCCGGAGAGCAGGTACGGGAGCACGGGCGCCCCAGGATCGTGACGGTGGAGCGCGCGCTGCATGCGCTCGACGAGATCGCCGGCGAACGGCACCTCGAGACCGACATCCTGGTGCACGATCTCGATCTCGATGCCGTCAGGCAGGATCTCCCGCACACGGTCGAGCACCGCCGCCTCCTCGCCGGGGAATGGCCGGATGTCGACGAGGGCCTCGGCGCGCTCAGGGATGACGTTGTGCTTGTACCCCGCCTTGAGGACGGTCGGGTTGCTCGTGGTCCGGATGCTCGCGAGGAGGAAGCCGGTTGCGGTGCCGGTGGACAGGATGAGCTCGTCGGGACTCACGCGTGTGACATCAGCATCCATGAGCCGTGCGAGCTCGGCGAGCAGCGCTTCGGTCGTCGTCGTGAGGCGGATCGGCCACTCGAGTCGGCCGATCGCGACGACGGCTTCGGCGAGCCGCGTCACCGCGTTGTCGGTGATGTATCGAGAGCCATGCGCCGCGCGACCGGTCGCGACGAGGCGGATCCACACGAGGGCCTTCTCCCCCGTCTGCAGGAGGTATGAGCGTGTCCCCCCGATGTGAATCGAGTACCCTCCGACCTCGCTGATGGCCTCGGTGGCCCCCGCGAAGAGATGAGGGTGGTTGTCGACCATGTAGTGGGAGCCGAACACGCCTCCGTTCTCCTCGTCAGAGAAGAACGCGACGACGAGGTCGCGCTCCGGCTGCTTTCCCGCGCCGAGAATGCGCTCGATGGAGGCGACGATCATCGCGTCCATATCCTTCATGTCGACCGCGCCGCGGCCCCACAGCATGCCGTCTTGGACCACTCCGGCGAAGGGATCGACCGTCCACATGCTCGGATCAGCCGGCACGACATCGGTATGACCATGGACGACGAGCGCGGGCAGCTCCGGTCGACGCCCGGGCACTCGCGTCACCACAGTCGTCCGGCGCGGGGCGGCATCGAAGTACTGCGGCACGAGGCCCATGGCTTCGAGCTGCGCGCCGAGGTACTCAGCGGCCTCGGTCTCGCCGTTCGCGTCGCCGCCGCCCCGATTCGATGTGTCGAAGCGGATCAGATCGCGAGCGAGTGCTGCCGTGCGGGACAGGGACTCGACCATGCAGGTCACGCTACCTGGCTCGGCGGCTCGCCGAACGGCATTCTCGGCCGTGGTCGAGCCCGCGGTCTGCGTCAGACGTGACCGAGCGCGACCATCGCGTCGGCGACCTGGATGAATCCGGTGATGTTCGCTCCCGTGACGTAGTCCTGCGGAGCGCCGTACTCCTCCGCGGTCTCGAGGCAGCGGTCATGGATCGAGCGCATGATGTCAGCGAGCCGCGTCTCGGTGTAGTCGAAGCTCCAGGAGTCGCGCGACGCGTTCTGCTGCATCTCGAGAGCGCTCGTGGCGACACCGCCAGCATTGGCCGCCTTGCCCGGCGCGAATGCCACCCCGGCCTCACGCAGCAGGCGGATGGCATCGGGCATGGTCGGCATGTTCGCGCCCTCTGCGACGATCCGGCATCCCCCGGCGATGAGCGCCTTCGCGGCCTCGGTGCCGATCTCGTTCTGCGTCGCACATGGGAGTGCGACGTCGCATGCGACATCCCAGATCGAGCCGCCGGAGACGAACGTCGCTGCGGGGCGTCGCGCTGCATAGTCGCTCACGCGACCGCGGCTGCCGTTCTTGATGTCCTTGAGGAGGTCCAGGTCGATGCCGTCAGGGTCGACGATGTAGCCGCTCGAATCCGAGCAGGCGACCACAGTTCCGCCGAGCTGGTGGACCTTCTCGATCGCGTAGATCGCGACATTGCCCGAGCCCGAGACGACGACGCGCTTGCCATCGAAGTCCTGACCGACGCGGCGGAGCATCTCGGCGACGAAGTAGACGAGTCCGTAGCCGGTCGCCTCGGTGCGCACGAGGGAGCCGCCCCAGCCGATGCCCTTGCCGGTGAGGACGCCGGACTCGTAGCGGTTGGTGATGCGCTTGTACTGCCCGAACATGTAGCCGATCTCACGGCCGCCGACGCCGATGTCACCGGCCGGCACGTCGGTGTGCTCGCCGATGTGACGGTAGAGCTCGGTCATGAAGGACTGGCAGAAGCGCATGATCTCGCCGTTCGACCGGCCTTTGGGATCGAAGTCGCTTCCGCCCTTGCCGCCGCCGATCGGCATGCCGGTGAGGGCATTCTTGAAGATCTGCTCGAAGCCGAGGAACTTCACGATGCCGAGGTAGACGCTCGGGTGGAACCGGATGCCGCCCTTGTAGGGGCCGAGCGCAGAGTTGAACTCGACGCGGAAGCCCCGGTTGAGCTGCGGACGTCCGGCGTCGTCCGTCCATGGCACGCGGAAGATGATCTGCCGCTCCGGCTCGCACAGCCTGCGGATGATCTCCTCATCGCCGTAATGCGGATGCTTCGCGACGACGGGGCCGAGGCTTTCGAGGACCTCGTGCACGGCCTGATGGAACTCGGCCTCCCCCGGATTGCGAGAGACGACCTCGTCGAAGATGGGGACGAGCGACTCGGCGAGTGCAGGCATGGTGTACTCCAATCACGCAGCGCCGCGCGACACGGATCGAGGTGCCCGACTGTGAGAAAGGCCCCGGCTGGATCTCCTCCGGCCAGGGCCTTTCACATCTCGTGCGCGAAGGGGGACTTGAACCCCCACGTCCCGAAGGACACTAGCACCTCAAGCTAGCGCGTCTGCCATTCCGCCACCCGCGCGAGTCGTTGTCGTGTCGAACAACGCCCTACAACAATAGCACCTCCGTGACGGTGTCAAATCACGTGTGAGGCAGTTACCAGGATCGGCAGGTGGTCGCTGCGCCCTCGCTTGAGCGTCTCCACGGACTCGACGACCATGTCTCGCGTGGTCACGAAGTCGAAGTGCCCACGGACCACCTTGAAGGCCGAATAGGTGCGCTTGTCGCTCAGGACCAGGTCGTATCCGCGCTGCTCGAGACGCTCGCCGAGGTGGTTCTTGAACAGGGGGTAGTTGTAGTCGCCCACCATGATCACGGGCGCTCCTCCCCCGAGCTCGGCGAGGTACTCGTGCGCGCGCTGGATCTGCTTGCGACGCAGCGAGTTCCGGGCAGAGAGCGGGGCCGCGTGGAACGACGCGACGACGACGTCTCGCCCAGTCTGGCGGTCGCGCATGTGCACACCGACGAGGCGCTCTGGCGTGCGCTCGAACACCGAGTCGTGGAGCGAGCGCTTGAGCTCGAATGTCCCGCTGTCGAGCTGCTCGAATCGTGCCGAGTCGATGTACACAGCGAGAGCGAGCCGGTTCTTCTCGGTGTGGTCGGCGAGCGTGAGGTGCCCGATGTGCTGCGGAAGCGCGTGGGCGTGCACCTCCTGAAGACACAGCGCGTCGAGACGCTCGTCGCTCGCGACGATGCCCGCGAGCTCGCCGACCGCCTTCGAATGCAGCAGGTTGTAGCTCACGATGCGCAGCACGGCATCACGCTATCCGGTGAACCCGGACGTCCCGCGTACGCTTTCGCACGTGACCGAACTCTTCGACATCCCGCTCACGACCATCAGTGGCGAGGCGACGACCCTCAAGGCATTCGGCGATGGACCGATGCTCATCGTGAACGTGGCCTCGAAGTGCGGCTTCACACCGCAGTACGAAGGGCTCGAGGCCCTCTATCGCGAGTACCGCGATCGCGGACTCACCGTGCTCGGGTTCCCGTGCAACCAGTTCCTCGCGCAGGAGCCCGGTACGGACGCACAGATCGCCGAGTACTGCTCGATCAACTGGGGCGTGACGTTCCCGATGTTCGCGAAGGTCAAGGTCAACGGGCGCGGAGCGCATCCCCTGTATCTCGCGCTCAAGAAGGCGAAGGACGACGCCGGCCGCGCCGGTCTCGTGCTGTGGAATTTCGAGAAGTTCCTCGTGCTGCCGAGTGGCAAGATCCGTCGCTTCCGCTCCTCGGTCGAGCCTCAGGCCCCAGAGCTCGTCGCAGCGATCGAGGGCGGCCTCGCGAAGTGACCCGCCTGACGCTCATCCGGCACGGCCAGACCCCGTCGAACGTGCTCGGGCTCCTCGACACCGGTGCGCCTGGCCCGGGGCTGACGGACCTCGGGCACCAGCAGGCTGCCGCGCTCGTGCCGCAGCTGGCCGACCGCGAGATCGACGAGATCTTCGTGAGCACGCTCATCCGCACGCACGAGACCGCCGCGCCACTCGCCGCGGATCGCGGCATCTCCCCCGTGCCGCTGGACGGGATCCACGAGGTGGAAGCCGGTGAGCTCGAGATGCTCTCCGATGAGGACTCCGTGCGCCGCTACATGCGCACGGCGTTCGCATGGGGATCGGGCGATCTCGCGGCGCGGATGCCGGGCGGCCCTGACGGCCATGAGTTCTTCGCCAGGTTCGACGCCGACATCGCGCGCGCGGCGGAGGCCGGCGACCATCCGGTCGTGGTGAGCCACGGCGCCGCGATCCGCATCTGGGTGGCCGGTCGGGCCCGCAACATCGAGCCCTCGTTCACGGCGTTCCACCACATGCCCAATACGGGTGTCGCGACGCTCGAAGGCTCTCCGGAAGATGGCTGGCGGCTGCTCACGTGGCCCGATGCAGACATCCCCGCCGCGCGCTGATCGCCGCACGTAGACTCGCACCATGGCAGCGAAGGCATTCGACCGCGAGCCCGACCGCTACGTGCTGAGGATCGACGGCGAGATCATCGCGACCGCGGACTACTCGGTGTCCGGCGACGTCGTCGCGATCACGCGGGTCTTCACCCGCCCTACGCACCGAGGCCAGGGAATAGCCGCGGAGATCACGCAGTTCGCGGTCGAAGACATCGCACGCGACCCTGCGAAGCGCATCCAGCCCGTGTGCTGGTACGCCGCGCAGTGGTTCGACAACCATCCAGAGCGAAAGGAACTGCTGGCATGAGCAGGATCGGCATCATCGGAGGCACCGGATACGCGGGCGGCGCGATCGCCAGGGAGGCGCTCTCGCGGGGCCACGAGGTGATCATCGTCGCGCGCCACGAGCCCACGGAGCTGCCGGACGGAGCGGAGTTCCGCGCGGGATCGATCCACGACGCCGCGGTCGTCGACTCGCTCGCCGCCGATGTCGAGACGCTCGTCGTCGCACTTCCGCACCGCGAGATCGACGGCAAGAAGCTCGCAGATGCGCTGCCCTCGCTCCTGAATGCCTCCCGGGCGTCCTCCGCCCGACTGGGTTTCGTCGGCGGCGCCGGCAGCTCGCTCGTCGCGCCGGGTGGTCCTCGCGTCGTCGACGGCGACTTCCCGGATGCATGGAAGCCGGAGGCGCTCGCCGCGGCAGCGCTCCTCGAGGATCTTCGCGCGAGCGAGGGCGCCTCCTGGTTCGTGCTCTCCCCTGCGGCCGGATTCGGCTCCTTCGCTCCGGGTGAGCGCACCGGCCAGTACCGCAAGGGCGGGGACGTGCTCGTCGCGGCCGAGGATGGCACCTCGTACATCTCGGGTGCCGATTACGCGATCGCGTTCGTCGACGAGATCGAGTCCAAGTCGCTCGCGAACGCCCGAACGACGGTCGGATACTGAGGCATGGGAGATCCGGTACTTCCAGAGCGTGCCCGCGTCGTCGCTGATGCACTGACCGCCCTCGGCGCTGCTGGCGCGCCCGTTGTGCTGAGCGACTCGGCCCGCACCGCCGCGGAAGCGGCCGCGGCCCTGGGGTGCGAAGTGGGCGCGATCGCGAACTCGCTCGTCTTCATGGCCGACGGTGCGCCGCTGCTCGTCATGACGAGCGGTGCCCACCGTGTCGACACGGAGGCGCTCGCCGCTCGGATCGGCAAGTCGGCGATCGTGCGCGCGAAGCCCGATCAGGTCAAGGAAGCCACGGGACAGGTGATCGGCGGGGTCGCGCCGGTCGGGCACCCGAGCCAGCTCGAGACGATGATCGACGAGTCGCTCGCGACCTACCCGGAGATCTGGGCGGCAGCGGGCACCCCGCACACGGTGTTCCCCACGTCGTTCGAGGAGCTCGTGCGGATCACGCACGGGAGGGTCGTCAAGGTCGACTGAGCCATGCCTCGCGGGCGCGGCTCAGCAGGCGGTCGCCCGCCGAGCGTCAGACCTGCTCCGTGGTGAACCAGGCGGGGTTGAGGACGAGCTTCACATCGTCCCGTGCGCTCGCCCCGATCGCCTGCTTCACTCGCGCGCGCGCTGGCTCGTTCTGGACGGCGATGAACTGAATCGCATCGGGGTCGTCGAGCGAGGAGACGATGACGGCGAGCTCCGCGGGTCGCTCGACCTCGGTGGATACGGGCCAGAGGATGGAGTCGATCGCCCCGATCCCGATCGTGTCCCGCCATCCGAGCTCGTCGGTGAGCGGACCCGCTCCGAGCAGCTCGTTGAGGTCGTCGATCCTGACCACGAGGTGGAGCCGCTGGAGCGGAGTCGAAACGCGCACAGCGGGCGCGGCGCTCGTCGACGTCGCGGGGGTGCGACGGAGCGAGGGTGTGCGCGTCGCAGTGCGGCGCACCGTAGGACGTGGCACTTCAGGGCTCTGACGTGGGGTGCAGATGTCGCATGCGACGGGGTCGAGACCATGAATGCATTCCGCCATGTGTCCATTGTCGTGCCTCGAGCGCGTCAGGTGGTTGGCAGTTCACGGTGAACGGTCGGCGGGCAGTGCTAGCCCTCCTGCCGCATGACGGAAAACCACCAGGTCCGTGCGTGTAACACTGGAAGCCATGCGCAGTGCCCCCGCCGCCGCCCCGTCCCCCGCACCCGTCAATCCGCGCAGCCGCGTGGTCGTGGCCAGTCTCATCGGCACGACGATCGAGTTCTACGACTTCTACGTCTACGCGACCGCCGCCGTGCTGGTGTTCCCGCATCTCTTCTTCCCCACCGGCGACGAGACGGTGGCGCTGCTCGCGTCATTCGCGGTGTTCGGTGCCGCGATGGTCGCGCGCCCGCTCGGTGCCGTCTTCTTCGGCCACCTGGGCGACAAGCGCGGGCGCAAGGCCACGCTCGTCGGCGCGCTCCTGACGATGGGCATCGCCACCTTCCTGATCGGTGTGCTGCCGACTTACTCGCTCGTGGGCTGGTTCGCCCCCCTCCTCCTGGTCCTGCTGCGGCTCGCCCAGGGCTTCGCGCTCGGCGGCGAGTGGTCCGGCGCGGCGCTCGTCGCGACAGAGAACGCCCCAGCCGGGAAGCGGGCGTGGTACGGCACCTTCCCGCAGCTCGGCGCGCCGATCGGGTTCATCATCGCGAACGGGCTGTTCCTCGTGATCGCCGCGGTGCTGCCGTCATCCGACCCGAGCCTTCCATCACAGGCATTCCTCGAATGGGGCTGGCGCATCCCGTTCCTGTTCTCCGCGGTGATGGTGGCGGTAGGACTCTGGGTCCGACTGCGTCTGGTCGAGTCCGCGGTGTTCACGCGGGCGTCGAGCGCCGGGCGTCTTGCCCGCGTTCCGCTCGCCGCGGTGATCCGCACGCACTGGCGCGAGCTCATCCTCGGCACCTTCTACATGCTCGCGACGTACGTGCTGTTCTATCTCATGACGACGTTCTCGCTGAGCTTCGGACGAGCCGCGACCGACGCCAGCGTGCCCGGACTCGGGTACGACTACACGACATTCGTGCTCCTCATGATCTTCGGCGTCGTGTTCTTCGGCGTGTTCACGCTCGTCTCCGGGCCGCTCGCCGATCGGTTCGGCCGCAGGCCCACCCTCATCGTCGTGACCGCCGCGATCCTCGTCTTCGGGCTCCTGTGGGTGCCCCTGCTGTCTCTCGGGTCCGCCGGCGTCGTGGTGTGGCTCGTCATCGGATTCACGCTCATGGGCTTGACCTTCGGGCCGATGGGTGCGCTCCTCCCCGAGCTCTTCCCGACCGCCCTTCGCTACACCGGTTCTGGCGTCGCGTACAACGTCTCGTCGATCCTCGGCGCGGCCGTCGCCCCCTTCGTCGCCGTCTGGCTGTGGTCGATCGGCGAGGGCAGCCCCGTGTGGGTCGGCGTCTATCTGGCCGTGATGTCGGCCCTCACCCTCATCTCGCTGCTCATCGGACGCGAGACGAAGGATGTCGAACTGGACGACGCCGACGTGCCACCGACCCTCCCCTGACGAAGGCTATGGCGCCACTCGCCAGGTGCGAGCGAGTGCGGTCGCTCGGTCGCCCGGACCGGTCGCCGCCTAGCGTCCGCTCCACCGCTCGGGGCCCGTCGGGCGAATGAGACTGGCCGGTCGAAGCGCAGCCTTGCCGAACCTCGATCTCGCCTCGTCGACGACCGCCTCCGCCGCTCTCCAGTCGCCGTCGTCATCCCACAGCGTCTGGCTCGTCGTTTCGCGCGCGGACAGGTCCTCCGCTCGCACGCCGAGGAGTCGCACGGGACTCGGGAGCGGCGCGAGCGCGTCGAGCAGCGCCGCGGCATTCGCGTAGATCTCCCTCGCGACATCCGTGGGCGCGGGCAGCGTCCGGGATCTCGAGATCGTCGTGAAGTCGCGCCAGCGCAGCTTCACCGAGATCGTGCGACCGAGCATGTCGGCTGAGCGCAGCCGGCGTGCGACATCGCCACTGAGCTGGAGCAGGGTGCGCTTGAGCTCATCGACTGAATCGATGTCGTGACCGAATGTCATCTCGTGGCCGATCGACTTCTCGGCGCGCTCTGACACGACAGGGCGCGGATCGACCCCATTCGCCAGAGCGATGAATCGCTCGGCGCCCGCCTCGCCGATCACTCGACGGAGCACGGCAGGCGGCGTCGTCGCCACATCGCCGATCGTGCGGATGCCGCGGGCGATGAGGCGCCCCTCGGTCTTGGGACCGACGCCCCACAGACCGGCGACCGGGAGCGCGTGCAGAAACGACCTCGTCTCGGCGACGGGCACGACGAGCAGGCCATCGGGCTTCGACCGCGACGATGCGAGCTTCGCGACGAACTTGGAACCGGCGACGCCGACGGAGACGACGAGTCCAGTCTGCGCGTGGACACGCTCGCGGAGCAGCTCGGCGGCGCGTTTCGGCGAGCCGATGGCCTTAGCCGCCCCTGAGACGTCGAGGAAGCCCTCGTCGAGCCCGACCGACTCGACGCGGGGTGTGATCGTCCGGCAGATGTCGAAGAACTCGCGCGAGTAGTGCCGGTACCGCTCGAAATGCGGCTCGAGGATCACCGCTTGCGGACAGCGGCGCATCGCGACGGCCATGGGCATCGCGGAGTTCACCCCGAATCTCCTCGCCTCGTAGGTCGCCGCGGTGACGACGGAACGCGGGGAATCGTGGCCGACGATCACGGGCTTGCCACGCAGCTCGGGTCGCTCGAGCAGCTCGACCGAGGCGAAGAATGCATCAAGATCGGCGTGCAGGATGGTCGCGCCCGTGTCATCGGCGTCGGGCGCGCTCACGATGCGCCCCGACCCGTCCTGCTTGCTCACGGCATCGATCGTCCCAGCAACGCCTGACATGTCGGTGGATACTTGGGGTATGTCGACTCAGCACCCGTGGCGTCGGTATGTCGCGATTGGGGATTCGTTCACCGAGGGGATCGGGGATCCACTGCCGGGCGAGACCGAGGGACATCGCGGCTGGGCCGACCGCGTCGCCGAGGTGCTCGCCGAGCAGGCACCGGACTTCGCGTATGCGAACCTCGCGATCCGCGGCAGGCTCCTCCAGGGCATCTGGGATGAGCAAGTGCCAGCGGCGCTCGAACTGCACCCCGATCTCATCAGCGTGTCCGCCGGCGGCAATGACATGCTGCGCCCCGGCAGCGACCCCGATGAGGTCGCCTCGCGCCTCGACACGATGATCGGCCAGCTTCGGACCGATGGCGCGACCGTCTTCGTCTTCACCGGGCCCGATATCGGCATGACGCCCGTCATGCGGGCCATCCGCGGCAAGGTCGCGATCTTCAACGAGAATGTCCACGCCCTGGCTCTCAAGCATGACGCGCTCGTGGTCAACATGTGGGCGCTTCGCGAACTCGCGGACCCGCGGATGTGGGCCGAGGATCGACTCCACTTCTCCCCGCTCGGTCATCACACGATCGCGCGGGCGGTCCTCCACGTGCTCAACGTTCCGAACTCGCTCGAGCCCTTCACTCCGGAGCCGCTCCCGCACCAGTCATGGCGCAAGGCGCGTGCGGACGATCTCGTGTGGACGCGCGAGCACTTCGTCCCATGGGTCGTCCGCCGCATCACCGGCAGATCCTCCGGTGACGGGGTCCATGCGAAGCGCCCTACGCTCACGCCCCTCGACTGAGCCTTGGGACGCATCGCCGTGCCAGCAGGGCGCGGTCAGCGTCCCGGGTTCGCGAACCGCCAGCCAGGCCCGGGATCGGTGATCGGACCGTCAAGGATGATGTCCACCGTCACGTGATCGCGCGGGGTCGAGATGGTGGCAACACCCACGACGTCCCCAGCCTCAGCGGTCGTGACGTCGTCGACCGCCACATCGAGGATCGGACGCTCGTCGCCCCACACGAGGACCGTCGCGCCCTCCGCCGAGATACCGGTCGCATTCTGGTCCCACCTCGCGCTGTACGTCGCGAGTTCCTCGCCTTCGGCGAGCACAGGCACCTCGTGGAATCCCGCACGCACGCTGTCGATGAGCGCGAGCACCGCGCCGTCCACCGCAGCACGATCCGGCCCGCCAAGCACCGCCCCGATGACCGTCACGGATTCGGCACCGACCACGATGTCGGTCGAGAAGAGCAGGCAGGCGCCCGCCTCCGGCGTCGTGCCGGTCTTGATGCCATCGACGCCGTCGATCCCGAGGAGCGTGTTGGTCGTGTCGATGGGACCGACGCCGGGGATGTCAGCAGTCGGCTGGCGGACGATCTCGGCGATGGCCGGCTGCGACAGCGCGAGCGCGCCGAGCTTGAGCAGATCGGCGATCGTCGAGGCGTTGCCGGTGTGCGAGCCGGTCGGCTCGGTGATCGTCGTGGCAGTGAGGCCGTTCACGGTCAGCCAATCACGCGCGGCGGCCAGGAAGGCCTCCTCATCGCCGTACGCCCAGTCGGCGAGCGTGCGGGCGTAGTTGCCGCCCGAGCGGAGGAGCATCGCCTCGAGGACGTCCCGCTCGGTGACGATCTGCCCAGCGAATGCGGGCACACGGCTCTCGGCATTCGCCTCGGCCTCGGCGTAGTACTGCTCATCGGTCGGCGTGAGCTCGATCGACGGCCCGTCCTCCCCTGCCCCGAGCGGAAGCGCCTCGAGTGCGACGAGCGCCGTGACGATCTTCGTGATGGAGGCCATCGGTCTGGGCACATCGTCGCCCGCGATCATCAAGGGCTCTGCCCAGCCGCTCGCCGCGATGCCGGAGGCGCCCCAGTCGGGCGTCACGACCTCGGCGGGTGCGCCTGCCGCGATGCTCGGCTCGATGATGCTCGCCGCGGCCGCAGGCAGCGGCTGCAGGAGCGCCACGCCCGCATAGGTGAGTCCCCCACTCACACCGAGCACGATGAGTGCGCCCGCGGCGGCGGCGATCCGGCGCCTGCGATAGACCTCCGCTGAATGTCTCGCCATCAGCTCTCGACCGCCCGTGCCGGCCGGCGGAGGGCGTGCAGCGCCACGGCCGCCGCTGCTGCGACATTCAGTGAATCGACCCCGCCCGCCATGTCGATTCGGACGATCGAGTCTGCGGCGGCGAGCGCACGGCGCGTGAGCCCATCGCCCTCCGTCCCAAGCACGAGCGCGACGCGCTCGGGACGGCTCGCTGCGAAGTCGTCGAGCTCGACGGCGTCGTCTGCCAGCGCGAGCGCTGCGACGTGGAAGCCGGCAGCCTTGAGCACCGCCAGGTCGGCGGGCCACGCGAGCCGCGTCCATGGCACCTGGAACACCGTGCCCATGCTCACTCGCACGGAACGTCGGTAGAGCGGGTCGGCGCACCTCGGAGTCACGAGGACCGCGTCGGCGCTCAACGCTGCGACCGAGCGGAAGATCGCCCCGACATTCGTGTGCTCGACGATGTCCTCGAGCACGACGATCGTCCGCGCATCTCGGATCACGTCAGCGACGGAGGGCAGCTCGGGCCGATGCATCGAGGCGAGGATGCCGCGGTGGACGTCGAATCCCGTGATCGACTCGAGCGCCTCGGCGTCGCCCACGAAGACCGTCGTCTCGCGAGTGCCGAGCACCTCGAGCACCTCGTCGAGATGCTTCTCGAGCACGAGCACCGAGCGCGGATCGTGGCCAGCGGAGAGGGCTCTGCGGAGCACCTTGCTCGACTCGGCGAGATAGAGACCTCCAGCCGGTTCGAGCTTGCGGCGGAGCGCGACGTCGGTGAGGTGGGTGTAGTCCCGCAGCCGTTCGTCGTCATCCAGCTCGACAATGCGGCGCACGTGGGGCATCCCGTAACACTACGGAAAACTCCGCTCCGTACGCTGAGCGCCAGGAGGGAGCCCACGTGACGATCACGACGACCGCAAGTCCGCTCGATGCGGCGGTCGATGTCCTGCGCGGGCGCCGTATCGCGATCCTGACCGGCGCGGGGATCTCCACCGATTCCGGCATCCCCGACTACCGCGGGCGCGGCACTCCCGTGCGCACCCCCATGTCGTTCCAGGAGTTCCGCTCGAGCGAGCGGTTCCGCAAGCGCTACTGGGCAGGCTCGCATCTCGGGTGGCGTCGGTTCCACAGCGCGAGACCGAATGCCGGACATCTCGCGATCACCGACCTCGAGACGGCTGGCCTCACCCCTGGTGTCATCACGCAGAATGTGGACGACCTCCACCTCCGCGCCGGCACCCGCCACGTCGTAGACCTCCACGGCTCGATGCACACCGTCTCCTGCCTCAGCTGCAAGCAGACCTTCGCACGCGAGGCGATCGCGGAGCGGCTCACCGCGGCGAACCCATGGCTGGAGACCGACGAGATCGCCGAGCTCTCCCCCGACGGCGATGTCGCCATCGCGCAGTTCGACGAGATGATCGTCCCGGCGTGCTCCGTGTGCGGCGGGGTGCTGAAGCCCGATGTCGTCTTCTTCGGGGAGTTCGTGCCGGTGCAGAAGTTCAACGAGGCATCCGCACTCGCCAGAGGCGCCGACGCGCTCCTCGTCGCGGGGTCGTCCCTCGTCGTGAACTCCGGCATCCGCATCGTCGAGATCGCCCGCCGGCGACGCATGCCGATCGTCGTCATCAACCGCGGCCAGACCAAGGTCGATGCCCGTGCGACGGTGAAGATCGAGGCGGGGACCTCAGAGGCCCTCACCCTCCTGCGCGACCGCCTCCTCGACTGAGGCGGCCGCTTCAGCCCAGACCTCAGGCCTTGGGCGCGCGCACGGCTCGCCACACGAGCTGTGCCGACACGATGAGCAGGAAGATGCCGAACAGGATCGAGCCCGCCCGCGGGTCGATCCACACCGCGCACAGGCTGCCGAGGACGGATGTCACCGCGCCGGCCACCCCGATCGTGAGGCCGGCCTTGAGGTCGGCGTTGCGGCGTCGCAGGTTCTGCACCGACGTCGACACCGCATTGGGCAGCATCGCGACGAGCGAGGCACCCTTGGCGATGAGATCCCCCGTCCCGAAGAAGACGATGAGCGACGGCACGAGGATGACGCCGCCGCCGACTCCGACGAGCCCCGACAGAATGCCCGCCCCGACGCCGAACGCGAGGAGCACGAAGTACTCCCACACCTGGAGGGCATCCGGAATCCCGCGCGGCGGGTCCGCGAAGAACATGCGGATCGCGACGGCCACGATCACGACGATGAAGATCCACGTGATCACCTTCGTGTGAAGGCGGTGCAGCAGCCAGCTGCCGAGCGCACCGCCCGCCACCATGCCGACGGCGAGGCAGCCGCCGATGAGCCAGTCGACATTCCCCTGGATCAGGTAGCTGATGACGCCGACGAGTGAGATCGGAGCGATCGCGACCATCGACGTGCCCGTCGCGAGCTTCTGCGGGAAGCCGAGGATGAGCACGAGCGCTGGGACGATGAGGATGCCGCCACCCACGCCGAACAGCCCGGAGAGGAAGCCCGCACCGAGCCCGATGGCGGCGAGCGCGACGATACGGGCGGCCGGATTCACCTCAGAAGGTTACGTGATGCGGCGCTCCGCTCCGGTGAGCCTGCAACAGGGGTCGACAGGGGTGGGTTAGGGTGGTCGCGCCATGCCGCCCTTGACGATCCTGCTCGGTTGCGACACGTTCCACCCCAACGTCAACGGGGCCGCGCGATTCGCTGAGCGTCTTGCCGCCGGTCTCATCGATCGGGGACATGACGTGCACATCGTCGCGCCCGCGGTAGCCCGCGGCAGGCACGGGACCTTCACGGAGGTCATCGAGGGTCGCGAGATGACGGTCCACCGCTGGCCGAGCGCGAGCTGGCCCGCCCTGAAGTGGGTGCGCTTCACCTGGCCGTGGCGCGCCAGGAAGCTCGCGCCGCGCGTGCTCGAAGAGATCAAGCCCGATGTGGTCCACGTGCAGTCGCACATCATGGGCGGCAGATACCTCATCCGCGCGGCGCACGCGAAGGGCATCCGTCTCGTCGCGACGAACCACACCATGCCGGAGAACATCGCCGAGCACACCGGGCTCCCGCGCTCGCTCAACGCGGCATTCATCAACTGGGGCTGGAAGGACGCCGACCGCCTCCTCATGAAGGTCCAGCGCGTCACCACGCCCACGGCGAATGCCGCCCGCTACCTCGAGGAGCACACCTCGCTCACCGACGTGCTCCCGGTGTCGAACGGCATCGCGGCCTCGCACTACTCCCCTGATCTCACGCCGCGCAGCGAGCACCGCATCATCTTCGTCGGGCGACTCGAGCGGGAGAAGGAGGTCGACGTCCTCATCAAGGCGATCGCGCTCCTCCCCGAGGATCTGGATGTCCACTTCGACCTCGTCGGCGCCGGCATCGAGATGGCGCACCTCAAGGACGTCGCAGCGAAGCACGGCGTCCAGGACCGAGTGGTCTTCCACGGTGCGATCGACGATGAGACGCTCCGGGGGCTCTACTCACGGGCGAGCCTCTTCGCCATCGCCTCGATCGCCGAACTCCAGTCGATCGCCACGATGGAGGCCATGGCCTCTGCACTGCCGGTCGTCGCCGCGAACGCCATGGCGCTCCCCCACCTCGTGGACGACGGTGTGAACGGCTACCTCTTCGAGCCGGGCGACGAGCACCAGGCCGCCGATCGCATCGAGCGCGTCCTGCGCCTCAGCCACGAGGATCGAGTGGCGATGCAGAAGGCCTCGCTCGCCGGAGTCGCGGTGCACTCGCTCGAGCACACGCTCGACGTCTTCGAGGCGCTCTACCGCGATGAGCCCGTGCCGGTCGATCCTGCGAGCAGGAACTCCAGCAGGCCCGCGGCCGACACCGACCAGTCGTAGCGGCGAGACCAGCGCTCGCCCTCGACCGACCGGGTCGACCACAGCTCGTCGTCGGCGAGACGCTCGATCGCCCTCGCGATGTCGGCAGGGTCCTCCGGGGCGAAGTACTCCGCGTAGGCTCCCGCGACCTCATGGAAGATCGGAATGTCCGAGATCGCGATCGGCGTGCCCGCCGCGAGAGCCTCGGCGACCGGGAGGCCGAACCCCTCCTCGCGCGACGCGGTCGCGAAGACGCGAGCGCTCGCCAGCGCTGCCGCGTACTCCGCGTCGCTCGCCCCGCCCATGAAGTCGAGAGTTCCCTCCGGTGCGAGTGACGTGAGCGCCCTGCGCGTGTCCTCGCTCGCCGCTGAGAGCAATCGCAGTCGCCAGCCCGGCAGGTGGTGGAGCGCTCGAGCCAGCGCCTCGACGTTCTTGTACGGCATGTAGGAGCCCGCGTACAGAATGTCGCGGCTTTCGGGGGGTGTCCTGCGCGGCGGCTCCGCAGGGTGCTCGACCCCGTTCAGCACGACGCGCACCGGCCTCGCTGTCATGCGATGCTCGGCCATGAGCCGAGCGGTCGTCTCCGAGACGGTCACGTGAGCGTCGGAACCGCGAAGCAGCCACCGCTGGAAGATGGTCGTCGTGTGGTAGATCCGCCATGCAAGGCGCACGAACCACGGCAGGTCCCGTGGCGGGCGCGGATGCGAGTAGTAGATGAGGTCGTGGACCGTCGTCACGAGCCGGAAGCGTCGCCCGAGTCCCCCGATCGTCTGCATGGGGCTGAAGACGATGTCGGGCTCGAGCGCATTGAGTGCACGGAGCGAGATGAGCGGCTCGAGTGCCGACGTCGGCGAAGGGCCGAGCACCCACGGGAGCTCGGGCAGCATCTCGAGCTGCCGCTCATCCGAGATGAGCATGACGACGGGATGGAGCCGGCCGAGCTCGGTCACGATGCCGGCCGTGAAGCGGCTGATGCCGTCGTGTCGTCCGATCCTCGTGTAGCGGCAGTCGACGAGGATTCGCGTCGCTCCAGGTGCCCAGCCGATCGCGCTCATGCGGGCACCATCATGAATGCACGGATCGCCTCAGCAGCCTCCGCGGCACGCTCGTAGTGGATGAGGTGACCGACGCCTTCGAGGACGATCGGCGAGGCATTCGGGATCCGCTCGGCGAGCGCGAGCGAGTCGCCGAGCGAGGTGATCTGGTCCTGCGCCGCGATCACGAGGAGCGTCGGCATCGTGAATCCGCGCACGTGATTCGAGACATCGTCGCTGATCGAGGCCTGGAAGCCCTCGAGGACCGAATCGCGCGTGGCGAAGCCGGAGAAGTAGCGGTCGTGCTCCTCATGGATCCACCGGCGCAGCTCGCGATCCTTCGTCTTCACCATCGCGATCGACATGACCCGGACGATGAGGGGCGCGCTGAGGAGCGCACGGCCCGCACGCTCAGGGAGGGCGGCGGCGAGTCGGTAGTAGCCGAGGGTGGCCAGGCTCCCCACGGCCTTCGGCCCCTTGAGCGCCGGTGCCGCGATCGGATTGACGAGGATCGTGCGCTCAGGGGTGAGACCGCGTTCGAGCGCCGCTGAGACGACGATCGAGCCGAAGGAGTGCCCGAGCACGGTGTAAGGGCCGTGCGTCACAGCGGACACGAACTCGATCAGCCAGTCCGCGTACGCCGTGATGGTGTGCGGACGCGGGAGCGGCCCAGACCGTCCGAAACCCGGAAGATCGGGTGAGATGATGCGAAATTCGGGCAGCAGCGCGGCGATCCGCGCCAGGCCGTGATGGTCGCCTCGGAACCCATGGACGAGCACGAGCGTCGGCGCGTCTGCAGGTCCGGTCTCTTCCCACCAGGTCGACGCGCCGGCGATTGTCCCAACGCGCTCAGCCACGACCCCAAAGTCTACGGACTCGCGCCGTAGGCTCCCCGTATGACGCTGTTCACCGCGCCGATCCAGCTGCCGGGTCTCCACCTCGACGCGCAGTGGTATCGCAAGGCGATCTTCTACGAAGTCCTCGTGCGCGCGTTCGCCGACTCGAATGGCGACGGGACTGGGGACCTCAAGGGACTCATCGGCAAGCTCGACTACCTCCAGTGGCTCGGCATCGACGCCATCTGGGTTCCGCCGTTCTACACCTCGCCGCTTCGGGACGGTGGCTACGACGTCGCCGACTTCCGAAACGTCCTCCCAGAGTTCGGCACGCTCGACGATGCACGAGAGCTCATCAAGGCAGCTCATGAGCGCGGCATGCGCATCGTCCTCGACCTTCCGCTCAACCACACGAGCGACCAGCACCCCTGGTTCGAGGCGTCGAGGTCGGATCCCGACGGTCCATACGGCGATTGGTACGTCTGGCGCGACACCGACTCGGGCTACCCGAACACGCGCATCATCTTCACCGACACAGAGACCTCGAACTGGGCCTTCGATCCCGTGCGGCGGCAGTTCTACTTCCACCGCTTCTTCTCCCACCAGCCCGATCTCAACTACGAGAACCCTGCGGTCCGCGCCGAGATCCTCGACACGATGCGCTTCTGGTTCGACATGGGCGTGGATGGGCTGAGGCTCGATGCGATCCCGTATCTCTTCGAGTCCGAGGAAGGCACCGGCGAAGGCGAGCCGCCGACCCATGAGTTCCTCCGCGAGGTGCGCGCGATGGTCGATCGCGAGTACCCCGGACGGATGCTCCTCGCCGAGGCGAATGCGTGGCCCAAGGAGGTGGCGCAGTACTTCGGCACCGAGGAGGAGCCCCAGTGCCACATGGCCTTCGACTTCCCGGTCATGCCAAGGATCTTCTACTCGCTGCGCTCGCAGGACGCCTCGGAGATCGTGCGGGTGCTCGCGGAGCACACCGACGTGCCCTCGGGTGCCGCGTGGGGGGTGTTCCTCCGCAACCACGATGAGCTCACGCTCGAGATGGTCACGGAGGAGTATCGGCAGGCGATGTACGGCTGGTACGCCTACGACCCGCGAATGCGCGTCAATGTGGGCATCCGCCGTCGACTCGCGCCCCTCGTGGACAACTCGCGCACTGAGCAGGAGCTGACCTACGCGCTCCTCCTCTCACTCGCGGGCAGTCCGTTCCTCTACTACGGCGACGAGATCGGCATGGGCGACAACATCTGGCTCGACGACCGCGACGCCTCGCGAACGCCCATGCAGTGGTCCCCTGACCGCAATGCCGGCTTCTCGACGGCTGACCCCGGCAAGCTCTATCTCCCGGTCGTCCAGTCGCTCGTCTACCACTACCAGCACGTGAATGTCGAAGCGCAGCTCGCCCAGTCCCGTTCCTTCCTGCGGTGGGTGCGCGGCGCGATCCACGTGCGCAAGGCCCATCCTGCCCTCGCGCTCGGCACGCTTCGCATCCTCAAGACCTCACACGCTTCAGTCCTCGCCTTCGTCCGCGAGTACGAGGGTGAGGGCACAGCGTTCGGTGCGGGTGCGGATTCGATGCTGTGCGTGTTCTCGTTCGCGCATTCGCCGGTCGCCGCGACCATCACGGTCGAGGGGTTCGAGGGCGCGGAGCTCACCGATGTCTTCGGCGGCTCGAAGTTCCCCACGATCGGCGCCGATGGCTCGCTCGATCTCTCGCTCGGCCCGCAGGGGTTCTACTGGCTCCGGCCGTCCTGAGCCGGCCTCGCCGATGGCGCGAGAGTGTCGCAGGTGCGCCATAGGCTCCAGATATGACCTGGTACGAGTCCCTTGCCGCGTTCGATGTCGAGACGACCGGGGTGGATGTCAGGTCGGCGCGCATCGTGTCGGCGTGTCTCGTCATGGTCGACGCCTCCGGCTCGGTGATCTCCCGCCGCGACTGGCTCATCGATCCCGGTGTGCCGATCCCGCCGCAGGTGTCGGCGATCCACGGCATCACGGATGAGCGCGCGCGATCCGAGGGCATGCCCGCAGCCCAAGCGATTGCGGACATCGCGGGATCGATCCGTGGGATCTTCGACGCGGGGATCGGCCTCACCGTCTACAACGCGCCGTTCGATCTGAGTCTCCTGACCGCCGAGGCCGGGCGATACGGCGTCCCATGGTCCACTCGGATGGCTCCGGTCGTCGACCCCATCATCATCGACAAGCAGGTCGATCGGTACCGCCGCGGGAAGCGGACGCTCTCGCTCACCGCAGCGCATTACGGCGTCACGCTGGACGAGGCGCACAATGCGGGCGCGGATGCGATCGCCGCCGCGCTCGTCGCGCAGCGGATCGGGGCCATGTACGCCGAAAAGCTCCCCGACACCGTCGGGGAGCTTCACGAGGCGCAGATCGGCTGGGCTGCTGAGCAGCGAGCCGACTTCGAGCGCTACATGCGGGAGAAGCTCGGTCGGGCATTCGTCTCCGACCGGACTCCCTGGCCCGGGGGCTGAGGCCGTCAGGCCTTCGAGCCGCCGAAGCCCTTGAAGCGCTGGTTGAACTTCTCGACGCGACCGGCCGAGTCCATGATGCGCTGCTTGCCCGTGTAGAACGGGTGCGATTCGCTCGAGATCTCGACGTCGATCACGGGGTACGAGTTGCCGTCCTCCCACTCGATCGTCTTCTCGCTCGTGAGCGTGGAGCGCGTGAGGAACGTCGCGCCGCTGGCGAGGTCGCGGAAGACGACGGGTGCGTACTCGGGGTGGATAGCGGACTTCATGGCGTGGACTCCTGAATAGTGGAAGCTTGCGGCGCTGGGCCGACTGGCAAGTCTACCAGGACTCAGGCACCGCGCGCCGCGTAGCGGTCGTCGCTCTTCGTGACGGCGAGCGAACGGCCGAATGTCTCGCTCAGCCGCTCCGACGTGATCACGTCGTCGATCGCACCTGCCGCGACCGGAAGCGCCTCACGCAGGAGCAGTGCCCTGTTGAAGCCCTTCGGGATCTCCTCGACGTGGTGGGTCACCATGACGATCGCGGGCGACGAGGGCGACTGCGCAAAGCCTCCGAGCAGCTCCATGAGCTCCTCGCGCGCACCCAGGTCGAGGCTCGCGGCGGGCTCATCGAGGAGCAGAACTTCGGGGTCGGTCATGGTGGCGCGCGCGATCTGGACGCGCTTCTGCTCGCCATCGCTCAGTGTGCCGAAGCGGCGCTCCTCGAGGTGGCTGAGGTTCCACTCGCGGAGCACACGGCGGGCACGCCGCTCGTCGATCGCCTCGTACTGCTCGTTCCAGCGGCCGGCGACGGAGTAGGCGGCCGTCATGACCGCGTCGAGCACCGTCTCGTCCGCAGGGATGAGCCTCGCCATCGCGGTCGAGGCGATTCCGATGCGCGGGCGGAGCTCGAAGACGTCGACGCGGCCCACGAGCTCGCCGAGGACGCGGACCTGCCCCTTCGACGCGTGCATGAGCGTCGCGGCGAGCTGCAGCAGTGTCGTCTTCCCCGCGCCATTCGGCCCGAGGATGACCCAGCGATCGGCCGAGTCCACGCTCCAATCGAGCGGACCGAGGATGCTTCGCTGGTCTCTGACGACCTCGACGGCGTCGAACTGGAGGACATTCACCACGTCTACCAGCCTACGCAGGCGAGGTGGTCCGAGCGCCCACCGGCGCGCGGCTCAGGGCATGCCGGTCGCGATCACGCGCTCGTACAGCGCCTTCGTGGTCTCGGCGATCGAGTCCCACGAGAACTCGGTCCGCGCTCGCTCGCGACCCGCCCTCCCCCAGCGTGCCGCCTGCTCCGGGTCCGCGACGGTCTCGATGATCGCGGCAGCGAGATCTGCGACGAATCGCTCGGGATCCCGCGGTGTGCCCGTGCCGTCCTGGACCTGATCGATAGGGACGAGACGCCCAGTCACGCCATCCTCTACGACCTCGGGGATCCCGCCGGTCGCGGTGCCGACGACCGCCGTCTCGCACGCCATCGCCTCGAGGTTCACGATTCCGAGCGGCTCATAGACCGAGGGGCAGATGAATGCCGTGGCGTGCGTGAGGATGACGCGGAGCGCATCGATCGGCAGGTGCTCTTCGATCCATACGACTCCGGAACGCTCTTCGCGCAGGGCGGCGACGCCCGCCTCGACCTCCTCGAGGATCTCGCGCGTATCGGGCGCTCCCGCACACAGCACGACCTGGACCTCCGGCGGAAGCAGCCGGGCGGCCGCCAGCAGGTACGGCAGGCCCTTCTGCCGAGTGATCCGCCCGACGAAGACGATCGACGGGCGAGCAGGATCGACCCCGAGCTCGACGAGCGTCTCCTCATCGACGAGCGGCGCCCATCGGCGCAGGTCGATCCCGTTGCGGATGACGGCAACCCGTGTCGCATCGAGGCGAGGGTACGAGCGGAGGATGTCCGCCCGCATGCCGTCGCTCACCGCGATGATGGCATCCGCGGTCTCGAATGCCTCGCGTTCGATCCAGCTCGAGACTCGGTAGCCACCGCCGAGCTGCTCTGCCTTCCACGGTCGGAGCGGTTCGAGGCTGTGCGCGGTCGCGACGTGCGGGACGTCGTGGAGGAGCTTCGCGATGCGGCCGGCGCCGTTGGCGTACCAGGTGTGGGAATGCACGAGGTCGGCACCGCCCACCTCATCGGCGATCTGCAGATCGACGCCGAGCGTCTGGAGCGAAGGGTTCGCGGCGGCGAGCGTCGATGGCACCGCGTATGACGTGACGTCGGGCTCATCCCGGTCCGCACCGAAGGCGCGGACGCGCACATCGATCGAGCGACGAAGCGCCCGCACGAGCTCGGCGACGTGGACGCCCGCGCCCCCGTAGATCTCGGGCGGATACTCCTTCGTGATGAGGTCGACACGCACGGTCGTGAGCCTATCCCCGACCACTACGCTGAGGGTCATGCGCTCGAGGAAAGTCTTCGGCATCGTGCTCGCCGGTGGCGAGGGCAAGCGGCTGCTGCCGCTCACCGAGGATCGCGCCAAGCCTGCCGTGCCGTTCGGCGGCTCCTACCGCCTCATCGACTTCGCCATCTCGAACCTCATCAACTCGGGGCTGCGGCAGATCGTCGTCCTCACCCAGTACAAATCGCACAGCCTCGACCGTCACGTCTCGCAGGTCTGGCAGATGTCGGGGCTCCTCGGGACGTATGTCGCGACCGTGCCCGCTCAGCAGCGGGTAGGCAAGCAGTGGTTCCAGGGCTCTGCCGACGCGATCTACCAGAGTCTCAACCTCATCAACGATGAGAAGCCCGACATCGTCGTGGTGGTGGGCGCCGACCACGTGTACCGCATGGACTTCTCGCAGATGGTCGAGGCGCACATCGCGTCTGGCTTCCCGTGCACTGTCGCGGGCATCCGCCAGCCGCTCCCGCTTGCCGACCAGTTCGGCGTCATCGATATGGCGAGCGACGGTTCGAATCGCATCGAGCGCTTCCGTGAGAAGCCCATCGATGCGGTCGGACTCGTCGACTCCCCCGGAGAGGTGCTCGCCTCGATGGGCAACTACGTCTTCGACGCGGACGCCCTCATCAGCGCCGTCTCCCGCGACGCGGTCGACCCGAGCTCTGCCCACGACATGGGCGGCAACATCGTCCCCGACTTCGTCGCGCGCGGAGAGGCGGGCGTGTACGACTTCATCCGCAACAACGTCCCCGGATCGACCGAGCGCGACCGCTACTACTGGCGCGACGTCGGGACGATCGAGTCGTTCTTCGAGGCGCATCACGACCTCATCGCCCCGCTGCCGATCTTCAACCTGTACAACCGCAACTGGCCGATCCACTCGCAGCAGGTCAACCAGCCGCCCGCGAAGTTCATCCGCGACGCGGAGGGCAACTCCGGGCTCGTGACCGATTCGATCGTCTCGCTGGGCGTCGTCATCTCCGGTGCCCGCGTCGAGCGCACCGTACTTGGCCCCTCGGTCACGGTGGACTCCGGCGCGGTCGTGGAGGACTCGGTCATCTTCGACCGCGCGACGATCGGCGCCGGCGCGACCGTGCGCAGGGCGATCATCGACAAGGATGTAGTGGTGGCACCAGGTGCCACGATCGGTGTGGACCACCAGCGCGATCGCGATCGCGGCTTCACGGTCACCGATCAGCAGATCACCGTCGTCGGAAAGGGCGCGCACGTCCAGTGACCGCATTCCTCGTCATCCTCGATGTCGACTCCACGCTCATCGAGGATGAGGTCATCGAGCTCATCGCTGCCAAGGCGGGCGTCCGTGAACGTGTCGCAGCCGTCACCGAGCGCGCGATGCGCGGGGAGATCGACTTCGCCGAGTCGCTGAGGGAGCGCGTGGCGACGCTCGAAGGGCTGACGACCGACGTGCTCGACGATGTTCGACGCGAGATCTCGGTGACGCGCGGCGTGCCGGACCTCGTCGCGGGGGTCCACGCCGCGGGCGGCCGGATCGCGGTCGTCTCCGGAGGGTTCCACGAGATCCTCGACCCCCTCGCGGAGCAGCTCGGACTCGACCGCTGGGCCGCGAACCGCCTCGCCGTCGCTGACGGCCGGCTCACGGGCGCGGTCGACGGACCGATCGTGGACGCGCAGGCGAAAGCGGATGCGCTCCGCGCATGGGCCGCCGAGTGGGAGGTGCCACTGGCGCGCACGGTCGCGATCGGCGATGGTGCGAACGACCTCACGATGATGGAGGTCGCGGGGCTCTCGATCGCCTTCGATGCGAAGCCCAAGGTGCGGGAACGCGCCGACCTGTCGCTCCCCCATCGCGACCTCTCCGCCGTACTCGGGGTCCTCGGCCTGCGCTGAGCGCCGGAGCACCCAGGGCCTCGCGATGAGTCGGGGTCTAGTGCCCCATGCCGAGACCGCCGTCGACGGGGATGACCGCGCCGGAGATGTACGCCGCCTCGTCGGACGCGAGCCACACGATGACCTTGGCGACCTCGTCGGGCGAGGCGAAGCGGCCGGCAGGGATCTGCGCGCGGTAGGCCGCCTGCTGCTCAGCCGGGAGTTCGGCCGTCATATCGGTCTCGATGAATCCGGGCGCCACGACGTTTGCAGTGATCCCGCGGGAGCCGAGCTCGCGCGTGAGCGATCGCGCGATGCCGATGAGACCCGACTTCGACGCGGCATAGTTGATCTGACCGGCCGAGCCGAGGAGTCCCACGACGCTCGAGACGAGGATGACACGGCCCCACTTGCCCTTGAGCATGCCCTTCGACGCGCGCTTGACGACACGGAATGCACCGGCGAGGTTCGTGTCGACGACGTCCTCGAAGTCCTCATCCGACATGCGGAGCAGGAGCGTGTCACGGGTGATGCCGGCATTGGCCACGAGGATCTCCACCGGGCCGAGCTTCTCCTCGACCTCGGCGAATGCCGCGTCCAGGCTCGCGCCGTCCGTCACGTCGGCCCGCACGGTCAGCGCACCAGCGGGGCCCTCACCCGATCGAGCGGTCACCGCGACCGGATACCCCGCTTCGAGAAACGCCTCCGCGATCGAGTATCCGATACCACGATTGCCGCCCGTGACCAGCACGACCCTGTTCTCAGCCATGTTTCCGAGCCTACCGGCGTAGCATCGAGGCCATGGGCCACCCGGTTTCGATCTCGTCGGTCCCGGTCTCGCCCGAAGCCGACCGGAGCCGTCGATTCCGGGCGTACACGCTCATGATGTCGATCCGCTTTGCGTGCTTCATCCTCATGATCGTCCTGCCGGACTGGTGGAAGCTCGCGGCGGCGGTCGGCGCTGTCACGCTCCCCTTTTTCGCGGTCGTCGTCGCGAACGCCGTGCGCTCATCGCGGCCCACGACACCGGAGTCCCCCCTCTCCGCCCTCCCGGCTCGAGAAGAATGACGGGACCTCGCCGCTGGATCGGGTACATCGCACTCGTCCTCGTCTTCTCCGCCGTGTGCGGACTGCTTTCGTGGTGGCAGTTCTCGCGCAATGAGGAGGCACAGGAGCGGGTGCGTCAGGTCGTCGAGAACTGGAGTCGGTCCCCCGTCGCGCTCGACGCGCTCCTCCCGGACAGCGGCGCGCCATTCGATCCCGCCGACACATGGACGCCGGTCGAGGTCACCGGCCACTACGCCGTCGATGACCAGCTCCTGGTCCGCGGCCGACCGCGGGATGGCCGACCCGGCTTCGAGGTCCTCGTGCCCTTCGTCGTGGATGGCGGCGGAACACTCATCATCGATCGAGGCTGGGTGCCCGCTGGCGAGACGCAGGCGGAGGTTCCGGATGCTGTCCCCGCGGCCCCCGACGGACCGGTCACAGTCGTCGCTCGCCTGAAGTCGGGCGAGCCCGGCGTGCCCGGGCGCACAGCGCCAGACGGGCAGGTCGCGACGATCGAGCTGCCCGTCATCGCAGCGCTCCTCGACGATCTGGACCTCTACACGAGCGCGTATGGACTGCTCGACTCGGAGGATCCAGCAGTCGAGACCCCAGCAATCGCCCGACGCCCAGAGCCTGATCCCGGCCCGCATCTGTCCTACGCGGTGCAGTGGATCCTCTTCGCCGTGCTCGCAGCGGGTGCGCTCGCGTGGGTCATCGTGCAGGAGGTCAGAATCCAGCGCGGTCACGTCCCGCGGAGATCCGCGCGCGCGGAGCGGCGACGAGCTTCCTCGGACGCGGAGGTCGAAGACGCCCTGCTCGACGAGGCCGACCGCTGAGCCGCGGGCCTGGCGCCCCCGCCGCACTGCACCGGATGCTGCCGGTCAGGCGAGCTCGACGAGCTCCTGGTAGTCGCGTCCCCACAGATCCTCGACACCGTCCGGAAGGATCAGCACCCGCTCGGGGTTGAGCGACTCGACTGCGCCCGGGTCGTGCGACACGAGCACGACAGCGCCCGAGTAGCCGGCGAGCGCGCCGAGGATCTCCTCGCGCGAAGCCGGGTCGAGGTTGTTCGTGGGCTCGTCGAGGAGCAGCACGTTTGCGCCGCTCACGACGATCATCGCGAGCGCGAGCCTCGTCTTCTCACCGCCGGAGAGCACTCCCGCCGGCTTGTGCACATCGTCGCCGACGAAGAGAAACGAGCCGAGCACGTTCCGTGCCTGCGCCGCGGTGATGTCAGCCGACGAGGACATCATGTTCTCGAGCACGCTGCGATTCACGTCGAGGGTCTCGTGCTCCTGCGCGTAGTACCCGATCCGCAGGCCATGGCCCGGCTCGACAACACCCGTGTCGGGCTTGTCGACTCCGGCGAGGATCCTGAGCAGCGTGGTCTTCCCCGCGCCGTTGAGCCCCAGCACGACCACCTTCGACCCGCGATCGATCGCCAGATCCACCGCCGTGAAGATCTCGAGCGAGCCATAGGACTTCGAGAGATTGTGCGCCTGGAGCGGAGTGCGGCCGCACGGGACCGGCTCGGGGAATCGCAGCTTGGCGACGCGGTCGACGGCGCGCACCTCCTCGACGCTCGACCGCAGCTTCTCCGCGCGCGCGACCATCTGGTGGGCGGCGGCGGCTTTGGACGCCTTCGCGCCGAATCGCGCAGCCTGGAGCTCGAGCGCGGTGGCCTTCTTCTCGGCGTTCGCCCGCTCCTTGCGGCGACGCTCCTCGTCGGCCTCGCGCTGGCGCAGGTAGTGCTTCCAGCCCATGTTGTACTGATCGATCACCTGTCGATTCGCATCGAGGTAGAAGACCTTGTTGACGGTCTCCTCGACGAGTTCGACATCGTGCGAGATGACGATGAGTCCACCGGCGTAGTTCTTCAGGAACTCCCTGAGCCACACGACCGAGTCGGCGTCGAGGTGGTTCGTCGGCTCATCGAGGAGCATCGTGTCCGCCTCGGAGAAGAGGATCCGAGCGAGCTCGATACGACGGCGCTGACCGCCCGACAGCGTCTTGAGCGGTTGATCGAGGATCCGATCCGGCAGCGCAAGGTTCGAGGCGATGACCGCGGCCTCGGCTTCGGCCGCGTACCCGCCCTTCGACTCGAACTCGTCGGTGAGCCGGGAGAACCGCCGCATCGCTCGCTCGGCGAGCACCGCGTCATCGGACGCCATGTCCTTCGACGCCTGAGCGAGCTCGGCGGCGAGCGTCCCGAGACCGCGTGCATCGAGGATCCTCGCCCTCGCCGTCTGCTCGGGATCGCCGCTGCGGGGGTCCTGCGGCAGGTAGCCGATCTCGCCGTGGCGGTCGACTTTGCCGCTCGTCGGGAGTGCGTCGCCGGCGAGCGTCTTCGTGAGTGTGGTCTTGCCGGCGCCGTTTCGGCCGACGAGGCCGATCTTGTCGCCGCGATCGACGCGGAATGTCACACCCGACATGAGGGTGCGTGCGCCGACACGGATCTCCAGGTCGGTGACGGCAAGCACAGCGATACCTCGCAAAATTTCAATATGGTCTCTAACGGGGCTGCGCTGACCCGGCCCGCTATTCTAGCGGAATGACCATCGCCGCTCCCGCCGCCCGACCTGTCCTCGCCGACCTGATCCCGAGGCCGGAGGACCTCAGGAGGGCAGCACTCGTCGATGTCGGGCTCATCGCAGCAGGCGTCGTGGTCGTCGCGCTGCTGGCGAAGGTCTCCTTCTTCATCGGCCCCGTGCCGATCACGGGTCAGACTGCGGGTGTCATCCTCGTCGGCGCCGCGCTCGGCGCTCGTCGGGGCGCCGCCGCGCTCATCGCCTACATGCTCGTCGGTCTCGCGGGGCTCCCCATCTTCGCCGGTGCGGTGGCAGGCCCCGCATACGTGCTCGCACCCTCGTTCGGCTTCATCCTGGGCTTCATCCCCGCGGCGTTCGTCGCCGGCTGGTTCGCGGAGCGCGCCTGGGATCGCAAGCCATGGCTCGCGTTCGTAGGCTTCGTCGCCGCGAGCATCGTCCCGTTCATCGTCGGCGTGCCATACATGGCCCTCATCCTCGGCGCGGTCCAGGGCCAGGCGGTCACGATCGACACCGTACTCGCGGCAGGGGTCATCCCCTTCATCGTCCCCGGCCTCATCAAGGCCGCCTTCGTCGCGCTCATCCTGCCTGCTGCCTGGCTCGGCGTCAGGGCGCTCGACAAGCGCAAGGGCTGATCTGACAGCACCAGCACAGAAGCCCCGGGCTCCAGCCCGGGGCTTCATGCGTATCGGTCGACGTTTCGGGGAGTGCGCTCAGATCGAGAATCCGAGAGCGCGCATCATGTCGCGGCCGTCCTCCGTGATGCGCTCAGGTCCCCACGGCGGCATCCACACCCAGTTGATGCGGAATGCCTCGTAGAGGCCGTCGAGCGACTTCGCGACCTCCTCCTCGATGACATCGGTCAGCGGGCAGCCCGCGGACGTGAGGGTCATCGAGATGATGAGCTCCCCCTCGTCACCAAGCGAGAGGTCGTAGATGAGGCCGAGGTCGACGATGTTGACCCCGAGCTCAGGGTCGACGACGTCCTTGAGCGCCTCTTCGGTCTCATCGAAGAGCCTGTCGTCGAGCGCCGTGGCCATGCTGCGGACCTCAGGCGCTCTCGCCCGCTGCGGGTGCGGCGTTCACGTACCGGTCGTAGCCCTCTTCCTCGAGGCGGTCGGCGAGCTCTGCGCCGCCCTGCTCCGCGACCCGTCCATCGACGAAGACGTGGACGAAATCGGGGCGGATGTAGCGAAGGATCCGCGTGTAGTGCGTGATGAGGAGGATGCCGAGACCCGTGGTCTCCTTGGCGCGGTTCACGCCTTCGGAGACGATCTTGAGCGCGTCGACGTCGAGACCGGAATCGGTCTCGTCGAGGATCGCGAACTTCGGCTTGAGCAGCTCGAGCTGCAGGATCTCATGACGCTTCTTCTCGCCACCGGAGAAGCCCTCGTTGACGCTGCGCTCGGCGAAGGCCTTGTCGATGCGCAGCGCATCCATCGCACCGCGGACCTCCTTGATCCACGGACGGATCGACGGCGCCTCGCCCGAGACCGCGGTCTTGGCGGTGCGGAGGAAGTCCGCGACCTTCACGCCAGGGATCTCGACGGGGTACTGCATCGCGAGGAAGAGCCCGGCGCGAGCGCGCTCATCGACGCTCATCTCGAGCAGGTCTTCGCCATCGAGGAGCACCTCCCCGGAATCGACGCGGTACTTCGGGTGACCGGCGATCGCGTAGCCGAGCGTCGACTTGCCAGCGCCGTTCGGCCCCATGATCGCGTGGGTCTCACCACTGCGGATCGTCAGGTCGACGCCCTTGAGGATTGGCTTGTCACCTTGTTCGTCCTGGACGCTCACGTGGAGGTCGCGAATCTCGAGCAGTGCCATTTCAGGCCTCCTTGTAGGAGAGAGTTACTTCGGGGTCCACGAAGACCTCGCCAGCAGGCGAGATCGTGACCTCGTAGACAGGGACCGGCTCATATGCCGGAAGGGTGAGGGCTGCGCCCGTCTTGAGCGAGAACTTCGCTCCGTGCGCCCAGCATTCGATCTCGCAGTTCTCGACGAAGCCGTCCGAGAGCGAGATCTCGCCGTGAGAGCACTGATCGCCGATCGCGTGGACTGCGCCCTCGGTGTCGAGCACGACGCACACGGGCACATCGCCGAGGTCGACTCGCAGCGGCGTGTTCGGGGCGAGCTCGTCGAGCAGCGCGACTCGGGTCGCGGTCATCGCACGCCACCAGCGAGTTCAGCCTCCACGGCCGCAGTGAGACGCGCCTCCAGCTCGGCGTCGCCGATCTTGGCGATGATCTCGGCAAGGAACCCGATGACGACGAGACGGCGAGCCTCGTCTTCAGGGATGCCGCGCGCCTGCAGATAGAACATCTGCTCGTCGTCGAAGCGCCCGGTCGCACTCGCGTGGCCAGCGCCGAGAATGTCGCCGGTCTCGATCTCGAGGTTCGGGATCGAATCTGCACGGGCGCCGTGGGTCAGGACCAGGTTGCGGTTCTGCTCGTAGGAGTCGGTCGCGGTGGCATTCGGTCCGATGAGGACGTCGCCGACCCACACCGTTCGAGCGCTTGCGCCCTGGAGCGCCGCCTTGTACGTGACGCGACCACGAGTGTGGCGCCCGACGTGATGCAGGAAGACCTGTGACTCGAGGTGCTGACCCGAGTCGGCGAAGGCGAGACCGAGCAGCTCGCCGTCCGATCCCTCGCCGGCGAGCGCGACACTCGGGTTCACCCGGACGATGCCGCCGCCGAATGAGACCACGATGTGCTTGAGACGGCCGTGGGCTGCCACCGACGCCTGGTGGCTCGCGAGGTGGATCGCGGTGTCGTCCCACTCCTGCACCGAGACGATGGTGACGTCGGCGTTCTCGCCGACGGTGATCTCCACGTTCTCGAGCAGCTGCGCGGTGCCCGTGTGACGGATGACGACGAAGCCCCTCGCCCCAGCCGGAGCGTCGATCACGATGTGCTCGAGCGCACGGCCGCCATGGCCGACGACCTCGACATGCGTCGTGCCATCGACCGTGACGTGACGCGGCGCGGCGTGCTTGAGCGCGATCGCCGCAGCCAGATCCTCCGGCCGGAACGAGCTCGCGATCGACGGAAGCGTCTCCGCACCCGTCACCGTGACGGCACCGGCTTCGGCCCGCGCGTCCACGATGAGCGGCGCGATCCGCTCGAGATTCGCGAACTTCCACTGCGGATCGCGGGTCGTGAGGTCGCCGAATGCGGCCGTGTCGATCGACCACGGGCGCTCCGAGCGCGTCTGCACAGGCGCGACCCAGCCATCGGCGTCTCCGCCGTGCGAGTGCGCCTCGACTCCAAGCTGCTGCGTTGGTGCGGGCGTCATCGTTCAGCCGACCGAGCCTTCCATATTCATCTCGATGAGCTTGTTGAGCTCCATCGCGTACTCCATCGGCAGCTCGCGCGCGATCGGCTCGATGAATCCGCGCACGATCATCGCCATCGCCTCGTCCTCTGGCACACCCCGAGACTGGAGGTAGAAGAGCTGCTCCTCGCTCACCCTCGACACCGTCGCCTCATGCCCGAGCTGAGCGTCGTCGACGCGGATATCGATCGCGGGGTAGGTGTCGGAGCGCGAAATCGTGTCCACGAGGAGCGCATCGCACCGCACGGTGTTGGCCGCGTGGTGTGCGTTCGCCTCGACGCGGACCTCACCGCGGTAGCCAGCGCGACCGCCACCACGGGCGATCGACTTCGACACGATCGACGAGGTCGTGTGGGGCGCGAGGTGCACCATCTTGGCGCCGGCGTCCTGGTGCTGGCCCGGACCGGCGAATGCCACGGAGAGCGTCTCGCCCTTCGCGCCCTCGCCAGCGAGGTACACGCTCGGGTACTTCATGGTGACCTTCGACCCGATGTTTCCGTCGATCCACTCCATCGTCGCGCCCTCGTGTGCGATCGCGCGCTTCGTGACGAGGTTGTAGACATTCGTCGACCAGTTCTGGATCGTCGTGTAGCGGACGCGAGCGTTCTTCTTCACGATGATCTCGACGACCGCGGAGTGGAGCGAGTCCGACTTGTAGATCGGGGCGGTGCAGCCCTCGATGTAGTGGACGTAGGAGCCTTCGTCGGCGATGATCAGCGTCCGCTCGAACTGGCCCATGTTCTCCGTGTTGATGCGGAAGTAGGCCTGCAGCGGGATCTCGACGTGGACGCCCTTCGGCACGTAGACGAAGGAGCCTCCCGACCATACGGCGGTGTTGAGCGCGGCGAACTTGTTGTCGCCCGCCGGGATGACCGTGCCGAAGTACTCCTCGAAGAACTCGGGGTGCTCCTTGAGCGCCGTGTCGGTGTCCATGAAGATGACACCCTGTCGCTCGAGCTCTTCGTTGATCTGGTGGTAGACGACCTCGGACTCGTACTGGGCGGCGACCCCGGCGACGAGGCGCTGGCGCTCCGCCTCGGGGATCCCGAGCTTCTCGTACGTGTCCTTGATCTCGTCCGGGAGGTCCTCCCAGGTCTGCGCCTGGCGCTCCGTCGAACGGACGAAGTACTTGATGTTGTCGAAGTCGATCTCGCTGAGGTCTGCACCCCACGAAGGCATCGGCTTCTTCTGGAAGAGGCTGAGGCCCTTGAGGCGCTGCTTCAGCATCGATTCCGGCTCGGACTTGAGCGCAGAGATCTCGCGGACGACCTCTTCGGAGAGGCCGCGCTTCGCGGACTGGCCGGCGATATCGCTGTCGTGCCAGCCAAACTCGTACTGTCCGAGTGCGTCGATCTCCGGGCGGTCAATCAAGACGTCAGTCATTGCTCTCACTCTCCACCGAAGCGAACTATCAGGTTCGTGTCGGCATTCCCGGACTGCCCAATTCTACGGCACGCACACACGTGCCTTCCCGCTCACGCACAGGTTCGCCGCATGGGCCACGGCACCTGCAAGGGAGGCTACGTAGGGACCCTGCTACTTGACCGTGAGCCAGAGGCTCGCGGAAGTCGAGGCCGCCTGCAGGTTCGAGCCTCGGAACTTGACCGTGAGCTTGTGCTTGCCCTTGCTGAATCGCGAGGCGAGGGCCTTGAACTCGAGGCGGCCCTTGCCGTCCTTGACCCAGACGTTCTTCAACTCCGTCGAGCCCTCGTACACGGTGACGAGACCAGCGACCGGCTCCTTCGCGACCGTCTCCTCCTTGCCGTTGACCCATTGCTTGATGACGGGTTGACCGGACTTGACGGTCGCGTCGATCGTGACCATGGCGCCCTGGCTGACGGTGCTTGAGGCGAGCTTCGCGGTGGTCGTCGTCGGGTACGTCGCGATCGAGGCCTCCACCTGATCCGACTGCCACATGCCGGCCTCGAACGCGGTCACGCCGTCCGAGAACTGCTTCGTCGTGTTCTTGGGGTTCGCCGCGCTCTTCACGACGACGAAGCCATCGCCGTAGTACTTGACCTGCAGGGACTTCACGCCGGCGGCGTCGCGCGGCACGAGGGCGCTGACCTTGGCGCTTCCGCTCGTGCTCAGCTTGACCTTCGGGCCGTAGCAGCGCGTGTCCTCGCAGATCTGCACGGAACCGGTCACCGGATACGAGCCGAAGGCGACGACGCGCACCGTCGCCGAAACCTTCGCCGTCGACGTGCCCTTGAGGTTCGTCCACGTCGCGCGGACCTCGACGGGGTAGATGACCGCGTTCGCGCTCGCCGGCACGAGGACGAGGCCGAGTGCGATCGCTGCGGTCGCAAGGGTGCCGATGATGGTGCGAGCGCGGCGTCGCGGCTCGCGCGCGGAGTCATTCATCGGCACTGCTCCCCCTCAGGGATCGATCGAGTAGTCCCGCCATCCTAGGACGTGGCGTGCACTATCGTGGCAGGACGACCCTGGAGGGGAATCGCCGAATGATGACGGGCACTCGCACTCTCGCACCTCGACGCACGATCGCCGCGGCTCTCGCGGCGGGACTCGTCGCTGCGGCGGCCGTCTTGGGCGTCGCCGCACCGGCTCACGCCGCGGTCGCCACCAAGACCGATGCAGACGGACGCAAGATGACCTCGGTCGCCGGGACCGCTGCGATCAGCACCGTGTATGCCGAGGGCTCGATCGCCCCCGTCAAGCTCGAGAAGGTGAGTGGCGCCGGCAGCAGCGTCTCGCTCAACGGTCGCGTGTATTGGACACTCGGTGGCGATCAGTTCGCGACGGTGGCGACGACGAACAACAGCGGGTGGGTCTACATCCCCGACAAGCCGTTCCCGCCGACGCTCTCGCCTGGCACGCATGCCATCCAGATGATCTACTGCGCCAAGCAGTCGATGCCGGACAAGACGTGCCCGACAAATGTCGCCGATGTCGCCGACCAGACCAAGCTCGTCAAGCTCAACAATGTGATCAAGGTCGCGAAGATCGCACCGCAGATCACGATCTCGCTCTCGCGCAAGCTCGTGAAGCTCGATGACATCAAGTCGGGCGCGAAGTCGATCGAGCTCTACGCATACGTGAGCGGTGCCGGTCTGAAGAGCACCGAAGCCGACCTCAAGGGCAACATGCGGGTGTTCATCAACGACAAGGACGTCACCGGCACCATCGCGGTCAAGCCGATCGCGATCCCCGGAACGAGCACCAAGAAGCCCGCGATCAAGCTCGTGCTGCCCAAGAGTCGGTTCACGAAGGTCGGCGTGTACAAGGTCCGCGTCGAGTACAACCCCGGCGCCCCGTCGACCACCTTCGCTCAGAAGTCCCAGAGCCAGTTCCGCTCGATCCAGATCGTCGCTGAGTAGCGGCGCGGGGCGGGCGGTGTGGCGCGACGGCCAGTCGAGATCACGTGGCCTGCGCGACTCTGTGGCACCGCACGGGTACAGGTGCCCCTCAGTGCCCGAGTCGCTCGCGCTCGAAGTCCTCGGGTGTGAGCTCGGGCACCTCGAGCTTCGCAGCCAGCTTCACGCGGTCGATCCGGTCTCGCTGGAGCCGAGTGAATCGTGACAGGCGGGTGCGGATTGGGCTCGTCAGGCCTTCCGGAAGCTTCCTGACGACCGCGCGCATCAGCATTCCGAAGTCCAGCGAGGTCTTCGACTGCTGCCATGAGCCGAAGAACGGCCGAAGATCGGCGGACCGCTCGGCGGACGCGGCGAATCGCTCCGCGCTGCGGCGGAGCTTCTCGTAGCGCATCGGGTGCATGGTGCCAGCGAGGGCGCGAAGGAGTCGAGCCAGGTCCACGTCGAGGGGCGGTACGACCGCCACTGCTCCCCCGCGCTCGATGATCCGATCCGATGTCGCGGCGGTGATCGCGAGCGGGACCCGGTTGCTGTCCCCGTAGGTCGGCAGCGCCTGCGCGATCTGCGCCGTCCCCACCGACGCAGTGCGGATGCCGTAGAGCGCCGCTGTGGCGAGGGCGGTAGAGAAGGAGCCGATGACGATCTCGGGCCTCGCGACCGCGTAGATCGCCTCGACTGGCACAGGCACATCGAGGATGCTGACCTCGACGCCGCGCTCGGCCGCGACTCCGAACAGCGCATCCGCGAAGGCAGGGGGGGCCGACGGGTGGGGCTTGAACACGATCCTTCGGTGCCCGAGCTCGGCCGCCGACGCGACCATGTCGCGGTAGAGCTGGGTCTCCTCCTCGACACTCACGAGATCGAGCGCCGCGAGGTACTGCCCCACGACGAGCGCATCCACCGTCCCTTCGAGTGCCGCTAGCCGTGCTCGCTCGGGATGAGCCGCGGCGTAGTCGGCGAGCACGCTCGTGAATGCCTCGGTCGGAATGATCGTGTCTCGAATCCCGTACTCGCTGAAGAGGATCGGCTCGAGGCCGGGGACGAGCTCGAGGTAGAGCAGCTGATTGAGACGCGCGGCGACGTCGTCGGTGAGGCTCTTCGGCGCCGGACCGTAGCTCATGAGCCCATCGGACACCACGGTGATCTGCGAGTCCGGCAGCGCTTTCGCGATGGTGAGCGAAGGAGCGACGGAGAGCGACTGCATCGTCACGCCGACGTCTCGAGCGAGACCGGCCCGCTTGAGGATGCGACGCACGACCGGTGCCGCCTCCGACTTCGGCACGAGCCATCCGCGCGGGTGCATCGGCGTGATGTAGTCGTTGAGGTGCAGGATCTCGTCGAAGGTCTCGGCAATCGCCGAGAAGCCTGGCGCGTGCTCGATCGAGCGCGAGACTTCGGGCACGAGCGAGTTGTTCGTCGTCAGGAGGACGCGGCGGCCGCCGTCCCCATAGAGGCCAGCCCGAATCGCGGCAGCTTCGCTGACCGCGGCGAGGAATGTCGGAGCGACGAAGAGCTGATCCATCACGCATCGATCCCGAACTCGGCGCGCGCCTCGCGGCCAGCGCGGTACAGCTTGCGCAGCGTCGGCTTCGAGGTCCGCGGCAGGAGGTCGACGGCCGCCTCGAACACGGGCTCGTCAAGCCGACTGAAGAATGCGGCCGATCGGCGCAGGAGGGCTTCCTGCAGCGTCGCATTCAGTCGCTCCCGCTGCTTGAGGTGGAACGCGGTGATGCGAAGGCCCCCGTACGCGGCCTTTGCGATGAGCGCGTCGTCGCCCGTCTCGAAAGCCAGGTCCCAGATGAGCTGGTACGCGTCGATGAAGTGCAGCGTGTTCGGGTTGCCCCCCTGGGTGAGCGCCTTCGGGTTCGGGTCCTTGCGGTAGAAGTATCCCGCGAGCTCGTCAGCGACCGCGTAGTCGTGCGTGTTGAGGTGCATGCGCCAGAACCACGGTCGATCCGCTGCCGTCCGGAGATGCTCGTGGAAGCCGAAGAGCGACCTATCGATCTTCTCGAGGTCGTAGATGCCAGCCCACAGATACGGATAGTCGACGATCGAGAGCGAGCCCGCGGTCCCGAGGCCCTCGCGGGCCGGAATCGCCACCCCTCGGCGCGGCTCAGGCGCGATGTCGAGCTTGCGCTTGTAGCCGATCGTGCGGACGTGGTCGATGCGGACCATGTCGGTGCCGAGTTCCTTGATGGCTTCGACGAGTCTCGGCAGGTGGCCGGGGCGGTACCAGTCGTCGGCGTCGAAGTAGGTCAGGTAGCGACTGTCGACATGCTCGAAGGCGATGTTGCGGCTTTTCGCGACGCCGTAGTTCTCGGGATTGCGGATGAGCCGGACATACGGCATGTCGCGCATGGCCGATTCGATGATCTCCGGCGTCGAATCGCTCGAGCAGTCGTCGACGACGATGAACTCGATCCCGTCCCGGTGGTTCTGTCGGATCGACGCGAGCGCGGTGTGGATGAATCGCTGCGAGTTGTGGACCGCGACGATGACGCTGAGTTCATTCATGCTGCTGGCTCCGCCTCCGTCCCGAGCACCGCGGCGACGAGGCGCGGTCCGATGACCCCCGTGAGCGTACTCGCGAACGTGTTGGACAGATGCGAGCTCGTGTCGCGATAGGCGATGACGTGTCCGAGGACGGCCGGGCACCCCTCGTCGGTGCACATCGCGCGCGTGAAGTCGAGATACGTCGCGGCAGGCACGAGCTCAGCCGCAGCGGCGAGGGTCCCAGGATTACGGGCGAACGCCTTCGCGAGCGGCCGCAGGCAGTCCCACGCGAGGTCCTTGGGCGCCGCCGCGCAGTCAAGCTCGTCGTTCGAGACCGTCGGCGTGTCCTCGATGACGACGAGCTCGATGCCGAGGTCCGTGACCGCCTGCCACTGCTTCGCGAATGCCTCGACCGCCGCCTCCTGCGATGGCTCCCCCGCTGCATCCGCGAACTCGATGCGCGTCTGCGTCGACGTCACGACCGCATCGGGGCGCAGCTCCGCAAGGCGATCGATGACATCGGCGTTCCACTGCGAACACGCCTCCACGACCGCCTGCTCATCGTGGACGATCGCGCCGTCCGCAAAGGGGCACGCGCTCTTGAAGAGGACGCGGAGATCCCATTGGCGATCCTCGGCGATCGCGTCGAGCACGGGGTACCACTGCGCGGCATGTGAATCCCCGATGAGCATGACGGTCGCGGTCGGCTCGCCGGACGCGGGCGCAAACACGCATTCCCGGAGGTCGACCGACTTCTGCGGGGTGCGGCATTCATCCGAGTAGATCAGGGAGACATCGTCCCGGAGGAGCGCAGGACTCGGAACGAGCACGCCGTCAAGCTCTGCGATCTCGGCACACGCCGCCCGCTCCGCGGTGAGGGCAGGCGCCCCGAAGCATGATCCCGCGACCTCCTCCACGATCTGCTCATCGTGACCCGCCTGCGCCTGGACGTACACCAGGGCTGCGGCGCTCGGCGCGACGATGAGCGCCATGCCGACAAGGGTCGCGAGGTACGTCCTCCAAGACTTGGCGCGCGCGAGGCGTCCTGTCCGCACGGGGTCCTCGACGAATCGCTTCGTGAGCCACGCCGCGAGGAGCGTCGCGACGAGGATGGCGACCTTCTGCACGGCGGTGAGCGGCCCGCCGAGGATGAATGGCAGCAGGATGATCGGCGGCCAGTGCCACAGGTACGCGCTGTACGAGATGTCACCGAGCCACTGGAAAGGACGGAAGGCGAGGACGTGCCGGTAGGCATTCGCCGGGGTGCCCGCCCAGATCACGAGTGCCGTCGCGATGACCGGGAGCGCCGCGGCATAGCCGGGGAAGAGGGTCGCGGTCGTGATGATGAAGCACGAGGCGACGATGCCCGCGAGGCCCACGACGGACGCGACGACGTGCGCCCATCCGGGGAGGCGCACATCAGGCGCGAGCGCGAGCAGGCCGCCGAGGCCGAACTCCCAAGCGCGCAGCGGGGTGGAGAAGTAGGAGACTGCGGGGTCCAACGGGGTCAGCACGACCGAGGCGACGAATGACGCCGCGACCACGATCGCGAGGGTCACCCCGATCGCCACTCCCCTCGCGCGCACGCCGCCCTTCGTGAGACGTGCAGCAAGCCAGATCGCGAGCAGGATAAGGAGCGGCCACGCCAGGTAGAACTGCTCCTCAACGGAGAGCGACCAATAGTGCTGTGCGGGCGATGCTGTCGCGTCCGCCGCGAGATAGTCGACCGCGTCGATGGCGAGCTGCCAGTTCTCGACGTACAGCGCCGAGGCGCCGATCGAGCGGAAGAACGACGTCCATACGATCTGCGGCGCCCAGATGACGACCGCGACGAGCGTGACGGCGAGCACGAGCAGTGCTGCAGGCAGCAGCCGCCTCGCGCGCCGAGCCCAGAAATCGCGAAGGCGAATCGACCCCGTGCGCGAAACCTCACGGACGAGATGTGCGGTGATGAGGAAGCCGGAGATGACGAAGAAGACATCGACTCCGACATAGCCCCCCGGCACGCGCTCAGGCCACAGGTGGAACAGGACGACGGCCAGCACCGCGGCGGCGCGGAGAAGCTGGATCTCTGGTCGTCGTGGACCAGCCACGGTCAGGGTCCGGTCGGCGCGCATCCGTAAGATCGTATGGCACCGCGGGGCTTTCGCTCCGGCGGTCGGGAAGGTCAGATGCGTTTCGTCAAGGTCACAGCGTGGCTCAACCTCATCGGCAATCTCGTCATCATCGGGACCGGTGGCGCAGTGCGACTCACGGCGTCCGGGCTTGGCTGCGACACGTGGCCGATGTGCACGGGCGACTCCTGGGTGCCGACCCCCGAGGACGGCATCCACGGGATCATCGAGTTCAGCAACCGGACGATGAGCTTCGTCCTCGCCGCATTCGCCATCCTTGCGATCATCGCCGTCTGGCGCCATCGCATCGCCCGCAGGGATCTTTGGGTCCACGCGCTCATCATGGGCAGCGGCATCGTCATCCAGGCGGTCGTCGGCGGCGTCACGGTCCTCACCGGGCTCAATGCGGTGATCGTCGGGGTGCACTACCTCGCCTCGGCCGCTCTCGTCGGTGTCGCGACTTCCTTCGTCGTGCGCGCGAGCTGGTCCTCCCGCGTTCGCGAGCGCGCGATCCCTGCATGGCTGTACGGGCTCTCCCACGTCACGACGGGGATCCTCGCGCTCGTCCTCATCGGAGGCGTCATCACGACATCGAACGGCCCGCACTCCGGCGACGAGGACGTCGTCCGCGGCTCGGAGGTCTGGCAGAACTTCGTCTATCTCCACGCGTGGCTCAGCTACGCACTCGTCGCCGCACTGCTTGTCCTCCTCATCGGGGCGATCGCGACCCGGTCATGGCGGTATCTCGCCTCCGTCGTCGCTATCATCACGATCGTCGGCATGCAGATCCTCGTCGGGATCACGCAGGCGAACACGGGCATTCCGCCGCTCCTCGTCGGAATCCACATGGTGCTCGCGGGCATCGCTGTCATCACCATGGTGCTCATGGTCTACGCGACGAAGCGGCCGGTCGCGCTCAGCCGCTGATCGCCGCGACGAGCCGGTCGCCGATGACGCTCGTGAGCGTCGCTCCGAAGGTCGACGTGAAGTGCGAGCTCGCGTCGCGATAGACGATGACGTGACCGAGGACGCTCGGGCATTCGCCATCGATGCAGAATGCATCGGTGAAGTCGAGGAATGTCGCCTCGGGCACGAGCTCAGCCGCCCCAGTGAGAATGCCGTCGTGCCGCACGAGCGCGTCCTTCTGGTCGCGCACGCAGTCGTAGACCAGATCTGCCGGATCCGCCGCGCACGCGAGCTGCTCCTTGAGCACGCGAGGTGTGTCCTGCAGGACGACGAGCTTGATCCCGAGGTCGACGACACGCTGCCATTGCTCCGCGTAGCCCTCGATCGCGGCCTCGCGCGAGCGCTCGCCATCAGGGCCCTGCGTGCCGATGAGTGTCTGGCCTGAGGTCAGGAGGACGTCGGGAGCGAGCTCCTCGAGCGCGGGGAAGATGTCGGTGTTCCACAGGGTGCACGCCTCGACGAACTCCGGATTGTCGTGGTACAGCGGGTTCGCGTTGAACGGGCAGCCGGCCTTCCAGTAGATATGCATGTCCCAGCCGTTCGCGTCGGCGATGGGCTCGATCGCGGGAAACCACTGCGCCATATGCGAGTCGCCGACGATCGCGAGCGTCGTGCGGATCTCGCCACCCGGCGGGTAGTGGCAATCGCGGACCTGCGGATCCCACGTCGCGAGGCGGCACGACATATCCCAGATCACAGGGGTGTCCTCGCCGCTCGAGGCAGGCGGAGGCAGGAGCACGCCGTCGAGTCCCGGGTCATCAGCGCATGCTGCCCTGACGTCCGGGTCGAGCGCGGGAGCACCAAAGCACGGGTCCTCGGCGCTCTCCGCCCACTGCGCGGCGGCACGGTCGCGCTCGAGCTGGATCGCGACGATCCCGCCAGCGGCGGGCGCGACGACGAGCGCCATGCCGACGAGCGTCGCGACATAGGTCTTCCATGACTTCGCGCGGGCCAGCCGGCCGCGGCGCACGGGATCCTCGACGAACTGCTTCGTGAGCCACGCGAGCACGATTGTCGCTGCGAGCATCACGACCTTCTGCGTCGCCGAGAGCCACGACACGTCAAGCGCGAAGAGGCCGATGACGATGATCGGCCAGTGCCAGAGGTAGGTGCTGTACGAGATGTCGCCAAGCCACTGGACCGGACGGAAGCCGAGCAGTCTGCCGTACCAGCCGTCTGGCGTCCCGGCGAAGATCACGAGCAGCGTGCCGACGACGGGGAGCGCCGCGGCGTAGCCGGGGAACGGGGTGTCCGGCTGCAGGACGAATGCCGAGACGGCGAGGAGCGCGATGCCGACGAGGGAGATTCCGATCCTGGCGACGTTGCGTCCACGGAGCGCCGGGACGAGGGCGAGCAGACCGCCCGCGCCGAACTCCCACGCCCTGATCGGGGTGAAGAAGTACGCGAAACTCGGGTCGCTCGACGTGAACACGATCGAATAGACGAACGACGCGACCGTGACGAGCCCGAGCGTCAACGCGATCGCGACATAGCGTCGAATGCCGGCCGCCCGGCCCACGAGCATGACCGCGAGCAGGATAACGAGCGGCCACACGAGGTAGAACTGCTCCTCCACCGAGAGCGACCAGTAGTGCTGCGCCGGAGAGGCCTCAGCGTCGGCCGCGAGATAGTCGACCGAATCGAAGGCGAGCTGCCAGTTGCCGATGTAGAGCGTGGACGCAGCGATATTGCGGAAGAAGCCGTTCCAGAAGGTGCTTGGGACGAAGAAGAACACCCCGACGGCGGTGACGAGGAGCACGAGCAGGGCGGCAGGAAGCAGGCGCCTCGCGCGGCGGGCCCAGAACTCGCGGAGGCGAATCGACCCCGTCCGATCGACCTCGCGCATGAGGTGCGCCGTGATGAGGAACCCGGAGACGACGAAGAAGACGTCGACGCCCGCATAGCCGCCGGGAAGCTTCGTCGGCCAGAGGTGGAACACGACCACCATGAGGACCGCGACGGCCCTCAGGACCTGGATCTCGGGGCGAATCTCGGTGCGGGAATGTCGGCGGGTCGTCTGATCCGTCACGAGCAGCTGCTCCCCCATCTCAAGGTGTGTTGCGCTCGCGGCAGTCTACTCAGCACAGGCGCGAGACCCCCGCCGACACAGTCATCCGCGCAATCAGAACGACAGGAAGGGATCGACGCCGACGGCGAGGAACACCAGCGCGAGATAGCTGATCGATCCATGGAAGAGTCGCATCGGGGCGACCGAGCCATCCCGGATCGCCGCGGAGTACAGGCGGTGCGATTCGATGATGAACCATGCCCCGGCTCCGACTGCCACGATCGAGTAGACGAGCCCCATCGGCGCCACCGGGATGAGCAGGAGCGAGCACGCGACAGTCGCCCATGCGTAGAGCACGATCTGGAGCCCGACGACGCGGTCGTTCTTGACGACGGAGAGCATCGGCACACCCGCCGCGCGGTAGTCCTCGCGGTAGCGCATCGACAGCGGCCAGTAGTGCGGCGGCGTCCACAGGAAGACGACGCCGAAGAGGATGAGCGCCTCCCAGGAGAGACCGCCCGTGACTGCGGCCCAGCCGATGAGCACAGGCATGCAGCCAGCGATGCCTCCCCAGACGATGTTCTGGGGAGTGCGTCGCTTCAGCCACATCGTGTAGACGAAGACATAGAAGGCGATCGCGCCCACCGAGAGCGCCGCGGCGACCCAGTTCACGAGAAGTCCGAGCCAGAGGGTCGAGAAGACCGCAGTCGACCATGCGAACACGAGCGCTTCGCGATCGTTGAGCACGCCGGTGACAAGCGGCCGCTTCGAGGTGCGTGCCATGACGCGATCGATGTCGCGGTCGTACCACATGTTGAAGGCGTTGGCGCTGCCAGCCGAGATGGTGCCGCCCACGAGCGTGGCGAGGACGAGCCACAGGTCAGGGAGGCCCTTCGCCGCCAGGATCATGACCGGGACGGTCGTCACGAGCAGCAGCTCGATGACCCTCGGCTTGGTCAGCGCGACGTAACCCTTGACCTTGTCCCAAGCGGTGATTCGAGGGTGCACCGAGGTATTAGGGGAAGTCTCGGTCATGGCCACCGAACGATTCTACCTGCGTGGCTATGCTTGGGCGCTGTGACTGACCTCCTCTGGGACGAAACCGACAGACTGGCGGTCGACACCGCCAGGATCCTGGCCGCGGACGCGGTCGAGAAGGTGGGCAACGGCCACCCCGGCACGGCCATGAGCCTCGCCCCGGCCGCCTACCTGCTCTACCAGCGCGTCATGCGGCACGATCCGAGCGATCCGCACTGGATCGGCCGCGATCGCTTCGTCCTGTCCGTCGGCCACTCGAGTCTCACCCAGTACATCCAGCTCTTCTACGGCGGATTCGGCCTCGAGCTCTCGGACCTCGAGTCGCTTCGGACCTGGGGATCACTCACGCCAGGACATCCGGAGTACGGCCACACGAAGGGCGTCGAGATCACGACGGGTCCCCTCGGCCAGGGCATCTCGTCCGCCGTCGGCTTCGCCTACGCGCAGCGCTTCGAGCGTGGGCTCTTCGACCCCGAGACCCCCGACGGAGAGAGCCCGTTCGACCACTACACGTATGTGCTGTGCGGCGACGGCGACCTCCAGGAGGGCGTCTCCGCGGAGGCGAGCTCACTCGCCGGTCACCAGAAGCTCGGCCGCCTCATCGCGATCTACGACTCGAACCAGATCTCGATCGAGGACGACACCAACATCGCGTTCACGGAGAGCGTGCACGATCGCTATGAGGCGTACGGCTGGCACGTTCAGACGGTCGATTGGAAGCGCACGGGCGAGTACGTCGAGGACATCGCCGAGCTCTACGCCGCGATCGAGGCGGCGAAGGCCGTGATCGACAAGCCCTCGCTCATCATCCTCCGCACCATCATCGGCTGGCCGAGCCCCAAGAAGCAGAACTCGGGCAAGATCCACGGCTCGGCGCTCGGCGCCGACGAGCTCGCCGCCGTCAAGGAGGTGCTCGGCTTCGACCCCGAGAAGAGCTTCGTGGTCGCACCAGAGGTGCTCGAGCGCACCCGCGGCCTCGTGGAGCGGGGCGCTCAGGAGCACGCGGAATGGCAGAAGGCATTCGACGCCTGGGCGGCACGCAACCCAGAGCGCGCCGCGCTGCTGGCTCGTCTCGAGGCCGGAGAGCTTCCCGAGGGCATCGAAGCAGCGCTCCCGAGCTTCGACGGCGGCACCGAGCTCTCGACGCGCGCCGCGAGCGGGAAGGTCATCAATGCACTCGCGGCAGTGATGCCCGAGCTCTGGGGCGGCAGCGCGGACCTCGCCGAGTCGAACCTCACGACGATCACCTCCGCGGCGTCCTTCATCCCGGCAGAGCATTCGACGCATGAGTGGACGGGGAATCCCTACGGCCGCGTCCTCCACTTCGGCATCCGCGAGCACGCCATGGCCGCGATCATCAACGGCATCGTGCTCCACGGTCCGACGCGCGCCTTCGGCGGGACATTCCTCATCTTCAGCGACTACATGCGGCCAGCCGTGCGGCTCTCGGCGCTCATGCAGGTCCCGAGCATCTTCGTGTGGACGCACGACTCGGTAGCGCTCGGCGAGGACGGCCCGACCCACCAGCCGATCGAGCAGCTCGCGTCGCTCCGCGCGATTCCGGGCCTCGATGTCGTCCGCCCGGGAGACGCCAACGAGACTGCGTACGCGTGGCTCGAGATCCTGCGTCGACGCAAGGGACCTGCGGGCATCGCCCTGACGCGACAGAACATCCCCGTCTTCGAACGCGCCGGCCTCGCACCCGCGTCGCTCACCTCGAAGGGCGCGTACGTGCTCGCCGACACCGAGGGCACCCCCGATGCGATCGTCATCGCGACGGGCTCCGAGGTGCACCTCGCGCTCGCGGCGCGCGACGCCCTCGCCCCGGAGGGTATCGCCGTCCGCGTGGTCTCTGCACCGTGCCTCGAGTGGTTCGAGGAGCAGCCCGAGGAGTACCGCGAATCCGTCCTCCCCTCGACCGTCACGGCGCGCGTGAGCGTCGAGGCGGGCCTCGCCCTGTCCTGGGCGAAGTACGTCGGCCCCCTGGGTCGAAGCGTGAGCATCGAGCACTTCGGCGCCTCCGCCGACTGGAAGACGCTGTTCAGGGAGTTCGGCATCACGACCGAGGCGGTCGTGGCAGCAGTGAAGGAGACCATCGCATGAGCGCGAACACCAAGGCCCTCTCCGAGATCGGCGTGAGCATCTGGCTCGACGACCTCTCGCGTGAGCGCATCCAGACGGGCAACCTCGCGCACCTCATCGCGGAGCGCGATGTCGTAGGCGTCACGACGAACCCGACGATCTTCGCCGGCGCCCTCGCCAACGGCACCTCGTATGAAGAGCAGGTGGCCGAGCTCGCGGGTCGCGGCGCCGACGCGGAGGAGGCGGTCTTCCGAATCACGACCGATGACGTGCGCGACGCCTGCGACATCTTCCGGCCAATCTTCGACCTCACCGACGGGCAGGACGGTCGTGTCTCGATCGAGGTCTCCCCCACCCTCGCACATGACACCGACGGCACGATCGCGCAGGCGATCGAGCTCGCCTCCACGGTCGACCGGCCAAATGTCCTCATCAAGATCCCTGCGACCAAGGCGGGCCTCCCCGCGATCTCCGCGGTGCTCGCAGAGGGGATCTCGGTGAACGTGACGCTCATCTTCTCCCTCGAGCGCTATCGCGAGGTCATCGATGCCTACCTCGACGGCATCGAGCGCGCGAAGGCCGCAGGCAAGGACCTGAGCCTGATTCGATCCGTGGCGTCGTTCTTCGTGTCGCGAGTCGACACCGAGGTCGACAAGCGCCTCGCGGCGATCGGCACCGATGAAGCGCTCGCGCTCAAGGCTCGTGCGGGCATCGCCAACGCCCAGCTCGCGTACGAGGTGTACGAGGAGGCATTCGCCACCGACCGCGCCAAGTCGCTGCTGGCCCAGGGCGCCCACAAGCAGCGCCCGCTGTGGGCCTCCACCGGCGTCAAGGATCCGTCGCTCCCCGACACGCTGTACGTGACCGAGCTCGCCGTCGCCGACACCGTCAACACAATGCCGGAGAAGACGCTCGAGGCGACGAGCGACCACGCGGTCCTGCACGGCGACGCCGTCACAGGGTCCTACGGTGCCGCGCGCGAGGTCCTCGCCGACCTCGCTGACGTCGGCATCGACATCGACGACGTCACCGAGCTCCTCGAGCGCGAAGGCGTGGAGAAGTTCATCGTCTCGTGGAACGAGCTCCTCGAGACGGTCGACGCAGCCCTGAACGCAGCTCGTGGGACGGCGGAGTCCGCATGACGATCAAGATCCACGCGACTGGCGCGGCGGCCGCCGCCGTCGAGCAGTATGTGCCCGGCCTCGTCGCCGACTACGTCGCGAGCGGCATCACGGCGCAGGACCCCGCGCTGTGGGGCCCGGACGCCGAGCCTGAGGCGTCGATCCGACTCGGGTGGACGGAGGCGGTCTCGATCTCGCGACCGCTCGTCGCCGAGATCGTCGCGCTACGTGAGCGATTCCTGTCAGAGGGCGTCGAGCATTTCGTGCTCTGCGGCATGGGCGGTTCCTCGCTCGCACCCGAGGTGATCACGAAGACCTATGGCGTCGAGCTCACGGTCCTCGACTCGACGCACCCCCGACAGGTCGCGGACGTGCTCGCGGACCGCCTCGACCGGACCGTCGCGATCGTCGCGTCGAAGTCCGGCTCGACCGCGGAGACCGACAGCCAGAAGCGCGCCTTCGAGGCCGCCTTCACCGCGGCGGGCATCGACCCCACGACGCGCATCGTCGTCGTGACCGACCCCGGCTCACCGCTCGACCAGTCGGCGCGGGCCGACGGCTATCGCGTCTTCAACGCAGACCCGAATGTCGGCGGTCGCTACAGCGCCCTCACGGCATTCGGTCTCGTCCCCTCTGGCCTCGCGGGGGCGGACATCTCGGAGCTGCTCGACGAGGCCGAGGCCATCTCGCTCGAGCTCGCCCTCGACGCCGCAAGCAATCCTGGTCTCGTCCTCGGCGCCGCGATCTGCGGAGCGGGCAAGTCGAAGCTCGGGATCGTCAGCGACGGCACGCACATCGTCGACTTCGGCGACTGGGTCGAACAGCTCATCGCGGAGTCCACGGGGAAGCTCGGCAAGGGCATCCTTCCCGTCGTCCTCGAGCTCGACGCCCCCGAACTGTCCGAGGACCTCCCCGACCTCCAGATCGTGCGACTCGTCGGCACCTACGAGGACACGCGTCGTGTCAGGGACGGCGAGATCGAGATCGCCGGGACGCTCGGCGCACAGCTCCTCACCTGGGAGTACGCCACGGCTGTCGCCGGTCGGATCCTCGGGATCAACCCCTTCGATCAGCCCGACGTCGAGTCGGCGAAGGTGGCAGCCAGAGCGCTCATCGACAATCTGACGCCCCCGGCACCGCCGACGTTCGAGGACGGCACGATCGGTGTATCCGAGCTCGGTCTCGCGCCGGCGACCTCGCTCCAGGAGGCCATCGACGCCCTGCTCGCCTCGGTCCCCGAGGACGGCTACGTCGCCATCCAGGCGTATCTCGACCGAGCGGCGCACCCCGAGTTCGCGGAGCTTCGCCAGGTCGTCGCGGCCCGGACGGAGCGCCCGGTGACCTTCGGCTGGGGACCCCGCTTCCTCCACTCCACGGGGCAGTTCCACAAGGGCGGGCCAGCTGCAGGCGTCTTCCTCCAGATTCTCGACGGCGACGCATTCGATGTCGAGATCCCCGGCCGACCGTTCACCTTCGGGCAGCTGATCCGCGCACAGGCTGCCGGTGATGCGAGCGTGCTCGCTGAGCATGGCCGACCGGTCCTGACGCTCACATTCGGCAGCATCCGCGACGATCTGCCACGACTGCTCGCAGCGCTCGCCTGATGCCGGCTCGCGTCGCTCCAGGCCACAACCCGCTCAGGGTCGAGGCTGACCGCCGCCTCAGCCGGATCGCCGGCCCCAGCGGCCTGGTCATCTTCGGTGTCACGGGCGACCTGTCGCGCAAGAAGCTCATGCCGGCGGTATACGACCTCGCCAACCGCGGCATGCTGCCGCCAGGATTCGCGCTTGTCGGCTTCGCTCGGCGCGACTGGGAGACCGAGGACTTCGCGCAGATCGTCCACGATGCCGTGAGGGAGCACTCGCGCACGCCATTCGACGAGGATGTGTGGCGCAACCTCTCGCAGGGCATCCGCTTCGTCGCTGGCGACTTCGACGACAAGCAGGCCTTCGCGAAGCTGCGCGAGACGCTCGAGGAGCTCGACCGGGAGCGAGGCACGATGGGCAACCACGTGTTCTATCTCTCGATCCCACCGAAGTCCTTCCCGATCGTCACCGAGCAGCTGCGCGACTCGGGGCTCGCGAGCCCCGTCGAGGGCCAGTGGCGGCGCGTCGTCATCGAGAAGCCCTTCGGCCACGACCTGCACAGCGCCCGGGAGCTCAATCGCACGGTGAGCTCGGTCTTCCCCGCCGACTCGGTCTTCCGGATCGACCATTACCTCGGCAAGGAGACGGTCCAGAACATCCTCGCGCTGCGCTTCGCGAACCAGCTCTTCGAGCCCATCTGGAACTCGAGCTACGTCGACCATGTGCAGATCACCATGGCGGAGGATGTCGGCGTCGGAGGGCGGGCCGGGTACTACGACGGCGTCGGCGCGGCGCGCGATGTCATTCAGAATCACCTCCTCCAGCTCCTCGCCCTCACGGCGATGGAGGAGCCGATCTCGTTCGAGGCCGTGCACCTTCGGGCGGAGAAGGAGAAGGTCCTCTCCGCCGTACGGCTCCCCGCGGACCTCGCGACGTACACGGCGCGCGGGCAGTACTCGGCAGGATGGCAGGGCGGCGAGAAGGTAGTCGGGTTCCTCGAGGAGACCGGGATGAACCCGCAGTCGACGACCGAGACCTTTGCGGCCATGCGCCTCGACATCGCGACGCGACGCTGGCAGGGTGTGCCGTTCTACCTGCGCACCGGCAAGCGCCTCGGCCGCCGCGTCACCGAGATCGCAGTCGTCTTCAAGCGCGCGCCCCAGCACCTCTTCGCCGAGTCGATGACCTCGGCGCTCGGGCAGAACGCCCTCGTCATCCGCGTCCAGCCCGACGAGGGCGTCACGATCCGCTTCGGCTCGAAGGTGCCAGGCGCCGGCATGAATGTCCGCGACGTCACGATGGACTTCGGCTACGGCCACGCCTTCACCGAGCAGAGCCCCGAGGCCTACGAGCGGCTCATCCTCGACGTCCTCCTCGGCGACCCGCCGCTCTTCCCCCGCCACGAGGAGGTCGAGCTGTCCTGGCGGATCCTCGATCCGATCGAGGAGTACTGGGCGACGCTCGGCGCGCCGGAGCAGTACCGGCCGGGGTCCTGGGGCCCCGCGTCGGCGGCGGCACTCATGGCGGCCGACGGCAGGGCGTGGAGACTTCCGTGACCCCTGGAGCACCTCGACGAAGCGGAGCAGCAGCGTGATCATCGATCTGCCCAACACGACCGTCCCCGACATCTCGAAGACCCTCGTCGATATCCGCGACGAGGGCGGTGCGGTCGCGCTCGGCCGCGTGCTGACGCTCATCATCGTGACGACGCCCGAGCAGGAAGAAGCGGCGATCGATGCGGCGAATGCGGCATCGCGCGAGCACCCGATGCGGGTCCTCGTGCTCTCCTCGACTCCGGGCACGGTGGAGTCGGGTCCTGGCAGGCTCGACGCGCAGATCCGGGTCGGCGGCGACGCCGGGGCGAGCGAGGTCATCGTCATCCACGGCCAGGGCGAGGCGGCACAGGACCAGGAATCCATCGTGACCGGCCTCCTGCTGCCCGACGCGCCCGTCGTGGCATGGTGGTCGGGTCCGACCCCGGCGAAGGTGTCGGACTCCCCGATCGGGCGCATCGCCACGCGGCGCATCACCGATGTCGCGACGTCAGGCGACCCGTGGCCCGCGCTCGAGTCGCTCGCCGCGAATCTCGCGCCAGGCGATACCGACCTCGCCTGGACTCGCACGACCCTGTGGCGCTCCCAGCTGGCCGCCGTGCTCGACCAGCCTCCGTACGAGCCGGTGACCTCGGTCGTCGTGACGGGAACACTCACGCACGCTTCGGTGATCCTCATCGCCGCGTGGCTCGCCCAGGCACTTGAGGCCCCCGTGACGATCGTGGAGCCCGGACAGGACTCCCCCGGATTCGGCATCGACTCGGTCGTCCTCACGCGCGCCAGCGGTGACACCTCCCTCGTCCGGCTGACGAAGCAGTCAGCACGCCTCACGCAGCCGGCTCAGCCGCCACACGAGATCACGATCCCCGTGCGCACGAACCGCGAATGCCTGGCGGAAGAGCTCCGCCGACTCGATCCGGACGAGGTGTTCCAGCGTGTCGTCACCTCAGGCCTCATGCTCGTCGACGCCGCGACGCGTACGGTGGAGTCGTGAGCAACGAACCTCGAGTCTGGGTCCACTCCGACGTCGCCGAGCTTGAGCGAGTCGCAGCCTCCCGCTTCCTGCGCAAGCTCGCACAGGCCATCGCCGACTTCGGCGAGGCGACGGTCGTGCTCACAGGCGGCACGGTGGGCATCGGTGTCCTCGCCGCCGTCAATGCGGACCCTGCACGCGATGACTTCCCCTGGGACCGGCTGAATGTCTGGTGGGGCGACGAGCGGTGGGTCCCGAAGGACTCTCCCGACCGCAACGAGCGCCAGGCGCGCAAGGCGCTCCTCGATCACGTGCCGCTCGACCCGGCCCGCATCCACCCGTTCCCTGCCTCGGACGAGGGACTCACGCTCGACGAGGCGGCCGATGCGTACGCCGCTGAGCTGCTCGCGCATGCACCGCGAGGTCAGAGCCTGCCGGCATTCGATGTGACGTTCCTCGGCGTCGGGCCCGATGGCCATATCGCGTCGCTCTTCCCCGAGTCGGAGGGCATCAGGGAGCGCGAGCGCACGGTCGTCGCCGTGCGCAATTCGCCCAAGCCACCGCCGGAGCGACTTTCACTCACGCTGCCCGTGATCAATTCGAGCGCGCGCGTCGTCATCGTCCTCGCGGGCGCCGACAAGGCATCCGTGCTCGGGCTCGCACTTGCTGGCGCGAGCCAGATCGAGGTGCCGGTCGCGGGCGTGCTGGGCCGTCGTCGCACACTGTTCCATGTCGATGCTGCGGGCGCCGCAGAGGTGCCGCAGAACCTCATCGACCCTGGCGCCTACTGGACCGCTGCTGACGACGTCACGCAGTCATAGCGACTGAGTCCGCTGCGACGGCGACGGAAGGCCGTCCGGCGAAGCGATCCGAATGGGGAGGAAGGCGCGGGCCTCAGACGGTGCCGCGACGCTCGCGCAGCTGGCGCAGCGCGTCCTCGAGCAGCTGCTCGGCCTCCGCCTCGGTGCGGCGCTCCTTCACGTATGCGAGGTGCGTCTTGTACGGCTCCTGCTTCGCCACGACTGGCGGGTTGTCGCGGTCGCGTCCGGCAGGAAGACCCGTCATGGGCGAGTCGATGATGTCCGGAATCTCGTCCTCGGGGATCGTCGCCGAGAAGTAGCGGACAGTCTCGTTGCCGAGGCCGTCCCAGTACGAGATGGCGACCCGGTCGGCGGTGATGCCTCGATCCTGCTCGCCCATCGGGCCAGCACCGACACGCGATCCGCGGATCGCGCTTCCCCCTGCTGCCACAGATTCCCCCTCTGTGTCCTGACGGCGTCAGTGCCGTCAGCTCATGCGATGACGAACTTGGTGATGAGTCCCAAGACGATGATGCACAGGATCCAGACCACCGCAAGGATGATCGTGATCCGGTTGAGGTTTCGCTCTGCGACACCTGACGAACCGAGGCTCGACGTGACGCCTCCGCCGAACATATCGGACAGGCCTCCACCGCGCCCCTTGTGCAGAAGGATGAGCAGCGTCAGCAGGAGGCTGGTGAGGCCCAGGATGATCTGGAGCACTACCTGCAATACGAGCACGCGAGATTCCCCTCGATAGAAACCGGGACAGTTTACCCCAGCAGGTCGGTCTCAGACCCCGACATGCTTCTGGAAGCGCGCGATCGCGGCGAACTCGACCGGGTCGAGGCTCGCCCCGCCGACGAGCGCGCCGTCGATATCGGGCTCGCGCATGAAGCCCGCGATGTTCGATGACTTCACGGAGCCGCCGTACAGGATGCGCGTGGCCGCGGCGACATCGGCACCGAGGACGTCGGCGACCGTCTGACGCAGCGCAGCGCACACCGTCTGCGCCTGCTCGCTCGTCGCGGCCGTGCCAGAGCCGATCGCCCACACGGGCTCGTACGCGATGACGAACTCCGGAGCCGTTCCTGCGAGGGACTCGAGCACGACCTTGAGCTGCGCGACCGGCACCGCGCTCGGCCCGTGCTGCTCGAGATCCTCCGCCGTCTCGCCGACGCAGAGGATGGGCACGATGCCGTGACGAAGCGCGGCCGCGACCTTCCGAGCCAGGAGCTCGTCGGTCTCACCGTGGTACTCGCGTCGCTCCGAGTGGCCGACGAGCGCGTAGCGACAGTCGAGCGCCTTGAGGAATGCCCCGCTCACCTCGCCCGTGTACGCGCCGGAATCGTGCTCGGAGAGATCCTGCGCACCGTAGGCGATGGAGAGCCGGTCTGCGGCGACAAGCGTCTGCACCGAGCGGAGGTCGGTGAACGGCGGGAACACCGCGACCTCGGCGCCCTTCGCGTCGAAGTCGTGCTTGGCCTCGTCGAGTGTCCACGCGAGCTTCTGGACGACCGCGATCGCCTGCAGATGGTCGAGGTTCATCTTCCAGTTGCCCGCGATGAGCGGGATGCGCTGCTTCGCCACGGTCACTCCCATCCCAGCGCCGCGAGGCCCGGCAGGTGCTTGCCTTCGAGGAACTCGAGCGAGGCGCCGCCACCGGTCGAGACGTGCCCGAAGTCCTCGTCCGCGAAGCCGAGCGTGCGCACGGCCGCGGCAGAGTCGCCGCCGCCGACGACGCCGAATCCGCCGCTGCCGCCGAGATCGGCGAGGGCCTGCGCGACCGCTCGCGTCCCTCCGGCGAAGGCGGGGAACTCGAAGACGCCCATCGGACCGTTCCAGAACACGGTGCGAGACGCGGAGATCGCCTCGGCGAACGCCGCCGCCGAAGCAGGTCCGATGTCGAGGCCGATGCCCGAGGCTCCGAACGACGAGGACCCGATCGCGTCGAAGTCGACGATCTCGTGTGCGGCGTCGGCGGCGAATCGCTCGGCGACGACGATGTCGGTCGGGAGGACGATCGTCACACCGAGCTCCGCGGCGCGGGCGAGATAGCCCTGCACCGTCGGGATCTGATCTGCCTCGAGGAGACTCGATGCCACGTCGTGGCCCTGCGCTGCGAGGAACGTGAACAGCATGCCGCCGCCCACGACGAGCGTGTCGACGCGCGGCAGGAGGCTTTCGATGACCGCGAGCTTGTCGGAGACCTTCGAACCGCCGAGCACGACCGTGTAGGGCTTCTCGGGGCGGGTCGTGAGGCGCTCGAGGACGTCGACCTCCGCGCTCACGAGGAGGCCAGCGGCGCTCGGGAGAATCGCCTCGACATCCGTCACACTCGCCTGAGCGCGGTGGACGACGCCGAAGCCATCCGAGACGGCGACGTCGGCGAATGCCGCGAGCTGCTTGGCGAACTCAGCGCGCGCCTGAGCATCCTTCGAGGTCTCCCCCGGGTTGAACCGCAGGTTCTCGAGCAGGACGACGCCGCCCTGCTCGAGACCTGCGATCGCCTGCTGTGCGGACTCCCCGATCGTGTCGCTCGCGAATGCAACCGGGGCCCCGAGGAGCTCGCCGAGTCGCTTGGCGACCGGCGCGAGCGAGTACTTCGGGTCCGGTGCTCCGTCAGGACGCCCGAGGTGCGAGCCGATGACGACGCTCGCACCTCCGTCCAGCAGGGCACGGATCGTCGGGATCGAGGCCCGGATGCGTCCGTCGTCTGTGATCACGCCGTCCTTCAGCGGGACATTGAGGTCACAGCGCAGGAAGACGCGCTTGCCGTCCAGATCTCCGAGGGATTCGAGAGTCCGCAGTGCCATCAGATGCGCTCTGCCACGTACTCGGTGAGGTCGACAAGGCGGTTGGAGTAACCCCACTCGTTGTCGTACCACGCGGAGACCTTCACCGTCTTGCCGATCACGCGGATCAGCCCGGCGTCGAAGATCGACGAGTGCGGGTCGGTCACGATGTCAGATGACACGATTTCGTCCTCCGTGTACTTCAGGATCCCCTTGAGGGGTCCTTCCTCGGCTGCCTTGCGGTAGGCCGCCTTGATCTCATCGACGGTCACCTCGCGCTCTGCCTCGACCGTCAGATCGGTGATCGACCCGGTCGGGACGGGCACGCGAAGCGCGAAGCCGTCGAGCTTTCCCTTGAGCTCGGGCAGGACGCGACCGATCGCCTTGGCGGCGCCGGTCGACGTCGGCACGATGCTGAGTGCTGCGGCGCGAGCGCGCCGCAGGTCGGAGTGCGGACCGTCCTGCAGGTTCTGATCGGCGGTGTATGCATGCACCGTCGTCATGAGCCCGTTGACGATCCCGAACTCGTCGTTGAACACCTTGGCGAGCGGCGCGAGGCAGTTCGTCGTGCACGAGGCATTCGACAGCACGTTCATCGTCGCAGGGTCATAGGTGTGCTCGTTGACGCCCATGACGAACGTGCCGTCATCTCCGCTCGCGGGAGCAGAGATGATGACCTTCTTCGCGCCGCCGCCATCGATGTGCTTTCGCGCATCTTCGGCCTTGGTGAAGCGGCCCGTGGACTCGATCACGATGTCGACGCCGTACTCGGCCCAGGGAAGCAGCGCGGGGTCGCGCTCTTCGAACACGCGGATGCGCTTGCCATCCACGGTGATCGAGTCCGCGTCATAGGTGATCTCTCCAGGGAAGCGGCCGAGGATCGAGTCGTACTTCAGCAGGTTCGCGAGCGTCTTGTTGTCGGTCAGGTCGTTGACCGCGACGACGTCGAGGTCAGCGCCCTGATCGAGCAGCGCGCGAAAGTAGTTCCGTCCGATTCGGCCAAAGCCGTTGATGCCGACCTTTACAGTCACAGATTCTCCAGTGCTATTCAGTGGTGGTGGTGGTGGAAATGGAGATCTTGCGAAAGGACGGAAGGGCTCAGACGAGGAGCCCAGGCGTCTTTTCGAGTGCGTTTGCGAGACGCTGCTGGACGTTGGCCCAGTTCACGATGTTCCAGAACGCCTTGACGTAGTCCGCGCGGACGTTCTTGTAGTCGAGGTAGTACGCGTGCTCCCAGACGTCGAGGAGCAGAAGCGGCACCGTGCCAGCGGCGAACTGCGACTGCTGGTCGAAGAACTGCTGGATGATGACGTTTCCGCCGATCGAGTCGTAGAAGAGGCCGGCCCAGCCAGAGCCCTGGACGCCGAGCGCGGCGGCCGAGAAGTGGGCCTGGAACTTGTCGAACGAGCCGAAGTTGTCGTCGATCGCCGACGCGAGGTCACCCGTGGGCTTGTCACCACCGTCCGGGGAGAGGTTCGTCCAGAAGATCGAGTGGTTGGTGTGGCCACCGAGGTTGAAGGCGAGATCCTTCTCGAGCTTGTTGACGTTCGCGAAGTCGCCGGACTCTCGAGCGGCGGCAAGACCGGCGAGCGCGGCGTTGGCTCCCGCGACGTACGCGGCATGGTGCTTGCTGTGGTGCAGCTCCATGATCGTCGCCGAGATGTGCGGCTCGAGCGCCGCGTAGTCGTACCCGAGTTCGGGGAGGGTGTATTCGGCCATGGCGATAACTCCTTCATGCGCTGGGTTGCCCAGCCAGTCTAGTGAGCCTGAAGGAGCCCCCGGCCGACGGCGCTGTGCGCCCTGAGCGAAGATTCAGGCGTCGGCGAGCTCTGGCGGGACCGCGGACTCGGTGCCGGGGACTCCGAGCTCAGCAGCACGCTTGTCCGCCATCGCCAGGAGTCGACGGATTCGGCCCGCGACGGCGTCCTTCGTCATCGGCGGGTCGGCGAAATGGCCGAGCTCGTCGAGGCTCGCATCACGATGATTGAGACGAAGCGCGCCCGCGTAGGCGAGGTGATCGGGCACGTCCTCGCCGAGGATCTCGAGCGCGCGCTCGACGCGGGCGCATGCGGCCACGGCCGCCTGCGCACTCCTGCGCAGGTTCGCATCGTCGAAGTTCACGAGACGATTGGCGGTCTGGCGGACCTCGCGGCGCTGGCGCTGCGACTCCCAGTCGGCGAGGGTCTGCGTCGCGCCGATCCGGTCGAGCAGCTTCGCGATCGCATCGCCCTCGCGAACGATGACGCGCGGAAGCCCGCGCACCTCTCGCGCCTTCGCCGCGACGCCGATGCGACCCGCCGCACCCACGAGTGCCATCGCGGCTTCATTCGTGGGGCATGCGATCTCGAGTGCGGCCGAGCGACCTGGATCGGTGAGCGAGCCAGTCGCGAGGAATGCCCCGCGCCAGACTGCCGCGAGCTCCGCCGGATTGCCAGTGGTGAGGCGATTCGGCAGGCCACGCACCTGACGCTTGCGCTGGTCCATGAGCCCGGTCTGTCGAGCGAGCGTCTCGCCGTCCTCGAGGACGCGGACGAGGTGCCGCTCAGGCTTCGAGCCGCCCGCCGCCGGCAGGGTGCCGCGCTGGGGACGAATGCCGTAGATCGTGAGAATCTCCCCCGCGACACGGTCGGCGAGCTTCGCGCTGTCGAGCTCGACCTCGACGGCGATGCGCCCTGAGATGATGTGCAGTCCGCCCGCGAAGCGCAGGAGCGACGCGAGCTCCGCGGCCCGAATCGGCGTCGGCGCGCCCGGCTGCCCCATGAGTTCGGCCTTCAGGCTGTCGGTGAGCGTCACGTCATTCTCTCCCTAGGTCTCTGTGGCGCACGGTCACCGCGACATCAGGTGCTACAGCCAGTCGCCTGGCGAGCTCCTCGGCGATGGCGACCGAGCGGTGCTTCCCGCCGGTGCAGCCGATCGCGATGGTGGCGTTGCGCTTGTTCTCGCGACGATAGCCGTCGAGCGCGATGCGCAGCGCCTCTCCGAAAGCATCAAGGTACGGGATCGCACCTGGGAGTCCGAGCACATAGCTGCTCACGCGCTCGTCGAGGCCTGTGAGCGGCTTCAGGTCATCGATCCAGAACGGGTTCGGGAGGAATCGCGCATCGAGCACGATGTCGGCATCCGCGGGAATGCCGTACTTGTAGCCGAAGCTCTGAACCGTGACCGAAAGCGACGCCGCGCCCTCCTCGCGGAAGCGATCCTGGATGGTCGTCGTGAGCTGGTGCACGTTGAGTCTCGAGGTGTCGATGATGATGTCGGCCGACTCCCGGATGTGCGCCATCTGCGCGCGCTCCGCCCGGATCCCATCGAGGATCGTGCCGCCGGCGTGGAGCGGATGCGGCCGGCGCACCTGCTCGAACCGGCGCACAAGCGCGTCGTCGTCGGCGTCGAGGAACATGACGGTGATCGGCGTCTCGCCTTCGCGCAGGCTGCGGAGCGCCGAGTCGAGATCGTCGAACAGCGAACCGCCGCGGACATCCACGACGACCGCGATGCGCGGAAACGCCGAGCCCTCCTGCGTCCCGAGATCGATGAGCGGACGCAGCATGAGCGGCGGCAGGTTGTCGACGACGTACCAGCCGAGGTCCTCGAGTGCGTCGGCGACGGTCGAGCGCCCCGCACCGGACATCCCGGTGACGATCAGGAGGTGTGGGGCTGCACCCGTCATGGCCCAATCAGCGTATCCGGTCGGGGCGCCGATTTCGGCCCCCCGGTCGGATCCGAGGAGGTTCCGAGTCGCTCCACGATCGCTGCGGCGGTCGCCGCACCGATGCCTCGCACCGCCTGCAGCTCGTCGACCGTCGCCGAGCGAACGCGCTTGGCCGAGCCGAAGTGCTTGATGAGCTCCTTGACCCTCGCCTCGCCGACGCCGGGGATCTCGGCGAGGACCGACTTGAGGTCCCGCCTGCGCTGACCGCGCTGGTAGCCGATCGCGAACCTGTGCGCCTCATCGCGAAGCCGCTGCACCATGAAAAGGGCGTCGGAGTTGCGCGGGAGGATCACCGGGAAGTCGCTGTCAGGGAGCCACAGCTCCTCGAGGCGCTTCGCGATGCCGACGACCGCGATGCCCGCGGCGGCGGGGCCGGCCTCCTCGAGCGCACGCCGAGCCGCGGCGACCTGCGGCTGGCCACCATCGATGAGCAGGAGCTGCGGGCGGTAGGCGAAGCGCTTCGGTCGCGTGGACACACCCTCGTCGATCTCGACGTCGGGGTCCGCGTCGAGGCGCGCCAGTCGGCGAGACAGGACCTGGTAGATCGAATCCGTGTCGTCCGACGAACTCGCAATCGAGAACTTGCGGTACTGATCCTTGCGCGGCAGACCATCCTCGAATACGACCATCGAGGCGACGATGCCGGTGCCACCCAGGTGCGAGACGTCGTAGCACTCGATGCGCAGCGGCGCCTCGGCCATGCCGAGCGCCTCCTGGAGCTGCGCGAGCGCGTTGCTTCGCGCGACGAAATCATTCGACCGGCGCGTCGTGTAGAGGATGTGCGCCTGACGCGCGTTCTCGAGCGCGACCTTGGCCAGGTCTGCCTTCTCCCCGCGCTTCGCGACAGCGACCTCGACCTTCCCGCCTCGACGGAGGCCAAGCCATTCGGAGATGAGGCCCTTGTCGGCGGGGAGCACCGGGACATAGACGAGGCGCGGAGGCTCCGACTCGTCGTACGCCGCCTCAAGCGCCGTCGTGACGAGCTCAGGCAGCCCGATGTCGAGCTCCTTGTCGACCATCCACGCCCTCACACCCCTGATGCGCCCACCTCGCACCGTGAACAGCTGGACTGCAGCGCTGAGCTCGTCGTCGGCGATGCCGAAGAAGTCGGCATCGAGATCATCGGCGAGGACGACCGCGTTTCGCTCGAGGGCCCACTGCATCGCCTGCAGCTGGTCCCGGTACTTCGCCGCCGCCTCGTAGTCCTGAGCCCCGGCGGCCGCCACCATCTGCGCGCGGATCTCCTTGATGAAGCGCTGATCGCCGCCGTCCATGAAGCTCGCGAAGTCGAGCGCGATCGCCTTGTGCTCCTCGGGCGTCACGCGGCCGACGCACGGCGCGGCGCACTTGCCGATGTCCCCGAGCAGACACGGCCGTCCGCTGCGCTGCGCGCGCGCATAGACACCATCTGCGCAGCTGCGCATGGGGAATGCCTTCAGCAACGTGTCGACCGTCTCCCTGATCGCCCACGCGCGGGAGTACGGGCCGAAGTACCGCGCATTCTTGATTCCCTTGGTCCTGGTGACCATCACGCGAGGCACTTGATCGCCGAGCGTGATCGCGAGGTAGGGATACGACTTGTCGTCCTTGTACTGGACGTTGAATGGCGGGTCGAACTCCTTGATCCACGTGAACTCGAGCTGGAGCGCCTCGAAATCGGTCGACACGACCGTCCATTCGACGGAGCGTGCAGTGAGGACCATATGCCGCGTGCGGTCGTGGAGCGTCGCGAGCGGCGCGAAGTAGTTGGAGAGGCGATTGCGGAGATTCTTCGCCTTGCCGACGTAGAGGATGCGCCCCCGCTCATCGCGGAAGCGATAGACGCCAGGAGACTGCGGGATCTCCCCCGCCTTCGGTCGCCACGGCAGGTGGTCCGCCACGGCTGCGCCTCAGCTCGCCTTCTTCTTGGCCACCGGCGCTCGTCGCTCCTGTGCCACGTCGAGGATCTCGGCGAGGAATGCCCCGGTGTGGCTCCCCTTCGTCCGCGCGACATCCTCAGGGGTCCCCGTGGCGACCACCGTGCCCCCGCCTGCGCCGCCCTCGGGACCGAGGTCGATGACCCAGTCCGCGGCTGCGATGACATCGAGGTTGTGCTCGATCACGATGACGGTGTTGCCCTTCTCCACGAGACCATCGAGGACCTGGAGCAGCTTGCGGACGTCCTCGAAGTGAAGCCCGGTCGTGGGCTCATCGAGCACGTAGATGCTCCGTCCTGTGGAGCGCTTCTGGAGCTCGGTCGCGAGCTTGACGCGCTGCGCCTCGCCGCCCGAGAGCGTCGTCGCCGACTGCCCGAGTCGGACGTAGCCGAGCCCGACATCGACGAGCGTCTTGAGGTACCGGTGGATGCTCGAGATGGGCTCGAAGAACACCGCCGCCTCATCGATCGGCATATCGAGGACGTCGGCGATCGACTTGCCCTTGTACTTCACCGCGAGCGTCTCGCGGTTGTACCTCGCGCCCTGGCACACCTCGCAGACGACGTAGACGTCCGGGAGGAAGTTCATCTCGATCTTGATCGTGCCGTCGCCGGAGCAGTGCTCGCAGCGGCCGCCCTTGACGTTGAAGCTGAACCGGCCCTGCTTGTACCCACGCGCCTTGGCGTCCGCGGTCTCGGCGAAGAGCGACCGGATCTTGTCGAAGACCCCCGTGTATGTCGCCGGGTTGCTGCGTGGCGTGCGGCCGATGGGCGCCTGGTCGACGTGCACGACCTTGTCGAGCAGCTCGAGGCCGTGCACTGCCGTGTGACGACCTGGGATCTGCCTCGCGCCGTTGAGCTCATTGGCGAGCACCTTGTAGAGGATGTCGTTGACGAGGCTCGACTTGCCCGACCCTGAGACACCCGTGACCGCGGTGAGCACGCCAAGCGGGAAGTCGACGGTCACGTCCTTCAGGTTGTTGGCCCGCGCTCCCTCGACCGTGATCTTGCGCTTCGGGTCGATCGGTCGACGGGCACCCGGCTCGTGCACCTTCCGCCGACCGGCGAGGTAGTCGCCGGTGAGCGAGTGCGGATTCTGCAGGAGTGCCTCGTAGGAGCCGGAATGCACGACCTGACCGCCGTGCTCGCCAGCCCGTGGACCGATGTCGACGATCCAGTCCGCGGTGCGAATCGTGTCCTCGTCGTGCTCGACGACGATGAGCGTGTTCCCGAGCGACTTGAGCTTGACGAGCGTGTCGATGAGCCGCCGATTGTCGCGCTGATGCAGGCCGATCGATGGCTCGTCGAGGACGTAGAGCACCCCGGTGAGGCCCGAGCCGATCTGCGTCGCGAGACGGATGCGCTGCGCCTCCCCACCGGACAGCGTCGCCGCCGCACGCGCGAGATCGAGGTAGCCGAGACCCACCTCAAGGAGGAACTCCAGGCGAAGGCGGATCTCGCGCAGGACCTGCGCCGCGATCTGGGCCTGACGTGCATCGAGCTCGATCGTCTGCATGAACTCGTAGGCGTCGGTCAGACTCAGGAAGCACACGTCGGAGATCGACCGCGAGTTGACCGTCACCGCGAGGACTTCCGGCTTGAGGCGCTGCCCGTGGCACACATCGCAGGGCACCTCCCTGAGGAACTCCGCAAGTCGATCGTGGCCCCACCCGCTCTCCGACTCGAGCCACTTCCGCTCGATGTACGGGATGACGCCCTCGTAGCCGGCGGTGTACTTCATCTCGCGGCCGAAGCGGTTGCGCCACTTCACGACGACCTGGAAGTCCTTGCCGCGGAGGATCGTGTCCTTGACGTCGTCGGGAAGGTCTCGCCAGGGGGTGTCGAGCGAGAAGTCGAGGTCCGAGGCGAGCCCGCCGAGGATGCGCTCGAAGTACTCGAAGAGCTGCTTGCCGCCAGCCGCGGACCACGGCAGGATCACGCCATCCGAGATCGACTTCGACTGGTCGCCGAGCACGAGGTCGATGTCGACGGCCATACGGCTGCCGAGACCAGAGCACTCCGGGCATGCTCCAAACGGCGCATTGAATGAGAAGGTCCGCGGCTCGATCTCCGTGAGCGCGATGGGGTGCCGATTCGGGCACGAGAGCTTTTCGGAGAACGAACGCCAGGCGGCCGGCCCGCTCTCGTCGACGAAGTTGATGCTCACGGTGCCATCGGTGAGCTTCAGCGCCGTCTCGAGCGAGTCCGTGAGGCGCGACAGAATGTCGGGGCCTGCGACGAGCCGGTCGACGACGACGCCGATGTCGTGCTTGTTCTGCTTCTTCAGCGCCGGGGCATCGGCGAGCTGGATGACCTCGCCGTCGACGATCGCCCGGGAGAATCCCTGGGCGGAGAGCTCCTTGAAGAGGTCGACGAACTCCCCCTTCTTCTGGCTGACGACGGGGGCGACGACCTGATACCGCGTGCCCTCGTCGAGCTCCATGAGCGTGTCGGCGATCTGCTGCACCGTCTGGCGCTGGATGGGCTCCCCGCAGATCGGGCAGTGCGGGATGCCGACGCGCGCCCAGAGCAGACGCATGTAGTCATAGATCTCGGTGATCGTGCCGACCGTCGAGCGCGGGTTGCGGTTCGTCGACTTCTGGTCGATCGAGACCGCGGGACTGAGCCCCTCGATGAAATCGACGTCGGGCCGATCGACCTGGCCGAGGAACTGCCGCGCGTAGGCGGAGAGCGATTCGACGTAACGACGCTGCCCCTCGGCGAAGATCGTGTCGAACGCGAGACTCGACTTGCCTGAGCCGCTCAGCCCAGTGAATACGACGAGCGAATCCCGTGGAATATCGAGGTCGACGTCCTTGAGATTATGCACTCGCGCACCCTGGACACTGAGCTTCTGAGACCCTGGGACAGGCGTGATCGACGGCACACGATGAGTGTAGGTCGCACCCCCGACAACGACCTTTGAGCCCCCTGCGGGGGTCAGCGGACGTGACCGGCGGCCTCCATAGCTCGGAGATCCGACTTGAGCTCTCTGAGTTCGTCTCGGAGTCGAGCTGCCAGCTCGAACTTCAACTCCTCCGCGGCAGCAAGCATCTGATCGGTGAGGTCGGCGATCGCCGCCTCCAGCTCCGCGGCGCCTGCTGCGGCGATGCCCTCCCGCCGCAGCTGCGGCGTCGGCGAGCGCTTGCCTCCCTTGTCGCCGCGCGCTCCAAGCAGACGAGCGGTGTCGCTCTCCTCGCGCATGAGCGCGTCAGTGATATCCGCGATCTTCTTGCGCAGCGGCTGCGGATCGATCCCACGCTCGGCGTTGTAGGCCATCTGCTTCTCTCGGCGCCGATTGGTCTCGTCGATCGCATACCGCATGGCCGGCGTGACCTTGTCGGCATACATGTGCACTTCGCCGGAGACGTTTCGCGCGGCGCGCCCGATCGTCTGGATGAGCGAGGTGGCAGAACGGAGGAAGCCCTCCTTGTCCGCGTCGAGAATGGCGACGAGCGAGACCTCTGGCAGGTCGAGGCCCTCTCGCAGCAGGTTGATGCCGACGAGCACGTCGAAGACGCCAGCCCGGAGCTCGGAGAGGAGTTCGACCCGGCGAAGGGTGTCGACGTCCGAGTGGAGGTACTGCACGCGAACTCCATGCTCGGCGAGGAATGCCGTGAGCTCCTCGGCCATGCGCTTGGTGAGCGTCGTGACGAGGACTCGCTCGTCACGCTCGACTCGCTCCCTGATGGACTCGAGCAGGTCGTCGATCTGGCCCTTCGACGGCTTCACGACAACCTTGGGATCGACGAGACCCGTCGGTCGGATCACCTGCTCCACGTATCCATCGGAGAGCTCGAGCTCGTACTGACCGGGCGTCGCGGACAGGTACACCTTCTGCCCGACGCGCTCGAGGAACTCGGAGAACTTCAGCGGTCGGTTGTCCAGCGCACTGGGAAGCCGGAATCCGTGCTCGACGAGCGTCCGCTTGCGCGACGCGTCACCCTCGTACATGGCGCCGATCTGCGGGACCGTGACGTGCGATTCGTCGATGACGATCAGGAAGTCATCTGGGAAGTAGTCGAGGAGCGTGTGCGGCGGCTCGCCCGGCGCACGCCCTTCGATGTGTCTCGAGTAGTTCTCGATGCCGTTGCAGAAGCCGAGCTGCTCGAGCATCTCGAGGTCATACGCCGTGCGCATCTTGAGACGCTGGGCTTCCAGCAGCTTGCCCTGCGCCTCGAGCTCCGCGACCCGCTCCGTCAGCTCTGCCTCGATGGAGCCGATAGCGCGCCGAATGGTCGCCGGGTTCGCGGCGTAGTGGGTGCCGGGGAAGATCGACACCGCCTCCATGCGACTCACGGGCTCGCCCGTGATCGGATGCAGGTAGTGGAGCGCCTCGATCTCGTCGCCGAACATCTCGATCCGAATCGCGAGCTCCTCGTAGACGGGGATGATCTCGATCGTGTCGCCCTTGACGCGGAAGTTCCCACGAACGAACTCGTAGTCGTTGCGGTCGTACTGCATGTCGATGAGGCGGCGGATGAGCACCTCGCGGTCGATGCGCTGTCCCACCTGAAGGGCGAGCATGGCGTCGAGGTAGTCCTCGGCAGCGCCGAGCCCGTAGATGCAGGACACGGTCGACACGACGACGACGTCGCGGCGCGACAGCAGCGCGTTCGTCGTGGAGTGCCGCAGTCGCTCCACCTCGGCGTTGATCGAAGAGTCCTTCTCGATGAAGGTGTCCGTCTGCGGGACGTACGCCTCCGGCTGGTAGTAGTCGTAATAGCTCACGAAGTACTCGACCGCGTTGTCCGGCATGAGCTCTCTGAACTCGTTCGCCAGCTGGGCTGCGAGCGTCTTGTTGTGGCTCAGCACGAGCGTGGGCCGCTGGACGCGCTCGATGAGCCAGGCCGTCGTCGCGCTCTTGCCCGTGCCGGTCGCGCCGAGGAGCACGATGTCGGTCTCGCCCGCATTCACACGTCCCGCGAGCTCCTCGATCGCCGCGGGCTGGTCGCCGCTCGGCATGTACTCGCTGACGACCTTGAACGGTCTGACTGCTCGCGTGGCCTCCATGACTCCACCGTACGTCCGACCCCTGACAAGCGGTCCCGAAGCATTCGTGAGGAATCGGCGGTTGGCTCCTGGTCGCCGGTGTCATCGCGCTCCTGTGGCCTGCGCAGTTCGGTGGGTTCCTCAGCATCACGGCACTGCGCGGCGACGACATGCTCACGGGATACGCCACGAGCGACGTGGTGCTCACCGTTCGGGAGGCTGCGTACGCTGCAGGGGACGTCATCCTCGTCGATGCCTCGAATGCCGCGGGCGATCAGCTCACGCCCGGTGTCGTCACCGGCGCCGACTATGACGACGACCGAATCGTCTACGCGACGAGAGCGGGGGTGGACGCGGCGCCGCCACGGTGGCTGCGGACGCCGTGCTCGGACGCGTGATCCTGCACCTGCCCACCGTCGGCATCGTCTTCAGCCCGGCAGTGCTGCCGTACGTCGTCGGCATGGCGGCCGCGGCACTCGCGATCGTGCTGACGCTGAGCTTCCGCCGCATCGAGGCGCCCGAGGACCCTGGGGCGCTCGCCGCCGAGCAGCACCCGAGCCCGAGCTGATTCCGAGACGATCCGTGCACCGCACCTCGTCGCGATGATTTCCGAACGTCTGGCACAGGTCGGCGTTATGCTCGCCTCTGACACCGAAATGGCTGATGCCGGGGGTGATGAACGAGTGCGCAAGGCCGTCGTGATCGAGGATGACGATGACATCCGAGGTCTGCTCATGGAAGTGCTCCAGCAGGCAGGCTTCGAGGCGATCCCCGCGCGCAATGGCCTGGAGGGCGTCGAGGCGGTCCGTTCCAACGATCCGGTCGTCACGACACTCGACGTCAGCATGCCCGGAATCGACGGCTTCGAGGCCGCGCGACAGATCCGCGAGATCAGCGACACCTACCTCATCATGGTGACCGCCCGCGCGGAGGAGATCGAGATCCTGCAGGGGCTCCAGGCAGGCACTGACGACTACGTGACGAAGCCCTTCCGTCCACGTGAGCTCCGTGCGCGCATCGAAGCCATGTTGCGGAGACCGCGCTCAGGCCAGGTCGAGCCGACGCCGCAATCCGCGCCGCCGCAGGTGCCCGACGAAGCCAGCGCCGCGTGGATCGAGATCGACGGACTCCGGATCGCGCCGCACCTGCGCATCGTCGAGGTCGACGGGCAGACGCTCGACCTCACGCGGAGCGAGTTCGACATCCTCTTCGAGCTCGCGAGCGCACAGCGGCGAGTCGTCACGAAAGCGGAGCTCGCGCTCGCGGTCCGAGGCGAGCGGGGCTTCGGCGGCTTCGTGAGCGAGCAGGATGAGCGCGCCATCGAGGTCCATATGGCCAACCTCCGCCGCAAGCTCGGCGACTCCGTGAGCGCCCCGCGCTGGATCGAGACCGTCCGGGGCGTCGGGTACCGCACGACCGTGCGATGAGGCATCCCTAGACGGTCGAGTCGAGGTCCCCGAGCGGGATGTGGACCGTGAAGGTGGATCCGACACCCTCGGTGCTCTCGACCGAGATGTCCCCGCCGTGCGCCCGCGCGATGTCCTTGCTGATCCACAGCCCCAGCCCGTAGCCATGCTGCGTGCCACCTCGCACGGCCTGTGAGCGGAAGAACTGATCGAAGACCATGCCGAGCTCCGCAGCCGGAATGCCCCGGCCATCGTCGCGCACGACGATGCGGACACTCTCCCGATCGCTGCGGCACGCGACCTCGACGTGTCCGCCGGGTCTGCCGTACTTGATCGCATTCGAGATGAGGTTGTCGACGATCTGGCGCAGGCGCTTCGGGTCGACGAAGGCCTCGACATCGCGCACGCCCGAATCATCGATCGTGATCCCGACCGCGATCCCTCGTGAGCGCAGGTCGTCGACGGTCGAGCGCACGAGCTCGCCGACATCGACACGCTGGCGCTCGATCTTCAGCTGCACGCCAGTCCGTGTCCGCGTGCTCTCGGAGAGGATGTCGGTCACCAGCTGGAGGAGTCGGTCGGCGTTCCTCGCCGCGATGTCGAGGTTCCTCGCCGCCGATTGGGGCAGCTCCGCGGCGTCGCGCGCGAACTCGATGTAGCCGACGATCGACGTGAGGGGCGTGCGGAGCTCGTGCGATACCGCCGCGACGAGATCCTCGCGTGCGCGAAGCGCGAGCTCCTGCGCGGTGACGTCATGGGTCACGAGCACGGTGCCGCTCGCGTCGAGCGCACGCGAGCTCATCGAGAAGACGCGCCGCGCCTCGCCAGGCGCTCCGTACCAGACGAGCTCCCGCTCGAACGCGATACCCGCCTTCGCCTTCGAGATCGGGTCGGAACCATCGAGAAGCTCGGTGACGCCGTCATCGGCGTAGACCCTGCGCGAACCGAGGCGCACGAGTCGCCCCTGCTCGTCGAAGGCGCGATTGCGGCGCACCTCCCGACCATCGGTGTCGTAGAGCACCACGCCGAAATCGACCGCATCGAGCAGGCTGCCGAGCACATTCTCCTGCTGCTCGGCTCGATCGAGAGCGTCCCGGAGTGATGCCGACTGCCGGGCCAGCAGTGCGGTCTGGCGTCCCCCTCTCGAAGCCACCATCGCGGTCACGACCGCAGCACCCGTCATCGTGAGCGGGAGGAGCAGCACGGACGCAGCGGTCGGGCTCACGACGCTCAACGCGACAAATGACACGTAGACGCCGCACACGCTCGCGGCCGAGGCGAACGCTCCGACCCAGCCGAACGACCAGGAGGCCCAGATGACCGGGAAGATCCACAGCACGGCGAAGCCCCAGTTCGGGGTCGACTGGCGGATCAGCGCGATCGCAAGGATGTCCATCGCAGGCAGAAATGCGGACCACCAGACCGGAATGCGATCCCACGGCACGACGGCCGCGACGACGGTCGCGATCGCGAGGACCGCGAGACCGACGATGAGCTGGGGACTCAGCTGAAACGCATTCCCCCACAGCTCGACGAGGACGCCGAGAACTGCGACCAGCGCGATGAGCGGCTGGACGATGACGATCAGTCGGCGCTGGCTCAGTGCGCTCCGCACCGGCGAGGGCGCGCGCCGCCGCGTGTCAGCCATGGACGCTTGCCCAGAACTCGTCGACGGCCGCCAATGTGTCCTCGATCGCTCCGGAGTTGTCGATGAGGTCGGTGGCGATCGCACGCCGCTCGGCGTCGGTCGCCTGGGATGCGACGCGCGAGCGAGCCTCAGCCTCGGTCATGCCGCGATTCTCGACCATGCGCTCGATGCGCACGTCTGTGGGCGCCTCCACCACGAGCACACGCTCGAAATCCTCGGTGCGCTGCTCCCAGGTCTCGGCGAGGAGCGGGATGTCGTACACGATCGTCGCGCTCGGGTCCGCCGCGATCGCGGACGCGACCGCCTCAGCGGCCAGCCGCCGCACCTCTGGGTGCACGATCGCGTTGAGCGCCGCGAGTCGCTCCGGGTGGCCGAAGACGAGCCGGCCGAGCGATCGACGGTCCAGCTCGCCATCAGCCGTGAGGATCTCTGGACCGAACTCCTCGACGATTCGCGCGAGCCCCGGGGAGCCGGGCGCGACCGCGTCTCGAGCGAGAACGTCAGCGTCGATCACGACAGCACCGAGCTCCGCGAGGCGAGTCGACACGAGCGACTTCCCCGACGCGATCCCGCCAGTGAGCCCGATGAGGTGCACGCGGTCAGCCTACGGCTCTCGGTGCTACCGTCGCCGCTATGGATGTGGCGCTCCAGGTGCTCACGGGATTCGGGCTCTCCGTGAGCGCCGGCCTCAATGCGTACATCCCCCTCCTCGCGCTCGGGATCGCAGGCCGCTTCCTGCCCGGTTTCGCGCTGCCGACCGGCTGGGACTGGCTCGCGAACGACTGGGTCATGATCATCATCGCCGTCCTGCTGGCCCTCGAGATCGTCGCCGACAAGGTCCCCATCGTCGACTCGATCAACGATGTCGTGCAGACCGTCGTGCGACCGGCCGCGGGCGGCATCGCCTTCGGCAGCGGCTCCGCATCGACGACGACGATCGTGCAGGACCCCGCCGCATTCTTCGCATCGAATGCCTGGGTGCCCGTCGCCATCGGCGCCGCGGTCGCGCTCGGCATCCATCTCCTCAAGGCGAGCGTTCGCCCGATCCTCAACGGCATCACCGCTGGCATCGCCGCCCCTGTCGTCAGCATCGCCGAGGACGTCGGAGCGGTGCTGATGACCGTGGCCGCCATCCTCATCCCGGTGCTCGTCGTGCTCGGCCTCGGCGCCCTCGTCTGGGCATTCATCGCCATCCGACGCCGAGCGAGGCGGAGGGCCGTCGCGAAAGCGGCAGCCGCCGGGACCTAGAAGTCCAAGCCGCCGAAGTCTCCGAAGCCGCCGAAGTCTCCGCCGGTCACATCGAACAGGCCACCACCGTCGACCGCGCCCGTGTCGCCGACTCCACCGCCCACGTCCGCAGTCGCGTCGCTCACACCCGCGAGGTCTGGGCTCGGCAGCAATGAGCTCATGAGCGCAGAGGCGAGGACATAGCCAGTCACCGATCCGAGCATCGAACTGGCGAACATCGAGCCGAACGACGGCCCGGCCATGAGCCGCTCCATCGAGCCTGGCTGCTGCACCTCTGCGCGCGTCGCCGCACGTGCAAGCGCCTGCGGCTCGTCGCTCGCCGGCACTTCGCTCGCGGGGAGCTCTGCGCGCATCTGCTCGAGGAGGAGCTGACGCTGGCCCGCGGTGAGCTTGCCGAATGCCTCGGCGTGCGCCTGCTCGAGCTGCTCCGGCGGCGCCGTGCGCAGGAGATACCGGTAGCGATCGAGGGCGTACTCGTCCTCCGTGAGCCGGCGCCGCGGCGTGCCCTCGAACTGCGCTGGCTGCCGCTGGCCGAGACCGAACAGATCGCTCCAGAACCCCATCAACTGCTCCTTCACCGTAGGACTGACCACGCTACGGATCGAGGCTGGAAAACCACAGAGGGCCGGGCCCGAAGGCCCGACCCTCTGCGTCTCCCGTCGAGACGGGATCAGTTCAGTTGCTCGAGAGCTTGTCGCGGAGCGCGGCGAGCGCCTCGTCATCGGCGAGCGTGCCGGCGACGCCGACGCCCTCGCTCGAGTACGACGCAGCGTCGTCGAGCGCACCGGCGGCCTCGACGCTCGCGGCGACCTGCGCCTTGTGCGCCTCCCAGCGAGCCTGAGCGGCGGCATAGTCCGCCTCCCACTTCGCGCGCTGCTCCTCGAAGCCTTCCTTCCACTCGCCCGACTCCGGGTCGAAGCCCTCGGGGTACTTGTAGTTGCCCTCTTCGTCGTACTCGGTCGGCATGCCGTAGAGCGCGGGGTCGAACTCGGTGCCGTTGGGGTCGACACCCTCGTTGGCCTGCTTGAGGCTCAGCGAGATGCGGCGACGCTCGAGGTCGATGTCGATGATCTTGACGAAGACCTCGTCGCCGACCGAGACGACCTGCTCAGCGAGCTCGACGTGCTTGCCGGAGAGCTCCGAGATGTGGACGAGACCCTCGATGCCATCGGCGACGCGGACGAACGCACCGAACGGCACGAGCTTCGTGACCTTGCCGGGCGCGACCTGGCCGATGTTGTGCGTGCGGGCGAAGACCTGCCACGGGTCCTCCTGCGTCGCCTTGAGCGAGAGCGAGACCCGCTCACGGTCGAGCTCGACGGAGAGGACCTCGACGGTGACCTCCTGGCCGACCTCGACGACCTCGGATGCGTGCTCGACGTGCTTCCACGAGAGCTCCGAGACGTGGACGAGGCCGTCGACACCACCGAGATCGACGAACGCACCGAAGTTGACGATCGAGGAGATGACGCCCTTGCGGATCTGGCCCGGCTTGAGGTTCGCGAGGAACGTCGAGCGCGACTCCGACTGCGTCTGCTCGAGCAGCGCGCGGCGCGAGAGCACGACGTTGTTGCGGTTCTTGTCGAGCTCGAGGATCTTGGCCTCGATCTCCTGGTCCAGGTACGGCGTGAGGTCGCGGACGCGACGCAGCTCGATGAGCGACGCCGGGAGGAAGCCGCGGAGGCCGATGTCGACGATGAGACCGCCCTTGACGACCTCGATGACCTTGCCGGCGACGACGCCGTCGGCCTCCTTGATCTTCTCGACATCGCCCCAGGCGCGCTCGTACTGCGCGCGCTTCTTGGAGAGGATCAGGCGACCCTCCTTGTCCTCCTTCTGGAGAACGAGAGCCTCGACCGCGTCACCGACCTTGACGACGTCGACGGGGTCGACATCCTGCTTGATGGAGAGTTCGCGGGAGGGGATGACACCCTCCGTCTTGTAGCCGACGTCGAGAAGGACCTCGTCGCGGTCGATCTTGACGACGGTGCCGGAGATCAGGTCTCCGTCATTGAAGAACTTGAGCGTCTGCTCAACCGCGGCGAGGAAGTCCTCTGCAGAGCCGATGTCGTTGATGGCGATCTGCTTGGGCGCCGAGTCGGTCGTGGTGATGGTCATTGAGTGCGTGTGCTTTCAGTGGACATGATCGGGCCCGGTCTCCGATGATGCTCGCGGGCACCCGGGCGAACGAATAGGTGTCGCGGGTTTGCGACATTCCAGGTTAGCGCCTGTGCGCACCGTTCACCAATCGCAGCCCCGCTCAGCGCCCACCTCACTGTGGAGTCGCCACGATTCGAGGGTGCAAGTGCTTGTGCTCTCCGTGGATCAGGCCTAGCGTAACCGCACACTTGCGGGTTTGCTGGCGCTCCGGCGAATCCGCGGGCTCCGGCGGCGATGTCGCCGCCGGAGTGGCACCACCATGACTCCACGGAGCGCACACAGCACCGGAGAAGAGGTACCACGTTGAGATCACGACTCAAGCGCAGTGCACTGCCGATCGGCATTCTCGCCGCGGCAGGTCTCCTGATCACTGGATGCACGACCGCCACGGGCGGTGGCGGTGGGGGCGGCGAAACCGGCGGCGGAGGCGAAACCGGCGGCGCCGGCGACGGCGTCGTCACCATCTACGGAACGATCGCCGACACCGAGGCCCAGCTTCTCGAGGAGTCGTTCCTCCCCTTCGAGGAGGCGACCGGCATCGATGTCCAGTACGAGTCCTCGAAGGAGTTCGAGTCCCAGATCGGCATTCGCGCCCAGGGCGGCAACCCGCCGGACGTCGCGATCTTCCCGCAGCCCGGCCTCTTCGCGGACCTGGCCTCACGCGGCTTCCTCAAGCCCGCACCTCAGGGCGTCGCGGACAACGTGGCGGAGTACTGGAGCGAGGACTGGGCGGGCTACGGCACCGTTGACGGCACGCTCTACGGCGCTCCGCTCATGGCGAGCGTGAAGGGCTTCATCTGGTACCAGCCCGCCGTCTTCAAGGAGCTCGGCATCGAGGTCCCCGGGACGTGGGACGAGCTGCTCGACGCCACGCAGAAGATCCGCGAAGCCACCGGCAAGGCACCGTGGTGTGCAGGCTTCGGCTCCGGCGACGCGACCGGCTGGCCAGGCACCGACTGGGTGGAGGACCTCGTCCTCCGTCAGTCAGGACCCGAGGTGTACGACCAGTGGGTCGCCAACGAGGTGAAGTTCACCGACCAGCCGATCAAGGAGGCATTCGACGCGGTCGGGACGATCCTCCTCGACCCGCAGCTCGTGAACGCAGGCTTCGGCGACGTCCTCTCCATCAACTCGACCGAGTTCGGCGACCCCGCGGCTGCGCTCGTCTCGGGCGAGTGCGCCCTGCATCACCAGGCGTCGTTCTTCGACGGCTTCGTGTCGGACGCGGGCGGCGCGGTCGCTCCTGACGGCGATGTCTGGGCGTTCATCATGCCTGGCCTCAAGGCCGGATCGAACGCGGTGACGGGTGGTGGCGAGATCGTCGGTGCCTTCAACGACGACGCCGACACCGTCGCATTCCTCGAGTACCTGTCGAGCCCGGAATGGGCGAACACCCGCGTCGAGCTCGGAGGCGTGGTGAGCGCGAACAAGGGTCTCGACCCGTCGCTCGCGAGCTCGGGCATCCTCGAGCAGGCGATCGCCATCCTCCAGGACCCGGCGACGACGTTCCGCTTCGACGCCTCGGACCTCATGCCCGGCGCCGTCGGGGCCGGCTCGTTCTGGAAGGGCATGGTCGCCTGGGTCGGCGGCACTCCGGTCGACGAAGTGCTCCAGCAGATCCAGTCCGCGTGGCCATCCTGACGATCCCGCTGACAGCGGGGAGGTCGCCGCAGGCGGCCTCCCCGCTCCCCTCCCCGCCTCGAACACTGGAGGACAGTTGACCTGGTTCTTCAACGCGATCGGCACGCTGCACCCGATCCTTCAAGCCGTCCTTGCGGTCATCGCCTTCGGTGCGGTCGTCGCGCTCGCGCTGTACCTCATCGACATCGCAGTCAAGCCGGGCCGTCTCTACACGGTCATCCGGCTCCTGGTATGCGTGCTCGTCCCGGCGGTCACTCTGGTCCTGTTCAACTCCTACCTCTGGGCGGTCGCCGTCGCGGCGGTGCTCGGGCTCGGGCTCTTCTTCCTCGACGCGAGGGCGCGCGGAGGCCGCGGCCAGCTCATCCAGCTGCTCGGATTCCTATTCCCCGCCCTGCTCTTCCTCGTGATCGGGCTCATCCTGCCCTCGCTCCAGACGATCGGCGCATCGTTCATGAACGCCGCCGGCAATCAGTTCGTCGGCTTCGACAACTTCGTCTGGATCTTCACCCAGCCGACCGGATTGAGGACGATCGTCAACACGCTCGTGTGGGTCGTCGTCACCCCGGTCGTGTCGACGCTGATCGGGCTCGCCTACGCGGTCTTCATCGATCGCTCCCGGGGCGAGAAGTTCTTCAAGGTGCTGGTGTTTCTGCCGATGGCGATCTCCTTCGTCGGCGCATCGATCATCTGGCGCTTCGTCTACGCGTACCGCGGACCCGAGTTCGAGCAGATCGGCCTTCTCAACCAGATCCTCGTGTGGTTCGGGGGCGAGCCCCAGCAGTTCCTCATCAACTCGCCGTGGAACACGCTCGCGCTCATCATCGTCCTGATCTGGGTCCAGACGGGCTTCGCGATGGTCGTGCTCTCCGCTGCGATCAAGGGTGTTCCCACCGAGCTCATCGAGGCCGCCGAGCTCGACGGCGCGAATGCCTGGCAGCGGTTCTGGCAGATCATCATCCCGCGCATCAGGCCGACGCTCATCGTCGTCCTCACGACGATCTCGATCGCCTCCCTCAAGGTCTTCGACATCGTCCGCACCATGACGGGTGGCCAGTACGAGACCTCAGTCGTCGCCAATGAGATGTACTCGCAGCTGCGCTTCTTCGAGCAGGGCCGATCCGCGGCATTCGCGGTCGTGCTGTTCCTGCTCGTGCTCCCGATCGTCATCTACAACGCACGGCAACTCAAGAAGCAGCAGGAGATCCGATGAGCAGCGTCACACCCATCGACCTCCCGGTCGACCAGAGCACGCGCGACGAGCTCACGCGAGGAGAGCATGCGCTCGAGAGCCGTGCGCGCCGGGCCAAGCGCCGCCTCACGAACCCGTGGGCCACGGCGGCCGCAGCGATCATCGCGCTCCTGTGGACCGTCCCGACGCTCGGACTCTTCATCTCCTCGTGGCGTCCGGAGGAGCAGGTCAAGACGACAGGTTGGTGGACCTTCTTCGCCAACCCGCAGGTCACCGCGCAGAACTACGTCGAGGTGCTCACGACCGGCAACGGTCAGCTCGACCTTGCTGGCGCGTTCATGAACTCGATCGCGATCACGATCCCGGCGACGATCATCCCGATCACGGTGGCCCTGCTCGCGGCCTACGCCTTCGCGTGGATCGACTTCCGAGGAAAGAACCTGCTGTTCGTCTTCGTGTTCGCGCTGCAGATCGTCCCCATCCAGATGGCGCTCATCCCGCTCCTGTCGACCTTCTCGCGGGGGCTGAACGTCTTCGGAATCCCCGTCGGCGAGGGCCTGGACGTCGCCGGCGGCTACGCGCAGGTCTGGCTCGCGCACACGATGTTCGCGCTCCCGCTCGCGATCTTCCTCCTGCACAACTTCATCTCCGAGGTGCCGAGAGAGGTCATCGAGGCGGCGCGCGTCGACGGCGCCGGACACGGCGGCATCTTCTTCCGCATCATCCTGCCGCTCTCGATGCCGGCCATCGCCTCGCTCGCGATCTTCCAGTTCCTCTGGGTCTGGAATGACCTCCTCGTCGCGCTCATCTTCGCCGATGGCGGTGCTGCGCCGATCACGAAGCTCCTCGCGGAGATCACGGGGACGCGCGGGAACGAATGGCACCTCCTCACGGCCGGCGCCTTCATCTCGATCATCGTCCCGATCGTCGTGTTCCTGCTGCTGCAGCGCTACTTCGTGCGCGGTCTGCTCGTCGGCGCGACCAAGGGCTGAGCACCACAGCGAACTCGGCTCGACGCCGCTCGAGCTCCGAACAAGAAGCGCCCCGGTGGCTGAGTCCACCGGGGCGCCTCCTCGGAGCGTCAGTTATGACGCATCGTGCTCATCGAGCGCCGACCCGGCGAGAGCTCGACCCCGCCACAGGAGCCACGCGCCGAGCGCGAGGATGGCGAGCCCGATGAGAACGATCGGGATGTACGGTGCACCGGTCCACGCGAGCGCACCCGGCATGGGAGCCGCTCCAGGCGCACCCGGGTCCGCGTCACTCGGGGCGACCGGGCCGCCACCCGGAGCCGGCACCACCGGCGAGCTCGGGCCACCAGGCGCTCCTGGCTCGCCGGGTGCTCCTGGGGCACCAGGGTCGCCGGGCCCTCCCGGGGTGCCTGGCGTGCCAGGATCGCCGGGGTTTCCGGGATTTCCGGGGTTCCCCGGCGTGCCGGGAGTGCCCGGGTCACCGGGGTCGCCAGGCGTGCCCGGGTCGCCAGGGTTCCCCGGCGTGCCCGGGTCGAGCTCGCTCGTCGCGACCGTCGCGTTCGCGAGCGAGAGCGTCGCCGCGTCTCCCCCGAGCACGCTCACCTGGAGCGCCGTCTGCGTGAACGAACCGAGCCCGTCCCCGACGGTGCCCGTCGCCTGGACATTCGCACGGACCGAGACGATGTCGTTGAGGACCATGCCGAGCGCGTCGTCGCCGAGCGTCGAATCGATGAGAGAATCGTCGAGCTCATCGACCGAGGCCAGAGTCTCCTCGACAGGATCAAGAAGGCCTCCGCTCACGACGCCCTGCACGGCACCGACCACGAGCGACGCATCGAGCGCGACCGGGACACCGAGGATCGAAGCCGACACTTCGGCATTCACGCCGTTGCCGTGCCTCAAGCCGTCGACCGTGGCATCGAGTCGGACGCTCGCGCTGGTCTCGAGCGTCTCCAGGATCGGCTCGACGACCGTCACGACCTCGTCCACCGTGTCGGTCACGACGTCCGGGAGATCGGCCGCACTCGGCGCCGGGCCGCGGACCGAGAAGCCGCTGCCGCCGAGGAGCGGGAGTGAGTCGAGCAGTCCGTCGCCGTCAGCGTCGTCACCGCCGAGCACGCCATTCGGGAGCAGTCCGTCGGGAAGCAGCCCGTCGACGAGACCATCGACGTCGTCCACGAGGCCATCGACCTCGTCGACCAGGCCATCCACGACGCCATCCACCCCATCCACGACGCCATCCACGCTGTCGACGAGACCGTCCACCACGTCAGGCACGAGGCCATCGAGCGTGCCGTCGAGGAGCCCCTCGAGCGTGCCGGAGGTGATGCCGTCCACGACGCTCTCGACGACACCCGTGACCGGGTCGACGAGACCGAGGACCTCGCCCGTCCCCGAGTCGAGGACGCGCGTGACGGGGACGAGCTTGTCGACCGTGCGCTCGCCGGTCTGGACCTCCTTGAGCACCTCGACATTGATCGCGACATGGATGTCGATGGCGTCGATCGCACGGTGGATCGCCGCCTCGAGGTCGTCGAGATAGCCCGCGAGCAGTCGCTCGACCCCGTCGACGATGCTGCCGACGACGGAAGCACTGAGCAGCTCGGTGCCCGGCGGCAGGTCGTTGAGCCCCGGCCCGTCTGGCAGCGCCGCGAGGTCGACGACGATCTCCCCCGTCCGGAGGTCGATCGTGAGCGCCTGATCCTCGAGCACGGTGCGACCGACGGCTCGGAGCACGCCTTCGAGGTCCGCCTCGACAGCGACATCGACCGTCGCGGCGCCATCGAGCAGCGCGAGCGCGAGGTCGATCTCCTGCAGTCGTGCGCTGACCGCCTGCGCGATCTGGCCATCAGCCCCGCCGATGCCGGCGAGGAGCCCGTCGACCCGCGAGAGTTGCGCGCCGATCGACTCGTCGAGCTCGGCGAGGGCGGGGACGGAAAGCCTGAGCTTCGCGTCGGCGAGCGCGTACTCACCACTGGCCTCACCGAGCTCTGCCGATGCATACGCGGCGATGCCGGCGGCCTCGAGTCGCAGTCCCGCGATCCCAGCCGCGAGCTCCGACCCGAGCATCGCGCCGAGGTCGACGATCGCGCTCCTCCCCTCGGCCGGGCTGACTCCGATCGCGCCGTTCGGACCGACGGCACCCGCCGCGGCGATCGCGGTTCCATCGCTGCCGGCCTTCGCGTACTGACCGAGCGCGCCGACGTCGACACCATCAAGCGTCGTGAGCTCGACCGTCCCGGGGTCGAGCGTGATCGCGTCGAGCGCGGTCACCGTGAATGGATTGGATTCCTCGGCTGACGCAGCGTCACCGGGATTCCAGGCCCTCGCCGACTCGAGTTCGGCGATCTCGGCGAGATCGCCGGTCAGGAGCGTGCCGCTGAGAAAGCGCCCCTCGCCGTACGTCGCGACCGGCGTCCGCATCTGCGCGACGGCTGGGATTCCGACGACAGCCAGTGCACCACCCGCTACGACCGCTCCGACCGACAGCCAAGTGCTCGTTCGTCTGAACATGATCATCCTCGCTATCCCGGGCGGGGTTCCGCCCGTTGTCACGAGGAGAGCCGGGCTGGGCCGATCTATGACGCCGGTTTGAACAGATTCTTCGGAATGTCGAGCGTCGAGTTCGCCACGTCGCTGAGCGATCCGCCGACTTCGTCGAGCAGGTCAACGGCCTCTCCGGTGGCCGGGCCGATCACGCCCACGATGTCATCCGCCGTGTCGAGCACCTCGTCGACGACCGGCCGAACCGGCGTGAGCGCATCATCGACCGGCTCCAGCGTCGACAGCCCGTCGACCACACGCGTCGCAAGGTCTCGCACAGTGCCGAGCGCGCGATCGACGGTTTCATCGACGACCTCGACGACGTCCTCGGCGATGACAGCTGGCGACTCGAGCACCGCATCAGCGGTCTCCGCAACCCCATCGAGTGCGGATGTCACCGAGGTCTCAAGATGCTCGCCCACGTCGTACGCCCGAAGCTCGTCGACCCACGCCGTGAGATCGAGCGAAGCGGGTGTGGGAACGGCCGATGGATCCGGCAGCGTCTCGGTATGACGCTCGCTGACGCTCGAACGCGGTCCGCTGACATCGGCTCCGTACCAGCGATCGACGCCGGTCACCGCGGAGTCCAAGGTCGGGTCGGTGTCGAGCTGCACCACGGCGGGTTCCTGCACATCCTCGAGGACGATCGACGACGACTCCGCACCCCCACCGGATGCGACGATGGCGCCGCCGAGCGCTCCCACCAGCGCAAGTGCGCCGATGCCGACACCCGCGGGCACGGTCAGCGCGACGGGTGCCGCGACGCCAGCCGACAGCCCCACGGTGCCGCTGATCCCGGTCGCATGTGCGGACGCCGTGCCCGCGGCGGCACTTACGGCACCCGCAACCACAGCCTGCGGCGCTGGGCCCGCGAGCCACACGAGTGCCGCACCTGCGCCGATGAGCGCAGGCAGCAGCGCGACGGCCAGATGCCGATTCACGTCCTCGATCTCGAGCGCCGCATCCCGACAGCTGCGGCAGCGCACGAGGTGCGCGTCCATTCGGGCGGCCGCCCGCTTGCCAAGCGCCCCCCGACTGTGCTCGCCGATGTGGGCGACAGCCCATTCGCATTCGGGAGCTCGCAGTGCATCGTGCACGTGCGCCTGCAGCCAGGCCTGCCGGAGCCCCTCCCGCGCGATAGGCCAGCGCCGCCGTCGCATTCGCGCTCAGGCCGATGATCGGCGCGATCTCCGCGGGCGACATGTCCTCGACTTCGGCGTACCAGAGGACTTCACGCCAGCGGTCCGGGAGGGATTCGAATGCCGATCGGATGAGTCTGGACTCGAGCGCGCCGAGCGCCTGGCCATGCGTCTCGTCACCCTCGACGCGCTCAGGCAGCTCCTCGATCGCGAACTCGCGGCGCCGACTCCCGAGTCGTCGTGCGAGGTTTCGGACCACGGCATAGAGATAGGGCCGGAATGCCTCTCCTGCCGGCCCCCCGCCACCGCGAAGCGCCGCGAGCACCTGCACATAGGCCTCGGAGACGAGGTCTTCAGGGTCGTAGCTCGACGTGAAGCACCGCGCCACCCGCCCGGCCGCGGCGTGGTGTCGTCGCCACAGCTCGCCAAACGCGTCGAGGTCACCGGACCGTGTGAGCTCGATGAGCGCGCGATCCGCGATGGCGGCGTACCGAGTAGCCGCACTGGTCTGCTCCAAGATCGCCACGCACCGCTCCCTTCGTCGGGCAGCGACACCGTTGGCCCGAAAGACTACCCCCGTTTGGGGGTAGAACGCCAGGGTTGACAAGCATCGCCCGAGGCGCGGCCGCCGAGCAGCGTGGGATCAGTCGCGCTCGAGTGCCCAGCGGAGCGTGTCGAGGCCAACCCCGCCGAGATCGAGCGCGCGCTTGTGCCATGCCTTGAGATCCCACGACGAACCTGCGCGGCGTCGTGCATCTTCTCTGAGCTCGATCCAGATCCGCTCACCGATCTTGTACGAGGGCGCCTGCCCCGGCCAGCCGAAGTAGCGGTCCGTCTCGAAGACGCGGCTCGAATCCGCCATGTTCGTGTGCGCACGCATCTGGGCCAATGCATAGTCGTAGTCCCAGACGCCCGTGCCGTCGAGACGCGGCTTGCTCAGGTGCACACCGATGTCCAGGACGACTCGAAGCGCGCGCAGGCGCTGGCCGTCGAGCATCCCCAGTCGGTCCGCAGGGTCCGCGAGATAGCCGAGCTCCTCCATGAGTCGCTCGGCGTACAGCGCCCATCCCTCGCCATGACCGGAGATGAACGTGTTGCGTCGCCACGTGTTGAGCTGGGCTCGGTTGTAGATCGCCTGGCCATTCTGAAGGTGATGCCCTGGGACGCCCTCGTGGTACACCGTCGTGAGCTCGCGCCACGTATCGAAGCGCTCGACATCGGCAGGCACGCTCCACCACATGCGGCCAGGCCGGCTGAAGTCCTCCGATGGCGGCGTGTAGTAGATCCCACCGTGCTGTGTCGGCGCGATGAGGCATTCGAGGCGGCGAACCGGCTCCGGAATGTCGAAGTGGGTGGCCCCGAGCGCTCGGATCGCCTCGTCCGACTTGCCCTGCATCCACTCGGCGAGGGCCTCGGTCCCATGGATCGAGTACCGCGGATCCTGTTCGAGATGCGCAATCGCCTCGGCCACCGTCGCTCCAGGGAGGATCTCGCGTGCGATCGCCTCCTGCTCGGCCGCCATACGACGCAGCTCCTCGACGCCCCACTCGTAGGTCTCGTCGAGGTCGATCGTCGCGCCGAGGAAGCCTCGGCTCGCAAGCGCGTAGTACTCGCGCCCGACTGCGTCGCGCTCCGTGGCCACGGGCGCGAGCTCGTCCCGGAGGAATGCCGCGAGCATGCCATACGCCTCGCACGCGGATCGGGCGCCTTCTTCGAGATCTCGTGCGAGCGGCGCCGCAGCGACCGGTGCCGACGCCACGAATGCGGTGAAGAAGCTGTCCACACCTGCCTGCTCCTCGGCCTGCCGGATCGCGATGGCGACCTGCCGGATGGCGGGGACGGTGCCGTGCTCGATGCCTTCGCGCAGTGTCGCGATGTAGCCCTCCAGCGCGCCGCGGACATTCCTCAGGCGCTTCGCGACGCTGACCCAGTCGCCTTCGGTCTCCGTCCGGACGAGATCGAAGATGTCGCGCACCTCCTGCACCGGTGAGGCAAGGTTGTTCACATTGCGTCGCGCGACGCCTGCCTCGTGCTCGTCGATCGCGAGCTCGAGCTGTCTGGCGAGATCGACCTTCGTGACCTCGTCGATCTCGTCGACTGCATCAGTGGCTCGAAGCTGCGCGAGCGCGGCGGCGGCGGCGCTCGCGGCCTTCGCACGCCCGTCGGGCGAATAGTCGGTGTACTCGCCCTCTCTGCCCGGTCGTCCGAGGAACACGTGGAGCTCAGGGACGAGCTCCAGCTCGGTGTCCGCCCAGGCCTCGGCGACGACGTCGACGGGAGTCTGCTGGCGCGCTTCAGTCATTGTCTGAGACTAAGCCGCTCGAGCCCCGGGCGCATGGCCGCCGCGTCAGTGACCCGCCGCATCCCAATCCGGACCGACGCCGACCTGGACCTCGAGTGGGACCGAGAGCGTTGCAGCGGTCGACATGCGCTCCGTGACGATGTCGCGCATGACGTCGAGCTCGCCCGGAGCGATCTCGAATACGAGCTCGTCGTGCACCTGGAGGAGCATTCGCGAGTCGAGGCCACCCTCATGGATGTCTGCATCGATCGCGATCATCGCCCGCTTGATGATGTCCGCGGCCGTGCCCTGGATCGGCGAGTTCAGTGCTGCTCGCTCGGCGTTCTCCCTGAGCACGCGGTTCGGCGAGGCGAAATCCGGGAAGGGCCGGCGACGACCGAACATCGTCGTCGTGTAGCCATCCTCCTTGGCCTGCGCGACGACCCCGCGAAGGTAGTCGCGGACGGCGCCGAATCGGGCGAAGTAGTCCTCCATGAGCGTCCTCGCCTCCTTCTGGTCGATCCGCAGCTGCTTCGACAGGCCGAAGGCGCTCAGTCCGTACGCGAGGCCATACGACATCGCCTTGACCTTGACGCGCTGCTCCGGCGTGACGTCCTGAGGCGCGACACCGAAGATGCGAGCGCCCACGAAACGGTGGAGGTCCTCACCCGACTTGAACGCCTCGATCAGCCCCTCATCCCCGGAGAGGTGCGCCATGATCCGCATCTCGATCTGCGAGTAGTCGGCGGTCAGCATCGTCTCGAAGCCGGGGCCTGGCCGGAACGCAGTTCGGATCTCGCGACCCACCTGGGTCCTCGCGGGGATGTTCTGCAGGTTCGGATCGTTCGAGCTCAGTCGACCGGTCGCGGCGCCGACCTGGTCGTACGTCGTATGGACCCGACCGTCCTCCTTGATCGCGCTGATCAGGGTGTCGACCGACTGCGCGAGCTTGGTGACATCGCGGTGGCGGATGAGCAGGTCGAGGAACGGGTGCGGATTCGACTCCTGCAGGTCGGCGAGCGCCGCGGCATCGGTCGAATAGCCCGTCTGCGTCTTGCGCGTGGGCGGCATGCCGAGGTCGGTGAACAGCACCTCCTGAAGCTGCTTCGGGCTGCCGAGATTGACTTCGCGACCGAGCACGGCGAATGCCTCCTGCGCGGTCTCCGCCGCCTGGGTGCGAAGTCGTGTGGAGAGCTCCTCGAGCTTGGGCCGGTCGACGGCGATGCCCTGGCGCTCCATCCGGGCGAGCACCGGCACGAGCGGGACCTCGATCTCGCTGTAGACCACGCGCGAGCGCTCATCGAGCGCCTCCACGAGTGCCGACTCGAGTCGCTGGATGTACCACGCCTCGGTGGCGGGACTCACGGGCTCGACGACCGGCACGAGCTGGTCGGCGGCGGGCTCAGGGATCTCCTCGCCCAGGTGGCGCTGGACCGCCCCCGCGAGCGTGTCGCCCTTCGACCACGGCTCGAGCAGCCACGCGGCGATCGCCGCATCGCCGACGATCCCGTCGATCGCGATGCCACTGCGCTCGAGCGCATGGATGCGCGCCTTCGCGCCGTACATGACCTTCGGCCGATCGCCGCCGAGCCACTGCTCGAGCGCCTCGTAATCTGGGCGATGCGCGCCCCACGGCACGGCCGCGCTCTCTGTGGCCGAGGCGATGCCGAATCCGTCGAGGCCCGACATGCTGGCCGCGACCTGCAGGCCGAGCGGGACCGTCCCCTCGCCCACCGCGGCGTCGAGCCACCTCGCGAGTTCCTCATCGACGAGCTCGCGCACTGGCGGCACCTCGGGAAGAGGCCCGTCGTCGACCCCGGCGCGGATCGGCGATTCGACGCTCGCCGGGTCGACTCCCTCGATCTTGAACACTCGGTCCAGGAGCGTGCGGAACTGGAGTCGCCCGAAGACCTCCTTCACCGCCGCAGCGTCCATCGGCCTGCGCTCGAGATCAGCCGGCGAATACGGGAGCTCGACATCGTTCACGAGGCGATTGAGTCGACGGTTGCGCTCGACGCGGTCCCGCTGCGCCCGGAGGTTCTCCCCCACGACGCCCTTGATCTCGTCGGCATGCGCGAGCACCTCGGCGACCGTCCCGTACTGCTGGATCCACTTCACCGCGGTCTTCTCGCCGACCTTGTCGACGCCGGGAAGGTTGTCGCTCGTCTCGCCGACGAGCGCGGCGATCTCCGGGTACTGCGCCGGCTCGATGCCATAGCGCTCGCGCACCGCGGCGGGGTCGTAGACCTTGAGCTCTGAGACTCCCCTGACATTCGGATACAGGAGGGTCACGTCGTCGTTCACGAGCTGGATCGTGTCGCGATCACCCGAGACGACGAGGACCCGGTATCCCTGCTCGGCACCCTGCCTCGCGAGGGTCGCGAGGATGTCGTCCGCTTCGAAGTCCTCCTTCACGAGCGTCCGGACGGACATCGCGTGGAGCGCCTCCTGGAGGAGCGGGACCTGGCCCTTGAACTCGGGCGGTGTCTCACCTCGCGTGCCCTTGTACTCCTCGTACTCGCGAGTGCGGAACGAATACCGAGAGATGTCGAATGCCACGCCGATATGCGTCGGCGACCAGTCCTTCAGCAGCCCGAGGAACATGGAGATGAACCCGTGGATCGCATTGGTGTGCTGGCCATCTCTGGTCTGGAATGAGTCGAGCGGAAGTGCGTAGAACGCGCGGAACGCGAGCGAATGTCCGTCGATCAGCAAAAGCGTAGGCTTCTGGTCGGCTGCCATGGTGCGAGCCTAGACCCCGCCACCGACACGAAAGTTGCTCGATGAAGCTGCCCGCCGATCTCCACCCCGCTCTTCTCGAACGATTCACGTTCTCGCAGGCCAACGGACTGGTCGCGCGAATGGGCATCGAGATCCTCGAGCTCTCCGCGACCTATTCGGTCGCGCGGATGCCGGTGAAGGGCAACGAGCAGACGGTGGGCATCCTGCACGGCGGTGCGCACGTGGTCCTCGGCGAGACCCTCGGCTCGCTCTCCTCGGCCGTCCACGGCGGCCCCGACCGCTTCCCCGTCGGCATCGAGATCAATGCCACGCACTCGAAGTCGATCCGCGAGGGCTGGGTCATCGGCACGTGCGAGGCGCTCGTGCTCGGTCGCACCCTGTGCACGCACGAGATCGTCATGCGCAACGAGGCCGGCGAGCGCCTGTCGACCGTCAGGATGACGAACTACCTCCGCGACATCGACCGCGCGAAGCGCTGACCCTGCGGCGGCGGGCCCCTGCGGCCGCCGGGCCCCCGGTCGAGCGCGACGCTGTGCTCGTGTCGCGACTACTTCTTGGGCGCGAGCTGGTCGACGATCGTCTGCGCGACCTCGTGCATCGTCAGGCGACGATCCATCGAGGCCTTCTGGATCCAGCGGAATGCCTCCGGCTCGGAGAGCCCCATCTTCTCGTTGAGCAGGCCCTTCGCCCGGTCGACGAGCTTGCGCGTCTCGAAGCGCTCAGCGAGATCGGCCACCTCGGACTCGAGCGCGATGATCTGCTGGTAGCGGGCGAGGGCGATCTCGACCGCCGGGAGGAGGTCATTGGGCGTGAACGGCTTGACCACGTAGGCGAGCGCTCCGGCCTCAGACGCTCGCTCGACGAGCTCCTTCTGGCTGAACGCGGTCAGGAGCACGACCGGCGCGATGTGGTTCTTGGAGAGGCGCTCAGCGGCGGAGATGCCATCGAGCTTCGGCATCTTGACGTCCATGACCACGAGGTCCGGACGCAGCTCGGTCGCGAGCTGCACGGCCGCCTCGCCGTCGCCGGCCTCGCCGACGACATCGAAGCCGTTGTCCGTGAGGATCTCCACGATGTCCATCCGGATGAGGGATTCATCCTCGGCGACGACAACTCGACGCGGTGGCGCTTCAGCGGGGTCCTCGATGCTCACGAGAAAACCCTACGGTACGGTTGACGCGCGTGGCATCAGAGATGCCGAATGCCGGTGTGGCGGAATGGCAGACGCGACCGACTCAAAATCGGTTGTCCGTGAGGACGTAGGGGTTCGAGCCCCCTCACCGGTACGTCGGGGCATTCACAGCTCGGCCATCGCCGGAATGACCGTCTGCGCGACGCGCTCCGCCCACGCCACGACGTCCGTGGTCGGGTTGCGCACCTGCACCTGGCTCACCCCGACCGCTGCATAGCCCCGCATCGCGTCGAGGAATGTCTCGGGATCCTGCGCCGGCTCGATGACTGAGAACAGCACCGTGACGCGGATGTCATCGAAGCTGCGTCCGACCTCGTCGCAGTGCCGTCGCAGCACGTCGAGCTTTGCACTCACCTCCGCCGGCGGCGCGCCGAAGAGGTTGCACTCGTCCGCGTATTTGGCGACGAGCCGCAGCGTCTTGCGCTCCCCACCGCCGCCGATCAGCAGCGGGATGCGGCCATTCCATGGCCTCGGACGACAGAGCGTCTCATCGAGCTGGTGGTGCGCGCCGACGAAGGGGCCATCGTCGTCGCTCCACATCTGCTCGGCGATCCGTATCGTCTCCTCGAGCCGCTCGAATCGCTCTCCGAGTGTCGGAAACGGCACGCCGAGGCCGCGGTGTTCGCGCTCGTACCACGCTGCTCCGATGCCGAGGAACGCCCTGCCCTTCGAGAGCACGTCGAGTGTCGCGACGGTCTTGGCGAGCAGACCCGGGTGTCGGTACGTCACCCCGGTCACCAGCGTGCCGAGCTTCATGCGCTCGGTGATGCCGGCCGCGTACCCGAGCGCCGTATACGCCTCGAGCATCGGATCGCTCGCGGGCGCGATCCGCTCCATCTGGAACCAGTGATCCATGACCGTGAGCCGCTCGAAGCCCAGCTCGTCGGCCGCTTGCGCAAGATCGCCGAACGTCGACGGAATCGCGCGCTCACCGTCTGTGAGCGTGAAGTTCATGAAGTGGATGCCGAGGTCCATGCCCTCAGTGAAGCACCGACCACCGCATGCACCCCTCGACCGGCGTCAGTCGGCGTGTCCGCCCGTCTCCCACACCGGCGTCGGCGCCTCGACTCCGGTGCCGATGACGTGGACGCGCATATCGTTGGTCGAGCCCGGGACGCCGGGAGGCGAGCCGGCGATGACGACCACCTTGTCGCCGGGCACAGCGAGTCCGCGTCCGATGAGTTCCTCATCCACCTGACGGAACATCGCATCCGTGTGCGAGACGCGGTCGACGACGAAGGTCTCGATGCCCCAGATGAGCGCATTGCGGCGGCGGATCTCCTCGTTGGGAGTGAATGCCTTCATCGGGATCCGGAAGCGCAGCCTGGACATGCGACGGGCCGAGTCCCCCGACTCGGTGAACACGCACACGTACTTCGCGTCGACGAAGTCGGCGACCTCTGCCGCGGCGAGCGTGATCGCGCCGCCCTGCGTCCGCGGCTTCGTCCCGAGCGGCTGAATCCGCTCGAGCCCGTGCTCCTCGGTCGAGTCGACGATCTTCGCCATCGTCTGGACCGTGATGACGGGATAGGCGCCGACGGAGGTCTCACCGGAGAGCATGACCGCATCCGCGCCATCGAGGATCGCGTTCGCGACGTCGGAGGTCTCGGCACGTGTCGGAACCGGGCTCTCGATCATGGACTCGAGCATTTGCGTCGCCACGATCACCGGCTTCGCCATGCGTCGCGCCTTGATGACGATGTCCTTCTGCACGATCGGCACAGCCTCGAGCGGCAGCTCGACGCCGAGATCGCCGCGCGCGACCATGATCGCATCGAACGCGTCGATGATGCCGTCGATTGCGTCCACGGCCTGCGGCTTCTCGATCTTCGCGACGACGGGAAGCTTGACGCCCTCCTCGGCCATGATCTCGTGGACGCGCGTGATGTCCGTGGCATTCCGCACGAAGGACAGCGCGATGATGTCCACGCCGAGACCGAGCGCCCAGCGCAGATCAGCCTCGTCCTTCTCAGAGAGCGCAGGCACGTTGACCGCGACACCGGGGAGGTTGATGCCCTTGTTGTTCGAGACCATTCCTCCGACGACGACTCGAGTCGTGACGACCACGCCATCGGTCTCGACGACCTGCACGCGGACCTTGCCATCGTCGATGAGCAGGAAGTCGCCCGGCGAGACATCCGCGGGAAGGCCCTTGAAGGTCGTGCCGACGATCTCCTTCGTCCCGAGGATCTCCTCGGTCGTGATCTTGAAGATGTCCCCTGCCGCGAGCTCGTGAGGACCATCGGCGAACTTGCCGAGACGGATCTTCGGACCCTGGAGGTCGACGAGGACAGCAACGGCCCTGCCGGAGTCGGCGGCCGCACGCCGCAGGTTCCGGTAGACCTCCTCATGGACCGCATAGGTGCCATGGCTCAGGTTCATCCGAGCCACATCGACACCCGCGTCGATGATCGCGCGGATATTGTCATAGCTCGATGTCGCAGGCCCCAAGGTCGCGACGATCTTTGCTCGTCTCATGTATTCAGTCTCCCCGTGGTGGTGGTGGTGGGAACTTGGGGACATGCGGCCGGATGGCCGGTGTTCAGATCGAGATCGCGCGATCCGTCGGCTTGACGGGGAACGGCAGCGTGGTCGAGCCCTCGAGGAACTCGTCGATCGCGCTCGCTGCGGCACGCCCCTCGGCGATCGCCCACACGATGAGCGACTGGCCGCGGCCCGCGTCACCCGCGACGAAGACACCCGAGGTGCTCGTCTCGTAGGAGCCATCACGAGCGATCAGGCCGCGGTCGAGCGGGAGCGCGATCTGGTCTTCGATCGTCCGAGTCTCCGGCCCCGTGAAGCCCATCGCGATGAGCACGAGGTCCGCGGGGATCTCGCGCTCCGTGCCCGACTTCGGCACGCGGCGACCGTCCACGAACTCGGTCTCTGCGACGCGAAGAGCTCGGACCTCGCCGACCTCGTTGCCGAGGAACTCGACGGTCGACGCGAGATAGACCCGCTCGCCACCCTCTTCGTGCGCTGACTGGACCTCGAAGATCTGGGGGGTCATCGGCCACGGCTGATGCTCGGGACGCTCCGCGGGCGGCTGCTTGCCGATCGCGAGATTCGTGACCGAGAGCGCGCCCTGCCGGTGCGCGGTGCCGATGCAGTCGGCACCGGTGTCACCGCCGCCGATGACGACGACGTGCTTGCCCTCCGCCGTGATGTCGGGAGCGGGGCCCCCGGCGACCGCCTTGTTGGACTGCACGAGGTAGTCCATCGCGAATTGCACGCCGAGGAGATCGCGTCCGGGGATCGGCAGCTCGCGAGGCACGGTCGACCCGGTCGCGATGAGGATCGCGTCATACCGCTCCCGCAGGTCATCCCATGTGATGTCGACGCCGATCTCGACGCCGGCACGGAATCGCGTGCCCTCCGCCTGCATCTGCCCGAGGCGCTGCTCGAGGTGGCGCTTCTCCATCTTGAAGTCGGGGATTCCGTAGCGCAGGAGCCCTCCGATGCGGTCATCGCGCTCGAACACCACCACGGTGTGTCCAGCTCGCGTGAGCTGCTGCGCGGCCGCGAGACCGGCGGGACCGGAGCCGACGATCGCGACCGTCTTGCCCGTGAGCCGCTCCGGCGGGTGCGGCTGGACGAGCCCGCTCCCCCACGCCTGTTCGATGATGTTCGCCTCGATCTGCTTGATCGTGACGGCAGGCTGGTTGATGCCGAGGACACACGCGGATTCGCACGGCGCAGGGCACAGCTTGCCGGTGAACTCGGGGAAGTTGTTCGTCGCGTGCAGACGATCGATCGCCTCACGGCCCTCACCGCGCCACGTCAGGTCATTCCACTCGGGGATGAGGTTGCCGAGCGGGCAGCCCTGGTGGCAGAACGGGATTCCGCAGTCCATGCAGCGTCCCGCCTGACGGCGGACGCGCCCCTGGTCCTGCTGCTCGTAGACCTCTTTCCAGTCCATGAGGCGCAGCGGCACGGGCCGACGCGGGGCGAGCTCTCGCTCGCGAACCTTGAGGAATCCCTTCGGATCAGCCACCGGTCACCTCCAGGATCCGGTTCCAGACGACATCCGAATCGGGATCGAGCCCCTCCTCGATCGCCGCCTGGCGCGTGCGGAGCACCGCCGCGTAGTCGCGCGGCAGCACCTTGACGAACTTCGACACGACCTGGTCCCAGTCCTCGAGCATGCGCGCGGCGAGGGCGGAGTCCGTCTCCTCGCGGTGGCGCTCCACGAGGTCGCGGAGGATCGCGGCGTCAGCGGCACCGAGCTCGAGGAGCTCGAGCTCGCCGCTCGAGAGCGAGTCGGGATTGACCCGCTCCGGACGCAGGTTGTACACGTACGCCGTACCACCCGACATTCCGGCACCGAGGTTTCGTCCGGTGCCGCCCAGGATGACGGCGAGACCACCTGTCATGTACTCGAGCGCGTGATCGCCGACACCCTCGACGACCGCGGTCGCACCCGAGTTGCGGACGAGGAAGCGCTCGCCGACGAGGCCGCGGATGAACATCGTGCCGCTCGTCGCGCCGTAGCCGATGACATTGCCGGCGATGACGTTCTTCTCCGCCTGGAACACGCTCGCGCGGTCGGGCCGGATGACGATCTCGCCGCCCGAGAGCCCCTTGCCCACGTAGTCGTTGGCGTCGCCCTCGAGCCGCAGGGTGATGCCTGAGGGGAGGAAGGCGCCGAGCGACTGTCCCGCGGTGCCCTTGAGCGTCACGGTGATCGTCCCGGTCGGGAGCCCGTGCTCGCCATGCCGGACCGTGACTTCGTGGCCCAGCATCGTTCCGACCGCGCGCTCAGTGTTCTGGATCGGCAGCTCGATGGCGACCGGAGTCTTGTGCTCGAGCGCCGGCCCCGCAGGGCCAAGGAGCTGACGGTCGAAGTGCTCGTCGAGCTCGTGATCCTGGGGGACGCGGTTCGTGCGCGGCTCCTCCGGCGCGAAGCTCGCCCCGGCGAAGACGGGCGTCAGGTCGAGGCCCTCGGTCTTCCAGTGCTCGATCGCGCGGTCGACATCGAGCAGCTCGGCGTGTCCGATGAGCTCCTCGAGCGAGCGGAATCCGAGCGCAGCGAGATGCTCACGCACCTCCTGGGCGAGGTACTCGAAGAACGTCTCGACGAACTCCGGCTTGCCGGTGAAGCGCTCCCGCAGCTCGGGGTTCTGCGTGGCGACGCCGACGGGGCACGTGTCGAGGTGGCACACGCGCATGAGGATGCATCCGGACACCACGAGCGGCGCCGTCGCGAAGCCGTACTCCTCGGCGCCGAGCAGTGCCGCGATGATGACGTCGCGGCCAGTCTTCATCTGCCCATCCACCTGGACGACGACGCGGTCGCGCATGCCGTTGATCATGAGCGTCTGCTGCGCCTCGGCGAGGCCGATCTCCCACGGTGTGCCGGCGTGCTTGAGCGAGTTCAGCGGGCTCGCGCCCGTGCCGCCATCGTGGCCGGACACCAGGATGACGTCCGCCTTGGCCTTTGCGACACCAGCCGCGACTGCGCCGATCCCCGACTGGCTCACGAGCTTGACGTGCACGCGGGCCGAGGGGTTCGCGCGCTTGACGTCGAAGATGAGCTGCTTGAGGTCCTCGATCGAGTAGATGTCGTGGTGCGGCGGGGGCGAGATGAGCCCAACGCCCGCCGTGCCGTGCCGCGTGCGCGCGACCCAGGGGTACACCTTGCTCGCGGGCAGCTGGCCGCCCTCGCCGGGCTTGGCACCCTGCGCCATCTTGATCTGAATGTCGGTGGCGTGCGTCAGATACATGCTCGTCACGCCGAATCGACCGCTCGCGACCTGCTTGATCGCGCTGCGACGCTCCGGGTCGAGCAGTCGCTCGACATCTTCACCGCCCTCGCCCGTGTTCGAGCGCCCGCCGAGGCGGTTCATCGCGATCGCGAGGGTCTCGTGCGCTTCACGACTGATCGAGCCGTAGCTCATCGCACCGGTGTTGAAGCGCTTGACGATCTCCGAGATCGGCTCGACCTCATCGATCGGCACGGGCGGGCGCTCGCCGTGCTTGATGCGGAAGAGTCCGCGGAGGGTCATGAGGCCCTCTGCCTGCTCGTCGACCGCCTTGGTGTACTCGCGGAAGATGTCGTAGCGCTTGTTGCGGGTCGAGTGCTGAAGCTTGAACACCGTCTCCGGGTTGAAGAGGTGCAGCGGACCGCCACGACGCCACTGGTACTCGCCGCCGATCTCGAGGCGCTCATGCGACAGCGGCGCGGGGTTCTTCGGGTACGCGCGCTCATGACGCGCAGCCGTCTCTGCGGCGATGACGTCGATGCCGACCCCGCCGAGAATCGAGCGGGTTCCCGTGAAGTACCGGTCGACGAACTCCTGGCTGAGGCCGACCGCCTCGAAGCACTGGGCTCCCGCGTAGGACGAGACCGTCGAGATGCCCATCTTGGACATGATCTTGAGGACGCCCTTGCCGAGCGCCTTGATGAGGTTCGCCACCGCCTTCTCCGGCGTCACGTCCGTGATGAGACCGCGACGAACGAGGTCCTCGGCGGTCTCCATCGCGAGATACGGGTTCACCGCGGAAGCGCCGTAGCCGATGAGCAGCGCGACGTGGTGCACCTCGCGGACGTCACCAGCTTCGACGATGAGCCCTGCGCGCATGCGAGTGCCAGCCCGGATGAGGTGGTGGTGCACGGCCGACAGCATGAGCAGCGACGGAATCGGCGCGAAGTCCTTGTCCGAGTCGCGGTCGGAGAGCACGACGAATTCGGCGCCGCGCTCGATGGCCAGATCGACCTCCGCGCACATCTCGTCGAGTCGGCGCTGCATCTCCTCCGCGCCCCCGAGGACGTCGTACAGGCCGCGGATCGTCACCGCGCGGCCACTCGTCTTGCCGTCGATGTGCTGGATCTTCGCGAGCTCATCGTTGTCGATGACGGGGAAGGTCAGCGACACCTGACGCGCGTGCTCCGGAGTCGCCGCGAGGAGGTTCCGCTCTGGACCGACACCGGCGCGCATCGAGGTGACGACCTCTTCGCGGATCGAGTCGAGCGGCGGGTTGGTGACCTGCGCGAACTGCTGCGTGAAGTAGTCGAAGAGGTTTCGTGGACGGTCGGAGAGCACCGCGATCGGGGTGTCGGACCCCATGGCGCCGAGCGGCTCGGCACCATGCTTCGCCATCGGCGAGATGAGGATCCTGACCTCCTCCTCCGTGTATCCGAAGGTCCGCTGACGACGTGAGACCGAGAGCGGCGTGTGCACGATGTGCTCGCGGTCCGGCAGGTCTCCCAGTGCGATGCGCTGCGATTCGAGCCACTCCGCGTACGGCTCCGCGGCGGCGAGCTCCGCCTTGATCTCGTCGTCCTCGATGATTCGGCCAGCTGCCGTGTCGACGAGGAACATGCGCCCCGGACGCAGGCGTCCCTTGCGCACGACCCGACTGGGGTCGATGTGGTGCACGCCGATCTCAGAGGCGAGCACGACGAGACCCTCATCGGTCACGAGGTAGCGGCTCGGACGCAGGCCGTTGCGGTCGAGCGTGCCACCCACGAGCGTGCCATCGGTGAAGACGAGTGCGGCGGGCCCATCCCACGGCTCCATGAGCATCGAGTGGTACTCGTAGAACGCGCGTCGAGCCGGGTCCACGTCGGGGCGGTTCTCGTACGCCTCGGGGACCATCATCATCATCGCGTGCGGGAGACTGCGGCCAGCGAGCATGAGCAGCTCGACGACCTCGTCGAAGCTCGCGGAGTCCGAGGCGCCTGGAGCGTTGATCGGAAGGATCTCGGTGATGTCGCCGAGAAGCTCCGACTTCAGCTGCGACTGCCGCGCGCGCATCCAGTTGCGGTTGCCCTGCACGGTGTTGATCTCGCCATTGTGGGCGATGGTGCGGAACGGCTGGGCGAGCGGCCACGACGGGAAGGTGTTCGTCGAGTAGCGCGAGTGGACGAGAGCGAGCTTCGAGACGAAGCGCTCGTCCGAGAGGTCTGGGTAGAAAGGCTCGAGCTGGAGCGTCGTGACCATGCCCTTGTAGACGAGCGTGCGGCTCGACAGCGAGGGGAAGTACACCTCGAGCGAGTTCTCCGCTCGCTTGCGAAGGCGGAATGCCTGGCGCTCGAGATCGAGGCCGCCGAGCGTCGCGCCCTTGTCCCCAACTCGCGTGCTCTGCAAGAACAGCTGCTCGAAGTGCGGCATCGCGTCGCGAGCCAGAGTGCCGATGTTGTCCGAGACGATCGGGACCGTTCGCCAGCCGAGCACGGCGAGACCCTCAGCCGCCGCGAGCTCGGCAATGCCGTCCTTGACGGCCTGGCGCTCCGACTCGTCCACAGGGAGGAAGGCCATGCCGGCGGCATAGCGGCCGACTGGAGGCAGGTCGAAGTCGACGACCGCGCGGAGGAATGCGTCGGGCATCTGGGTGATGATGCCCGCACCGTCGCCCGTACCGGCGTCGGAGCCGACCGCACCGCGGTGCTCGAGGTGACGGAGCGCGTCGAGCGCGGTGTCGATGATGTCGTGGCCCGCGGTGCCGCGGAGCGTCGCGACCATGGCGAGACCGCACGCGTCCTTGTCGAGGGCGGGGTCGTAGAGCCCCTGCGCCTCGGGCGCTGCGGAGAATCGCCGATACGGCGAGCTGTTTGAAGCCATGCGAACCGTCCTCACATCAAGATCTGGCTTGGGGCGGCGCTGACCCAACATTGCGAGCGTCCGTGCGGAACACTCGGGCAATCCGCTTGTGGCGGCTACTCAGGACTTGATGCTGACGGGCAGCGGTTCAGCGCTCTCGTCGGTGTCATCGTCTGTGTAGATGTCTTCGGAGTCTACCTCAGCGCGCGGCGGCAGCCACTCACGCCCCGGCCGGTACACGCTCGGCTCCGCCCCCGTGTGCCGAACGCTCTGGATGACCAGGATAAGCAGACCGATCACGATCGCGAGCAGCGCGCCCCAGACGTTCACTCGAAGACCGAGAACGATCTCGCTCGGGTCCAGGCGGATGTTCTCGAAGATCGAACGGCCGACGCCATACCAGATGAGGTAGAGCGCGAAGCCCTTGCCCCACTGCAGGCGGAGCTTGCGACCGATGAGGATGATGAGTGCCGCACCGACGAAGTTCCACAGCATCTCGTAGAGGAACGTCGGGTGGAAGAGCGTCCCCTCGGGGAGACCGACTGGGAACGCCGGGTTGGTCGCCGGGATCTCGAGCCCCCACGGGAGGCTCGTCGGGAGACCGAAGATCTCGTGGTTGAAGTAGTTGCCAAGGCGCCCGATGCCCTGCGCGAGCAGGAGACCCGGCGCGAGTGCGTCGGCGAAGCTGAGGAAGCGGATCCCCGAGACCTGGCAGCCGATCCACGCGCCGATGCCGCCGAAGAGGAGCGAGCCGAAGATCGCCCCGCCGCCGTCCCAGATGGCGATGACCTTCCAGAGGTCCGCGCCCTCGTAGAAGAAGTCCGTCGGATGCGTCGCGACGTGCCAGATCCGAGCACCGATGATGCCGAGCGGCACGGCGAAGATGAGGATGTCGACGACAGCCCCTGGCTCCGCGCCACGAGCACGGAGGCGGCGATCGGTGAGGACCGTCGCGACGATGATGCCCACGATGATGCTCAGCGCATAGGTGTGGATGTTGATGACGGTGCCCGTCCCCAGGAACGGCAGCCACTCGCCGAGCGGAATGCGGATCGGGATCTGCCATTCGATCGGCGGACTCGGAATGCTGAAGGGCGCCACGGTCACCCGAGAATCCTATCCGAGCCGATAGTCTGCACTCGTGAGTGCTCCAGCAGGTTGGTATCCAGATCCCGAAGGCACGCCCCGATCTCGTTGGTGGGACGGCACCGCGTGGACGGCACGCTACAGCGAGGCGACGATGCCCGCGAATGCCGCTGCTCCGGAGCTGAAGGCACCGGAGGGCACCCGCACGGGCACCGTGTGGATCTGGCTCATCGCGGTCGCGATTCCCCTCGCGTCGCTGCTGACGGCCATCCCCTACGTCCTGAACTACGCCACGTTCTTCGACACATTCCTCACGACTCTCCCGACCAGTTCGAGCACCGAGCAGCTCGACCCCGCGGCGCAGCAGGCCATCGCCCAGTTCATCGGCGCGAACATCGCGCTCGTCAGTCTCGTCTGGGCCGTCGGCCTCGTCCTCATCGGACTGCAGGTGCTGTTCGCCTGGCTCGACTGGCGAGAGCTGAAGCGTCGCGGCGTGCCGAACCCCTTCCACTGGGCATGGAGCTTCTTCGGCCTCGCGGGCGCGGGCAACCTCGTGACGATGATCGGCCGCAGCGTCGTGGTGAAGCGCCGCACCGGTCAAGGCCTCGCACCGCTCTGGGCGACGATCATCGTGCAGGCCGTGATGATACTCGGCTCGACCATCGGCGCTATCGCGTGGGTGAGCCTCATCGTGACGTCCGCCGTGGCCCAGCGAGGCTGACGGTCAGCCGACCGTCACTGCGTGCCGCGGGCCAGCTCGGCGGCGATCCTCGCGGCTCCAGCGACGCCGTCCACGGCGATCGCCTTCACAATCGCGGAGCCGACGATCGCTCCCTCAGCGTAGGTGAGCACCTCGCGGACCTGCTCCGCAGTCGAGATGCCGATGCCGACATAGGCGCGCGGCGCACCGGCCGCGTGGATGCGGCCGACGAGCGTGCGGGCCGCGGCGTCCAGGTCCTCCCGCGCACCGGTCACGCCCATCGTCGAGACCGCGTAGACCCAGCCGCGCGAGGCATTCGAGATCAGCTCGAGTCGCTCGTCCGTCGAGGTCGGAGCTGCGAGGAAGACCCTGTCGAGTCCCGTCCGCTCGCTCGCCGCGATCCAGTCCGCACCCGCATCGGGCGTGATGTCCGGAGTGATGAGGCCCTTGCCGCCCGCCGCGCGCAGAGCATCAGCGAAGCGATCCACCCCGTACTGCACCACCGGGTTCCAGTAGGTCATGACGTAGATCGGCACATCGACGCGAGAGGCGATAGCCTCGGTCGCCGTGAAGACGTCGCGGAGCCGGAAGCCGGCGTCGAGCGCAGCCTGACCCGCGGCCTGGATGACGGGACCGTCCATGACAGGGTCCGAGTACGGCACACCAAGCTCGAGCGCGGTGACGCCGCCCTCCACGAGCGCGACGGCGGCGTCGATCGACCCTTCGAGCGAGGGAAAGCCGACAGGCAGGTAGCCGACCAGTTCGCCGCTCATCCGACCGCCCCCTCATCGATGAGGCCGAACCACTGGCCAGCCGTCGTCATGTCCTTGTCACCGCGGCCGGACAGGCTCACGAGGATCACGCCCCGCTCGCCGAGCTCCTCGCCGATCCGCTGCGCACCGGCGAGTGCATGCGCGGATTCGATCGCGGGGATGATCCCTTCGGTGCGCGCCAGGAGACGCAGGGCCTCCATCGCCTCGCTGTCGCTCGCGGGCAGGTAGGTGGCACGACCGATGTCCGCGAGCCAGGCGTGCTCGGGGCCGACACCCGGATAGTCGAGTCCGGCGGAGATCGAGTGGGATTCGACAGTCTGACCATCCTCGTCCTGCAGGACGTAGGTGCGGGCGCCGTGCAGAATGCCGGGGCGTCCGCGCTCGATCGACGCCGCGTGGCGAGGTGTGTCGACGCCGTCGCCAGCCGCTTCGATGCCGTAGAGCGCGACGGCCTCATCGTCGAGGAACGCATCGAAGATGCCGATCGCGTTGCTGCCCCCGCCGACGCATGCGACGACGGCGTCAGGGAGCCGCCCGGTGAGGTCGAGCACCTGCTGCCTGGCCTCTTCGCCGATGATCTTCTGGAAGTCCCGGACCATCGCCGGGAACGGGTGCGGGCCTGCAGCGGTGCCGAAGATGTAGTTCGTCGTCTCGACGTTCGCGACCCAGTCGCGGTACGCCTCGTTGATCGCGTCCTTGAGCGTGCGCGATCCCGTCGTGACCGGGACGACCTCGGCGCCCAGCAGGCGCATGCGAGCGACGTTCAGCGCCTGACGCTGCGTGTCGACCTCACCCATGTAGATCGTGCACTCGAGCCCGAACAGCGCTGCTGCGGTCGCGGTGGCGACGCCGTGCTGTCCAGCGCCTGTCTCGGCGATGACACGAGACTTGCCGAGCTTGAGCGTCAGCAGCGCCTGGCCGAGAACGTTGTTGATCTTGTGCGAACCCGTGTGGTTCAGATCCTCGCGCTTGAGGATGATGCGGGCCCCGCCCGCGTGCTGCGCGAATCGCGGAACCTCGGTGATGATCGACGGTCGTCCGGTGTAGGTCGTGTGCAGTCGCGCGAGCTCGCCGATGAACTCGGGGTCGACCCGCAGCTCCTCGTAGGCCGCGGTCAGCTCGTCGATCGCGGCGATGAGGGACTCTGGCATGTACCTGCCGCCGTACTCCCCGAATGACGGACCGTGCTGGTCTCGAAGTCCCATGTCATGCCTCCAAGTAGGCCTGCACTGCGGCGACGGGATCGCCGCCCGTGACGAGCGCCTCCCCCACGAGGACGGCATCGGCGCCGTCAGCCCGGTATCGCGCGACATCGGCGGGCGAGGTGACCGCAGATTCCGCCACCTTGATGATGCCCGCGGGGATCCGCTCCGCGAGCCTGCCGAAGAGCGAGGTGTCCAGCTCGAAGGTATCGAGGTCGCGGGCGTTCACCCCGATGAGCCGCGCATCGAGTTCAAGCGCTCGATCGAGCTCCTCGGCCGAGTGCGTCTCGACGAGCGGCGTCATACCGAGGTCCGAGATGAATGCGTGGAGTCGCGAGAGGGTCTCCTGGTCCAGTGCGGCGACGATCAGGAGCACGAGCGACGCGCCCGCGGCTCGGGCCTCGAGCACCTGGTACTCGTCGCCGATGAAGTCCTTGCGAAGGAGCGGGACGGTCGTCGCGGCCTTCACAGCGCGCAGATCGTCCAGGGATCCGCCGAAACGGCGGCCTTCCGTGAGCACGCTGATCGCCGATGCTCCGCCCGCCTGGTACTGCTGCGCGAGGGCGGCAGGATCCGCGATCACCGCCATCTGGCCGCGGGACGGCGACGCGCGCTTGATCTCGGCGATGACGTGAACGCGATCACGCGGCGCCAGGCGCTCGAGCGCATCGACAGGCGGGACCGTCTCGAGCGCGACCGCCTCGAGCTGCGAGTACGAGAGCGTCAGACGGCGTCGGTCGGCGTCCTCAAGGGCGCCGGCGAGCAGACCGTCGAGCAGGCCGTTCGGCACGTCGCGCGACCGATGCGGCTCAGTGCGACTTCGACGCGACCCTCGTGCCGCCGACTCCGTAGCCCACCGACTTCATGATGGCGCCAACGATGAGTCCGACGACCGCGAGACCCGCGGATGCCCAGACGAGCCATACCTGCTCGAACCAGAAGGCGAACGTCCCGATGATGAAGGCGACGAGGATGATCGCAACCGTCGTCCACGCCGCGGGAGAGTTACCGTGTCCGGGCTCGTTTTCTGCGCTCATGCAGAGAAGTCTATCGGTCGTCGGCGGTCGGGTCTTCGCCCTCGCTCAGCGCGTCCCAGCGGTCGACGGCGGAGTCGGTCGACCCCTTCGCAGACCGCTCGTAGCGGCGTCCGACCGCTGGCCAGCGCCTCGAGGTGCGCGCGACGACGAAGCCGAAGATCGCTGCCGCGACACCTCCGATCGCGCACAGGATGGGCCACGCACTCGCCTGCGCCGACTCGATCGAGTCGATCGCAGCATCCCCTCCCAAACCTGTATCCGCCGCGATGACGGAGGCGAAGACCGGCGCGGGGTCGGCGATGACCGCGATCGAGATGACTGTGATGCCGACGCCGGCAGCGATCAGCAGTATCGCGAAAGCGATGCGGAGCTTGGGGCCGACGAGGGCGATCGCGGCGGTGAGCGCCGCACCGGCGAGCGTGAGCGCGAGGACCGCGCCCGAGGCGCTCGCGCCGGGGATGTCGATCGTGGTGCCGTCGACGACGATCGAGAACCACACCTGCGACCAGCCGATGAGGACGACTGCGAGGGCGAGAGCGATCGAGACGATCGCCCGGATGCGTGGGGACTTCATGCGGATCCTGTCGACTCAGCGACGCAGCGCGTTCGCGATTGCCACGGCTCGGAGTGGAGCCGCGGCCTTGTTGATGCATTCCTGGTGCTCTGTCGCAGGATCGGAGTCCGCGACGAGGCCAGCACCAGCCTGCACGGTAGCAATCCCGCCCTTCACGACCGCCGTGCGGATCGCGATCGCGAGGTCGGCATCGCCCGCGAGATCGAAGTACCCCACCACTCCCCCGTAGACGCCGCGCGCCGCCGGCTCGAGGTCGTCGATGATCTCCAGCGCCCTCGGCTTGGGTGCTCCGGACAGGGTCCCGGCCGGGAAGGTCGCCCGAAAGACGTCGATGGGCGTGACATCATCGCGCAGATCGCACTCGACGGTCGAGACGATGTGCATGATGTGCGAGAAGCGCTCGATGACCATGAACTCGGTGACCTCGACCGAGCCGGCGACCGCGACCTTCGCGAGATCGTTGCGTGCGAGGTCGACCAGCATCAAGTGCTCGGCACGCTCCTTCGGATCGCTGATGAGGTCTTCGGCGTGCGCCCCGTCAGCCTCCGGCGTCGCCCCCCTCGGCCGTGAGCCCGCGATCGGGTGACTCGTCGCGCGACCGCCGATGACTTTGACGAGCGCCTCGGGACTCGAGCCGACGACCGTATAGGGCTCGCCCTCCGGAGTCTCGAGGGACACGAGGTACATATACGGGCTCGGGTTGAGCGCACGCAGCACACGGTAGATGTCGAGCGGCGATGCGTCCGTCGGCTGGTCGAAGCGCTGCGAGATGACGACCTGGAAGACGTCGCCCTCTCGGATGTGCTGCTTGGACCGCGCGACGAGTCGCTCGTACTCCTCCTGCGTCGAGCGGTGCACCGGGGTCGCGGCAGCCTGCAGATCGATCGCCGCGATGTCGGGCGTCGTCGGCGCCGCGAGCCGCGCTTCCAGCGCGTCGAGACGCGCCTGTGCCTCGGCCCACAGCGCATCCTCCGGGCCAGATTCCTCATCGAGGAGAACGCTTGCGATGAGGGTGACCGTGCCGAGCTTGTGGTCGAGGACGACGAGTTCGGACACGAAGATGAATGCCTGCCCAGGCACATCGTGATCAGCCGGCGGCCGATTCGGCAGGTGCTCGAGCTGCCGGACGGCATCCCAGCCGATGAATCCGACCAGCCCGCCGGTGAGCGGCGGGTGACCTTCGACCTTCGGGGTCTGCCAGCGCCGGTAGATCTCGTCAAGCGCCGCGAGCGGGGCGAGGTCGACCTCATGGCCGAGGGCACGCGAGGCGCCGATCGACCCAGGCATCCAGCGCGCACGTCCGTCCTGCTCGGTGAGGACGCCGAAGCCCTCGACGCCCACGAACGACCATCGCGACCAGACCCCGCCCTGCTCAGCGGACTCCAGCAGGAACGTGCCCGCTCGCCCTGCGGCGAGCTTTCGGTAGGTCCCGACCGGCGTCTCCGCATCGGCGAACCGCTCGCGCAGCACCGGGATGACCCGGTGTCCAGCGCGAACGGCGGCCGCGAAATCGGCGCGCGTCGTCGTGGTCATTGCACCATTCTGCCGGGTCCGAGCTCGGCCCGGACCCGGCAGATGTGGTCAGCAGATCAGCGGCAGAGCGGCTCGCCGGGGATGGGCCCTGCGATGAGGTCAGCCGCGGGCACGAAGTTGCCGTCGAACACCTTGTGCCACAGGTTCGAGCGGATGCCCGTGTTGCCGGTCACCGTCTGGCCGTAGCGGTAGCACGTCACGCCGAGCACCGTGTTGGCCTTGTACTGCTTGATCTTCTTGCCCTTCGGCGGGAGGTTCGGCGTCGACATGCCGGGGGCGCCATCGGGACCCGTCGTCGTGACATAGCCGACGACCGAGCGGGACCAGATCGGCGTCTTGCCGACGTAGATGACGACGTTGCCGTCGTCCTGGACGCGGAGCACCGCGCCGGGGTTTCCGAACGTCTTCGAGTCCCACACGTCGGCACGGTTGACCGGGTTCGTGACGACCCAGTTGCCGTCCGACTGCATGATCGAGTAGAAGTTCGTGCCCTGCGTCTTCGACGACCAGAGAGCTCCGGATGCGTTGTAGAGCACGAGGTTGCCGTCGGTCTGCATGATGAGCTTGTAGAAGCCGTTCTGCGACATGAGGTACTTGCCCGGCGTGAGCTTGTCGCCAGGGAAGAGCTCGTCGTCGACCTCGACCGCGGCGGTCCACGCGGAGCGAGATGTCTTCGTGCGGTAGCCGTTCTTCGAGACGGTGACCTCGATCGAGAGCTGCTGGCCGTTGTCGGCCGGCGAGGACGGTGTGTACTTGTTCGTCGTCGCACCCGCGATCGGCTGCCCGTTGCGGAGCCACTGATAGGCGATCTTCAGTCCGGAGACGCCCCACTTGCCCGGCGTGCCGGTGAGCTCATTGCCGACCTTGGGGTTGCCCTTCACGACCGGCTTCGAGACGAGGGGGATCTCACCCGCCTTGATGGTCACCGTCTTCGACTTCGCGGTCTTCGACGTGTAGCCCGACTTGGAGCCCGTGACCTCGACGCGGAGCTTGCCGTTCAGCGCGGAGATCGGGATCTTGTAGCTGCTCTTCGTCGCACCCGAGATCGGGGCGTCGTCGAGGTACCACTGGTACGCGAACTTGAGACCGCTCGGCTTCCATGCGCCGGGGTCGGCGGTGACGGTGGAGTCGACACGGACGTCACCCGAGATCTTCGGCGTGACCGCCGTGATGGTTCCTGCCGCACTCGCCGACTGCGCAAATCCCACCATCGAACCTGCGACGAGCGCGAGCGCTGCGAGCGAGGCGATGAAGGCATTGCGACGGCGAGGGCGCGCTGCATACGTGCTGAGCGTCATTGAATCCCCCGAGGCTTCCCTGCCGGACCTGATTGTCCGGCAGGGGGATTCTCGCAGACCGTCGCGGTGGCCGCTACCGCACTACATCGACGGGTGCGACGTCGAAGCAGGAGTGCGCGCCCGTGTGACACGCCGGGCCGACCTGATCGACGATCACGAGGATCGCATCGCCGTCGCAGTCGAGCGCGACGCTCACGACATTCTGAATGTGTCCGCTCGTGTCGCCCTTGCGCCAGTACTCCTGACGGCTGCGACTCCAGAAGGTCACGCGCCCCTCGGTGAGCGTCCTCCTGAGTGCCTCGGCGTTCATGTAGCCGAGCATGAGCACGTCTCTCGACGAGCGCTCCTGGATGATCGCCGGTGCGAGCCCGTCCGCGCCGAACACCGCCCGCTCGAGGGCCTCCTCGACCGTGATCGCCGGATTCATCATGACTGCTCCATTCGCACGAGCACCCCGTCGCGCGCGAGCGCGACCTTCACCTCGTCGATCGTGAGGATTCCGTCGTGGAAGACGCTCGCGGCGAGCACGGCGTCGGCGCCTGCACGAACCGCTGGCGCGAAGTGCTCGACTGCGCCTGCTCCCCCGCTCGCGATGACGGGCACTGAGCTCAGCTCGCGAATCGCACCGATGAGCTCCAGATCGAAGCCCGCCTTCGTCCCGTCGGCATCGATCGAGTTCACGAGCAGCTCGCCCGCTCCCCGCTCGATCGCCTCTCGCGCCCAGGCGAGTGCATCGAGATCCGTCTCAGTGCGGCCACCGTGCGTCGTCACGACGAAGCCCGACGGCGTGCGCGGCGAGCGCTTGATGTCGAGCGACAGGACGAGCGCCTGCGCGCCGAAGCGGTCGGCGATCTCCGAGAGGAGCTCTGGGCGGGCGATCGCGGCCGAGTTCACCCCGACCTTGTCCGCACCGCTGCCCTGGAGTCGCGCGACGTCCTCGGTCGAGCGGATGCCGCCGCCGACGGTGAGCGGGATGAAGACCTGCTCGGCCGTGCGCCGCACGACGTCATACATCGTCGACCGCCCCTCGACGGTCGCCGAGACGTCGAGGAAGGTCAGCTCGTCGGCGCCTGCCTCGCCGTAGCGCTGAGCAAGCTCGACTGGGTCTCCCGCGTCGCGGAGGTTGAGGAAGTTCACGCCCTTGACCACACGACCGGCCGAGACATCAAGGCACGGAATGATGCGGATCGGCAGACCGTCCACGATCAGATCCTCGCGGCGTGGATCGCGGTCACGAGGATCGCGCGCGCACCGACCTTGTAGAGCTCGTCCATGACGTGATTCGCATCGACCCGCGCGACCATCGCGCGGACCGCGACCCACGCGGGATCGTGCAGCGGCGACACCGTCGGCGACTCGAGACCAGGTGTTATGCGCGTCGCCGCCTCCAGATTCGACTTCTCGACGTCGTAGTCGATGAGGACGTACTGACGCGCGACGAGGACGCCGTCGAGGCGGTACCGCAGGGTCGTGAGTCCCTTGATCTCCGGGTTCTTCGCGATGAGCACCGCGTCGGACTCGAGGATGACCGGCCCGAAGATCTCGAGGCCCTGCGCACGAAGCGTCGCTCCCGTCGAGACGACGTCAGCGACCGCGTCCGCGACACCGAGGCGGACGGCCGACTCGACCGCGCCATCGAGCCGAACGAGCGAGGCATTCACTCCGTTGCGCGTGAGGAAATCGCCGACGAGACCGGGATAGCTCGTCGCGACCCGACGCCCCTCGAGGTCGCTCAGCTCGCTGAACGCGCCTGCGGGACCGGCGAAGCGGAAGGTCGATCCGCCGAATCCGAGTGAGCTGATCTCGATCGCGGACGAGCCGGAGTCGAGGAGCAGGTCCCGCCCGGTGATCCCGACATCGAGCGCGCCGGAGCCGACGTAGGTCGCGATATCCCGCGGACGCAGGTAGAAGAACTCCACGCCAGCGCGCTCGTCGACCGCATTGAGCGCTCGAGGATCGCGTCGCTGGACGTAACCGGCCTCGCGGAGCATCTCCACGGCCGTCTCACTGAGCGAGCCCTTGTTGGGCACGGCCACTCTCAGCATTCCGAATGCCTTTCTTGACTGGTGCAGACGTCGGTGACTAAGGCGTCACAGATGTCGCCAGACAGCATCCGGGTGGATGCCCTTCGCGAGCATGAGCACCTGAAGGTGGTAGATCAGCTGCGAGATCTCGGCCGCAGTCTCATCGTCCGACTGATACTCCGCAGCCATCCAGACCTCGGCGGCCTCCTCCACGATCTTCTTGCCGATCGCGTGCACGCCCGCATCGAGCTCCGCGACCGTGCGCGAGCCCTCCGGCCGCGTCGCGGCCTTCTCCGCGAGCTCGCTGTAGAGCGTGTCGAAGGTCTTCACGCCCTCAAGGGTACTTGGCCCGGAGGTCAGCCGACGTTCAGGAGGTCGATGACGAAGATGAGCGTGCGACCGGAGAGGAAGTGCCCGCTGCCCGCGGGGCCGTAGGCGAGCGCCGGGGGAATGACGAGCTGGCGACGTCCGCCGACCTTCATACCGGGGATGCCGTCCTGCCAGCCCTGGATCAGGCCGGCGAGGGGGAAGGCGATCGATTCGCCACGCTTCCACGAGGAGTCGAACTCCTCACCGGACTCGAAATCGACGCCGAGGTAGTGAACCTCGACCTGGTCGCCCGGCTTTGCCTCTGCGCCATCGCCGACGACGAGGTCGGTGATGACGAGCTCGGTCGGCGCCGGGCCCTCGATGAAGTCGATCTCTGGCTTGGTGAGGTCACTCATCCGTTCAGTGTACGTGGGCCGATGCGAGGTCCCTGAGCACATCGATCTCCACCGCGGGATCCTCGGCGCGGAAGACCGCGCTGCCCGCGACGAAGGTGTCGGCGCCGCTCGATGCGGCGATCTCGATCGTGCGACGATCCACTCCCCCGTCGACCTGCAGCCACACGTCGCCGCCGGTGCGCGTCACGGCAGCCCGCAGGAGCTCGAGCTTCGGCATGACGTCCGGCATGAACGACTGGCCCCCGAATCCCGGCTCGACCGTCATGACGAGCACCTGATCGAATTCGTCGAGGAGCTCGAGGTACGGGGTCACGGGGGTCGATGGCTTCACGGCGATGCCTGCTCGTGCACCGATCTGCCGCAGCCTCCTGGCGATCTCCACTGGGTTGGTGCCCGCCGCGACGGCTGCCTCGACGTGGAAGGTGACCGAGAATGCCCCGAGCTCTGCATAGCCTGGGGCCCAGCGTGCGGGGTCGTCGATCATGAGGTGCACATCGAGCGGGACCGGGCTCGTCGCCTGGATCCGCTCGACCATCTGCGGGCCGAAGGTGAGGTTCGGCACGAAGTGGTTGTCCATGACATCGACATGGACAAGGTCCGCATTGGCGATGCGCGCGAGCTCCGACTGCATGTTGACGAAGTCCGCGGCGAGGATCGACGGATTGATGCGAGCCATGCTCATGGCTCCACCGTAATCAGCTGGATGAACATCGCATCGGTGCCGTGACGGTGCGGCCAGAGCTGGACATGCGTGCCTTCAGCGAGATCGAGCGGCTCGCGCACGATCCCAGCGACCACCGCCTGCGTGTCGAGGAGCCGCACACCGGGGTGTCGACGCGCGGCCGCTTTCACCACAGCCTTCGTCTCCGCTGCATGGGGCGAGCACGTCACGTAGGCGAGGATGCCGCCTGGCTTGAGCGCAGCGATCGCCGAATCGAGGAGCGCGGACTGGGTCTCGCCGAGCCCTGCGACGTCGGAGGGCTGCTTGCGCCAGCGCGCCTCGGGGCGGCGACGCAGCGCGCCAAGACCCGTGCACGGCGCGTCGAGGAGGATGCGATCGAATGCCCCCGGGGTCTCCGCGAAGCGAAGCCCGTCGCCTTCGACGACCTCGACAACCTCACTCGAGAATGGAGCGACGGCATTTCGCACGAGCCCAGCGCGGGCGGGAACGAGCTCATTGGCGAGCAGCGTCGCCCCGCCGAGCTGTGCCTCGGCGGCGAGCAGAGCGGCCTTGCCGCCTGGACCAGCGCACACGTCGAGCCAGCGCTCGCCCCTCGCGACCGGCCTTGCGCGACTCAGCGCGAGCGCCGCGAGCTGCGAGCCCTCGTCCTGGACTCTGGCACGACCATCGCGAATCGCCCCGAGACTCGAGGGGTCACCGCCCGCGAGCACGGCACCGATCGGCGAGTACTCGGACCGCCGCACACCCGGCAGGTCCTCGACCTCCGCGAGGCCAGGGAGCGCGCTGAGCGAGACGGCGGGTGCGACATTGTCTGCGACGAGCGCTGCCTCGAGCTCGTCCTCCCTGCCTTCGCTCACGAGCACCTGCCTGAGTGCGCGCACGACCCACAGCGGATGTGAGTGCGCGATCCCCAGCGCTTCCTCGCCAGATCGCGCAGTCGCAATCGCGCGATCGACCCACTCGTCGGCGGAGCCCCGCGCGATCTTCCGAAGCACGGCGTTGACGAAGCCGGTCGCGTTCCGCGAAGCGACCGTCCGCACCAGATCGACCGTCTCGCTCACCGCGGCGTGCTCGGCGACCCGCATCGAGAGGAGCTGGTGAGCCCCGAGCCGCAGCACATCCAGCACGGGCGCGTCGATCGAATCGATCGGACGGTCCGCTGCGATCGAGATGATGACGTCGTAGAGACCTCGACGCCGCAGCGTGCCATACGTGAGCTCGGTCGCCAGCGCGGCATCGCGGGCATCGAGCCTTTCACGCTCGATTCGCACCGGGAGCAGCAGGTTCGCGTACGACTCGCTGTCCTGCACGGCACGAAGGACCCCGAGTGCGACACTTCGAGCGCTCATCCGAGCACCACCTCTCCGGCGACCTGTCGCCCGCGGAGCCATGCGGTCGCGGGCATCGCCTTCTTGCCTGCTGGATGCACCGTCACGAGCTCAAGGGATCCCGAACCGGTGCCGACGAGCACGCGCTTGCCATCGAGGATGACGTGTCCCGGCGCGATGACCGCAGCGTCGCGAGCCACCGCGGCCTCGAGGATCTTGAATCGCTCGCCCTCGAACATCGTCCAGGCGCCAGGCTCCGGCGTGACGCCGCGGATGACGCGGTCGAGCTCCTCGCTGCTCCTCGACCAGTCGAGCTCGCCATCGGCGATTCCGAGTTTGCCGGCGAATGTCGGCGCCCCCTCCTGCGTCACACCGACCGCTGTGCCGTCGGCGAGCGCATCGACGACGTCGGTGGTCACCCGGGCGCCGAGCTCCGCGAGCTCGGCCAGGAGCGACCCGGCGGTCTGGAACCGCCCGACAGGCTCCTCCACCTGGGCGTAGACGGGACCGGCATCGAGCTCGGGGACGAGCTGGAAGACGCTGACGCCGGTGGACGCGTCCCCCGCCATGATCGCGTGCTGGACGGGTGCCGCGCCTCGCCAGCGTGGGAGGAGCGAGAAGTGGAGATTGATCCACCCGAGTCGAGGGGTTGAGAGGAGCGGTTCGCGCACCATTCCCCCGTAGGCCACGATCACGCCGAGGTCGGGCGCGAAGTCGAGGACGCGCTCGGTCGCCGCGGCATCGAGTCGGTCCGTCTTCACGACAGGGATTCCGAGCGCTTCGGCACGCTCTGATACCGGCGTCGGCGTCAGCGTCCGCCTTCGCCCTCTCGGCGAATCCGCGCGCGAGATCGCCACGACGACTTCGTGACGAGATGCGACGAGCGCTTCAAGCGTCGGGAGGGCGACCTCTGGACTGCCGGCGAATGCCAGCCGAAGCGAACTCGACACGCCTCTCATTCTCCCCCGCCGCCGGCATGCGAGAGCACCGTCGGGATATGCCACGCGCCATCGAAAGGCTCCTGATCGTCCATCCGCACCCGAAGCGGGAGCGGCGCGCGCCCTCGACTCGGTCCGCTCGCGGAGCGCTTGCCCGCGGCGTGGCGGAGTATCTCGCCACGAAGCGCCGCGGCGACCGCGCCGCCTCTGCGGTAGTCGAACCGGATGATCGTGCGGAGAGCCCCATCATCGAGTCGCGTGGTCGCGAGAACGTCGAGCGGGGGTATCCCGGCTGCCGCGATGGCTTCATCGATCGCGGTCGTCGTGCCCGTGAGCGAAGCCACGCGCGTAGCCGGGGGCATCCGCGCAGCGACCCGCTGCTCGAGCTCACCGCGCGCGAACTCGTCCTGTCTCCACGCCCGCAGCGAGGTTGCGAGACGACCAGCGACACCGACGAGCACGACCGTGCCAGTCGGCGCACACATCGCGGCGGCATCGGACCAGGTCCGCATGCAGTCCTCTGCAGTGCGGAGCGCTTCTCGCGCCAGCATCCGTTCGCCATCAAGGAGGAGCACCGCCTCGTAGCCGCCCTCCACGAACGGCTCAGCCCCACGCGTCGCGATCACGAGCGCTGGCGCGCGTTCGAGCGAGCCGACGTGTCGCTCGCCATCCGACACGATGACAGGCACCTGTGGGAACGCGCGGCCGAGCTCGCTCGCCGTTCGCACCGAGCCTCCCGGCGCATCGATACCTGGTCGCGCGACCTGGACGAGCACCGGGCCCCCCGAAACCGCCTCTCGAGCGATGCGCCACGCGGATGATGGGATGCGCGCCTGCTCCGCGAGTCGGTCGCCCCCGAGCTGCATCGCGGTCGGGAGGACGTCCGCCCGCTCGACGCGCTCCGGCCTCACTCCCGAGCACCAGCCGATGTCGACGAGCCGCTCTGCCTCGACCGATGGGGAGTTCGCGAGGAGCAGGAGCGCACCGCCCTGCTGCTCGTGGCGGATGAGCGCGACGTCTCGCGGATGCACCCCTGGACTGAGCGGCTCGCGAAAGAGTGGATCGCCGTCGTTCCACATCGCGATCAGGCCGAGCCGTGCGGCTGGCGCGTACACCACCGAGCGTGTGCCGATGATGACGAGTCCGTCCTCGGTGCGTGCTCGGAGGAAGCCTCGATAGCGCGCCGCAGCAGTCTGATCCGCGTCGAGCCGCACGATGCGCGAGACGTCGACAGCCTCGCCGAGCGCGGCCTCGAGCGCCTCGAGGTCGCGACGATCCGGTACCGCGATGATCGCGGACTCGCCGCGTGCGAGGACGACCGTCGCGGCCTCCGCGAGCGTGCGCGCCCACGCTCCCGGCTGCGGAATGCCCTGGGCCACCACTCGGCGCCCGCTGGCCACGAGATCTGCGAGCGAGGGGTATGCCCGGATCGGGCGAGGCTCGACGGACACGGTCGAGCCCCACGTCGCGCCGGCGAGCAACTGCTGCTCGACTCGCGCCTGCCGCTTCGGGATCCCGAGGCGCAGCACATCCGAAGCGGTCCCAGCGGCGCGGTCGGCGACTGCGCGGGCGAGGCGCGCGACCTCGGGCGCGAGGACGGGCACGGGCGACACGACGTCGGCGACATCGCTCAACGCCCCTGGATATTCCGAGGTCGGTGAGATGGCGACGATCCATCCATCCATAACCCGGCGCGCTGCACGGACCGGAACTCGAACTCGCACGCCAGGCGCGGCTTCGCCCCTGAGCTGCTCAGGAATCTCGAAGTCAAACGCGCGATCGAGCTGCGGGAGGGGCGAGTCGATGATGACGCTCGCGACGGCGCGATCGGCCATCGCTGACCTCAAGCGAGACCGGCTGCGGCACGCAGGTCGTCGACGCGGTCGGTCTTCTCCCACGTGAAGTCGGGGAGCTCTCGACCGAAGTGGCCGAACGCGGCCGTCTGCGAGTAGATCGGGCGGATGAGCTGGAGGTCGCGGATGATCGCGGCCGGCCGAAGGTCGAATACCTCCCGGATCGCCTCGATGATGCGCTCCTCCGGAACCTGTGCCGTGCCGAACGTCTCGACGTAGAGCCCGACGGGCGCCGCCTTGCCGATCGCATAGGCGATCTGGACCTCGAGACGGTCGGCAAGCCCTGCGGCCACAGCGTTCTTCGCGACCCACCGCATCGCATAGGCCGCGGAACGGTCGACCTTCGACGGATCCTTGCCGGAGAACGCGCCGCCGCCATGTCTCGCCGCTCCGCCATACGTGTCGACGATGATCTTGCGCCCCGTCAGGCCGGCGTCGCCGTGGGGTCCGCCGATCTCGAACTTGCCGGTCGGGTTGATGAGGACGCGCGTCCCGGTGGACGAGATGTCGATCGCGTCGAGGACGGGTCGGATCACGACCTCCTCGACCTGGGCGCGGAGGTCCTCGAGCGAGACCGAGGGCGAGTGCTGCGTGGACAGCACGACGGTCTCGACCGAGACGGGGCGCGTCCCGTCATAGCCGATCGTGACCTGAGTCTTGCCATCGGGCCGGAGGAAGTCGAGCTCGCCCGCCCGGCGCACGCGGGACAGTCGCTCGGAGAGACGGTGCGCGAGCCAGATCGGGAGCGGCATGAGCTGGGGCGTCTCTCGGACGGCGTAGCCGAACATGATGCCCTGGTCACCCGCGCCCTGACGATCGAGGTCGTCGATGCTGCCCTGCTCCCGCGATTCCTGCGCGTCGTCGACGCCCTGCGCGATATCAGGCGACTGCCCGCCGATCGAGACCTCGACACCGCACGCCCGGCCGTCGAACCACACATCCGACGAGTCGTAGCCGATGCCGAGGATCGTGTCGCGCACGATGCGATTGATGTCGGTGTAACCGCTCGTGGTCACCTCGCCCGCGACGTGCACGAGGCCCGTCGTCACGAGCGTCTCGACCGCGACACGCGCGCCGGGATCCTGGCGCAGCATGTCATCGAGGATCGCGTCGCTGATCTGATCGCACATCTTGTCGGGGTGACCCTCGGTCACGGATTCGGATGTGAACAATCTGAGAGCGGTCACGGCGATACGACTCCTGTCGAAGGGGAACTCGTGGCCCGCAGCTTGACGACCACATCCAGCACACTATCCGCGACGACCGACTTTGAGCCCTCGGCATCAGCGAACCGGGAGCCATCGGGCGAGATGACGGTCACACGATTCGGGGTCGAGCCGCCGAAGCCCTCGTCCCAGCCGACACGGTTGACCACGAGCGCGTCGACGCCCTTCCGCTCCGCCTTCGCCGCGGCGATGCGCAGCAGTTCGACGTCGTCGCGCTCGGTCTCCGCGGCGAAGCCGACGATCGTCTGACCCGCGCGCCTCGCCTCGGTGAGCTCGCGCAGGATGTCGGGATTCTTCACAAGGCGGAGCTCGAGCTCTGCGCCGAGATCATCCTTCTTGAGCTTGACACCCGAGACGCGCTCTGGTCGGTAGTCGGCGACCGCCGCCGCCATGACGACCACATCGGCACGCGCGGACTCGGTCAGCATTGTGATGCGGAGCTCCTCGGCGGTCGCGACATCGACGGTCCGAATGCCCGTGGGCCGGTCGACGTCGAAGTGCGCGGCGACGAGGGTGACGTCCGCTCCCCTGCGCTTCGCGGCCAGCGCGATCTCGGCGCCCTGTCGGCCGCTCGAACGGTTGCCGATGTACCGCACGGGATCGATCGGCTCGCGAGTGCCGCCTGCCGACACCAGGACACGGAGGCCCGAGAGGTCCTTCGGGCGTGTCGCCGCGATGGCGGAAGCGACGATCTCGCTCGGTTCCGACATGCGGCCTGGGCCGCTGTCTGCGCCCGTGAGCTGGCCTGATTCGGGCCCGACGATCGTCACACCGCGCTCGCGAAGCGTCGCGATGTTCGCGACCGTCGCGGGGTGCTGCCACATCTCCGTGTGCATCGCCGGGGCGATCACAACCGGCGCCGTGCTCGCGAGGATCGAGTTGCCGAGCAGGTCGTCTGCAAGGCCTGTCGCGAGCTTCGCGATCGTGTTCGCGGTCGCCGGCGCGACGACGATGAGATCGGCGGCCTGGCCGATCGCGACATGCCGGACCTCGGCGACGCCTTCGTAGAGGTCAGTGTGGACCGGGTTCCGGCTGATCGCCTCAAGCGTGGGCCGGCCGACGAACCTGAGCGCATTCTCCGTGGCGATGACGTGGACGTCGTGGCCCCCGAGCACGAACTCCCGGACGACGCCGACGGCCTTGTACGCCGCGATACCGCCCGTGATGCCGACGACGACGCGGAGCCGCCGTGGGTCCGCGTGCGCTCCTGTCACGTGCTCAGTCCGCGAGGCGGCGCAGTTCGAGCTTGTCCTCGTTGATCTCGCGAAGTGCGACGGAGAGCGCCTTGTCCTCGATCGACGAGTCCACGAGTGGACCGACGTTGTCGAAGAGGCTGCCCTCCTGCAGGTCCGAGTAGTAGTCGTTGATCTGACGCGCGCGCTTCGCGGCGAAGATCACCAGCTGGTACTTCGAGTCGACGCGGGCAAGCAGGTCGTCGATCGGGGGCTCGATGATGCCGAGGTTCTTGTCAGCCATGGGGATCCTCTCCTAGAGGGAAGTCTTCGCGCGCGGAATGCCCATCGATTCTACGACCTCTTGCGCAGCGGTGGTCACGTCGCGGTTCACGATCACCCGGTCGAACTCGCCCTGAGCCGCGAGCTCGACTCGCGCGGTCTCGAGGCGACGGGCCTGCTCCTCGGGAGTTTCGGTGCCCCGACCGATAAGACGGTGCACGAGCTCCTCCCAGCTCGGCGGCGCCAGGAAGACGAGCGTCGCCTCTGGGACTTTGCTGCGAACCGAGCGGGCACCCTGCAGATCGATCTCGAGAAGGACCTTCCTGCCCTCCTTCACGGCCTTCATGACAGGCTCGGTCGGCGTGCCGTAGCGGCTCATGTTGTGGACCTGCGCCCACTCGAGGAGCGCGTCGTCGGCGATGAGCCGATCGAACTCCGCATCGCTCACGAAGTGATAGTGCACGCCGTCGATCTCGCCAGGCCGTGGAGCCCGCGTCGTCGCGCTCACGCTGAAGTACACATCTGGGTAGTTCTCGCGGATGTGCGCCGCCACGACGGACTTGCCGACCGCGGTGGGGCCGCTGAGCACGAAGAGCGAGCTGCCCTCCTGCGCCTCGCGCGACCGGAGGAATGCCCGGAGCCGCGGTCGCTGCCGCGCTCCGAGTCCGCCGACGCGCTTGCGCTCCGAGATCTCGAGCTCCTCGAGGATGCGACGCGCACGAATCGAGCCGATACCCGGAATGCTCGTGAGCAGCTCGGTGATGCGAAGGGTCGCCTCAGCGCTCGCGCCGTCGCTCCATGCGGTCTCCGCGACATCGAGCGCCGAGCGCACCCCGCGCTCGACATCCGCCTTGATCGCCGCGCGAGCGCGCCGCGCCGCGACCGCAGCGCGCGACGCGGCTGCGCGATCAGTGTCGGCCGGGGGCATCGTCCGCCCGCGGCTGCCGGATTCCGTCGTCATGCGACTGCACCCTCCCGAAGTTCTCCTGAAAGCGCCACGAGGCGCTGCGTGAGCGTCGCGCCCGGTCCCCCGGCGAGCGCGTCTCGCGAGACATTCGCCACGACGCGAGCCGATGCGTCGCCGAATGCCTCGCGCACGTCGCGAAGTTGTGCGCCCTGGGCGCCGAAGCCAGGCGCGAGGATCGGCGCCGATCCAGTGACGAGGTCAGCGCCGAGGGCGCGGCCATCGCGCGCGACCGTCGCCCCGATCACGACACCGAAATCCCCGATGGGCGCCGCGGCGTCGTTCCACGCGTTCACATCACGCAGTATCCCAGCGGCGACCGACACGCCATCGCGCTCGGCCGACTGGATCGTCTCGCCCTCCGGGTTCGACGTCGCGGCGAGGACGAACAGCCCCTTGCCACGAGCCCGTGCGAGCTCGACTGCAGGGGCGAGGGACCCCGCCCCGAGGAAGGGCGAGACGGTGAGCGCGTCGGCCTCGAGCGGACTCCCCAGCCCGAGCCACGCCTCCGCGTAGCCCGTCATGGTCGAGCCGATGTCGCCTCGCTTCGCGTCCGCGATGACGAGCATGCCGGCCTCGCGCGCTGTCCGCAGGATGTCCTCGAGCGCGGAGAGCCCAGCGGCGCCGAATCGCTCGTAGAACGCGACCTGCGGCTTGACGATCCCGAGGACCCCATCTGCGGCGTCGATCGCGCGCAGACCGAACTCGCGGACGCCATGCGGCGAGCGGTCGAGCGACCAGGCGTCGAGGAGCGCATCGTGAGGGTCGATGCCGAGGCACAGACCGCCGAAGCGCTCCAACGCGCCAGCGAGCCTTGAGCCGAATCCGCTCACTCGGCCGCCTCTCGACGTGCCGCATACTCCTGGAGCGAGGTCACCGTGAGCTCCGGGTCCGCGACATCCATTGCGCCCACCGCCGCGGAGAGCGCCGCCATGGTCGTGAACAGCGCCTTGTCGCTCGCGACCGTGGCCGTGCGGATCTCATACCCGTCCGCACGTGCGCTCGAACCACTCGGCGTGTTGACCACGAGATCGACCTCGCCCGCATTGATGAGCTCGACGATGTCGGGGCCGCTCGCATCGTCCTGATCCGAGACCTTCCGCACGACCTTGGAGGGGATGCCGTGGCGTGCGAGCACGTCCGCGGTACCTGTCGTCGCGAGCAGCTCGAAGCCCAGGCGCGAGAGCCGCATGGCCGGCAGGATGACGGCTCGCTTGTCGCGGTCGGCCACCGACACGAATGCCCTGCCACCGCTCGGGAGTCCGCCGTACGCGGCCTGCTGGGACTTGGCGAAGGCGCGAGGGAAGTCGCGATCCATGCCCATGACCTCGCCGGTCGAGCGCATCTCGGGCCCGAGCACGGAGTCGACGATCTGGCCATCCGGGGTCCTGAACCGCTTGAACGGCAGGACCGCCTCCTTGACCGCGATCGGGTGGCCGACCGGGACGTGGGTGCCATCGGCCTCGGGCAGGATCCCATCGGCGATGAGCGAATCGATCGACCGACCCACCATGATGAGCGATGCGGCCTTCGCGAGCTGCACGCCGAGCGCCTTCGAGACGAATGGCACGGTCCGGCTCGCGCGAGGGTTCGCCTCGAGGACGTACAGGATGCCCTGTCCGATCGCGAACTGGACATTGATCAGGCCGCGCACGCCGATTCCCGCAGCGATGCCCTTCGTCGCCTCGGCCACCTGATCGAGGATCTCGCTGCCGAGCGTGGTCGGCGGGAGCGTGCAGGCGGAGTCGCCGGAGTGGACCCCGGCCTCCTCGATGTGCTCCATGATGCCGCCGACATAGAGGCGCTCGCCGTCGTAGAGGGCGTCGATGTCGATCTCGATCGCGTCGTCGAGGAAGCGGTCGATGAGCAGCGGCGTGCCGGGCGCGATGCGCACCTGGTCGCGGTTGCGCTCGAAGTAGTCCTCGATGCCAGCCTCGTCGTAGACGATCTCCATCGCGCGGCCGCCGAGCACGTAGCTCGGGCGGACGAGGACCGGGTAGCCGATCTCGGACGCGATCGACCGAGCGTGCTCCATCGTCACCGCCGTGCCATTGCGCGGCGAGACAAGGCCAGCGGTCTCGAGGATCTCGGCGAATCGGCCGCGCTCCTCAGCGAGGTCGATCGCCTCGGGCGAGGTGCCGAGGATCGTGACGCCCGCGTCCTTGAGGCCCTGGGCGAGACCGAGGGCAGTCTGGCCGCCGAGCTGGACGATGACACCGAGCAGCTCGCCGGACTGCGACTCGGCGTGGATGACCTCGAGCACGTCCTCGAGCGTGAGCGGCTCGAAGTAGAGGCGATCCGAAGTGTCGTAGTCGGTCGAGACCGTCTCCGGATTGCAGTTGATCATGATCGTCTCGTACCCGGCGTCGGCGAGCACGAAGCTCGCGTGGACGCACGAGTAGTCGAACTCGATGCCCTGACCGATGCGGTTCGGCCCGGATCCGAGGATGACGACCTTCTGGCGATCGCTCGGTGCGACCTCGGTCTCCGAGTCGTAGCTCGAGTAGTGGTACGGCGTGAGCGCAGGGAACTCGCCCGCGCAGGTGTCGACGGTCTTGAAGACCGGTCGCAGTCCGTGACCCCAGCGGATGCCGCGCACCTCCGACTCCTCGAGGCCGCGGAGCTCCGCGATCTGCGCATCGGAGAACCCGTGCCCCTTCGCGTACCGGATGAGCTCGGGGTCGAGATCATCCGCCGCCGCGATCTCAGCGGCAGCCTCGTTGATGAGCGCGATCTGATCGAGGAACCACGGGTCGATGCCGGTCGCGGCATACAGATCCTCGACCGTCGCACCCGCGCGCATCGCCTGCTGCACCGCGACGATGCGCCCATCCGTCGGGATCTCCGACTCGAGGAGGAGCGACTCGCGATCGCCCGGCTCACCCCTCCAGTGGAATGACGAACCGCGCTTCTCCAGCGAGCGGAGCGCCTTCTGGAGCGCAGTCGTGAAGTTGCGACCGATCGCCATCGCCTCGCCGACCGACTTCATGGTCGTGGTGAGGCGCGCATCAGCGGCCGGGAACTTCTCGAAGGCGAATCGCGGCGCCTTCACGACGATGTAGTCGAGGGTCGGCTCGAAGCTCGCGGGCGTGACGCCCGTGATGTCATTCGGGATCTCGTCGAGCGTGTAGCCGATCGCGAGCTTCGCGGCGATCTTCGCGATCGGGAAGCCCGTGGCCTTGGATGCCAGCGCGCTCGAGCGCGAGACGCGCGGGTTCATCTCGATGACGATGACGCGACCGGTGGTCGGCTCGACCGCGAACTGGATGTTGCACCCGCCCGTGTCGACTCCGACGTCGCGGATGATCTGGATGCCGATGTCACGGAGCCGCTGGTACTCGCGATCGGTGAGCGTGAGCGAGGGCGCGACCGTGATCGAATCGCCAGTGTGGACGCCGACGGGATCGACGTTCTCGATCGAGCACACCACGACGCAGTTGTCTGCCTTGTCGCGCATGAGCTCGAGCTCGTACTCCTTCCAGCCGAGGATCGACTCCTCGAGCAGCACCTCGGTCGTGGGCGACTGGTGCAGGCCGTCGCCGACCATGCGGTCGAGCTCCTCCGCGGTGTACGCGAAGCCGGACCCCAGGCCGCCCATCGTGAACGAGGGGCGCACCACGAGCGGGAGACCGAGCTCTTCAGCGGCCTGCCGAGCCTCGTCGAGCGTGTGCACGATGCGCGAGCGCGCGACGTCGGCACCCGCGGCGAGCACGAGATCCTTGAAGAGCTGTCGGTCCTCACCCTTGCGGATCGCCTCGACATTCGCGCCGATGAGCTCGACGCCGAAGCGCTCGAGCACGCCCGCCTCGCTGAGCGCGATCGCGGCATTGAGCGCCGTCTGCCCGCCGAGGGTCGGAAGGATCGCGTCAGGGCGCTCCTTCTCGATGATCGCGGTGAGGCATTCCGTCGTGATCGGCTCGACATAGGTCGCGTCGGCGAATCCCGGATCGGTCATGATCGTCGCGGGATTCGAGTTCACGAGGATGACGCGCACGCCCTCCTCGCGGAGCACCCGACACGCCTGGGTACCCGAGTAGTCGAACTCCGCGGCCTGACCGATGACGATCGGGCCCGACCCGATGACGAGGACGGAGCGGATGTCTTCACGCTTCGGCACTGGACTCCTTCTGCTGGGTCGAGCCGTTCGCGATCACGAGGTCGCGGAAGCGGTCGAAGAGGTATGACGCGTCGTGCGGTCCCGCGGCGGCCTCGGGGTGGTACTGCACCGAGAAGGCGGGGATGTCGATGGCTCGCAGCCCCTCGACGACGCCGTCGTTGAGGTTGACGTGCGTGACCTCGGCGAGACCGAAGCCGGCGGGCGACTCCACGGGGCCATCGGTCGGCATGTCGACGGCGAAGCCGTGGTTGTGGCTCGTGACCTCCACCTTGCCGGTCGTGCGGTCCTGCACGGGCTGGTTGATGCCGCGGTGCCCGAATGCGAGCTTGTAGGTGCCGAAGCCGAGGGCGCGCGCGAGCAGCTGGTTGCCGAAGCAGATGCCGAAGAACGGCAGCCCAGCCTTCAGCACACCCTGGAGGATCTCGACGTGACGGTCGGAGGCCGCGGGGTCGCCGGGACCGTTGGAGTAGAAGACCGCGACGGGCTCGATCGCGAGGATGTCGTCGAGCGAGATCGACTGCGGCATGACGTGGACGTCGAATCCCCGCTCGGCGAGCGAGTTCAGCGTCGCCTGCTTCACACCGAGGTCGAGGACGGCGAGATTGCCAAGTCGCTCACCCGCCGTCGACGCGATGACGTACGTCTCCGGGGTCGAGACCTCGGCGGAGAGATTGCGCCCCGCCATGCCTGCCGCACTCCGGACGATCTCGAGCTGATCCGACTCCGAGAGCGCCGCGTCCTCACCTGAGAAGACTCCGCCGCGCATCGCACCGGCATCACGCAGCCGGCGAGTGACCGCGCGCGTATCGATGCCGGAGATGCCGACGATGCCGAGCGAGCTGAGCTCGTTGTCGAGCGAGTCGGTGGCACGGAAGTTCGACACGACTCGACTGGGGTCGCGGACGACGTAGCCGCTCACCCATACGCGACGCGATTCAGGATCCTCCGTGTTCACGCCCGTGTTGCCGATGTGCGGCGCCGTCATGACGACGATCTGGCCCGCGTACGACGGGTCCGTCAGCGTCTCCTGATAGCCGGTCATGCCGGTGGCGAAGACGACCTCTCCGACCGTGCGGCCTGTCGCCCCGTACGCGGAGCCCTCGTACCTGGTCCCGTCCTCGAGCACGAGGACGGCCGGATTGCGACGCGTCACGCGGTCACCTCCTTGAAGTCTGCAGTTGCTGCATCGAATGCACCCGGCTCGTCGAGCCGGAGATAGGTATCGACCTCGCGGTCGCCGAGCCGCCAGCGGACGAGGTGGAGTCCGTCCCGCTCGACCACGCGGTCGATGGTCCACGTCGATCGGCCGACGCCGACGAGGGCCTCGCGCGAGATCCACAGCGAGGCCTCGCCCGTCCGCTCGACGAGCAGGCCCTCAGCGTGAATGCCGACCGTCGCGAAACCGCGGAAGGCGAGACCGCTCGTGACGATTCGATCGAGGGGCGCGTCGGCCGCGGTCGTCGCGACGTACTTGCCGTGGAAGACCGCAGACGGCGCCCCGAGCATGGGAACCTCAGGGAGCGCGGCGACCCCGCGCTGTCGACGGACACGTCCGCGCCAGCCCACGACGATGAGCGTGAAGAGGGCGATCCCGACGAGGATCCAGATGCCGAGGAGGATCTCACGGCTCATCGGACGACCTCCTCGACGACGACCCCGTCGACGACCGTGGGCGCACCGTCGTGCAGGACGTGCACGATCCGGCCCGGCAGGCTGCGCCCGAGGTACGGGGTGTTGCGGCTCTTGCCGTGCAGTCGCTCGAGGCTCCAGTCCTCGACATGCTTCGGGTCATAAAGCGCGATGTTCGCAGGTGCCCCCGTCGCGAACGGGGCCGCGTAGCCGTCAAGTCGTCCGATGCGAGCCGGCGCGACCGACATGACGCGTGCGACGTCTGCCCAGTCCAGCCGGCCATCGGCGACCACTGCGGCGTGGACGACCGAGAGCGCGGACTCGAGTCCGACCATGCCATTCGCGGCCTCGGCCCACGCGCACTCCTTCGCCTCGGCGGGGTGCGGCGCGTGGTCGGTCGCGACGATGTCGATCGTGCCATCGGCGAGCGCTGCTCGCAGCGCCTCGACATCCTCGGACCTGCGCAGCGGCGGATTCACCTTGAATCGCGCGTCGTAGCCGACCGCGAGATCCTCGGTGAGCATGAGGTGGTGCGGCGTGACCTCAGCCGTGACATCGATGCCGCGGGCCTTGGCCCAGCGGATGACCTCGACGGCGCCGGCGGTCGAGACGTGGCACACGTGCAGCCTCGCACCGACGTGCTCGGCGATGAGGACATCGCGAGCGATGATCGACTCCTCAGCGACGGCGGGCCATCCCGCGAGGCCGAGGCGCGCGGAGAGCTCGCCCTCGTTGAGCTGGGCGCCGACCGTGAGATGCGGGTCCTGCGCATGCTGCGCGACGACGCCGTCGAACGAGCGCACGTACTCAAGCGCACGCCGCATGAGCAGCGGGTCGTGCACACACATGCCATCGTCGGAGAAGACGCGCACGCGAGCCCTCGACTGCGCCATAGCGCCGATCTCGGCGAGCCGCTCCCCCGCAAGGCCGACCGTGACGGCGCCGATGGGCCGCACGGTCGCGTAGCCATGCTCCTCGCCAAGCGAGGCGACCTGCTCGACTACGCCTGCAGTGTCCTGGACCGGGAGGGTGTTCGCCATCGCGAACACCGCGGTGAAGCCGCCCGCGGCCGCAGCCTGCGTACCCGTGAGCACAGTCTCCGACTGCTCGTAGCCGGGCTCGCGAAGGTGCGTGTGGAGGTCGACGAGGCCGGGCAGCGCGATGAGTCCCTCGGCGTCGATCGTCCGATCGGGAGCGGTGCCGGGATCCTCGATGAATGCCCCGCCGCCGATCCACAGGTCGCCTCGCGTCCCGTCGGGGAGCGTCGCCCCGGTGATCTTCGTGGTGTCGCTCGACACGGGACGCATCACGACTCCTCCCCTGCCAGCAGGTGATACAGCACCGACATCCGGACTGAGACGCCGTTCGAGACCTGATCGAGCACGGTCGAGGCGGGCGAATCCGCCGCCGCCGCTGAGATCTCAAGACCCCGATTCATCGGGCCGGGGTGCATGACCATCGTACCCTCGGTGAGCTGGGCGAGCCGCGCATCGGTGAGCCCCCATTGGCGCGAATACTCGCGCTCACCTGGGAAGAATGCGTCATGCATTCGCTCGGCCTGGATGCGGAGCATCATGACGGCATCGGGGCGGTCGGCGATCGCCGCGTCGAGGTCGTAGCCGATCTCGACTGGCCATGCAGCGGCTCCCACCGGGATGAGCGTCGCCGGCGCGACGAATCGGACCTCTGCTCCGAGCGTGCGCAGCAGCCACAGATTCGAGCGCGCGACGCGCGAGTGCAGGATGTCGCCGACGATCGCGACGCGCACGCCGTCGAGGTCCCGGCCACGCGACTGCGCGCCATGCAGGCGGCGTCGGATCGTGAAGGCGTCGAGGAGCGCCTGGGTCGGGTGCTCGTGGGTCCCGTCACCGGCGTTCACGACGCCCGCGTCGATCCAGCCCGACACCGCGAGCGTGTGCGGCGCGCCGGACGCGCCGTGGCGGATGATGACGCCGTCGGCGCCCATCGCGTGGAGCGTCTGCGCGGTGTCCTTGAGCGACTCGCCCTTGGAGACGCTCGAGCCCTTGGCGCTGAAGTTGATGACATCGGCCGAGAGCCGCTTCGCGGCGACCTCGAAAGATACGCGCGTGCGCGTGGAGTCCTCGAAGAAGAGGTTGACGATCGTGCGGCCCCTGAGCGTCGGGAGCTTCTTGATCTCGCGGCCGGACACCTCGGACATGTCCTCCGCGGTGTCGAGGATCGCGATGGCCTCCTCGCGGCTCAGGTCCGCGGTCGAGAGCAGGTGCTTCACTCGATCGTCACCTCCTCGACGTCGTCCACTCCCGCGATGCGGACATTGATGCGCTCGCTCGATGCCGTCGGCAGGTTCTTGCCGACGAAGTCAGCACGGATAGGAAGCTCGCGGTGCCCGCGGTCGACGAGGACCGCCAGCCGGACGACTCGGGGCCTCCCGAGGTCGCTCAGCGCATCGAGCGCCGCGCGGATCGTGCGCCCGCGGTACAGCACGTCGTCGACGAGCACCACGACCTTGCCGTCGATACCCCCGGCTGGGATCGAGGTCGGTCCGGGCGAGCGCGTCGGCTGGCGCGTGAGGTCGTCGCGATACATGGTGATGTCGAGCGATCCAGCGGGGACCTCGACACCGGGCTCGATGCGGGCAAGCACCTCGGCGAGTCGCCGTGCGAGCTCGACGCCGCGCGTCGGGATGCCAAGGAGCACGAGATCGGAGAGTCCGTGATTGCTCTCGACGATCTCATGAGCGATGCGAGTGATCGCTCGTTGGATGTCCGCAGACTGCAGGACGGTACGCGTCGTCATATCGACTGCCTTCTCCGCCTCTCTGGACGGTGTTAAAGGTTGCCGCGAAGCAGTCTACGTCAGTGCGGTCGTGTTCACTGCGCTTCGGCGATCCTGCCGAGCACGCCGTTGACGAACCGCGCGGACTCCTCGGTCGAATGCAGCTGGGCAGACTCGACCGCCTCTGCGATGGCGACCGGGGCTGGCACCTCGTCATTGAAGACGATCTCCCACACGCCGATGCGGAGCAGCGCGCGGTCGATCGCGGGCATGCGCTCGAGCGGCCAATCCCTCGCATACGCCTGGATCGTCTCGTCGATCTCGTCGCCATGATCGATGACGCCCTGGATGATCTCCTGGGCGTACCCCCACGACAGCGCGCGAGGCATGTCCCCGAGGGACCGCGCGGCCTCCGCGCTCAGCGCAGCGGCGAGGTCCTGTCCACGAACGTCTGCCGCGTACAGCACGTCGAGGGCTCGCTTGCGCGCCTTCGTCCTGGCGCTCATCGCCGCCGCCCGATCAGTCGTTGACCCGCGAGAGGAACTCGCCGGTGCGCGTGTCGACCTTCACCTTGGTGTTCGACTCGAGGTAGAGCGGCACCTGGATCTCGTAGCCGGTCTCGAGCGTCGCCGGCTTCGTGCCGGCGTTCGAGCGGTCGCCCTGCAGGCCAGGCTCGGTGTACGTGACGAGGAGGACGACCGACGGCGGGAGCTCGACGTAGAGCGGCTCGCCCTCGTGCATCGCGATGAGCACCATCTGGTTCTCGAGCATGAAGTTCGCGGCGTCGCCGACGATCGAGGCAGGGACGTTGATCTGGTCGTAGTCCGTCGTGTCCATGAACACGTAGCTCTCGCCGTCCTGGTACAGGTACTGGTAGTCGCGACGGTCCACGGTCGCGAAGTCGATCTTCGTCCCCGCGTTGAACGTGCGGTCGACGACCTTGCCCGTCACGACGTTCTTGAGCGTCGTGCGCACGAACGCACCACCCTTGCCGGGCTTGACATGCTGGAAGTCGGTGACGTTCCAGAGGTTGCCGTCGATCGAGAGGACGGAGCCCCGCTTGATGTCGTTCGTGGTTGCCATACCTGACCTGCCTGCGCTGCGATTACGTGCTCGTTGCCGGCTCTCGCCTCGCGAAAGCCCGGTCGATTCTAGTCGAGCCTCGCGAGGATGGCGTCGACGCCGAGTCGGTAGGAGTCGAACCCGAATCCGGCGATGACACCGGTGGCGATCCCGGAGATGACGCTCGTGTGGCGGAACACCTCGCGGGCGTGCGGATTCGAGATGTGCACCTCGACGAGCGGAAGCCCAGCTTTGGTCACGAGCGCGGCGGCATCGCGCAGCCCGTAGCTGTAGTGGGTGAATGCCGCGGGGTTGAGCACCACGGGAGTGCTCGACTCGACCGCCTCGTGAAGCCAGCCGATGAGCTCGGCCTCGTCATCGGTCTGCCGAAGATCGATCGTCGCGCGATCGCCGACGTGCTCCGTGAGCAGCCGCGCGAGCGCATCGAGATCCTGGTTGCCGTAGACGTCAGGCTCGCGGCTGCCGAGGCGACCGAGGTTTGGGCCGTTGAGGACGAGGATTCGCACGGGCCGAGCCTATTCCGCGATCTCCTGATACGCCGCGAAGAGGAGCGCCTCGTCGGGGCCTGCGAGGACCGTGGGCCGCGCGATGTCGTCGAGGACGATGAACCGCAGCATTCCGCCTCGCGCCTTCTTGTCCCGTGCCATCGTGCCGTAGAGGTGCGCCCACCGGTCTGCGGCGTACGTCGTCGGCAGGGAGAGCGCTTCGAGAATCGACCGGTGGCGGTCCACCGCGGCGTCCGGCAGCCCGCGCGTGAGTCGCGAGAGCTCGGCGGCGTACACCATGCCGATAGCGATCGCAGCGCCATGGCGCCAGCGGTAGCGCTCAGCGTGCTCGATCGCGTGACCGAGCGTGTGGCCGTAGTTGAGGATCTCGCGGAGGCCCTGCTCGGTGAAGTCCTGGCCCACGACGTTCGCCTTCACGGTGATCGCGCGCTCGACAGCCTCGCGGAATGCCGGATGCTCAGGATTCGTCGCGTCGTCGACCGACTCCTCGATGAGCTCGAGGATGCGAGGGTCGGCGATGAATCCGGCCTTCGCCACCTCCGCGTACCCGGCGAGGAGCTCATTGCGCGGCAGAGTGTCGAGGTGGTCGAGATCGCAAAGGACGGCCGAGGGTGCCCAGAACGCGCCGACGAGGTTCTTGCCCTCCGCCGTGTTGATGCCCGTCTTGCCGCCGACCGCCGCGTCGACCATGCCGAGGACAGTCGTCGGGATCTGGATGAGCTTGACTCCCCGGAGCCATGTCGCCGCGACGAACCCCGCGAGGTCCGTGACCGCGCCCCCGCCGAAGCCGATGACGGCGTCAGATCGAGTGAAATCGGTCTGGCCCATGATCTGCCAGCAGAAGGCGGCGACCTCCACGCGCTTGGCGTTCTCCGCGTCCGGCACCTCGGCGAGGAGCACCTCGTACCCCGCATCGGACAGTCGCAGGCGCAGCTGCTCGGCTTTCGCCCCGAGGGTCGGCGTGTGGACGACGAGGACCTTGCGGACCTTCGGGCCGAGTGCATCGGCGAGCCGGTCGCCGAGGTCGCGGCCGATGACGATCTCGTACGGCGAATCGCCAGCGACAGGGATCAACGCTGCCTCAGCCATTCGGTCACCTCCTGTGCGACGGAATCAAAGGTGCGATGCGATGTGTCCACGACGACGTCGGCGAGTCGCTCGTAGATGGGGCGACGCGCCTCGACGAGGCGCTCCCACGACTCGATGCCGCCCGCGAGGAGCGGGCGCTTCGCGACGGCGTCAGGGTCCTCGCTCAAGCGGGCCTTGATCCCGTCGACCGTGACCGTCAGCAGGACGACGGGGACATCGGCGAGATCGGCCTGGGTGTCGGGATCGAGCACGGCTCCCCCGCCGAGCGAGACGATCGCGTCCTCCGTGAGCGCTGCGGCGACGGCCTCGCGCTCGAGCCTGCGGAAATGTGCCTCACCGTGCTCGGCGAAGATCTGCGGGATGGGCCCGTGTGCCGCGACCACGACCTTGTCGGTGTCGATGTGGCGGACGCCGAGCGCCTTCGCGACGCGCTTCCCGGTCTTCGTCTTGCCGCTGCCTGGCGCGCCGATGAAGACGGCGATCGCGCTCACGAGCCGACCGTGCGGAGCGCCTCGGGGATGCTCTCGAGATACGACTCCAGGTTGCGTCGGGTCTCTCCGATCGAGTCGCCCCCGAACTTCTCGAGCATCGCGTTGGCGAGCACGAGCGCGACCATCGCCTCGGCGACGACGCCGGCGGCGGGGACGGCACACACGTCGGAGCGCTGGTGATGCGCCTGGGCGGCCTCTCCCGTCGCCACGTCGATCGTGCGCAGCGCGTGCGGGACCGTCGAGATGGGCTTCATCGCCGCACGGACACGCAGCACGGTGCCCGTCGACATGCCGCCCTCGGTGCCACCGGCGCGATCGCTCACGCGGAGGATTCCATCCTCGGAGATGACCATCTCGTCGTGCGCAGCCGATCCCGGTCGGCGCGAGGTCTCGAAGCCATCGCCGATCTCGACGCCCTTGATCGCCTGGATGCCCATGAGCGCAGCCGCGAGCTGCGCGTCGAGACGACGGTCCCAGTGCACGTACGAGCCGAGTCCGGGCGGGAGCCCATAGGCCAGCACCTCGACCACGCCCCCGAGGGTGTCGCCCTCCCCATGCGCACGGTCGATGCGCTCGACCATCGCGGCCGAGGTCTCGGGGTCGATGCATCGCAATGGGTCCGCATCGAGCGCCGCGACGTCCTCTGGGACCGGGAAACGGTAGCCGTCGGGCACACGCACGGTCTCGATGGAGAGCGTGTGCGAGACGAGTCGGACGCCGAGCTCCGCGAGGAAGGCCCGCGCGACGGCGCCGAGCGCGACACGGGCCGCGGTCTCTCGAGCGCTCGCTCGCTCGAGGACATTCCGAGCCTCGGGAAAGTCGTACTTCTGCATGCCGACGAGATCGGCATGTCCGGGACGCGGCCTCGTGAGGGGCGCTCCCCTGCCCTTCGGGAGCGTCTCGAGGTCGACCGGCGTCGCACTCATGACGTCGACCCACCGGTGCCACTCGCTGTTGCCGATGCGGAGCGCGACGGGAGATCCCACCGTCTTGCCGAAGCGGATGCCGCCGGAGATCGTGAGCTCGTCCTGCTCGAAGCTCTGGCGCGCGCCGCGGCCATAGCCGAGCCGGCGGCGCTGCATGTCAGCCTGAATGTCCTCGGGCATGACCGGAACCCCGGCCGGCATGCCCTCGAGGATCGCGATGAGCTCAGGACCGTGTGATTCCCCTGCGGTGAGCCAGCGAAGCATGCCTCAATCCTGTCACGCCCAGGCGGGGCGGATCGCGCCTCGCAGCGCTCGCCGGGCTCGCGACGTCAGGATGCGACCGCGCGCCGCATCGCCTCGAGGAGCTCGTGCTCGCGCGGCAGCGCCGCCGACGCGTCGCCCTTGACAAAGATTCGCACCTGCGCGAGCGCCTGATGGACGAGCATCTCGAGACCGGAGATCACGGTGCCACCTGCGTCGAGCCAGCTCGACGCGAGCGCACTCGGCCAGTCGGCGTAGACGATCTCGAAGAGCGGGGTTCGCGCTCGGACCTCCGCGTCGAATGTCAGGAGCGCAGGCGCCGCGCCGGGCACCGTGTTCACCACGAGCGTCGCGGCGAGTGCGGCACCATCCGCGGCCGCCCACTCGATCGGCGCGACGCGGATGCCCCATGGTTCGGCCTGCGCTGCGACCGAGGCAGCCTGTTGCGGGCGTCTCGCCGCGACGACAGCATCGGTGAATCCCATGCGCGCGAGCGCGAAGACGACCGAGCCCGCCGTCGCGCCGGCACCGAGGATGAGGGGGATGCCGATCGGCTCGACGCCGGCATCGGTGAGCGCACCGATCACTCCGAGGATGTCGGTGTTGTCGCCCGTGACGCCGTCATCCCACAGTCGAAGCGTGTTGACAGCATTCGTCGCATTCGCCGTCGCGGTCACCGTGCTGGAGAGCGCGAGCGCCTCCGCCTTGAGCGGCATGGTCACCGAGAACCCGCGCCACGAGTCATCGAGTCCTTCGATGAACGCCGCGAGCCCGCCTTCGGCGACCTCGATCCGCTCATACGACCAGTCGAGGCCGAGCATCTCGTAGGCCGCGCCGTGGATCTGCGGCGACCGAGAGTGCGCGATCGGGCTGCCGAGCACGGCGAGCCGACGGCGCTGGGGTTCAGGCACGTCCACGGCGGTCAACTGCAGTAGGCGTCGTTCTCCGGGGACGCGGCACACCACTCCCGAAGCTGCTCGACGGCCGCCTCGTGCCCTTCGACCGTCTCCGTGAACACGGTCTCGCCGGTCGCGAGATTCACGGGCACGAAGAAGAACCACGGACCCTCGGTCGGGCTCACCGCGGCGCGGATCGCCTCCTCCCCTGGGGCGCCGATCGGTCCGATCGGCATTCCGGCGTTCGCATACGTGTTGTACGGGTTCGAGGCGTCGTTTCGCTCCTCTTCCGTGGTCCAGACGGTGTGCAGGTTGCCCGTGCCGTAGGCGACCGTCGCGTCGGACTCGAGGTGCCAGCCCTCATCGAGGCGGTTCTTGAACACGCGCGCGACGCACCCCATCGGGTGCTCCTCGCACCCGGGGGTCGAGCTGACAGGCCCGGATTCACGCTGGACGATGGAGGCGAGCGTCAGGAAGTGGTGCCGCGATTCGGGAGCGACACCGAGCGCATCCAGGCGCGAGTACGTCTCATCGATGAGGCGCTGCAGGATCGACTCCGCAGTCTCCGTGCCGTCGAGCTCATACGTCGCAGGGAAGAGATATCCGTCGATGGTCGGCACGCTCGCCTCGATCCCGAAGTGCGCCGGGTCGCTCGCGAGTGCCTCGAGCTCGGCGAGGTCGATCCCCGTCGTGGCTGCGATGAGGCCAAGCGTGTCCGGCAGCACGGACCCCTCCGGGATCATGAGCTGGTTCGTCACGCGATTCGCGGGGTCCATGAGCGCGTCGAATGCCGACTGTGCGCTCATCTCCTTCTGCAGCGTGTAGTTGCCGGTCGAGAAGTTCACCGGGGAGCCAGTCGACTCCTCCATCTCGACGAGCAGGTCATAGAAGGCGTCGTAGCTCATCGTCACGCCGGCCTCGTGCAGATTCGCCGCGATCGTCGAGCCGATCTCGCCCGTGCGGATCGTGACGATGACCTCCTCACCGTTGCCAGTGCCGCTGTAGTCGTTCGGGAGCTCCCAGCCGAGGATCTCGCGGACCTTGTCCTCGTGGTTCGACCACACCCACCATGCGGCACCGAAGATGGCCCCGAGCACGAGCACGAGCGGGATGAACCAGCCGAGCCAGCGGACTGAGCGTCGGCCTCCGCCGCTCGGCGGCTCAAGCGGCATGGGGAATCCGGCGCCCTGCGACTGCCTGGGCTGGATGAGCGCCGCGAGCGAGTCCTCCGGCGGGGCGGTGGGCGGCGGGGCCGAGCGCGGGATCTCCGTCTGGAAGACGGGCTGCTCGGGCGCACTCGCGGACGGCGGCGGCGCGGGCACGGAGGCAGCAGCCTGAGCCGCGATGAATGCCGCTGGCACCGTGCCAGCCTCGCTCACGTCGCCTCCAGGGCCCGGCTGGGGCACTGCTTGCGCCTCGCTGGCAGCGGGTGTCGCCTGCTCGCCAGGCGCGGGAGCGAACGGCTCGACGACGGGAGCCGACGCAAGGGGACGCACCTCGACCGTGTCGCGATCATCGACTGGAGCGGCGGTTGGTGCCGCCTCATCCGGAGTCGGCGACGTCGCGCCAGGAGGTTCGGCCTCGGCCTGAACCGGCATTGCGGCGAGCTCCGGCGCGGGGTCCCACGGCACGGCGGAGCCGACCGGGATCGGCGGAGGCACGACGGGCACGAACGGCTCGGTCTTCGGCAGCTCATCGGTGTGCTCGCCGGGCTCGGCAGTGTCCTCACCATCGGCACGGAGTCGCTCACGCAGCTCTCGGCGCGTGAGCGGCGGAGCGCCGACGGGTGGGGGCGTCACGGGCGGGACCGCTGGCGTCGACGGCTCGAAGGGCGTGAGCGGCGTCGCCTCGATCACCGGGTCGGGCAGATCCGGGATGATCACGGCCGACTCGGACGCGGCATCCCCGCCATCAGGCTCGGGAGTCTCAGCGCGCGAGTCATCACCGGCGAGAGGTGAGAACAGTTCTTCCCAGCCGCCGTCCTTGTCCACCCGGTCCCCTAACGTCCTGCTTCACGGCCATTGGACGAATCAGGCACCTCAGCACCCGGCCGCATCCCGCCGCGCCGCTCGGTTTCGAGCGCGTGTTCCAGAATGATAGTCGCCGCGATCTGATCGACGACGGCACGCCCGCGCTTCTGGCTCCTGCCCGAGGAGCGGAGCTGGTCGTACGCCGCGGCCGTCGTGAGCCGCTCGTCGACGAGCCGGACGACGCCCGGCAGCTCGGCCGCGATTCGATGTGCGAACGCCACGGCATCCTCGGTCGACGCGGTCACCCGCCCTGACAGCGCAATCGGCAGACCGACGTACACGTCGATCGCGCCCTCCTCCTTCGCGATGGCGACGACACGCTCGACATCGCCATCACCGCGCTGCACCGTCTCGAACGGGCTCGCGAGCATCCCGAGCGCGTCGCTCCTCGCCACGCCGATTCGCACGGTGCCGACGTCGACCGCGATCCTGACTCCAGGTCGCATGGTCGTCGTCAGCCCCGGATCGCGTGCTCGACCGCGGCGAGTGCGCCCGGGATCGCTGCGAGGTCGGAGCCGCCGCCCTGCGCCATGTCGTCACGACCGCCGCCTCGACCGCCGAGGACGGTCGAGGCCGCAAGCGCGAGCGCCCCGGCCTTGAGACCGCGCTCCTGCGCCGCAGGGCTCACCGCGATGACGACGCTCGCCTGCTCGCCGCTCGTGCCGACGAGCGCGACGACCCAAGCATCGCTGCCCAGTCGCGACTTGACCTCGTTGACGAGCGTCCTGACGTCGTTCGCAGATCCCACCGCACCGACATTCGCGCTCACGAATCGAACACCCGCGACGTCTCTCGCAGCGGAGACGAGCGCTGGCGCCCGCTCCGCGAGTGCGCGGGACTCGAGTTCGGCGATGCGCTTCTCGGCAGCCTTGAGGGCAGCCGTCATCTGCTCGACGCGGCTGAGCACCTCTTCACGCGGCGACTTGAGCTCGCTTGCGAGCCTCGCGACGATGTCGCGCTCCGCGCGGAACGACGCGAGCGCGTCGGCACCGACGAGTGCCTCCACGCGGCGGTTCTGCGCCCCGACGCTCGACTCGCCGACGAGGTCGATAACGCCGACGTCCGAGGAGCGTGCCACGTGCGTGCCTGCGCAGAGCTCGAGCGACCAATCGGTGTCCCCGATGCGGACGACGCGCACGGTGTCGCCGTACTTCTCGCCGAAGAGCGCCATCGCACCGAGTGCACGCGCCTCGTCGAGCGACATGATGCGCGTCGTCACCTCGAGATCGTCGCTCACTGCGCGGTTTGCGACCTCCTCGACCTCGCTCTTCGTCTCGGGCGAGAGCGCCTGAGACCAGTTGAAGTCGAGGCGAAGGTAGCCCGCCTTGTTGTACGAGCCTGCCTGGTGGGCGTTCGGTCCGAGGATCTGGCGCAGGGAGGCGTGGACGAGGTGCGTCGCCGAGTGGGCGCGATTCGCGCCGCGACGATACGTCTCGTCGACGATCGTCGTCGCCGCCTGGCCGACGCCGACCTCGCCGGAGCGCACGATGACCGTGTGCGCGATGAGGCCCGGCACGGGCCGCTGCACGTCGATGACATCGAGCTCGTACCCGGGGCCCACGATGACGCCGCTGTCGGCGTCCTGACCGCCGGACTCCGCGTAGAGCGAGGTCTCCGAGAGGATGACCTCGGCGGTCTGACCGGCCTTCGCCGACTGCACCGGGTGGCCGTCGACGAGGATGCCGACGACCTGCGACTCCGTCGTGAGGTAGTCGTAGCCGGTGAACACCGTCTCGCCCTGACCGCGGAACTCGCGGTACACCGAGAGATCGGCGAGCTGGCCGCGCTTCGCCTTCGCGTCCGCCTTCGCCGTCTGACGCTGGTGGTTCATGAGGCTGTCGAATCCAGCGCGGTCGACCGTCAGACCGGCCTCCTCGGCGATCTCGAGCGTGAGATCGATCGGGAACCCGTACGTGTCGTGCAGCTGGAATGCGATGTCGCTCGGGAGCTGCTGCGCTCCGGCCGACTTCGTGCGGCTGATCGCCGTGTCGAGGATCGTCGTGCCGCTCGACAGGGTGCGAAGGAATGCCTCTTCCTCCGCGATCGCGAGGCGCTGGATCCGCGCGTAGTCGGTCTCGACCTCCGGATACGCAGCCTTCATGGCGTCGCGGCTCGCGGCGAAGAGCTCAGCGAACACGGGCTCCTGGACGCCGAGGAGCCGCATCGAGCGGATCGAGCGCCGCAGGAGTCGACGGAGGATGTAGCCGCCGCCCTCGTTGCCGGGCACGACGCCATCGCTCATGAGCATGAGGCCGGATCGGATGTGATCGGCGATGACGCGGAAGCGGACATCATCCTCGTGGTTCGCTCCGTAGCGCTTGCCCGAGATCTCCGATGCCCGGTCGAGGACCGGTCGCACCTGATCGATCTCGTACATGTTCTCGACGCCCTGCTTGATGAAGGCGACCCGCTCGAGCCCCATGCCGGTGTCGATGTTCTTCTTCGGGAGCTCCCCGATGACATCGAAATCAGTCTTCGATCGAACGTTGTCGATCTGGTACTGCATGAACACGAGGTTCCAGATCTCCGTGTACCGCGTGTCGTCGACAGCAGGTCCGCCGTCCGGACCGTACGCCGGACCGCGGTCGAAGTAGATCTCCGAGCACGGACCTGCAGGGCCGGGCTGACCGGTAGACCAGTAGTTGTCCGACTTGCCGAGTCGCTGGATGCGCTCCTCGGGCAGACCAGCGACCTTCTTCCAGAGCTCGATAGCCTCGTCGTCGTCCTCGTAGACGGTCACCCAGAGGTCGCGCTCGGCGAATCCGAGGCCGCCGTCGGACTCAGCCGTCGTGAGGAGCTCCCACGCGTAGCCGATCGCTCCTTCCTTGAAGTAGTCGCCGAAGGAGAAGTTGCCGTTCATCTGGAAGAACGTGCCGTGCCGGGCGGTCTTGCCGACCTCTTCGATGTCGTTCGTCCTGATGCACTTCTGGACGCTCGTCGCGCGCGGGAATGGCGCGGGCACGACACCAGTGAGGTACGGAATGAAGGGGACCATGCCCGCGATCGTGAACATCACGGTCGGGTCGTCGCTCACGAGCGACGCAGAGGGCACGACGGTGTGGCCGCGATCGCCGAAATAGGTCAGCCAGCGATCGCGGATGTCAGCGGTGCGCATGCGGTACTGCTGCTCCGATCAGCTCTGGGCGCGCTTGGTGAGGTCGGCGATGACGCCTTCGGCCTCAGCCACTGCAGCACGGAGCTCTGCTTCACGGGACTTGTATCCCTCGACGACCGAGGCGCCGAACTCGCGAGCGCGAGCGTCGACCTCGTCGAAGAATCGCTTGCCCTGCTCGGTGCGGGAGACCTGGTGGGCGACGACGAAGCCGACGGCCACGCCGAGGGTGACCAAGCCGAGGACCTTGAGAACCTTCATGTTCATTCCTTTCCTGGAATGCAAGACAGGGCATCAGCGTACTCGTTCAACCCGGAAACGACGATCGCCTTCTCGCGGCCCGACTGGGCACACGAGAAGGCGATCGGACGAGCGAAGCGTCAGCGAGCCGCGTAGTACTCGACGACGAGCTGGACGTCACAGACGATCGGGACCTCGGCGCGCTTCGGGCGGCGAACGAGTCGCGCCTGGAGCTTGTCGAGCTCGACCTCGAGGTAGCCCGGGACGGGCGGGAGGACCTCAGCGTGACCACCGGCTGCGGCGACCTGGAAGGGCTCGAGGCTCTCCGAGCGCGGCTTGACGTGGATGAGCTGGCCCGGCTTCACGCGGAACGACGGGCGGTCGACGAGCTGGCCGTCGACGAGGATGTGGCGGTGCACGACGAGCTGGCGAGCCTGCGCGGTCGTGCGAGCGAAGCCCGCGCGGAGGACGAGCGCGTCGAGACGCGACTCGAGCTGCTCGACGAGGTTCTCACCGGTCAGGCCGGCGGTGCGACGAGCCTCCTCGAACTGGATGCGGAGCTGCTTCTCGCGGATGCCGTACTGCTCGCGAAGACGCTGCTTCTCGCGCAGACGGACCGCGTAGTCGCTGTCGGTCTTGCGACGCGTGCGGCCGTGCTGGCCGGGTGCGTAGGGGCGCTTCTCGAGGTAGCGCGCCGCCTTGGGCGTGAGCGCGACACCGAGTGCGCGGGAGAGGCGGACCTTGCGGCGGTCCTGGGACTTGCTGGCGGACATACCGGTTCCTTTCGAAAACCACGTGGCCGTGTCGATCACGGCTCACGGACGTGCACACCGCCGACCTTCGCTCCGGCTCGCACGTCGACACGCACCGGGGGCCGCCTTGGCGGGTGTGCTCGAATCCATCCCGGATTTCGAGCCGATCAAGTGTAACAGAGGGGCTCCGAATGCCTCGCGCCGGTCGCGATCGCATGATTCGGCTGCTCGGCTGTCGAGCGCCCAGTCATTCCGCGGGCTTCCACGGCTCTCCGCGGAGGATCGCGCGGATGCGCTCGAGCCGCGCGGCGACCTCGCGTTCATACCCATACGGCGTCGGCCTGTAGTACTCGGTCCCGACAAGCTCGTCGGGCAGGTACTCCTGTGCAGCCACCGCGTACGCAGCGTCATGCGCGTACAGGTAGCCCTTACCGTGGCCGAGCTTCTTCGCGCCGGGATAGTGCGCATCCCGCAGATGCTTCGGCACGCGACCGATCCTGCCCGCCTGCACATCCGCGATCGCGGCGTTGATCCCGAGATAGGCGGCGTTCGACTTCGGCGCAGTCGCGAGATAGACGACGGCCTCCGCGAGCGGGATGCGGCCCTCTGGCATGCCGATGAGCTGCACAGCGTCGGCCGCCGAGACCGCGATGGTCAGGGCCTGCGGATCCGCCATGCCGATGTCCTCGGCAGCCGAGATGATGATGCGACGCGCGATGAATCGGGGGTCCTCCCCCGCCTCGATCATGCGGGCCAGGTAGTGCAGTGCCGCATCGACGGCCGAGCCTCTGATCGACTTGATGAACGCGCTGATCACGTCGTAGTGCTCATCGCCCTGGCGGTCATATCTCAGGAGCGCCCGGTCGACCGCGGTCGCGACGATGTCCGCGGTGATGACCGGAGATTCGGCTCCCTCCACCGAGGCGGCGGCCGCCTCGAGCGCTGTGAGCGCTCGCCTCGCGTCGCCACTGGAGAGTCGGATGATCGCCTCGCGCGCCTCGGGCTCGATCGCGACAGCGCCGTCGAGCCCGCGAGCGTCCGTGAGGGCACGGTCGATGAGCTGGCCAAGATCCTCCGGTTCGAGCTGCTGCAGCGTCAGGAGCAGGGAGCGCGAGAGCAGCGGCGCGATCACGGAGAACGACGGGTTCTCGGTCGTCGCCGCGATGAGCGTCACCCAGCCGTTCTCGACGCCGGGAAGGAGTGCGTCCTGCTGGGCCTTCGTGAAGCGGTGGATCTCGTCGAGGAAGAGCACGGTCGACAGGCCGTACAGGTCCCGTGTGGCGAGGGCCTGCTCCATGACCTCGCGCACGTCCTTCACGCCGGCGGTGATTGCCGACAGCTCGACGAACTTGCGTCCCGAGACCGCCGCGATCGCCTTCGCGATCGTCGTCTTTCCAGTGCCCGGCGGTCCCCACAGGATGACTGAGGTCGACCCTCGATCCCCTGCCGCCTCTGCGAGGGCACGCAGGGGCGAACCGGGCCCGAGCAGATGTCGTTGACCGACGATCTCGTCGAGCGTTCTGGGCCGCATTCGCACGGCGAGCGGCGTGGCACCCTGCACCACCACATCGTACGTTCGGCTAGGCTCGATCGCCGTGGCAACGCACTCCAAGCGGTCGAAGGATGAGCGCCAGCTCCTGCGTGACTACAACGCGAGGAAGGCCCTGCACGCACGGCAGATCGCCCGCCGCCGCCGCGACAACTGGATCATCGCGATCGCGGCCGTCGTCGTCCTCGCGATCGTCGGATTCGCCCAGTTCAGCTACTTCGCGTGGGGCCCGGGCGTGCCGACACCGGAGCCCACACCCACCGAGACCGCGACGCCTGAGCCGACCGACACCGCCCCGCCCGAGGCTGGCGAGAATGTCGGCGCCCCCTCTCCCGAGCTTGCCGAGAACCGCACGTGGACCGGCACCCTCACGCTCAACGACATTCCGCTCGAAATCGAACTCGACGGCCAGGCGGCGCCGCAGGCGGTCGCGGCCTGGGTGCAGAACGCGGCGGATGGCTACTACGTGGGGAAGAACTGCCACCGCATGGGCGATATGGAGGGCTTCCAGCTCCTGCAGTGCGGCTCGACCGATGGCGTGGGCGGCGATGATCCCGGCTACAGCTTCGGCCCCGTGGAGAACGCGCCTGCTGACGGCATCTACCCCGCCGGCACGATCGCGATGGCTCGCCAGGGCGACAATGCATTCAGCCACGGACACCAGTTCTTCCTCGTGACGGGCGACACGACCCTTCCCGAGGATTCGGCGGGCGGCTACACCGTCGTGGGCCGGATCACGAGCGGGCTCGATGCGCTCATCGCCCAGGTCATGGACGCCGGCATCGACGAGGCGACGATCGGGTTCGACGGCACGGGTCAGCCAGCGGTGCCGACGACGATCACTGGCCTCACGATCCAGTAACAAGCTCCTGACTGAGGCACAGCGATCCCGTACGCTTGTCCGGCGAGCTATGCCGACAAAGGAGATTCGTGACTGACGACACCGCACGCGCATCGAACGACTGGGGACGTGTCGACTCGACCGGTGCCGTATACGTACGTGTAGGTGACGGAGAGCGGCTCGTCGGCGAGTACCCCGATGCCACGCCAGAGGAAGCGCTCGCGTACTTCGTGCGCAAGTATGACGACCTGGAGGGCCAGGTGCACCTCCTCGAGCAGCGCGCGAAGCGCGGTGCACCCGCCCAGGACATCGCCAAGGCAGCCCGCCACCTCGCGGAGACTGTCGAGAACGCACATGCCGTCGGCGACCTCGCCGGGCTCTCGGCCCGACTCGAGGCGCTGAAGGGCACGATCGAGGCGCTCACCGAAGAGCAGATCGAGGCGCAGAAGGCCGCACTCGAGGCGGCCGTCGCCGAGCGCGAGGCGATCGTGGTCGAGATGGAGCAGCTCGCGGCGCAGGATCTCGAGCGCGTGCAGTGGAAGGTCGTCGGCGCGCAGAGCGACGAGCTCTTCGCCCGCTGGCAGGCACACCAGGCCAGCGGCCCGCGCGTGCCCAAGAACATCGCCGACGCGCTCTGGAAGCGCTTCAGCGCCTCCCGCTCGAAGCTCGACACCGCGCGCCGCGCATTCTTCGCACAGATGGACTCGCAGCACAAGGAGGCGCGCAACGCCAAGCAGGCCCTCATCGAGAAGGCTGAGGCGCTCGCGCCCAAGGGGGCCGATGGCATTCCCGCCTACCGGGCGCTCCTCGACCAGTGGAAGGCCGCCGGCCGCGCAGGGAAGCGCGTCGACGACCAGCTCTGGGAGCGGTTCAAGGCCGCAGGCGACGCGCTGTACCAGGCGAAGGCCGAGGAGATCGCGCGCGAGGACAGCGAGTACGCGGCGAACCTCGAGGTCAAGCTCGCACTCCTGACGGAGGCGGAGGCGATCCTCGAGCTCACGGACCGCAAGCAGGCGCGCGAGCTCCTCACCGACATCCAGCGGCGCTGGGACCGCGCCGGTCGCGTCCCGCGCGACCACGTGCGGGCCGTCGATGAGCGCCTCCGCAAGGTCGAGGCGCATGTGCGCAAGCTCGACGACGAGCACTGGCGGGCGTCGAATCCGGAGCGCAAGGAGCGCTCGGAGGGCTTTGCGGGCCAGCTGCAGGAGTCCATTGCGAAGCTCGAGCGTGAGCTCGAGGACGCAAAGCAGTCGGGCGACAAGAAGGCGATCGAGCAAGCCGAACAGGCACTCGCGACCCAGAAGGCCTGGCTCGCTGCGATCGGCTGAGGTCCGCCCCCACCCCTGCATGCTCGGAGAGCCGCGGACTGTCCACAGATTCCGTGCTCGACCCGGACTGTCCACAGAACGGACTGACGTTCGCGCTCGGGCAGGGGCGAGACGCGCCAGTATCTCGCCATGCGTTCGACGATCCTGGCTCCTGCTTCCTCCGACTACCGTGGCCGCCTCACCGAGACCGAGCTCATGGCTGCCGTGCTCGACGGCGATGTCGTGCGGGTGGGAGGTGCGTACCAGTGCATCGACCTGCCGGTCGACGCCGAGCTGCGCGGCGCATCCCTTCGCGCGGAGCTCGCACCGGAGCACATCGCGATCGAGCGGACCGCGGCATGGATCTGGGGCGGCGCCCTCCGCCTGTCCCGCCCCTTCGAGGTCGCCATGACCGGCACCGCGTCGCTCAGCACCCTGATGCCCGAGCGCTACGCCATTCGACGCATGAGGCCGGCCCTCGGTGACGTGACGCGCATCGGCGGCGTGTACGCGACGACCCGGATGCGGACGATCATCGACCTGCTGCGCTCCCCGAGACCTGACTTCGACGGGACCGTCATCGGTCGGATCATGGCCGAGGGTGCGATCTCACGTGAGCACATCGAGCGCGATCTCGCACGGCGGCGCCGGCTGCGCGGGCGAGAGCTCGCCTGGACGAGGCTTCAGGTGCTCGTGACGCGGTAGACGTCGTAGACGGCGTCGATGCGGCGCACCGCGTTGAGGACACGGTCGAGGTGGGTGGCGTCGCCCATCTCGAACAGATAGCGCGAGAACGCGATGCGCTGGCTCGACGTCGTGACATTCGCGGAGAGGATGTTCACGTGGTGCTCGCTCAGCACGCGCGTGATGTCGGAGAGCAGCCCTGGCCTGTCGAGCGCCTCGACCTGGATCTGGACGAGGAAGAGGCCCTTCGAGTCGGATGCCCACTCGACCTCGGTCATCCGCTCAGGCTCGGCCATGAGCGAGGCGACGTTCTTGCAGTCGGCTCGATGCACGGAGATGCCGGCACCGCGCGTGACGAAGCCGACGATCTCGTCGCCCGGCACCGGGGTGCAGCACTTGGCAAGCTTGACGAGGACGTCCGCATCACCGCGTACGAGGACTCCCGAGCTCGAGGAGCTCGCGCTCGAACGACGCACTGGCGCCGAGATCGCCTCCGACTCCTCCTGTTCGCTCACCTCGGAGATCGACGCGAGCACCTTCTCGATCACCGACTGGCTCGAAACATGGCCCTCGCCGATCGCAGCGAACAGCGCTGACACGTTGTGGAGGTTGAGCTGCGCCGCGACTGACAGGAGCGTGTCCTGGCTCATGAGCTTCTGCAGCGGCAGATTCTGCTTGCGCATCGCGCGAGCGAGCGAGTCCTTGCCCTGCTCGATCGCCTCCTCGCGACGCTCCTTGGTGAACCACGTCTTGATCTTCGACTTCGCGCGAGTCGAGGTCACGAAGTTGAGCCAGTCCTGGCTGGGGCCAGCATCGGGGTTCTTCGAGACGAGCACCTCGACGGTGTCGCCGCTCATGAGACTCGAGTTGAGGGGCACAAGGCGGCCATTGACCTTCGCACCCATCGTGCGGTGGCCGATCTCGGTGTGGACTGCGTACGCGAAGTCCACGGGTGTCGCGCCGTTCGGGAGGCCGATCACCTTGCCCTGCGGCGTGAAGACGTAGACCTCCTTCGCGCCGATCTCGAAGCGCAGTCCCTCGAGGAACTCGCCGGGGTCGTTCGTGTCCTCCTGCCACTCGGTGATGCGAGCGAGCCACGCGAGGTCGGTGTCGACGGGCTTCTTGGACTCGCCGCGGCCGGCCATCCGGTCCTTGTACTTCCAGTGCGCTGCGACACCGAACTCGGCTCGCTCGTGCATCTCCTGCGTGCGGATCTGGATCTCGACCGGGCGACCCTCAGGGCCGATGACCGTCGTGTGGAGCGACTGGTAGAGGTTGAACTTCGGCGTAGCGATGTAGTCCTTGAACCGACCCGGGATCGGGGTCCATCGCGCATGGATCGAGCCGAGCACGGCATAGCAGTCCCGGATCGTCTGGGCGATCACGCGGATGCCGGTGAGGTCGTAGATCTCGTCGAAGTCGCGACCGCGGACCACCATCTTCTGGTAGATCGAGTAGTACTGCTTCGGCCGGCCCTCGATATTCGCCTTGATACGCGCTGCGCGGAGGTCAGAGCGCACCGCGTCGATGACCTTCTGCACGAACTCCTCGCGCTTCGGGTCGCGCTGGCGCACGAGATTCTCGATCTCGACGTACAGCTTTGGATGGAGCACAGAGAACGACAGATCCTCGAGCTCGACTTTGACGGCCTGGATCCCGAGTCGATGCGCGAGGGGCGCATAGATCTCGAGGGTCTCCTTCGCCTTGCGCGTCGCCGACTCGGCGGACACGAAGCCCCACGTCCGCGCGTTATGCAGACGGTCGGCGAGCTTGATGACGAGGACCCGAATGTCGCGGGACATCGCCACGATCATCTTGCGCACCGTCTCGGCCTGTGCGCTGTCGCCGTACTTGACCTTGTCGAGCTTCGTGACGCCGTCCACGAGCATCGCGATCTCGTCGCCGTAATCGGCACGCAGGCGCTCGAGGGTGTAGTCGGTGTCCTCGACGGTGTCATGCAGGAGCGCGGCAGCGATCGCGCGCGGCCCGAGCCCCAGGTCCGCGAGGATCTGCGCGACCGCGACCGGATGCGTGATGTACGGTTCGCCGCTGCGACGCTTCTGGCCGCGATGCGCGAGCTCCGCCGTCGCGTAGGCGCGCTCGATGAGCGTCGTATCCGCCTTCGGCTGGTTCGCCTTGACCGTCTTGATGAGGCGGTCGACCGCGCCACTCTGCTGCGTCCGTGAGAAGATTCTCGGCAGGCGCGCGAGGAGCGAGGCATTCGCCGTCGACTCGCTCATCCAGCCTCCCGAAGAGAAGTCCTCAGTCTACGCTCCGGGGCTGAGTCACTCGGCGACAGCGACGCCCTCCGAGGCCTTCGCTCGCGCCGCGATCACACGCTCGGTGTGCTTGCGGATCTCCGGCTCTCCCTCGCGGAGCTGCGAGTAGAAGGGCGCGGCGATGTAGATCGTCGAGTAGGTGCCGACGATGATGCCGATGAAGAGCGCGAGCGCGATGTCCTTGAGCGTGCCTGCGCCGAGCACGAACGCGCCGATCCAGAGGATCGAGGCGACCGGAAGCACCGCGACGACACCGGTGTTGATCGAGCGCACGAGCGTCTGGTTGACCGCGAGGTTCACCGACTCAGGGAACGTCCTGAGGAGCGTGTTTGCGTCATCCTTCGTGTTCTCGCGCACCTTGTCGAAGACCACGACGGTGTCATAGAGCGAATAGCCGAGGATCGTCAGGAAGCCGATGACCGCAGACGGTGTGATCTCGAAGCCGAAGACGCCGTACACACCGACGGTGATGACGAGGTCGTGCAGAAGCGAGACGATCGCCGCGAGCGACATCTTCCACGTGCGGAAGTACACCGCCATGAAGATCGCCGCGAGCACGACGAAGACGATGAGCGCGATGACCGCCTGACGTGTGACGTCGGCACCCCATGTCGGGCCGATGAAGCTCGAGGTGACATCCGTCACCGGCACCGAGTAGACCTCGGCGAGACCGGCCGCGACCTGCTTGGTCTGGTCCGCTGTCAGCTGCTCCGTCTGGACCCGCACCGACTCGCCGCCGACCACCGTGACGTGGACGGGAACATCCCCGACGAGGTCGGTGATGACTGGCCCGGCGAGCGTCTCATCGAGCGTCGAGACGCCGCTGACGGTGAACTCGGAGCCTCCGCGGAACTCGATGCCGAACACGAGACCGCCACGGAAAATCGGCACGACCACGGCGATCGCGAGGATCACGAAGGCGATGAGATACCAGATCTTCCGGTGACCGACGAAGTTGAATGACCGAGCGCCGGTGTACAGGTCGTTGCCGAACTTGGTGAGTCGCGATGCCATCAGTCGTCCTCCCCCTTCGCGAGCTGAGCGGCTTTCCGCTCGGCGATCGTCTGGCGCTTCACGGCCTCGCGGCTCGCGCCATCACGACGCTTCTCGCTCGAGAAGCGGAACTCCGCGCGGCCCCGGTACACGGCACCGAGCGCGTTGGGGTCGAGACCAGTCCATGGATGACCGCTCGAGAAGAACCGGTTCTCCGACATGAGCTGCAGGACCGGGTGCGTGAAGAGCAGGACGACGAGGACGTCGATGACCGTCGTGAGGCCGAGCGTGAAGGCGAAGCCTCGCACGTTGCCGACCGCCAAGACGAACAGCACGACCGCCGAGAGGAGGTTGATGAACTTCGCCGAGAGGATCGTGCGAAGCGCGCGCTTCCACCCGGATTCGACTGCACCAGTCAGGTGCTTCCCGTCACGAAGCTCATCCCGGATCCGCTCGAAGTACACGATGAACGAGTCAGCGGTCAGACCGATCGCCACGATCAGGCCCGCGACACCCGCAAGCGAGAGGCGATAGCCCTGGCGCCAGCTCATGATCGCGATCACGACGTAGGTGAGAATGCCCGCCACGACGAGCGATGCGATCGTGACCAGGCCGAGAAGTCGGTACTGGAACAGCGAATAGATGACGACAAGGATGAGGCCGATGAGACCGGCGATGAAGCCTGCGCCGAGCTGGGTCGTGCCGAGCGTGGGCGAGATCGTCTCGATCGACTGCGCGGTGAACCCGATGGGCAGCGCACCGAACTTGAGCTGATCGGCGAGGGTCTTCGCCGATTCCTGCGTGAACGAGCCGGAGATGACCGGCTTGCCGTCCGTGATGATCGCATTGGTCGTCGGCGCGGAGATGACGAAGCCGTCGAGCACGATGCCGAACTGGTTGCGCGGGTCACCCGTGTTCACGAACGCATAGAGACGCTCGGTGACCTTCGCGAACTGCTCGGTACCGGTGCTGTCGAACGTGATGTACACGCCCCACTCGTTGGTCTGACGCCCCTGGCTGTCGGTCAGCAGGCCCGCGCTCGCATCGGAGATCGTCTCGCCCGCGACCTCGACTGGGCCGAGGATGTACTTCGCACCGTCGTTGATTCCACACGAGATGAGCGGCTCGTCAGCGGGAGCAAGCGTGGCGTCGGGGTCGAGGAGCGTGTTGCAGTCGAACTGCTCGAACTCGGCGAAGAGCTGCTCCGTGACCCATGCGGGGTCGCTCGCATCAGTGGGCTCCGCGGTGCGCTCGTTCGAGAGCGTCGAGGGGTCGACGGCGTCCTCGCCGATCGCCTGATTCGTCTGCGCGGCCGTGTAGATGACCGGTCGGAAATCGAGCTTCGCGGAGGACTGGATGCGCTGAAGCGTCTCATCATCGGGCGTGCCGGGGATGGCGACGACGACGTTCGTGCCGCCCTGACTCGTGACCTCGGCCTCGGCGACGCCGGAGGCGTCGACGCGGTTCCGGATGATCGCCACCGCCTGGTCGAGCTGCTCCTGACTGACGGTCTGCCCATCAGCGAGCGATGCCGCGAGGACGATCTGCGTGCCGCCCTCGAGATCGAGCGCGAGCTTCGGCGTCCAGGAGGCGTTGCTCCAGAGCACACCGCCGCCGAGGACCGCGAAGAGGATCGCAGTGATTGCGAGGAGCCATCCCAGCGAGCGCTGAGCTGACCTGACCGGCGCTGATCGGGCCATTATGCGTTCTTGGGGTCCTTGCCGTCCTCATCGGACTCGTCGGACGCGATGCGCTCGCCGTAGCGGGGCTCGTCCTCGATGGCCTTCGACGCCTCAGCAGCCTTGGCCTCGCGCTCCGCAGCCTCGCGGTTCGCGATCTCCATGGCCTCCTCGACGGAGCGGGGCTCGCCCGCCTCGGCCGGATCGACGACGCGCACGAGCGTCTGACGGTGGACCTTGATGATCGTGCCTGGCGCGATCTCGAGCTCCGCCTGGTTCGCCACCTCGTCGATCGAGACGATCGTGCCGAAGAGCCCGAAGTTCGTCATGACCTCGGCGCCGGGCACCATGCGCGTCTTGAGCGTCTCCATCTCCGCCTTGCGCTTGCGCGAGTTGCGGAACATGAAGAACACCATGATCGCGAGGATCACGATGAGACCGATCATGAGCGGGTCGAACCCGAGGATCGTGAAGCCCTCGGTCGGAGCCGTGGTCGCTGTTTCTGTGGAGTCCATCGTTCGCCTTCGCTGGTAGTTCGAGCCTCAGCGATCATAGGGCATCGGATCATGCCCACGCCTGATCGCTCGAACGTCGGGGATCCGGTCAGTTCACGAGTCGAAGAGCGTCGGCACCGTGCTGCCGTCCTCGCTGCGCGCCCGGCCGAAATGCGCGTAGCCAGCGGCGGTGGCGATGCGGCCTCTCGGGGTGCGCGCGATGAGACCGGCCCGCACGAGGAACGGCTCCACCACGGACTCGATCGTCTCCGCCTCCTCGCCCACCGAGACCGCGAGCGTCGAGAGCCCGACTGGTCCCCCATCGAATCGATCGAGGATGACCTGCATGATCGCCCGGTCGAGACGGTCGAGTCCCATCTCGTCGACGTCATAGAGATCGAGCGCCGCCTTCACCGCGTCGACGCCGCTCGAACGCGGGTGCACGAGCGACCAGTCGCGCACACGCCGCAGGAGGCGGTTCGCGATGCGCGGAGTACCGCGACTCCTCCTGGCGATCTCGGCGAGCGCCGGCGTCGGGATGTCGAGCGAGAGCATCCCCGCGGCGCGCTCCAGCACCTGCACGAGCTCGCGATCCTCGTAGAACTCGAGATGCGCCGTGAAGCCGAAGCGGTCCCGCAGCGGATTCGGCAGGAGCCCGGCACGGGTCGTGGCACCCACGAGCGTGAAGGGCGCGAGGTCGAGCGGGATCGATGTCGCGCCGGCGCCTTTCCCGACCATGATGTCGATCCGGAAGTCCTCCATCGCGAGGTACAGCATCTCCTCGGCGGACCGCGCCATGCGGTGGATCTCATCGATGAAGAGGACCTCGCCGGGGACAAGGCTCGACAGCAGTGCCGCGAGGTCCCCGGCGTGCTGAATCGCCGGACCGCTCGACATCCGAAGCGGCCGATCCGCCTCGTGCGCGACGATCATCGCGAGTGTCGTCTTGCCGAGGCCGGGCGGCCCTGCGAGGAGCACATGCTCCGGCGCTCGATTCTGCAGCGCAGCGGCATCGAGCAGAAGCTGGAGCTGGCCGCGCACTCGAGACTGACCCACGAATTCCGCGAGCGATCGGGGCCGAAGTGCACCCTCGAACGCGAGGTCCTCGGCACCTGCCGATGCGGAGAGCTCGCCCGTCATCGCACCACCGCCGGACCGAGGATCGGGAGTGCCTGGCGGATGATGGCCTGGGCGTCGGCGTCAGGCGCGGACTCGAGGATCTCGCCGACCACGTCGGCGACTCGTCGCTCTGGGAAGCCGAGGCCCTCGAGCGCCACCCTCGCCTGCACGGCGGCGCCAGCGACGGCCTCGCTCGTCGCTGCACTCGCGCTCGCGAACTCGGCAAGCTTGCCAGCGAGGGAGACGACGATGAGCTTGGCGGTCTTCGGCCCGATGCCGGAGACCTTTCGAAAAGCCGCGTCATCCTCGAGCGCGACGGCCGCGGCGATCTCAGCGGGGCTCAGCGCAGCGAGCACGCCGAGCGCACTCCTGGGCCCGACGCCAGAGACGCCGCGCAGCAGATCGAAGACCGCGAGTTCATCCCGCGTGGCGAAACCGCAGAGGCTCATCTCGTCCTCGCGCACGATGAGCGCGGTATGCACGAAGACCTCCGACCCTTCGCGCACCGACATGGCGAATCGCGGCGTCACCGCGACGAGGTAGCCGACGCCGCCGACCTCGATGACGAGGCTCGCGACTGGCGCGGACACTCCCGAGACGGAGACGACCGTCCCTCGCAGCGAAGCGATCATGAGGAGAGCCTACGGGATTCGCACCTATGTTCGAATCGACACGCCTACCGTCGTGCTGCGCGCTCTGCCTCTCGCCATGCGCGCTGCGCTGGGGTCTCCCCCGCCACGCCCGGGGCGCTCGCATCCGTAAGCCCTCCGCGCCATCCATGGGCGAGCGCGAGCGCGACGGCGTCCGCGGCATCAGCGGGCTTCGGCGGCGAATCGAGCCTGAGGATGCGCGCGACCATCGCGCCGACCTGGCGCTTGTCTGCGCTGCCATAGCCGGTGACGGCTGCCTTGACCTCACTGGGCGTGTGCAGCCCCACTGCGATTCCCCGCGATGCCGCGCGCTCGAGCGCAATCCCAGCCGCCTGTGCGGTCCCCATCACGGTGCGGACGTTGTGCTGGGCGAACACCCGCTCGACGGCCACACGCTCGGGTGCGAACTCGTCGAGCACACCGTCGATGCCCCTCGCGACGGCGAGGAGTCGCAGCTCGAGCGCCAGCTCGGGAGCGGTGCGGATCACGCCGGCGGTCACGAAGGTCGCCGTGCGGTCAGGCGCGATGTCGACCAGCCCGTACCCGCATCGAGTGAGGCCCGGGTCGATTCCGAGCACCCGAATGCCTGCAGCCGGTCGGCGAGTCACCCCGCGTTCCGGCGCCATGTCACTCCTCGTCGTCGAGCTGCGCCTGGACGTCGGCGGGCACGTCCTCATTGGAGAAGATGTTCTGCACATCGTCGAGGTCGTCGAGCGCGTCGATGAGCTTCTCGACCTTGCGCGCGCCGTCCAGGTCGACCTCGATGGAGAGATTCGGCACGAACTCGACCTCTGCCGAGTCGTAGTCGATACCCGCCGCCTGGAGCGCCTCACGAGCGGCTACGAGGTTGGACGGCTCGGTGATGACCTCGAAGCCGAGGCCATGGTCCTTGATGTCCTCGACACCGGCGTCCATGACAGCCTCGAGGATCGAGTCCTCGGTGACGCCGTCGACCTTCTCGATCGAGATGACGCCCTTGCGGCTGAAGTTGTATGCGACGCTGCCGGGGTCGGCGAGCGTGCCGCCGTTGCGCGAGAGCGCAGTGCGGACCTCAGCCGCCGCGCGGTTCTTGTTGTCCGTGAGGCACTCGATCATGAGCGCGACGCCACCAGGCGCGTATGCCTCGTACATGATCGAGATGTACTCGACCGCCTCGCCGCCGATGCCAGCACCGCGCTTGATCGCGCGGTCGATGTTGTCGTTCGGGACGGAGGTCTTCTTGGCCTTCTGGACCGCATCGAAGAGCGTCGGGTTGCCGTTCAGATCGGGGCCGCCGATCTTCGCCGCGACCTCGATGTTCTTGATGAGCTTCGCGAACGCCTTGGCTCGCTTGGCGTCGATCGCCGCCTTCTTGTGCTTGGTTGTCGCCCACTTGGAATGCCCGGACATGAGACAGAATCCTAGTCGGCGTCGTCGGTCAGTCGGATCGCGCCCGTGACGGGCACGAGGCCGCTCAATCGCTCCGGGGTGAGCACACGGTCGAGCCGCTCGGGGTCCATGAGCCCTCGGCCGAGCACGAGCGACCTGATCGACTCCCCTGTCGCGAGCGCCTCATGAGCGAGGTCGGCGGCGAGCTGGTACCCGATGTAGGGCGTGAGCGCGGTGACGACGCCGACGGATGTGGCGACGAGCGCGCGGAGTCGCGATCGGTCGACCTCGATGCCATCGACGCAGTTGATGCGAAGCGTGCGGCACGCGTTCGAAAGCCAGTAGGTCGACTGAAGGATCGCGTGTGCGATGACGGGCTCGAAGGCATTCAGCTGCAGCTGTCCGGCCTCGGCCGCCGCGGTGACGGTCGCATCGTTGCCGATGATGCCGAAGGCCACCTGGTTGACGACCTCTGGGATCACGGGGTTGACCTTGCCGGGCATGATCGACGAGCCCGCCTGTCGCGCGGGAAGCATGAGCTCGTGAATGCCCGCCTGGGGGCCGCTGCTGAGGAGCCTGAGGTCATTGCAGATCTTCGACAGCTTGACCGCGGCGCGCTTGAGCGTGCTCGAGAGCGTGACGTACGCGCCCGTGTCACTCGTCGCCTCGATGAGATCTGGGGCCGTGATTACCTCGAAGCCCAGGACCTCCGAAAGCTCCTCGCGCACGGCGGAGGCGTAAGCGGGGTCCGCCGTGATGCCCGTGCCGATCGCGGTGGCGCCGAGGTTGATCTCGACGAGCGCTGACCTCGATGCCGCGAAGAGCCGCTGGTCCTCGTCGAGCGTGTGCGCCCAGCTGCGAAACTCCTGGCCGACCGTCATCGGGACGGCATCTTGGAGCTGCGTCCTGCCGATCTTCAGCACCTCGGCGAACTCACGCGCCTTCGCCGCGAAGGCGTCGGCGAGCTTCGCATGCTCGTCGCTCAGCCGTGCGAGCGCGAAGACCATCGCGATGCGGATCGCCGTCGGGTAGACGTCATTCGTCGACTGCGATCGATTCACGTCGTCGATGGGGTGCAGATGCGAGTACTCGCCCTTGCGATGGCCGAGGAGCTCGAGCGCGCGGTTGGCGATGACCTCGTTGGCATTCATGTTGGTGGACGTGCCGGCACCGCCCTGGATGACACCGACCATGAACTCGCCGTGGAGCTCGCCCGCCATGATCTCCCGGCATGCGGCCTCGATGGCATCGGCCTTGACCTGGTCCACGACGCCGATGCGCGCATTGGCCCTCGCCGCAGCGAGCTTGGTGGCCGCAAGCGCTCGGATGAGATCGGGATAGTTGTAGATCGCGCGCCGGGTGATCGGGAAGTTGATGAGGGCTCTCGCCGTGTGGATGCCCCAGTACGCGTCCGCTGGCACGTCGAGCTCGCCGAGCGAGTCTCGCTCCCGCCTCACGCCCGCCGCATCGGCGATCGCGGTCTCGTAGAGCCGGATCGGCGCGTGCTCGTCCCCCGCGACCACCGGGTATTCGCTCATGGGAGCCTCACTCCCGCCGCGCGCAGCTCGAGAGAGGCGAGAGCGCGGATGGCCCCCTCATCGCCTCGGCGCCACGCGCCCGCAGGGTCTGGACCGGTCGCCTCGACGACACGCGTCTTTCGGTGCACGAGAGCCCTGAGTGCGAGCAGATCGAGAGGGACGCCAGCCGCGACGGCCGAATGCAGTCGACCGGCGCGCACCGCGAAGCGCAGCCTCGGCACGAGCCACACGAGCAGCAGGATGATGATCGGCCCCGCGGCGACGAGGAATCCGACGACGAAGCCGAGCACCCCCATTGCGGACTGGAATGCCGACCCGGCCTCCGCGAGGGTCGCGCCCGCCTCGCTCGCGCCGCCGAACGGCGCGGAGATCCCCGGCCCGATGAGCGGGATGGATGCGAGGGATTCGCCGATCTCCGACATCGAACCTTGGAATCCGAGTCCCGCAGATGCGAGCCCGGCGCCCAGCAGACCGACGGCGGCGATGCCTGTGCCGAGCTGGATGCCGATCAGGAGGAAGACGACGATGAGTGAGATCGCGATGATGTCGGCGATGATCTGGCGGGTTCGCTGCGCTGCGAAATCGCTGTAGGGCCTCATGCGCCTAGCATGCCTCAGCACTCACGGGAGCGCCTCGAAAGTTTGGCGGAAACGCTAGGCGCCGAGCACCCAGTTGGGGGCGAATCGTCGGAACACGATGGCGCAGGGCGCATCGGAGAGGTCCTCGGCGGTCGCGCCATCGCGCGGAACCCGTCGGGCTTCGACGAGCGCCCAGATCTCGCCCACGCCGCGGGAGGCGAGCGACGAGTATCCCCCTTCACGGAGATCACCCCTCCGGTCCCCTTCGTTTGCGAGCGGCGCGTCCGCGAGCGGGCGCAGCATGGGCCAGGTGCTGCCGCCGTCGTGGCTCGCGCGCATGGTCATCGCGAAACGGCTCGTCGAGCTCGCCGAGTTGAGGTGCAGGAGGGCGAGGGAGCCGCCGACGACGTGCTGGATCTGCGAAGCCTGTGAGACGGGATCCGTGATGTCCTGACGCCAGAACTGCCCGTCCGGCTGCTGCTCCCAGGCCCCTGGCTCGCCGATGAGGATGCGCCGCGTGTTCGGGTAGAAGCGCGGATCGCGATGCTCCGAGCCTGAGGCTCGGTAGTTGAGGAGGAGCGAGCCGTCGGGGCGCAGTGCCACGGCCCCTTCGGTGTACGGGACCGAGCGGTCGGCGAGCGACCTCGGCAGCGGATCCGACTGCTCCCACCCCTGGCCGGGACGCTTGATGAAGAGTCGTCCGCGCGCGGGGACGACAAGCGTCCCGTCTGGTCGCTGGATGCCGTTGCCCGGGCCCACGCAGTCGGAGCCGAATGCCGCGCGATCGAGATGCGGCTGCTTGGCCGGCACCGACCAGGTCCGACCGCGATTCGTCGAGGTGGAGAGGTAGACGCGAGGCGCATCCGACTGCGCGACAGGCGACATCGTCACACCGCGCCGGATCATGAAGCAGTGCAGCTCCTGGCGGAAGTCGTCCCAGACGAGCGTCGGGTTCGTCCAGCTCCATCCGCTGCCCTCGGCGAGCGGGTTGGGCCTGCTCCACGAGCGTCCGCCGTCGAAGGAGCGCCGCACGAGCAGGTCGAAGTCTCCGGTCTGGTCTCCGACGCCATTCGGGCGCCCCTCAGCGACTGCGATGAGCACCGTCGAGAGACGATCCCGGTCGGGGATCGCGATGAGCGAAGGGATTCGGAAGGAGTGGTACGCGTCACCCTCCGGGCGACCGACGGCGAGTTCCCCCGCCCCCGCATCGCCGAACAGCATCGACACGTGGGACGTGGGCGTCGAGAGGTCGCCGGTCTCAGCATTTGCCCGCTGGTCCGGGATGAACGAGGCAGCACTGAAGGCCGCGCTGCCTCCGACGGCAGCGAGGAACGCACGGCGTGAGACCTCCACGCAGACCCCCGTTCGACCCAGCTGCCGGAACATTGTGCAACAGCCACCTGCGAGCACTCGCCGACGCACCGCCCTGGCAGCGGACTCACCGGGAAATCGCGGAATCGAGCTACGCGGCGCGGGCGACCTTGGCGAGGAAGCGCTCGTGGAAGCGCCGCTCCCCCGACACCTCGGGGTGGAACGAGGTGCCGAGCAGCGCGCCCTGCTCCACGGCGACGATGCGCCCATCGGCGAGCGCGGCGAGCACATCGACCTCGGCCCCGACGCGCTCGACCACTGGTGCGCGGATGAACACCGCGTGCACCGGCGGTTCGCCAAGTTCGGGGATCTCGAGATCGGTCTCGAAGGAGTCGACCTGCGAGCCGAACGCATTGCGCCGCACGACGATATCGAGCCCGCCGAACGACCGCTGCCCGGCGATCGCGTCCTGGATCGTCCCGGCGAGCATGATGAGCCCAGCGCACGTACCGTACACGGGCATGCCACCGGCAATCCGCGCCATGATCGGCTCGCGCAGGCCGAATGCCCGGGAGAGCTTGTCGATGACGCTCGACTCTCCCCCGGGGATCACGAGGCCAGCGACCGAGTCGAGCTCGCGCTCTCGACGCACCAGGACGACCTCGGCGCCGAGCGCCGTCAGCACCTGTGCGTGTTCCCGAACGTCACCCTGCAGGGCCAGGACGCCGACCCGAGGGCCGGCAGCCATCACCAGCCTCGCTCGGCGAGGCGGTGGGGCGCGGGGACGTCTGCGACATTGATGCCGACCATCGCCTCACCAAGACCGCGAGAGACCTCCGCGATGGTCGCGGGGTCGTCGTAGAACGTCGTCGCCTTGACGATCGCCGCGGCGCGAGCCGCCGGATTGCCCGACTTGAAGATGCCGGAGCCGACGAATACCCCATCCGCACCGAGCTGCATCATCATCGCGGCGTCGGCGGGCGTCGCGACACCGCCGGCGACGAAGAGCACGACGGGGAGCTTCCCGGTCTCGGCGACCTCCTTGACGAGCTCATACGGCGCCTGGAGCTCCTTCGCCGCCACGTACAGCTCGTCCGGGGTCTTCGCCTTGAGCGCATTCACCTCGCTGAGGATCTTGCGGATGTGCTTGGTCGCCTCGGAGACATCGCCAGTGCCGGCCTCACCCTTCGAACGGATCATCGCGGCACCCTCGGTGATGCGACGAAGTGCCTCGCCGAGGTTCGTCGCGCCACAGACGAATGGGACCGTGAACGGCCACTTGTCGATGTGGTTCACGTAGTCCGCGGGCGAGAGGACCTCCGACTCGTCGATGTAGTCGACTCCGAGCGACTGCAGCACCTGCGCCTCGACGAAGTGCCCGATGCGCGCCTTCGCCATGACCGGGATGGAGACGGCAGAGATGATCTCGTCGATGAGATCGGGGTCGCTCATGCGCGCGACACCGCCCTGCGCGCGAATGTCGGCCGGCACGCGCTCGAGGGCCATGACGGCGACCGCGCCCGCGTCCTCAGCGATCTTCGCCTGCTCGGCATCGACGACGTCCATGATGACGCCGCCCTTCAGCATCTCCGCAAGGCCTCGCTTGACCCTGCCCGTACCAGTGCTCGACTGCTCAACGTCCACGGCGATCGAGTCTAGGCGGAAGGCGCTCCGGCCGGTTCGCGGCAGCCGAAACTTGGTGACACGATTAGCCGATGCGCATTCTGTCGATTCAGTCCGCCGTGGCATACGGCCATGTCGGCAACTCGGCGTCCGTCTTTCCGCTGCAGCGTCTCGGCGTCGAGGTCATGCCGGTTGCGACCGTGAACTTCTCCAACCACACGGGCTATGGAGCGTGGCGCGGACCGGTCATGGATCCCGCCGATGTCGCGGAGGTCATCGCTGGGGTCGAAGAGCGGGGCGCCTTCCCCATCACGGATGCCGTCCTCAGCGGCTACCAGGGCTCTGATGGAATCGCGGACGTGATCATCGCCGCTGTGGCCAGGGTGAAGTCGGCCAATCCCGACGCGATCTACGCGTGCGACCCGGTGATGGGCAATGCGAAGTCCGGCTGCTTCGTCGCGCCGGCGATCCCCGTCCTGCTCCGCGAGCGCGTCGTTCCCGTCGCGGACCTCATCACCCCGAATCAGTTCGAGCTCGGGTTCCTCACGGGCACCGAACCCGACACGATCGAGTCGACGCTCGCGTCGGTCGACCTCGCTCGCGCCATGGGCCCCCGCATCATCCTCGTGACGAGCGTCGAGCGGCCCGATCGCGATCCGGAGACGATCGAGATGCTCGCAGTCGACGAGCGAGGTGCCTGGCTCGTCACCACGCCCAAGCTGCCGTGCAAGGCGAACGGCTCAGGTGACGTGACCGCGGCACTCTTCACGGCCCACTACCTCTCGACCGGCGACGCCGCGCTCTCGCTCGAGCGCACCGCGTCGAGCATCTACGGGCTGCTCGAGCTGACGTTCAACTCCGGTGAGCGCGAGCTCCAGCTCGTCGAGGCACAGGAGCACTACGCCTCGCCGAGGATGGAGTTCCGAGCACGTCAGGTGCGCTGACGACCACTCACGCGCGCGGCGCAGCCGACTGCTTCAGACCTGATCCCAGATGTCGGCGAGCTCGTCTCTGACCTCGCCAAGGAGCTTCGGGAGCGCCTTCGTCCCCGCGATGATCGGGAAGAAGTTCGAGTCGAGCGCCCACCTCGGCACGACATGCTGGTGGAGGTGATCGGCGATGCCAGCACCCGCGATTCGCCCCTGATTCATGCCGATGTTGAACCCGTGCGCGTGCGCCGATGCCGTGAGCGCACGCATCGCCTTCTGCGTGAGCGCGCCGATCTCGGCGACCTCCTCGGGCGTGGCAAGGTCGTAGGTCGAGACGTGCCGGTACGGGCAGACGAGAAGGTGCCCCGAGTTGTACGGGAAGAGGTTGAGCAGCACGAAGGCGTGCTGACCACGCGCGACGATGAGCGCCTCGGCGTCGCTGAGGCTCGGGGCGATGCAGAACGGGCACTCGTCCTCGCTCGGCATCTGTCCCTGCTCGATGTACACGATGCGATGCGGCGTCCAGAGGCGCTGATACGCGTCGGGCACCCCCGCAAAGCTCGATGATCGCTCGAGCCCCGGGTACTCGCTGCCGTCGTAATCCGCCGGCAGGTCGCCGACCATCACGAGTCGGCCTTGCTCTCGATCGCCTCGAGGATCTTCGCGACCGCGGCGTCGAGCGGCACGCCGTTGTCCTGCGAGCCATCGCGCATGCGGAAGCTCACAGTGCGGGCGGACTCATCCTCATCGCCCGCGATGAGCACATACGGGATCTTCTGCATCGAGGCATTCCGAATCTTCTTCTGCATGCGGTCGTCGCTCGCGTCGAGCTCGACGCGGACCCCGGCAGCGCGCAGGCGCGACGCGACCTCCTCGAGATATGGGAGATGACGGTCGGCGACCGGCACGAGGACGGCCTGAACCGGCGCAAGCCACACGGGGAATGCCCCGGCGTAGTGCTCGAGCAGGATCGCGAAGAACCGCTCGATCGACCCCATGAGTGCGCGGTGGATCATGATTGGACGGTGCTTCTCGCCGTCCGCACCGACGTACTCGAGGCCGAAGCGCTCTGGCAGGTTCGGGTCGACCTGCACGGTCGAGAGCTGCCAGGTCCGGCCGAGCGCATCCTTCGTCTTGAGGTCGATCTTCGGACCGTAGAACGCGGCCTCGCCCGGCACCTCCGTGAGCTTGAGTCCGCTCGCGAGCGCGACATTCCGCAGCGCATTGGTCGACTTCTCCCAGAACTCGTCTGAGCCGATCCACTTCGACTTCTCGTCATCGCGCATGGACAGCTCGAGCTCGAACTCGGTGAGACCGAAGTCGCGAAGGAGGCTGAGGACGAACTCGAGAACGCCGGCGACCTCCTCTTCGAGCTGCTCCGGAGTCACGAAGAGATGGGCGTCGTCCTGCGTGAAGCCACGGACTCGCGTCAGGCCGTGCAGGGCGCCGGAGAGCTCGTTGCGGTAGACCGTGCCGTTCTCGGTGAGACGCAGCGGAAGCTCCCGATAGCTCCTCGGCCGCTCGCGGTAGATGAGGATGTGCATCGGGCAGTTCATCGGCTTCAGGTAGTAGTCGACGGCTTCCTTCGTGACGTTGCCGTCCTCGTCGACCTCGCCGTCCATCTGCAGCGGCGGCCACATGCCCTCGCGATACGTCGACAGGTGGCCGGAGGTCGCAAACAGGTCCTGCTTGGCGATGTGCGGCGTGTAGACGACGTTGTAGCCCTCGGCGAGGTGTCGCTTGCGGGCGTGCTGCTCCATCTCGTTGCGGACGATGCCGCCCTTGGGGTGCCACACCGAGAGACCGGACCCGATCTCGTCAGGGAATGAGAAGAGGTCGAGGTCCTTGCCGAGCTTGCGGTGATCGCGCTTCGCCGCCTCCTCGAGTCGGGTCTGGTAGGCGCGCAGATCGTCCTTCGTCGCCCACGCGGTGCCGTACAGGCGCTGGAGCTGCGGGTTGCGCTGATCGCCGCGCCAGTATGCGCCTGCGACGCGCTGGAGCGCCCAGCCGTTGCCGATCATGCGCGTGTTCGGCAGGTGAGGGCCGCGACAGAGGTCCTTCCAGACGACCTCCCCCGTCTTCGGGTCGACGTTGTCGTAGATCGTGAGCTCGCCAGCCCCGACCTCGACATTCGCCCCGTCCTTCTCAGCGCCGGAGCTGCCCTTGAGCCCGATGAGCTCGAGCTTGAATGGCTCATCCGCAAGCTCCGCGCGAGCCTCGTCCTCCGTGACGACGCGACGGACGAATCGCTGTCCATCCTTGATGATCCGCCCCATGACCTTCTCGATGGCCTTAAGGTCCTCGGTCGACAGCGGGGTGTCGAGCTTGAAGTCGTAGTAGAAGCCGTCCTGGATCGGCGGGCCGATGCCGAGCTTGGCCTCGGGGTTGATCGACTGCACGGCCTGAGCAGCGACGTGGGCGGCGGAGTGGCGCAGGATGGCGAGGCCATCCTCGGAGTCGATCGTGATCGGTTCGATCGTCTCCGTGCCGGTCACGGTCGCGGCGAGGTCCGTGAGGACGCCGTCGACGCGCATCGCGACGATTGAGCGGTCGGAGAACAGGTCGAATCCAGTGGGTGCCACGGCGATCAAGCCTAGCCGTGCCGCCTGGGACGCGACTTGCTGAGCCACGGCGGGGGCGCCGAATTATGACTCAGCGGAAGGCGGATTCTCCCGTCAGGAGCTGCCCGACGACGAGGGAGTGCATCTCGACAGTGCCCTCATACGTCAGCACCGATTCGAGATTCACCATGTGGCGGATGACCGGGTACTCGAGGGAGATGCCGTTCGCCCCAAGGATCGATCGCGCGGTGCGCGCGATCTCGAGTGCTTCGCGAACGTTGTTGAGCTTGCCGATGCTCACCTGCTCCGGACGCAGCACGCCGGCGTCCTTCCGTCGACCGAGATGCAGGGCGAGCAGATAGCCCTTGATGTACTCGAGCGACATGTCCGCGAGCTTCTGCTGCGTCATCTGGAATGCTCCGATGGGACGGCCGAACTGCACCCGGTCTCTCGCATACGTCCGCGCCGCCTCGAGGCACGTCCGCGCGGCACCGAGCGCGCCCCAGATGATCCCGTATCTGGCCTCGTTCAGGCAGGAAAGCGGCCCCTTGAGACCTCGTGACTCCGGGAGCATGGCGGAGGCAGGGACCCGCACGCCATCGAGCACCAGCTCGCCCGTCGCGGATGCGCGCAGCGACAGCTTGTGCTTGATCTCCGGCGCCGAGAAACCCGCAGTACCCGCGGGGACAAGGAAGCCGCGCACGCCATAGTCGGTCTGCGCCCACACGACAGCGATGTCCGCGTAGGGGGCATTCGAGATCCACATCTTCCGGCCATCGAGCACCCAGTCACTGCCATCCCGGCGAGCGACCGTCCGCATGCTCGAAGGATCTGAGCCCGCATCTGGCTCGGTCAGCCCGAAGCATCCGATGATGTCGCCCGCCGCCATTCGGGGCAGCCACTCCGACTTCTGCTCCTCCGATCCCCAGCGCCAGATCGCGAACATCGCGAGCGAACCCTGCACGGACACCAGCGAGCGCAGCCCGGAGTCCGTCGCCTCGAGCTCCATGCACGCGAGGCCGTACTCCACGGCGGACGCCCCTGCGCAACCATATCCCTCAAGATGCATCCCGAGCACCCCCAGCGCGCCGAGCTCTTTGACGAGCTCGCGAATCGGCGGGATCTCTCCCGCCTCGAACCACTCGGCGATATGCGGCTCGACCCGGCGGTCCAGCATGTGACGCACTGCCGAGCGAATGTCTCGCTCCTGGTCGGTCAGCAGACTGTCGATCGCCGCAGGATCGCTGGGGTCGGGTGTGGGCAGGTCCATCGGGTCCTGGTGGGTCACGGCGTACTTCCTTTGCGGCTCGAGGCGGAGGCGAGAAGCCATTCGCGGATGCTCGTCGAATCCTCGCCCAGGGCTGGCGGAGGCTTCCGGTACGAGACCGGCGTGCGCGACATTCCGAGCGGGTTCCTGATCGTCGGCACCCGACGCGGCGCGTCGCCCGCGAGCACGACCGGTTCGAGGCCAAGCGATTCAGCGAATCCCAGCGCCTCGGCGACGTCGAGCACCGGTCCCGACGGCACGCCGGCGTCTCGGAGCCGCGCGAAGAGCTCCTCAGATCGAAACGACCGCATGCGACCGTCGAGGATGCCGCGCAGGGCATCGCGATTCTCGTTGCGGAGTCGGTTGGTGAGGAATCGCGGATCGCTGTCGAGGAGCGGCAGACCGATGACGTCGCACAGCCTCGCGAACTGCGCGTCATTCCCGACCGCTACGACGACCACACCGTCGGCCGTGTCAAACGGCGCGTACGGGTAGATGCTCGGATGCTCGTTCCCGAGCCGTCTCGGAGACATGCCAGTGAGCGCGGCGGCGCCGGAGATGTTCACCATGCCGGAGAGCGCGGCGGACAGCAGATCGGCCTTCACATGCTGTCCCTCGCCGGTGCGCTCTCGGTGGAGCAGCGCGGAGACGATCCCGACCGCCGTGTGAAGGCCGGTGATGACATCGAACAGCGCGAAGCCGCTCCGGGTCGGCGGTCCATCCACGTCCCCGGTCACGTGCATGAGGCCAGACACCGCTTGGATGAGCAGGTCATAACCCGGCAGGTCCGCTCCGCCGCCATCACCGAAGCCGCTGATCGACGCGTAGATGAGGGAGGGATTCATCGCCTCGATCGTCGTGTAGTCGAGTCCGAAGCGATCCATGCCCCCCGGCTTGAAGTTCTGGATGAGCACATCTGCCAAACAGGCGAGCTCGCGGGCGAGCTCGAGATCGTCGACCTCATCGAGGTCGAGCACGACGGACTCCTTGTTGCGGTTGATGGAGAGGAAGTACGTCGACTCCCCCTCGAACTCGGGCGGCGCCCACGAGCGCGTCTCGTCGCCCCGAGGTGCCTCGACCTTGATGACCCGCGCGCCGAGATCGGCGAGGAGCATCGTGCAGTACGGTCCGGCGAGCACGCGGCTGAAATCCGCGACGAGGATGCCCGCCAGAGGACCGCGGTTCGGCTCGTCGCCCCGGCTCGTGTGCATCCTCATCGCTCCATCCGCCGAGTGTCTCGGCCCTCACGGACCATCGTCCCTCGTCGGGCCCGCGGTCAACCCGCGACTGAGCGGGTTCAGGATGCGAGGGGCAGCTCCTTCACCTCGGTACCGTACGTGAACTGCGGCAGTCTCCGCTCGCCCGCGTGTCGGAGGTTCGGGTACCGGGCCGAGAGCGCTCGCACCGCCTCCTGGATTTCGACGCGCGCGAGGTGCTGTCCCAGGCAGTTGAATGACCCACCGCCGAACTCGAGCTGCCGGAACCCCGGGCGATCGAGATCGAACTCGTGGGGGTGGTCGAGGACCCGGTGGTCGCGATTGCCAGTGCGTGCATCGCTATGCCCCCGAGAGGCGGGAGCGCGTCGTCATGGGGCCATTCCCCACTGGTCTCAGCCACAGTCAGTCGCCGTTGGACCACACGAACGTTGCGTCGACGGGGTCGACGGCGGCACGCATCGCGATCAGCTCACCGCAAGAATGGTGTGGCAACAACCCTTCTGGCAGCACTACCGTGACCGCGTGCCGATCGTCGTCGTCGTGGGTGCAGTGGCTGTGCTTGCTTCGCTGATTAGCCCCTGGATTCTCTTGGTCGCCGGAATCCTGATCACCTTTCTGGCACTTCGTGCGGTCGTGCGAACCATGGGGCGGGGGGCTGCGGGCTCGGCTCAAGTGCGCCCCGGGAGCAATCCCGCGCCCGTCCACCCCTCGAGCATTCCCGTCTCACTCCGTCGTACCGAGCCGCTGGCTTACGTCGGCAAGCTCGATTGTGTCGGTGAGTCGTTCTACGTGGCGAATATCGCGACGGTCTGGAATCACATCGGCCGTCGCGACAATGTCGAGCTGGAGGCATGGCTCTCTTCTGAGCCAACCAATCCACACGACGCCAATGCGGTTCAGGTGCTGATCCCTGTTAAGGGTCGTCCAGTGCTCGTGGGTTACCTACCTCGCGAACTTGCTGCGCGTGTGGCCCCAGTCGTTCGGGCAAGCGAAGCTCGCGGGATCACACCGACGGCAGTGGCGGTCGTGAGCGCTCCATTCAAGGGCGAGTTGGGCGACGCAATGCACGCGGTCCGTCTACGGGGACACTCCCGTCGACAGCCTCGCGGCAACGACCATTGACGATTCAACGACGCGTGCGATCCGCGCCAGTTCGGTCCGAATCAGGGGCAGTACTGCACGGAATCTGACAAACAGGGTCTCCCCGAACGCCAAATATTAGGGCTGACCAGCCATTTTTTATGGTGGGCGATACTGGGATCGAACCAGTGACCTCTTCCGTGTCAGGGAAGCGCGCTACCGCTGCGCCAATCGCCCGTGTTGAGTTATGTTCGGCCCTGATGGCCGGCGAGGTGACGACCGGATTCGAACCGGTGTACACGGCTTTGCAGGCCGTTGCCTCGCCTCTCGGCCACGCCACCGTGGTGAGATCCGTCCGATGGATCCGGACTTCTCGAGCGGATGACGAGACTCGAACTCGCGACCCTCACCTTGGCAAGGTGATGCGCTACCAACTGCGCTACATCCGCATTCGCTCCGCTCTCGCGGTGCCCCATTACGTTACCTGATCTCGCGCGTCGTGCAAAACCGAGACACACCCACGTGACGCACCGCGCCCGGGTCAGGGAAAACGGCGTCCACGGTATGGCAAGATGGATCGTCGCGGGCGATTGGCGCAGTTGGTAGCGCGCTTCGTTCACACCGAAGAGGTCGTCGGTTCGAGTCCGGCATCGCCCACCGCTCAAACACCCCCGATCGCTCGGGGGTGTTGTCGTTTCCGGATGCCGCGCTCTCCCACGCGCCCGCTCGGCGGCCGCACGCGCGCCTTCGAGTGCAAGGATCTCCGGACACATCGAAGGGGTGCTGCCTCCCCCAAGGCAGCACCCCTCCGACGGGAATCGTCAAGTGGAACTACTCGACGATGGCGTAGCCCTCCTCGCCGTGGACGACCGTGTCGACGCCAGCGATCTCGTCCTCCGACTTCACGCGGAAGCCGATCGTCTTCTGGATCGCGAACCCGATGATCCATGCGACGACGAAGGAGTAGATCGCGACCGCGAGCGATGCGACGACCTGCAGGACGAGCTGCTCCCAGCCACCGCCGTAGACGAGGCCGGTGTCGATGGCGAAGAAGCCGAGGTACCAGCAGCCGATGAAGCCACCGACCATGTGGATGCCCACGACATCGAGCGAGTCATCGAAGCCGAGCTTGAACTTGAGCTCCACCGCGAGGGCGCAGAGGGCACCGGCGATGATGCCGAGCACAAGCGCCCAACCAGGCTCGAGGTTCGCGCAGGACGGGGTGATCGCGACGAGACCCGCGACAGCACCGGACGCGGCGCCGACCGAGGTCGCCTTGCCGTCCTTGAGCTTCTCGACGATGATCCAGCCGAGAATCGCAGCCGCGGTCGCACCGATCGTGTTGACGACGATGAGGCCAGCGGACGAGTCCGGACCGAGCAGCGCGAACGTGCCCTCAGCGCCGGCGTTGAAGCCGAACCAGCCGAACCAGAGGATCGATGCACCGAGAAGCGTGAGCGGCACGTTGTGCGGCTTGTGAGCGCCCTTGGCGAAGCCGACGCGCTTGCCGAGGACGAGCGCCAGCGCGAGCGCCGCGGCACCGGCGTTGATGTGGACGGCCGTGCCACCCGCGTAGTCGATGACGCCGACGCCGGACTCCGGGAAGAGGTTGGCACCGAGGTTGAGGATCCAGCCGTCGCCCCAGACCCATGCGGCGACCGGGAAGTAGACGAGCGTCGCCCAGAGTCCGGCGAAGATCATCCACGAACCGAACTTCGCGCGGTCAGCGATCGCGCCAGAGATGAGCGCGGTGGTGATGATCGCGAAGGTCGCACCGAACGCGGCCCCGATGAGGCCAGACGAGTCGAGACCCGTGAGCGCGAAGCTCTCGGCGAAGGGGTTGCCGGAGAACGCGAAGCCACCGGCGTCGCCGCCGAGGCTCATGTTGAAGCCATACAGAATCCACAGCACCGCGATGAGCCCCATGGCGCCGAAGCTCATCATCATCATGCTGACGACGGACTTGGCCTTGACCAGTCCACCGTAGAAGAAGGCGACGCCCGGGGTCATGAAGATGACGAGCGCGGTCGCCGCTATAGACCAGGCGAAGTTTCCACTGTCCATGGGAGTTACTCGAACCTCTCGTGTTGGTTGCGGTGGAGGTCGCTCAGCCCGTTTGGGAAGAGCCCGCCGCCGATTCACGGGCCAGTCTGGGCAGGTGAGGTTTCAGCACGCACGCGCCAACGTTTCGCGTTCGTTACGCGCATTGACCCCCGGTAAACACTGCGTTTCGCGGCGCGAGGGATTCGCCCTGAATTCGTCCGAAATGCGGCGTGAAATCAGGCATGTCGAAGGCGCTCGACGCCCAAGACGTCCCGGGACAAGGTCTTAGGCGGCCGGCAGCGACGTCAGCGAGACCAGGCGCGAGACGGCGCGAAGGTACTTCTTGCGATAGCCGCCGTTCAGCATCTCCTCGGGGAACACCGCGTCGAGAGGAGTTCCACTCGCGACGACGCGCACCCGCGCGTCGTAGAGGCGGTCGACGAATGCCACAAAGCGCAGCGCGTCGGTCTGATTCTCGAACTCGACGACGTCGGTGATGCCGATCGTCGACAGCCCTTCGACGACGGCGACGTAGTTCGCCGGGTGGATGCGGGACAGGTGGTCGAGGACGACGGGGAATGCGTCGACCGTCGCGACGCCACTCGACTTCGCGACCTCGCCTGCCACGTCAGGCGTCACGAGCGCGTGCTCGGCGACATCGCGACGACGGAAGTCGAGTCCGTCGATCCTGAGGGTGTCGAATCGGGAGGCGAGCGCGTCGATCTCCCGAAGGAAGTCCTGCGCCGCGAAACGGCCCTCACCGAGCGCCTGCGGCGGGGTGTTGCTCGTCGCTGCGATGCGCGTGCCCGTCTCCGCGAGCTCACCGAGCACTCGATTCATGAGTCGAGTGTCACCGGGATCGTCGAGCTCGAACTCGTCGATGCACAGGAGCTTCGTGCCCCGCAGCAGGTCGACGGCGTGCTGGAAGCCGAGCGCGCCGACGAGCGCGGTGTACTCGATGAACGTGCCGAAGTACTTGCGTCCCTTGGTCATGTGCCACAGTGACGCGAGGAGATGGGTCTTGCCGACGCCGAAGCCGCCGTCCAGGTAGATGCCCGGCTTGGCTGGGGCGGCGCGACGGAAGAGTCCGCCCTTGCCGCCGGCCCCGGACGCGAACGCCCGGACCGCCTCGACTGCGGCCGCCTGCGACGGATAGTCGGGGTCCGGTCGGTAGTTGTCGAGCGAGGCCTCCGCGAACTGCCTCGGCGGAGTGAGCTGCCCGAGGAGCTGCTCCCCCGTGAGTCGTGGTTGCCGCGTCGTAATGCTCAACGCGCCGCCAGTCACCCGAAAAGCCTACCGCTGTGCGCTCGGCATACTTGACGCGTGCTCACGCCCATCCACCCGACGCCTGGCGCAGGATTCGACCCGTTCAGCGATGAGGGCGGGGCGGAACTCGCCGCACGTTACGCTCCCCCTGCGCGCGACTGGCTCCGGATCAACCTCATCGTGAGCGTGAGCGGCAGCGCCGCCGGTTCGGACGGGACCTCCGACACCCTCACGAACCGCACGGACCGCCGCATCCTGGGCGTCGTCCGCTCGCAGGCCGACCTCGTGCTCGTCGGCGCCCAGTCGGTGCGCGCCGAGGGGTACAAGGTCCCGAGGACGGCCCTCCTCGGCATCGTGACCATGAGTGGCGATCTCACCGGTCACCAGCTCATCGAGGAACGCGCGGACCGCCTCATGGTCTTCTGTCCGGCGAATGCCACCACGACGGTGACCGAGACGCTGCCAGGGGCTCGCGTGGTCGCGATCGCGCCCTCCGGAGGCCGCCTCGACGTTGTCGATGTTCTGCGCGCTGCGCGAGATCTCGGGGCGCGTTCGATCGTGTGCGAGGGCGGACCGAGCCTCGCCGCGCAGGTCGCATCGACCGGTTTCGTGGACGAGGTGTGCCTCACGACCGCTTCGCTGCTCACGGGGACCACGCTCCCAGCGCTCGGCGAGCAGGCATTCGCTCCGCTCCCGCTCGAGCTCGAGGGACTGCTCGTCGACGAGGCGTCGAACCTCTACTCGCGATGGCGAGTCGCGAAGGAGTCGATGGTCAAGGGCGTTCAGCCGTGAACCGCGTCAGCCACGCCGCGATGCGCGACTCGTAGCGCTCCTGCCAGAGGTTCCAGATGCGCACGTGGCCTGCGATGTCGAACGACTCGAGTTCGACGAGATCGGGACGCGCTGCTGCGAGTCGAGCCGCGGAGATGTACGGCGCGGTTGGGTCATCGCGCGAGAACAGCACGAGGACGGGCACGTCGAGCAGCGCAGCGTTCGCGACGCCGTCGAGCCGGTCGAGCGAGATCGGGGCCGCGTAGCCGACGAGTCGTGCACCGATCGCCGTCGTCACGAGCGACATCGACAGCGCCGGGATCGGCGCGCGCAGGCCGAGCTCGGCGAGACTGCGGTTGATGAGCTCGCGCCAGTCGATGACGGCGGAATCGAGGACGATGCCGGCGATGACGTCACGATGGGGCGAGCGCCGCGCGGTCTGGAGGACGAGCGCGCCGCCCATCGACCAGCCCATGAGGACGATGCGCTTCGCACCGGCCCGCAGCGCGTATTCGATCGCCGCGTCGATGTCCTCCCACTCGCGGTCCCCGAGCGCGTATCGCCGATCCGGGGACGCGGGCGCTCCAGGGTCATTGCGGTACGTGACGATGAGCGAGGTGAATCCTGCGGCCCGGAATGTCGGGACCGCCCTGATCGTCTCCCACCGATTCGCGTCGCGACCGTGGACGAGGATGACCCAGTCCCCCGTCGAATCGACTGACGGCACGAGCCAGGCGGGGTCGTCACCGAGCGGGGTGCGGATGAGGACGTCGTGGACGGCGACATCGAGTTCGCGTGGATCCCGGTAGTACGCGGCGGCAAGCCGCACGGGATCGCCGATCCTGAGCGCCCCCTCGTCGATCGTCTCCACGGTGCGAGTCACGGTGTGGTCGGTCAGTCCGACGATGCGGCCGACCTTGGCGTAGCCTCCCCGGTCGCTCTCGCGCACCCACATCCCGTAGCGGCCCGGGAGATCGGTCGTACCGCCCCGAGTGAGCGTCACCGTGCCTTCGCCGATGCCCACGATGTGGCCTTCGACGACAGCCTTGCGGGGCGGGACGATCAGTCTCCGGGCCGCCGCGATCGAGACGCCGACGAGCCCGATGCCGACCGCGACCCCGGTCCCGATCACCGCGCCCGCTGCGATCCCCAGCGCCCGGCGTGCCTGTGCTCCCGTCACGTTTCCGGATCCTAGTCTGGCGGTGTGAACGACTCATCCGCCGAGTTCTCGGACGCCTGGTCCGCCGCGCTGGAGTCGATCAAGGCAGCGAATCCGCGTGCGGAGATCGCGCTCACGACGACGCCGGCGCCAGCCGATCTCGCCCCGAACTCGATCGCGTTCGCGGCCGACATCCACCCTGCCGAGCATGGCGTGGATTCCGAGCTCGGACAGGGCAGATTCATCGTGCTGCACGACGAATCGGAGCCGGATCCGTGGCAGGGCCCGTTCCGCGTCGTGTGCTACGCACAGGCACCGCTCGAGCGCGAGATCGGCTCAGATCCACTCCTGCCGGAAGTCGCCTGGTCCTGGCTCATCGACGCGCTGGCGGCGCGTGGCGCTCGATACCACGCGCCGAGCGGCACTGCGACCACGGTCCTCTCGAAGGGCTTCGGCTCGCTCGCAGCGCAGGGCGATGGCGCGCAGATCGAGCTGCGGGCCTCGTGGAGTCCAGACGACTCCGAGATCGGCGTCCACCTGGAGGCATGGGGTGACTTCCTCTGCGCGCTCGCTGGTCTCCCCCCGGCGGAGGGCGTCGCTTCGCTCACGGCACGCAGGGCGACGCGTGGTCGATAAGTCGCAGGCGGCCGACGAGCCGACGAAGCCGCTCATCACCCCGGCGATTCGCCACCGCGACGTCATCGAGGACCGGACGGCATTCCTCCGAGCGGTCGAGGAGATCGCGGCGGGCACGGGACCGATCGCGATCGACGCTGAGCGCGCCTCGGGCTTCCGCTACTCGCAGCGCGCGTACCTCATCCAGGTCTACCGTCGCGGCGCGGACTCATACCTGTTCGACCCTCCTGCGATCGGCGACATGCACGATCTCCCGGATGCGGTCGGCGATGTGGAGTGGATCCTTCACGCTGCCACTCAGGACCTGACCTGTCTCCGCGAGGTCGGCATCGACCCCACGCGGATCTTCGACACAGAGCTCGCGGCCAGGCTCCTCGGAATGCCTCGAGTGGGCCTCGGCTCAGTGGTCGCCGAGCTCCTGGGAATCCACCTCGCCAAGGCTCACTCCGCGGCCGACTGGTCGACGCGTCCACTTCCGCAGTCGTGGCTGGACTACGCAGCGCTCGATGTCGAGCTGCTCGTCGATCTGCGCGACGAGCTCGCGGCCAGGCTCGAAGCGGCCGGCAAGTCCGAGATCGCGGCGGAGGAGTTCGCCTCAGAGCTGGAGCGCGAGCTGGTCCCCGTGCGGCAGGATCCTTGGCGGCGTCTGTCCGGTATCAATTCGCTTCGTGGATCCAGGGCGCTCGCGGTCGCCCGCGAGCTGTGGATCGCTCGCGATGACTATGCCCGCGAGACCGACATCGCGCCAGGACGTCTCGTCCCGGACGCGAGCCTCGTGGCGGCCGCGAAGGCGATGCCGACCTCGAAGAGAGCGCTCGCAGCGATCAAGGAGTTCAACGGCCGTGCGAGTCGTTCGGAGCTCGATCGGTGGTGGGCCGCCGTGGAGCGTGGTCTCAGCACCGATGATCTGCCGCCGACCCGTGTCTCCTCCGACACGCTGCCGCCGCCGCGCGCATGGGCGGACCGCAACCCGGAGGCGGCCGCCCGCCTTGCCGTCGTGCGACCAGCGATTGCCGCACTTGCGGAGCAGCTGTCGCTTCCAGTCGAGAACCTGCTCACGCCGGACCACCTGCGTCGGGTCGCATGGGCACCACCTGAGCCGATCACGGTCGAGACGGTGCGTGATGCGCTCGCAGCACTCGGCGCGAGACGCTGGCAGATTGATGCGACTGCACAGGTGATCGCTGAATCCATTGTCGATCCGCCCCAAGTGGTCGAATCCGCGGGTGAGGCGGGTTCGTAGGTTCCGCCAGGCGATTCCGAGGCCACACCAAGCGGGCCTAGCATCGCAAGGGCGCGTGATTTCGCGCGCCCAACGCCAGCACATCTCACTGGAGGCATCGTGGCCGAGCGCACAGAGGTCGTATTCGTCGATGGGGTCCGCACCCCGTTCGGACGAGCCGGCGAAAAGGGTCAGTACTGGGGCACTCGCGCCGATGATCTCGTGGTCAAGGCGATGATCGGCCTCCTGGAGCGCAACCCGAACCTCCCCAAGGACCAGATCGAGGACGTCGCAATCGCCGCGACGACCCAGATCGGCGACCAGGGCCTCACGATCGGCCGCACCTCGGCGCTCCTCGCTGGCCTCCCGCTCAGCGTCCCCGGATACGCGATCGACCGGATGTGCGCCGGTGCCATGACCGCCGTCACGACCGTCGCGGGGCACATCGCGTTCGGCGCGATCGATGTCGCGATCGCAGGCGGCGTCGAGCACATGGGTCGCCACCCGCTGGGCTTCGAGGGCGTCGACCCGAACCCCCGATTCCTCACCGAGGGCCTTGTGAGCTCGGACGCGCTCAACATGGGCGTGACCGCGGAGCGCCTGCACGACCGGTTCCCGCAGCTCACGAAGGAGCGCGCAGATCAGTACGCAGTGCGTTCGCAGCAGAAGGTCGCAGCGGCGTACGCGGCTGGCAAGATTCAGCCTGACCTCATTCCCGTGGCCATCAAGACCGAGTCTGGCTGGGGCCTCGCGACGAAGGATGAGGGCATGCGCCCCGAGACGACGCTGGAAGGCATTCGCGACCTGAAGACGCCGTTCCGCCCGCATGGCCGGGTGACTGCCGCGACGTCCTCGCCGCTCACCGACGGCGCGACCGCGTCGATCATCGCGAGCGAGCGCAAGGCCAAGGAGCTCGGCCTTCCCGTCAAGATGCGTCTCGTCGGATTCAGTTTCGCCGGTGTCGAGCCGGAGGTCATGGGCATCGGCCCTGTCCCTTCGACGGAGAAGGCGCTCAAGCGGGCGGGCCTGACAATCGACGACATCGGCCTGTTCGAGCTCAACGAGGCATTCGCGGTCCAGGTGCTCTCCTTCCTCGACCACTTCGGCATCGCTGACGACGACCCCCGCGTCAACCCGTGGGGTGGTGCGATCGCGATCGGCCACCCGCTCGCCTCATCGGGAGTCCGCCTCATGAACCAGCTCGCGGCGCAGTTCGCCGAGCACCCAGAGGTGCGCTACGGCCTGACCGCGATGTGCGTCGGCCTCGGCCAGGGCGGCACCGTCATCTGGGAGAACCCGCACTTCGACGGAAAGAAGAACTGATCGTGGCAAAGGGCAAGATCTCCGACCAGTACGCGTCGATCGACTGGACTCCCCTGCTCGAGTCGAGCAAGGACGAGGTCGTCACGCACTCCTACGTCCGCGACATCCCACTTCCGAGTGGCAAGGTGCTCGCGCTCATCACACTCGACAACGGCCGCGACCACACCCGGCCGAACACGCTCGGGCCGCAGACGCTCCTCGAGTTCGCGGGCGTGCTCGACGCGCTCACGGCGCGGGCTGCCGCGGGAGAGATCCACGCGATCGGCATCACGGGCAAGCCCTACATCCTCGCCGCTGGCGCTGACCTCTCGGAGATCGAATCCGTCACGAGCCGCGAGGCAGCGCTTCGGATCGCGCAGATGGGTCACTGGGCGTACGCGAAGATCGGCGAGGTCGGGGTGCCGTCCTTCGCATTCATCAACGGCCTCGCCCTCGGCGGCGGTGTCGAGGTCGCGCTGAACTCGGACTACCGCACGATCAACGAGTCGATCCCGGCGCTTGCGCTGCCCGAGGTCTTCCTCGGCATCGTCCCCGGCTGGGGAGGCGCGTCGATCCTCCCGAACCTGATCGGCATCGAGAACGCGCTCGAGGTCGTGATCTCGAACCCGCTCAAGACGAACCGCACGCTCAAGGGAAAGCAGGCGTTCGATCTCGGCATCGCTGACGCGATCTTCCCCTCGGTGAACTTCCTCGAGGACTCGCTGAAGTGGGCCGATGGCGTTCTCAACGGCAAGATCACGGTCAAGCGGCCCAACGAACCGGGCACGATCGAGCGCACGGTCAAGTGGCCCATCGCGATCTCGACCGCACGCAAGATGCTCGAGAGCCGCATCGGCACGGTCCCGCAGAGTCCGTATCGCGCGCTCGAGCTGCTCGAGCTCGCGCGCAAGGGCGACCGTGCCGCTGGCTTCAAGGCCGAGGACGAGGCTCTCGCGGATCTCGTCTCCGGCGACCAGTTCCGCGCATCGATCTACGCCTTCAACCTCGTCCAGAAGCGTGCCAAGCGCCCCGCCGGCGCCCCCGACAAGTCGCTCGCTCGCAAGGTCAACAAGGTCGGCATCCTCGGCGCCGGCCTCATGGCGTCCCAGTTCGCCCTCCTCTTCGTCCGCCGTCTCCAGGTCCCCGTGATCCTCACCGACCTCGATCAGGCGCGCATCGACAAGGGCATCTCCTACATCCACGGCGAGCTCGAGGCGCTCGCCGCGAAGGGTCGCCTGAGCTCGGACGATCTCAACAAGCTCAAGGGCCTCGTCACCGGCACGACGGACAAGGCCGATTTCGCGAGCTGCGACTGGGTCATCGAGGCGGTGTTCGAGGAGACAGCGGTGAAGCAGCAGGTCTTCGCCGAAGTCGAGCCGCACCTCAGCGAGACGGCGATCCTCGCGACGAACACGTCATCGCTTTCGGTCGACGAGATCGGCGCCAAGCTCGCGCACCCGGAGCGTCTCGTCGGCTTCCACTTCTTCAACCCGGTCGCGGTCATGCCGCTCGTCGAGGTGGTGAAGGCCGCGAAGACGGACGACGAGACGCTCGCGACCGCGATGGCAGTCGCCGCGAAGCTCAAGAAGACCGCGATCATCACGGGCGATGGCACCGGCTTCGTCGTGAATCGTCTCCTCACGCGCCTGTTCTCCGACGCGATGGAGGCCGTCGAGTCCGGCACGCCATTCGAGACCGTCGTCGAGGCGCAGCAGCCGTTCGGCTTCCCGATGGACCCATTCGTCCTGCTGGACCTCGTCGGCCTCAAGGTCGGCCAGCACGTGCTCGACACGCACGCCGCCGCGTTCCCCGACCGCTACTCCTCATCGCCCGCTCTCGCCGAGCTGGCCGACACGGGCGCCCTCGTCGACAAGGACGACAAGGGCCGCGTGAAGGGCATCTCGAAGCTCGCGAGAGAGATCGTCGCAAAGCACCGCCGCCCCGGCTCGACCCCGTTCACGGCGGAGCAGCTTCGGATCAAGATCGAGGATGGGCTCGCCGACGAGGCGAAGCGCATCCTCGACGAGGGCATCGTGAGCGCGCCTGAGGACATCGACCTCGCCGTCATCACGGGGGCTGGCTGGCCATTCCAGATGGGCGGCATCACGCCGTACCTCGACCGGGTGGGCGCCTCGCAGCGCGTTTTCGGCGACACGTTCCACCACCCGCCCATCCGGGGTGTCGGCCAGTAGATTCTGGGTATGACCCAGAGCAATGTCGCTGCAGGCCCGACAATCCGCACTCCTCGTTCGCACGAGGCGCCCATGGCGTTCTCCGCAGGCGAGCTGATTCGCGGAGCGTTCTTCGCATGGGCGGTGTTCACGGTCACGTCGATCGTGCCACTCGTCCTCGCGCGGCTTGTCGTCGGTGAGAATGCGCTCGAGCTCCTCGGCAGCTGGTTCCCGCTGCTCGTCGGCTACTACGCCGCGATCTTCGCCGCAGGTGCGACGATCGTCGGTGCGCTCGCTGCATGGGGCGTCGGCCACGCGCTCCGCAGGCAGTCGCGCATGCTGCCTCACCTGCTCGCACATGGCGCGCTCGCGGCTGTCATCGGCGTGGTGACGTACGGAATCTTCTCCGTGGGCGCGACCGACCGCGACGATGCGATCATCTGGGCCGCCTACACGGTCTGGACCGTGGTCGCGGTGCTCTTCGGCTGGTGGGCGACGCAGGCGCTCGGTCGCCGCCGCGATCGCCGCGCAGGCATCGGCGCGTACGCCGCGGAGTGAGCTGACAGCGGCCACGATGATCGCGGCTGCAGCCCCCGCCCGCGTCAGTCGAGGTGCGGCACCTCGGTCGTCTCGTCGACCTCCGCGGGAAGCGGCCGTGCGATCGGAAGGCGCTGGCCGAGGACCTGTGCGACGACATCACGGGCGATCTTCTGCGCCGTGAGCCCCGCGTTCTCGAGGATGAAGCCACGCGATCCGTGATCGAGGAATTCATCGGGCAGGCCGAGCTCGTCGACTCCCGTGTCGACGCCCGCTGCACGGAGGTCCTGCCGGATCCGAGTGCCGATGCCGCCGACGCGGACACCATCCTCGATCGTGATGACGAGGCGATGCGCGGCGGCGAGATCGATGATCGAACGCTGCGTCGGGACGACCCAGCGGGGGTCGACGACGGTCGCGCCGATCCCCTGATGCGCGAGCCGTTCCGCGACATCGAGTGCGAGCGGTGCGAAGGCGCCGACCGCGACGATGAGGACATCCTTATGGGCCGCCTCACGCAGGATGTCGACGCCGTCGGGCATTCGACGTACCGCGGGGATCTCCTGGATCGCCGCGCCCTTCGGGTAGCGCAGCACAGTCGGAGCGTCCTGCACCGCGACCGCCTCGCGGAGCTCTTCTCGCAGGCGAACCGCGTCTCGCGGCGCTGCGATCCGGATCCCGGGGACGACCTGCAGGACTGCGAGATCCCACACTCCGTGGTGCGAGGGGCCATCCGGGCCGGTGATGCCAGCGCGATCGAGGACGAAGGTCACGCCCGCCTTGTGCAGCGCGACATCCATGAGCACCTGGTCGAAGGCGCGATTCATGAACGTGGCGTAGATCGCGACGACCGGGTGCATGCCACCGAAGGCGAGGCCGGCGGCTGACGCCACGGCATGCTGTTCGGCGATGCCGACGTCGAATACACGGTCGGGGAATGCCTCCGCGAACGCCGCGAGACCGGTCGGCCGCAGCATCGCCGCAGTGATCCCGACGACGCTCGGGTCTTCACGCGCGATATCGACGATCTCGTCGGAGAAGACGGCGGTCCAACCGGGGCTGCTCGCCCGCTCGACGCTCTCCCCCGTCTCAGGATCGATCTGCCCGACGGCGTGGAACTTGTCCGCCGCGTCAGCCACGGCAGGCTCGTAGCCGCGACCCTTCTGTGTGATGACATGCACGATCACGGGCGCGCCGTAGTTCTTTGCGCGAGACAGCACGCGCTCGAGCTCGCCGAGGTCGTGGCCGTCGACCGGCCCGAGGTACTTGATATCGAGGTTCGAATAGAGCGCCTCGTTGCCGGCGACGCGGGCAAGGAAGCCATGGAGCGCCCCGCGCGCACCCCGATAGATCGCGCGGCCCGGAGTGCCGAGCGCTTCGAAGAAGCCCTTCGACCGCGAGTACGCCCACTTGTATGAGGCCCGCGTCCGCACGTCGTTGAGGAACCGAGCCATGCCGCCGATCGTCGGCGCGTAGGAACGGCCGTTGTCGTTCACGATGATGACGAGACTGCGCGCATTGTCATCCGTGATGTTGTTGAGCGCTTCCCATGTCATGCCGCCGGTGAGCGCGCCATCGCCGACGATCGCGACGACGCTCCGGTCGCACTGACCGCTCATCGTGAAGGCGCGCGAGATCCCGTCAGCCCACGACAGCGAGCTCGAGGCATGCGAGCTCTCGACGACGTCGTGCTCGGATTCGGAGCGCTGCGGGTAACCCGCGAGGCCACCCTCCTGTCGCAGTCCGCTGAAGTCCTGCCTGCCCGTGATGAGCTTGTGCACGTAGGACTGGTGGCCAGTGTCGAAGACGATCGCGTCCTTCGGGCTCTCGAACACCCGATGCACGGCGAGCGTGAGCTCGACGACGCCGAGGTTCGGTCCGAGGTGCCCTCCCGTGCGGGACACCTCCCTGACGAGGAACTCCCTGATCTCCGCGGCGAGCTCGTCGAGCTCGCCGCGGGTCAGAGCATCGAGGTCCCGAGGACCCCGGATCGTCTGGAGGCGCGTCACCGAACCAGCCTACGCTCAGGCCTTGATGAGACTCCGGAGGACGTACTGGAGGATGCCGCCGTTGCGGTAGTAATCGGCCTCACCGGGCGTGTCGATGCGGACGACCGCGTCGAATTCGACCGTCTGCTTGCCAGCCGGCGAGAACTCCGACGGACGAGCCGTGACGTGCACCGTCTTCGGCGTGCTGCCCTCGTTGAGCGCGTCGATGCCCGAGATCTCGATGAGCTCGGTGCCGTCGAGTCCGAGCGAGTCGGCCGACTCGCCTGCAGGGAACTGCAGCGGGATGACACCCATGCCGATGAGGTTCGAGCGGTGGATGCGCTCGAAGGACTGTGCGATGACCGCCTTCACGCCGAGGAGTGCCGTGCCCTTCGCGGCCCAGTCACGGGACGATCCAGAGCCGTACTCAGCACCCGCGAGGATGACGAGCGGGACACCCGCCTCCTGATAGTTCGCCGAGGCGTCGTAGATGTACGCCTGCGGGCCATCGGCCTGGGTGAAGTCGCGCGTGTAGCCGCCCTCGACACCATCGAGGAGCTGGTTCTTGAGGCGAATGTTCGCGAACGTACCGCGGATCATGACCTCGTGGTTGCCTCGACGCGAGCCATAGGAGTTGAAGTCCTTGCGGTCCACACCGCGCTCCTGCAGGTACTTGCCGGCGGGGCTGTCCGCCTTGATGTTGCCTGCGGGCGAGATGTGGTCGGTCGTGACCGAGTCGCCGAGCTTCGCGAGGACGCGAGCACCCGTGATGTTGACGACCGGCGAGGGCTCGAGCGTCATGCCATCGAAGTACGGGGGCTTGCGGACGTAGGTCGAGTCGGCATCCCACTCGAAGACCTCGGAGTCCGGGGTGGGAAGCGCGCGCCAGCGCTCGTCGCCGTCGAAGACAGCGCCGTACTCCTTCGTGAACATCTCGGTCGAGATCGACGAGTCGATCGTCGCCTGGACCTCGGCAGCGTCGGGCCAGATGTCGCGGAGGTAGACCGGCTGGCCGTCCGCGCCCGTGCCGAGTGCGTCATGCTCGAAGTCGAAGTTCATCGAGCCTGCGAGCGCGTACGCGACGACGAGCGGCGGGGACGCCAGGTAGTTCATCTTCACGTCGGGCGAGATGCGACCCTCGAAGTTGCGGTTGCCGGAGAGGACCGCCGTGACAGCGAGGTCCTTTTCGTTGATCGCAGCAGAGACCTCTTCGATGAGCGGACCCGAGTTGCCGATGCAGACCGTGCACCCGTAGCCGACCGTGTAGAAGCCGAGCTGCTCGAGCTCGTGGCGGAGGCCCGCCTTCTCGTAGTAGTCGGTGACGACCTTCGATCCGGGCGCGAGCGTCGTCTTGACCCACGGCTTGGCCTTGAGGCCCTTGCGGTTCGCGTTGCGCGCGAGGAGGCCCGCCGCGAGCATCACGGAGGGGTTCGACGTGTTGGTGCAGGACGTGATCGCGGCGAGCGCGACGGCGCCGTGGTCGATCGTGTAGCGCTGGCCGTCGCTCGTCTCGACCCGCGCGGGGTTCGAGGCCGTGCGCGGCGACTGCGAGGAGAACGCGACGGGGATCTCGTCGGTCTGCTCGGTGTCAGCGGCCGTGAATGACGCCGGGTCGGAGGCAGGGAAGCTCTCAGCGAGCGCCTCGTCGACCTCGGTCTTCGCGGTGACGTAGCCGGCGAGATCGCGCTCGAACGCGTCCTTCGCCTCGGCGAGGATGATGCGGTCCTGCGGGCGCTTGGGGCCGGAGATCGACGGGACGACCGTCGAGAGGTCGAGCTCGAGGTACTCGGAGAACGACGGCTCGATCGAGGGGTCGTGCCAGAGGTGCTGCGCCTTCGCGTACGCCTCGACGAGCGCGACCTGCTCATCCGAGCGGCCCGTCAGGCGCAGGTAGTCGAGCGTCACGTCGTCGATCGGGAACATCGCAGCGGTCGAGCCGAACTCGGGCGACATGTTGCCGATCGTGGCGCGGTTCGCGAGCGGGACCTCGCCGACGCCCTCGCCGTAGAACTCGACGAACTTGCCGACGACGCCGTGCTTGCGAAGCATCGAGGTGATCGTGAGGACGACGTCGGTCGCGGTGACGCCGGTCGGGATCGCGCCCGTGAGCTTGAAGCCGACCACCTTGGGGATGAGCATCGAGACCGGCTGGCCGAGGAGCGCCGCCTCTGCCTCGATGCCGCCGACACCCCAGCCGAGCACGCCGAGGCCGTTGACCATCGTCGTGTGCGAGTCCGTGCCGACGCACGTGTCGGGGTACGCGCGGAGGACGCCGTCGACCTCACGCGTGAAGGTCACGCGGGCGAGGTACTCGATGTTGACCTGGTGGACGATGCCGGTGCCGGGCGGGACGACCTTGAAGTCCTGGAATGCGGTCTGGCCCCAGCGGAGGAACTGGTAGCGCTCGCCATTGCGCTCGTACTCGATCTCGACGTTGCGCTCGAGCGCGTTCTCGGTGCCGAAGAGGTCGACGATGACCGAGTGGTCGATGACGAGCTCGGCGGGCGCGAGGGGGTTGATCTTGGACGGGTCGCCGCCGAGCTCGGCGGCAGCCTCGCGAAGCGTCGCGAGGTCGACGATGCACGGGACACCCGTGAAGTCCTGCATGACGACGCGAGCGGGCGTGAACTGGATCTCGGTGTCGGGCTCCGCGGTGGGCACCCAGGCGCCGAGCGCCTCGATCTGCGACTTGGTGACGTTCTTGCCGTCCTCGGTGCGGAGCAGGTTCTCGAGGAGCACCTTGAGGCTGAACGGGAGCTTCTCGAAGCCGTCAACCGTGTCGATCCGGTAGATCTCGTAGTCGGTGCCCGACACGGTGAGCGTGCTCTTCGCACCGAAGCTGTTCACTGCTGACATTTGTTCTGCCCCTTCGGGTTTATCTTGACGTCAAACTAAATCGTACTGCCTGGCGCAGGGTGCTTCGGACCCCACGCGGGCCGCAGGAGCAGCCACGTGACCCAGAGCGCTCCCGCATAGAGGGGCAGTCCCAGGATGAGCTTCACGATCGCGAGCGCCTCGGTCGCGCCAGCGAGGTAGAGCGGCAGCTCGGCGACGAGCCTCGTGGCGAAGAGCCCCACCCATACCCACGTCGCAGTCGACGCGGTCTTTCGCTTGGCGAGATCCGAGCGCCACGACGTGAAGTCCTGCGTGAGGGCCCCGCCGAAGAGACCGACGAGCGGCCACCGCACGGCGATCGTCACGAGGCACGCGGCCAGGAAGACGGCATTCACGATCATGCCGGGGAGGAACGAGTCGTTGACGTTGCCGCTGAAGATCGCCCACACGGCACTGATCGCGACACCCACGATCCCCGCGATCGCCATCTGCGGGCTCGAGCGCTGGATGAGTCGAATGACGAGGAACGCCACCGCGACGATGACCGGCGCCAGGACAGAGACGAACGTCTCGCGAGTGAACGCGAAGACGACGAGAAAGACGAATCCCGGAAGGATCGACTCGACGACGCCCCGGATGCCACCCACTGCGCTCCACAGCGCCGCGCGCGTCGGAGTCTCGCCCGGGACGACCGCGGCGAGACCTGAGCGCCGTTCCTCAGTCACGCCTGCGGCGCTCCCGGCTGTCCGCCCTGGGTCGAGGCCGCCGCGGGCGGCATCTGCAGCGGGATGAGGTCGCGAGGCGGCATGGGGGTCGTACCACGCACGACGACGATCGAACGGAAGAGGTCCTCGATCTCGGCCGCGGCGTCCTTGTCGGTCGCGCCCTTGCCCGCGATGACACCACGCAGGAACCAGCGGGGGCCGTCGACGCCGATGAATCGCGCGAGACGCATGCCCTGCTTGCCCTCGACCGTCACGGGGATCTCGGCGAAGATCTCCGGGCCGAAGGGGCCATTCGCGAGCTTCGCGCGCGCACCCTGCGCGGCGAGCTGGTCGAGGATCTGACCGCGGATCTCGTGCCACAGGCCCTCGGAGCGGGGTGCCGCGAACGGCTGCACCTGGAGCGTCGATCCGTGGTACTCGAGCCCGACGGCGACGACGCGCTTCGAGGCCTCCTCGACCTCGAGACGGAGGTGGAGATCAGCCCTCGGCACGATCTTGACGCCGCCGAGATCGACGTACGGACGCACGCCGGTGACCTCGCTCGCATCGAACGGGCCGTTGGTCGCTCGGTCCACAGGCGCAGACTTCGGCTGCGGCTGCGTGTCCTCGACGGTCTGCGTCTCCTCGGTCATCGGTCTCCTCCAACTCCGGTGCTGCCGAAGCCGCCCTCGCCCCGGTGACTTCCGGGGAGGTGCTCGACCTCGACGAACTGCGCACGCGTGACGGGCATGATGATCAGCTGCGCGATGCGGTCGCCCTCAGCGATCTCGAATGCCTGACGCTGGTCTGTGTTCAGCAGCGACACCTTGATCTCGCCGCGATAGCCCGCGTCGACCGTCCCCGGCGAGTTCACGATGGTGATGCCGTGCTTCGCGGCGAGCCCACTGCGAGGCACGACGAACGCCGCGTAGCCATCGGGCAGCGCGATCGAGACGCCCGTCGGCACGAGCGCGCGCTCCCCCGGTCCGAGGGTCAGCGCGATCGCGGAATGCAGGTCCGCGCCTGCGTCTCCAGGATGCGCATAGAGCGGGGTCCGCAGCTCGCGACCTTCGATGGGAGCGATGAGCACAGGAATGGCTTCCGTCACTTCATCGAGGGTAGTGCAACGGGGCTGTCAGGGCTCCTGAGGTCTCGGGCTGGGAGGATGGTCGGGTGACGTACCGCGAACGGCTCTGGCCGGGCCCCTGGATCTTCATCGCGACCGCGCTGCTCATCCCCGGCGGCCTCCTGGTGTTCCTGCCCATCGGCGTGTGGGTGGGCATTCCCGCCTCGATCATCCTGTATGCGGCCGCGGTCGTCTTCCTCGTCGCGACGACGCCCACGGTCTCAGTTGATGCGAGCACCTTCACCGCTGGGCGCGCGCGCCTTCCACTCGCCGCCGTCGGCGAGGTCGCCGTGATCAGCGGGGACGAGGCATTCATCGCCCGGGGTCGCGGGCTCGACGCGCGCGCGTACACGCTCATCCGCGGCTGGGTGAAGGACGTGGTGCGGATCGAGAACATCGACCCGAACGACCCAGCCCCGTACTGGCTCGTCAGCTCGCGACGCCCGGAGGAGCTCGCCGCGGCACTCGACGCCGCAAGGCAGCGGAGCGCCTGAGCAGAGTCCAGCTGCGCGAAGCAGGGCTGACGCGGTGACGCTCGCGCTCAGCGAATGCGGCGTCCGGCGTCAGCTGAAGCTCAGGCCGCGCACTCGCGGCAGATCGCGCCGCCGAGCTTCTTGTCCTCGTGGTGGAGCTGCGAGCGGTGCTTGACGAGGAAGCAGCTCACGCACGTGAACTCGTCCGCCTGCTCGGGCAGGACGACGACATCGAGCTCGATGTCCGAGAGGTCGGCGCCGGCGAGCTCGAAGCCCGCGGGGTTGTCCGCATCATCCGCGTCGATGTTCGCGCTCTGGGCGTCCGGAACGCGCTCCTTGAGCGCCTCGATCGAGTCGCTGTCGTCATCAGTCTTGCGGGGTGCGTCGTAGTCGGTCGCCATGCGTTTCCAGTCCTCAGGTACCAGTTCAAGGCCGAACGGCGCGCACAGTCTGCATGAATCGGTTGACGAACGCAAACCGTCGGCTCCAAGCGCCCCAAACATGCGGCGCGCCCGGGGTATTCCCGCAGTTTTCGCCTCGCGCGTGTCACCATCGCTCTATGCAGGACCTGCACATCACGGGTGTCGAAGACGGCAAGCTCGCCCTCGTCGCAGACGACGGCTCAGAGTTTCGCCTCGCGATCGACGAGCACCTCCACGCGCGGATCCGCGAAGCGGCTCACTCCGCCGCGACCGCGCGCCTGAGTCCCAAGGAGATCCAGGCACACATCCGAGGTGGCATGACTGCGCAGGAAGTCGCTGCGCTGACCGGTGCTCCGCTGGAGTTCGTCGAGCGCTTCGAGGGCCCCGTCATGGCTGAGCGCGAATACGTGATCGAATCCGCGCTCGCCGTCCCGGTGCACACCGCCTCGGCCGACCCCCTCGCGCCGCCGACGCATTTCGGGGACGCGATCCTCGAGAGACTGCGCATCATCGGCGCGATCGGCGAGCACTGGTCGAGCTGGAAGGACGCGACCGGCTGGATCGTCAAGCTGTCGTTCCTGATGGGCTCGGTCGAGCACGACGCGCGCTGGCAGTTCGAGCCGAAGCGCCAGGCGCTCTCCCCCATCAACGCCGAGGCCGTCGGGCTCTCGCGCCAGGAGGCCGTCCCGGAGCCGGAGGTGCCTCGCCTCCGCGCGGTGGCGCCCATCGTCCCCGAGCCGGTGGAGCCTCGAATCGAGGAGGACGCGCGGTTCGACTCCGACGCGTTCCGCATCGACCCGGCTGACCTGAGCGACAGCGGCCCGATTCTCGCCCCGGTCGGACGGGGCCAGAGCCAGCGCGATGCTGGACACAATCAGACCGCTGATCTCCTCGAGGCTCTCCGCCGCCGCCGGGGCGAGCGCGAGGCCGCGATGCCCGAGCCCGACGACGAGGTGCCTGTGCATCCCCTCACGAGCTCCTTCCGCATCGTCGATGTCGAGGTGTCCACGGTCGAGGAGGCTGACGCTCCCGCTCCCGCGGAGACACAGCAGACCGCGAGAGTCACCTCGCACAGCTCAGGCTCGAAGAAGCGCGGTCGGCCGAACCTGCCGAGCTGGGACGAGATCGTCTTCGGGGCGAAGTCGGACGACGACCTCGCCTGATCGCGTCGACGGGCGGCTCGCGACGCCCTGAGCGTCGCACCGAGTTCACGGCCGGGAGAAGGCTCCAAATCTGAGGAGCGGAACCCTGCGCTCGGCGGGGGTCCACGAGCCGTGCTGGCCCACCATCCGACCCGCGCTGCCGGCGAGGGCAGTCTCCGTGTAATAGGCGACGTCCTTCCGCGCGGCCACGATGACGTCGCCGATGCGCTCGCGCACTCCGGGATCGACCATACCGAACCAGCCGGCTTCGATCGCCTCGTCTCGGGTGGCGACCCATGACCGACCGCCCTCCGCGTCGACCCAGCGCGCCGCGACGACATTCGGATCCATGTCCGGCTCGACGTGCAGGTGCAGCAGTCGGTGCTCTCCCGCGAGCGCCGCGACGCCGCCCCACAGCCCGGAGTCGTCGGGGATCGCCAGCCGGCTGTGCTCCGGGACATCGATCATGCCGTGGTCGGCCGTCACGATGACGCCGGTACTGGGATCGAGCGATGCGACAAGGCCGCCGAGAGCGGCATCGACCCGCTCGAGCGCAGCGACCCAATCGCCCGACTGCCAGCCCGCGTCATGCCCAGCCATGTCGAGCTCCGCGAGGTAGCAGTAGCCGATCCCCCGCCACGAGCGATCCGCGAGCACGTCCGCCGCGGCATCCACCCGATCCTCGATCGTGACCCCGGGCACGTACTGCGCTCCGGCCAGGACCTCGCGGGTGAAGCCGGAGTCTCGATAGCGCGCAGCACCGAATGCGAATGCCGAGAACCCATCCTCGACGGCCTGCGAGAAGAGCGTGGGTCGCCTGAGCCAGTCGCTCGGCAACGCGCCGTCGTCGAAGCCGTGGAGTTGGTTCACGACCGCGCCGCTGGCAGGCTCGAAACCGGAATACGCGACGACACCGTGCTGCCCAGGGCGGGAGCCGGTCGTCAGACTTGCGAGCGCCGCAGCGGTCGTCGTGGGAACTCCCGTATCGAGGATGTCGGCCTTCGTGCGCATGGCGGAGGCGAGCGTCCGCGCATGACCCGCACGCGCCTTGAGGTTCTCCGCGCCGAGGCCGTCGATGAGCACCACGAGCGCCCGGTCGACGCGCGGCAAGCCGAGCCGCCCGGACTCGCCTCGCACCGCGGAAAGGCAATCCCGCATCACGTCGGCAAGGCTCACGGAGCCATCGCCGACCGTAGGTAGCATGGCGACGATCTTATGGCTGCTGCATCCACGACCCTCCCCGAATCCGATGGCGAGCGCATCGAGGACATCGATGTCGCGACCGAGATGCAGGGCTCGTTTCTCGAGTACGCATACTCCGTCATCCTCTCCAGAGCGCTCCCCGACGCCCGCGACGGCCTGAAGCCGGTCCAGCGACGGATCCTCTTCCAGATGACGGAGATGGGGCTTCGTCCGGATAAGGGACACGTCAAGAGCGCACGCGTCGTCGGCGACGTCATGGGCCGCCTGCATCCCCACGGCGACTCGGCGATCTACGACGCGATGGTCCGCCTGGCGCAGAACTTCGCCATGCGCGTCCCGCTCGTGGATGGTCACGGCAACTTCGGATCGCTCGATGATGGTCCAGCGGCGTCGCGCTACACGGAGGCTCGACTGGCCCCCGCGGCGCTCGCCATGACCGATGGGCTGGACGAGGACGTCGTCGACTTCGTCCCCAACTACGACAACCAGATCATGCAGCCCGACGTGCTGCCCGCGGCATTCCCGAACCTCCTCGTGAACGGCGCAAGCGGCATCGCGGTCGGCATGGCGACGAACATGGCGCCGCACAACCTCATCGAGGTCGTAGCGGCAGCCCGTCACCTGCTCGAGCACCCGGACGCGACGCTCGATGAGCTCATGGCATTCGTCCCGGGACCGGACCTGCCGACCGGTGGCACGATCGTGGGCCTCGACGGCATCCGCGAGGCGTACGAGACGGGCCGCGGCTCCTTCCGCACCCGCGCGAAGGTCGCGATCGACAACTCCGGCAGGCGCGCCTCGCTCGTCGTCACCGAACTCCCCTACCTCGTCGGCACCGAGAAGGTCATCGACAAGATCAAGGAGGGCGTGCAGTCCAAGAAGATCCAGGGTGTTGCGAACGTCGCCGACCTCACGGACCGCAAGAACGGCCTGCGCCTCATCATCGACGTGAAGACAGGCTTCAGCCCGAGCGCGGTGCTCGAGCAGCTCTACCGCCTCACGCCGCTCGAGGAGAACTTCTCGATCAACAATGTCGCGCTCGTCGACGGCGGGCCGCGCACGCTCGGCCTGCGCGACCTGCTCTCGGTCTACCTCGACCACCGCACCTCGGTCGTGCGGCGCCGCAGCGAGTTCCGCCTCGCGCGACGCAAGGAGCGCCTGCACCTCGTCGAAGGCCTTCTCATCGCGATCCTCGACATCGACGAGGTCATCCAGGTCATCCGATCCTCTGATGACAGCGACGAGGCGAAGTCGCGGCTCCAATCGGTCTTCGACCTCAGCGAGGTCCAGGCGGAGTACATCCTCGAACTGCGTCTGCGGCGCCTCACGAAGTTCTCGCGCATCGAGCTCGAGGCGGAGCGCGACTCGCTCCTCGCGCAGATCGCCGAGCTCGAGGAGATCCTCGGCTCGCACGCGAAGCTCATCGCGCTCGTGAGCGAGGAGCTCGACGAGGTCGCGAACCGGCTCGGCACGCCCAGGCGCACGATGCTCATGAATGCCGCGCCGAGCGTCGCAGGAGCAGCCACTGTCTCGAAGAGCGGCGCTGGCGCCACAGGGAAGGGCTCCGGTGCGATCGTCGCCTCGCTCGAGATACCCGATGTCCCGTGCGAGGTCATCCTCTCGACGACCGGTCGAATGATCCGTGTCGAGAGCGCCGATGGGCTCGACATCCCCAGGGCACCGCGCCGCGCGAAGCACGACGCGATCCGCTCGCGCATCATGACGACGACTCGGACCGAGATCGGCGCGGTCACCTCGGCCGGCCGCCTCGTCCGATTCACTGCGGTCGACCTGCCGAGTGTGCCGTCGACGTCGATCCAGCTCGCCGCGGGCGCCAAGGCCGCCGACTACCTCGGGCTCGACCGCAAGGAGACGCTCCTGGGGCTCGTGTCGCTCGACTCCGACGCGCCGATCTCGCTCGGCACCCGCGACGGCGTCGTGAAGCGCGTGACGCCGGGCTCGTGGCCGTCGAAGCCGTCGTTCGAGATCATCTCGCTCAAGCCTGGCGATGCCGTCGTCGGCGTCGCGCAGGGGCCGGACACCGACGAGCTCGTCTTCGTCACGTCGGACGCGCAGCTGCTCCACTTCGCCGCTTCGAACGTGCGACCGCAGGGCGCGAGCGCTGGCGGCATGGCGGGCATCAACCTCGGGAAGGGCGCGAACGTCATCGGCTACTTCTCCGTCGCGCCGGACGCGGAGACGGTCGTCGTGACCATCTCGACTCCTGAGGGCACACTGCCCGGCGCAGATCCTGGTCGCGCGAAGGTCTCCTTCCTCACAGAGTTCCCCGGCAAGGGCCGGGCGACCGGCGGGGTGCGGGCCCACGCATTCCTCAAGGGCGAGAGCGCGCTCTCGCTCGCATGGGTCGGCCCGGCTCCGGCACTCGCGGTCGGCCCGGATGGCGCCCAGCGCGCGCTCCCCGAGGCAGGAGCGAAGCGCGACGCCTCTGGTGCGCCGCTCGACGCCGTCGTGGGCTCGATCGGCTTCAGCCTGTAGACACACCCGCGGCGCGCATCGCCGCGGTCATGACATCCCGACAGAATGCCTCTCGTGTCAACAGCAGAGAAGCTCGCCATTCCCCGTTGGATCCTCGTCTGGTTCGTCATCACGGCGGTGATCCAGACCTATGACGCCTGCTACGTGCTCCTCGGGCCGATCTCGCATGAAGGCGGCCCGATGTCCGGGTTCTGGGCCGGTCACGTGCTCTACGGCCAGTACGACAAGACGTACGGCGGCACCGACAGCACCGCGTGGGGTGACGCGCAGTCGTGGCTCAACCTCGTCGAGGTGATCGGCCTCATCGTCGTCTTCTGCAACCTCCGCAAGCCGATCGCGGCCGTTCTCGGCCTCATCGTCTCGGTCGCGACATTCTGGAAGACCGTGGCCTACTTCACGATCGAGGCCACCAGCGGGCTTGAGAAGACGATCCACTCGCTCAACACGGGCGACCTCGCGGGATTCCTCTTCATCGGAGTCCTGCCGAACCTCTTCTGGATCGTCGTGCCGTTCCTCGTGATCGTGTCGCTCGGCCGCCGCATGAATACGGCGTACCGGATCGCGCTCCAGACGCAGGCGTCCTGAGCTCGCGACTCGGCCGGTCAGGCGTCGACGCGTGACCGGTCGAGTCCGTCGCCCGCGACGATGAACTCCTTGCGCGGAGCGACGTCGTTGCCCATGAGAAGCTCGAAGACCTTGGCGGCCGCCTCGCCGTCCCCGACCGTGACGCGACGCAACGTCCGTCCGCGACGATCCATCGTCGTCGTCGCGAGCTGGTCGGCGTCCATCTCGCCGAGACCCTTGTAGCGCTGGATCGGGTCCTGATACCGCTTGCCGGTGCGCTTGAGGCCCGCGAGCACACCCTGCAGCTCGGTCTCCGAGTAGGTGTAGATGATGTCGTTGGGCTTCGTGCCTGGATTCATCACGACGACGCGATGCAGTGGCGGAACGGCCGCGTACACGCGCCCAGCCTCGAGCAGCGGGCGCATGTACTTGTGGAAGAGCGTCAGCAGGAGGGTCCGGATGTGCGCGCCGTCGACATCGGCGTCGGACATGATGATGACCTTGCCGTAGCGCGCGGCCTCGAGGTCGAATGTCCGGCCAGAGCCCGCTCCGATGACCTGGATGATCGCGGCGCACTCCGCGTTCGACAGCATGTCCGAGATCGAGGCCTTCTGGACGTTGAGGATCTTGCCGCGGATGGGCAGGAGCGCCTGGTACTCGCTGTCTCGCGCGAGCTTCGCCGTGCCGAGGGCGGAGTCGCCCTCGACGATGAAGAGCTCGCTGCGCGCGACGTCGTTCGAGCGACAGTCGACGAGCTTGGCCGGGAGCGACGAGGTCTCGAGTGCGTTCTTGCGGCGCTGCGTCTCCTTGTGCGCACGAGCGGAGACGCGCGCCTTCATCTCGGCGACGACCTTCTCGAGGATGAGCGAGGTCTGCGCCTTGTCGTCGCGCTTCGTCGAGGCGAAGCGCTCCTTGAGTCCCTTCGTGAGCACGTTCGCGACGATCTGGCGGACCGCAGGAGTGCCGAGGATCTCCTTGGTCTGGCCTTCGAACTGCGGCTCTGGCAGCCGCACCGTGAGGACCGCCGTGAGACCGGCGAGCACGTCGTCCTTCTCGATCCTGTCGTTGCCGAGCTTGAGCTTGCGCGCGTTCTTCTCCGCCTCCGAGCGCACGAGCTTGAGGAGCCCCTGCTCGAAGCCGGCCTGGTGCGTGCCGCCCTTCGGCGTCGCGATGATGTTGACGAAGGACTTGAAGGTCGTGTCGTAGCCGGTGCCCCATCGCAGTGCGATGTCGACATGGCATTGGCGCTCGACGTCCTTCGACACCATGTGACCGCGCTCGTCGAGCACGGGGACGGTCTCGGTGAACTCGCCCGTGCCCTGGACGCGCCACGTGTCCATGATCGCCGCATCAGGCGAAAGGTGCTCGACGAACTCGGCGATGCCGCCCGCGAAGTGGAACACCTCATCGATGCGATTGCCCTCGGCATCCGTCGCAGTCAACCCGAGCTTGAGGTCGGGGACGAGGAATGCCGTCTGCCGCAGTCGGTCGACGAGCTCGCCCGGCTGGAATGTCGCGCCTCGCGTGAAGATCTGCGGGTCAGCCCAGTAGCGGACGCGTGTGCCGGTGACGCCCTTCGCCACCTTGCCGACGACGCGCAGCTGGCTCGAGGACTCGAACGGGGTGAACTTCGCCTGCGGCCCCTCGCCGTCGAAGATCCCCGGCTCGCCTCGGTGGAAGCTCATGGCCCACGTCTTGCCGTCTCGGTCGACCTCGACGTCGAGCCGCTCGGACAGCGCGTTGACGACCGATGCACCGACACCGTGGAGTCCACCGGAGGCGGCGTAGGAGCCCGTGCCGAACTTCCCGCCCGCGTGGAGCTTGGTGAAGACGACCTCGACACCGGTGAGCCCCGTCTTGGGCTCGACGTCGACAGGGATGCCTCGCCCGTGGTCGCGCACCTCGACGGAGGAATCCTCGTGGAGGATGACCTCGATGCTCGAGCCGTGGCCGGCGAGTGCCTCATCGACCGAGTTGTCGATGATCTCCCACAGGCAGTGCATGAGCCCACGCGAGTCGGTCGAGCCGATGTACATTCCGGGCCGCTTGCGGACGGCCTCGAGGCCCTCGAGTACCGAAAGATGGCGCGCGGAATAGTCATCTGCCATGACTTCCAACCTACGCTCGCGAGTCCCGGTAAGCCCTCAGCGAAACAGTGGCAAACCGTGACGTGTTTGACACGGATTCCCACCCGCGGTGTGTTTGCATTGGTGCCACGAGGGCAGGAGGACCCATGACGCAGATCGCAGACAGCACCGCCGCCGACATCAGGACGCCGGAGTACATCCTCACCGCCCTTGACCGTTGCGACTCGTGCGGGGCGCAGGCCTACGTGCGCGCGACGCTTGCGAGCGGCGAGCTCCACTTCTGCGCCCACCACGCGACGAAGTTCGAGGACGAGCTCCGTCCGACCGCGCTCGAATGGCTCGACGAGTCGGCCAGGCTCCTGCAGGACAGCTGAGCCGGCAAGGCCGCTAGGCGCGAAGACTCGCGAGGGTCCTCGCGGTCACATCCGCCTGCCAGGCATCCGCGCGGGCGAGCTCCGGTGCGACGTCGCCGAATTCGATCCCGGCATGCGCAGCCGCGAGATCGAGGATGTGGTCCGCGAACTGCGGATTCCGCGCGAGCACGGGACCCCGCAGACTCGTCCCGTACGCCGTGCCCACCGTCGCGCCCTCGACCGCGGTGCCGGGGGCATTCCCGGAGCCATGGATGACCCGACCGAGCGGTGACTCCCCCACGCCGAGGATGTAGTCGCGCACGTGGTACTCGTAGCCGATGAGCTGTCCGAATGCCGAGTCGACGACGGCATCGCCGGTGCGGAAGTCGCCAGGGATGGCACGGCCGGAGAAGATTCCGAGACCGGCGCGCTCCTCGCCGGGGGCGAGCGTGAGCGACTGCGAGAGCAGCTCCCATCCGGTGCCGACCGCGAGGAGCGGTGCGCCGTCGGCGATCGCGGCGAGGATGACGGACTCGATCGTGCGCAGGCCGGCGAGGACCTCGTCGATATCGGCATCGAAACCGGAGCCGACGATGATCGCGTCGGGAGCGGATGCGGGGACATCGCCCGGCTCGACGGCGATGAGCTCGGTCTCGGCGCCCCGCCAGCGACCGCGAACGGCGAGCACCTCGGCATTGCCGGAGTCGCCGTTGATGTTGCTCCAGCCGGGGGCGATCGACCAGATCGTGAGCGGCATCAGTGCTCCCCCTCGAGCTCGGCGCGGACGAAGCCGTATTCGCGGCGCAGTGCGCGCATCTGCGAGGCCGTGAATATTGCGGTGCGCTTGCCCGTCGCGGTGGGCAGTGCGAGGAACCGCTCGAATGCCGCGATGAGCTCGCGGTCGACCTCACCCACCTCGACTCCCGCGTAGAGGAGGCGAGTCGCGATGTCCTGCGCCTTTGGACCTGAGGCGATGTCGACGCGGCCAAGGAGACTCGGGTGGACGGTCCACAGCCAGGATGGGTCGTGCTCCTCCTCGCCGATCGCGAGGAACACCGGGCCTCGATCGGACCCGAGGCCGTCGGTGTTGAGCTGGAAGCTCGCCGTGTTCTGGACGAGCACGAAATCGACGATCTGGCCCTTGATCTCGACGGTCTCACCGCGACCGAAGACGGGCTCGATGCTCTCGAGGGCGGTGAGGGTCGTCGCGAGGTCCCAGCGGTCACCGAGCACGAGGCGCGCAGACTCGATCGCAGCGGCAGCATCCGCCGCGTAGTGCACGCCGCGAGACGGGATCACGGTCCGCGCTCGGGCGCCGCCGACCGACAGCGTCACATCGACGCCGTCGACGAGCTCGACGCGCGTGCCATCGAGGGCGCTCATCCGCTTCGAGCTCGTCTTCACGAGACCCAGACCGTGGGGCTGGCGATCAAGCACGGCCTGCGATACCCCGAACCGGCCGACCGCGATGCCACGCGCCGATGTGCGCTCGGCGAGGCCATCGAGGAAGGGGTCATCGGCATTCACGACGATCGACTCCGTCGCGCGGTCGGCGATCCGCTCGAGCAGGCTCGCGACATAGTCGGCGCTGCGGAAGCGCTCGAGGTCGTCGAGCATGACGTTGGTCAGCACGACGTTCCGCGCGAGATAGTCAGGGGCCATCCGCGCGCCATAGGCCTCGTCGAGCTCGAGCACTGCGATCTCCGCATCGACCCGACCGAATGCGTCGCCCTGATCGAGGACCGCCGAGGTGATTCCCTGCGGGAGGTTCGCGGTGGAGCCGTTGGTGAAGACCGTGAGGCCATGCGCCCGGATGATCGCGGCGAGCATCTTGGTCGTCGTCGACTTGCCCGAGGTCCCACTCACGACGACGAGTCCCTGCGGGAACGTTCGGAGCACACGTGGCAGGAGGCCAGGCGCGAGCCGATTGACGACGACGCCCGGAATGCCACTGCCCTTGCCCCCACGCACGCGCGCGAGCCACTGCACAGCGCGCCCGATCGCGATCGCGAGCAGGTATCGCACTCGGCTTACTCCAGGTAGTCGCGAAGCGCCTGCGAGCGGGACGGGTGGCGCAGCTTGGCCATCGTCTTCGACTCGATCTGACGGATGCGCTCGCGAGTGACGCCGAAGGTGTCGCCGATCTGGTCGAGCGTCTTCGGCATGCCGTCGCCGAGCCCGAAGCGCATGCGGATGACGCCCGCTTCGCGCTCGGAGAGCGAGTCGAGGAGCTGCTCGAGCTGCTTCTGCAGCATCGTGAAGCCCACGGCATCTGCCGGGACGACCGCCTCGGTGTCCTCGATGAGGTCACCGAACTCGCTGTCGCCGTCCTCGCCGAGCGGGGTGTGGAGCGAGATGGGCTCGCGACCGTACTTCTGGACCTCGATGACCTTCTCGGGCGTCATGTCGAGCTCGCGGCTGAGCTCTTCCGGCGTGGGCTCGCGACCCAGGTCCTGGAGCATCTGGCGCTGAACGCGCGCGAGCTTGTTGATGACCTCGACCATGTGCACCGGGATGCGGATCGTGCGAGCCTGGTCAGCCATCGCGCGGGTGATCGCCTGACGGATCCACCAGGTCGCGTACGTCGAGAACTTGAAGCCCTTGGTGTAGTCGAACTTCTCGACCGCACGGATGAGGCCGAGGTTGCCTTCCTGGATGAGGTCGAGGAACTGCATGCCGCGGCCGGTGTAGCGCTTCGCGAGGCTCACCACGAGTCGGAGGTTGGCCCCGAGCAGGTGCGACTTCGCGCGCTGACCGTCACGAGCGACCCAGTCGAGCTCGCGGCCGAGCTTCGTACGCTTCTCCTCGTTCGACATCTTGGAGAGCTTCTCCTCGGCGAAGAGGCCAGCCTCGATGCGCATCGCGAGCTCGACCTCCTGCTCCGCGTTGAGGAGGGCGACCTTGCCGATCTGCTTCAGGTAGTCCTTGACCGGGTCCGCCGTCGCGCCCGTGATCTGGCTGGACTGCGCGGGCACATCATCGTCGTCGACCGCGCTCAGACGGATCGCGCCGGTGGGGAGCTCCTCGTCCTTGCCCGTCGAGCGGGTGTCGTCCTCGTCGTCGTCGGCGTCGTCCTCGTCGACATCGTCACCGGACTCTTCGACGACAGCGGCCGCAGCGGGGACGTCTTCGACGTCGTCGTCGACCTCGTCGTCCTCGACGCCGTCGACCTCGGGATCGGCCTTCGCCGTCGCCTTCTTGGCCCGCGTCGCACGCGCCTTCGGCGCAGCCTCTGCAGGAGCGTCCGCCTTCGCGGTCTTCGTCGACTTCGCCGAAGTTGCCTTCGCTGCGGTCGACTTCGTCGCGGTCGTCTTCTTCGCCGCGGTGGCCTTCTTCGCCGTCGCCGCGACCTCGGGCTCTTCGGTCACGGTCTTCTTGCTAGCTGTCGCCATATCGTCCACCTTCTGGGGGCTGAATGTCACGCGCAGTGCTCGGTGCAGTCACCGGCGGCATGACTAAGACCCTTGTCAAGTCCTCGGGGTGCCGACGACCAGAACAGGGTCTGAGTCATTGATTATCTCACAGCTTTGCGCTGAGTCGCATCGCTGCGCCTGGCGCCGTGTCGCACACGCCGCACCAGTGACAACCACAGCGGGGCGACGACAATTCCCTCGTCGTCCCTGAGCGACCTGCGCATGCCGCGGCGCGTGAGGAGCAGCATGAGGACGCCGAACCCGACGACAGGGAACTGCACGAGGAATGCGATGCGGAACGCCTCGAGCGAGTAGAGGTCATCGACTCCCCCGCCCGGAGTCCGGAGCAGGTCGAGGACGAGGCCGATGAGGAACATCATCACGAAGGTTGCGAGGAAGCCGCCGACATTCACCACGCCGTTGGCCGAGCCGAGCTGCCTCGCCGGGTTGTAGGTGCGGGCGAAGTCGAAGCCGATGAGGCTGCCTGGGCCGCCGATCGAGATCACGCAGATGAGGACGATCACGAGCCACAGCGGCGGCACCCCGGGCCACGCGAGCACGGCGATCCAGCACACCGCCATGGCGACGACGATCGACAGGATCAGATCGCTGCGACGCAGCGGGAACCGTGCGGAGAGAATCCCGAGGAAGGGGCCGACGACGAGACCCGCGATCGTCACGAGGCTCAGCAGCAGCGTCGCGAGCTCCGGCGAGTAGCCGATGCCGATCGTGAGGAACGGGAACCCCCACATGAGGGAGAACGTCGTGACCGAGGACTGCGATACGTAGTGGGCCCAGAAGCCGACCTGAGTACCGGGCCTGCGCATCGCCTCGACGACGTGCTTGATCGTGTCCTTGAATCCGAGCCGGTGGAAGGTCATGCTCGTCGGCGCCCTGCCTGCGGAGGCGGTGACGACGAAGACGATGATGCCGGCGAGCAGCGAGAGCGCCGCGGCGCTGACGAACGCCGGGACCCAGCCCGCCACGTGCAGGAGCACCATGAAGGGGAAGGCCGAGAGAACCTGGCCGAACTGGCCGACCTGGCCATAGATCTGCGTCATGAATGGCACGCGTCTCGCATCGAGCCACATCGCGAGCATGCGGATGCCCGCGGGGAAGGTCATCGCGTCGCCCGCACCGACGAGGATCCGGCCGACGATCGCGAGGCCGAGGTCCGGGGCGATGGCGACCACGAGCTGACCTGCCGTCATGAGGACCGCGCCCGAGACGAGGAGGATCCTCGGCCCGTATCGATCGATGAGCGCGCCGACGGGGATCTGCAGGCCCGCGTAGGTGATGAGCTGCGCGACCGCGAGCGCCGAGAGCGCCGCGGCCGCGACATCGAAGCGCTCCGTGGCTTCGACGCTCGCGACGCCGAGGGAGCTGCGCTGCGTGACAGCGGAGAGGTACGCGAAGATCACGACGATGCAGACGACGATCGCCCACCTCGACTGGCGCTGCGTAGCGACCGTCGCGGTCGAGTGACTCACCGCGCGGGGATCACCCGTGCTCACGAGTCGAGATCCGTGTCCTCACGACGGTTCGCGAGGAATTTCTGCAGCTCGTCCGCGATCTGATCTGCGGTCGGGATCGTCCCATCGCTCTCGATCAGCTGCGACGGCAGAGGGTTCTCATTGATGTAGCTGTCATGGCGACTCTCGAGGTGCTCGACGAGGCGCTGGAGCTCCGCATTCGACTGCACCTGCTCCTCGATCTTGCCGAGGAACTCCCTGCCCTCCTCGCGGAGCCGATCCGTCGGGAAGACGAGGCCGGTCGCCGAAGTCAGCGCCTCGAGCGCGGCGACCGCGACCGTCGGATACGTCGTGTCTCCGAGGTAGTGCGGGACGAGCAGCACGAAGCCGGCGGTCGGGTGCTCGAGCGCGGTGAGGCGGTACTCGATGAGATGCATCGCGGTCGACGGGAATTCGGTCTCCGGCCGCCACACGCTCATCGACTCGATGAGCTCGTCGCGATTGCCGCTCACCGTCATCGCGATGGGTCGCGTATGCGGCGTCGGCATGGGGATCGCGTGGACCCAGGTCGTTCGCGCGACGCCGAGCTCCTCGACGAGGTCGAGCACCGCGGCTGAGAATCGGTCCCACTGCATGTCAGGCTCGTAGCCAGCGAGGAAGAGGAACGGCGTGCCGACCTCGTCTGCCATGACGTGCAGCACGAGCCGCGGTGGACGGTACTCGGCCAGGTGCGTGCGCTCGAAGAGCATGATGGGCCGGCGGGAGCGATAGTCCAGAAGCTCGTCGTTGACGAACTCGGCGAGCTCGTCCGAGTCGAGCTCCTCGAGGAGGAACTCCGACATCTGCGCGACGGCAGCCCCCGCGTCGGCGAACCCGGTCATGCCGACGATGAGGTCGAGGCCGCGCGGCACGCTGGCGAGATCTCCGACGACCTCATAGAGCTCCGCAGGGTCCTTCACGGAGTCCAGCCTATGCGCGCTCGGGGACCTCGGATCTCGCTCACCGGACGCTCTCCGCGAACACCGGGAGGGGGTTCCCTAGGATTCAATGGTGACGATTCCCGGCTTCAGCATCGAATCCACCGAACCGTTGGAGACACGGGCAGACGTCCTCGTCTTCGCAGTCGGAAAGTCGAGCGAGGGCCCCGTCCTCCTCGCCGACGGCGCTGGCGTCGAACCGCTCGCCGCAGCCGTCGCCTCGATCGGCATCTCGGGCGGCGCCGACGAGGTCAGGCGCATCCCCGCGATCATCGGCAGCGCTGCGAGCATCGTCCTCGTCGGCACCGGCACGACGACGCCGGATGCGAATGCCTGGCGTCGCGTCGCTGGCTCCGTCACCCGTCAGGTGCGTGGCGTCGAGCGGATCGCATTCGCGCTCCCGCTCGAGGACCGGGCCTCCCTCGTCGCAGCGCTCGAGGGTGCCGCAATCGGGGCATATGCCTTCGACGAATACCGCTCCGCCCCTTCGGTCAAGCGCGCGCCCGCCCGCGAGATCGTCATGCACGTACGCAGCGACCTCGTCGACATGAGCGCGGTCGATGCGGCAGCCGCGACCGCGAGCGCGATTCACCTCGTGCGCGACCTCGTCAACACGCCGCCGTCCGACCTCTATCCGGAGACATTCGCCGACAGGGCGGTCGAAGCGGTCGCCGAGGCTGCGAGCGCAGGGCTCCCGATCACCACGACCGTGCTCACCGAGCGCGAGCTCGCCGAGGGCGGCTTCGGCGGCATCCTCGGCGTCGGTCAGGGGTCCGTCCGTCCGCCCCGCCTCGTCACGGTGGACTACCACCCCGAGGGTGCGACCCAGCATCTCGCGCTTGTCGGCAAGGGCATCACCTTCGACTCCGGTGGACTCTCGCTCAAGCCCGCGACGGGCATGGTCGGCATGAAGTACGACATGACGGGCGCGGCGACGGTGCTCTCTGCGGCGATCGCGATCGCGAAGCTTCGCCTCCCCATCCGCGTCACGGCGTGGCTGTGCATCGCGGAGAACATGCCGAGCGGCACCGCCACGAGACCGAACGACGTCATCACGATTCGCGGCGGCACGACCGTGGAGGTCCTGAACACCGATGCGGAAGGCCGACTCGTCCTCGCCGACGGACTCGTCCGCGCGAGTGAGGAGCGCCCCGACGCGATCATCGATGTCGCGACGCTCACGGGAGCCGCGCGCCAGGCATTCGGCGGCCGGATCGTGGCCGCGATGGGCGACGAGCAGCTCACCGACCGCATCATCAGCGCATCGAAGGTCGCGGGCGAGTCGTTCTGGCCGGTGCCGCTCCCCGACGACTTCCGCTCACAGCTCGAGTCCGATGTCGCGGATATCGCGAACGTCAAGCTCGGAGCGCCTGGCGGGATGATCATCGCCGGCATCTTCCTTCAGGAGTTCGTCGGGCGCGTGGCCGAGGGGGCTAATGCACCGCGGATCCCCTGGACGCACCTCGATATCGCCGGTCCCGCGAACAACGACGGCGGCGGTCACGGCTACACCGCGAGCGGACCCACCGGGGTCACGCTCCGCACGATCGTCGAGCTTGCGAGTTCGCTCGCAGCACAGCCCCTGGAGACAAGTGCACGCGACTCCAGGGAGTAGGGTTTTTGAGGCATTCCACAAGAGTGAGGAAACGTGATGGGTGAGCAGAACTTCGACCTTGTCGTCCTTGGAGCGGGCAGCGGCGGATACGCTGCAGCGATCCGGGCGAGCGAGCTCGGCCTTACGGTCGGGCTTGTCGAGAAGTCGAAGGTCGGCGGCACGTGCCTGCACGTGGGCTGCATTCCGACCAAGGCGCTCCTCCACTCCGCCGAGATCGCCGATGGCGCTCGCGACGCCGCCAAGTTCGGTGTCCGCGCGACCTTCGACGGTGTCGACATTCCGAGCGTCATGGCCTACAAGGACGAGATCATCACGTCCAAGTGGAAGGGCCTGCAGGGCCTGCTCAAGGCCCGGGGCATCACGACGATCGAGGGCGAAGGCCGTCTGACCTCCCCCACCACCGTCCAGGTGGGCGACACGACGCTCGTCGGCAAGAACATCGTGCTCGCGACCGGCTCGTACTCGCGCACGCTCCCCGGCCTCGAGATCGGCGGGCGAATCATCACCTCGGAGCAGGCGCTGACGCTCGCTGAGGTTCCCCAGCGCCCCATCGTGCTCGGCGGCGGCGTGATCGGCGTCGAGTTCTCGAGCGTGTGGAAGTCGTGGGGTGCTGACGTCACGATCGTCGAGGCGCTCCCCCACCTCGTCCCCAACGAGGATGAGGCGATCTCCAAGCAGTTCGAGCGAGCGTTCCGCAAGCGCGGCATCAACTTCAGGCTCGGCGTGCGCTTCCAGAGCGCGGCGCAGACCGCCGAGGGCGTGACGGTGACGCTCGAGGACGGCACGGTCCTCGAGGGCGACTACCTCCTCGTCGCGGTCGGCCGTGGACCGCAGACGGCTGGTCTCGGCTACGAAGAGGTCGGCATCACGATGGATCGCGGATTCGTCCTCACCGACGAGCGCCTCCGCACCAACATTCCCGGCGTCTACGCCGTCGGCGACATCGTTCCGGGCCTCCAGCTCGCGCACCGCGGATTCCAGCAGGGCATCTTCGTCGCCGAGGAGATCGCGGGTCTCAAGCCCATCGTCATCCCCGACACGAACATCCCGAAGGTCACGTACAGCGACCCCGAGGTCGCCTCGGTCGGCCTCACGGAGGCGAAGGCGCGCGCCGAGTACGGCGACGACGCCATCGCGACCTACGACTTCAACCTCGCCGGCAACGGCAAGAGCCACATCCTCCACACCTCCGGGTCGATCAAGGTCATCCGCGTCAAGGAGGGCCCGGTCGTCGGCATCCACATGATCGGCGCCCGTGTCGGCGAGCTCATCGCCGAGGCGCAGCTCGTCGTGAACTGGGAGGCATACCCCGAGGATGTCGCGCCACTGATTCACGCCCACCCGACGCAGAACGAGGCCCTCGGCGAAGCCTTCATGGCCCTCGCCGGCAAGCCGCTGCACGCGATCTGAGACTGCAAGCAACCTAAGGAGCACCCAGAATGAGCGACGTCGTCCTCCCGGCACTCGGCGAGAGTGTCACCGAAGGCACCGTCACCCGCTGGCTCAAGCAGGTCGGCGACACTGTCGCCGTCGACGAGCCGCTGGTCGAGATCTCGACCGACAAGGTCGACACCGAGATCCCCTCGCCGTTCGCCGGCACCGTCGAGGAGATCCTCGTCGGTGAGGACGAGACGGTCGAGGTGGGCGCGGTGCTCGCTCGCATCGGCGACGGCTCCAGCGCCGCAGCGCCGGCCCCCGCCGAGCCCGCTCCGGCCGCGGAGCCCGCTCCGGCTCCTGAGGCCGCAGCCCCCGCCCCTGAGCCTGCACCGGCTCCCGCCGCCGAGGCGCCTGCTCCGGCTGCCGCGCCGGTCGCCGAAGCGCCGGCTGCTGCGGCTGCTCCGGCTGCCGCCCCCGCCGTTCCGGCACCTGCTCCGGCTGCCGCGCCCGCCGCTCCGGCCCCTGCCGCTGCCCCCGCTGCATCGAACGACGAGTCCTCGGACTACGTGACCCCGATCGTCCGGAAGCTCGCAAAGGACCTCGGCGTCGACCTCGCGACCGTCAAGGGCACGGGCGTCGGCGGACGCATCCGCAAGGAGGACGTCCAGGCGGCTGCCGGCGGTTCGTCCGCTCCTGCAGCGGCGCCGAAGTCCGCACCGCTCGAGGTCTCGCCGCTCCGTGGCACCTCGGTCGCGATGTCGCGCCTCCGCAAGGTCGTCGCCGAGCGCGCTGTCCTGTCGATGAACTCGACCGCACAGCTCACGACGGTCGTCGAGGTCGACGTCACGGGCATCGCGAAGTACCGCGACGAGATCAAGGCGGACTTCCTCGCAAAGACCGGCCACAAGCTCTCGTTCATGCCGTTCTTCGCGGTCGCCGCGACCGAGGCGCTCGCCGCGTACCCGATCATCAACTCGACCGTCGAAGGCGACTCGATCGTCTACCCCGCGAGCGAGAATGTCTCGATCGCGGTCGACACCGACCGTGGCCTGCTCACGCCGGTCGTCCGCAATGCGCTCGGCAAGACGGTCGCGCAGTGGGCTGCCGAGATCGCAGATCTCGCTGACCGCACTCGCTCGAACAAGCTCAAGCCCGACGAGCTCGCGGGTGGCACGTTCACGCTCACGAACACCGGTTCGCGTGGTGCGCTCTTCGACACGCCCGTCGTCTTCCTCCCGCAGTCAGCGATCCTTGGCACCGGCATCGTGACGAAGCGTCCCGCGGTGGTGAATGTCGACGGCACCGAAGCGATCGCGATCCGCTCGTTCGTCTACCTCGCACTGTCGTACGACCACCGCATCATCGACGGCGCGGATGCCGCCCGCTACCTCACGGCGGTCAAGGACCGCCTCGAGGGCGCGGACTTCGCGGGAGTCCTCGGCATCTGAGTCAACGCTCGACCTCAGCAGCACTGCTGATCTGCCAGCCGTCCGGGCCCTCCACGAGGAGGATCCGGACGGCTGAGCCGTCTCCGGAGCGTGCTTCGACGATCGCGGCGTCGCCGATGACGTCGACGAGCGATGCGTTGCGAACTTGAGCCAGACGCTCGGCCGCGGCCACCGCGCTCTCGACCGCCCGCGGCGACGCTGCGGGTGTGGGTGTGGGTGTGGGTGTGGGTGTGGGTGCAGGTGCGGCTGCCTCGGCGCTCGGCTCGGCCGTGATGATCTCGGACCCGCCGTCGACCGCACCATCACCTGAGGCCGCGAGGGCGATCGCGAGCGCGCCACACGCGAGTGCCGCCATGCCCATGACGAGGTAGCGGCGCCGAACCTGCCCAATGATGCCCCGCACGCGCTCGGCGACAGTCGGGCGCGCACTACGCCCAGTCTTGGAGCGGGCAGGTTCGACGCTCGCGGCGACCCGCCGGCTACCTATCCCGTGCTGCGCTCCTCGCGCGATCGCGCGCGGTCGGGGCATTCGCGGCGGCTCGGTCAGGTGTGCGCCGTCTCGATCTCCAGCATCGAGCGGGATCGGCGCCGGTTCGATCCGGTCGAGCAGGCGTCGCACGAAGTCCTCCGTCCATTCGACCAGCGGGTCGATGCGCCCGAGCACACCGATGAGCTCCTCCACGGCCGCCGCCTCCCCACTCGAGCGCGGCCGTGACTCGGCGAGCACCGACGCGGCCCAGTAGACGAGAGCCGCTCGCTCCCGCGAGAGCTCCTCCTCGCTCGCGTCGGCACGCCCTCGTCCGAACCCGATGAGCACAGGCCGACCCCGCTCGTCGAGCCGGACGGCGTCCGGTCCGAGCGCGCCATGCACGATGCGCAGCCGATGGAGCCGCGCGATCTCCTGGACGGCCGCCGCGAGCAGCGTCGCGGCCTCCCCGGCGTCGAGCATGTGCGGCACGCGGTGCAGCAGCGGCTCGAGCACGAGCGCCACCTTCCCGTGGTCATCCGTGACACCGCGATGCAGTCGCACCACGTGCGGTCCGCGCGCCGCCCACAGGACCGCTCCCTCCGCGAAGGCCTCAGCAGGGTCGCGGCGCGGTTCCAGCACCTTGACCGCCACGAGCCCCTCCGCGCCCCTGGCCAGCCATACGGTCGATCGGGAGCCAGACCCGAGACGACGCATCACGGGCATCCCACCGATCGCATCCACCCCGCCAGAATTGCGGACTCGCAGCGGCGCGAGCCGAGGCATTCGACCTCCCCGGTGGACAGACGAATGCGGCGCCGCGGCTGTGGAGGAAGCACGCGATTTCGCGCAGTGCGCTGACCGTAGACTTGAGCGCATGGCCAGATCCAAGACCGCGACCAACGCCAAGAAAGAGCCGGGCCGCATCAAGCAGATGGTCCAGGTCTTCCAGATGACCATCCGCAATGACCGGGCGGCGCTGCCCCTGCTCATCGCGTGCTTCCTCGCGCCGATCGTGCTCGCCGTCGTCCTGTCGATCGTCTTCAGCGGCGACAACTGGATCGGCATCATCCTCTACACGATCACCGGTGTCCTCGCGGGTGTCCTGATCTTCCTCATCGTCCTCGGTCGACGTGCCGAGCGCGCGGCGTACTCGCAGATCGCCGGCCAGCCTGGCGCCGTGAGCGCCGTCATCCAGAACTCGCTCCGCGGCGGCTGGATGGGCGACCCCATGCCGGTCGAGATGAACCCGAAGACGCAGGACGCCATCTACCGACTCGTCGGCAAGGGTGGTGTCGTCCTCATCGCCGAGGGCCCAGCGACCCGCACCCGTCGACTCGTCGACGACCAGCGCCACAAGGTCGCGAAGGTCGTCAAGAACGTCCCCGTCCACGTCCTGCAGGTCGGCCCCGACGCCGAGGCCGTGCCACTCCATCGCGTGACTGCGACGCTCCGCAAGTACAAGCGGGAGCTTCGCAAGGCGGAGGTCCGCGAAGTCGCCAAGCGACTCGAGTCCCTCACTCGCGACATTCGCTCGCAGATTCCGAAGGGCATGGACCCGACCCGCGTCCGCGCCGGTCGACCGCGCTGAACCCCGCTCTCATCGGCGAGGTAACGCCCTGGAAACAATTGCGTGACTGAGGCGAAACCCTCTCTCACTAGTCTCGACTCGGCTGGGCTCCCAGCCGTGATCGCCATCGATGGAGTTCCACTTATGTCCAACCCCCTGTTCAAGGACTCGTCCGAGGTCCTGAAGTTCATCAAGGACACCGACGTCAAGTTCCTCGACATCCGGTTCACCGACCTTCCGGGTGTGCAGCAGCACTTCAACATCCCGGCATCGACCGTCGATGAGGATTTCTTCACGGTCGGTCAGCTCTTCGACGGGTCCTCGATCCGAGGCTTCCAGTCGATTCACGAGTCTGACCTGCAGCTCATCCCCGACATCTCGACGGCGTTCATCGACCCGTTCCGCACGGAGCGCACGCTCGTGCTGATCTTCGACATCTTCAACCCGCGCAACGGCGAGATCTACCACCGCGACCCGCGTCAGGTCGCGAAGAAGGCGGAGAAGTACCTCGCGTCGACCGGCGTCGCCGACACCGCGTTCTTCGCCCCCGAGGCGGAGTTCTTCATCTTCGATGACGTCCGCTACGAGGTCCGCCAGAACAAGTCGTTCTACGAGGTCGACTCCTCCGAGGGCGCGTGGAACAGCGGCCGTGTCGAAGAAGGCGGCAACCTCGCCAACAAGACCCCGTACAAGGGCGGCTACTTCCCCGTCACCCCGGTCGACCAGATGGCTGACCTCCGTGACGACATAGTCCTCAAGCTCGAGGCCGTCGGCCTCCAGGTCGAGCGCAGCCACCACGAGGTCGGCACCGCGGGTCAGAACGAGATCAACTACAAGTTCGACACGATGGTCACCGCTGCGGACGACATCCTGAAGTTCAAGTACATCGTCAAGAACACGGCGCTCGAGTGGGGCAAGACGGCGACGTTCATGCCGAAGCCGCTCATGGGCGACAACGGCTCGGGCATGCACACGCACCAGTCGCTGTGGCTCGAGGGCAAGCCGCTGTTCTACGACGAGGCAGGCTATGGCGGGCTCTCGGACACCGCTCGCTGGTACATCGGCGGCATCCTCAAGCACGCCGCCGCGATCGCCGCGTTCACGAACCCGACGGTCAACTCGTACCACCGCCTCATCCCCGGCTTCGAGGCGCCCGTCAACCTCGTGTACTCGGCCGGCAACCGCTCCGCGGCCATCCGCATCCCGATCACGGGCACGAACCCGAAGGCCAAGCGCATCGAGTACCGCGCGCCCGACGCGTCCGGCAACCCGTACCTCGCGTTCGCCGCGCAGCTCATGGCCGGCCTCGACGGCATCCTGAACAAGATCGAGCCGCACGAGCCCGTCGACAAGGACCTCTACGAGCTCCCGCCCGAGGAGGCCAAGAGCATCCCGCAGCTCCCCGGCTCGCTCGGCGACGCGCTCGACGCGCTCGAGGCGGACTACGAGTTCCTCCTCCAGGGCGGCGTCTTCACCGAGGACCTCATCCGCACGTGGATCGACTACAAGCGCGAAAAGGAGCTCCTCCCCTTCGCGCAGCGTCCCCACCCGTACGAGTACGAGCTGTACTTCGGCGTCTGATTCGTCAGACTCCACGGATCGGGAGTCCGGCCTTCGGGCCGGGCTCCCGATCTCGTTCATGGAGCGGGCGCGCAGGCGCTGCGGAGTACCGTGTCCGTCCGGAAAGGATCACACGATCACCATGGGCACCTTCGCAGTCACCGGTTCCGCTTCTGGCATGGGGAAGGCCTCGGCCGACCGGTTGCGTGCCGCGGGCCACACCGTCATCGGCGTCGACCTCAAGGACGCCGAGGTCGTCGCTGACCTGTCGACGTCCGAGGGCCGCAGCGCGGCAGTCGCCGCCGTCCTCGAGCTCGGTGGGGGCACACTCGACGGCGCCGTCCTCGCAGCCGGTCTCGGGCCGCATCCCGGCCGCGAGCGGCTCATCGCCCAGGTGAACTACTTCGGCGTCGTCGAGCTCCTGAATGGCTGGCGCGAGGCACTCGCGAAGTCGGGCAGCGCGCGCGTCGTCGTCTTCTCCTCGAACTCCACGACCACCGTGCCGGCCGTCCCGGAGAAGACGATCACCGCATTCCTCGCGGGTGACGCTGAGGCCGCGATCCGCGCGACGAGGCTCTTCAAGGACAACGCCTCCGCGATGGTCTACGCGGGGTCGAAGATCGCCGTCACACGCTGGCTCCGTCGCGCAGCCACGGCACCCCAGTGGGTGGGCGCAGGCATTCACCTCAACGCGGTCGCGCCGGGCGCGATCCTCACCCCCATGGTCCAGGCGCAGCTCGACGATCCGCATCAGCGGCCCGCCATCGAGGCATTCCCCGTCCCGGTCGGCCGGCTCGGTCAGGCCGAGGAGGTCGCTGAGGCGGTCATGTTCCTCATCGGGCCCGCGTCAGGCTTCATGGCTGGTACCGTGCTCTTCGTCGACGGCGGCACCGATGCCTACTTCCGCAGCGATGAATGGCCCCGCCAGGTCCCGCTCACGGGCCTCCGCCGCTACCTGCGGCTCAGCAAGGAGTGGGTCGCACGCAGGAAGGCCGCCGCCGCCTGAACAGGCCAGAGCGACCGCGGCCGCGACCCGTCGATGCGGCCGCTCAGCTCAGCCGAAGAACAGCCGCTCGAAGACCTGCCGCGCCCGTCGCGTGACGCGGAGATAGTCCTCCTCGAGCCGTGATGCCGAGCCGGGCGGGTATTCGAGGAGCCGCGCGATGCCCTCGAGCTGCCGCCGATCGGTCGGGAGCATGTCGAGGGTGCGGTTCGTCCAGAGGGTGAGCGCCGTGCGCACGCGCGAGGCGAGCAGCCAGGCATCGCGCAGGAGCGCCGCATCGCCCGTGTCGATGAGCCCCGCCTCCTCGGCCGCGGCGAGCGCGGCGAGCGTCGACGTCGTCTGGAGACCGGGGACGCGCGCGGCGTGCTGCAGCTGGAGGAGCTGCACGAGCCATTCGACATCGCTCAGGGCTCCCCTGCCGAGCTTCAGGTGACGACGAGGATCAGCTCCCTGCGGGAGTCGCTCGGCCTCGACACGAGCCTTGATGCGCTTGATCTCGCGCACCTCCTGGATGCCGATCTCCTCCGGGTAGCGCACGGACGCGATGAGCTCGGTGAACTCCTCGAGGATGCCGGGGTCGCCCGCGACCATCTGCGCGCGGAGCAGCGCCTGCGCCTCCCACGTGAGCGCCCAGCGCTCGTAATAGGCCCGGTAGGAGGCCACCGAGCGCACGATCGCGCCGTTCTTGCCCTCGGGCCTGAGGTTGAGGTCGATCTCGAGCGGCAGGCGGACATCCTCGGTGAGTCGCGCGATGTCGTGCACTACGCGCTCCGCCGTGGCCTGCGCCGCCTCCCCCGCGCCGGCGTCGCGATACACGTACATGACGTCGATGTCGGACCCCATGCCGAGCTCGCGACCGCCGTAGCGCCCCATCGCGATGATGCCGAACTCGATGCCATCGCCGTAGCGGTGTGCGATCTGGAGTGCGCCGCTGAGGGTGACATCGGCGATGACCGACAGCGCCTCGCCGAGCTCGCTGATCGTGATGGTGCGGAGCATCGCTCCAAGGGCCGTGCGGAGCATCTCGCGCCGCCGGATGTGCATGAGCGCCCGGCTCGCGGCCTGATCGTCGTCGCGGTAGCGCTCGACGATCGCGGTCATCTCCTCGAGGAGCTGGGCGCGCGGTCGCGGTCGCAGATCATCATCGTCCTCGAGCCAGGCCGCGGCGTCAGGGATCCGCTCGAAGAGCTGCTGGACGAACTTGGATCCGGACAGCACCTCGGTGAGGCGCTGCGCCGCGCTCGTGGAGTCGCGGAGCACGCGGAGGTACCAGTACGCCTCGCCAAGCTGCTCCGAGATCCGGCGGAATGCCAGGAGCCCGCCATCGGGGTCGGCGCCGTCCGCGAACCATCGGAGGAGGACAGGGAGCAGGTTGCGCTGGATCTGCGCGCGCCGCGAGATGCCCGACGTGAGCGCCGCGATGTGTGCGAGCGCGCCCTTCGGATCGACGAAGCCGATCGCCGCGAGTCGCGCCTCCGCCTGCTCGCTCGTGAGCTGGAAGTCCATGCTCGCGACCGACGCGACCGCGGAGAGCAGCGGGCGGTAGAAGAGCCGCTCATGGAGGTCGCGGACGCTCGCCTTCACCGCGAGCCAGCGCTCCGAGATCTCGTCGGCCGTCGTCGCGAGCCCCGTCGCACGGGCGAGGCTGCGGAGGCTCGGCTCGTCGGTGGGCATGAGATGTGTGCGCCGCATGCCGCGGAGCTGGAGTCGGTGCTCGAGCAGGCGCAGGAAGCGGTACTCGTCGGCGAACTCGGTCGCCTCGACACGCCCGATGTAGCCCTGCTCCGCCAGGGCGCCGAGCGCCGCGATCGTTCCTCGCTGACGCACCTGGTCATCGAGCGCGCCGTGGACGAGCTGCAGGAGCTGCACGGTGAACTCGATGTCGCGCAGTCCACCCGGACCGAGCTTGAGCTGGACGTCGACCTTGTCGGCCGGAATGTTGTCGGTCACGCGCCTGCGCATGCGCTGGACCGACTCGACGAAGCCGTCCCTGCTCGCCGAGGACCACACCATCGGCCCGACGGCTTCCTCGTAGCGGCGACCGAGGTCGACGTCCCCGGCGATCGCACGCGCCTTGAGCAGCGCCTGGAACTCCCACGACTCGGCCCAGCGCTCGTAGTACGCGATGTGCGAATCGAGCGTGCGGACGAGCGCACCATCCTTGCCCTCGGGCCGCAGGTTGGCATCCACCTCCCAGAGCCCCGGCTCGATCGCGAGCTCGGAGATGCCCCGCATCGTGAGGATCGCCAGCCGTGTGCCGATCTCCACGGCGCGCTGCTCGCTGAGGCCGTCAGCGGGCTCGACGACATAGATGACATCGACGTCGGAGAGGTAGTTGAGCTCGCGCCCCCCGGTCTTGCCCATCGCGATGATCGCGAGCCGGGTCGCATCAACCTCGCTGCGCGGGTACTGCGCATCCCGCCGCGCGATCTCCAGCGAAGCATCGAGCGCTGCGCCAGCCATATCGGCGAGCGCCGCGCCCACGGCCTCCATCGCCGCCGTGCCATCCGGCTGGCTGAGATCCCACGCGGCCAGTCGCGCGAGCTGCCTGCGGTAGCGGACTCGGAGCGCGACGCGCGCCTCCTCGCCCTTGAGATCGCCGATCGCATCGAGCAGATCCGCCCGATACGCATCGGCACCCAGCGGTGCGACCTCCACCTCCACCGACGGCAGGATCTCGTCCGGTCGGCGATGGAAGAACGTGAGCATGCCGTCCGAGGCCCCGAGCAGCCGGATGAGTCGGCTGGCCGATTCGAGCTCGCTCAGCGCAGAGTCGATCTGGTCAGCCGCACGCTCCTGCAGGCGCAGGATCGCCGCGAGCGCACCGTCCGGGTTCGCGGCGAGCGCGAAGCATTCGACGATCTCGGGCCGATCGAGGCGCGCGAGACCAGCCTCCGCGCCGCCCAGATCAGCGAAGCCGAGCCGAGCGAGGTCGGTCAGCGTCGTCGACGACCGAGGCATGTCTCAGCCGATCAGAGGACAGCGAGGTTGCGCTCGAGCTCGAACTGCGTGACCTGGCTGCGGTACTCGGCCCACTCCCGACGCTTGTTGAGCAGCACGTAGCTGAATACCTGCTCGCCGAGCGTCTCCGCGACGAGCTCGGACTCCTCCATGAGCGCGACCGCCTGGTCGAGGCTCGAGGGGAGCTGCCGGTAGCCGAGCGCGCGACGCTCGCCCTCGGAGAGCTCCCACGGGTTCACCTCTGCCTCGGGCGGGAGCTCGTAGCCCTCCTCGATGCCCTTGAGGCCGGCCGCGAGCAGGAGCGCGTACGCGAGGTACGGGTTCGCCGCCGAGTCGATCGCACGGTACTCGACGCGCGCCGACTGGCCCTTGTTGGGCTTGTAGAGCGGCACGCGGACGAGCGCGGAGCGGTTGTTGTGACCCCAGGTGATGTAGCCGGGCGCCTCGTCGCCGCCCCACAGGCGCTTGTACGAGTTGACGAACTGGTTCGTCACGGCGGAGATCTCGGGTGCGTGGTGCAGGAGCCCAGCGATGAACTGGCGGCCGATCTGCGAGAGCTGGTAGTGGCCGCTCGGGTCGAAGAAGGCGTTCGACTCCCCCTCGAACAGCGACATGTGCGTGTGCATGCCGCTGCCGGGCTCGTCGGTGAAGGGCTTCGGCATGAACGTCGCGTAGACGCCCTGCTCGATCGCGACCTCCTTGATGACCGTGCGGAAGGTCATGATGTTGTCGGCCGTCGTGAGCGCGTCCGCGTAGCGGAGGTCGATCTCGTTCTGCCCAGGGCCAGCCTCGTGATGCGAGAACTCGACGGAGATGCCGATGTCCTCGAGCATGCGGACGGAGCGACGACGGAAGTCGTGCGCCGTGCCTCCAGGGACGTTGTCGAAGAAGCCCGCCGAGTCGACCGGCACCGGGCGGCCATCGACGAGGCCGGAGGACTTCAGCAGGTAGAACTCCACCTCGGGGTGGGTGTAGAAGCTGAAGCCGCGGTCGGCCGCCTTGGCGAGGGTGCGCTTGAGGACGTGGCGCGGGTCGGACGCCGCGGGCGCGCCGTCGGGCGTCGTGATGTCGCAGAACATGCGGGCGGTCGGGTCGACCTCACCGCGCCACGGCAGGATCTGGAACGTCGACGGGTCAGGTAAGGCGAGCATGTCGGCCTCGTAGGCGCGAGTGAAGCCCTCGATCGCCGAGCCGTCGAAGCCGAGGCCCTCCGCGAAGGCGCCCTCGATCTCCGCGGGGGCGACCGCCACCGACTTGAGCGTGCCGACGACATCGGTGAACCAGAGCCGAATGAACTTGACTCCACGTTCCTCGATCGTCCTGAGCACGAAGTCCCGCTGCTTATCCATCGAACTCACCTCGCTAGGCTATCGCTCATGCCGCGCCTGCGCTTGGCACTCGCTCAGACGAACCCGACCGTCGGAGACATCGCCGCAAACGCCGAACTCGTCGTCGACGCCGCTCGTGCTGCCAAGGCCGCTGGCGCCGACCTGCTCGCCACCGGGGAGATGTCGCTCACGGGCTACCCGATCGAGGATCTCGCGGCCGAGCCGTCCTTCCTCCGGGCATCGACGGCGGGTGCGCTCGCACTCGCGACACGGCTCGCTGACGAGGGTCTCGGCGACCTTCCGGTCATCGTCGGCCACCCCGACGGACCGCACGAGCCGCGCGAGCTCGGCATGTCGAATGCCCCGACCGCGATCGCGCAGAACGTCGCCTCCGTGCTGTACCGCGGTCGCGTGGTCGCGCGCTACGCGAAGCACCATCTGCCCAATTACGCGGTCTTCGACGAGTACCGAGTCTTCATCCCAGGCGACGAGCTCCTCGTGCTGCGGATCGGCGGCGCGGACGTCGCGGTCGTCATCTGCGAGGACCTGTGGCGCGAAGACGGCCCGATCGCGAAGGTGGGCCAGTCGAATGCCGGCGCCCTCGTCGTCATCAACGCCTCGCCATTCGAGCGCGACAAGGACGAGGTGCGCATCCCGCTCGTGACGCGTCGCGCGGTCGACCACCGCGTCCCCGTCGCCTACGTGAACATCATCGGCGGGCAGGACGATCTCGTATTCGACGGCGACTCGGTCGTCGTCGGCCCGGATGGCGACGTCATCGCGCGGGCGCCGCAGTTCGAGCCGCACGTGCTCGTGACGGATGTCGAGATCGAGCAGGCCGGAGACTCGGAACTCCCACCGGGCGCACGTCGTGTCCACATCGACCGGGACGTGCCCATCGATCGCGCGGACATCCCCGCATCGATCGCGCCGGAGACCGACGACCGGGAGCAGATCTGGAACGCCCTCGTCCTGGGTCTGCGCGATTACGTAGGCAAGAACCGTTTCCCCTCCGTCGTCCTCGGTCTGTCCGGCGGCATCGACTCGGCGGTGTGCGCGGCGATCGCGGCCGACGCGATCGGCGCCGACCGCGTATACGGCGTCTCGATGCCGTCGCGATGGTCCTCTGACCACTCGCGGAGCGACGCCGATGATCTTGCCGAGCGCATCGGGCTCCACTACTCGACGGAGCCCATCGCCGACCTCGTGGCGCCCATCGAGCACCAGCTCGAGCTCGACGGTGTCGCGGCGGAGAACGTCCAGGCCCGCGTCCGCGGCATCATCCTCATGGCCAAGTCGAACCAGGTGGGTCATCTCGTCCTCACGACGGGCAACAAGACCGAGCTCGCCGTCGGCTACTCGACCATCTACGGCGACTCCGCGGGTGGCTTCGCGCCCATCAAGGACGTGCCGAAGACGCTCGTCTGGGAGCTCGCGCGGTGGCGCAACGACCACGCGACCGCGCGCGGCGAGACTCCCCCGATCCCGGAGAACTCGATCGTCAAGCCGCCCTCGGCGGAGCTCCGCCCGGGCCAGGTGGACCAGGACACGCTGCCGCCCTACGAGATCCTCGACGCGATCCTCGAGCAGTACGTCACGCAGCGCATGGGCCGCGAGGACATCATCGCTCGCGGCTACGACGCGACCGTCGTCGACTTCGTCGCCGGTCTCGTCGATCGCTCCGAGTGGAAGCGCCGGCAGGGTGCCATCGGGCCGAAGATCTCCGGCATGGCCTTCGGCCGCGACCGACGGGTGCCGATCACGGTGCGCCGCACGCGGGCATAGGCTGGCGACGTGGCAGACACAGACGGCGCAGTGAAGCGCGTTCGGACGAGGCACTTCCAGCGCGCGAAAGAGCAGGGCATCCGGATCACGGGACTCACGTCCTATGACGCGCTCTCGGCGAGCATCTTCGACGAGGCGGGAATCGACTTCCTCCTCGTCGGCGACTCCGCGGGACAGACCGTGCTCGGCTACGACACGACGCTTCCCGTGACGGTCGATGAGCTCATCCCCCTCACGCGCGCGGTCGCTCGGGCGGCACAGCGGGCACTCGTCATCGCGGACATGCCGTTCGGCTCGTATGAGTCGGGCCCGGACCACGCCCTCGAGACGGCCTTCCGGTTCATGAAGGAGACGGGCGCGCATGCGGTCAAGCTCGAGGGCGGAGTGCGCTCGGCCGAGCAGATCCGCCGGATCGTGTCGGCAGGCATTCCGGTCATGGCCCACATCGGGTTCACGCCGCAGTCGGAGCACGGCCTCGGCGGTCACGTGATCCAGGGCCGCGGCGAGCAGGCGGAGCGACTCCTCGCCGATGCCCACGCGGTCGAGCAAGCGGGCGCATTCGCCGTCGTGCTCGAGATGGTCCCGTCCGCCGTCGCACAGCGAGCCACCGCCGAGCTCAAGATCCCGACGATCTCCGTCGGCGCAGGCCCGCACTGCGACGGGCAGCTCATGGTGTGGACGGACTGGGCCGGGCTCTCGAAGGGCCGCATCCCCAAGTTCGTGAAGCACTACGCGGACCTCCGCGGGACCCTCCTGCAGGCGGCGAAGGCCTACCGCGACGACGTGGACTCGGGCGCGTACCCCGCGCCGGAGCACGAGTACGCCGACGAGTAGGAGCGGGCGCGGTTCGAGCCCCGGCCCCGGGAGGGCTCAGCGGCCCTCGTACCTCGCGTCGTCCTCCTCGCGCGCCAATCGTGCGCGCTCCGCGACGATCTCGAGTGCCCTGGCGGCCTCTTCACGCGTCGGGAATGGCCCGATCCGGTAGACCGCGAGCGACTGCGGCCCCTCCTCGACCTCCCCGGTCTGCTCGTTGTACCAGAACTGCAGCTGGGGCAGGCCGTCGGGACCGAGGGCGTCGTCGGGGGTCATAGGCTTGATCGTATGCCAAGGGACAGTTCAGGTCACCTGGTCAAAGGCACGGTGAGCGGCCCCCGCTCAGTGCCCACGAGCATTCCCCGCCCCGAGTATGTCGGGCGGCCAGGACCACGGCCATTCACGGGCGGCGACGTCTACACGCCTGACGAGATCGAGCGCATTCGGAATGCCGGTCGCATCGCCGCGCAGGCCGTGGCGGCGGTGGGGGCGGCCATCCGACCTGGCATCACGACCGACGAGCTCGATGCGGTCGCGCACGACTACGTCGTCGCGCACGATGCCTACCCCTCGACGCTCGGCTACCGCGGCTACCCGAAGTCCTCGTGCACGAGCATCAACGAGGTGATCTGCCACGGCATCCCCGATGACACGGTGCTCGTCGAAGGCGACATCGTGAACGTGGACATCACCGCCTACAAGGACGGGATGCACGGCGACCTCAACGCGACGTTCATCGTCGGCGAGGCGCCGCAGGAGACCGTCGACCTCGTCGAGCGCACGTGCGAGGCGATGATGCGCGGGATCAAGGTCGTCGCACCGGGACGACAGGTCAACCTCATCGGGCGAGCGATCGAGTCCTATGCGAAGCGCTTCGGCTACGGCGTCGTCCGCGAGTTCACTGGGCACGGGGTCGGGCGGGCATTCCACACCGGCCTCGTCATCCCGCACTACGACTCGGCCCCCGCACACGACGAGCTCATCGAGCCCGGCATGGTCTTCACGATCGAGCCGATGCTGACGCTCGGCACCCCAGAGCAGCCCGGCACCATCGCGTGGGACCAGTGGGACGACGACTGGACGGTCGTCACCCGAGACCGCAGCATCACCGCGCAATGGGAGCACACGATCGTCGTGACAGAATCGGGCGCGGAAATCCTCACACTCCCGTGACCACCACCACGTGCAGAAAGCAGGACACATGACCACGGCGCTCGGAGTCGACATCGGCGGCACTGGCATCAAGGCGGCACTCGTCGACACAGTGAGCGGAGAGCTGCTGACGGATCGCGTCAAGCTCTTCACACCAAAGGGCGGCGAGCCCGACGCCGTCGTCGAGACGACGCTCGAGGTCATCGAGAAGCTCGGCGGCGTGCCGGAGGGCGCCCCGGTGGGCGTGTGCTTCCCCGCCGTCGTCAAGGGCGGCCGGACGATGTCCGCCGCGAACGTCTCCAAGAAGTGGATCGGTCTCGAAGCCGAGGCGCTCTTCGAGAAGTCCATCGGCCGTGACATCCACTTCGTCAACGACGCCGACGCCGCCGGATACGCGGAACTCCACTACGGCGCGGCGAAGGGCATCGACGGTCTCGTGATCGTCGCGACGCTCGGCACCGGCATCGGCTCCGCACTCATCTACGACGGGGTGCTCATCCCGAACTCTGAGCTCGGCCACCTGGAGATCGATGGCCACGACGCGGAGACGCGCGCCTCCTACGGCGCGAAGGAGCGCGACGACCTCAGCTGGAAGAAGTGGGCGCACCGCCTCGACACCTACTTCGGGACGCTCGAGCGGCTCTTCTCCCCCGACCTCTTCATCATCGGCGGCGGCGTCTCGAAGAATGCGGACGACTTCATGCCGCTGCTGAATCTCAAGACGCCCGCGGTCCCCGCGATCCACCGCAACAACTCGGGCATCCTCGGCGCGGCCGCCATGGCGGCGAAGTTCGTCGCACACTGACGCGACGAGCGGCGGGGCGCAGCCGGCGCGCCTCGCGGCCGCGAGGGGTGAACGGGCCGGGCGATACGCCGGGTTCTGTACGACCGGCCGTTTCGTGACCGGTCGTGACGGCCATCCATCTCGGATGTACGTTGCCGCACATCTCCAGCGGTCTACCCGGGGACGGGACGAGCAGCCCCATGGTCCCCTGTCTGACCTTGCTCCGGGCGAGGCTTGCCTAGCGGCCGGGTCACCCCGTGCCCTGGTGGGCTCTTACCCCACCGTTTCACCCTTACCGGCTGTCGCCGGCGGTCTGCTCTCTGTTGCGCTATCTCGCGGATTGCTCCGGGTGGACGTTATCCACCGCCCTGCTCTGCGGAGCCCGGACGTTCCTCGGCGCCCGATCGCTCGGGCGACGCGGCCGTCTTGCCGACCCGTTCACCGATCCCAGGCTATCGGGTCGAGCATCGAGCAGACCCCGAATGTCTCGCCCGCCTCAGGCAAGGTCGGCGCGGGCATCCATGGCGAGGTTTGCGAGGCGGTCGGCCCTGGCATTCTCTGCGCGGGGAATCCACTGGAAGCGCACAGGCGTCCCGGTGAGCACCTGCCGCGCCTCCGCGGCGAGCTCAGCCATCGCCGGATGCTTGATCTTCCAGCGGCCGCTCATCTGCTCGACGACGAGCTTCGAATCCATGCGGACGGTGAGCACAGCGTCCGGGTCGATCTCGATCGCGCGTCGGATGCCGGCGATCATGCCGCGGTACTCGGCGACGTTGTTGCTCGCGATGCCGCCGTAGATGCCGATCTCGGCGAGGATCTCCCCCGTCGCCGCATCGATCACGACCGCGCCGCTGCCCGACTCGCCGGGGTTGCCGCGCGAGCCGCCGTCGGCTTCGACGATGAGCTCCCTCGGCATCACAGACCGGACTCTGCAGTCCGGACGAGGATCGCGGAGCTCGACGGGCAGATGATGACGTCGTCGGGGGCCGCGCGGCGGACCTCCTCGAGCTCGTCGGCGAGGAGGGCGACGCCGGATGCCTCGGAGACGCCGCGGCGGAGGAATGACGCGCCGATGCCGTAGCGTGCACGCTGCTTCTCGTAGAGCGCGAGCAGGTCCTCGGGAATGCCGCCAGCGATCGCAGCACGCTGCTGCGTCGCGTCGTCACGGGCGCCCTGGATCTCCGCCATCGCCGCGGCGACGGCCTGCTCCGCCTCGGCCACGGCCGAGGACGCCTCGTCGAGCGCGGCCTTGAGCGCCGCGACGGCGGTCTCGTGCTCCTCGACGCGCTCCATGAGCGCGAGCTGGATCTCCTCGAGGTCACCTCGGCGGCGGCGGAGCGTCTCGATCTCATGCTCGAATCCGACAGCGTCCTTCGCCGAGGCCGTGCTGAGCATGCGCTCCTGGTCGCGCGCGATACGGGCCTCGACGACCTGCACGTCGTCCTCCGCGCGGCGGAGCTCCAGCTGGAGGTCCTCGAGCGTGCCCGTCGTGCTCGCAAGGTCGGCGCGGATGGCGTCGCGTCGCGCGGTCGCCTCGCTGAGCGCGACGCGCTCGGGGAGCTGCGCCTCTCGCCTGCTGAGCTGCGTGAGCTTCGTGTCGAGCGCCTGCAGGTCGAGCAGTCGAGCCTGGACTTCTGGTTCGGCTTTCACCTGGTTGCCTCTCTCATGACTGTCATTGCGTGACCGCGAAATCCCACGGATCGGTCCTGAGCTCGCTCACGACGACCTCGACGTCGGGCAGCGCCGCCCTCAGCCTCGCCGCCGCGCGATCGAGCCACAGCCATTCACTCGCCCAATGCGAGACATCGATGAGGGCAGGACCACCGCCCACGAGCGCCTGCTCCCGCGCCTCCTGCGCCGGGTGGTGACGCAGATCGGAGGTGATGTAGACATCGGCGGAGACGACGCCGGGCGCGGACAGCAGCCCGTCGCCAGCTCCCCCGCACAGCGCGATGCGGCGCACGGGAGCGTCGTACTCACCGCTCACACGCACACCGCCAGCCGTCGGCGGCAGGATGTGCGCGATCGCGCTCGCGAGACGGCCGAGCGTCGTCGGGTGCTGCAGCTCGCCGACGCGGCCGATGCCTTCGCCCTCTCGCGTGCCACCGGGCTGGATGGGCTCGAGGCCCACGAGACCGAGTCGCTCGGCGAAGACGCCGCTCGTGCCCTCCGCGACGACATCCGCATTGGTATGGGCGGCGAGCAGCGCGCAGTCGGCCTTGATGAGCTTTGTGAGAACCGCGCCCTTGTACCGCTCCGCGGCGACGCTCGTCACGCCACGGAGGAGCAGCGGGTGATGCGCCAGGAGCAGGTCGGCGCCGAGCTCGATCGCCTCGTCGACGGTCGCCGAGATCGCATCGACCGCGAGGAGGATGCGGCCGACCGGCGCATCCGGCACGCCCGCGACGAGGCCGACGACATCCCAGTCCTCCGCACCGGCCGCTGGCCACAGGGCTTCGACCGCGGAGCGAACATCGGCGACGGTTGGCACCGCTTCAGTCTAGGCGCGGGAGCGCAGGCGCCCCGGGGTGCTTTCGGATCGCGGCGATCGCGACGACCACCACGGCCGCGACGATGAGGACGAGGCCGAACCACGCGAGCGGCTCGAGACGCTCCCCCACGACCACCACCGCGAGCGCGGTCGCCACCGCCGGCTCGATGAGGGTGATGACGGTCACCGTGCTCGCGGTGAGCGTGCGCATTCCGAATCCGAACAGGATGTAGGCGAGGACCATCGGGCCGACGACGAGGTAGGCGGAGATGCCGATCCCCTCGGGAGTCGCGAGGATCTCGCCGCCCGTGATGAGGAGGACGGGGATGAGCACCACGGCGCCGAGGCCGAACATCGAGCCCATGACGCCCGTCGACGCATGCCCGGCCTGGATCGTGCGGCCTGAGGCGAAGGTGTAGGCGGCATACGCGACACCCGCGAGGAGACCGAGCGCGATGCCAGGGAGGACGGCGACCGGCTGATGGGTCGAGTCCGCGTGCCCGCCGAGTGCGAGGAGCACGATGCCGACGACCGCGCCGATCGTCGCGAGCATCCACGCGACACCCGGCCGTCGGCGGTCGACGATCCACTCGAGGAGCGCGGCGAAGACCGGTCCGCTCCCGAGCGAGACGACGTTGCCGATCGCGACGCCCGCGAGCGCCATCGATGGATAGAAGGCGAGCGGGTACACGACGACGCCCACGGCGCCGATGAGGAGCCATGGGAGCGTCGCGCGATCCCGGAGCACCACGAGCGAGCGGCGGAGGAAGGTGAGGAACAGGACGACACCGCCGACCCCCATCGTGACGGCGCCGATCGCGAGCGGCGGGACGCCCTCCGGCATGAACGATGCCGCCGTCCCGGTCGTACCCCACATGAGCGAGGCGAAGATGATCGCCGCTGCGCCGAGGCCCGCGCCCCCTGCTGGCCTGGTTGACACAACACGACGCTATCGGTGCTGAGTGCGCCACACCAATCCCATGGAACTGGGATGAATGTCCTGCGCTGACCAGCCATGTAACGCCGCTGAAACATCCGCACGCCGCGTGCCGAAACATCGCCCCCATAGCGTGAGCCCGACACATTCCCGCCAACGGCGAAAGGGCCAATTCAGGCATGACCACCTCACGCAAGCGCTTCGGCGCTCTCGGCATGACGGCGACGGCAGCAGCAGCCGTCGCGCTGCTCGCCGGCTGCGCCAGCAGCTCCCCCGCTCCGGCAGAGTCCGGCGCGCCCACGGCAGGCGAGACGGCGGCCACCGCGGACTTCGGTGAGATCTCGGTCCAGTACTCCTGGATCAAGAACGAGGAGTTCGCTGGCGAGTTCTACGCATACGACAAGGGCTACTACGACGAGGCCGGCTTCTCGAGCGTCATCGGCATCGCCGGCCCCGACACGGGCGTCGCGAAGCTCCTCTCCGGCACGATCCAGGTCGCCCTCACCGACGCGGCGTCGGTCGGCGCTGCGGTCGCCGAGCAGGACGCGCCGCTCAAGATCATCGCGACGACGTTCCAGAAGAACCCGTTCACGATCCTCTCGCTCAAGGACGGCGGCAACATCGCGACCCCTGAGGACCTCAAGGGCAAGACGATCGGTGTCCAGGCGTCGAACCAGTCGGTCTTCAGCGCCCTCCTCCGCGCCAATGGCATCGAGGAGAGCGAGCTCACGATCGTCCCCGTCGACTTCGACCCGACACCGCTCATGAACGGCGACGTCGACGGCTTCATGGCGTACCTCACGAACGAGGCGCTCACGGTCGAGCTCGCCGGCTACGAGACGGTCAACCTCGGCTACGCCGACAACGGCCTCCCGTACGTCGCGGAGTCGTTCGCGGTCACCGACCAGTACCTCGCGGAGAACCGCGACCTGCTCAAGGCATTCCTCATCGCCGAGATCAAGGGCTGGACGGACGTGTTCACGAACGACCTCGACACGACCGTCGAGATCATCACGGCGCACTACAACGAGTCCGCTGCTGATGGTGACCTCACCTTCGGTCCGCTCGACCCGGTGAAGACCGCGATGGGCATCGAGGCGCAGAACCTCCTCATCTCGACCCCTGAGACGCTCGAGAACGGTCTGTTCACGATCTCCGACGAGCTCAAGGCGCAGTCGCTGAAGTCGCTCGCGAACTCGGGCTGGGAGCTCACGGCTGACCAGCTCTTCGACACGACGATCATCGACGAGATCTACGCCGAATACCCTGAGCTCATCAACTACGGAGGCTGAGCTCACTTCATGACGGCAACACCCGAAACCGGCGCCGGCACCCAGTCTGATCTGGGTGCCGGTGTCGGTGTCGGTGTCGGTACCGGCAGCGGTACCGGCATCAAGATCACCGGTCTCAGCAAGACCTTCACGACCCGCGGCAAGTCCGTCGAGGCGCTCCAGGGCACCAACCTCGAGACCGACCGCGGATCCTTCCTCGCACTGCTCGGCCCTTCCGGCTGCGGCAAGTCGACGATCCTCCGCATCCTCGCAGGCCTCGAGACACCGACGTCAGGGGAAGCGACCGTGGACGGCAAGCTCCCCGCGGAGCTGCGCAAGCGCAGTGAGCTCGGCATCGCATTCCAGGATCACGCGCTCCTGCCCTGGCGGAGTGTCATGTCGAACATCCGCCTCCCCTTCGAGGTCGCCGGCCGGACGCCCGACAAGGACTACATCGCGGAGCTCATCGAGCTCGTCGGCCTCACCGGATTCGAGAAGGCCAAGCCGGCCCAGCTCTCCGGTGGCATGCGTCAGCGCGTCTCGATCGCACGCGCCCTCGTCCTCAAGCCCTCGGTCCTGCTGCTCGACGAGCCATTCGGCGCGCTCGACGACATGACGAGGCAGAACCTCAACCTCGAGCTGCTGCGGATCTGGACGGAGAAGCCGGCGACGACGCTCCTCGTCACGCACGGCATCTCCGAGGCGATCTTCCTCGCCGACCGCGTGGCCGTGATGTCACCGCGACCGGGCCGCGTCAAGGAGATCATCGAGGTCGACCTCCCGAGGCCGCGCACGCCGGACATGATGCGCACGCCGGAGTTCCACGCGCTCGTCGACCGGGCATCGGAGCTGCTCTTCGGCAAGGACGGCTTCGCGGAAGCGGAGTCGTGACGCGGTGAGCACTCGTCGGGGGATCCCAGGGTGGCTCGCCGGACTTATCGGCATTCTCGTCATCCTCGGACTGTGGTGGCTGCTGTCCGCCGTCGCATTCCGACCGGCTGAGGGGACGACGTACACGCCCGTCCCCTCGCCGTTCGACGTCTTCGCGTGGCTCTTCGTCGATGGCAATATCGCCGGCGCGTGGGGCGTGTTCCAGCCGACGATCACCGAGGCGGCGCTCGGCTTCGCGTGGGGCAACGGCCTCGCGCTCCTGCTGTCGGCGACCGTCCTGCTGCTGCCGTGGCTCGAGACGATCGTCATGCAGGTCGCGGTCGTGACCTACTGCCTGCCGATCGTCGCGGTCGGCGGAATCGCGATCGTGCTCCTCGGCGGCGCGAAGAAGCCGGGCGACCCGAGCATGACGGCGATCTTCCTCGCGGCCCTCTGTGTCTTCTTCACGACCGTCGTCGGCGCACTGCTCGGATTCCGCTCCGCGGACAAGGCGGCCCTCGATGTCGTGAATGTCTACGGCGGCAGCCGCTGGACGCAGCTCACCAAGGTGCGGCTCATCGCGGCGCTCCCTGCGATCTTGAACGCCTTGCAGATCGCGGTGCCCACGGCATTCCTCGGGGCGGTGCTCGGCGAATACATGGGCGCGATCGACCGCAGCGTCGGCAGCACCCTCATCCGGCTCCAGGGTCAGCTCGAATCCTCCGGCGTATGGGCGATCTTCCTGCTGTCGGCCATCGTCGCGCTCGTCGGCTACGGGGTGTTCGGGCTCATCGCTCGGCTCGTGACCCCGTGGGTCAGCGGGAGGGCATCATGAACTCCTCGCTCCACCCCGTCGCACGTGCCGCGATCAATGCGGTCATCACGATCGCCGTGATCCTCCTGCTGTGGCAGCTCGTCGTCTCGCTCGCTTCGCCCTTCGTCGCGAAGGGCCCGATCCAGGTCGCCGAGTTCCTCTTCGGCGAAGATGCCGCCGAACACCAGGCCGCGATGTGGCCACTGCTCGCGCAGACGCTCATCGACGCCGCGATCGGCTTCGGGATCGGGCTGCTCATCGCGACCGTCTTCGCCATCGCATTCAGCATGTCGAAGACGATCGAGGCCAGCGTCATGCCGCTCGCACTCCTGCTCCGCACCATCCCGCTCGTGGCGATCGCTCCCGTCATCCTGCTCATCACGGGACGGGCGTCGACAGCATCCGTTGCGGCGATCGGCACGATCGTCGTGCTGTTTCCCGCGCTCGCTGTGATCCTCTTCGGCCTCTCGCGCGCCTCGCAGCAGAGCCTCGATGTGGTCGCCGTCTACGGCGGCGGGCGCTGGACGCAGCTCATGAAGGTCTCACTCCCGGGCGCGCTGCCATCGCTCTTCGCCGCGGCGCGAGTGGCGGTGCCGGGCGCCGTGACGGGCGCCCTCCTGGCTGAATGGCTCTCCACCGGTCAGGGTATCGGCGGCGCGATCCTCCGCTTCAGCACTGCCGCGAAGTTCGAGGAGCTGTGGTCGTCCGTCGCGATCATCACCTTCGTGACCCTCGTGCTCTACAACCTCGTGCGGATCCTCGAGGATGCCGTGCTCGCCCGCATGCATATGGCTGGGACTGAGCTATGAGTCGCACCGGAGGCACTCGAGAGGTTCACGTGTGCTTGGATTGCCGTGATTGGCGGGCCGGCACAGCGTGGTGCCGCGAAACGTAAGGGGTGAACATGGGGACTCGAGGTACTCGAGCTGCTACGGCGATCGCGGTCGGCGCGGGAGCGCTAGCGATCGTGCTTGGAGCGCAGACCGCATCGGCGATGCCGACGGCGAGCGCCATCGCTGACGCGCGCGCTGCGGTCGCGCATGCCGCCGACGGCTCGCTCGTGAGCGCCGTGCCGGTGCGCGACCACGACGACAAGAAGATCAAGACCAAGCTCGTCAAGGGCAAGGCGCCCAAGCCGGAGACGCCGGAGAAGCCGGAGAAGCCGGAGAAGCCGGCGAAGGCCGAACCCGCGAAGCCAGGCAAGGCAGAGACGGCGAAGCCTGGCAAGGCAGAGACGGCGAAGCCTGGCAAGGCAGAGACGGCGAAGCCGAGCACGGTCGAGCCGACGCAGCCGACCACTCCGGTGCTCGACATCGCGGACTACCCCGACCTGCCGCATATGGTCAACGACCCCGACACGCCCTACTACGGCATGAGCCTCGAGGACGCACTGGTCAAGGCCGCGACCGAGGATGCATTCCGCGCGGTCGCGACCTCGGCGCAGGACAAGCACTCCGACACCTTCCTCGAGGCGGGCATCGTCCAGGACGGCGAGACCGGCTCGTATGCGACGAGCACGAGCGGCTACGACGCGTGGATCACGTTCTCCGAGCCGCCGTCGCAGGAGATCCTCGACGCGATCGCCGAGGACCAGTCGCTCCGCGTCGAGGTCCGGTACGGGGCCCCGGCGGGTGTCGAGGAGCTCGAGAACGTCGCTGCCGCGGCATTCATCGAGTTCGCGGATGCGGCCCCGGTCATGGCTGCTGAGACGGTGGTGACCGAGGACGAGATCCAGGTGCGGTACCGACTCGTCGATGACGCGAGCGCCAAGCGCGGCTTCGATCGCTCGGTCGTGAGCGGACGCGCCACGAAGAAGGCGCTCGCCCACGCGCACGAGGGAGGCCTCCCGCTCCCCATCCGCTATGTCGAGGACACGAGCCTCGAGCCGTCCTACGCGGCCGCGGTGCGAGGCGGCGAGCGCCTGACGGAGTTCAACTCCGACGCACTCCGCTGCACGAGCGGCTTCTCCGCAAAGCGCGGCACCGCGACCGGCACGGTCACGGCGGCTCACTGCCCCAACGATCTGCGCTGGAACGGCGTCCCGAATGTCCTGAGCTTCGTCGTCGAGGGCGGCTTCGTCTCACTCAACGGCTACACGGGCCGCGTGGACATCCAATACAACAAGACGATCCTCGGGAACAACGCGGTCGCCGAGTTCTATGACGGCACCACGTATCGCGATGTCGTCGCCTACAGCGACGGCGTACTCAACGGCGCGATCTGCTACTACGGCGTGCGCGGCGGCTATGACTGCGGCACGATCACGAACACGACACAGAAGTGCATCTACTACTGGAACGTCGATGACTTCTTCTGCGGGCTCGCCGCGGCCAACGGTCTCGACTCGGTGACGGGCGGCGACTCCGGTGGCCCGGTCTTCACGAACCGGACCGCACGCGGGACCTTCTCCGGCTACAACAGCATGAACCAGTGGTTCGTGCCGATCAGCCGCGTGGACCACAAGCTCAGCGCCACCGTGCTGACCTGGTAGGAGACTTGACAGCAGCATCGGCCGCGAGTTCGCTCGCGGCCGATGCTCATTCAGGACGGCATGCCCGGGGCTGAGTGGTCCGACTCGGCCCCAGGCATTCCGGGTCACTGGCGCTCTGGCGGCAGGTCCATGCCGTAGATGGAGTACAGGGGGCCGCGCGGGGTGCGCATGCCCTTGCCGATCGCGACGACGTCGTTGAGCCAGCGATAGCGCTCATCGCCCGTGGCGAATCGCACGTGCGTCCTCGCGTACGGCGTCGCGCCGATGCTGCCCGCGCCGCGGTCGAAGTGCTTGGCGGCCTCAGCGCCGCCCGCTGGCGGGACGGCGAGGCCCGTGTAGGCGAGCGATATGAGCGCGTCATCATCGGTGCGGAGCATCGCGCGAGCGTCGATGAGCATCGCGCCATCGGTGCGCCAGCGCGGCCAGTCCTGGCCGACCGGCTCGACGGTGCCGCGGAGGTGCGGTCCCGCGAACTCCCCCCCGTCGAACGGGTAGGCCGAATGAACACCGTCGGGCGAGCCGTCTGCGGTGTGCCAGGCGCGCTCGTAGCCGACATCGAGCTGAAGCCGCAGGATGAGCGACCAGCTCGGGATATCGGTACCGACGGGTGGTTCGTGGATGCTCACGGACGTCTCCTTTGACATGCGTTCATAGACCGGAAGGCGAGACGGCCGTGACGTGCGCGGCGTCGATGAGGCCCCCTCGACCACATTAGGCTGTCGGACAGCAGACAACGAAGTTCGCTCGATTCGGAGAAGGCATGCCCCTCGATTTCACGCTCGGATTCCAGCCAAACCTGGTGGGCCCGCAGGCCACCCCGGAGCGGCTGCGCTCGCTCGCCATCCGCGCCGAGGAGGCTGGATTCGACCGACTCTCCGTCGTCGATCACGTGGTCCTCCCCGTCGACCCCGAGTCGCAGTACCCCTACGGCGTCGGCACGGGGGCGATCGACAACGACTGGTGGGACCCCATCGTGCTCCTCGGCATGTGGGCGGGCATCACGAAGCGTGTGCGCCTGCAGACCGCGGTCCTCGTCCTCCCCTACCGCCAGCCCGTGCTCGCGGCGAAGATGCTGGCCTCCATCGACGCGATCTCCGGCGGCCGACTCGAGCTCGGCATCGGCACCGGCTGGCTCAAGGAGGAGTTCGAGGCGCTCGACACCGCGCCGTTCGAGGCCCGCGGGCGGGTGACGAATGAGTACATCGCGGCGTTCCGCGAGCTCTGGTCGCAGCCCTTCCCCAAGTTCGAGGGAGAGTTCGTGCGGTTTGCGGGGATCGCGATGCACCCGAAGCCGGTGCAGCCCGGTGGCATTCCGATCCTCGTCGGAGGCACCACCGCGCCCGCCCTCCGGCGCGCCGCGCTGCTCGGTGACGGCTGGCAGCCGCTCAAGCTCTCCGACGATGCTCTGACGGCCGGAATCGCACGCATCCACGAGATCGCGAGCGAGCACGGCCGGGAGCTGCCCGACACGTTCCAGGTCTCGCTCCGCTACGGCGTTCGCGTCACTGACCGCGACGCGGAGCGCCGCGTCGGCGAGGACGACGACCGCGCTCTCGTGGGCGACCCGGACCAGATCGTCGCGGGCATCCGCCGACTCCAGGCTGCGGGCGCGACGGACATCATGTTCGACGTCAGGACCTGCTCCGACGACGAGATCGACGAGACGCTCGACCGCTTCGAGCGCGACATCATCCCGCAGCTCGCGGGATAGTCGCGACGCGCTCCCTGATCCGCGCCACCGCGCGGATCAGCCGACGGCGAGCGCCGTGAGGTTCGGGACGCCGCCGAGTCGCGCCCGCCCGCCGAGCGCAGGCAGCTCCAGGACGACCGCCGCACCGGTGAGGAACCAGCCGGCGCGCTCGACGAGCCTCGCGGCAGCCTCGAGTGTCCCACCCGTCGCGAGGACATCGTCGATCACGAGGACGCGACTGGCCGTCGGCACCTGGTCGACATGGACCTCGAGCTGCGCGGTGCCGTACTCGAGGTCGTACGCCTCGCCGAACGTCGCGCCGGGGAGCTTGCCCGCCTTCCGCACGAGGATGACGCCCGTGCCACTTCGCGCGGCAGCGGCCGCGGCAAAGGCGAAACCTCGCGCTTCGATCCCTGCGATGACATCGAATGTCCCCTCGAACGGCGCGACAAGCGCGTCGGAGATCTCCGCGAGCGCCCCGCCATCGGCGAGGATCGGCGTCAGGTCCTTGAAGTCGACCCCCGCGGTCGGGAAGTCCGGGATCGAGCGGGTGAGTCGAGCGATCGTGTCGGCGGCCGGCATTCCCTCAGCCTACGGTTCCCGGCAGACCACGAGCGCCGCTCACGAGGTGGGCGATGGAGTCGGCGTCGGCGTCACGAGCGGCGAGACGACGCCCTGCTCGCCCAGCAGGACCGGGAATGCCGCGCCAAGCGCGCTGATGATCGACTGAACGGCGATCGACAGGAGCAGCAGGCCGAAGACCCGCATGAGGATGCTCATGCCGGTGGGCTTGAGGATGTGGGCGACGGTCGGCCCCGCGGCGAGGACCGCGCCGATGATCGCCGCGACCACGGCGACGGTGAGGATGCCGAGCGCGTAGTCGCCGACGCTCGCGTACGAGTGTGCCTGCGAGATGACGAGCGCGATCGCGCCAGGGCCGGCGATCACAGGGATCGCGAGCGGGACGACGACGGGCGACTGGCCGTCCGTCGCCTGCGCGGGATTCTGCTTCGCGGTCAGCATCGCCCACCCGATCACGGCGACGAGCAGGTTGCCGGCGATCTTGAACGCGATGATGTCGATGCCGAATGCGGCGAGGATGTACGTCCCGATGATGAGCGCGATCGTGAGGACGGCGAAGACCGCGAGCGCGACGAGCCACGCCATGCGACGCTGCACGGCCGGAGTCTGCGCGCTCGTGGCGCCGAGGAAGATCGGGAGCGATCCGATCGGGTTCGTGATCGTGAAGAGCGCGATCGCACCGGCGATGTAGGAGGTCGCCGCGAGCGTGAGTCCCATGCGTAGAACATAGTGGCGTCTCGATACAGTGGCGGAGTGACGACGCCGTCTTCGAGCCCGCAGCGCTGGGCCTGGATCATCAGGGTGCCGATCGGAATCGTCCTCGCCGCGATCGGCGTGATCCTCTTCTTCCGGCCGTTCGCATCCGTCGACTGGCTCGTGTGGCTCATCGGCGCCGGGCTCGTCCTCGTCGGGGCGCTCGAGATCGCGGCGGCCGTGCTCGACCGTCCCGCAGCGGGCCTCAGACGGGCTGCGGCGGACCGGGGTCGATGGCGACGAATGCCTCGCTGGGCCTCCGCGCTCGTGGGCGCGACCGCCGTCGTGGTCGGACTCCTCGTATTCGTGTGGCCTGGCGTCACCGTCGGCATGCTCGTCGTCCTCGTCGCCGTACTGCTCGCCGTGGCGGGCGTCCGCGACCTCATCAGCGCGTTCACCGGGAGCCGCCCGCAGCGCTGGGCCTCGGTCCTCTTCGGTCTCGCGGGCATCATCGCAGCCATCACCCTCCTCGCCTGGCCCGACGTGACGGTCATGCTCATCGGGGTGCTCTTCGGGGTCTGGCTCGTGGGGATGGGCCTGCGCGTCGCGATCTCGGCGCTCGTCACGAGGTTCCGGCGGTCGGTCCCGAGCTCTCGTCGCGCACACCCCGTCATGCGGGGCATCGCGAGTGTCGTGGCGTTCGCGCTGGCGGTCGGCGTGGCATTCATCGGCATCCGCCTGTCGGCGACGGCGATCCCCGACGCGTTCTACACGCCAGACGGCGAGGTCCCGGGAGGGCCCGGCGTGCTGCTCAAGTCGGAGCCATTCACGCGCTCGGTGCCCGAAGGATCGCTTGCCTGGCGCATCCTCTACACGACGACCGGTCTCGGCGGCGCACCCTCCGTCGCATCGGCGCTCGTCGTCGTCCCCCAGACGCCGGGTCCGCACCCGGTGATCGCGTGGACGCATGGGACGACCGGCGTCGCGACGGGATGCGCGCCGTCGCTCCTGCCCGAGCCATTCATCTCCGGGGCGATGCCGGACCTGAACGAGGCGCTCGGCGCTGGATGGGCGGTCGTCGCGACCGACTACATCGGGCTCGGGACGGCGACGCAGCACGAGTACGTCGTCGGCGAGCCCGCGGCGCGTGCCGAGCTCGACGCGCTTCGCGCGGCGCGGCAGCTGCCCGATCTGGAGCTGGCGGACGAGACGGTCGTATGGGGGCATTCGCAGGGCGGACACGCTGCCCTGTGGACCGGCGGTCTCGCATCCACGTATGCGCCCGAGCTCGACATCCGGGGAGTCGTGGCGATGGCGCCCGCGGCGAACCTGCCAGCGCTCCTCCAGTCATTCGCGAGCAGTTCGCTGTCGCTCCTCTTCGGCGCCTTCGTGCTGACCGGCTACGAGGCCGCGTACCCCGACGTGAAGGCGGCGGACTACGTCAAGCCGTCCGCGCGCATCACCGTCGACGAAGTCTCGCGACGATGCCTCGTCGATCCGGCGACGCTCGTGACCGTCGCGCAGGCGGGACTGTCTGGCGGGCCGGTGTGGACACGGGACCCCTCGACGGGTGCGCTTGGCGAGCGGGCCGAGGAGAACATCCCGCTGCTGCCCATCCCCGTGCCGCTCCTCATCGCCCAGGGCCTCGCCGACCCGCTCATCGTCCCCTCCGCGCAGCAGGCATACGTCGACGAGCTGTGCTCACGAGGTCAGGCGCTCGACTATCGGACGTATCCGGGCCGCGACCATATGGGAGTCGTGCAGGGCGACTCGCCGCTGCTCCCCCAGCTCATGGAGTGGACGACAGAGCGGTTCGCGGGCGCTTCGCCGACGCCGACATGCGAGTGAGGCTGGCGCAGTCCCGCGCACTCGTCGGCGCGCCCTAGGCACTGTCGCGGCGGCGGCGCAAGCCCCTGGTCTCAGGCGCACTCGACGATTGCGGTGGCGGGCATGTTGGCACTCGTGATCATCCTGCTCGTGCTCTGGGCTGTCCTTGCGATACTCGGCTTCGCGATCAAGGGACTGCTGTGGCTCGCATTCATCGGCCTCGTGCTGTTCGCGATCACCGCGATCGTCGGCTGGGCGCGGCGCTCCTCCCGGCGGCGCACCGGCGCGTGACCGCCAGGGGTTCTGCTCGGCCCGGACCTCGGCGCTGAGGCAGGGAGCGTCGGCAGGTCCCGCGACACCGGCGTCGGCGGGTGAACACGGAGACGACGAGCGATACGCTGGCCCAGTACCACTCCGAAATCAGAACCGATGACGCTCACCCCGACGACCAAGAGCCGCCGAACACTGTACGGGCTCCGCGCAGCGTGGCCGACAAACGACGACGATGCCGACCTCATCACGCGAGCCAAAGCCGGTGACGCTGTCGCGCTCAGCAGACTGTGGAGCAAGTACTACAGCGACGCCATCGCCATCGCCCGCCGGGACAATCGGAGCTTCGACCCTGAAGACGTGGCCCAGCAGGCATTCGTCCTGGTGTTCGAGGCGATGCGCAAGGGCGGGGGCCCCACCTCGTCGTTCAGGCCGTATCTCGCCACCACCATCAGGAACGTGATCTCCACCTGGGGTCGCCGCGATCGCGAGGACGCCACCGATGAGATCGAGTCCAAAGTCGACTGGGTCGACACCGAGTACGAGCAGCACCGTCGTGATGACCGTGCGCTGATCCTGAAAGCGCTGGCTGACCTGCCGGATCGCTGGCGCCGTGTGCTCATCGAGTGCGAGATCGGCGAGCGCTCCCCCGCAGATGTGGGACTCGAGCTGCGGCTGCGCCCAGGGGCCGTCTCGCAGCTGCTGGTGCGGGCCAAGGAGGGTCTGCGCGAGAAATACATCCAGGCGCACCTGAGGACAGTCGAGCCGGGCTCCGAATGCTCCTGGGTGCGCGAGCGCGTCGGCACGTACGTGCGCGGCACCGCTTCCCAGCGAGACACCGGCAGGATCGAGCTCCACCTGGCGATCTGCGCGAGGTGCTCGAACGCGTTCGCCGAGGCTCGGGATGTCAACCGCCTGCTGTCCGTGCTGCTCGTCTTCACCGGCGGCGTCGGCGCGGTGGCTGCCGGGACGATCGGGGCGACGGCCGCGGGCGGCTCGAACGCCAGCGGCGTCGCGGTCGCCGAGGCAGCGAAGACCGGCGTTCGGGGGGTCCTGCACAGCGTCGGACAGGTCGTCACCACGAATGTCGCCGCCTCCAGCATCGTCGCCACCACCGCCGTGGCTTCCATCGCGCTTCCGGTGACGATCGCTGCGGCCGAGAATGCCTCGACCGCGGAATCGGAGACGATCGCGACCGCGCCCGTGGAGTCCGTGGAGTCCGTGGCCCAGACCACCCCGGTGGTGCGCGCCATCAAGCCCGTCACTCCCACGGCGCTGCCACGGCTCGATCCGGCCGGGCCCGAGCCCGAGCGCGAGGACGTCGAGGCCACCGAGTGGATCGACGTCGAGAGCCCCGAGATCTCGGAGGCGATCGAGCTCACACCAGAGCCGACCCCTGAGCCCAGCCCGATCGTCGACCCGACGCCGGAGCCACCCAGCGACGAGCCGACCGAGCTCCCGTCAGAGCTCGCGGACGACGGCCAATCGGACGAGGTCACTGACTGGTGCTGGTTCGTCGAGCCCGGCTCCGGCATCTCCGACGACGAGACTGAATCGTGTCTGCTCTACGACACCCCTGGCGGCGAGGGCGAGGGCGATGGCGATGGCGCCGAGGAACTCGAGGCCGAGAGCTTCGGCGACCAGCGCGTCGCAGACGCGACCGTCGGGCCCGATGGCGAGCCTGTCGAGATGGAGGCGACCGAGTAGGTCGACACCAGGTCCGCACCACCACGCGCCAGACTGGGGCACGTCCATGCCCATCCAGATCACATCGCACGCCGACGGTCGCTCCTGCCGGAAACGCGCGGCAAGTTTCGCGTGATCTACGTGGCTGAATCGCGTCTATAGGTCGAGTCCCCATTCCTCGACCAAGGAGCGCACATGGCCTCGGCAACCCCGATACGCGACGGAAACGGTGCCATCAGGTGGCAACCGACCCTTGAAACCGGCGAGCGACCGTACGTCTTCGATGACGCAGTCTCCCCCGCTTGGCTGACGACGTGGCACGACCACCAGCCGGAGAACGCCCACCACATCACGATGCACTGCAAGCCCTTGGCGATCTGGACCGCGGCTCGCGAGGAGCATCGCCGCTCTCGCCGCCGGGCACGCTTCCGCCCGCGTACGAGCGTCCCCGTCCACATCTGAGACCGACAGCAGGAGCGAAACAACCATGCCCACAGCTCTCATGCCACACAGCGAGCCGGATGCTCAGGCCCTGGTCGCCACCACCTTCCATCTGGCGATGATGACCGAGCACTACCCGCATCTCAAGCGCGCGGAGACCAAGGCCAGGCTGCGGCTGGCCGATGCGATCATCCGCATGAATCAGAAGGACGAGGCGGGCGAGCCCTCGACGCTCGAGCAGATCGCCGTCGCGACCGCGGCCGCCGAGTATCAGAAGGCACTGGCCAATCTCGTCCGCGGCGAAGAGCCATAGACGAGCGCCCGTCACCAGCCCGCTTATCTCGCTCACCGGGAAGGCCCCAGCAGTTCCACGTGATGAGACCTGCGCTGGCGCGTCAGTCCAGTGGGGATCAATCCCGACCATGACGAACACCGTCGACGAGACTACGCACGTCTCCCTCAAGTGGAAGTCTGCGAAGCAGCTGGCGGCCACCATCACGGCATCCGCCGTGGTAGTCGTGGGTGCTGCAGCCGGCATCGTCACGCCGATCATCTCGAGCAGCATCGAGCACGCCGACGCGCTGGCTGCCTACACCCAGGCACTCGAAGCGAACGCTGCGGCGCTCGGCTCGCTTGAGGAGGCCACCGGTTCCGTCGCCTCCGCGCAGGCGGAGGCCTCCGGTCTCGTGGCCCCGACCGAGCAGATCACCACGATCATCCGCAACAACGGCGAGATGTTCGGCGGCACCGAGCGTGCGACCGCCCTCGACGGAGTGATCACCGACATCCTCGACGTGGCGCTCATCACCCGCACGGAGACCGGTGAGCTCGCTGTCGGTCAGATCGCTGCCGCCGAGTTCCCGGCGTCCCCGACGCTCAGCGCCGATGCCTCCACCGAGGAGCTGAAGGCTGCTGCGGCGAAGGTTGCAGAGATCACCGCAAGTGTCACCGCCGAGGCTGAGGAGCTCACCGAGCAGGCGACCGAGATCCACTCGGCCATCGAGATGGTTGAGATCACCAAGCGTGACGTCGTAGATGCAGCCGTCACCGCCGGCACCGCATGGGAGCGCCCGGAGAAGACCACCGACGAGGCATGGAACCTGTTCAAGGCGACGATCGCAGCCCTCGAGTCGGCAACGACCGCTGCCGAGGCCGACGTGATCATCAAGAACTACGCGGACGCCCGCTGGGCAGCCCAGCAGATTCACAACGACCAGGTCGCCGCCCAGGAAGCAGCCCGCGCCGCTGAGGAAGCGTCCCGCACCTACGAGGGTCGCGGATGGAGCAACAGCACTGGTGGCGGACTGCCCACCAACGGCGGCGGCGACCTTAGCAGCCTCATTCCGCACGACCCAGATGCGACTACTTCTTGCGAAGGCATCACCATCGGGATCTGCGGCATGGAGCACTTCTGATCCACCCACACGGCAAGACCCCCGAGGCATACGTCTCGGGGGTCTTGCTTGTTTCGGGGTGAAGCAGCCGCTAACGCGGCTGCGGGAATGGTGGTGAGCGGGGATAGACCCGCCTGGCAGCGTCGGGAACCGGCTCGCCTGTCTCGACGTCGAACACGAGACTGCCCACGAGAAGGGCGCAGAACCGCCCTCTCGAGGGGTGCCGCGATCGATCGTCTTCCATCGGGTCGCCGAGCTTGCGCCCCGGAGTTCGCGACCCCTCACCTGACGCCCAGACTGCCCAGCAGCAGGGTCGTTTCGCGCCAGACGCGGCCGTGGCCACGGAAGCGCGCGACTCACGTTTCTTACCGGCACTTCCTCGGGACGCCGATGATGTGACGTACCTCTTGACGCACCTTGTGGCTCCCTCCGCCAATCTGGACCAGAAAACCGCCTCTGACCGGGGATTTCGTAGGGCGGACGGGACTTGAACCCGTGACCGATGGATTATGAGTCCACTGCTCTAACCGGCTGAGCTACCGCCCCTCGGCCCTCAACGCTACCGGGCCCGGAGCCACCCTGCCCAGCCAGCCGTGCACATGGCGGGCGAGGCATTCTCGGCTAGGGTCGCCGCGTGACTGCCATGAAGCTCATCGGCTCGGCCCTCGGGGTCGCGACGCTCGCACTCTCGCTCGCGGCGTGCAGCGGCACGAGCACGCCAGTGCCGACGTCGGTCCCGACGACCGCACCCGTGACGACCAGCGTGCCGACGAGCACCCCGAGTGCAGACGGAGAGTCAGGCGCGTCCTGCTTCGTGGGCGTGTGGACGGCCGACATCGTGGACCTCGCGAGCCAGCTGGGGGCATTCCTCGCGAGCAATGGGCTCACCGCAGAGGCGGTCACCGGCGACGGCGTGCAGCAGCTCACGGTGGACGAGGCAGGCACCGCGACGGTGGTGACTGGCGTCCGCTTCGGTCTCGTCGCGGACCTCGGCGGGACGCGGCTCGACGTCACGCAGGATCACAAGGGCATGGCCACCGCCGAGTGGGCGTGGTCAGGCAGCGAGGAGCGCGGCACCGTGACATTCACGAACTTCGACGCCGACTACGCCGTCGACAACGTCGTCCTCGTCGACGGCGTGCGGGCCGATGTCGACGTCCCGATCGACGCCTCCCCCGCGGTGACCTCGGGGACGATGAATGTCACGTGCACCGGCGACACGTTGACGACCCACCAGGAGCCGATGCCGTTCACGATCACCTGGCTCCGCGACCGCTGAAGCGGGAGCTAGCCGCGGGGCTGCCGAGAACTACTCCTTGGACTTGATCGAGCCGCGCTTGAAGGGCAGCGCCTCGGTGTCGAGCGGCGACTGCATCTGCGGATGGTGCCGCGACAGCTGGAACACGCCCCACACGGCGATCGCTCCCGTCACGATGAAGAGCGCGATCTGCCACCACTCGGCGCCCCGCGCCTCGCCGAGGACGATGATGCCGATCGAGACGGCGACGATCGGGTCGACGACGGTGAGGCCTGCGACGACGAGGTCCGGCGGGCCGTTTGCATGCGCAGCCTGCACGAAGTACATGCCGATGAGGGCTGCGACGGCAAGACCGACGATGCAGAGGATCGTGAGCCATTCCGCGACGCCGAACTTCCACTCGGACGCGATGAGCGTCTGGACGCGGCCCATGACGACCTTCGCGAGGGTCGCGACGAAACCGTAGAGAGTGCCGGCGGCGATGACGTAGACGAGCGGGGTCGCGCGCTTGCGAACGAAGAGGAAGACGAGTCCCCACACCGCGAGGAGCGCCGCGAGGATCACGAGCACGGCACCGAGCTGCTGCTCGTCGATGGGCGACTGGTGCGCGACGAACGCCGCGACCGTGACGAATGCGCCGATGCCGATGACGCACGTCAGGACGGCGCGCACGGTCGGCGCGTCGAGCGCGACCTTGGAGATCCGGGAGTTCATGATCGCCGTCACAACGAGGGCGAATGCCCCGAGCGGCTGCACGACGATGAGCGGCGCGAACCACAGCGAGGTCAGCTGGAGGACGATCGCGAGGCCCAGGATGAGCGTCCCGAACACCCAGGAGGGACGCACGAGCAGCGCCTTGAGCTGGCCGGCGGACAGAGCCGACGTGCCCGTGTTCTCCCGGGCGGCCTCCACCTTGCCGACGCCGCGGTGCTGGAACTGCGTCCCGATCGACAGCAGCACCGCGCCGATGAGGGCGAGCGGAATGCCGATGTACGCCTGGGAGTCCAGCAGTACATCTGTCATCTGCTCGCCGAGGTCCACCCATCGAGGGTAGCCGCCGAGTCACGCCTAGGCTGGGATTCATGGCCGTGCTTCCCATCGTCATCACCGGAGATCCGGTCCTCCACACACCGGCGAAGCCGGTCGAGCCGATCGACGCCGAGATCCGCACCCTCGTGGCGGACATGATCGAGACGATGCACAAGGCCCCTGGGGTCGGCCTCGCCGCGCCGCAGGTCGGCGTGCCGCTGCGCGTCTTCGTGTGGCACTGGGAGGACGACGGCGTGGTCACGAAGGGTGTCGCGATCAACCCGGAGCTGTGGATCTCTCCCCCGGCCATCGGCCCCGCCGACGAGGACGATGAGTCGGAAGGCTGCCTCTCGATCCCCGGCGAGCGCTTCCCGCTGCGCCGCAGCGAACGCGCGATCCTGCGCGCCACCGACCTCGACGGCGAGGCGTATGAGATCGAGGCTGAGGGCTGGCTCGCGCGCATCTTCCAGCACGAGTACGACCACCTCGACGGCATCCTCTACGCGGACCGCCTCGAGCACGTCCACGCGAAGGCCGCGACGAAGGCGATCCGGAAGCAGTCGTGGGGCGGCCCGGGCAAGTCCTGGCTCCCGGGGCGCGACCACCTGGAGGACTGATTCGCGCCGATCGCAGCGCGCGGGGCATTCCGAATGTCTCGGTGCCCGCGCCCGATCACGTCCCGCTACGCGAGCGGGGTCCAGGCCCGCGCGGCCGCCGCGATCGCCGCAGCCGCGATCACGACGACGACGAACGGCACCCTGAGGGCGAAGAGCACCGCAGCGATGATGATCGCGGGGAGGCGGGCATCGACGACGATCGTCTGGCCGCTCGCGAAGACCTGGGTCGCGACGAGTGCGGCGAGCAGCCCGACGGTCATGAGGTTCGCCGTGCGGGAGACGACCGGCTTCTCGAGGACGCCCGTCGGCACGAAGTAGCCGGAGAGCTTGAGGGCGAGCGAGAGGGTGCTCGCGATGAGCACGACATGCCAGACGCTCATCGCTCACTCCCCTCAGCGGGCTCGGCCGGCTCCGCGTCCTCAGCCGCCGCATTCCGCTCCCCGAACCAGTTCGTGATGCCGAACACGAGCGCGACAGCCGCCGCCGCGAGCACGGGAATCCCCGGTGGGACGAACGGCGTGAGCGCGGCCGCGACGACCGCCGCGGCGATCGCGACGACGATGGGCTGCAGCTGACGCAGGCGCGGCCACAGGAGACCGAGGAATGCCGCGGCGGCGGCGGCGTCGAAGCCCCACATCCGGACGTCGCCGAGCAGGTCGCCGAGCAGCGCCCCGATGAGCGTCGTGAGGTTCCAGCCGAGGTACATCACGACCCCGGTGACCCAGAATCCCCAGCGCTGGGCCCTGAGGCCCTTCTGCGCGGTCGCGACGGCCGCGGTCTCGTCGATCGTCCAGTGCGCGGCGAGGAGCCGCTTCCACGCGCCCTTGCCGATGATCGGCGCGACGCGGAGGCCATACAGCGCATTGCGGACGCCGAGGAGTGTGGCGCTCGTGATGGCCGCGGGACCGACCGCTGCGGCACCGATCGCGCCTCCCCCGGCGCCGCCCAGCACCCCGATGAGCGCATACTGCGAGCCGCCCGTGTACATGAGCGCGGACAGGACCATCGCCTGCCAGACATCGAGTCCGGCAGCGACGGCGAGTGCGCCGAAGGACACGCCATACATGGAGACCGCGATGCCGACCGCAAGGCTGCTGCGGATCGCAGCGGATACCTCGGGCGAGCGCGGCTCAGACCGCGGCATCGGCCCTTGCTGCGCGCCGGGCCGCCTGCTCCACGGGGTCGGGCACGGGCAGCGAGGCGATGAGGCGACGCGTGTACTCCTCGCGGGGTGCGCCGAGCACCTGGTCGGATGGCCCCTCCTCGACGACGCGCCCGCGGTGCAGGACGATGACGCGGTCAGCGACCTCGTCGACGACCGCGAGATCGTGCGTGATGAAGAGGCATGCAAATCCGAACTGCTGCTGCAGGCCCTTGAAGAGCTCGAGGACATCGGCCTGGACGGAGACGTCGAGCGCGCTCGTCGGCTCGTCGGCGATCACGAGATCTGGTCCGAGGATGAGCGCTCGCGCGAGGGAGGCGCGCTGGCGCTGACCGCCAGAGAGCTCGTGCGGGTAGCGGTCCGCGAATCCCCTCGGGAGTCGCACCGCCTCGAGCAGGTCCTCGACGCGCTCGCGTGCGCCCGCTCGCTCCGCGGCGGTGCCATGCACGAAGATCGGCTCTGCGATGGCCTTGCCGATCGTGGTGAGCGGGTTGAAGCTCGTCGCGGGGTCCTGGAAGACAAACCCGATGCGGCGTCGCAGCGGCTGGAACTGCCGGTCCGGAGCGGTCACGACATCCACCCCGAGCACATCCAGCCGCCCGCCGGTCGCCTTGGTGAGACGCGCGATCGCGCGACCGATCGTCGTCTTGCCCGAGCCGGACTCGCCGACGAGACCGAGCACCTCGCCCTGGCGGATCTGGAAGTCGACCTCGTTCACGGCCTTGAACGCCGGCTGACGGAACCGACCCGGGTACTCGATCACGAGCTGCTCGGCCGTGACGACTGGCGCCGCCGTCTCGGGCATCGGCTCCGCCCCCGTGAGCTGCACGCGCGGCACGGCCGCGAGAAGCGTCTTCGTGTACTCGTCTTTCGGCGCGGCGAAGAGCTCGCGCACGTCGGCAGCCTCGACGACGACGCCGTGGTGCATGACCGCGACGCGATCCGCGAGGTCTGCGACGACACCCATGTTGTGGGTGATCAGAACGATGGCGGTGCCGAACTCGTCCCTGATGCGCCGCAGGAGCTCCAGGATCTCCGCCTGCACCGTCACATCGAGGGCGGTCGTGGGCTCGTCGGCGATGATGACCGCGGGGTTCAGCACGAGCGCCATCGCGATGACGATGCGCTGCTTCTGCCCGCCCGAGAACTGGTGCGGGTAGTAGTCGATGCGATTGGCCGCATCCGGAATGCCGACCGCCTCGAGCATCGCGATCGCTCGCTTCCGCGCCTCCTTGCGCGAGACCTTGCCGTGCGCGCGGATGCCTTCGACGATCTGCCAGCCGACCGTGAAGACGGGGTTCAATGCGGTCGAGGGCTCCTGGAAGACCATGGCGGCCTTCTGACCCCGGATCTGACGGAGTCGACGCTTATCGGCGGCGATGACATCTTCGCCGTCGATGATGAGCTGGCCGCTCGCGATGGCCGTCGAGGGCAGGAGCCCGAGCATCGCCTTCGCCGTCACCGTCTTGCCGGAGCCGGACTCGCCGACGATCGCGAGGATCTCGCCCTTCGCGACACTCAGCGTCACGCCGTCGACCGCTCGGACGTCTCCGCCGTCGGTCGCGAAGGTGACCTTGAGGTCGCGGATGTCGACCGCGTTGTCGCTCATGGCCGCACCTCCCCGAGTCGCGCGGACTCGATCGTGATGTCGGGGGCGTTGGCCTCCTCGAGGTTCGACTCGATCGTCGTCGCCGTGGCGCGTCGGCGTGAGCGCAGACGCGGGTCGGCGAGGTCATTGAGGCTTTCGCCGATGAGCGTGAGACCGAGCACGACGAGCACGATCGCAGAGCCGGGGAACACGGCGGTCCACCAGATGCCGCTCGTGACGTCGCTGCGCGAGCGGTTGAGGTCATAGCCCCACTCGGCCGCAGCCGTCGGCTCGATGCCGAAGCCGAGGAAGCCGAGGGCGGCGAGGGTGAGGACCGCCTCGGCGGCGTTGAGCGTGAAGATGAGCGGGAGTGTCCGAGTCGAGTTGCGGAGCACGTGGCGCACCATGATCCGGATGGGGCTCGCTCCGATGACCTTCGCGGATTCGACGAATGCCTCGGACTTGACCCGCACGACCTCGGCGCGTGTGACGCGGAAGTACTGCGGGATGAAGACGACCGTGATCGAGATGCCTGCCGCGAAGAGGCCCGACCACAGGCCGGACTGGCCGCCGGAGATGACAATGGCCGCGACGATCGCGAGCAGCAGCGACGGGAATGCGTACACCGCGTCGGCGATGACGACGAGAATGCGGTCGACCCAGCCGCCGATGTACCCGGAGACGAGGCCCAGCACGACACCGATGACGATCGAGAGGAGGACGCCGATGATGATCACGAGCGCCGCCGTCTGCGCACCCCAGATGAGGCGCGAGAGCACGTCATAGCCGCCGACGGTCGTGCCGAACCAGTGCTCGGCCGACGGCGGCTGCTGCGCCCCGAAGTTGCCCTCCGGACCGCTCAGCTGCGCGTATCCATACGGCGCGATGAGCGGCGCGAATATCGCCGTGAGCAGGAAGATGCCGGTGATGACGAGGCCCGTGATGAGCATGCCTCGCTGAAGCCCGACGGACTGTCGCAGCGCGCCGATGACAGGCAGGCGACCGAGCCATGCCCTGAACTTGCCATCCATCAGTACCTCACCCTCGGGTCGATGATCGCGGCGACCATGTCGACCAGGAAGTTCGTGAGCGCGACGATGACGGCCAGCAGCGCGACGATGCCCTGCACGGCGACGAAGTCACGTGCCGCGAGGAACTCGGCGAGCTGGAAGCCGAGGCCTCGCCATTCGAATGTGGTCTCGGTCAGCACTGCGCCGCCGAGGAGCATCGCGACCTGAAGGCCGATCACGGTCACGATGGGGACGAGCGCCGGGCGGAATGCGTGGACGGTCGTCAGGCGGTACTCGCCGACACCGCGTGACCGCGCCGCGTCGACGAAGTCCGCGTTGAGCGTCGAGATCATGTTCGTCCGCACGAGACGGAGGAAGATCCCCGCGGTGAGGAAGCCGAGCGCGATGCCGGGAAGGATCGCGTGGAGGAGCACGTCGGCGACGAGGTCCGGATTTCCTGAGCGGAGCGCGTCGATGAGATAGATGCCCGTCGCCCCGTCCACTCGCTCGAGCGCGATCGCCCCACGCGGGCTCGCGCGCCCCGACGACGGCAGCGCTCCGAGCCAGACGGAGAAGATGAGCTTGAGCACGAGGCCGAGGAAGAACACCGGCGTCGCGTAGAAGAGGATCGCGCCGACGCGGAGGATCGCATCGCCGTAGCGGTCGCGGAGCTTCGCGGCGAGCATGCCGAGCGGAATGCCGACGATGAGCGCGACGAAGAGCGCGTAGATCGCGAGCTCGAGGGTCGCTGCGCCGTAGCGGAAGAGCACGTCGATGACCGGCTCGTGGTTGCCGGTGAGGGTCGTGCCGAAGTTGCCCGTGAAGATCTGGCCGATGTACTCGAAGTACTGCTGCCACAGCGGGCGGTCGTAGCCCGCCTCGGTGATGAGCGCCTGGAGCTGGTCTGGCGGGAGCTTGCCGCCGAGGGCCGCCGTGATGGGGTCGCCAGTCACTCGCATGAAGACGAAGACGAGCGAGACGAGGATGAAGATCGTCGGGAAGATCAGCAGGAAGCGGATCAGGATGTAGCGCCAAATGCCGCCACCGCTGCGTGCACGGCGCGTGGGACGAGTTGGCGACGCCGTCGACGATTGGGGGTCGGCCGTCGCAGTCACTACCACATCCTGCCACGTTCCACGTCCGATACACCTGGACGAATCCGGGAATGCCTGGTGACGGCCGCGACATGCGCGGCCGAGGCATTCACTCCCCCGGAACGCCGAAGGGGGCCGCCGTGACCGGCGACCCCCTCCTGCTGTTCAGTCAGTTCACTCCGCGATGGTGAGCGGGGCGAAGCGGAACTTGAAGGAGCCGTCGAGGACAGCACCGTCGACGTCCGCGCGGACGACCGCCACCTGAGCACCCTGGAGGAACGGGAGCGTCGACAGGTCGGCCGCGACATCCTCCTGGATCTCCTCGATGAGCGCGGTGCGCTCAGCGGGGTCGACCGTGACGGCCTGCTGCAGGATCTTGTCGTTGACGTCCTGGTTCACGTAGTGGTTCTCGAGGAAGTTGTCCACGAGGAAGAACGGCGTGAGGTAGTTGTCAGCGTCGGAGTAGTCCGGGAACCAGCCGAGCTGGTAGGCCGGGTACACATCCGCGACACGGTCCTTCGAGTACTGGACCCACTCGGTGGACTGGAGGTTCACCGTGAAGAGGCCGGAGTCATCGAGCTGCTGCTTGATGAGCGCGTACTCGTCGCCCGAGGACGGGCCGTAGTGGTCCGGGTTGTACTGGAGGTTGAGGACGACCGGCGTCGTGACGCCTGCGGCCTCGAGGGTCGCCTTCGCCTTCTCGACGCTCGGGCCACCCTCGCCGTCGCCGTAGAGCTCCTTGAGGGGCTCGGTCGCACCGACGAAGCCAGCGGGCACGTACGAGTAGAGCGGGGTGTAGGTGCCCTTGTAGACCTGCTCCGAGATCGCCTCGCGGTCGATGAGGTCCGCGATCGCCTGACGGACGGCGAGCGCCTTGGCCTCATCGGCCTCGGGGGTCGTCGCGCCGTACGGCTGCGTGTTGAAGTTGAACACGATGTAGCGGATCTCGCCGCCGGGGCCCTCGACGATCTTGACGTCATCGTTCGTGCTCAGGTCCTCGACATCCGTAGCCGAGAGGCTGCGGTGCGCGACGTCGATGTCACCCTGCTCGATGGCGAGCTTGAGGTTCGACGAGTCGGCGAAGTAGTTGAGGATGATGCCGCCGTTGGCCGGAGCCGGGAGGAGACCGACGTAGTCGGGGTTCGGCGTGAGCTCGACGGTGTCGTTGAACGTGTAGCTCGTGATCTCGTACGGGCCACCGAACGCCTCAGCCGCGACGATGTCCTTGTCGGGCGTGACCGAGTCAGCCGAGAAGACATCCTCGTCGACGATCGCGCCGGGGAAGCTCGTGAGGATCTGCGGGAAGATGACGTCGTTCTCAGCCTTCAGGTGGAACACGACAGTCGTGTCGTCGACAGCCTCGGCGTTGTCGAGGTTGTAGAGGAGGCTCGAGGGGCCGTTCGGGTCGGCGATCGCGATCTGGCGGTTGAACGAGAACGCGACGTCGGACGCCGTGAGGTCGTTGCCGTTCGCCCACTTGACGCCCTCGCGGATCTTGACCTGGAAGTCGGTCGGCGTGATGAACTCGCCGAGGTCGACCGCGAGGTCGGGCTGGATCTCCGTCGAGCCGTAGTCCGTGTTGAACAGGTACGGGAAGACCTGCGTCTGGAGCGCGAGCGAGCCGTTGTCGTACGAGCCGGCCGGGTCGAGCGTGACGACCGCGTCAGTCGTGCCGACGAGGAGGACCGCTCCAGAGTCGCCCGCGGGCGCCGTGGTTTCGCCGTCGGTCGACGGAGTCGTCGAGGACGAGCAGCCCGCGAGCGTGAGCCCGAGGATCGCAACGCCCGCGACGGCCGCGACCGCGGCCTTCTTGGGACCAAATGCTGGTGCCATGATTCCTGCTTTCTGTGTGACACAGGGGGATGAATGCAGGACGCCGCAGCCAGGGAAACCCCCGGCCACGGCGTCGTGTGCGCTCAGTCAAGCACGCGGAATCTGAACGCCACCTGGCGTATGACGCTTTGTGAGCAAGCCGTTATCGCAGTGTGATGAATGCCTCGGGGCGCCCTGCCCGGCGCGTCTGCAGAAAGCACGAAACCCCCGGGACCTGACGGTCTCGAGGGCAGTGGCTCCCCGGCTTGGACTCGAACCAAGAACCTATCGGTTAACAGCCGATTGCTCTGCCAATTGAGCTACCGAGGAATGATCCGCTTGCGCGGCCAATCGACTATAGCAAACGGCGAGGGCGTCTCCTGACGCACACTGACCGCTCCCCTCAGTACCCCGCCACAGGGTCCACGATGCCTTCGAAGGCGCCGCCGGTGAGGAACGCCCCGACATTCACCTCGACCCGTCCCGCGAGGAGCGGTGCGGTCATCTCGTCGGTGTCGGCCGAGTGGCACGTGATGACGACGCGCGGCGCCGTCCAGAGCGGGTGACCGTCGGGCAGCGGCTCTGGATCCGTGACGTCGATGCCCGCGCCGTAGAGCCGGCCGGCCTCGAGCGCCCGGGCGAGGGCCTCGGTGTCGACGATCGAGCCGCGCGCGATGTTGACGAAGACCGCGTCGTCACGCATGAGCGCGATCCGTCGCTCGTCGAAGAGCCGGGCCGTCTCCCCCGTCGCCGCCGCCGCGACGACGACGACATCGGCGAGCGGGAGCTCCGCGTCGAGCGCGTCGAGCGTGGCGACGCGCGAGACGCCCTCGACCGGCTCGGCTCGGCGTCGGATGATCGTCACCTCGACGTCGAAGACCGTCAGGAGCCGCACGAACTCGAGCGCGACCCCGCCCGCACCGATCACGAGCACCTTTCGACCGTGCAGGCTCTCCCCCGTGCGCGCCGACCACGACGTGCGGCGCGACTTCTCGGGGAGCTCGCGCAGGCAGCCGAGCACGAGCGCGAGCGCGTGCTCGGCGACCGGGGCGGAGTAGGCGCCCTTCGCGCTCGTCCACAGCGGGGCATTCGGTCCCGAATGTGTCGCGAGCACGTCAGCGAAGGCGTCGACGCCGGCCCACGGGAGCTGGACCCAGCCGACCCCGGGGTGCGCATCGAGGATCTCGGCGAGCTCCTCCGCGCCGCGCGGCGCATCCCAGACGACCGCGCGCGTCGCGTCCGACAGTGGCGCGACGGTGCCGCCAGCGACCTCGATGGCCTCGACCAGGTCGGCGCGACCACCGGGGAGGACCGCGATCGGGCCGGGCTCCGGCACGCGCGTCATCGCCGCGGTCATGCTTCGAATGCCCCGAGCGACTCCCCGAGCCGCCGGACATAGGGGTGCCACGGGTCGCTGAGGACCTCCTCGACCTTGCCGATCCCGACGATGCGGCCCATGTGCATGATCGCGAGCATGTCGGTGATGCGGCGCACTTCGGCGAGATCCGCGGTGACGATGAGGGCCGCGAAGGACCGCTGCTGCTGGAGCTGCGCGATCACGTCGAGGATCTGGCCGCGCACCGTCACATCGATGCCTGCCGTGGGATCGTCCGCGACGAGGATCTCCGGCTCGAGGACGAGCGATCGGGCGATCGCTACGCGCTGCCGCTGGCCCTTCGACAGCTCGTGCGGAAGCGCGTCGAGCATCGAGAGCGGCAGCCGCACGGCGTCGAGGAGCGACGCGGCCGCGGCACCGGCCTCGCGCCGGGGGAACTTCCGATCGATCTGATAGATCGGCTCGATGATGTTCTCCTCGGCCGTCAGGCGCGGGGCGAGGTGCTGGCCGGCCTCCTGCCTGAGGTAGCCGACCCGGCGTGAGAGACGCTCGCGGGCCCGCCCGCCGATGCCGCGCACGCGTCGGCCGAGCACCTCGAGCTCTCCCCCGCTGATGACGGGCGCGCGACGATCACCGCGGATATCGGACTGGAGCGCGACGGCCCGGGCGAGCGTGGACTTGCCGGAGCCCGTCTCGCCGACGATCGCGATCACGCTGCCCGCCGGGACCTCGAGATCGACGCCGTCGACCGCGACGGCGCGCGTGAGCTGACTCGAGGAGTGGTAGCGGAGGCTCAGGTCGCTCGCCCTCACCGCGATGTCGGTCACACCGAGAGCCTATTCGCCGTGGCCGTCACTCGCCTTTGAGGAGGACCCGCTCCTGGTCGATCGCGACGATGATGCGCTGCATCTCCGCGAACCGCTCGGGCTCCGCCTCGCGGTCGATCCGCTGCAGCGCGCCGACCGCCTCGCGCTTCCGGCGCAGGAGCTCGCGATCGATGATCGACTCGGCGACCGATTTCGCGTACCGGCCGATCGTCTCGGGCTTGCCGGGGATGGGCGCGACGACGAGCTCGCGCACGAGGGGACGGAATGCCTCGGGCGCGTCCCGCTCGACCTCCTCGACCCAGCCGAGCCGTCCCGCGGAGTCGAGTGTCACGAGCACGGCGTCGCGGACGACGGCGAGGTTCGGATCGGCGAATGCCGCGTGGAGCGCGCGGCGCGCGAGATCCGTGCCGACGTCTTCGGGGCGCTGGAGGATCGCCATGAGGACATCGCGCTCGAGACGAGTGTTGGGGTCGCCAGGGAGCCGCGAGAGGCTCGCCGCAGGCTGCGGCCGCGCGGAGTCGCCGTCGATGTCGGCCATGACGAAGCCGGTCTCCCGCGGACCGCCATCGCGCGGCGCCGAGGACCCGGAGCGGAGGTCTGCCGCCGCTCCGCGCCCTTCGCTGGCGCCGCGCTTCGCGGAACCCGACCGGCCGCCCTTTCGAGCGGCCCGCACGGCTGCGAGCGTCTCGTCCGGGTCAGCGCCGAGCCACCGCGCCAGCTGGCGTGCGTACTCGACGAGGAGCGCCTCGTCCCTGATCCCGGCGACGATCGGCGCGGCCGCACGGAGCGCTGCGACCCGAGCCTCGGCTCGCTCGAGATCGAAGCCGGCGAGCACGCGCCGCACCATGAACTCGAACATGGGCTTGCGCGAGTCGATGAGCGCGCGCACCGCCTCATCTCCTCGCGCGAGCCTCAGGTCACACGGGTCGAGTCCGTCGGGGGCGACCGCGACGAAGGTCTGCGCGACGAAGCGCTGCTCCTCCTGGAAGGCGCGGCTCGCGGCCTTCTGCCCAGCCTCGTCAGGGTCGAAGGTGAAGATGACCTCACCCGCTGCCGCGAGCGTCACGTCGTCGCTGTCGCCCATGATGCGGCGGATGATGCGGATGTGGTCGACGCCGAATGCCGTGCCGCACGTCGCGACCGCAGTCGTCACTCCCGCGAGGTGCGCGGCCATGACGTCGGTGTACCCCTCGACGACGACGACCTGCTTGCGCTTCGCGATGTCGCGCTTCGCGAGATCGAGCCCATAGAGGACCTGCGACTTCTTGTAGACCGCGGTCTCTGGCGTGTTCAGGTACTTCGGGCCCTGGTCATCGTCGAGGAGCTTCCGCGCCCCGAAGCCGACGATCTGCCCCGTCGTGTCGCGGATGGGCCAGATGAGCCGCCCGCGGAAGCGGTCATAGAGCTCGCCACGCTCCCCGCGGCCGACGAGTCCCGCGGAGACGAGCTCGTCCTCGGTGAAGCCCTGCGACTTGAGGTGCCGCGCGAGGACGCCCCCGCGCGGCGCGAAGCCGACCCCGAAGTGCGCCGCGGCGGCCGCATCGAAGCCGCGCTCCCCCAGGAACTTCCGTCCGGGAGCTGCGTCAGGGCCCGAAAGCTGCGCTCGGAAGAACTCGCCAGCCGCGGCATTCGCCGCGAGGATCCTCGCGCGATTGCCCTGGTCGCGAGCCTGCCCGCCGCCGTCCTCGTAGTGGAGCTCGTAGCCGATCCGCTGCGCGAGCCGCTCGACCGCCTCGGGGAACGTCACGTGGTCGATCTTCATGAGGAAGTCGTAGACGGTCCCGCCCTCGCCGCAGCCGAAGCAGTGGAAGAAGCCGACGCCGGGCCGGACGTTGAAGCTCGGGCTGCGCTCCTCGTGGAACGGGCACAGGCCCTTGAGCGAGCCGACGCCGGCAGGCTTCAGCGCGACATAGTCGCCGATGATGTCGGCGATGTTGGTCCGGGCACGGACCTCGTCGATATCGGATCGACGGATCAGCCCAGCCATGACCGAATCCTACGGTTCCCGTCCGCTCGGCGAGACCCCATGGTCACGCGACGAGCAGGTTGTACCAGGCCCATGCCGCCTGGTCGGTGAGCGACGCCACCTGATCGACGATGACGCGCTTGCGCGCCGCATCGTCCGCCGCGGCGTTCCAGTCCGTCGCGAACTCGACATCGAGGTGCGCGGGAGCGATCGCCAGGAGCTTGTCAGCGAGCGCGGTCAGCACCTCGCGCTGGCGGACGTACATGGGCTGCCGCGTGACATTCGCCATGACGTACGAGCCGACGATCCCCTTGAGGACCGCGATCTCCGCGCGGGTCTCTCGCGGGACGATGAGATCGGCCGAGTAGCGGGCGAGCGTGGGACCGCTGAACGCCGCGCGCGTCGCCTCCTGGGCGGCCCCCGCGAATCGCCCGATGAGGCCGCTCGCGAGGTTCTTCAGCCGCGCGCGGTCCTGCCGGTCCCCGTCCCACGACTCGATCCACGCCTCGATCGAGTCGAGGCGGTCGAATGCCTCCGTGAGCTCGTCGACCGTGTACTCGTCCCCGACCCACGCGCTCATGCCTCGGACGAGATCATCGTGGTTGGTCCGGGAGCTGATCTCGCGGACGTCGATGTAGCCCTCCACGATGGCGTCCTCGAAGTCGTGGACGGAGTACGCGATGTCGTCGGAGAGATCCATGACCTGCGCCTCGATGCAGAGTCGTCTCGCAGGAGCGCCGAGGCGGAGCCACTCGAATGCCTCGGCATCGTCCGCATAGCAGCCGAACTTCCGGCGGCCGCTCGGGTCGTCGACGCCGTCATCCAGCGTCCACGGGTACTTCGTGCTCGCGTCGAGGCTCGCGCGCGTGAGATTGAGCCCATAGGGGTGTCCGTCCGGGCCGTAGACCTTCGGCTCGAGCCTCGTGAGGACGCGCAGCGTCTGCGCATTGCCCTCGAATCCGCCGATGTCGAGGCACCAGTCGTTGAGCGCTCGCTCGCCGTTGTGCCCGAAGGGCGGGTGTCCAAGGTCGTGGTTCAGGCAGGCCGCGTCGACGATGTCGGGATCGAGGCCGAGGCTCGCACCGATCTCGCGGCCGATCTGCGCGACCTCGAGGGAGTGCGTGAGGCGGTTGCGCGCGAAGTCGAGGCCGGAGGCGGGCGAGAGCACCTGCGTCTTCGCCGCGAGGCGACGTAGCGCGCTCGAGTGCAGGATGCGCGCACGGTCGCGCGCGAAGCCGCTGCGGCGCGAGTAGTGCCGCTCGGGCAGGTGACGCTCGATGTCGGTCTCGCTGTAGCCGGCAGGCAGCGGCCAGGAGACCGGCTCAGCCACCACTCGTGTCGCCTTCGCCCTCGGTCAGTCGGAGTCGCTCATCGCCCTGGAGCTCGCGGGACTCGAGCCAGCGGTCAGGCAGTGCGGGGCGCTTCGGGGTGCCAGCGCGACCGCGCTGACCCTCTGCCGCCTCGCCGGGGTACGGGAAGTCGCGATCGAGCGTCGCGAGGAGCTCGTCGATCTCCTCGAGACTCGAGACGCGAGCGAGCGCCGCACGCGTGTCCCCGCCGACCTGGTAGCCCTTGAAGTACCAGGCGACGTGCTTCCGAATGTCTCGGCACGCCTTCGCCTCGTCGCGGTAGGCCTCCGTGAGGAGCTCCGCATGACGGCGGAATGCGTCCGCGACGAAGCCGAGGTTGGCATCCACCGGGCCAGCCCCGCCGTGCTCGGCGCCGCCGAGGGCGCGTGCGAGGTCGCCGAAGAGCCAGGGCTTGCCGAGGCAGCCGCGACCGACGACGACGCCGTCGCAGCCGGTCTCGGCCATCATGCGCACCGCATCATCGGCCGAGAAGATGTCGCCATTGCCGAGGACGGGAATCGTCGTGACCGTCTCCTTGAGCCGCGTGATCGCCGACCAGTCGGCCTGCCCGCTGTAGAACTGGGCGCAGGTGCGCGCGTGGAGCGCGACCGCCGCGACGCCCTCGCCCTCCGCGATGCGACCGGCCTCGAGGTAGGTGAGGTGCTCGTCGTCGATGCCCTTGCGCATCTTGACCGTGAGCGGGATGTCGCCCGCTGCGCGCACGGCGCTCCCGACGATGTCGCGGAAGAGCGCCGTCTTCCACGGCAGCGCCGAGCCGCCGCCCTTGCGCGTGACCTTCGGCACGGGGCAGCCGAAGTTGAGGTCGATGTGATCCGCGAGGTCCTCCTCGACGATGATCGAGACCGCCCGCGCGACCGTCGGCGCATCGACGCCGTAGAGCTGCACGCTCCGGACATCCTCCGACTCGTGGTGCTCCATCATCTCGAGCGTCTTCTCATTGCGCTCGACGAGGGCACGGCTCGTGATCATCTCGTTCACATAGAGGCCCGCGCCATACTCGCGGCACAGGCGACGGAATGCCTGGTTCGTGATCCCGGCCATGGGCGCGAGGACGACAGGCACATCGAGATCGAGCCGCCCGATCGACAGGGCGGGCCGCTCGGCCGTCGAAATCGTCACCCTACGATTGTCCCATGTCACCCCTGACAGGCCGCGAGCGCGTCATCGCCGACGCCGAGGCGCGCGGGCTCGCCATCGAGCTCGTCGAGCGGATGCGCGCCAGGTCGCTCGAGGAAGCCGCCGGGATCCTCGGCATCACGCCCGCCGACATCGTCAAGTCGCTCGTCGTGAAGCGCTCCGACGGCATTTACCTCTTCGCCCTCGTCCCCGGCGACCGGCAGATCGCATGGCCGAAGCTCCGCGCCGTCGTCGGCGTCAACAAGCTCCAGCTCCCCGATGCCGAGCAGGCGCTCGCCGCGACCGGCTACGAGCGCGGAACCATCACCCCGCTCGGGAGCACGACCGCATGGCCCGTCTATGCCGATGCCGGCATCATCGGCCGGCGCGTCTCGCTCGGGGCAGGCGAGCACGGGTACTCGCTCTTCGTCGAGGCAGACGCCCTCATCGACGCACTCGGCGCGACCGTCGCCGACATCTCGAACCCGGTGGCCGAGTCGCCGCAGGGCTGAGCGATCAGCCCTCGGAGCCGGCCGAGGCGCGCTCCTGGCTCACGGCATTCAGCACGTCGAGGAAGGTCCCCGACTCCTGTGCACCGGAGACCGCGTACTTGCGATCGAAGACGAAGAACGGGACGCCGCGCACGCCGATCGACTGCGCTCCGGCGATGTCGATCTGGACATCGCCCGCGTACTCGTGCGATTCGAGGCTGCGTCGGACATCCGCGCCGTCGAAGCCGAGCTCCTCGGCGATCGCGACGAGATCCTCGACGCGGCCCACGTGCTCGCCTCGCTCGAAGTAGGCGGCCATGAGGCGCTCCTTCATCTCGGCCTGGCGACCACGGGCCTTGGCGTAGTGGATCAGCTCATGTGCGAGCAGCGTGCGGGTCGGCTTGTTGGCCTCGTAGTCGTAGTCGAGGCCGAGCGTCTGGCCGATCGCGATGATGCGCGCGTCCATCGCGTCGATCTGCTCGGCCGGGAAGCCGCGGCTCACGAGGTAGTCCTTGTGCGTGCCCTCGAAGTCCTCCGGGGTGTCGGGCGCGAGCTCGTACGAGTGATACTCGACCTCCACCTCGCCGTCGAAGTCGCCGAGCGCGGCCTCGAAGCGCCGCTTGCCGATGTAGCACCACGGGCACGCGACATCCGACCAGATGTCGACCTTGATGACTCCTGCGGATTCCGTCATGTGAGAAGGCAACCACACGGGACGGCGTGGCATTCCAGATACGCTCGATGAGTGACAGAGGTCGGGGAGCCGCGACGACGCAGGCTCGTCGATCTCAGCCCCCTCAAGGCCTCCCCCGCCTTCGCGAGACTGTGGATCGGCCAGTCCATCTCCGGCGTCGGCGCGTGGCTCACGCTCACCGCCGTCAACCTCGAGATCTTCCACATCACCGGGTCGACGTTCATGGTCGCGCTCGTGGGCGGGATCTCGCTCGTCCCCATGATCGCTGCCGGGCTGTGGGGCGGCATGCTCGTCGACGCCTTCGACCGCCGCAGGATCGCGATCATCACGGCCGTGATCTCATGGCTCTCGATCATCGCGCTGCTCTCGCTGTCGATCTGGGACACCGTGCTCACAGCTACGGGTGCGAGCGAACGAGCGAGCGTGTGGCCCTGGTACGTCGTCACGACCATCAACGCCGTCGCGACGACGATCTCGACCGCCGCTCGCGCCGCCGTCATCCCGCGCATCGTCCCCCAGGACATGGTGTCGAGAGCCACAGCGCTCAACGGACTCACCTTCGGCCTCCAGCTCACGATCGGTCCGGCGCTCGCCGGCCTCCTGATCGCGGCGGTCGGCTTCCCCATCACCTACGGCATCGACGCGATCCTCTTCACCGCAGGCTTCATCGGCGTCTTCGGCCTCCCCAAGCTCCTCCCGCTCACCGACGTCGCCAGGCCCGGCCTCCGATCGCTCTTCGACGGCTTCCGCTTCCTCGGCAGATCCCCGAACATCCGCATGAGCTTCATCGTCGACATCATCGCGATGAGCTTCGGTCGCCCGCAGGTGCTCTTCCCCGCACTCGGCACGCTCGTGATCGGGGGTGGGGCGGTGACGGTCGGCATTCTCAGCGCCTCGATGGCCGTCGGCACGGCGCTAACTGGGCTTTTCTCCGGCCCGGTCGCGCACATCCACCGGCACGGCGTCGCGATCGGGCGCTCGATCATCGTCTTCGGCGGCTTCACGGCGCTGCTCGGCCTGACGATCCTCGGCGCCGACCTCGGCTGGTTCGGCCGAGCAGGCACGGAGTTCGCGCCGGATCAGGTCGCGTGGCCCGCGCTCATCCTCGCGGTGCTCTTCCTCATCGGGACGGGCGCGAGCGACGAGGTCTCCGCGATCTTCCGCTCCACGATGATGCTCACCGCCGCGCCCGACGAGATGCGCGGGCGAATGCAGGGCATCTTCACGGTCGTCGTGACCGGTGGGCCGAGAATCGGCGACCTCATCGCGGGGACGCTCGCGACGATCATCGGGCTCTGGGCAGCGCCTCTGCTCGGCGGCGTCGTCATCATGGCGCTCATCTGGATCCTCATGCGATCCTCGCCGCGCTTCCGCAGCTACGACGCGCGCAACCCCACGCCCTGAGGACTCAGTGCGGCAGGCGCCCGGCGAGGTAGCGCTCGATGCCCTCGAGCGGGATGCGCTCCTGCGCCATGGTGTCGCGCTCGCGCACCGTCACCGCCTGGTCCTCCAGCGAGTCGAAGTCGACCGTCACGCAGAACGGCGTGCCGATCTCATCCTGCCTGCGGTAGCGGCGGCCGATCGCACCGGCGTCGTCGAAGTCGACGTTCCAGTGCTTGCGGAGCGACGCCGCGAGTCCGCGGGCGACGGGCGAGAGCTGCTCGTTGCGCGAGAGCGGGAGCACCGCGACCTTGACAGGCGCGAGGCGCGGGTCGAGCGCGAGCAGGACACGCGTGTCGGTGTCGCCCTTCGCGGTCTGGACCTGCTCCTCGCGGTACGCGTCGACGAGGAAGGCCATCATGGCGCGCGTGAGGCCGAAGGAGGGCTCGATGACGTACGGGATGTAGCGCTCGCCGGTCGCCTGCTCGAAGAACGAGAGGTCCTTGCCGCTCGCCTTCGCGTGCGACGAGAGGTCGTAGTCGGTGCGGTTCGCGATGCCCATGAGCTCGCCCCAGCTGCCGCCGGCGAAGCCGAACTCGTACTCAATGTCGATCGTCCCGGCCGAGTAGTGCGCGCGGTCCTCCTTGGGGACCTCGAAACGGCGCAGGTGCGCGGGGTCGATGCCGAGGTCGACGAACCAGTTCCAGCAGTCCTCGACCCAGGCGCGGAAGTGCTCCTCCGCCTCAGCCGGCGGGACGAAGTACTCGATCTCCATCTGCTCGAACTCGCGCGTGCGGAAGATGAAGTTGCCCGGCGTGATCTCGTTGCGGAACGCCTTGCCGATCTGGCCGACGCCGAAGGGCGGCTTGCGGCGTGAGGCCGTCACGATGTTCGAGAACTGCACGAAGATGCCCTGAGCGGTCTCGGGGCGCAGGTAGTGCAGACCATCCTCGTCATCGACAGGACCGAGGTAGGTCTTCATGAGGCCGGAGAATGCGCGGGGCTCGGTCCACTGGCCCTTGGTCCCGCAGTTGGGGCAGTTGATCTCCGACATCGACTCCGGCGCGCGGTGGTGCTTCTCCGCGAACGCCTCCTCGAGGTGGTCCTGACGGAAGCGCTGGTGGCACTGCAGGCACTCGACGAGCGGGTCGGTGAAGGTCGCGACGTGCCCTGACGCCTCCCACACAGCCTTCGGAAGGATGACCGAGGAGTCGAGGCCGACCATGTCGTCGCGGCCCCGCACGAAGGTCTGCCACCACTGGCGCTTGAGGTTCTCCTTGAGCTCGACGCCGAGCGGGCCGTAGTCCCACGCCGACCGCGTGCCGCCGTAGATGTCACCGGCCTGGAAGACGAATCCTCTGCGCTTGGCGAGGGCGATTACAGCGTCAAGAGCGGAATTCGACACCCCTGGAGTTTACCTGTGTGCCAGACTCTCCCCATGACGAGCGGCTTCGCTCAGCGCCGGGGTGCGAAGTCGCGCACCGGATGGCTCGCGGTCGCCGCGGCATTCGCCCTCCTCATCCTGTCGAACGGCGCACTGCCTGCCAGCGCTGCAGACGAGGACAAGCTCGTGAACGACCTCTCGCTCTCGAGCGACACATCGTCGCTCCCGACCGGCATCGCGCTGTCGACCGATGGCGACACCGCGTACATCCCGGACGGGCTGCTGTCACAGCTCTACATCGTGGACACGAGCGGCGTTCCCGAGCTCGTCGAGACGGTGTCCCTCGGCTACGAGCCCGCTGCGATCGCGGTCGCGCCCGAGACGGGCGCGGTATACCTGCTCGACGGCGACGGCACGGGCATCTGGGTCTACGCCCCCTCGGAGGGCTTCGCCACGCCGAGCGAGCACATCGAGTTCGCGACCCCGCTCTCGACGCCCATGACCTTCGATGTCGCGAGCGATGGCAGCTCGGTCGCGATCGTCGACGGGGGCGGGCAGCTGTGGCTCGCGAGCGCGCACTCGACGCCGGCGTGGGAGCCGTTCGACGCGACATTCGATCCAGCCACCTGGGCGATGCTCAGTGTCATCGTCCTGCCGAGCGAGGGCGGAGACGTCGCGTTCGCCGCGGCGACCGGGATCACGGACGACGGCATGGTCGGCGGGATCGAGCGCATCTCGATGCCGACCGAGGCGGAGCCGGAGCCGACGGGCGAGATCCACCAGATCGATCCAGAGGGCTTCGACGGCCCCGTGTTCGAGATGGTGGGGATCACGGCGGGCCCGGACGGGCAGACCGTCTACGCGATCGGCACCGACCTCGAAGTCGGCGGCATCTGGAGCCTGGCGCTCGACGCCTTCCCGACGACGCAGCCCACGCTCATCACGACCGGCTCGTACCCCATGCCCATCGCGATCGCGGTGACGGACAGCCAGCGGGCCTTCATCGCGGACTGCGCCTGCGAAGGTGTCTTCGAGGTCGATCTGCGCTACTTCGACCAGCCCGCCTCGATGTACTTCGCGCTCGACGACGGGACGTCCACGCTCGGCTCCCCGACCGCCATCGCGCTCTCCCCCGACAGCTCTCGGATCTACCTGCCGGTGTTCGGCGCATCGTCGGATGGCGGCTCCCATCTCATCACGCTCAACGTGTTCACGCCGCCGGAGATCGACGGCCCGAGCTCGGTCGATGTGACGGTCGGCGAGGACGAGGTGTGGATCACGGGCACCTTCGATGGCACGCCCGAGCCGACCGTCGAGATCACCGCAGGCGAGCTGCCCGCTGGGCTCGAGTTCACCTCGGCACCGCTCGGCGCCGACAGCGAATCGGCGGGGTCGACCGCGGCGGTCGACGGCGACACGGGTGCGGTCCTCGTCGAGTGGAGCATCCGGGGCGCGCCGACCGCGACGCCGGGCGACTACCCCGTGACGCTCACGGCATCGAATGCGGCAGGGTCCGCCTCGCTCGACGTCACCATCCGAGTGCTCCCCGCCCCTACACCGACGCCGACGCTCCCGCCGTCAGGCGCAGGCTCGTACGACGGCTTCAGCCTGGGCGCCGCGCTCCTCATCCTGCTCGGGATCGGCGGGGTCGTCGCCGCTCGCGCGCTACTCCGCCGCGGGTGAATCCACCGCGCCGCCGAAGCGCCGATCACGCTCGACGTACTCGGTGATCGCATCCCACAGGTGCCGCCTGCGGTAGTCGGGCCACAGGACCTGCTGGAAGACCATCTCGGCGTACGCGGACTCCCACAGCATGAAGTTCGAGGTCCGCTGCTCCCCTGACGTCCGGATGAACAGGTCCACGTCGGGCATGCCGGGCACGTAGAGGTGGCTCCGGATCGTCCGCTCGGTGATGCCGGACGGACGAAGTCGACCTGCGGCGACATCCTCCGCGATCGCGCGCATCGCATCGACAATCTCATTGCGCCCGCCGTAGTTGACGCAGAGGTTGAGCGTCATGCCGGTGTTGCCGGCGGTCGCTCGCTCGGTGAGGACGAGGTCCTTGATGACGCTCGCCCAGAGTCGAGGGCGGCGACCGGCCCAGTTGAACTGGACATTCCACGCGACGAGCTGGTCGCGTCGGCGATGGAGCACCTCGCGATTGAACCCCATGAGGAAGCGCACCTCATCGACCGATCTCGCCCAGTTCTCCGTCGAGAAGGCGTAGAGGGAGAGATGCTGCACTCCGGCCTGGATCGCGCCCGCGACGACGTCGAGCATCGTCGCCTCGCCAGCGCGGTGTCCCTCGACGCGCGTGAGCCCCTGGCGATTGGCCCAGCGTCCGTTGCCGTCCATCACTATCGCGACATGACCGGGCACCGAGCCGGCGGGAAACGCCGGGGGCTGCTCGCCCGTCCAGTCGACGGGGACGAGGGGGATGCTCATGCGGGCGTCCGCTCGACGTGCGGGAGCGCCTTGAGTCCACGCTCGAGGTGGTACTGCGCATATGCCGCGACGATGCCGCTCGCCTTCCCTCGGGCCCGCTCGCTCGCGGCATCAGCGACACCCCAGTCGCCCGTGAGGAGTGCGCCGAGGAGGGCGCGGGTCGGCTCATCGAGCCGCATCACTCCGGGCGGCGCGACGGCATCGGAGACGACGCCGCCCGACTGGACGACGAATGCGGTGTGCGGTCCGGGCGCACCGGTCACCGAGCATTCGTCGAAGCTTGGCGCCCAGCCGGCGATCGCGAGCGCGCGGAGGAGGTACGAGTCGAGCGTGAGACCGGGGTTGTGCTCGCCGCGCGCGAGCGAGCGGAGCGCGCCGAGGAGCAGGAGGTACTGCTGGAGCGAGCCGTCGTCCTCGGTGAGCCGGTCCGCCGCCTCGAGGATGGCGGAGGCGGCCGTGTACTTCGCATAGTCGGCCGAGATCTCGCCGGCGAATGCCCCGAGCGTCACGACCTGCGTCACCGTGTCGAGCGAGCGCCCCTCGTAGCACTGGACGTCGACGAGCATGAACGGCTCGAGCCTCGCGCCGAATCTCGAGCCGGGCTTGCGCACGCCCTTCGCGACCGCGCGGATCTTGCCCCGCGAGCGGCCGAGCATCGTCACGATGCGGTCCGCCTCACCGAGTTTGTGAGTCCGCAGCACGATGGCTTCGTCGCGGTAGGTCGGCACCAGTCCATTGTCCGCCGAGACCGTGCGCATTCCCCGAATGTCACGGGGTGATTTCACTTTGGTCGCGATTGTTCGCTCGTCGCTGCAGTGGCGGCGTGGAGGGACATGGGGTCTCGAGACGCAGCGCGTTGGCGCTCGGGGGCCTCGGCGCGCTCGCCGTCGTGAGCGTGCCGATCCTCCTCAGCTCGTGCCCAGAGATCCGGGCTGCGACCGAGCAGGTCATGGTCTTCCAGGCGCTTGAGCTGGACGCCGACTTCGTGATCCCGTCACCCGAGCCGAATGCCACGAGGCACGAGGCCTTCTTCCCTCGCGACGCGATCTACTGGACCGTGAACGGCCAGACGGCTCCCGTCATCACGATGCGCCGCGGCGAGGTGCAGCGCTGGCGCATGCTCAATGCCGCCGAGGGCAAGCTCATGTCCCTCCAGCTGACGGGCCACGAGCTGCACCACATCGGCTACGACGGCCTCGCGATCCCCGCGCCGCGGCACAACCGTCGACTGGTCGACTGGCCGGAGCAGTACTACGCCAAGAACCTCGAGCACCTCATCGACGTCAAGACCGCCTGGGACCCGGACAACCTCTTCACGAGCGCACAGACGATCGCGCCGCGCTACTCCTCGTGAGGTGAGCGCGGCGCGATCGGAGTGCGGTGATCAGGCCCCGACGGGCTCGAGCGTCGCGACGGATGCGCCGGCGCGGATCGCACGGTTGACCGAGGATACGACTGCCTTGAGCGAGGCGGTCGAGATGTCCGCGTCGATGCCGACGCCCCAGAGGCGCAGGCCGTTGACGTGCAGCTCGACGTAGGCGGCCGCGAGCGCATCGCCACCGGAGGACAGCGCGTGCTCGACATAGTCGTAGAGCTCGATCTCGAAGCCCTGCTCCGCGAGGATGCCGAGGAATGCCGCGATGGGGCCATTGCCGACGCCACTCACCTCGCGCACCTCCTCGCCGATGCGCAGCTTGGCCTCGAGCGTGACGGTGCCGGTCATCTCCGATGCCGTGCGGGTCGAGAGGAGCTCGAACCAGCCCCACTTGTCATTCGGATCGGCAGCGGGGAGGTACTCGTCGACGAAGACGCTCCACAGCTCCTCGCTCGTGACCTCGCCGCCCTCGCCGTCCGTCTTGGACTGGACGACCTGGCTGAACTCGATCTGGAGACGACGCGGCAGGTCGAGGTTGTGGTCGGCCTTCATGAGGTACGCGACGCCGCCCTTGCCCGACTGCGAGTTGACCCGCACGACGGCCTCGTAGCCGCGGCCGATGTCCTTCGGGTCGACCGGCAGGTACGGGACCGCCCACTCGATCTCGTCGATGTGACGCCCCTCGGCCTCCGCGCGGGCCGCCATGGACTCGAAGCCCTTCTTGATGGCGTCCTGGTGCGAGCCGCTGAACGCCGTGTACACGAGGTCGCCAGCCCAGGGACTGCGCTCGTGGACCTTGATCTGGTTGCAGTACTCGGCCGTGCGGCGGATGCGGTCGATGTCGGAGAGATCGAGCTCGGGGTCGATGCCCTGCGTGAAGAGGTTCATCGCGAGCGCGACCGTGTCGACATTGCCCGTGCGCTCGCCGTTGCCGAAGAGGCAGCCTTCGATGCGGTCTGCGCCAGCGAGGTAGCCGAGCTCGGCCGCCGCGATCGCGGTGCCACGGTCGTTGTGCGGGTGCAGCGAGAGGATGACGTGCTCGCGGTGATCGAGGTGGCGGCCCATCCACTCGATCGAGTCCGCGTAGACATTCGGCGTCGCCATCTCGACCGTCGCGGGGAGGTTGAGGATGAGCGGACGCTCTGCGGTCGGGACGAAGACCTCCATGACCCGGTTGCACACCTCGACGGCGTACTCGAGCTCGGTGCCGGTGTAGGACTCGGGCGAGTACTCGTAGCGGATCTGCGTATCGGGGATCGTCGCCTCGGCCTCGACGCACCACCGCGCGCCCTGCAGCGCGATGTCGATGATGCCCTGCTTATCGCTGCGGAAGACGACCTCGCGCTGGAGGACCGAGGTCGAGTTGTAGAGGTGGACGATCGCCTTCTTCGCACCCTTGAGCGACTCATACGTGCGGTCGATGAGCTCCTTGCGCGCCTGGACGAGCACCTGGATCTCGACGTCATCGGGGATGAGGTCCTCTTCGATGAGGGTGCGCACGAAGTCGAAGTCCGTCTGGCTCGCCGACGGGAAGCCGACCTCGATCTCCTTGAAGCCCATCTCGACGAGGAGCTCGAACATGATGCGCTTGCGCTCAGGGCTCATCGGGTCGATGAGCGCCTGGTTGCCGTCTCGAAGGTCGACGGCGCACCAGCGCGGCGCGCGCTCGATGTGCTTGTCGGGCCATGTGCGGTCCGGGAGGCTCACCGTGAACTGCTCGTGATACGGGCGGTAGCGGTGTGCGGGCATCCCCGAGGGGGTCTGGTTGTTCTTCATCGTCTGCTCAACTCCTGTGGTCGTAAGTCCTGGTTTTCAGCCAATGCGAGGACTCCGCGACGAGTGAGGCCGAATCAGGACTCGCCGCGGCAACCAAGAAGGAGGAGACCGGAAAGCACCTAGCGATCGTAGCACCAGGCCACTGGCGCCCGATTCAGAAGCCCAGGCGCCCCAGGAGCTTGGGGTCGCGCTGCCACTCCTTGGCGACCTTGACCCGCAGGGAGAGGTAGACGCGCTGGCCGAGGAGCTCCTCGATCCCCTTGCGGGCGGCCTGCCCGATCGCCTTGAGGCGCGCGCCGCCCTTGCCGATGATGATGCCCTTCTGGCTGTCGCGCTCGACCCACAGATTCGCGTACACGTCGACCATGTCGCTGTCCTCGCGCGGGACGATGTCGTCGATCGTCACGGCGATCGAGTGCGGGAGCTCGTCCTGCACATCCTCGAGCGCGGCTTCGCGGATGAGCTCGGCGATGCGGTCCTCGTCGGTCTCCTCAGTGACCGTCTCGTCGTCGTAGAGCGCGGGCGATTCCGGCAGGAGCTCGACGATCGCCGCCGTGAGGACCCCGAGCTGCTCGGAGGTGAGCGCCGAGACGGGCACGACGGCGTCCCACTCCGCGAGCTCGTTGACCGCGAGGAGCTGCTCCGCGATGCGCGATCGGCCCGCCTTGTCGACCTTCGTGACGATCGCGAGCTTGCGCGCGCGAGGGTACTTCGAGAGCTGCTCGACGATGTACCGGTCGCCCGGCCCGATCGCCTCATCAGCGGGAACGCAGAAGCCGATGACGTCGACATCTCCGAGGGTCGCCTCGACGATGTCGTTGAGGCGCTCGCCGAGCAGCGTCCGTGGCCGGTGCACACCCGGAGTATCGACGACGATGATCTCGGCGCCCGGGACTCGGACGATGCCGCGGATCGCGCGACGGGTCGTCTGCGGCTTGGACGACGTGATCGCGACCTTCTCGCCGACGAGAGCATTCGTGAGGGTCGACTTCCCGGCATTCGGGCGCCCCACGAAGGTCACGAACCCGGCTCTGTGCTCGGTCATCTGCGCTCCTTGATCGGCGGGAATGCGTCCTCGACCTCGGCGAGGCGCTCGGTGCGGCTCGCGACGACCGTCATGAGGCGGCCCCGCTCGAACCGGTCCGCGACGAGCCGGAGCCCGTGGACCTCGACCATGGTGCCTGGGAGCGGAATGCCACCGTGCGCCTTGGTGAGCAGGCCGCCGATCGAATCGACCTCGTCGTCCTCGATCTCGATCCCGAACATGTCGCCGAGATCCTCGATGTTGTACCGGGCGGCGACGCGGAACGAACCGTCCCCGAGGTCGACGACCTCGGCGCCCCGGCGGTCGTGCTCGTCCGAGATGTCGCCGACGAGCTCCTCGATGACGTCCTCGAGCGTCACGAGCCCTGCGATCCCGCCGTACTCATCGACGACGAGCGCGAGGTGGAAGCGCTCGAGCTGCATGCGACGGAGGAGGTCGTCGGCCTTCTGGGATTCGGGGACGAGGACCGCAGGACGCGCGAGCTCGCGCGCCATCGTCCGCGGGTCATCGCGGCGACGGGCGCGAACGACGTCCTTGAGGTACAGCACGCCGACGATGTCGTCGACGTCCTCGCCGATGACGGGCACCCGCGAGACGCCGTGCTCGATGATGATGTCGATCGCGTCCTCGAGACTCGTCTCCGCCTCGACGGTCACCATGTCGGTCCTCGGGACCATGACCTCGCGCACGACGGTGTCGCCGAACTCGAAGACGGAGTGGATGAGCTCCTGCGTCTCGTCGTCCTCGATCGCGTCCTGCTCGACCGCCTCGTCGACGATCGAGAGGAGCTGCTCACCGCCCTCCTTCGAGCCGGTCCTCAGCCGCGCACCGAAGCCGACGAGCGCTCGGCCCACTGGCTCGACGACGCCGCGCGTGAACCAGCCCATGGATCACCGTTTCCGTTCAGCGAGGGCGAAGCCGACGAGGAGATCGCGCTGCAGGTCGAACATCTCGCGCTCCTCGGCGGGCTCGGCGTGATCGAAGCCGAGCAGGTGGAGCAGCCCGTGGCAGACGAGCAGGAGCATCTCATCGGCGGCGCTGTGGCCAGCCTCCTCCGCCTGCGCGATCGCGACCTGCGGGCACACGACGATGTCGCCGAGGAGCCCCGGCGGGGTCGGGTCCTCCTCCGTCCCTGGCCGCAGCTCGTCCATCGGGAAGCTCAGGACATCGGTCGGCCCGGGCTCGTCCATCCACTGCACGTGGAGCTGCTCCATGGCGCCCTCGTCGACGAAGACGATCGCGACCTCGGCGTCGCGGTGGACGCGGAGCTGATCGAGGACGTGCACCGCGAGCCGCTGGACCGCCGCCTCATCGACCTCGACACCGGACTCGTTGTTGATCTCGACGGCCATCAGTGACGCTTGCCCTTCTTCGCATCGTGACCGCTCTTCGCATGCGCTTTCGCGAGCTGGCGCTGGTCGTATGCGGTGTATGCGTCGACGATCTGGCCGACGAGTGAATGCCGCACCACATCATCCGAGGTGAGGCGAGAGAACGCGATGTCATCGATCTCATCGAGGATCTGCGTGACGAGCTTGAGACCACTCGCCCCCGCAGGCAGATCGACCTGGGTGATGTCGCCCGTGATGACCATCTTCGAGCCGAAGCCGAGCCGCGTGAGGAACATCTTCATCTGCTCTGGCGTCGTGTTCTGCGCCTCATCGAGGATGACGAAGCTCGAATTGAGCGTGCGACCTCGCATGTAGGCGAGCGGTGCCACCTCGACGGTGCCGGTCGCAAGCAGCTTGGGGACGATCTCCGGGTCCATCATCTCGTTGAGCGCGTCGTACAGCGGCCGGAGGTACGGGTCGATCTTGTCGGTGAGCGTGCCGGGCAGGAAGCCCAGTCGCTCGCCCGCCTCGATCGCCGGCCGCGACAGGATGATGCGGTCGACCTCCTTGCGCTGGAGCGCCTGGACGGCCTTCGCCATCGCGAGATAGGTCTTGCCGGTGCCTGCCGGTCCGATGCCGAAGACGACCGTGTTGCGGTCGATGTCATCGACGTAGCGACGCTGGCCGACGGTCTTTGCCCTGATCGTGCGACCGCGGCTCGTGAGGATCGCCTCGCCGAGCACGTCGATCGGCCGTGTCGAGCCTTCGTGCAGGATCCGCGCGCTCACCTGCACGCCAGCGTCGTCGAGGTCGACACCGCCTGCGACCATCTCGACGAGCTCCTCGACGAGACGCTTCGCCTCCGCGACATCCGCCTCCGGCCCGTCGAGCTTCACGACATTGCCGCGGACGGCGATGCGGACATTCGGCGTCTGCCGCTCGATCGTCCGGAGGAAGCGGTCCTGCGGTCCGAGCAGGCGCACCATGGCGACACCGTCGACCTCGACCTCGGCCGTGATCGTCGGCGCATCGGTGTCAGAGATCGCCAACACTCTCCTCGGTCAGCGCCTCGCCGGCACGGTTGCCGAGCACGTGGGCGTGCACATGGAACACCGACTGGCCAGCGCGCTCGCCGGTGTTGAAGACGAGACGGAAATGGCCGCCGGTGTGCTCGGCCGCAAGGCGACCGGCGACCGCGACGACGTGCGCGAGCAGCTCGGCGTCGGCGGCGGCGAGCTCGACGACGTCCCGGTGCTCGGGGGTCTTGGGCACGACGAGCAGGTGCACAGGCGCGCGCGGCGCGATGTCTCGGAAGGCGATGACCGCATCGTCCTCATAGACGATGTCGGCCGGGATCTCGCGCGCGATGATCTTCTCGAAGATGCTCGTCACGGCGTCCAGTCTACGAGCCGGACCATCGTCGCGTCATGACGCTGAGCGCCGCGAGGGCGGCAGGACCGGCCGTCGACGTGCGGAGCACTTCGCTGCCGAGCCGGACAATGCGGGCCCCCGCCGCTTCGAGCTGCACGAGCTCGCTGTCGTCGATGCCGCCCTCGGGGCCGACGACGAGTGTGACGAGCTCGACGCCGTCGAGCGGGACGTCGACGAGGCATTCGGAACCGGTGGGTTCGAGGACGAGGACAAGACCCAGCGCTGCTGCGGCATCCACGAGGCGCCTGGTGTCGAGCGGATCGCCGACCGACGGGACGGTCGGACGGATCGCCTGCTTCGCGGCTTCGCGCACGACCGAGCGCCACCGTTCGACGCCCTTTGCAGCCTTCGGGCCATCCCACCGGGAGATCGAGCGCTTCGCCTGCCACGGGATGACGGACGCGACACCCAGCTCGGTCGCCGCCTGGATCGCGAGCTCGTCGCGGTCGCCCTTTGCGAGCGCCTGGACGAGACGGATCTCGGGGCGCCGCGGTGTGTCGACGACGATCTCGTCTGCTGTGATCGCGACCTCGCCCTGGCCGATGAACGTCACCGGCCCCCACGCGAGTCGGCCGCTGCCGTCCCCGATCGCGATGCGCTCGCCCTGGCGGACGCGCGAGACATCCTTGGCGTGCCTTGCCTCAGGCCCCCATACGGCCAGGCGGGCACCGACGGTGAACGCCGACTCGTGCAGGTCGCCGTTGAGATAGAGCGATGCCATGACGGCCTCCGATCAGCGCGCCTCGTGGAACCGGTCGCGAAGCTTCGAGAACAGGCCCTGCTTGAACTTCACGAACTGCGGTCCCGAGTCCTTGCGCTTGGCCCGGAACTGCTCGATGAGCGCGGCCTCGGCCTTGCTGAGCTTGTCGGGAGTGACGACCTGGACGGCGATGCGGAGGTCTCCCCTGCCGCTGCCGCGCAGTCGCGAGACTCCGCGGCCCTTCACGACGATCGCATCGCCCGACTGCACGCCGGGGCGCACATCGACCTCGACCTCGCCATCGAGCGCCTTGAGCGTCTGCTGCCGGCCGAGGATCGCGTCGGCCATCGCGACCTCGAGCGTCGCGAGCAGGTCGTCGCCATCGCGGCTGAAGACATCGTGGTGAGCGACAGCGATCTCGACGTAGAGGTCGCCATTCGGGCCACCGGCCGGTCCCGCCTCGCCGTAGCCCTGGAGCTTGAGGCGGATGCCCGTGTCGACACCGCCGGGGACATCGATCGGGATCGACCTCTCCGCGCGGACGCGTCCTTCGCCGCCGCACGTAGCGCAAGGGTGCGGAATGACGGTGCCGTAGCCGCGGCAGGCGCCACACGGCATCGAGGTCATGACGGTCCCGAGGAGCGAGCGCATCTGACGCTGCACGCTCCCGGCTCCCCCGCAGATGTCGCACGTGACGGGGCTCGTCCCCTCCTGGCAGCACGAGCCCTGGCACGTCTCGCACAGGACGGCAGTCGAGACCTCGAGATCGCGGTGCGTGCCGAAGATGACCTCGTCGAGGCCGACCTCGACGCGGATCAGCGCATCCTGACCGCGCTCTGCGCGTGAGCGCCGCTGCGCGCCACCCGCACGACCGCCCGCGGCCTGGAAGAAGGTCTCGAAGACATCGCCGAACCCGCCGAACCCGCCGAAGCCGCCGGGCATGCCGCCGCCCATGTCATAGTTCTGGCGCTGCTCAGGGTCGGAGAGCACGTCGTACGCATGCGTCACGAGCTTGAAGCGCTCCGCAGCGTCCTCGCTCGGGTTCACATCGGGGTGAAGCTCGCGAGCCAGACGGCGATACGCCTTCTTGATCTCCTCCTGGCTCGCATCCTTCGAGACGCCGAGGGTTTCGTAATGGTCCGCCACGTTCAGTGCTGCTCCCCTAGCAATCGAGACAGATACCGAGCGACGGCTCTCACTGCCGCGATATTCGTCGAGTAGTCCATGCGCGTCGGGCCGACGAGGCCGACGTGCGCGACGCCGCCTGGCGCCGAGTAGTCCGCGGCGAGCACCGATGCCTCGCCGAGCCCGAATCCTTCGTTCTCACGCCCGATGCGCACGGCGATGCCATGCTGGTCGGCCTCCATCTCGGTGAAGAGCCGCAGCAGCGTGACCTGCTCCTCGATCGCCTCGAGGACGGGCGTGATGGATCCGGGAAAATCTGGGCCGGTCCGCGCGAGGTTCGCAGCCCCCGCCATCGCGAGCCGCTCAGGGCGCTGTGCCACCGCCTGCTCGGCGAGCGTCGTCGCGAATGCGGCTGCGATGGGCTGCTGCTCGGCGGTGAACTGGGCTGCGAGCGAGCCGAGCAGCGCGATCGACTCCTCGACCGACTTGCCTTCGATCGCGGCGTTCGCGCGAGATCGGAACTCGCCGATGAGCGCCTCGTCGAGCTCCCCGGGGAAGCCAGAGAGGTCGACGATGCGCTGGTCGACATGCCCGCCGTCGGCGATGAAGACGGTCATCGCCTTCGACGAGCCAAGCGGGAGCACCTCGACATGACGGACACGCTGGACGGTGAGGATGGGGTACTGCACGACCGCGACCTGATTCGTGAGCTGCGCGAGGAGGCGGACGGTGCGGCTCAGGACATCATCGAGATCGACCGCCTGGCCCATGAAGGACTCGATGGCGGTCCGCTGCGCGCTCGACAGCGGGCGGACGGCGCTGAGCCTGTCGACGAAGGCGCGATAGCCCTTGTCGGTCGGGATGCGACCGGAGGAGGTGTGGGGTGCGGAGATGAGCCCCTCGTCCTCGAGCGCCGCCATGTCGTTGCGAATCGTCGCGCTCGAGACGCCGAATCCGTGGCGCTCGACGATCGACTTCGATCCGACGGGCTCACGTGTCGCGACGTAGTCCTCGACGATGACACGGAGGACCTCGAGGCCACGCTCCGAGACCATTGCCGACCTCCCCAGTGGAACTAGCACTCCCGATGTACGACTGCCAAGTCTACGCCCGCGGAATGCGGGAGACCCCGCGCATCGCGCGGGGTCTCCCTGTGAATCTCAGACGAGTGTCAGGCCGAGTAGCCCTGGTACGGGACGCCGCCCCACGTCGTCGTGTCGCGGAAGAACGTGCCCCACTTGTGCCAGAACGGCGCGGGCACGCCGTTCTCCGTGCCGGTGCGCCAGACCGCCGAGCCGTAGCCGAGCACGCCGAGCCAGATGATGTAGAGGAAGAACCCGAAGATGGTCCAGCCGACCGGCTCCTTGCCGAACTTCACGCTGATGCGCCAGACGACGAAGATGCCGAGCGCCAGCATCGCGAGGGAGATGAGGAAGTTCAGGCCAGGGATCCACGACAGGACGACCGTGCCGCCGATGCCGATGAGGTAGAGCCACGGATTCAGGTCAGCGAGCTTCGCGAGGATCATGAAGTTGTAGATCGGGATCCACGCCACCGCCGGGGTCTGCACGCCCGCCTTGCGGAAGATCGCGTGGAGGAAGAGCGCGGTCAGGATGTACCCGATCGGCAGCAGGATGAAGAGGAAGATCGGGAAGAACAGCGCGAAGCCTACGAGCCAGCCCAGCCCTGAGTTGTCGTACATGGGTCACCTTTCTGGTGGTCGCTGCTCGCCCTGAGGGTCAGCAAACGGGCGAGGACGGGGCCATGCTAGCGACGACGCGACCACGAGCACCACGAATCGCCGCGCGGTATTGCGTCAGCCGAGAATACGGTGCACCACGTGATCGGCGAGGAGTCGGCCCCGGAGCGTCAGGACGACCGTTCCCGCGAGCGCGGAGCGACCGTCGACCAGCCCGTCGGCGATGAGTCCAGCGATCGCCCTGCGCCCCGATTCGTCGAGTTCAGACGTGGGAATGCCATCGCTCACCCGCGAGCGCAGGAGCACGTCCTCCCGGTACCGGGACTCGTCGTCGAGCACCTCGCGTGAATGCGCCGGCGAAACCCGGGCATTCACCCGCTGCGCATAGGCGCTCGGGTGCTTCACATTCCACCAGCGCACGCCGCCCACATGACTGTGCGCACCGGGACCGATGCCCCACCAGTCCTCGCCGGTCCAATACGAGAGGTTGTGGCGAGAGCGCCGGGACGCGTCACGTGCCCAGTTGCTCACCTCGTACCACTCGTAGCCGGCAGCCCCAAGGCGAGCGTCGGCGAGCTCGTACATGTCCGCCTGGAGGTCGTCGTCCGGCGCGGGGAGCTCGCCCCTGCGGATGCGCCCGGCGAGCTTCGTGCCCTCCTCGACGATGAGCGCATACGCCGAGATGTGGTCGGGCCCCAGCCCGATCGCCTGGTCGAGGCTGAGCTCCCAGTCGGAGAGCGACTCCCCCGGAGTCCCATAGATCAGGTCGAGGCTCACCTGCAGACCGGCGTCCCTGGCCCATTCGACGACAAGCGGGACGCGCGCGGGATCATGCGTGCGGTCGAGCGTCGCGAGGACGTGCGGCACGGCCGACTGCACGCCGAACGACACACGGGTGAACCCAGCCGTGGCGAGCAGCGCGAGCCCCGCACGATCGATCGAATCGGGATTGGCCTCCGTCGTCACCTCGGCGCCGTCGGCGATTCCGAAGGCACCCCGCACCCCGCCGAGCATCCGAGCGAGATCGGCGGCTGGCAGGAGCGTCGGGGTGCCGCCGCCGAAGAACACCGTGCTCGCGCTCCGCTCAGGCACGCCTGAACGGTCGAGCGCCGCGCGCGCGAAGAGCATCTCGGCGACCGCCTGGCTCGCGAAATCCTGCGGTCTCGCGTCTTTGAGCTCGGTCGCCGTGTAGGTGTTGAAGTCGCAGTACCCGCAGCGGACCCGGCAGAACGGGACGTGCACATAGACGCCGAAGTCGCGGTCCTCCGCGCCGAGCGAGGCGGAAAAAGGGAGAGAACCGTCGCTCGGCGACGGTTCTCCCTCAGGCAGTGCGCTCGGCATGGGGTCAATTCAACCCCACGCCGAGCGCGAGCTCTCCAGCCGACTCAGAGGTCGACCCCGAGCACGTTGTCGGCGCCGGCCGTCGCAGCGATGGCGAGCGCGCGGACCTCCGCGAGCTGGTGCGTGGCGAAGAACTTCGCGACACCGAGCGCATCCGCCGGTGCGTCCTCGTGCAGCGCGGCCTTCGCAAGGAGCCAGCCGCCGACCGTGAGGGCCCACATGCGCTGGTACGGCTCGGAACCTGCGAGGACCGATGCGACATCGCCGGCTGCGCCCGTCTGGAGCATCCAGCCGGTCGTCTTGCCGAGCGTGCCGATCGCACGCTCGAGTCCCGACGCGAGACCCGCGTAGTCCTCACCTGCCGCGACGAGCGCGGGAACCGTCTGACCCATCTCGGCGATGAACTCGAGGAACGACTGGCCCTGGCGGACCGGCATCTTGCGAGCGACGAGGTCGGCGGCCTGGACGCCGTTCGTGCCCTCATAGATGAGGGCGATGCGGATGTCCCGCCAGAACTGCGCCGCGCCGGTCTCCTCGATGAAGCCGGAGCCGCCGTGGATCTGGATGTTCGTCGACGTGTTCTCGAGGCCCGCGTCGGTGCCCCAGGACTTGCACAGCGGTGTGAGGAGGCCGGCCATCTCGTCGGCGCGCGTGCGAACCGCCTCGTCAGGGTGGTGGTGCGAGAGGTCGATCTGGACCGCGTTGAGGAGGAGGAGATAGCGCAGCGCCGTGATGTTCGACTTCTGCATCATGAGCATGCGACGGACATCGGGGTGGCCGATGATCGTCTTCTCGCCCGTGACCGTCGGACCCTGCACGCGCTCCTTCGCGTACTCGAGCGACTGCTGGTACGCGCGCACCGACTGCGCGAGTCCCTGCATGCCGACCGAGAGGCGCGCGACATTCATCATGACGAACATGGCGCGCATGCCCTTGTGCTCGTCGCCGACGAGCCAGCCCTTCGCACCCTCGTAGGACATGACACACGTCGGCGAGCCGTGGATGCCGATCTTGTGCTCGATCGAAAGGCACGTGAGCGAGTTGCGCTCGCCGGGGTTGCCCTCGGCGTCCGGGATGAACTTGGGGACGACGAAGAGCGAGATGCCCTTCGTGCCCTCCGGCGCACCGGGCGTGCGGGCCAGGACGAGGTGGACGATGTTCTCCGTGAGGTCGTGCTCGCCCCACGTGATGAAGATCTTCTGGCCCGTGATCGAGTACGAGCCGTCGTCATTCGGCGTCGCCTTCGTCTTGAGCGCGCCGACATCGGTGCCCGCCTCGGGCTCCGTGAGGTTCATCGTGCCCATCCACTGCCCCGTGATCATCTTGGGCAGGTAGAGGTCCTTGATCTCCTCGGACGCATAGGCGAGGAAGGCATCGGTCGAGCCGTGCGTGAGCAGCGGGCCGAGCGAGAAGGCCATGTTGGACGACTGGACGAGCTCCTGCATCGCGAAGCCGACCGAACCGGGGAAGCCGCCGCCCTCGTATCGCTCCGGGAACGGGACCGTGAGCCAGCCGGACTCGACGAGCTTGTCGTACGCGACCTTGAACGACGGGGGCACCGTCACCGAGCCGTCTTCAGGGTTGTGCTTGGCGCCGATGAGGTCGCCGTCGCGGTTCGTCGGGGCGAGGACCTTGGCCATGAAGTCACCAGCCTCGTCGAGCATCCCGACGACGGTGTCGTAATCAGCGTGGGCGAACTCGTCGAGATCGGCGACCTTGTCGTACCCGGCGAGCTTCAGGGCGAATGCGATCTCATCGATCGGAGGACGGTAGTCAGTCACGTGAGCACTGTACGACGCCTACGACAAGCGCTCGAAATCCTTGGCGTGAGGCGCCAAAGGCCCCCGCGCGACCGTGCACCCGCGGTGTGCGATCCCGACGGCTGCCCCGAGCATTCCAGCCCGGAACGCTACTTCTTGCCGTCCTTGGTCTCCACATCCCCGGAGAGCGCTGCGATGAATGCCTCCTGCGGGACCTCGACACGGCCGACCATCTTCATGCGCTTCTTGCCCTCCTTCTGCTTCTCGAGGAGCTTGCGCTTGCGCGTGATGTCACCGCCGTAGCACTTCGCGAGGACGTCCTTGCGGATCGCGCGAATGTTCTCGCGCGCGATGATGCGTGCGCCGATCGCGGCCTGGATCGGGACCTCGAACTGCTGACGAGGGATGAGCTTGCGGAGGCGCTCGGCCATCATCGTGCCGTACGCATACGCCTTGTCTCGGTGGACGATCGCCGAGAACGCATCGACCGCCTCGCCCTGCAGGAGGATGTCGACCTTCACGAGGTCCGCAGCCTGGTCGCCCGCGGGCTCGTAGTCGAGCGAGGCATACCCGGCGGTCTTCGACTTCAGCTGGTCGAAGAAGTCGAAGACGATCTCGCCGAGCGGCATCATGTAGCGGATCTCGACGCGGTCCTCACCGAGGTAGTCCATGCCGATGAGCGAGCCACGACGCGACTGGCACAGCTCCATGATCGTGCCGACGTAGTCCTTCGGCGCGAGGATCGCGGCCTTCACGATCGGCTCGCGAACCTCGGAGACCTTGCCGCCGGTCGGGAACTCCGACGGGTTGGTGACCGTCGCCATCTTGCCGTCCTCCATGCGCACCTCGTAGATGACGCTCGGGGCGGTCGTGATGAGGTCGAGGCCGAATTCGCGCTCGAGTCGCTCGCGGATGATCTCGAGGTGGAGCAGGCCCAGGAAGCCGCAGCGGAAGCCGAAGCCGAGCGCGACCGAGGTCTCCGGCTCGTACTGGAGCGATGCGTCCGAGAGCTTGAGCTTGTCGAGGGCCTCGCGAAGGTCCGGGTAGTCGGAGCCATCGATCGGATACAGACCGCTGAAGACCATCGGCTTCGGGTCGGTGTAGCCGGGCAGCGGCTGCGTCGCGGGCTTCTGGTTGTTCGTGATCGTGTCGCCGACCTTGGACTGGCGCACGTCCTTGACGCCCGTGATGAGGTAGCCGACCTCGCCGACCGCGAGCCCCTTGGTGGGCTCGGGCTCTGGCGAGGAGACGCCGATCTCGAGGAGCTCGTGGACCGCCCGCGAGGACATCATCTGGATGCGCTCGCGCGGGGACAGTCGACCGTCGACCATGCGGACATAGGTCACGACACCGCGGTACGCGTCGTACACCGAGTCGAAGATCATGGCGCGCGCCGGCGCGTCCGGGTCCCCGACGGGCGCGGGGATCGATCCCACGACCCGATCGAGGAGCGCCTCGACGCCCACCCCGGTCTTGCCCGAGACGCGGAGCACGTCATCCGGGCTGCCGCCGATGAGCTGCGAGAGCTCTCGCGCGTACTTGTCGGGGTCGGCCGCGGGGAGATCGATCTTGTTGAGGACCGGGATGATCTCGAGATCGTTCTCGAGCGCGAGGTACAGATTCGCGAGCGTCTGCGCCTCGATGCCCTGCGCCGCGTCGACGAGCAGGATCGCGCCCTCGCACGCCGCGAGCGAGCGGGAGACCTCATAGGTGAAGTCGACGTGACCGGGAGTGTCGATCATGTTGAGCGCGTAGATGCGCCCGTCGACCTCCCACGGCATGCGGACGGCCTGCGACTTGATCGTGATGCCGCGCTCGCGCTCGATGTCCATGCGATCGAGGTACTGCGCGCGCATGTCACGGTCGGAGACGACTCCCGTGATCTGGAGCATCCGGTCGGCGAGCGTGGACTTGCCGTGGTCGATGTGCGCGATGATGCAGAAATTGCGGATCGCGTCGGGCGAGGTGGCCGCTGGCGTCAGGGGCGTCGTGGCGCGTGGCATGGCGGACTATTGTCTCACGCGCTGAGGGCCGGAAGGCGCGACAGGCCCTCGAGGAGCTCCTGCCGGTCCCCCGCGTAGCAGACACGGATCCAGCCCTCACCGGCGGCGCCGAACGCGCTGCCCGGCGCGACGGCCACCGACTGCTCCAGGAGGAAGCGCTCGCACCACGTGAGCACGTCGCCGCCCGAGGCGTGGCTCACATCGATCCAGAGGTAGAAGGCGCCCTTCGGCTCTCGGAAATGCAGCCGCTTCTCGATCAGGACCTCGCGCGCCGCAGCGAGATTGCCCTCGTAGTGCGCCATCTCCGCGTCGACATGCGCCTGGTCGCCCGTGATCGCGGCGATCGCGGCGCGCTGCGCTGGCACGTTGATGCAGGAGATGACCGCCTCCTGGATCGCGCCGAGTGTCCGTGAGTGTCCGGGCGGGACGACGAGGAAGCCGACCCGAATGCCCGTCATCGCGTAGGTCTTCGACGTCGAGAACACGCCCATGACGCGGTCGTCGGTGTCGAGCGCGAGCAGGCTCACGTGGGGAACGCCCCACGTGAGGCGCTCGTAGACCTCGTCGCTGATGACCCAGAGGTCGTGACGGCGCGCGAAATCGAGCATCGCGCGGGCCTGCTCCTCGTCGAGGACGGTCCCGAGGGGATTCGACGGCGAGTTGACGATGATCGCCCGCGTGCGCGGCGTCACGAGCGCCTCGAGCCGCTCGATCTCCGGCATGAAGTCGGCCTCGGGCCGCAGTGCGTACGGCACGGGGACTGCGGAGTGGTAGACGGTCGACATCGTGAAGGTCGTGTACCCGGGGTCGGGCACGAGGACCTCGTCGCCCGGCTCCACGACGAGGCCGACCGCCTGATAGAGCGCCTGCGTCCCGCCATTCGTCGTCCAGACCTGCTCTGGCGCGATCTCGCGGCCGAATCCCGTGAGCCATGTCGCGACGGCCCGCCGCAGGTCGGGGATGCCGCCATTCGGCGTGTAGTTCGTCTCGTCGGCGTCCCAGGTGGCCTTCGCCGCCTCCGCGATGTGCGGCGCGATCCTCGCGACCGGCTCGCCCACATGCAGCGCGATGTACGGTGTCGTGAACCCGGATGCGATCTCATAGATCCGACGGATCCGGCTCGACGGCACGGCGTCGGTGTGCGGAGCAAGCGAAGGCATGTTCCAAGGCTATTGCGGCCACTCCGATGGCAAGTCCATCAGCGGGCTGGTAATGTTGACCCTTGGCTTCCGCGCGTCCCACCGCGCGACTCCCCGGCAGGATCCCTCTACCCGGTCGGGAACACTCCTGCCCGACTCATACGAAAGTGAACCTGATGGCAAACATCAAGTCTCAGATCAAGCGCAACCTCCAGAACGAGAAGGCCGCGGCCCGCAACAAGGCCGTCAAGTCCGAGGTCCGCACCGCGGTGCGTCACACGCGCGAGGCCATCGCCGCTGGCGACAAGGCGAAGGCCACCGAGGCGCTCGTCGTCGCGACGAAGAAGCTCGACAAGGCGGTCTCGAAGGGCGTCATCCACAAGAACCAGGCAGCGAACCGCAAATCGGCCATCGCGAGCCAGGTCGCCGCGCTCTGACGCTCGACTCAGATCTCACGCGAAAGCCCCGCTCCGGCGGGGCTTTCGTCATGTCGTGGCGATCCGCCGGTGACCGCTCCTCGGTGGATCGTCAGCGCCTGCCGCGCTCGGCGATGACGAGCGTCATGCGCTCGAGGGCGTAAACAGGGTCTCGACCCGCACCCTTGACCGCGGCGTCGGTCTCCGCGATGACCCGGATCGCGCTCGCGAGCCCATCATCGCTCCATGCCTGAGCGTCGCGGCGCGCGCGGTCCACCTGCCACGGCGCGAGCCCGAGCCGCCCTGCGAGCTCGCCCGAGGAGCCGCGTGCTCCTGCGACCTTCGCCATAGCCCTGAGCTTCACCGCGAATGCCGCGACGACGGGCACGGGGTCGGCACCGGACGCGAGCGCTCGCCTCAGCATCGTCAGCGCGTCGCCTGCACGTCCCGCGATCGCGGCGTCTGCGACCTCGAACGCGGTCGTCTCGACCCTTCCGCCCGTGTAGCGCTCGACCGTCGTCTCGGTCACATCGCCGTCGGTGTCATCGACGATCTGACCGGCGACACTCGCAAGCTCCGAGAGGTCCCCGCCGAATGCCTGCACAAGCGCGCGCACGGCACCCGGAGTGATCGATCGGCTCGCGCGTCGGAACTCCTCGCGGAGGAAGTCCGCGCGGTCCTGATCGTTCTTGAGCTCCGAGGCCGTGACCTCGATCGCTCCGCCGGTCCCCGAACGCACTGCATCGAGGAGTCGCTTGCCTCGCACTCCCCCGCTGTGACGGAGCACGATCACGGTGTCGTCGGCCGGAGAGCCCAGGTACTCGACCATCTCCTCGAGGAAGGCGTCGGTGCACTTCTCGACATGATCCACACGGATGAGCCGTGGCTCACCGAACAGGGAAGGGCTCGCGAGCGTCAGGAGCTCGCCCGGCGCATATGCCCCGGCATCGATGTCGTGGATCTCGAGACTCGGATCGTCGGTCCTGAGACGATCGCGCAGCAGTCGCGAAGCCCGCTCCGCGAGGAAGTCCTCGGGTCCGGAGATGAGCACGACTGGTGCAGGCCTGATCGCGTGCCACGGCTCGCCGGTGGGAGCACTCCGGCCGCCAGACGCTCTCGCCATGCGTTAGAGCCTAACCACGACCGGTGTCATCGATCCGCGAGCTGCCGGCCGATGCGGCGGGCCCAGAACGGGCCCTCGTAGATGAAGCCCGTGTAGCCCTGGACAAGGGTCGCACCCTCCGCGAGGCGCTCCCGCACATCGGCGGCGGTCTCGACGCCACCGACCGAGATGACGCAGAAGCCGGGGTCAGGCGCGACTCGCCGGATGACGCGCAGGACCTCGAGCGAGCGAGCCGCGAGCGGAGCCCCGGAAAGCCCCCCGGCGCCAGCGGCATCGATGACGGCGGCGGGGGTCGCGAGGCCCTCGCGGGTGACCGTCGTGTTCGTGGCGATGATGCCGGCAAGCCCGAGCTCGAGCGCGAGGCGCGTCACCTGCTCGACCTGCTCATCGGTCATGTCGGGCGCGATCTTCACGAGCAGCGGCGTGGCGCCGACCGCATCGAGGACCGCCCCGAGAAGCGGTCGGAGCTGGTCGAGCTCCTGGAGCCCGCGAAGTCCCGGGGTGTTGGGCGAGGACACGTTGACGACGAGGTAATCGGCGAGCGGCGCGAGGAGCCGAGCCGACCGCAGGTAGTCGTCGACCGCGTCCTCGACGGCGACGACGCGAGACTTGCCGATGTTGACCCCGATGATGGGACGACCGCGGCGACGCCGAGCCCGGGCGAGCACCCGCGCGGCGGCCTCAGCGCCGTGATTGTTGAATCCCATGCGATTGACGAGCGCGCGATCCGCGACGAATCGGAACAGCCGCGGGCGCTCGTTGCCCGGCTGAGCCAGTGCCGTCACCGTGCCGACCTCGACGTGGCCGAAGCCGAGCAGTCCGAGCCCGATCGCCGCGTCGGCGTTCTTGTCGAAGCCGGCCGCCACGCCGAAGGGCGTGGGGAAGCTGAGCCCCATGGTCTCGACGCCGATGCCGCGGGGCGGACGCACCGGACGGATCCGCGAGGCACCGAGCGCGCGGATCGCCGCGTGCGCGAGGCCGTGTGCCCGCTCAGGGTCGAGCCGGCTGAGGAAGACGCGGAAGAGCCAGCGGTACATTCAGCTGTCCTGCGCCGCACGTTCGGCGCGGAGCAGCGCGATCGCGCCCTCGAAGTCCGCGAGGGATTCGAACGCCTGATACACGCTCGCGAAGCGGAGGTACGCGACCTCGTCGAGCTCTCGCAGCGGACCCAGGATCGCGAGGCCGATCTCATTCGCATCGATCTGCGAGGCGCCCGTCGCGCGGATCGCCTCCTCGACCTTCTGCGCGAGCTCTGCGAGCGCCGTGTCCGTCACAGGGCGGCCCTGCGCGGCCTTCCGGACACCGGAGACCACCTTGTCGCGGCTGAATGGCTCGACGACACCGTTGCGCTTGATGACCATGAGCGAGGCCGTCTCGAGAGTCGAGAAGCGACCGCCGCACTCGGGGCACTGTCGACGGCGGCGGATCGAGAGACCGTCATCGCTCGTGCGCGAGTCGATGACTCTCGAGTCGGGGTGGCGACAGAACGGGCAGTGCATGGTTACTCCCCCTGAGCTCTCGAAACGAAACGGGCCTCGATCGCCTCCCCGTGCGCGGGGAGGTCCTCGGCGCTGGAAAGCGACAGGATCCGGGCGCGCACCTCTGCGAGCGCCTCGCGGGAGTAGTCGACGATCTGCTGGGGCCGGAGGAATGCGTACGCGCCGAGACCTGGCGTGAACCGCGCCTGCCCTCCCGTGGGGAGCACGTGATTCGAGCCGGCGAGGTAGTCGCCGAGGCTCACGGGCGAGTGGGTCCCGAGGAAGATCGCGCCAGCGCTGTGGATACGGGCGAGCGTAGCCTCCGGGTCCTCAGTCTGGATCTCGAGGTGCTCGGGGGCATACGCATCGGAGAAGCGCGCCGCGTCGTCGATCGAGTCGACCAGGACGATCGCGGACTGCTGTGCGCCGAGCGAGGTCGCGACTCGCGCCGCGTGCTTCGTGACCGCGGCCCGGTGCTCGAGCGCGGCGACGACCTCGACGGCAAGGGCCTGCGAATCCGTCACGAGGACCGCCGCGGCGTTCTCGTCGTGCTCGGCCTGACTCACGAGATCGGCGGCCACGACGTCGGGGTCAGCGCTCTCATCGGCGATCACGAGGATCTCGGTCGGGCCGGCCTCAGCGTCGATGCCGACCTGGCCCTTCACGAGCCGTTTCGCGGCCGCGACATAGACATTCCCAGGTCCGGTGATGACGTCGACGGGATCGAGGCCGAGCTCCTCGACGCCGTAGGCGAGCGCGCCGATCGCACCAGCGCCGCCCATCGCGTAGACCTCCTCGATCCCGAGCAGCGCGGCTGCCGCGAGGATGGTGGGGTGCACATGTCCACCGAAATCGCGCTGCGGCGGTGAGACGAGCGCGATCGACGCAACGCCAGCGGCCTGAGCGGGGACCACATTCATGACGACGCTCGAGGGGTAGACGGCCTTGCCGCCGGGGACGTAGAGGCCGACGCGGCGCACGGGCTGCCAGCGCTGGCGCACGACCGCGCCATCCGCGAGGATCGTGGTCTGCTCCGGCAGGACCTGGACGGCGGTCGCCGCACGCACCCGCGCGATCGCTTCGACGAGCGCCGCACGGACATCGGGGGCGAGCGTCTCGACGGCAGCATCGAGCTCCGCCTTGGGGACGCGAATCGCCTCGGGCGCGCCCCCGTCGAAGAGCGCCGACTGCTCCGCGAGCGCCGCGGCGCCGCGCTCCCGGACATCGGCGATGAGGCTCGCCGCTGCCTCGCTCGCGACCTCGACGTCGACGGCGGCACGAGGCATCGTGCTCGCCAGTTCCACAGCGGTCATGCGCCGCCCGCGCAGGTCGATCGTGCGAATCACAGCATCAAGCCTACGGCGATGGGAGTGGCGTGCCGCTCGCGTTCGGCGCGCTCAGCCGATCGCGTTCGTCCCGAGCAGGCTCTTGAGCTCGGCCGTCAGCTCGCTCGACCTCGCGACCCGATACGGGAGCTCGAAGACCCGCGCAGTATCGCCCCGGATGATGCGGAGGCGGACATCGCTGTGGCCCGGATGCTTTCGCACGATGTCGCGCAGTCCTGTGACGATCTCGGTCGTCGCGCGCGTCTCGGGAAGCGAGAGCACGACGGTGCCGGCGTCGTCGGCCGTCGCCGCCATGAGCTGCGGCGCCGAGGCGCTGATCGCCTGGAGCGCGATGCCGTCATCCCGACGCTGAACCCGCGCGCGGACGACCGCGATGGAGTCCGCTTCGATGAGGGGCCAGTACTCCTGGAAGACCTTGCCGAGCATCATGATGCTGATCTCGCCGCCGTAGTCCTCGAGCTGGAGCATGCCGTACGGGTTGCCTGACTGGCGCGCGATGCGCTGCGAGGCACTCGTCACGAGCCCGGCGACGGTCACCTGCTCGCCGTCGGCGATCGTCTCGGATTCGAGGAGGTCGCCGATCGAGATCGAGGCGAGCTTCTGCAGCTGCGCCTCGAGGCCCGCGAGCGGGTGGTCGGACACGTACATGCCGAGCATGTCGCGCTCGAACGCGAGCAGCTCGCGCTTCGAGTACTCGGGCCGGTCCGGCACCACGTCCACCGTCTCGGAAGGCTCATCCCACAGCGAGTCGAAGTCGAAGCCCACCATGCCGCTCGCCTCGTTGCGCTTGAGAGCGACCGCGGCGTCGACCGCGTCCTCATGGATCTCCATGAGCGCACGACGCGTCGCACCGAGGGAGTCGAATGCGCCCGCCTTGATGAGCGACTCGATCGTGCGCTTGTTGGCGACCTGGATCGGCACCTTGCGGAGGAAGTCGTGGAACGACGTGAAGGCTCCCTCGCGCTCCCGTGCGAGGCGGATCTGCTCGACGACGGCCGCCCCGACATTTCGCACTGCGCCAAGGCCGAAGCGGATCCTCTTCGGCTGGCTCCCGCCGGGCTCGACGACGGCCGTGAAGTCGACGAGGGACTCGTTGACGTCCGGGAGAAGGACCTCGATGCCCATACGTCGGCACTCGAGGAGGTAGACCGCGGCCTTGTCCTTCGAGTCTCCGACCGACGTGAGAAGCGCGGCCATGTACTCGGCCGGGTGGTTCGCCTTGAGGTACGCCGTCCAGTACGAGAGCACGCCGTAGCCCGCCGAGTGCGCCTTGTTGAAGGCGTAGTCAGCGAACGGCATGAGCGTCTCCCACAGCTTGTCGATCGCTGCCTTGGAGTAGCCGCGCTCGGCCATGCCCGCAGAGAAGGACTCGAACTGCTTGTCGAGCTCTTCCTTCTTCTTCTTGCCCATCGCGCGCCGGAGCACGTCCGCTTGGCCGAGCGAGAAGCCCGCGACCTTCTGCGCGACGCTCATGACCTGCTCCTGGTACACGATGAGGCCGTAGGTCCCACCGAGGATCTCGGCGAGCGGCTCCTCGAGCTCCGGGTGGATGGGCTCGATCTTCTCGAGGCCGTTCTTGCGCAGCGCGTACGCCGTGTGGGACCCCATGCCCATGGGGCCAGGGCGGTAGAGCGCGATGAGCGCCGAGATGTCCTCGAAGCTCGTGGGCTTCATCTGGCGCATGAGCGCACGCATAGGCCCGCCATCGAGCTGGAACACGCCCAGGGAGTCGCCACGCTGCAGTAGCTCGTACGTCGCCTCGTCGGCATCGAGATCCAGCTCCTCGAGGACGAGCTGCTTGCCTGTCGTCCGCTCGATCTGCTTGAGCGCATCGTCGATGACCGTGAGGTTGCGCAGGCCGAGGAAGTCCATCTTCAGCAGACCGAGCGACTCGAGCGGCGGCTGGTCGAACTGCGTGATGATCGCGCCGTCATCCTCGCGCTTCATGACGGGCAGCACGTCGAGGAGCGGCTCGGCGGACATCAGCACGCCAGCGGCATGGACGCCCCACTGCCGCTTCAGGTTCTCCAGGCCCTTCGCCGTCTCGAACACCCGCGCGGCCTCGGGATCGGACTCGACGAGCGCGCGGAGGTCGGCCGCTTCCTTGTAGCGATCGGCGTTCGGGTCGTGCACGGCAGAGAGCGGAATGTCCTTGCCCATGATGGCTGGCGGCATCGCCTTGGTGAGGCGCTCGCCCACCGAGAAGGGCATTCCGAGCACACGCGCTGAGTCCTTCAGTGCCTGCTTGGCCTTGATCGTGCCGTAGGTGACGATCTGCGCGACGCGGTCCTCGCCGTACTTCTCCGTGACGTAGCGGATGACCTCGGGTCGTCTGCGGTCGTCGAAGTCGACATCGACATCGGGCATCGAGACGCGCTCCGGGTTGAGGAAGCGCTCGAAGATGAGGCCGTGCGCGAGCGGGTCCAGCTCGGTGATGCCGAGCGCGTACGCCACGAGGGAGCCGGCGGCCGAGCCACGGCCGGGTCCGACCCGGATGCCCTGCGACTTCGCCCACGCGATGAAGTCGGCGACGACGAGGAAGTACCCGGGGAAGCCCATCTGGGTGATCACGTCGACCTCGTACTTGGCCTGCGCCTTGTGCTCATCCGAGACGCCCCCGGGGAACCGCCGCGCGAGGCCCGCGTCGACCTCCTTCGCGAACCACGACGCCTCGGTCTCCCCCTCCGGCACGGGGAATCGCGGCATGAGGTCGCGCTTCACGAACTCGACGGAGCAGCGCTCGGCGATGAGGAGCGTCGAGTCGCACGCCTCGGGATAGTCGCGGAAGATGTGGCGCATCTCGGCGGCGGACTTGAGGTAGAACTCATCGGACTCGAACTTGAATCGCTTCGGGTCGTCGAGCGTCGAACCGGACTGGACGCAGAGGAGCGCCGCGTGCGCCTGCGCATCGGACGCGTGCGTGTAGTGGAGGTCGTTCGTCGCGACGAGCGGCATGTCGAGTCGCTTCGCGAGCTCGATGAGCTCGTTCATCGTGCGCCGCTCGATCCCGATGCCGTGGTCCATGATCTCGGCGTAGAAGTTCTCCTTGCCGAAGATGTCCTGGAACTCGCCCGCCGCCTTCATCGCCTCGTCGACCTGGCCGAGGCGGAGTCGAGTCTGCACCTCACCGCCGACGCAGCCCGTCGTCGCGATGATGCCCTTCGCGTACTTCGACAGGAGTTCGCGGTCCATGCGCGGCTTGAAGTAGTAGCCCTCCATCGAGGCGAGCGATGACAGGCGGAAGAGGTTGTGCATGCCCTCGTTGGTCGCCGCGAGCATCGTCATGTGGGTGTAGGCCCCGCCACCGCCGACGTCGTCGGCGTTCAGGCCCTCGCCGACCGCCCAGCGCACGCGCGACTTGTCGCTGCGGTGCGTGCCCGGCGTGATGTATGCCTCGGTCCCGATGATGGGCCGAATGCCACGCTGCGTCGCCTTCTGCCAGAAGTCGTACGCGCCGAACATGTTGCCGTGGTCGGTGATCGCAATCGCCGGCATGCCCTGCCGCGCGACCTCGTCGAGGAGTCCGCCGACTCGCGCCGCCCCATCGAGCATGGAGTACTCGGTGTGGACGTGGAGATGCGCGAATGAGTCGGAGGCTGCCACCGTTCCACGATACGAGCGGCGACCGACAATCTCCGACGACCCTCGGTCAGTCGGCGCTGATCACCTCAAGGGCACGTTGAAGGTCGGGCGAGTAGGGGCTCTCGAAGCTCATCCAGTCGCGCGTCACGGGATGGGCGAAGCCGAGCCGCCGCGCGTGGAGCCACTGGCGAGTGAGCCCCAGGTGTGCGCTCAGCGTCGGGTCTGCACCGTAGAGCGCGTCGCCGCAGCAGGGGTGCCGCTGGGCGGCCATATGCACACGGATCTGATGCGTGCGCCCTGTCTCGAGCTCGATCTCGAGGAGCGACGCGGCGCGGAATGCCTCGATCGTCTCGTAGTGCGTCACCGCGTGCTTGCCGTCCGCCACGACCGCGAATCGCCATCCGCTGCCCGGATGCCGACCGACGGGCGCGTCGATCGTGCCGACGAGCGGGTCAGGGTGGCCCTGGACGAGCGCGTGGTAGATCTTCTCGACCTCGCGGTCGTGGAACTGTCGCTTCATCTCGGTGTACGCACGCTCGCTCGATGCGACGACCATGAGCCCGCTCGTGCCCGCATCGAGGCGATGCACCACGCCCTGGCGCTCCGCCGCACCGCTCGTGGAGATGCGCCTGCCGAGACCGGCGAGAGCGCCGACGACGGTGGGCCCGTCCCAGCCGAGCGAGGGATGCGCCGCGACGCCCGCCGGTTTGTCGACGACGATGATGTCGTCGTCCTCGTAGACGATCGCGAGACCGTCGACGACCTGCGGGACGACGGTCGGCTCAGCCTTCTCCGACCACTCGATCTCGAGCCACCCGCCCGCTCGGAGCTTGGTCGACTTGTCGATCACGACACCGTCGAGGGCCACTCCCCCGTCCTCGATGACCTCGCTCGCGTAGGTGCGGCTGAGCCCGAGGAGCTTGGAGATCGCGGCATCCGCGCGCTTTCCATCGAGCCCGTCGGGGACGGGGAGGCTACGAGTCGCCATCTCGCTCGCCCGAGACGGGATCGCTCCCAGCGGGCTTGCCCGAGCGTCGCACGCCGTCGACGCCGATGCCGATGAGCGTCAGGAGCACGAAGACGACCATGCTCGCGGTGATCGCCACGTCGGCGATGTTGAAGATCGCGGGGAATCCCCAGATCTGGATGAAGTCGATGACGTGACCCACGCCGAATCCGGGCTCGCGGAAGAGGCGATCGATGAGGTTGCCGATCGTCCCGCCGAGCAGCAGTCCGAAGACGATCGCCCAGGCCTTCGATCGGATGCGCCGCGCGAAGACGATGAGGATGACAGCCACCGCGACGGCGAGCAGGGCGAAGATCCACGTCCAGCCTGCACCGAGCGAGAACGCGGCACCCGAGTTGCGGACGAAGACGAACTCGAGGACAGGCCCGAGGATCGGCACCGCCTCACCGTACGGGAGGTTCTCGATGACGAGGTACTTCGCGAGCTGATCGAGCCCGACGACGATGGCTGCGATCCCCAGGACGAGCGGGACGGCCCAGAGGGCGATCCGTCGACGCTGGGGCGCAGTGTCAGTTGCCAAAACCCGAGAACGGCGAACGCGGCGGCTCATCCGTCGAGCCGGTCGTGCCGAAGCCCGGCGCGGGCGGCAGGTCGTCCTGCGTGTACTGCGGGAACGGGCTCGACGTCGTGGTGCCGCCGGTCGTGGTCACGATCCCTCCGGTCGTCGCAGCCCCACCCGTCGTGGTCGTGTCCTCGTCGTCATCCTCGTCGGAGGCAGCGGGGGTCGCGCCCGAGTCGGTCGACGGCGGGGCGAAGCTCGAGGCGGCTAGGCTCGGAATGTCTCCAGTCGGCGCGTCCGCACCGGTCACCTCGGCATCAGAGGTGGCGCTCGGAGCGTCCGCATCCACGACTGCGGAGGTGAGGATGTCCCCGGTCGAGGGAGCGGCTGCCGACGTCTCGCCGGTGGTCGGAGCGGGCTCCGCGGCGGGGGCCGCCTCGCTCGGGGCCTCGATCGCCTCAAGGTCCTGGAGCTGACCCTCGAGATACGCACGGAGCGAGGAGCGATAGCTGCGCTCGAACTCCTGGAGCCCATCGACGGCGGCCTGGAGGCTCGCACGCTGGGCATCGAGGGCGTTCACCTCGGCCGTGAGCGTCGCGAGCTCGTTGTCGCGGATCGACTGCGCCTGGGCCACGAGCGCGTCGGCCTGCTCGCGAGCGGTGCTGACGAGCGAGTCGGCCTGAACGCGAGCGTCGGCGACGAGCGCGGTAGCAGAGGCCTGCGCCTCGGAGATGAGCGTCGCGGCCTTGCCCTGCGCCTCGTTGATGGTCGTGGCAGCGGTGCTCTCGCCCTGGGCGATGAGCTCGTCGCGCTTCGCGACGCCCTCACGGACATGCTCCTCGTGGACGCGTCGTGCGAGCTGGAGGTACTCCGCCGAGTTCATGCCGTCGTTCTGGGCGTTCTTCGCCTCCGCAAGCTCCTCCTGGAGCCTCGCGATCTCCGCCTTGGACGACTCGACCTGGGCGCGAAGGGAGTCGAGCTCGCCCTGGTCGAGGGCGGGCGCGCTCGAGACCTGCGTCTTGAGCTGCTCGTTCTCTGCGGTGAGTCGCTGGAACTCAGCGAGGACCTCATCGAGGAAGTCGTCGACCTCGTCCTGGTCATAGCCGTCGCGGAACTTGGTCGTCGCGAACTGCTTGTTGAGAACGTCGTTGGGCGTAAGGGCCATGTCGGTACCTGAGCACCTTTCTTTCAACCTCGACGAGACGGTGTACCTCGGTCCAGGCATCGTATCGCGCGATGTCCGGCGCCGAGCCGGGAAGGTCGATCAGACTAACCCGGGATGGCGAATGCGCTCACGATGACAGCCCCGAGGATGCAGATGAGCATGACGATCGACACGGAGAGGTCGAGCGCGACGGGTCCCATCCTCAGCGGCGGGAGCACGCGTCGGAAGAACCGGACTGGAGGGTCCGTGATCGTGTAGACGATCTCGGCGACGACGAGGAGGAAGCCTCGGGGACGCCAGTGTCGGACGACCGACTGGACGAGGTCCAGCACGATGCGTCCCCACAGGACGACGACGTACAGCCAGAGCAGGGCTTGGACGACGTTCAGGATGATCTGGACGACGGATGCCACCCGAAGAGCCTATGGTGCCGACGATGTGCGTCGGGTCACAGGAAGGACGCGTCGACCTCGTCGGTGTCCGAGCTCTCTCCGCTCACCGCGACGTGCGCGGGCGAGAGGAGGAAGACCTTGCCCGTGACGCGCTCGAACTTGCCGTAGAGCGCCTCGGAGAGGCCGCAGCAGAAGTCGATGAGGCGGCGGTCATCCGGAGCCTGGAGCTGCGAGATGTTGATGATGACCGGGACGCCGTCGCGGAAGTGCTCGGTGATGACCTGGACGTCCTTGAACGCGCGCGGGTGCACGGTGAGGATCTCGTTGAGGTCGTTGCCAGCGGGTCGCTGGGCGCGGCGGATCGGGGTCACGGGCGCGGGAGTCGAGCGCTGGGCAGGGGCCTGCGCCGTCTTCTGCTCTTCCTCGTAGTACTCGGCCTCCGGCTCGTCGGCGAGCCCGAGGAACACCATCGCAGAGCGAAGTGGGTTGCCCATAACGATCCTCCAGTCAGTTCGATCACTGCCGAGCGTAGGCGGGGTCCGGCCGGTTTCCCGTGATTGCCGTCCCGATGCGAAGGTGTGTCGCGCCTTCCGCGATCGCCTCAGCAAAGTCGCCGGACATGCCCATGGAGAGCCCGGTGGCCCTCGGTGCGAGGGGCAGGACGATGCGCTCGGCGAGCTCCCGCAGCGTCGCGAACTCCGCGCGCGGTTCGACGCCGAGTCGCGCGACGCCCATGACGCCGAGAAGCTGCACACCCTCGGTCGCGAGGACACGCTCGGTGAACGTCGCGAGCTCCTCAGCTCGCACCCCGCCTCGTCCTGGGTCATCGGAGAGATTCACCTGGATGAATGCCCCGGTGCCGCTGCCGGCGAGCCGCGCGAGCACGGATTCGGAATCGAGCGAGTGGATCACATCGGCGTAGCTGGCGATCGCGCGCGCCTTGTTGGACTGGATCTGTCCGATGAAGTGCCACTCGGCCTCGAGATCGGCGAGCTCTGCGATCTTGCTGCTCGCCTCCTGATGCCGGGATTCACCGAAGTGCCGGTGGCCGAGCTCCGCGAGATCGCGCACGAGCGAAGCCGGGTGGAACTTCGTCACGACGATCGTCGTGATATCACGGGGCGATCTGCCTGACGCCGCGGCATGCTCCTCGACCTGGGCGATGACCGACCGGTACCGGTCGGCGAGCGCCGGATCGACCACGGCTACTTGAGGAAGTCGGGGACGTCCAGGTCGCCCGAGTCCTCGAAGTCGTCGAAGTCGCGACGCGTCGGGACGAGCGCCGGCGAATCGGTGTCCTCGCTCGCGGCGGCGGCGGGCGCCGCCGGTGCGGGGGCGATCTGCGAGTCCTCGGGTGCGGGGACGCTCGGCTGCTCGCCCGACGTCGAGCGCGCAGCCGCGAGCGCAGCCGCCGTCTCGCCGGAGACGGTCGCGGTCTCGTGGCCGAATGCCTCGCGGATGCGCTCGGCCGGCACGGGCTTGCGCACGGGCTCGCCGCCGTCGAATCCTGCCGCGATGACCGTCACGCGGACCTCATCGCCGAGCGTGTCGTCGATGACGGCACCGAAGATGATGTTCGCCTCGGGGTGGACCGCCTGCTGGACGAGCTTCGCGGCATCGTCGATCTCGAAGATGCCGAGGTTCGAGCCACCCTGGATCGAGAGGAGCACGCCGTGCGCCCCGTCGATCGAGGCCTCGAGGAGCGGGGATGCCACGGCGATCTCGGCGGCCTTGATGGCGCGGTCAGCGCCCCGCGCCGAGCCGATGCCCATGAGCGCGCTGCCGGCGCCCTGCATCACCGACTTGACGTCGGCGAAGTCGAGGTTGATGAGGCCTGGCGTCGTGATGAGGTCCGTGATGCCCTGGACACCGGCGAGGAGGACCTGGTCGGCGGTCGAGAATGCCTCGAGCACGCTGAATCCCTTGTCGCTGACCTCGAGGAGACGCTCGTTGGGGACGACGATGAGGGTGTCGACCTCTTCCTTGAGGCGCTCGACGCCGAGCTCTGCCTGCTGCATGCGGCGCTTGCCCTCGAAGGCGAACGGCTTCGTGACGACGCCGATCGTGAGCGCGCCGATCGACTTGGCGATGCGCGCGACGACGGGCGCGCCGCCGGTGCCGGTGCCCCCGCCCTCACCCGCGGTCACGAACACCATGTCGGCGCCCTTGAGCGCCTCCTCGATCTCCTCCGCGTGGTCCTCGGCCGCTCGCCGCCCGACCTCGGGGTCAGCCCCGGCGCCGAGGCCGCGCGTGAGGTCGCGACCGACATCGAGCTTGACGTCGGCATCGCTGAGCAGCAGCGCCTGGGCGTCCGTGTTGATGGCGACGAACTCGACTCCGGAGAGTCCGAGCTCGATCATGCGATTGACGGCGTTGACACCGCCGCCGCCGATGCCGACGACCTTGATCATCGCGAGGTAATTCTGATTCGACGTCACGTCCGGCCTCCGTCGTTGCTGCGGGTCGTCTAAACCTTCAACCTCTACCTGAACGTAAATGTCTGCTCTGGAAGAGGTTTATTGCGTCGAGGGTAGGTCGGCCTGCGCCGATCGTCCACGAGGCGCGCGGGCGTGTCGGTGACGATTTCGCGTCACAGAGGGCGGAAGACCCCGTTCGTGATCGCGGATACATCGAAGATGCCTGCCGCATCGCCGTGGATGCCGCGGAGCGCGGCGAGCAGCTCAGCCTTCGCGACGGAGTCGTTCGCGCTCCCCCATCGGACGGTCTGCGGCGTGCCGGCGAACACGAGCGTGACGTCGTCGCGCGTCTTCGCGGTGATCGTGTCGATCTGGGCACGCAGCTCCGGCGGCATCGCACGGAGGACCTCGACCGCCGCGTCGAAGGCGGGATTCGGGATCGCCGTCCCGCTCTCCGTGACGAGCGGCACCCCGGGCAGGCGCTCGGTCGACCGCTCGACCGTCACGCCCGCGGAATCGACGAAGAGGTAGCCACCCGTCGGCGATGCGACGGAGACGATCGGCTGGCGCTCGATGATGTGGACCGCGATCGTGCCCGGCGGAATCGTCTCGGTCGAGTAGCTCTGGATCACGGGGAACCCGCGGAGCACCTCGTCGATGCGCCCGTAGTCGACGAGGGCGAGGGGCGAGCCGAGCTGATCCTGGAGCTGCTCGGCGATCACGGCCGCATCGACCCGCTCGGCACCGTCGATGCGGATCGTGCGCAGCGAGAGCAGCGGCGAGAAGATCGCGATCGCGAGCAGACCGACGACCACGCCGACGATGCCGATGGTCGTGAGGATCGCAGCACGGCGCGCACGCTGGCGTCGCGTGAACCGCTTGAGCTCGGCGCGCTCGTACCGTCGCCGCTCCGCGGCCGCCTTGCGGAGCTCGCGGCGAGCCGCCCGTGCCTCCGACTTCGCTGCGGCGCGGGCGCGCCTCGCCGCTGCTGCGGGATCGTCGCTCGGCTTCCGGCGCGAAGCGGAGCGCGAGGTGCGCGGACCGTCGCTCCCCGGCACCTGCCCCGACGTGCGAGGACGCAGGGGGCGGACGGGTGCGGGAGCGGCTCCCTCTCCCTCGAAGGCCGCGGGCCGTGGAGCCCGAGGGCTCGATCGCCCTGGCGGCGCGACATCAGCAGGCGGCGTCGCCTGCTTCGCCGGCTTGGCCGCCCTGCCTGACTTCTGCGCCGCACCGGCGGACTTCTCGGCCTTTCCGGACCTTCCCGCTCGCCCGGTGGCGGGCGTCGAGTCCGCCTGCTGCTCGAAGCCTTCCGGTCGCTTCACGACCGCTCCGGGGCCCGCAGCGCCTCGACGACCTGCGGGATGATTCGGTACACGTCCCCGCACGAGAGCGTCATGACGAGGTCGCCATCCCGCGCGATCTCGGCGACCCGGTCGGCCGCGGCCTGCCAGTCCGGGAGGAAGTCCACGCGGTCCGGATCCGCGAACCGGTCGGCGACGAGCGCACCGGTCACACCGGGGATCGGGTCCTCACGCGCGCCGTAGACATCGAGGACGATCGTGTGATCCGCGAGCCGCTCATAGACATCGGCGAAGTCGCCGGCCATGAGCTGCGTGCGCGAGTAGAGGTGCGGCTGATGGACCGCGATGACGCGACCTGACCCGACGACGCTCCGCGCCTGAGCGAGCGCGGCGGCGACCTCCGTCGGGTGATGGGCGTAGTCGTCGTACACGCGCACGCCGCGGACCGTCTCGTGGAGCTCGAAGCGACGGGCCGTGCCGCCGAATGCCTCGAGCCCGCGGACGGCCTCGCCCGGCTCGACACCGAGCGACACGACCACGGCGAAGGCGCCTGCCGCATTGATCGCATTGTGTCGGCCAGGGACGGCGAGCTGCACCGGGTGGTCGACCCCGCGGTACGCGATGGTGAACGCGATCCCTGCACCCGGCGCGATGGAGTGGACGCGCACATCGGCATTCGGCGCCTCACCGAAGGTCAGCACCTCGCGATCGAGCCGAGCCGCGATGCGCTGAGCTCCCGCGTCATCGGCCGAGACGACGACCGCCTCGGTCGCGCGGGCGGCGAAGTCGACGAAGGCGTCGTCGAATGCCTGCGCGGAGCCGTAGTGGTCGAGATGGTCGGCATCGACGTTCGTGATGAGCGCGACCGCGGTCTCGTAGAGGAGGAAGGTCCCGTCGGATTCGTCCGCCTCGATGACCCAGAGTCCTGGGTCGCCGAAGCCGGAGCTCGAGCCGAGCGACTGGATGACCCCGCCATTGACGTAGCTCGGGTCGCGGTGCGCATCGACGAGCGCGGTGACGATCATGCCGGTCGAGGTCGTCTTGCCGTGGGCGCCCGCGACCGAGACGATGCGAGTCCCGCGCGTGAGCCACGCGAGTGCCTGGGAGCGGTGCAGGACTGGAATACCGCGCTCGACCGCGGCGAGGTACTCGGGGTTGTCGGGCCAGAGCGCCCCCGTGTAGACGAGCGCCTCCGCATCGCCGAGGTTCGCCGCATCATGCCCGATCGCGACCGATGCACCGAGCTCGCGGAGCGCAGCCGTCGTCGCACTCTCGGAGCGGTCCGAGCCCGTCACACGGTGTCCCGACTCGAGGAAGAGGCGCGCGATGCCGCTCATGCCCGACCCGCCGATCCCCACGAAGTGCACCGAGCCGAGCTCATCGGGCAGCGGCATCGAAAGGTCTGGCTTGATCATGGCCAGTCAAGGCTACGGCTCGCCCTCCACGTGCTCGCTGAGCCTCGCCGCGGCTCTCGGCGCGCGGTCAGGATCGGACCTGGTGCGGGACGCTGGCCCGCCACCAGCCGCACAGACGGCCGCGAGGACCTCAGCGCGAGGAGACGGCGCCGTCGATGAGCGCCACGGTGCGGTCCGTCCCGTCGATCGCGCCGACGGTTGCGATCCGCTCCCCCATCGCCCCGAGCCGCGCCTGATCGAGCAGGAGCGGCACGAGCTCGCCGCGCACCCACGCGGGGGTGAACTGCGCATCCTCGACGAGCACGGCGCCGCCCGCGGCGACCGCGCCCGCGGCATTCAGTCGCTGCTCCCCGTTGCTCCCCGTGTAGGGGATGAACACGGCGGGAATCCCCAGGGCGGCGGTCTCCGCGACCGTGCCGGTGCCGGAACGGCCGAGCGAGAGGTCTGCGACCGCGAGCGCGAGGTCCATGCGATCGAGGTATCGCACGGGACGGTAGCCGGGGACGTCGAGCGCGATCTCCTCGCGGAACTCGCCTGACGCGTGGAGGATCTGCCATCCCGTCGCGAGGATGTCCGGGACCGAGGCGGTGATCGTCTCGTTGATGCGGAGCGCACCGCTCGACCCACCCGTCACGAGCAGCGTCGGACGGCCAGGGTCGAGACCGAATGCCTCGGCACCTTCAGCGCGCGCTGCCGCTCGGACGATCGGGTCGGCGAGTCGCTCGATCTCAGGCCTGAGCGGCTGGCCGACGAAGACACCGCCGCGAATCTGCGTATCGGCGAATGCCACCCCCACGTGCCGCGAATACCTGGCGCCGAGCCGGTTGGCCCAGCCCGGCCGCGCATTGGCCTCGTGGATCGCGATGGGCACGCGCCCCCGGTGCGCCGCGACATAGGCGGGGGCCGAGGCGTACCCGCCGACCCCGAAGACGACGTCGACGTGACGCTCGACGAGGAGTCGCTCGACGGTCGCGACGGCGGCGCGCCACCGCGCTGGGAATCGCAGCGCGTCGGCATTCGGCCGCCTCGGCATGGGCGTGCGCGGAATCGTCACGAGCTCGAATCCCCGCGCGGGCACAAGTCGCGACTCGAGACCCTCGGCAGTGCCGAGGACGATGATCTCGGCTCCAGCGTCGCGCGAGCGGAGGCGATCGGCGACTGCGAGAAGCGGGTTCACATGCCCCGCCGTGCCACCGCCGGCGAGGAGGTATGTCGTCATCGCGTCGCCCCGGGTCGGCCATCCCGCGAGGGCCGCGGTCGCGGCGTGCGAGCGACGGGCGGTGGTGGCGAATCCATCGCCGCGAGCGCCGGATCCCCGGGTCGCTGCCGATTCACGGAGATGACGATGCCGAAGGCGACCAGCACGGCGAGGAGAGAGGATCCGCCCGCGGAGATGAGCGGGAGGGGGACGCCGAGGACGGGAAGGAGGCCGAGGACGACGGCGATGTTCACGAATGCCTGCCCGATGACCCAGACGAAGACGCCACCTGTGACGATGCGCGCGAAGGGGTCCTCCGTGCGCCGCATCATGCGGACGAGCACGATTGCGAGCACCGTGAAGAGTACGAGCACGACGATCGCCCCGATGAGCCCGAGCTCCTCGCCGATGATTGCGAAGATGTAGTCGCTGTCCGCCTCGGGGAGCCAGCTCCACTTCGAGCGGGAGTTCCCGAGGCCGACGCCGAGGACGCCACCCGAGGCGAGAGCCCACAGACCGTGCTGGGGCTGCCAGCAGAAGAGCAGGTACGAAGGGTCATCGGGGTGGCAGCCGCGCATCCACGCCGCGATGCGCTCAGTGCGGGATGAGCTCGTCATCGCGAACACGAGCGCGAGGAGCGCGATCGTGATCCCCGCGAGGCTGAGATGCCAGAGGCGAGCGCCCGCGAAATAGGCGCACGAGAACACGATGAGGAGCATGATCGTCGCGGTGCCGAGGTCATTGCCCATGAGGACGAGCAGGATCGCGAAGCCGGCGACGGGCGCGACCGGGATGGCCAGTCGCCTCCAGTCATCGAGCTGGCCCTGGCGCGCCCCGAGCACGAAGCCGATCCACACGATGAGAGCGAGCTTCACGAACTCGGACGGCTGCATCGAGAAGCCGCCGATGACGAGCCAGTTCTGGTTGCCGCCATACGCATACGACAGGCCAGGGACGAAGACGAGCAGCTGCATGCCGCCGAAGGTGAGGAGCATGGGCCACGCCCAGCGCTTCCAGAATCGGGCGGGCATGCGGCTCACGACGAGCATCGCGGGAATCCCGAGGGCTGCGAAGATCGCCTGGCGAGCGACACGACCGAAGGGGTCGCCGCTCGCGGCCTCCTCCTCGACGCTCGAGGCGGAGAGGACCATGACGAGGCCGAAGCCGACGAGGAAGAGCGTCGTGCCGATCAGGAGCAGCGCGTCGCGATGCTCGGGCGCGAACAGCCGCGCGATGGGCGTGACCGCGGCGAATCCGCGACGCGGAGCGCCCCCGCCTTCGGCGTCAGTCCTCGGTGGCCGGAGGGTCGACATGATCTGACCCTCCAATCAGGTCTCGGACTGCGTCCGCGAACTTGCGTCCTCGGTCCGCGTAATCGGTGAACTGGTCCATCGACGCGGCAGCCGGGGACAGCAGGACCGTGTCGCCCTCGCGGGCGATACGACCGGCGAGCCCTACGGCGACCGGCATGACATCGTCATCCTCCCCCGCGCCGACTTCGAAGACGTCGAGCTCCGGCGCGTGTCGGGAAAGGGCTTCGACGACGCTCGTCCGATCCACCCCGATGACGATCGCGGCTCGCAGCCGCGCAGCGTGCTTCGCGACGAGCGGATCGATGTCGACGCCCTTGAGGAGGCCGCCCACGATCCAGATCACGGATTCCTGCGCCGCGAGCGCCGCATCGGCGGCATGTGGATTCGTCGCCTTGGAGTCGTCGATCCAGGTGACCCCGCCGTCGATCGCGACGAGCTCGGTCCGGTGGTGATCGAGTCGGAACGTCGGGAGCGCATCGTGGATCTGCTCGGGCGTGACGCCGACGGCCCGCGCGAGAGCGATCGCGGCAAGGACATTGGCCACGAGATGCGGCGCGGAGAATCCGTGCTCCGCGAGCTCGGCGAGGGTCGTCACCTCGAGCGCCGTGTGGTGGCGATCCTCGAGGTACGCGCGGTCGACGACGATGCCTTCGACGATGCCGACCTCGCTCGGCCCCGGCGCGCCGAGCGTGAAGCCGATCGCTCGGCATCCCTCGAGCACCTCGGCGTTCTGGATCATGCGAATCGTCGCCGGCTCGGCTCGGTTGTAGACACAGGCAACCCGCGTGTTCTCGTACACGCGCCCCTTCGCCGCCTCATAGGCCTCTCTCGAGCCGTGCCAGTCGAGGTGGTCGTCCGCGACATTGAGGCAGACCGAGGCGATCGGCGCGATCGCCCCGGGCCCCTCGAGCGGCATGCGATGAAGCTGGTAGCTCGAGAGCTCGACGACGAAGACGTCGAAGCCCTCCGGGGCGCGAACGGCGTCGAGGACGGGGACCCCGATGTTGCCCACCTCTGCGACTGCCAGCCCAGCCGAGCGCAGGAGGTGGCCGACGAGTCGCGTCGTCGTCGTCTTGCCGTTCGTGCCGGTCACGAGGACCCAGTCCTGCGGCCGGATCTTGTCGCGCACGCGCCACGCGAGCTCGATGTCCCCCCACGAGGGCGTGCCTCGCTCATCGAGCCAGGTCACGAGCGGGTGATCCGGGTGATAGCCGGGGCTCACGATCGCGAGCTCGGGATCGAATGCCGCGAGCGCGTCAGGCACGACCGTGCGGTCCTCCTGCAGCACGAACTTCGCGCCGAGGACGTCGAGGATGATCTCTCGGTCGTGATCGTGTCGCTCAGCGACGACGATCACCTCGGCCCCGAGCTCGATGAGCGTGTCCGCGACCGCGAATCCGCTCTCCCCGAGACCGAGGACCGCGACCCGAAGTCCCGACCAGTCGGCATTCCAGCTCACGAGCGAATCGAGTCGACTCATGCCGTCGCCGCGATCCACTCGAGGTAGAAGAGTCCGACCGCGAGGCCGACGAACAGGGCGGAGATGATCCAGAAGCGCACGACGACCGTGACCTCGCCCCAGCCCAGCATCTCGAAGTGGTGATGCAGCGGGCTCGCCTTGAGGATGCGTCTGCCGCGCGTGAGCTTGAAGTACGTGCGCTGGAGTGCGACCGAGCCGACCTCGATGACGAAGAGTCCGCCAATGAGGACGAGGAGCAGCTCGGTGCGGCTGAGGATGGCGAGCGCCGCGAGCGCGCCGCCGAGCCCGAGCGAGCCGGTGTCGCCCATGAAGATCGAGGCGGGCGAGGTGTTCCACCACAGGAAGCCGATGAGGGCGCCCGTGATCGCCGAGGCGATGATCGCGAGGTCGAGTGGATCGCGCACCATGTAGCAGGCCTCGACGACGCTCTCCCCCACGCGCGGGTTGAAGCACCACTGCGAGAACTGCCAGAAGCCCACGACGATGAATGCGATGAACGCGAAGATCGATGAGCCGGTGGCGAGACCGTCGAGACCGTCGGTGAGGTTCACGCCGTTCGACGTCGACACGACGATGAACGTGACCCACAGCGTGAAGAGGATGATCCCGAGTACTGGTCCGAAGACGGCGAGATCGAGCCAGTCGATGTCTCGGAGAGCCGAGATCTTCGTCGAGGCAGGCGTGAGGCCATGCTCGTCCGGGAAGTTCAGGGCGAGGAGCGCGAAGCCCGCGCCGACGATGACCTGACCCACGATCTTCTGCCACGGGCCGAGGCCGAGGCTGCGCTGCTTGTGCGTCTTCATGAAGTCATCGATGAAGCCGATGAGCGCGAGCCCGCCCATGAGGTAGATGACGAGCAGGCCCGTCGCCGTCGCGTGCTCGCCGCCGACCCACAGTCCGACGAAGTAGCCGATGACGGCACCGACGATGAAGACGAGACCGCCCATGGTCGGCGTGCCGCGCTTGACCTGATGGGTGCGGGGGCCGTCAGCGTTGATGTACTGGCCCCAGCCGATGCGCGAGAAGAGCTTCGCGAACAGCGGCGTCAGCACGAGCGTGAAGACGAGGGCGACTGCCGCCGAGACGAGGAGGGCGATCACGCGCGACCTCCGTCGTCGGTCGCCGAGTGCTCGGCGAGCCGATCGCCGAGGTGCCGAAGTCCCGCCGCGTTCGAGGATTTCACGAGCACGACGTCACCCGTCCGGAGCAGACCACGCACGACATCGTATGCGTCGTCGATCGACTCGACGTAGAGAGACTCCCCTCCCCACGACCCCTCCTGCTGCGCCGAGCGGTGGATCGGGAAGGCGCCCTGCCCTACGACGACGAGCTGATCGATGTTGAGCCGGACCACGAGGAGGCCGATGCGCTCGTGCTCCTCGACCGAGATATCGCCGAGCTCCGCCATCTCGCCGAGGACCGCCACCGAGCGCGCCCTGCCCCGCGTGAGATCCGCGAGCGTCCGCAGACCGGCGGCCATCGAATCGGGGCTCGCGTTGTACGCGTCGTTGATGATCGCGACACCGTCGGGTCCGTCGAGGATCTCCATGCGCCAGCGCTCCGCGCGGGTCATCGACTCGAGGGCGGTGACCGCGGTCTCGAAGGGGATCCCGACGGCGGAGGTCGCCCGGATCGCAGCGAGGGCGTTCATCGCGTTGTGCTCGCCATGGATCCTGAGCTCGATGCGGCGACCCTCCACCGTGAAGTGCGTGCCGGTCGCCTCGACGGAGATGCCGCTCGCGTCGTCGAGGCTGAACCACAGCACCTCGGCGCGCGTCACGTCGGCCATCGCCCTGACATTCGGGTCGTCGCCGTTCAGCACGGCCGTCGCCGTCGGGGGGAGGTCTCGGACCAGCTCGCTCTTCGCGAGGGCGATCGAGGCCTGGTCGCCGAACTTGCCGATGTGCGCGACGCCGACCGTGAGCACGATCGCGACATCCGGCATGACGATCGACACGAGCTTCGTGATGTCGCCGACGCCATCTGCGCCGTACTCGAGGACGAGATACTCGGTGTCCTCCTCGACGCGGAGCATCGTCATGGGCGCGCCGACCTCGTTGTTGAAGGACGCGATGGGCGCGATCGTCGGCCCGATGCTGGAGCAGATCGCGGCGACCATGTTCTTCGTCGTCGTCTTTCCGTTGGAGCCGGTGACGGCGATGACCTTGAGGGCGCCCCGCGCGCGGACCGTTGCGACGACCTGCCTCGCGAGGTCGGCGAGCGCGGTGATCGAATCCGGCACCGCGACGAGCGGGACCGGAATGTCGAACTCGCCTTCCGCGATCACGATCGCGGCCCCAGCCGCTACGGCCGCGTGGATGAAGTCGTGCCCGTCGTGGGTCTCCCCCTTGAGTGCGACGAAGAGGTCGCCGGCCTCGACGAGTCGGGAATCGGTGCGCACCGCACCGGTGACGGTGACGAGCTCGGGGCCGAGAAGGCGTCCGCCAGTCGTCGCCGCGATCTGGGCCGCGGTCATCTGAATCATGCTTGCCTCAGTAGTTGATGGGGATGTCAGGCACTTCCGTGCCCGAGGGCATGACCCTGAATGTCGTGAGCGTCTCCGAGGCGATGTCGCGCAGGGTCGTCGCGAGCCAGCTGGACTTCGCCTGGTAGGTCATGCCGAGCGACACGACGATCGCGTACTGCGGTTGATCTGCCGGAACGATGCCAGCGTACGAAATTACCGTCTTGTCCTTGTAACCGCTGCCATCGTCTTCGGCCCACTGGGCGGTACCTGACTTCGCTGCGATGCGATACCCGGGGATCGCGAGGTCGTCCCGCACGCCGCCGTACTTGTAGACCATCTCCATCATGTGGACGGTCTGCTGTGCCGCGGTCGACGAGACCGCCTGGACGGCCTCCCCGCGCTCAGGCTCGATCACCGTGCCATCGGCGAGCGTGCACGACTCCACGAGCTTGAGCGGGAGGCGCAGACCCTGGTTGCCGAGGGCCTGGAACGCGCTGCCCATCTGGGCGATCGTCGTCGAGACACCCTGACCGAATGAGATGTTGAGCGTCGTGCGCGGATCCCAGTCCTGGGTCGGCGGCAGGTAGCCGTCGGACTCGCCGCTGAAGTCGATCGCGGTCGCCGAGCCGAAGCCGAACTTCTCCATGTACTCGTATCGCGTGTCCTCGTCGAGCATCGTCGCGAACTGTGCGGTACCGGTGTTCGACGAGACCGCGAGCACTCCGGCCATCGTGAGGTTGGCCTCGTGGCCTCCCCAGTCATTCAGGACGCCCGCGTCGCCGCCGAAGTCCATCTGCGGCGGCGAGTACATGGGCGTGCTCGGCGTCGCGAGTCCGCGGTCGAGGACCATCGCCATCGTGAACGGCTTCATGATCGAGCCGGGCTCGTAGGGGATGGCGAATGCGCGTGATCCGGTCGCGGAGGGATCGGCGGCGGAGAAGTTGTTGGGGTCCACGGTGGGCCAGTCCGTCACGGCCATGACGGCGCCGTCGGCGATGCGGACGACGATCGCCTCGGCCCACACAGCATTGAACTCGAGCGCGGCCTTCGCGGCACGCTCCTGGACGTACCACTGGAGGTCGCGGTCGATGGTGAGCTGCAGCGTCCCGCCGTCCTTGGCGGGGACCTCGGTGACCTCGGTGCCCGGGATGCGCACGCCGTCCTCGGAGCGCTCATAGGACACGAGACCGTCCTGCCCGGCGAGGCACTGATCCTCTGAGCGCTCGATGCCGGCGAGCGGCTCGTCCTTGCCGAGGAAGCCGATGATGTTGCCCGCGATCGCGCCATTCGGATACGAGCGGGACGGGACTCGAACGGCGTAGAGCCAGGCGATGTCGAGCGCGTCGATGGCCTCGTACTGGTCGAGCGTGAGGTTCTCGGAGAGGACCGCATAGTCCGATTCCGGGTCGCTCATGATCGTCATCATGAGCTGCGCGGGGTCCTGCCCCGTGATCTTCGCGATCTCCTGGAGCTTGGGCTCGATCGGCCCGTAGTTGTCGACAGAGCCGAGCGCGACGCGGGGGCTCAGTGTGATCGAGTAGCGCTCCACACTGTCGGCAAGGACCGCGCCATTGGCGTCGATGATGTTGCCGCGCGCGCCGTAGACGAGCGCCTCGTGCGCGCGCTTCTCAGCGGCAGCGGCGGTCAGCGAGGAGGCCGAGACGACCTGGATATCGACGAGTCGAATCGTGAATGCGATGACGGCGGCGAACACGATGAGCACGACTGGACCGATTCGGGATCGGCTCCGGCGGACTCGCATCGAGATCGCTCCTCGTCGGGTTGGGGGATATTCAGTGTGTCACCGGGGCGGGCAGGGAGTCGGCAACGACTGGCCCGGTGTTGACGACTCCCCCGTCGAGCTTGAACTCCGCAGGGTTGACGTTGGACTGCCCCGGTGCGACGAGCGGCAGCGAGGCGATGAGGGCGTTCTCGACGAGACCGCACGCGCCACCGCAGGCGAACGGGTCGGGCATTCCGGGAGCACCGGCGGTGCCGCCCGTCGAGATGTCGAGGTAGGTCGGGCTCGCCGCTGGCACCATGCCGAGGTGCGCTGCAGAGCGCGCGAGGTGCTGCGTTGCGCTGAAGATCTCGAGCTTCTCGCCGAGGTCTTCGCTCGTGCGCGTGAGCGCGCGCGACTCGTCCTGCAGTGCCGTGATCTGGTAGGCACCGGAGGAGGTCGCGATCGACAGCAGGAGCTGGGCGCCGACGATCGCCATGAGCCCGGCGACCGCGACGATCGCGTACAGGATGCGTGGTCGCCGCTTCCGCTGCGCCTTCGTCGTGACGACCTCGAGAATGCGACGAGGCGACGTGGGCGCCTCAGGCCGCGCCGGCTGGATCGGGATCGCGTTCGTGCCGATGTTCATGCTCATGCGGCGGCTCGCAATCGCTCGGCAGCGCGAAGGCGCACCGGCTTGGCGCGAGAGTTGCGCTCCTGCTCGGCCTCGCTCGCGAGCTCAGCTCCGCGGACGAGCAGCTTGAACTCCGGACGGTGCTCGGGAAGCTCCACCGGCAGCCCGCGCGGCGCCGTGGATGTCGACCTCCGCGCGAGCTCGCGCTTGACGATGCGGTCCTCGAGGCTCTGATACGCGAGCACGACGATGCGGCCGCCGACCTCGAGCGCAGCGAGCGCAGCGGGGATCGCCCGCTCGAGGACCTCCAGCTCGCGGTTGACCTCGATGCGGAGCGCCTGGAAGACGCGCTTCGCGGGGTGGCCCGCCCGCTTCACCGCGGCGGGGGTCGCCTGGGCGATGATCTCGACGAGACGGGCGCTCGTGTCGATCGGTGCTACATTCCGCGCCTCGACGATCCGCCTCGCGTAGCGTGCGGCGAGCTTCTCCTCGCCGTACTCGAAGAAGATCCGGCGCAGGTCCTGCTCGGAATACTCCGCGACGATCATCGCCGCGGTTCGGTCTGCCGTGCGATCCATGCGCATGTCGAGCGGTGCGTCCTGGGAGTACGAGAAGCCGCGCTCGACGCGGTCGAGCTGCAGCGAGGACACGCCGAGGTCGAAGAGGACAGCGCTCACTCGCTCGACGCCCGCCTCGCTGAGTGCCCGCTCGAACTCGTCGTATACCGCGTGCACGAGGACGACGCGCTTCTTCGCGAACTCGAGCCGCGCCCTTGCGATCGCGAGCGCGTCGAGGTCACGGTCGAGGCCGATGAGGCGGAGTCGCGGGAATGCCTCGAGCATCGCGGCGGAATGCCCGCCCATGCCGAGGGTCGCGTCGACGACGACCGCCCCCTCGCGATCGAGCGCGGGGGCGAGGAGCTCGAGCGTCCGCTCGAGCATGACGGGGGTGTGGATCTCGGTGCTCATGAGGGTGCCGGTTCGGTCCCTACGTGCCGGTCTCCCTCCGCGCCACCCGGTCCAGGGGAAGGGGACCGGGGTGCGCGCGAAGGAGACCGCCACGTGGGGGCCTAGAAGAGTCCGGGGATCACCTCCTCCGCGGTGTTCGCGTAGTCGGATTCCACGGCCGCGTAGTACTCGTCCCATGCGGACGTAGACCAGATCTCCACGCGCGAGCCCGCGCCGATGACCGTGAGGTCGCGGTCGAGCCCCGCATAGCTGCGAAGGATCGGCGGGATCGTGACTCGGTGCTGCGAGTCGGGTCGCTCCTGGTGCGCGCCGGAGAGGAGGAGGCGCGTGAAGTCGCGGCCCTGTCGGCTGGACACGGGCGCCTGCTGCACGCGCTGGGCGAACTCCTCGAACTCCCGCTCGGAGAAGACGTAGAGGCAGCGCTCCTGACCACGGGTCATGACGAGGCCTCCAGCGAATGCGTCGCGAAACTTCGCGGGGAGGATGAGGCGGCCCTTGTCGTCGAGCTTCGGGGCGTACGTGCCGAGCAGCATGCGCACTCCCCTCGTCTATGCAGGAACCGGCCGTCCTCCATTTCGCTCCACTTTACTCCACTCTCATCCACTGGTCGAGGGTCCGACGCGCGCAATTCGCGCCAGAAACGACGAAATCCCCTGATAAATCAGGGGATCTCGGAAGTGGAGGGCGGTGGAGGGACTATCGACCCTCGTCGCGGTCATCGGCGCGACGGTCCCAGCGCTGCTCGAAAGTGCTCATGAAGCCGGTGCGGGCGGGGCGAGCCGGCTTCGCGGCACCTGTCACCGTCGGCTCCTGGTCGACGGGGACCCGTCGAGTCATCAGGAGAACGCCGAGGAACATGATCGCGAAGCCGGCGATCCCGAGCACGGGGAGCCTGGCGGCGATGCCGCCGATGACCGCCCCGAGACCGAGAAGCGCGATGATGACACCGAACGTGACGGCCGCATAGTTGGGCACAGAGCCCTTGCCGCCGGGCGCGACGAAGTCCGCGTCGTTCTGATAGAGATTGCGTTCCATCTCATCGAGAAGTCGCTGCTCGTGCTCGGACAGTGCCACGGGGCCATGCTACGCCCGCGGCCTGAACGTGGCGAGCCTAAGCTGGTGAAGTGGCTGAGAGCTTCCGGCTGACCGACCTCGTGAAGGCGACACTCGATGCGTTCCTCGATCGCCAGGGCGAGCTCCTCGACGCCATCTCCCCCGATCTCGCTCCGGTGCACCGCGCGGCGCGCGACCTCCTGACCGGCGGCAAGCGCTTCCGGGCGCGCTTCTGCTACTGGGGTTGGCGCGCTGTGGCCGCGGCCGGCGATGAGTTCGACCCGATGCCCGCGGACATCGCGCCAGCCGACCGGGCTGCGGTCATCACGATCGCCTCCGCGCTGGAGATCCTCCACGCGGCGGCCCTCGTCCACGACGACATCATCGATCGGTCCGCGACGCGGCGGGGCGCTCCCGCCGCGCACGAGCGCTTCGCCTCGATGCACCGCGACGGCGGGTGGGCAAAGGACTCGGATCGATTCGGCGCCGCGGCCGCGATCCTCCTCGGCGATCTCCTGCTCAGCTGGGCGGACACGCTCTTCGACGAGGGTGCGAGCCTCCTCGGAGACGCGGTCGCCGCGAAGGCGGCGAAGGCCGAGTTCCAGACGATGCGCACCGAGGTCACGGTCGGCCAGTACCTCGATGTCCTCGAGGAGCATTCCTGGGTCTCCCGCTCAGATGACGATGCCGCGGCGAGAGCGCAGCGCGTCGTCATCTATAAGTCGGCGAAGTACTCGGTCGAGGCACCCCTCGTCATCGGAGCGCTCCTCGCTGGCGCGTCTGCCGATCAGGTCGGGGCGCTGCGCGAGTACGGCGTCCCGCTCGGCGTCGCGTTCCAGCTCAGGGACGACATGCTCGGCGTGTATGGCGACCCCGCCGTGACGGGGAAGCCAGCGGGCGACGACCTCCGTGAAGGCAAGCGGACCGTGCTCATCGCCCTGACACGGGCGGCCCTGCCGACCTCGGCGCGGCGATTTCTCGACGAGCTGCTCGGTGATCCCGAGCTCGACGACGAGCAGATCGAGATGCTGCGCGGCACGATTCGCGAGTCCGGCGCCGTGACGCAGCTCGAGCTCGCGATCGGCTACAACCTGGAGCGCGCCGTCGGCGCGCTGAACTCGGCACGCATCGCTCCAGGCGCGCGGCGGGCGCTCGTCGAGCTCGCAGAGGCGGTCTCGCGCCGCGAGGCGTGAGGCGAGTGACCGGCACGAGAGCGACGCCGACCTGGCCCCGCCGAGGGTCACGGCCGGTTCAGAACGCGAGCGCCTGAGCGACGCGACGCACCTCGGCCTTGCGGCCGGCGCGGAGTGCCTCGACGGGGCTCGTTCCGAGGCTGTCCTCCTCCGCGAGGAGCCACGCGACCGACTCCTGCTCCGTGAATCCCGAGTCGAGCAGGAGCATGATCGTGCCCCGGAGTTCGCGCATTGGCTCGTCTCCGACGAGGAATGCCTCGGGGACCTTGAGCACGCCATCGATCCGGGCGGCGAGCAGGACCCGATCCTCGATGAGGCGGTGCACCTGCGTGGCCTTGACGCCGATCCGCTCGGCGACCTCGGGAACTGTGATCCAGGGGACATCCGGGAGTGCCGTCACGCTTCAAGCCTGCCATGACGCGCAGGCCCACGAAATCGCGTCACGTCGCCAAGCGGCATCGGTTTGTTACAGACGTGTTACGTCATTTCACATCAGCCCCGCTAATTGACTTGAAACACGCTATGTGTCACGGTTATCAGGCATATCACTAGCCCCATCCCTCCCACTCGGGCCGGAGACCAGGAGAGAAGGTCGTCACCTCATGACCGCGCAGCCCATCCCGGAGCTCGGTCCTTCGACGGCACTCATCGGCCTGACCCCGCGCGTCGATGCGCGGAGTCGATCCTCGCGGCGCGTCAGCCGCGACAGATCCCGGAAGCGGATGGGGCCCGTGCTTCCCCTCGTCGTCGTGAGCACCATGACGATCACGACGAGCATCGCGGGCGTCGTCCCGGCGCATGCCGATGATCACCGCAAGGCGCCGCACCGGACCAAGCCGCCGGTGACCGAGCGCGGCAAGACCGTGCGCGAGGCATTCATCGAGGCCAAGCGAGCAGCCCAGGCCGCCACCCACGCCGCGGCGCAGGCGATCCGCACGACGCTCAAGCCACCCGCGACCTACACCGTCGTCGAGAACGACACGCTCGCCTCGATCGCCCAGCACTTCGACATCCCGCTCGCCTCCCTCCTCGCACTCAACGGCCTGAGCTGGAGCAGTGATGTCCATCCCGGGCAGATCATCAAGCTCACCCCGAGCGGGAAGAAGACCCAGCCAGCGGAGGCGACACCTGAGCCTGAGCCAGTGCCGCAGGAGCAGCGCCACACGGTCGCGGCGGGCGAGTCGCTCGCCGCGATCGCCGCGAGCTATGGCATCGACGTCGCATGGATCCTGTCGGCCAACGGCCTCTCGTGGTCCTCGATCATCTACCCCGGCCAGCAGGTCGTCATCCCTGCAGGTGCACCGACCGCGCCAATTCCTCCGGACCCCGTCGAGCCAGAGGCGCCCGCGGTGGAGCCACAGCCCGAGCCGGAGTCGGAAGCGCCCGCCGAGTCCCCCGCGCCCTCGGGCGACGTCGTCGGCCTCACCGATGAGATGCGCGAGCACGCCTCGACGATCATCCGCGTCGGCCGCGAGATGGGCATCTCGGATTACGGCATCATCATCGCGCTCGCGACCGCCGCGCAGGAGTCGACGCTGCGCAACCTCGACTGGGGAGATCGCGACTCCGTGGGTCTCTTCCAGCAGCGCCCGAGCCAGGGCTGGGGCACGGTCGAGGAGCTCACCGACCCGGTGCACGCCTCGCTCCTCTTCTACGGCGCGCTCCTGAATGTCTCCGGCTGGGAATCCATGCCAGTGACCGAAGCCGCGCAGGCCGTCCAGATCTCTGCGTACCCCGACGCCTATGCGAAATGGGAGGCCTCAGCCCGAGCGTGGCTCACGGAGTTGGGATGAGCCCCACGTACACTGCCGGAGTGGGCGAGAATCCGACCGCTGACCCGATGGTCGGCCGGCTCCTCGATGGCCGTTATCAGATCAGGTCTCGCATCGCCCGTGGCGGCATGGCGACCGTCTATCTCGCAACTGATCTGAGACTCGAGCGCAAGGTCGCGGTCAAGGTCATGCACGGCCACCTCGCCGATGACGCGGCATTCCGCGAGCGCTTCATCCGAGAGGCGCGCAGCGCCGCGAGACTCGCGCATCCGAACGTCGTCGCGGTCTTCGATCAGGGCGAGGACGGCGAGTCCGCGTATCTCGTCATGGAGTACCTGCCGGGCATCACGCTGCGGGAGCTTCTGCAGGAGCACAAGGTCCTCACGACCGAGCAGACGCTCGACGTCATGCAGGCAGTCCTGTCCGGCCTCGCCGCCGCGCACCGATCCGGGATCGTCCACCGCGACCTGAAGCCGGAGAACGTCATGCTCGCCGACGACGGCCGGATCAAGATCGGCGATTTCGGGCTCGCGCGAGCGGTATCGGCCAACACCGCGACGGGCGCCGCCCTCCTCGGCACGATCGCGTACCTGTCGCCAGAGCTCGTGACGCGCGGCGTCGCGGACGCGCGGAGCGATATCTACGCGATCGGCATCCTCATGTACGAGATGCTCACCGGTGAGCAGCCGTACAAGGGCGACCAGCCAGTGCAGATCGCGTATCAGCACGCGAACTCGACTGTCCCGCCCCCATCCGATAAGAACCCGCGTGTGCCCGCGGAGCTCGACGAGCTCGTGCAGTGGGCGACGGCGCGGAACCCGGAGGATCGCCCCGCCGACGCGAGCGTCCTCCTCGAGCAGCTCAGGGACGCGCACGCCTCACTCATGACCGCCCTGCCTGGGACGGGTTCCGACACCGGCGCGCGCACCGCGATCTTCCCCGCATCTGGCCCGTTCCCGACAGGCGATACGACGATCTTCCCTCGCGCGACCACGGGCGCGACGGTCGTGCTGCCCGGCACTCAGCTCGCGCGCGGTCGCCAGGCCACCGGGCCACAGGTGTCCGCGAACACGGCATCGCTCGCGATCAAGACGAGACGGCGCCGCAGTCGCGGCTGGATCTGGCTCGCGATCGTCCTGGTCCTCGCACTCGCCGGCGCAGGCGTCGGGCTGTGGTTCGGCGTGGGCCCCGGGTCCCGCGCTGAGGTGCCCGGTGGACTCGAGGGCATGTCCCCTGCCCTGGCGGAGAACGCACTCGTGCAGGCGGGCTTCATCGTTGGCGAGACTCGGCGGGAGAACAGCGCGAGCGTGCCCGCGGACCAGGTGATGGGGACCGACCCCGCCGGGGGTTCCTCGGTCGCGCGGGGCTCGACGATCGACCTCATCGTGTCCGACGGACCGCGCATGATCGCGCTCCCGAAGGTCATCGGCGAGCAGGAGACGGTCGCGAACGCCGCGCTGAGCGACTTCGCCCTCGCCGACCCCATCCAGCAGTTCAGCCAGGAGCTCGAGCGCGGGATCGTCATCGACATCCTCGACGCCGACGGCACATCGCTCGAGGGCACCCGCGAGCTGGCAGAGGGCAGCGAGATCACACTCCTCGTGGCTGCGGGACCGCTCCCCGATCTCGCGCGCTCTCCCGTCGAGTCCGCGACTGCCGCACTCGAGCGACTCGGCATCCTCGTCGACCCACAGCACATCGAGCAGCACGACGACCTCATCCCCAAGGACACCGTCATCGGGCTCAAGTCCCGCGATGACGGGCCGGTCAACGTCGGCGACACGGTCAAGCTCATCGTGAGCCTCGGCCCCGAGCTCTTCGCGATGCCCGATGTCATCGGTCTCACCATCGCCGAAGCGATCGACGTGCTCGAAGGTCAGGGCTTCTCCGTCGCAGACACGGGGTTCCCGCCGCCGTTCCGCGAGATCTACGTCGTCACGGAGACGTCTCCCAAGGCGGGCGAGATGATCGCGAAGTCGACACCCGTCGTGCTCACCAAATTCGCCCTGGGCGGCTGAACCCGGGCGGGACGTCGATCCCGCGCGCGAATGCCTACCCGCGCGAGCGACAGGGGCCGACGTCAGTTCGCCGCGAGCTCTTCCGCGACGAGGAACGCGAGCTCGAGCGACTGCATGTGGTTCAGCCTCGGGTCGCACAGCGACTCGTAGCGAGTCGCGAGCGTGGCCTCATCGATCTGCTCGGCGCCACCGAGGCATTCCGTCACGTCGTCGCCCGTGAGCTCGACGTGGATGCCGCCGGGAATGGTGCCTGCCGCACGGTGCGCCTCGAAGAAGCCCTTGACCTCGTCGACGACATCGTCGAATCGACGAGTCTTGTAGCCGTTCGGCGTCGTGAGACCGTTGCCGTGCATGGGGTCGGTGACCCAGACGGGCGAGAGCCCCTCCGCCTTGATGGCGTCGAGGAGCGGAGGGAGCGCCTCGCGGATCTTGCCAGCGCCCATGCGCGTGATGAAGGTCAGACGCCCCGGCTCCCGCTCGGGGTCGAGCTTGTCGACGAGCGCCAGCATGGTGTCCACGTCCGTCGTCGGGCCGAGCTTGACGCCGATGGGGTTGCGGACCCGCGAGAAGAAGTCGACGTGAGCGCCGTCGAGCTCGCGCGTGCGCTCGCCGATCCAGATGAAGTGCGCCGACGTGTCGTACGGTGTCCCGGTGCGCGAGTCGATGCGCGTCATCGGCCGCTCGTAGTCCATGAGCAGGCCCTCGTGCGCCGTCCAGACGTCGGCGTGCGTGAGCTCGTCGGAGTAGGCGCCAGCGGCCTCCATGAACCGGATCGCTCGGTCGATCTCCGCAGCGAGCGTCTCGTAGCGGCGCATCGCGGGATTCGCCGCGAAGCCGCGGTTCCATGCGTGGACCTGGCGGAGGTCGGCGAAGCCGCCCTGCGTGAATGCCCGGATGAGATTCAGCGTCGCGGCCGACGTGTGGTAGGCCTCGAGCATGCGGTCGGGATCAGCCTCTCGGGACTCCGGCGTGAAGTCGTAGCCGTTGACGATGTCACCGCGGTATGCCGGGAGGGTGACGCCGTCCCTGGTCTCCGTCTCGCTCGAGCGCGGCTTGGCGAACTGCCCGGCCATGCGCCCCATCTTGACGACCGGCTTCGAGGCCCCGTAGGTGAGCACGACCGCCATCTGGAGCAGCGTCTTGACGCGGTTGCGGATCTTGTCAGCGGTCGCACCCGCGAAGGTCTCCGCGCAGTCGCCGCCCTGGAGGACGAATGCCTCGCCGACGGCCGCCTTCGCGAGGCGGCCACGGAGGTTGTCGACCTCGCCGGCGAAGACGAGCGGCGGAAGCGCGGCGAGGCGCGCGCTGACCTTGGCGACTCGTTCCGCATCCGGCCACTGCGGCTGCTGCTTGATCGGCAGCTCGCGATACGCGTCGAGCCCGAGGACGGTCGCCGGATCGGCGGCGACGAACGGCTCAGCGTCGTGGAAGGTGGCAAGGTCGGACATGGCGTCCAAGCTTACTCGGCGGAGACTGCGGCTGCTTTCGGCCTCGACTTGACGCTCGAGGCGTAGACGTCCTCGTACTCCTGCCCGCTGAGCTTCGAGAGCTCGTAGACGATCTCGTCGGTGATGGCGCGGAGGACGAAGCGGTCGCCCTCGAACCCGGCGTAGCGGCTGAAGTCGAGCGGCTCGCCGAAGACCACGCCGATGCGGGCGACTCTGGGGAACTTCGCACCGATCGGGAGCGCGATATCGGTGCCGTGGACGACGACGGGGACGACCGGCGCTCCGGACTCGAGGATCATGCGCGCGACACCGGTACGACCTCGGTACAGGCGGCCGTCGGGGCTGCGCGTGCCCTCGGGATAGATGCCGAGGATGTCGCCGCGCGCGAGGACGCCGAGCCCGGAGTTGAGCGAGGCCTCAGAGGCCTTTCCGCCCGAGCGGTCGATGGGGAGCTGCCCCATGGCGAGGAAGAACCAGCGGATGAACCTGCCCTTGATGCCTCGCCCCGTGAAGTAGTCGCTCTTGGCGAGGAAGTACACGCGACGGTCGATGACGAGCGGCATGAAGAACGAGTCGAGGACGCCGATGTGGTTCCCTGCGATGATGACCGGCCCCGATTTCGGCACGTTCTCGACCCCGCGAACCCACGGGCGATAGACGGTCCAGAGCATTGGACCGAGGAAGATTCGCTTGAGCAGCCACCACAACATCCCGGCAAATCTAACGCCTAGACTTGAGCGATCCTGCCCTCGGTGCCAAAGGAGATGCCGTGCTCGAGTACATGAACCCTGCGATCGTCCCCGCTGATCCCGATGCCAACACGACCGATCTCCTCATGGATCGAGTCAGGGCGACCCCGGATCTCGCGATCTTCGCTGTCCCGGAAGGCGACGGCTGGAGGGACATCACCGCGGCAGAGTTCCACGGCGAGGTCGTGGCGCTCGCGAAGGGCTTCGTGGCTGCCGGCGTCCAGCCCGGCGACAAGATCGGCCTCATGGCGACGACCACCTACCGCTGGACGCTCATCGATTTCGCCATGTGGTTCGCCGGCGCCACGCTCGTGCCGATCTACGAGACGAGCGCACCCGCGCAGATCCAGTGGAACCTCACCGACTCGGGCGCTCGCGGCGTCATCCTGGAATCCGCCGACCACTTCGCGCGATTCGATGAGGTGCGCGCCGACCTTCCCGACGTCGACCTGGTGTGGCAGCTCCACCTCGGCGCCATCGAGAAGCTCGTCGAGGCGGGCGCCTCCGTGCCTGACGAGGAGATCGAGCGACGCCGTCGCATCGCGAAGGGATCCGACCTCGCGACGCTCATCTACACCTCCGGCTCGACCGGTCAGCCGAAGGGCTGCATTCTGACGCACGCGAACTTCGTCGAGCTCGCTCGGAATGCCGCGACGTGCTTCTCCGAGGTCACGCACCCCGGCTCGAGCACGGTGCTGTTCATCACGCTCGCGCACGTCTTCGCGCGATTCATCTCCGTGCTCTCGATCGTCGGCGGCACGAAGGTCGGCCACCAGCCCGACACGACGAAGCTCGTGCCCGCCCTCGGATCCTTCCAGCCGACATTCCTGCTCGCGGTCCCCCGCGTCTTCGAGAAGATCTACAACTCGGCCGAACAGACCGCTGAGGCGGGCGGCAAGGGCAAGATCTTCCGCGCCGCAGCGCACGCCGCGGTCGAGCACTCGAAGGCGCTCGACGCAGGGAAGGTGCCCTTCGGCCTCAAGGTCCGCTTCGCGCTACTCGACCGCCTCGTGCTCTCCAAGCTCCGCGCCAAGATGGGCGGCCGCGTCAAGTACGCGATCTCCGGCTCGGCGCCGCTCGGCCTCTTCCTCGGACACTTCTACCGCAGCCTCGGCGTGAGCGTCATGGAGGGGTGGGGCCTCACGGAGACGACCGCACCCGCGACCGTCAACACGCCGCAGAAGTTCAAGATCGGCACCGTCGGTCTCCCGCTCCCGGGCAACACCGTCAAGGTCGCGGAAGACGGCGAGCTCCTCGTCAAGGGCATCTCGGTCTTCGCCGGCTACTGGAAGAACGACGAGGCCACGGCGGCGACGCTGCAGGATGGCTGGCTCCACACGGGCGACATCGGCACGATCGACGACGACGGCTACGTCTCGATCACGGGCCGCAAGAAGGAGCTCATCATCACCGCGGGCGGCAAGAACATCGCGCCTGCGCAGCTCGAGGACCCGATCCGCTCGAACACGATCGTCAGCCAGGTCGTCGTCGTCGGCGACCGCAAGCCGTTCGTCGGCGCACTCATCACGCTCGACGCCGAGATGCTCCCGGTGTGGCTGCAGAACGCGGGTGAGGACCCGTCGCTGACCCTCGAGCAGGCTGCCAGGCACCCCAAGGTGCTCGCGGAGATCCAAAGCGCGATCGACGAGGCGAACGCGCACGTCTCGCGCGCAGAATCGATCCGCAAGTTCGTGATCCTGCCGACCCAGTTCACCGAGGCGAGCGGCCACCTGACGCCCAAGCTCTCGATCAAGCGCCACGTCATCCTGTCCGACTTCGCGGACCAGATCGAGGCGCTCTACGAGGGCGTCCCCGTCGAGACCTCGACGACCTCGACCGTCTGACCGGACGGCTGAGCCGCACGGGCGTCCGATCTCGGTCGGGCGCCCGTCGCTGTACCAGGGCCTGAGACTCAGTACCAGTCGGAGGCGCGGATCTGCCTGAGCGCCTCGCGCTTGACCTCCGGCTCGAGCCCCTCGATGTACAGGTGGCCGGCGAGGTGATCCGTCTCGTGCTGCAGCATCTGGGCCATGATCCCGTCGCCCGAGATCTCGATCCGGTTGCCGTCGAGATCGACGCCGGTGACACGCGCCCACGGGTGGCGCAGGCGCGGGAAGCCGAGGCCAGGCACTGAGAGGCAGCCCTCGTCGACAGGCTCAGGCTCTCCCCTGACCTCGACGAGCTCGGGATTCAGGATGTAGCCGACCTCGCCGTCGATGTTCCAGCTGAACGCTCGGAGACCCACGCCGATCTGATTCGCCGCTACGCCAGCCCGTCCGGGAAGCTTCACGGTGTCGACCAGATCGTCGACGAGCTGCCGGTTGCCAGGTGCGCCGATGACGACCGGATCGCAGGCGCTGCGAAGCACCGGGTCACCGAAGAATCGGATGTCGCGGACGGTCATTCCGAATCGTGCACGGGGAGGCCGTCGACGACCGAGGCGGCGAGCTCGCGAATCGACTCGATCGTGAGCGGCTTGAGGGCCGAGAACTTGATCGCGGCGCCCGTCGCGAGGTGCGGGTCGTACGGGACGCGCACGATATCGCGGACGCGCGAGGCGAAGTGGTTCTCGATCTCATCGAGGCTCACGAGATCGGTGCCGTGCGTCGATGTGTTGAGCGCGACGACCGCGTTGCGAGCGAGCGACTCGTAGCCGTTCGCCTCGAGCCAGCTGATCGTCTCCGACGTCAGTCGCGCCTCATCGATCGAGCCCCCAGAGACGACCACGAGCTGGTCGGCGCGGTCGAGTGTCGCACGCATGACCGTGTGCACCATGCCTGTGCCGCAGTCGGTGAGGACGATCGAATAGAAGCGCTGCGCGAGGTCGGCGACCGTCTCGTAGTCGTGCTCGTCGAACTCCTCCTGGAGATTCGGGTTCATGTCCGAGGCGAGCACGTCGAGCCTCGTCTCGTCGCGCGAGACGCGGCTCTGGAAGTCGCTGAACGCCTGGATCGTGGCCGCGTCGTTGACGAGATCGCGGACCGTCGCGTCGGTCGTCTTGGTGATGCGCTCGGCGAGCGTCCCGCGGTCGGGGTTCGCGTCGATCGCGATGACTCGGTCCTCGCGGAGCGAGGCGAGCGTCATGCCGAGGAGCGTCGAGACGGTCGTCTTGCCGACGCCGCCCTTGCGCGAGAGCACCGCGACGAAGCGCGTGGGGCCGTCGAGCCGCCGCGCGACGCGCTGCTCGACCGACTTGCGCTCGCGCGCCGAGCTCGGGTCGCCGAGGTTCACAGCGCCGAGCGTGACGTTGTAGACGACCTTCTGCCAGCCGCCCTCGGGAGCGGGGGCCTTGGTCTTGCCCTTGGGACCCACGAGTCGGTCGGACGTGAGCATCTCGGGGGTCTCGGGGCCGACTGCCGCCTGCTGCGCGTCGATCGTGATCGTCGTCGTCGCCACCTGCTCGACGGGCTTTGCGATGACGGGGTCGACGGGGACGTCGTCGAGCGCGATCGCCACCTCGTCCTCGGGGGCCTCGTGAACCGTCGGCGGGAGATCGATCGAGATGATCGGGTCTGCCGCGGAATTCTTCAGCTCGTCTTCGCGGTGTCGCGTAGCCATGCATTCACCTCCGGTGTCGCTTCAGTCTACCGGCAGGGACCGACTCAGCCGATTTGGAGAATCAGGTCGCCGGCCTCGACGCGAGCAGGCGAGGTGACCGTGACCCGCGTGACGGTGCCCGATATGGGTGCGGTGATCGCCGCCTCCATCTTCATCGCCTCCACGACGGCGACCTGCTGCCCCGCCTCGATCTGCTGCCCCGCCTCGACCTTGACGTTGACGACCCCTGAGAATGGCGCGGGCACGTGGCCGGGAACGCTCGCGTCGGCCTTCTCCGCCGACCTCGTCTCCACCTTCACCGAGTTGTCGCGGACGGAGAGAGGTCGCAGCTGGCCGTTGATCGTCGTCATCACGGTGCGCATGCCCTTGTCGTCGACGTCGCCGATCGCCTCGACGCCCACGAAGATGTTGACGCCGCGCTCCAGCTCGACGCTGTGCTCCGTGTCGTGCTTGAGGCCATACAGGTAGTCGTTGGTGTCCAGGACGGAGAGGTCTCCGTATGCCTCGCGCCACGAGGTGAAGGTCCGCATCGGTCCTGGGAACAGGAGTCGGTTGAGCGCCTCTCGCCTCGTCGCGCCCGATTCCGCGAGCGCTCGCTCGTCCTCTGGCGAGATGGGCTTGATCGAGATATCGACCGACCTGCCTTCGAGCGCCTTGCTGCGGAACGGCTCGGGCCACCCGCCGGGAGGATCGCCGAGCTCACCGGCGAGGAAGCCGATGACGGAGTCGGGGATGTCGTACTTCTGCGGGTTCTGCTCGAAATCATGAGGATCGGCATTCGCCGCGACGAGTGCGAGGGCGAGATCGCCGACCGCCTTCGAGGATGGCGTCACCTTGGGTGGGCGACCGAGGATGCGATTCGCCGCCGCGTACGCGTCCTCGACCGCCTCGAAGCGATCGCCCTGCCCGACCGCGATCGCCTGCTGCCGGAGGTTCGAGAGCTGGCCACCAGGGATCTCGTGCTCGTACACACGCCCGGTCGGCCCCGGGAGACCAGACTCGAACGGCGCGTACACGCTGCGCACGGCGCCCCAGTACGGCTCGAGGTCCTCGACGGCGCGAAGTGGAATGCCCGTGTCGCGCTCGGTATGCGCGAGCGCTGCGACGAGCGCGGAGAGCGATGGCTGACTCGTCGTCCCTGCCATCGGCGCCGAGGCCGCATCGACCGCATCCGCGCCCGCGCGCGCGGCGGCGAGGAGCGTCGCGAGCTGACCGCCCGGCGTGTCATGCGTGTGCACATGGACGGGGAGATCGAATCGCTCCCGGAGCGCAGAGACGAGTCGCTCTGCGGCACTCGCTCGAAGGAGGCCGGCCATGTCCTTGATCGCGAGGATGTGCGCCCCCGACTCGACGATCTGCTCCGCGAGGCGCAGGTAGTAGTCGAGCGTGTAGAGGTCCTCCGCCGGATCGAGGAGGTCACCCGTGTAGCAGAGCGCCACCTCGGCGACCGCGGTGCCAGTCGCGAGGACCGCATCGATCGCCGGCCGCATCTGCGAGACATCGTTGAGCGCATCGAAGATGCGGAAGATGTCGATCCCCGTCGCGGTCGCCTCGGCGACGAACGCGTCGGTCACCGCGGTCGGGTACGGCGTGTAGCCGACGGTGTTGCGACCGCGGAGGAGCATCTGGATCGCGATGTTCGGCAGCTCTGCGCGCATCTTCGCGAGACGCTCCCACGGGTCCTCACCGAGGAAGCGCAGCGCGACGTCATAGGTCGCACCGCCCCACGCCTCGATCGACAGGAGCTGCGGGGTCAGGCGCGACACGGCGGGCAGAGCCCGGACCAGGTCCGCCGTCCGGACGCGCGTCGCCAGGAGCGACTGGTGTGCGTCGCGGAAGGTCGTATCGGTCACCGCGAGCGCCGTCTGCGCCCTCAGCGCAGCGGCAAAGCCCGCCGGGCCGAGCTCGGCGAGCCGCTGGCGCGAGCCCGCTGGCGGCTCGACCGCAAGGTCGATCTCGGGGAGCTTGTCCGCCGGCCTCGCGAGCCCCTCGCCCGCGCCGTACGGCTGGTTGACGGTGACCTCGGCGAGCCACGTCACGAGGCGACTCGCGCGATCCTGCGAATGCCTCGCATTCAGCAGGTAGGGCCGCTCCTCGATGAACGAGGTCGAGAGATCACCGGCGAGGAAGCCGGGGTCGTCGAGGACGGCCTGGAGGAAGGGGATGTTCGTCGCGACGCCGCGAAGGCGGAACTCGGCGAGGGCACGTCGCGTGCGCACGACGGTGGACTCGTAGTCGCGTCCGCTCGCGATGAGCTTGACAAGCATCGAGTCGAAGTGCGGACTCACCTGGACGCCGGCGGCGACCGTCCCGCCGTCGAGTCGGATGCCGGCACCACCCGGTGAACGGTATGTCGTGATGCGACCGGTGTCGGGACGGAAGTCCTTCGCGGGGTCCTCGGTCGTGATGCGGCATTGGATCGCCGTGCCGCGAAGCGTGATGCGGTCCTGCGTGAGACCGAGCTCCGCGAGGGTCTCCCCCGCGGCGATCCGCAGCTGCGCGTGCACCAGGTCGACGTCGGTGACCTCCTCCGTCACCGTGTGCTCGACCTGGATGCGCGGGTTCATCTCGATGAAGACGTGCTGGCCCGCGCGCTCTCCCGCGGTGTCGAGCAGGAACTCGACCGTGCCGGCGTTCACATAGCCGATCGACTTCGCGAAGGCGATCGCGTCACGGTAGAGGGCCTGGCGCACTTCCTCGTCGAGGTGCGGAGCGGGTGCGAGCTCGATGACCTTCTGGTGGCGTCGCTGCACGGAGCAGTCACGCTCGAAGAGGTGGACCGTCTCCCCCGTGCCGTCGGCGAGGATCTGGACCTCGATATGGCGAGGGCGAAGGACTGCCTGCTCGATGAACATCCGCGGATCGCCGAATGCGCTGTCGGCTTCGCGCATCGCCGCCTCGAGCGCTTCCCTGAGGTCCTCGCGGCGCTCGACGCGTCGCATTCCCCGGCCACCGCCACCCGCGACGGCCTTCGCGAAGACGGGGAAGCCGATCTCATCGGCCGCGGCGAGGAGGACATCGATGTCCGCCGTCGCCGCCGAGGACTTGAGGACCGGCACACCGGCGGCGATCGCATGCTCCTTCGCGGTGACCTTGTCGCCCGCCATCTCGAGGACGGAAGCACCCGGTCCGACGAAGACGATGCCGTTCGCCTCCGCCGCGCGGGCGAGCTCCGGATTCTCCGAGAGGAATCCGTACCCCGGGTAGATCGCGTCGGCGCCGGACTCGAGGGCGACCCGGATGATCTCGTCGACGTCGAGGTAGGCACGGACAGGATGGCCGCGCTCGCCGATGACGTAGGCCTCGTCCGCCTTCTGACGGTGAATCGAGCCCCGGTCCTCCCAGGCATAGACGGCGACGGTCTTGATGCCGAGCTCATAGGCCGCTCGGAACGCGCGCACGGCGATCTCACCGCGATTGGCTACCAGTACCTTCGTGAACATTGGTGCGAGCCTACGGCGAGAGGGCTCGCGAAGACATGCCCTTTTCGGCTCCCGGGTCCCTCAGGGTTGACCGGTAATCTCGATTGCTGTGCACGTGCTCAGCGTCAGCTCACTCAAAGGGGGCGTCGGCAAGACGACCGTGACCCTCGGGCTCGCGTCCGCCGCCTTCGCCGGTGGCCTTCGGACCCTCGTCGTCGACCTCGACCCGCAGGCTGACGCCACCACGGGCATGAACTCGTACACCAACGACCACGCGACGGTCGCGGACGTGCTCGCCTCCCCGAAGGAGAAGACGGTCCGCAGCGCGATCATCTCGAGCGGCTGGACGAAGTCGAGCCCCGGCACGATCGACATCATGATCGGCTCGCCGACGGCGACGAACTTCGACGGGCCGCACCCCACGGTGCGCGACATCTGGAAGCTCGAGGAGGCGCTCGCCGTCGTCGAGGCGGACTACGACCTCGTGCTCATCGACACCGCGCCCTCGCTCAACGCCCTCACACGCACCGCGTGGGTCGCGAGCGACCGCGTCGCGATCGTGACGGAGCCCGCGCTCTTCTCCGTCGCGGCCGCCGACCGCGCGCTCAGGGCCATCGAGGAGATCCGCCGTGGGCTGAGCCCCAGGCTCCAGCCGCTCGGCATCATCGTGAACCGCTGGCGCGAACAGTCCACCGAGCAGCAGTTCCGCCTGCGCGAGCTCAAGGAGATGTTCGGCCCGCTCGTCCTCTCCCCTGAGCTGCCGGAGCGCAGCGCGCTGCAGCAGGCCCAGGGGGCCGCGACGCCCATCCACATGTGGTCCGGCGAGATCGCCGCCGATGAGGCGCGCCGATTCGACGAGCTGCTCGAGCGCGTCATGGCCTCCGCGAACCGCTAGCGGCTCCGATTCCTCGACGCGCGAAAGCGCCGCACGTCAATGCGGCGCGGATTCCGAATGCCTGCGCTCGGAACCCGATCAGCTCGCGGCGCGCTGTGCGCGGCGCTTGGCGAGCTCGTCGACCGGGTCCTCGCCCTTCACGGCGTCGATGTCGACGAGCGTGGATTCGACTTCGTGGAGGACCTTGCCGACCGCAATGCCGAACACTCCCTGGCCGCGGTGGACGAGGTCGATGACCTCGTCATCGGAGGTGCAGAGGTAGACGCTCGCGCCGTCGCTCATGAGCGTCGTCTGCGTGAGGTCGTTGACGCCAGCGTCGCGGAGCTGGTCGACGGCGATGCGCACCTGCTGGAGCGAGATGCCCGCGTCGATGAGTCGCTTGACGAGCTTGAGCACGAGGATGTCTCGGAAGCCGTAGAGGCGCTGCGAGCCGGAGCCGGCCGCGCCGCGCACGGTCGGGACGACGAGCCCGGTGCGGTCCCAGTAGTCGAGCTGCCGGTACGAGATGCCCGCTGCGCGAGCTGCGACGGCGCCGCGGTAGCCTTCGCCCTCTTCGAGCGTGAGCATGCCGTCGGTGAAGAGGAGGTCAAGGCCGTACTGCTGCGCCGTGCCAGCGCCCTGAGCATCCTGCTGGATGTCGCTCATCTGACCCTCAACCTTCATCTTCAACTTGAGACTTAACCTTGGTGCACAGTCACCGTATCTGGTGAGCGAGGTCAATTCTCGGAAGAGGGGCTCACGCTCGCGGCGTGTCGCGCCCAGTTCGACGCTACTACGTTTCGAGGCGGTCGAGGGCGGTCCGCACGAGGGTCGCGCGGATCTGCTCAAGGCGAGCGGCGATCTCCCTCGCCTGCTCGGCCGCTCGCGCCTTGGCACCAGCGTCCTTGCGGCGGCGGACGGGGTCGACCGCGCTGTCGATGAGATTCACCTCGCGCTCGGCGGCGGCACGGAAGCCACGGAGGTGTCGCGGCTCGAGGCCGACGCGGGCGAGGTCTGCGAGCGCACGAAGCACGACGACCGCATCCTCGCCATAGGACTCGGCTGCTGGCAGGAGCGAGAAGGAGATCGCGTCCTGGAGGAGCGACGCAGAGGCTCCGGTCTCACGAAGGAGCTCCGCACGCGTGAGCTTGTGCTCCCCCTGGAGGATCGAGCCGTTGATGCGGGCCGGCGCGGCGAGGCGCTCCGTGCGACCGGCGTCGAAGTCCGCGAGCTGCGTGCGGATGACCTTGAGCGGCAGGTAGTGGTCCCGCTGCATCGTGAGGACGAATCGCAGCCGCTCGATGTCGGCATGCGAGAACTTGCGGTACCCCGATTCGGTGCGCGCGGGAGAGACGAGTCGCTCCGCCTCGAGGAAGCGCAGCTTGGACGGGGTGAGATCCGGGAACTCAGGAGTGAGCTTCGCGAGCACCTGACCGATCGACAGCAGGACCGGGGCCGACGACCTCGCGTGAGCCTGACCAGCCGCCGCCATCAGCGTCCGGCCTCGGCGAGATCGAGGCGGGAGGCGTAGAAGGTGAGACGGAACTTGCCGATCTGCACGTCCTGTCCGTCGGAGAGTCGCGCCTCCCCGACGAGCTGACCCCCGACGTACGTGCCGTTGAGAGAGCCGAGATCGCGCACGGAGAACACCGTACCCTGCCTCGAGAACTCCGCATGACGGCGCGAGACCGTCACATCGTCGAGGAAGATGTCCGCCTCGGGGTGACGCCCCGCGACGCTCACATCGCGGTCGAGGAGGAATCGCGATCCCGCACCCGGGCCTCGCTGGACGACCAGGATGGCCGATCCTGACGGCAGTGCGCCGATCGCCTCGACCTCCTCCCCGGAGAGATCGGGGCGCTGCGCTGCGAGCTGGGCGGCGAACTCGTCGCCGTACGTGGCGGTGCTGTCGTCGCCACGCGGGTCAGGTCCGCGATCGGCAGCGTCGTGGTCAGTCATCGCCAGCCCTCCTCGTCGTGCCACTGTAACGGATAGCCTTGGCCATCGTGAGCCCTCTGATCATCGTCATCATCGTCGCTGGCGCTGCAACTGTCTTCGCCTGGATCTCGTCCATCGTCACCGGGGATTCCTCGTGGGTCGACCGGCTCTGGTCGATCGTTCCAGTCGTCTATGTGTGGATCTTCGCCGGCGCTGCCGGATTCGCCGATGCGCGCCTCGACGTGATGGCGATCCTCGTCACCGCGTGGGGCGCGAGGCTCACGTACAACTTCGCACGAAAGGGCGGCTACACGGGAGTAGAGGACTACCGCTGGCCGATCCTGCGCGCGCGAATGACGCCGCTGCAGTACCAGTTCTTCAACTTCTTCTTCACCCACATCTTCCAGAACGCCGTCATCCTCCTGATGACGCTCCCGGCGCTGACAGCCTTCGAGCACCAGACGCCGTTCGGGCTCGGCGACATGCTTCTCGCACTCCTCTTCCTCGCCTTCCTCGGCGGAGAGACGCTCGCCGATCAGCAGCAGTGGGATTTCCATTTCGCAAAGCGCGCTGGCGGCGCGAACTTCCGTCCGCGCTTCCTCCAGTCGGGCATGTGGCGCTTCTCGCGTCACCCCAACTACTTCTTCGAGCTCGCGCAGTGGTGGACGTTCTTCTTCATCGGCGTCGTCGCCGCCGGGTCGATCCTGCAGTGGACGGTGGTCGGCGTCGCCCTCCTCACGATCCTGTTCATCGGCTCCACGATCTTCACGGAATCGATCACGAAGTCGAAGTACCCGGAGTACGCGGAGTACCAGGCAGCCGTCTCCCCCATCGTCCCGTGGCCCCGCAGGCGCTCGGCCCTCACCGGGGCACCCGCGGACTCCTGATCCATCTGGCGTAGGGCTCACGAGACGTAGACTGCCCACATGTCTGGGATCACGATGTACGGCGCCGACTGGTGTGTCGACTGCCGCAGGTCGAAGGCCGTGTTCGATGCCGACGGCGTCGACTTCGAGTACGTCGACATCGCCGAGTCCGCCGAGGCCACTGAGGAGGCCCGGAGCATCTCCGGCTCCGCACGCATTCCCGTCATCGTCTTTCCGGACGGGACGCATCTCGTAGAGCCCAGCGACGCCGAGCTCCGCGAGCGCATCGCTCGGCTCGGCGCGTGACACGCGTCCTGTGCATCGGCGGGGCCAATCTCGATTCGACGTATCGCCTCGCCGCGCCCGCCGTACTTGAGACATCGAATGTCGCGGTGACCTCGAGATCGTTCGGGGGCGTCGCTCGGAATGTCGCGGAGAACCTAGGTCGCGCCGGTGTGCCCGCCTGCCTCCTCGCCGCGGTCGGCTCCGACGCGAACGGATGGGAGCTCATCGACCACCTGTCCTCATTCGGCGTCGACACAGGCCTCATCAACGTCGTCAACGGCGAGTCCACCTCGACCTACGTCGCGATCCTCCAGCCCGACGGCGAGCTGGTCCTCGGCGTCAACGACATGGCGGTCACGAGCTCGATCACGCCGGGCGACATCGAGGACGTGGATCTCTCGGGTTTCGCCTGGGTCTTCGCGGAGTGCAACCTCACGCGCGATTCGCTCTCGGCAGTCATCGCCGCGGCTCGGGGGCACGAGCGCGTGAAGCTCGCGGTCGACGCGATCTCCGTCCCGAAGGTCACCCGGCTCCCCGACGACCTGAGCGGCATCGACCTCATCTTTGCGAACGTCGACGAGGCCAGCGCGCTCATGGGCGTCGAGTATTCGCGTGACATCGACGGCATGGTCGCCGCTGCTCGCGGGATCGTCGCCCGGGGTGCCGCGAGCGCCGTCGTGACGTGTGGTCCGCTCGGATGTGTGACGCACTCCGCCGACGGCACCTGGGCCGTATCCGCGGTCCCCGCGGAGGTCGTCGACGTCACGGGCGCAGGCGATGCGCGCATCGCTGGGACACTCGCTGGGCTCCTGCGCGGCGAGACCCTGCCGGTCGCTTCGAAGGCTGGCTCGCTCTTCGCCACCATCGCGGCAGAGTCGCCGACGACCATCAGCACCCGACTGAGTCGATCGACACTCGATGCGATGCGCGACCGACTCGATGCCGTCACGATCAAAGGAATCCCAGCATGATCACGCCAGTCCTCGCCCCTGAGGTCGCCGCCGCGCTCCGCGAGGGTCGGCCGGTCGTCGCGCTCGAGTCGACGATCCTGACGCACGGCATGCCCTATCCCGAGAATCTGCGGATGGCGCAGTCGGTCGAGGCGATCATCCGTGAGGAAGGCGCCGTCCCCGCGACCATCGCCGTCATCGACGGCGAGCTGCGCGTCGGTCTCGAACCCGATGCGCTCGACGCACTCGCGCAGCGCTCCGACGCGCTGAAGGTCTCGCGAGCAGACCTCCCCTTCGCGCTCTCCCAGCGGCTCACGGGCGGTACGACCGTCGCGGCGACGATGATCATCGCGCACCTCGCGGGTATCGCCGTCTTTGCGACGGGCGGCATCGGCGGCGTGCACCAGGGTGCGGAGACCAGCTTCGACGAGTCCGCGGATCTCACCGAGCTCTCCCGCACAGGGGTCATCGTCGTGTCGGCGGGCGCGAAGGCGATCCTCGACATTCCGAAGACGCTCGAGCGGCTCGAATCGCTCGGTGTGCCCGTCGTCGTGTACCGCTCGGACGTGATGCCGGCCTTCTGGTCGCGGACCTCGGACATCGCGGCGCCGCTGCGGCTCGACAGCGCCGAGGACATCGCACGATTCGAGCGCACGCGCCGAGCGCTCGGATACTCGGCCGGCATGCTCATCGCGAACCCGATCGCGGCCGGGGACGAGATCCCGAGCGCGGAGATGGCGTCCTACATCGCCGAGGCGCAGGCCGACGCACTCGCGGCGGGCGTGACGGGCAAGGCCGTGACGCCATGGCTCCTCGGTCGCATCCTCGAGATCACGGATGGACGCAGCCTCGTGACCAACATCGCGCTCGTGCAGCAGAACGCGCGACTTGCGGCGCAGATCGCCACCGCGCTGACCGCTTCCGCCTGATCAGGCGCCCGGCACTCAGCGGCGAACGCGCGCCTTCATCGCGAAGACGATGACGAGCACCGCGGCGATGGCCGCGAGCGAGGCCGCGCCGAGGCCGAGACCCTCGTAGCCGAGCGCGGAGAGTACCCAGCCCGAGGCGAGACCGAGGACAGCGCCCGCGAGATTCATGATCGTGTCGGATGCGCCCTGCGCCCCGACGCGCTCATCAGAGGGCACGCCGTTGACGACGAGCACAGCCCCGGCGACCGTCGATGCGCCCCACCCCAGGCCGAGCAGGATGAGCGCGATCGCCGTGACGACGTGATCGCCCCCAGCCAATGCCGCGATGACGCCCGCAGCGAGCGTCGTCGCGAGGCCCACGACGACCACGACCACGCCGTCGATCCGGTCGGCGAGCAGCCCCCAGACCGGCGAGAGGCCGTACATGGCGAACATGTGGAGCGAGACGACGATGCCGACGATCACGATCGTCGCCCCATGGTGGGTCATGTGGACGGGCGTCATGCCCATGACCGCGACCATGAGCCCATGGCCCGCCGCGACACCGATGAGGCCGGCAAGAGCACGCGGATGGCGACCGATCGAGCGCAGGCCCGCGACCAGTCCAGGCCGGTGGATCGATGCTCCCGCCGTGCCAGCCCGCTCGCGAGCGAGCGTGAGCGGGTCGGGTCGAAGGCCCGCGAAGACCAGGATGAGCGCCACGACGAGCGACGCGGCCGAGAGCACGAAGATGCCCGCGAGGGTCGGCAGGCCCATCACGTCGGCGAGTTGCTCCCCCACGCCGACGAGGTTCGGTCCGGCGACGACTCCGACGGTCCCGAGCCACACGACGAGCGAGAGATCCCTGCCGCGATGCGCTGGCTTCGCGAGATCGGTTGCGGCGAATCGCGCCTGGAGATTCGACGCACCTCCGAAGCCGCCGAGGCCGGATCCGACGACGACGAGCCAGAACTGCTGCGCGACGGCACCGGTGATGACGAGCACGGCGCCGAGGAGCGCGATCGCGATGCCCGTCGAGAGCGCGGGTCGACGCCCCCTGCTGATCGCGAAGCGCGCGAGGAGCGCAGCGGCGATCGTCGCGCCGAGAGATTGCGCGGTCGTCGGCGCCCCGGCGAGCGAATCGCCCGCGAGCTCGGCCGCGAGCATCGGCCCCACGGTCACGACAGCGGCGGTGCCGACCGAGGTGAACATCTGGGCCGCAGCGAGGAGTGCGACCGTCCTCCGCTGGATCGGTTCAGTCCCGCGCGATCCGTCGTCGACGAGGTCGCCCATCGGTGCAGACGGTTGGCTCACGTGGGCCGTGAGGGGCTCGAACCCCCGACATCTGCGGTGTAAACGCAGCGCTCTACCAGCTGAGCTAACGGCCCATCCTGCTCCCCAGCCTAAGCGCCAGGGCGAGCGGAGGCATTCAGCCGAGGAGTGCGGCGATCGCCTCTCGGTACGCGGCGATCGGCCGTGCCTCGCTCGGCGGATTCACGAACGCCGAGCGGATCGTCATCGATCCGTCGATGATGAACGTCGCACGCGTCGCGAAACCGCGGTCCTCCAGGAAGACGCCGTAGCGGCTCGAGACCTCGCCGTGCGGCCAGAAGTCCGAGAGCAGCGGGAAGTCGATGCCCTCCTGGTCCGACCACACGCGCAGCGCCGACTTGGGGTCGACGCTGATGCCGAGGAGCTGGACGTGCGCCTCGTCGAAGAGCTTGATGTTGTCGCGCAGCTCGCAGAACTCCCCCGTGCAGATACCCGTGAACGCCGCGGGCACGAAGGCGAGCACGACGGGCTTGGTCGACACGACCTGGCTGAGCGTCACCGACTCCCCGTACTGGTTCTGCAGCGTGAAGTCTGGAGCGGCGTCGCCCGCAGCGAGCGGAGTGAGGTCGTCGTAGGCCATGGGGCCAGCGTATCGCTCGGGCTTCGCTAGGATCGATCTCGGCCTACGGCGATCCCGCACGGCCGCTTTCCCTTCCTGCTACCCGTGCAGAATCGAGGTCACCGGTGCCCGTTCACGATCAAGACCCCTACTCGACCGGATACGTCGACCGGGACCCGGCTGAAACTGCCGAATGGCTCGAGTCGCTCGACGCCGCGGTCGCGGCGAGCGGCCACGAGCGAGGCCGCGAGCTCATGCTCCACCTCCTCAAGCGCAGCAAGGACCTCCACCTCGGCGTCCCGATGGTGCCGACGACGGACTACATCAACACGATCGCCTCCGAGGACGAGCCGGAGTTCCCCGGCGACGAGGACATCGAGCGCCGCTACCGCGCCTGGATCCGGTGGAACGCCGCGATCACGGTGCACCGCGCACAGCGCCCCGGCATCGGCGTCGGCGGTCACATCTCGACCTACGCGTCCAGCGCCGCACTGTACGAGGTCGGGCACAACTGGTTCTTCCGCGGTGCCGACCACCCGGTCGGCGGCGACCAGATCTTCTACCAGGGACATGCTTCCCCCGGCATGTACGCGCGCGCCTTCCTCGAGGGGCGCATCTCGGAGCAGCAGCTCGACTCCTTCCGTCAGGAGAAGTCGCGTGCGCCATTCGGACTCTCCTCCTATCCGCACCCTCGCCTCATGCCGGACTTCTGGCAGTTCCCCACCGTGTCGATGGGCCTCGGCCCCATCAACGCCATCTGGCAGGCTGCTTCGAACCGCTACCTCGGCAACCGCGGCATCAAGCCGGAGGCGAGCGACCAGCACGTCTGGGCGTTCCTCGGCGACGGCGAGATGGATGAGGTCGAGTCCCGCGGCGCCCTGCAGTGGGCGGCCAACGAGGGGCTCGACAATCTGACCTTCGTCATCAACTGCAATCTGCAGCGCCTCGACGGTCCCGTCCGCGGCAACGGCAAGATCATCCAGGAGCTCGAGAGCTTCTTCCGCGGCGCAGGCTGGAACGTCATCAAGGTCGTCTGGGGCCGCGAGTGGGATGTGCTCCTCGAGCGCGACCACGACGGTGCGCTGCGCGACCTCATGAACCGGACGCCCGATGGCGACTACCAGACGTACAAGGCGGAGAACGGCGCATACGTCCGCGAGCACTTCTTCGGCCGCGACCCCCGGACGCTCAAGCTCGTCGAGGACTTCACCGACGAGCAGATCTGGAACCTGAAGCGTGGCGGTCACGACTACCGCAAGGTCTACGCGGCGTACAAGGCCGCGACCGAGCACAAGGGTCAGCCGACCGTCATCCTCGCCAAGACGATCAAGGGCTATGGCCTCGGCCCAGCCTTCGAGGGTCGCAACGCGACCCACCAGATGAAGAAGCTGACGCTCGACAACCTCAAGCTCTTCCGCGACCAGATGCACATCCCGATCACGGATGCGCAGCTCGAGGAGGACCCGTACAAGCCGCCGTTCTATCACCCCGGTGAGAAGGACGAGGCGATCGAGTACCTGCAGGAGCGTCGTCGCCAGCTCGGCGGCTACGTCCCGCAGCGTCGCTCGACGCACGTGCCGATCACGGTCCCGGACGAGAAGCTCTTCGCCGTCGCGCGCCGTGGCTCGGGCAAGCAGGAGGTCGCGACGACCATGGCCTTCGCGAGGCTCCTCCGCGACCTCTTCAAGGCGGAGAACTTCGGCGCCCGGATCGTGCCGATCATCCCGGACGAGGCCCGGACCTTCGGCATGGACTCGTACTTCCCGACCCAGAAGATCTACAACCCCGTCGGCCAGCACTACACCTCGGTCGACCGCGAGCTGCTCCTCGCCTACAAGGAGTCGCCGCAGGGCCAGATCGTCCACGTCGGCATCAATGAGGCCGGCGCCTTCGCGGCGTTCACCGCCGCGGGCACCCAGTACGCGACGAATGGCCAGCCGCTCATCCCCGTCTACGTCTTCTACTCGATGTTCGGGTTCCAGCGCACGGGGGACGCGATCTGGGCCGCCGGCGACCAGATGGCCCGAGGATTCATCATCGGCGCGACCGCTGGACGCACGACGCTCACGGGCGAAGGCCTCCAGCACGCGGACGGCCACTCGCCGATCCTCGCGTCGACGAACCCCGCGGTCGTCACCTACGACCCCGCGTACAGCTACGAGATCGCGCACATCGTCCGCGCGGGCATCGAGCGCATGTACGGCGGCAACCACCCCGACCCGAACGTCATGTACTACCTCACGGTCTACAACGAGCCGATCGTGCAGCCGGAAGAGCCGGAGGGTCTCGACGTCGATGGCGTCCTCAAGGGCATCTACCTCCTCAAGCCGTCCGAGACCGAGGGCATGAAGGCGCAGATCCTCGCCTCCGGCGTCGCAGTCCCGTGGGCGCTCGAGGCGCAGGAGCTCCTCGCGGCCTATGGCGTCTCCGCAGACGTGTGGTCCGTGACCTCGTGGGGCGAGCTGCGCCGCGACGGCGTCGATGCCGAGGAGCACAACCTCCTCCACCCGACGGAGCAGCCCATCGTGCCCTACGTGACGCAGAAGCTGCAGAATGCCGACGGTCCGATCGTCGGCGTGAGCGACTTCTCGCACGCCGTCCCCGACCTCATCCGCGCCTTCGTGCCCGGCGAGTACACGACGCTCGGTGCGGACGACTTCGGGTTCTCCGACACGCGTGCTGCGGCCCGCCGGTACTTCTTCATCGACGGCCCCTCGATCGCGGTCCGCGTCCTCAAGTCGCTCGCCGACCAGGGCAAGATCCCGCTCGAGACCGTCGAGATGGCGATCAGGGACTACCGTCTCTTCGATGTGACGGCAGGCACCTCCGGCAATGCGGGTGGGGACAGCTGACCCGCGAGGGCCGAGGCTGACGACGACGATGGCACAGCGGTCCAAGGAGCAGACGCTCGCCTGGCTCAGGGCGAATGCGGGGAGCTGGTCGACAGCGACCCTGAAGCGACTCGACGAGTCGCTCCCGTGGTATCGCGACATGCCCCCTGGACGCCGCTCCGCCGTCGGGCTCGTCGCCCAGGCGGGGATCACGGCATTCATCTCGTGGTTCGACGACCCCAAGGGTGTGCCGTGGATCGCCGCCGACGTCTTCGGCGCCGCCCCGCGCGAGCTCCTGCGCTCGATCTCGCTCACCCAGACGCTGCAGCTCGTCAAGACGACCGTCGATGTCATCTCGGAGAAGATCCCCGACGATGACGTCGTCCTCAAGGACGCCTTCCTTCTCTACTCGCGAGAGATCGCCTTCGCCGCTGCCGACGTGTATGCGCGCGCAGCGGAGTCGCGCGGACTGTGGGATGCACGGCTCGAGGCGCTCGTCGTCGATTCGATCCTCACGGGTGAGTACGACGCAGAGCTCCCCTCGCGCATCGCGGCGCTCGGCTGGAACGGCCACGGCGAGGCCGCGGTGCTCGTCGGCGTGGCCCCGCGACAGCTCGAGGTCGACCACCTGCGCCGCACCGCACGCCACCTCGAGGCCGATGTGCTCGTCGGCGTCCAAGGCAATCGTCTCGTCGTCGTCATCGGTCGCGCGAAGTCGGCGGCCGAGCGCACCGAGATCGATGCCGTGATCCCCTTCATCGAGATCGCGAATCAGCTGGAGCAGTACTTCGGCGAGGGCCACATCGTCCTCGGTCCCGAGGTGCCCGCACTCGTCGACGCATCGCGGAGCGCGCGGGCAGCGCTCGCGGGCTTCGCGGTCGCCGATGCGTGGCGCGGCGCCCCTCGCCCGGTCCAGGCTGACGACCTCCTCCCTGAGCGCGCATTCGCCGGTGACCCGCTCGCGAGGCAGGCGCTCGTGAACCGCATCTACGAGCCGCTCCGCGACCAGTCGACCGACCTGCTCGCAACGCTGTGGGCCTACCTCGACAACGGCCGATCGCTCGAGGCGACGGCACGCGAGCTCTTCGTGCACCCCAACACCGTGCGCTACCGCCTCAAGCGCATCTCGGAGACGATCGGCTGGGACGCGACGGGACCCCGCGAGGCGCTCATCCTCCAGTCGGCGCTCATCGTCGGCTCGATCGCCGAGCCCATCTCGCGACAGCGACGCCGACCCGCGCAGCGACCGCTGTAGGACACCGACAACCTCTCCTGGTTCCTTTGAGCGATTCCTGCAGACGTAGCGCGTGGGCACAGTGGAGGATGGACGGGTGATCGTCGTCGTCGCGCCCGGTCAGGGCTCGCAGGTCCCCGGATTCCTCGCTCCATGGCTCGAGCTCGACTCAGTCGCCGAGACGCTCGCCGGCTTCTCCGAAGCTTCAGGTGTCGATCTCGTCGCGGCGGGCACGACATGGGACGCTGACCAGATCCGCGACACCGCCGTCGCGCAGCCGCTCATCGTCGCGGCGAGCATCGTCTCCTACCGGGCACTCATCGCACGCGCAGGTCGCACTCCGGATGGGATCGCTGGCCACTCCGTGGGCGAGATCGCTGCGCTCGCAGCTGCCGGTGTCCTGAGCGATGGCGACGCCATGCGTCTCGTCGGCATCCGCGGACGCGCCATGGCCGAGGCTGCGGCCGCCGAGGAGACCGGAATGTCGGCCGTCATCGGCGGCGACGAGGCAGAGGTGCTCGCGGCGATCGAGGCGGCAGGACTCACGCCCGCGAATCACAACGGCGGCGGGCAGATCGTCGCGGCCGGAGCCCTCGGTGCGCTCGCGGACTTCGCCGCCGAGCCCCCCAAGGGCACGCGAGTCATCCCGCTCAAGGTCGCAGGCGCATTCCACACCCGATACATGCGCCCCGCGGTCGAGACGCTCGAGACCGAGGCCCGGACGATGGCCGTCTCGGACCCGAGCATCACGCTGTGGACGAACCGCGACGGCTCGACCGTCGGGACTGGAGCTGCCGCGCTCGAGCTCCTCGTCGGCCAGGTCGCGAACCCCGTGCGCTGGGACCTGTGCCAGGCGGCATTCGCCGAGGCGGGCGTCACCGGCATCATCGAGCTGTGCCCCGGCGGTACGCTCGTGGGTCTCGCGAAGCGATCGCTCCGCGGCGTCCCCGCCGTCGCGATCTCGACCCCAGAGGACCTCGACGCGGCTGTCGCGATCCTCACCGGAGCAGGTGAATGACGATGCAGCTCAAGCAGGCCAAGGGCCCCGACTACACGCGAATCCTCGCCTACGGCGCCGCGCGCGGTGACCTCGCTGTGCCGAACGAGGACCTCGTCGGCCCGATCGACTCCTCGGATGAGTGGATCCGCCAGCGCACTGGCATCATCACCCGAACGCGCGCGAGCCACGACGTCGGCGCGGTCGACCTCGCGACTGAGGCGGCCCGCGAGGCGATCGAGCGCTCCGGCGTCGCGCCACAGGACATCGACCTCGTGATCGTCGCGACGATCTCGAATGTCCGCCAGACGCCCTCGATGTCTGCCGTCGTCGCCGACCGGGTCGGCGCGAACCCGGCTGCGGCATTCGACTCCAACGCCGCATGCGCCGGATTCAGCTACTCGGTCGCCCAGGCTGACGCGCTCATCCGCGCGGGCGCCGCGAAGCACGCCCTCGTCATCGGCGCGGAGAAGCTCTCCGACATCGTCGACCCGACCGACCGCTCGATCTCGTTCCTGCTCGGCGACGGCGCTGGTGCCGTCGTCATCGGCCCGAGCGACGAGCCCGCCATCGGGCCCGTCGTCTGGGGCTCCGATGGCGCGAAGGCCGACGCGGTCGGGATGAATGCCACACTCACCGAGTTCAGGGACGGCGAGCATCCGTGGCCGACCCTGCGCCAGGAAGGCCAGACGGTCTTCCGCTGGGCGGTGTGGGAGATGGCGAAGGCGGCGAAGCGCGCGCTCGACGCAGCGGGCGTCACCGCCGACGATCTCGCCGCATTCGTCCCCCATCAGGCCAACATGCGCATCATCGACGAGCTCGCGAAGCAGCTGAAGCTGCCGGAGCACGTCATCATCGGCCGCGACATCGAGACGACGGGCAACACGTCCGCTGCATCGATCCCGCTCGCGACCCACCGACTCCTCGCGGAGCACCCTGAGCTGTCTGGCGGGCTCGCCCTCCAGATCGGCTTCGGGGCTGGCCTGGTCTTCAGCGGCCAGGTCGTCCGCCTTCCCTAGACTCTCAACGCACACCGAACCCAAGGAGAACATCAATGGCACTGTCCGCCGACGAGGTCCTGGCCGGCCTGGCCGAACTGATCAACGACGAGACCGGCATCGCGACCGACGTCGTGGAGCTCGACAAGTCGTTCGTCGACGACCTCGACATCGACTCGATCTCGATGATGACGATCGTCGTCAACGCCGAGGAGAAGTTCGACGTGAAGATCCCGGACGCCGAGGTCAAGAACCTCAAGACCGTCCGCGACGCCGTCGACTACATCGTGGGAGCGCAGGGCTGATCCTGCTCTCGAAATCGAGTCGGTCCGGCGCGGGCATGTCTGCCCGGACCGACTCGAACCCGATCACCACCGCGACACGTAAGGCAACCCGACAGTGAACTCCAAGCGAATCGTCGTCACCGGCATCGGCGCGACGACCCCGATCGGCGGCACCGCTCAGTCCACGTGGGCGGCTCTCCTCGACCGCAAGTCCGGTGCGAGCACGCTCACTCAGGACTGGGTCACGGAACTCGACCTCCCCGTGCGCTTCGCTGCGCAGGCGCTCGTGCGCCCGGACGAGGTCCTCGAGCGTGTCGAGGTCAAGCGCAACGACCCGATGAGCCAGTACGCGCTCATCGCCGCCCGCGAGGCATGGGCGGATGCGGGCGCACCCGAGGTCGAGCCCGAGCGGCTCGGCATCGACTGGGCCACGGGAATCGGCGGCCTGTGGACCCTCCTCGACGCGTGGGACACGCTCAAGGAGAAGGGTCCGCGTCGTGTCCTCCCGACAACCGTGCCGATGCTCATGCCGAACTCGGCCGCCGGCACCGCGCTGTCCATGGAGTTCCAGGCGCGCGCCTTCGCGCGCACCGTCGTCTCCGCGTGCGCATCGAGCACCGAGTCGATCATCAATGCCTACGAGCACCTCCAGGAGGGCAAGGCCGACGTCGTCATCGCCGGCGGCTCGGAGGCAGCCATCCACCCCATCACGCTCGCGGCCTTCGCCGCGATGCAGGCGCTCTCCAAGCGGAACGATGATCCTGCGACGGCCTCGCGGCCCTATGACGTGAATCGCGACGGATTCGTCATGGGTGAGGGTGCCGGTGCGATCGTCCTTGAGACCTACGAGCACGCGGTCGCGCGAGGGGCGAAGATCTACGCCGAACTCGCGGGCGGCGGGGTCACCTCCGATGCGTACCACATCACCGCTCCCGACCCCGAGGGTTCCGGAGCCGCGCGAGCCACCCGCTTCGCCCTCGAGATGGCGGGTGCCACCGAGGACGAGGTCACGCACATCAACGCGCATGCGACGTCGACTCCCGTGGGCGACATCGCCGAGTACATCGCACTCAAGGCAGTCTTCGGGGACCGCGTGCACGAGATCCCCGTGAGCGCGACGAAGGCCTCGACGGGTCACCTCCTCGGTGGCACGGGTGCGGTCGAGGCGATCTTCTCGATCCTCGCGGCGCACCACCGCATCGCTCCCCCGACGGCGAACCTCGAGGAGCAGGACCCTGAGATCCCGCTCGACGTCGTCACGGAGCCGCGCGAGCTGCACGGCGACCAGCTCATCCTGTCCAACTCGTTCGGGTTCGGTGGACACAACGCCGTCGCGGCGTTCCGCTCGATCTGATCGATCGCACGACGCGAAGAGCGCGGGGCCTGACGGACCAGCGCTCTCGTCGTATTCAGACGCTTGCCCCGCCAAGGTCATAGGGCGGCGCGCAGCGTGCTTCAGCCGGCTCGATGGAGCCAGACGATCGGGGCGTCCTCGTGTGCGACCCGGAACGGCTCGAGCTCGTCGTCCCAGGCCTGCCCGAGTGCGACGCGGAGCTCGCGGTGGAGCTCGAAGGCATTCGCCCCGCCGATCTCGAGCGCGGCGCGGATCCGATCCTCGGGGATGACCATGTTGCCCGCCGAGTCGGTCTGAGCGTGGAAGATCCCGAGGTCGGGGGTGTGCATCCACCGGCCGCCGTCGAGGCCGTGCGCGGCGTCCTCCGTGACCTCGTAGCGGAGGTGCTCCCAACCCCGGAGGCCGCTCGCGAGCAGCGCGCCCGTGCCGGGAGCGCCCTCCCAGACATAGAGCGCGCGCTGCGCATTGGGCATGAGCGGCTGCGGACGCCAGGCGAACGAGACCGGCACGCCGAGGACGCGCCCCGCCGCCCACTCGATGTGCGGGCACAACGCGCGTGGCGCGGAGTGCACGTACAGCACTCCACGCGAGATCGGTGCAGTCACAGTTTCTCCATTCCGTCCGGTGCGGCTTCCCCTCCGACCGACGGAATCCCCGGTGACTGCGGCTATGCGGTTGTGCTCTCAGTATGCATGCGAGAGCTTGAAGTGCAACGTCAACTCGCCCGAGTCGGCCGTCCGCGTTTCGGCACGGCAGCGAGCCCGAATGCCTCCGGCAGCGCGCGAGCAGCCTCGTCGAGCGTTCGGCGGGTCGCCTCGATGACACCCGAGGCATCGGCGCCTGGGATGCTCGCGACGAACCGCAGCCATGCGGGCTCGGCGCTCGGCGCCGTGAGCGCCGCATTCGCCGCCTCGCGGCCCGCCTCGGTGAGCTGGAACGGGATGCGTCCGCTCTCGTCCTTGTCGAGGGCCTCCACGAGCCCGCTCGCAGCGAGCCGCTGGAGGGTGCGCGCCACGTGGCCGGCGTTCACGGTCACGTCGGACCTGCGCTCGATCTCGGCGACGATGCGGTTGCCGTAGCACGCCCCCATCGTGAGGATCGCGAGCGTCGCATCTCTCACGTCCATGACCGTCAGGCTACCGAAGCCTTCGCCGCACCGTAGTCGCGCACCGTCGCGATCGAGACCGGGAATGTCGCGGGCGACGCCCCGAACAGCAGCCGCCCCGCGTCTCGGGCTGCGTCCTCGACGATCCCGGCCACCTCCTCGGCATGCTCCTGGGGCGTGTGGACGACGATCTCGTCGTGAAGGAAGAACACGAGATGTGGGACGGCTTCGGGCCATGAGCCGGGGAATGCCGCAGCGAGCCGCCCGCGGATGCCACCGAGCCAGCACAGCGCCCACTCCGCGGCGGTGCCCTGCACGACGAAATTGCGCGTGAACCGCCCCCACGCTCTCGCCTGCGTCGGTGTCCAGTCCGTCGCGCGCTCCGGGGATGACCGTCCGAGCCATGTGCTCACCGGACGCCCCTGCTCGCCGTCCCTGGCGGCGCGCTCGACGAGCGAGATCGCCCGTGGGTACGCTCGCGCGAGCGCGGGCATGAGCTTGCCGCTCGCACCGGTCGTGGCGCCGTACATCGCGCCGAGCATCGCGACCTTCGCCTGAGCCCTGTCGGCCGCAGCGCCGTGCTCGACGAGTCCCGCGTAGAAGTCCGCGCCGGCACCCGCCTCGATCATGGCGGCGTCGCCAGACATCGCCGCGAGGATGCGCGGCTCGAGCTGGGCGGCATCCGCGACGACGAGCCGCCAGCCCGGATCTGCGACGGCTGCCGCCCTGATCTGCATGGGGAGCTGCAGCGCTCCCCCGCCACTTGACGCCCAGCGCCCGGTGACGACACCCCCTGGCACGTACTCCGGTCGAAATCGCCCGTCTGACACCCAGGTGTCGAGCCACGCCCAGCCATTCGCCGTCATGAGCCTGGAGAGCGATCGGTACTCGCTGAGGGGCGCGATGGCGGGGTGATCGATACCGCGAAGCTCCCAGCGCTGGGTCGAGCGCACGGGGATCCCCGCGGCTCGCATCGCGGCGAGGAGCGACTGTGGCGAGTCGGGGTTCACGATCGCGCCATCGAGCGCCGCCTCGATCTGCTCATGCAGGGCCGCGAGCACCGCAGGACGCTCCCGTCCGACTGGTCTCGGGCCGAGGAGCTCGGTGAGGATGCGATCATGCTCGGTGGCGGACCATGGCAGCCCCGCGGCACGCAGCTCGGCGGCGATGATCGCGCCCGCGGATTCCGCCGCGGTGAGCAGCTCGAGCCGCCCCGGATCCCGAGAGGTCTCGATCGCGATGCGCTGCTCGCGATATCGCTCGACCGGATCCTCGAAGGCGCGAGGTCGTGTCGTGACGAGCTGAGAGGAGGCGAGGATCGCTCCGACGAGTGCGAGATCATGGCAACGCTCGACCCTGACGCCGGCTCGCAGGAGCGGCGGGAGCCACTCGCTCGCGCTCGACCACACCCAGCGCGGGCGCGCGAGGTCCTCGCGGCGCACGAACTCGACCAGATCCTCGACCCGCTCGGCGCTCGCCAGCCCATCGTCGACGCGCGTCGCGGTCACCCCAGCCGCGGGATCACCGGAGAGCACGATCTGCACCGCTCCATCCTCGCGCGCGCCTCGGACATCGACCGCTAACGTGTCACTCGCCCCGGCATCGCGCGAAATGCGACCGCGCCCGCCGGGGCATTCCCCCACCACGGCGCACGACTCGGAGGCAGCATGTCGCTCGGCGCGAGCACCACGGGCACCGCGCGCACGATCGCCGCGCCACGACCCCGCGCGCCCTTCGCGCTCATCATCGTCGCGACAGGTCTGCCGATGTTCATGGCGACCCTCGACAACCTCGTCGTGACAAATGCCCTCCCCGCCATCGCGGTCGACCTGCGTGCTTCGATGGAGCAGCTGCAGTGGGTCGTGAATGCCTACACGCTCGCCTTCGCGACCTTCATCCTCTTCGCGTCCGGCCTCGGCGATTGGCTCGGTCGGCGAGGAGTCTTCGTGACGGGGATCACCATCTTCACGCTCGCCTCCATCGCGGCCGCGCTCAGCACCGACCCTGCGCAGCTCATCGCCGCCCGGGCGGTCCAGGGTCTGGGCGGCGCCGCGGTCATGCCGCTGTCCCTCTCGCTCCTCGTCGGCGCGGTCAGGCCGGAGCGCAGAGCGCTCGCCATCGGGCTCTGGGGCGGCATCTCCGGCCTCGGCATCGCGGTCGGGCCGCTCGTCGGCGGCAGCGTCATGGCGGGGTGGGATTGGCAGGCGATCTTCTGGATCAACGTGCCGGTCGCCGTCATCGCGATCCCCGTCGTCTACGCCGTCCTTCGCGAGGAGCGCGGCGCTCGCGAAGGCCTCGACGTGCCGGGCGTCGCACTCTCCGGGATCGGCGTCCTCGCGCTCGTGTACGGCATCGTGCGAGGCAACGACGCCGGCTGGGGCTCGTTCGAGGTCCTCGGCAGTCTGAGCGCGGGGGTCGCGCTCATCGCGGCGTTCCTGTGGTGGGAGACGCGCACGCGGGCCCCGCTCGTGCCGCTCAGGCTCTACCGGGACCGGAGCTTCTCGATCGCGATCATCGTGGGCTTCGCGCTGTGCTTCGGCATGTTCGGCGCCGTGTTCATCCTCATCCAGTACCTGCAGATCGTGCAGGGCCACACGCCCCTCGAGGCCGCCTGGCTCACATCGCCCTGGACACTCGCGCCGATGGTCGTCGCACCCCTTGCGGGCCTCGTGACGCCGCGCATCGGGACAAGGGCGCTCATCGTCGCAGGACTCTCGCTGCAGGCATTCGCCCTCGTGTGGCTCGCGAGCTTCGTGACGGAGGACATGCCCTACGGCCTCATGCTGCCCGCCTTCATCGCCGCGGGCATCGGCATGGGGCTCACCTTCGCGCCGTCATCGACAGCCGTCATGGCGAATGTCGCAGAGCGCGACACGGCGAAGGCCTCGGGCACGAACTCGACGGTGCGTGAGATCGGGGTCGCGCTCGGCATCGCCGTGCTCACGGCGGTGTTCACCGGGGCAGGCGGCGAGCTCACGCCGACCGGTTACGTCGACGCCGCACGTCCCGCAATCCTCGTGGGCGCGGCGATGCTTGCGCTCGGGGCGGTGCTCGGCCTGCTCCTGCCCTCGGGGCGCTCCGTGCGTCAGCGCAGCTGACCGAGGGCGCTCGGGCGCGGCTCAGGGCCGGCCGTCATCCTCGTCGGACTCGACATCCGCATCGACGTCATCATCCTCGTCGAGGTCCTCGTCCTCATCGAAGTCGTCATCCTCGTCGTCCTCATCGAGCTCGCGAGGCTTGACGTACGGGTCGGGGTCACCCGCGTACTCGGCCTTCTCGGCAAGCGAGGCGACCTCCGCATCCCGCGCGGACGCCTCGCGGAGGAGCGAGTCGATGAGCGCGGCGTTCTCGGGGATCGCGTCGGGGATGAACTCGAGGGTCGGGGTGAGCCGCACCGAGAGCTGGCGGCCGACCTCCGAGCGCAGCATGCCCGTCGCGGCCTTGAGCGCCGCAGCGGAATCCGCCCGCTCCTCCTCCGAGCCGTAGACCGTGTAGAACACGCTCGCGTGCTGGAGGTCGCCCGTGACGCGCACGTCCGTGATCGTCACGAATCCGAGCCTCGGATCCCGCAGACCTTTCTCGAGCCTGCGCGCGATGATCTCGCGGATGCGGTCCGCCATCTTGGCGACACGTTCTGGTGATGCCATCTGCGTCCTCCTTCGTGAAAGCGGCGGCCCGGCTCAGCCGGACCGCCGCTCACATCACACTCGCGGCTTCTCGCGGAGCTCGATCGTCTCGATCTCGTCGCCGATCTGGATGTCGTTGAACTTGCCGAGGCCGATACCGCACTCGAAGCCCTCGCGGACCTCGGTGACATCGTCCTTGAAGCGACGCAGCGAATCGATCGCGAGGCCGTCGGCGAGGACGATGCCGTCGCGGATGACGCGAGCCTTGGCATTCCTCGTGATGGTGCCGCCGCGCACGATGACACCCGCGATGTTGCCCGCCTTGCTCGAGCGGAAGATCTCGCGGATCTCGGCGATACCCGACTGGACCTCTTCGTACTCCGGCTTGAGCATGCCCTTGAGGGACTGCTCGATGTCATCGAGAGCCGTGTAGATGACCGAGTAGAAGCGGATGTCGACACCCTCGCGGGCGGCGCGCTCGCGGGCCTTGACGTCCGGGCGGACGTTGAAGCCGATGACGATCGCGTCGTCGATGGTCGCGAGGTCCACGTCGGACTCCGTGATCGCACCGACACCGCGGTGGAGGATGCGCAGCTGCACGGAGTCGTCGACCTCGATCTTGAGGAGCGATTCCTCGAGCGCCTCGACGGCACCGGAGACATCACCCTTGATGATGAGGTTGAGCGTGTCGACCTTGCCGCGCTCGACCGCGTCGCGGAAGTCCTCGAGCGACATGCGCTTGCGGCCCTTGGCGAGCTGCGCGTTGCGCTCGACGGCCTCGCGCTTCTCGGCGATCTGGCGAGCCGTGCGGTCCTCATCGGTCACGATGAAGGTGTCGCCGGCGCGCGGCACGCTCGAGAGGCCCTGGACCTGGACGGGACGGGACGGACCCGCCTCGGCCACGGTCGCGCCGTTCTCGTCGTGCATCGCGCGGACTCGGCCGTACGCGGTGCCGGCGACGATCGCGTCACCGACGCGGAGCGTGCCGGACTGGATGAGCACGGTCGCGACGGCGCCCTGGCCGCGCGTGAGCTTGGCCTCGATCGCGACACCGCGAGCCGCCTTGTCCGGGTTCGCGCGGAGGTCGAGACCGGCGTCAGCGGTGAGGAGGACGGCGTCGAGGAGGTCCTGGATGCCGAGGCCGGTGAGCGCCGACACATCGATGAACATCGTGTCGCCGCCGTACTCCTCGGCGACGAGACCGTACTCGGTGAGCTGCTGGCGCACCTTGGAGGGGTTCGCGCCCTCCTTGTCGACCTTGTTCACCGCGACGACGATCGGCACACCAGCCGCCTGGGCGTGGTTGAGCGCCTCGATCGTCTGGGGCATGATGCCGTCGTCCGCCGCGACCACGAGGATCGCGATGTCGGTGACCTGCGCACCACGGGCACGCATAGCGGTGAATGCCTCGTGACCCGGGGTGTCGATGAAGGTGATGGCGCGCTCGACGCCCTCATGCTCCTTCCACACCTGGTACGCACCGATGTGCTGCGTGATGCCACCGGCCTCACCAGCGACGACGTTCGCATTGCGAATCGCGTCGAGGAGCTTCGTCTTTCCGTGGTCGACGTGACCCATGACGGTCACGACCGGCGGACGCGCCTCGAGGTCGTCCTCGTCCTCGTCCTCGAGCTCCTGGTCGAGGTCGAGGTCGAAGGTCGCGAGAAGCTCCTTGTCCTCGTCCTCCGGTGAGACGACCTCGATCGTGTAGCCGAGCTCGCCGCCGAGGATCTCGAAGGTGGCCTCATCGAGCGACTCAGTCGCTGTCGCCATCTGGCCGAGGTGGAAGAGTGCGGTGACGAGTGCGCCCGGCTGCACCGGGATCTTCGTCAGGGTTTCGATCTTGTCCGCGAGGTCCGTGATCGAGGAGCCGCGGCGCAGACGGATCGTGTCACCGTTGCCGCGAGGGATTGCCACACCGCCGAGCGACGGGGCCTCCCGCATCTCGAACTCGGCGCGCTTCGTGCGCTTCGACTTGCGCTGCTTGGACTTGCCGCCACCGCGACCGAAGGCACCAGCCGTGCCACCGGTGCGACCACGACCGGGACCGCCCGGACGAGCGGGTCCGCCGGCACCGGCCGGACGGGGAGCACCGAAGCCGCCGCCACCGCCAGGGCGACCGGCACCACCGGGACGACCTGCGCCGCCTGCACCCGGACGAGACTGGCCCGGCTGACCCGGACGGAAGCCGCCCGGGCGCGGGGCCTGCGGACGCGGAATGCCCGCTCCACCGCCGGGGCGAGGCATGCCCTGGTTCGACGAGAACGGGTTGTTGCCGGGGCGCGGGGCACCGGGACGCTGCATGCCCTGCGTCGACGAGAAGGGGTTGTTGCCGGGACGCGGCTGCCCAGGGCGAGGTGCCTGCGGGCGCGGTGCCTGCGGGACGGGGCCGGGAGCCGGCGCTGCGGATGCGGCGGGCGCCGCGGCGCCATCGGCCTGAGCCGCGCGCGCGGCCTCCTGCGCTGCCTGCCGCTCGGCGACGGTCGGGACGTGGGGCGCAGGCTCGGCGGGCTGCTCCTGCGCGGGTGCGGCGGGCGCCGCGGGCTTGGGCGCCGCTGGCTTCGGGGCAGCGGACTTCGGGCTCGACTTCGGCGCGGCCTTCGCCGCGGACGCCGATCCGAGAGCGCCCTCCTTCTCGAGCGACGCCTTGAGCTTTCGCACGACAGGCGGAGCGATCGACGACGCGGGCCCCTTGACGAACTCCCCGATCTTCTCGAGGTGCTCGAGGGCGAGCTTGCTGTCGACGCCGAGTTCTGCCGCGACTTCGTGGACGCGTTGGTTTGCCACAATTCTCCTGTTCAGGGCTCGCCCGAACAGGGGCAAGCCGTTAGTTGATGGGCCTCATCGTGAGCCGCTCATCAGTTGTCCATGAGTTGGTCAGCCTGTTCTGTAGTGGGATCCGGTTGTGATCCGACATTCGCGAGAGCCGTGGTGTCGAGTTCGCCCTTCACACGGAATGCCCGCCTGAAGGCTCGGCGCCGGAGCGCCGACTCGACGCACTGCGCGTCCCAGTGAATCCATGCTCCCCTGCCAGGCAGACGAGCAGACACGTCCGGAACAACGGTCATGTCGCGCACGACCAGCCGGAGCAAACCGGACCGCTCGTCTCGACGACGACAGCCAATGCACGTCCTCGCGCCATCCATGTTACCCCCAGGCGCCTGACCAGACGACGGCGCGGGTCAGGACTCCATCACCGAATCGGGCTGGATGTCGATCTTCGCACCGGTGAGCTTCGCGGCGAGACGGGCATTCTGTCCCTCCTTGCCGATCGCCAGGCTCAGCTGGAAATCGGGGACGAGCGCCCGCACGGCCTTCGTCGACTCGTCGATCATGAAGGCGCTCGTGACCTTCGCGGGGCTCAGCGCGCTCGCCACGAAGTCCGCCAGGTTGTCCGAGTAGTCGACGATGTCGATCTTCTCGGCGCCCAGCTCGGTCTGCACCGCACGGACGCGGGCGCCGAGCTCGCCGATGCACGCACCCTTCGCATTGATGCCGGGCTGCGTGGCGCGGACCGCGATCTTCGTGCGGTGCCCCGCCTCGCGCGCGACCGAGACGATCTCGACGAGGCCGCCCGCGATCTCGGGGACCTCGAGCGCGAAGAGCTTGCGGACCAGGCCCGGGTGCGTGCGCGAAAGCGTGATCGAGGGACCCTTGGTGCCGCGCGTCACGCTCGTGACGAACGCGCGCAGACGGCGGCCGTGCGAGTAGTCCTCGCCCGGCACCTGCTCCTCGGGCGGCATGACGCCTTCGATCGTCCCGAGCTTGATGTGGACCATCCGCGGGTTCTGTCCCTGCTGGATCTCGCCCGCGACGATGTCGCCCTCACGACCCTTGAACTCGCCGAGGATCTTCTCGTCGCCAAGGTCGCGGAGGCGCTGGAAGATGACCTGCTTCGCGGCCGCCGCCGCGATGCGCCCGAAGTCCTCCGACTCGTCCTCTGCCTCGCCGATGATCTCGCCCTCATCGTCGCGGACGGGCACGAGGATCTGGACGTGCCCGGTCTTCTTGTCGACGACGACGCGGCCCTTGCCGTCGTTGCCGCCCGGCTTGTGATCGAGCTGGCCGGTGTGCCGAAGATATGCGCTGAAGATCGCCTGCTCGACGATGCCGACGAGCTCATCGAACGGGATCTCCTTCTCCGTCGCGACGTCTCTCAGATTCCGGATGTCGATGTCCATGTGGGCTCCCTGTTCAGTTGCGGATCTTCAGTTGCAGCCTCGAAGTCGGTGCGCGCGCTGTCGCGCCACGCGCCGGTGGAACTTGGCGATCCAGGGTAGCCGATAGCGTGGTGGGGTGCGCAGAGGGGTCGTCGTATTCGCAGTGGTCATCGGCGTCCTCGTGGCCGCTGCCATCATCGTCGCCGCGACATTCGGCAACCGTCCGACTGGTCCCGCGAGCGCATCCGGCGCACCCGGCTACTACCCCGACGAGGACTGGGGCGAGGTCGCCGTCTACACCGTGAATCCGGACGGCTCGCTCGATCCCGAGCCGAGCGGACTCGCCGCTCAGGTGTGGGACATCTTCGAGCGCATCGCGACACCGGAGTTCGCCGCCGAGGTCATCTACGAGTATCGCGTGGGCGATTCGCCGTCGAGCGGCACCCTCGCGTACGTCGAGCGCGGCAGCGAGCCCGGCTACTGGGCGCTCGCGGACAACCTGGCGACGAGCAGCGATACGCCGTACCTCATCTCGACGCTCATCCACGAGTACGCGCACCTGCTCCTGTGGTCGCCAGAGCAGTTCGAGTTCGCGGATGAATGCGACCGCCTCGCCTTCTCCGACGGGACCTGCGCCCTCCCCGACGCGATCCTCCAGGACTTCTACGAGCGGTTCTGGGTCATCTACGGCTCGCGCGCACCCGGACCCGACAACGATGACGAGGACCTAGCCAGTCGCTTCTACTCGACGTACAGCGAGGACTTCGTGAGCGAGTATGCGGCGACGAATGTCGCGGAGGATGCTGCCGAGACGTTCGCCGCATTCATCATCGAGGACATCCCCGACCCGCTCGACAGCGCGGTCGCCGCGAAGATGGCGTTCTTCGCCGAGTACCCCGAGCTCCTCGAGATCCGGGACCGGATCCGCGCGGAGTTCGGCGACCAGCTCGAATGGCGCCCCTGAGCCTCAGCGCGTGACGGCAGCCGAGACGAGGTCGGCGGCATCTGCGAGTGCGACCCGCTCGCGCTCCCCCGAACGGCGGTCCCACAGCTCGACGACGCGGTCCGCGACGCCCTTGCCGACGATGACGATCGTCGGCACGCCGAGGAGTTCAGCATCCGCGAACTTCACGCCCGGACGCTCAGCGCGATCGTCGAGCAGCACATCGAGACCCTGGTCGGACAGACGCGCTGCGAGACCCGAGGCTGCCTCGACGATCTCATCCGAGTTGCCCGCGATGACGACCTGCGCGTCGAAGGGGGCGATGCCGCGCGGCCAGAGCAGGCCCTTGTCGTCGTGCGTCGTCTCCGCGATCGCTGCCAGGATGCGCGTGACGCCGATGCCGTAGGAGCCCATCGTCACGGTCACGAGCTTGCCGTTCTCATCGAGCACCTTGAGCCCGAGCGCCTCGGCGTACTTGCGACCGAGCTGGAAGACGTGGCCGATCTCCATGCCGCGTGCGAGCTCCACGGGGCTGCCGTCGATCGCGATGTCGCCTTCCCGCACCTCGCCGACGGCCGCACGGCCATCCGCCGTGAAATCGCGCCCGGCGACGAGGTGGAAGACGTGCCGGCCCTCCTCGTTTGCACCGGTGATCCACGAGGTGCCGTCGGCGACCGCGGGGTCCAGGAGGTAGCGGATGCCCGACTTCGACTCGAGACCGAGCACGGGGCCCTCAGGCGACCATGGCCCGATGTAGCCCTTCACGAGCGCGGGGTGCGCCGCGAAGTCCGCCTCGGTCGCGGCCTCGACCTCATTCGGCGCGAAGGCTGCCTCGGCTCGCTTCATATCGACCTCACGGTCACCGGGGAGGCCGACGATGACGAGTTCGCGCTCTCCCGTCGGCGAGACGAGAGCGAGGACGACGTTCTTGAGCGTGTCGGCGGCGGTCCACTCGCGGTCCTCGAGCGCGTGGTTCGCATTCGCCAGCTCGACGAGCGTCTGGATCGTCGGCGTGTCTGGGGTGTCATGCACGGCCGGCTCGCGGAGGCCCTCGATCGGCCGGGGCTCGGCCGGGAGCGCCTCGAATGCCTCGACATTCGCCGTGTAGCCTTTCGCCGAGCGCACGAAGGTGTCCTCGCCGATCGCGACGGGGAGCAGGAACTCCTCCGACTTCGAGCCGCCCATCGCGCCGGCGTGCGCGGCGACGATGACGTAGTCGAGGCCGAGCCTCGAGAAGATGCGCTCGTAGGCGTCGCGCTGGGCCTGATAGCTCGCGTCAAGCCCCGCATCGCTCACATCGAAGGAGTACGCGTCCTTCATCGTGAACTCTCGACCGCGGAGGAGTCCGGCGCGCGGCCGCGCCTCATCGCGGTACTTGTCCTGGATCTGGTAGATCGTGAGCGGCAGGTCCTTGTAGCTCGAGTAGAGGTCCTTCACGAGGAGTGTGAACACCTCTTCGTGCGTCGGCGCGAGGAGGTAGTCCGCGTCCTTGCGGTCCTTGAGCCGGAAGATGTTGTCGCCGTACTCGGTCCAGCGGCCCGTCTCCTCATAGGGTTCGCGCGGGAGCAGCGCAGGGAAGTGCACCTCCTGCGCACCAGCGGCCGCCATCTCCTCGCGGATCACGCGCTCGATGTTCGCCTTGACCTTCAGCCCGAGCGGGAGCCAGGCGAAGACGCCCGGGGCCTGACGCCGGATGTAGCCGGCGCGGACGAGGAGCCGATGGCTCGCCACCTCAGCCTCTGCGGGGTCTTCTCGCAGGGTGCGGACGAAGAGCTGGGAAAGTCGCGTGAGCACCGGTCCATGGTAGTCGGCGCGGTCTGCGCGGAAGCGGCCCGTGCCGCTCGGACACGGGCCGCTTCCGATCATTCGAAGACGACGCCTGGCCTCACTCCGCGAGGATGAGGTAGAGCGCCTTGCGGAGCTCGTCGATCTTGCCCGCCGCAGCAGTGCGCTGAGCGTCGGTCGCGGCCTCGCGGTATTGGCCGACGACGCTCATGAGGCGGCCGATCGACTCCATGAGCTCGCGGCTCGCGTCGCTCGGACGCGGGCCTGCGTCCCAGCCGGCGATCTCCTCCGTGTGCTCGTCGGCGTATGCGCGTCCCTCCGCGGAGAGCTCGTACTCGGTCGAGCGACCATCGCCCTTCGCGGTCACAAGACCCTCGTCGACGAGCTGCTGGAGTGTGGGATAGACCGAGCCCGGGCTCGGTCGCCAGGCGCCCTCGGTGCGCTCGCCGATCGCGCGCATGAGGCCGTACCCGTTGTAGGCGGGGGCATCGGACTCGGCGAGGAGCGCGATGATCGCGAGGCGGATGTCGCCCTTGCTGCGACGACGGCCGCCAGCGCGGCCTCGCATCCAGGGCGGGCCGAAGCCGGGGCCAGGACCGAAGCCTCCTGGCCCGAAGGCCGGAGGAGCGAATCCTCCGGGAACGAATGGGGGGAAGTCGGAGTGGCGGCGACGCTCGTCGCTCGCGCTCGGACGGCCCCGCTTCATGTGGTGGTGATGCATGGGTGGCACATCCTTCGTGGTGGAACGCTCCCAAAGAGAGCTATCACGGAACTTCCGTGATAGCTCAACGATATATCGCTATTTGCGGAACGTCAAGGTGAACCGCACCACGAGTCCCGCCACGAGCGACCAGAACGCGGCGCTCACACCCCAGATCGCCATGCCGGAGGCAGCCGTCACGAAGGCGGCGATCGCCGGGATGCGCTCGTTCGGATCCTCGAGCGCCTGCTGGATCGCCGAGGCGAGCGTCGCGAGCAGCGCGAGCCCCGCGACCGCTGGCACGACCGACTCCGGCGCGAGATCGATGAGCGTCGTGAAGAGCGAGGAGCCGATGCCGAGGACGATCACGACGATGCCATTCGTGACGCCGGCGATCCACCGCCGACCGCGGTCCTCCCCCGCTTCCGGACCCGCCGCGAGCGCCGCGCTGATCGCCGCGAGGTTCACCGCGTGGCCTCCCGCCGGCGCCGCCACGAGCGTTCCAACGCCCGTCACGATCATCGAGCGGCGCCAAGGGACCTCGTAGCCGAGGCCATGCATGACCGCGACGCCCGCGACATTCTGACTCGCCATCGTGACCAGGTAGAGCGGCAATGCGATACCGACGATGCCCGCGATCGAGAAGGTCGGAGCAGTGAATGTCACCACCGGCGCGAGCGAGCCGGCGTCGATCGAGGCGCCCGAGATGGCGAGGTGGACGCCGATCACGATCGCCGCGGTGAGGAACGCGAGCGGCACCGCCCACTTCGGGAGGAAGCGGGCAGCAAGGAGCCAGACGAGGACGATGGGCGCGACCGCAAGCGGATCGGCGACGACCCCGACCACAGGGCCGAGGCACAGCGGCAGAAGGACGCCGGCGAGCATCGCCTGCGCGACCGACCTCGGGATGCGCGCGATGAGACGGCCGAGCTGTGGGATGAGCCCGGTGAGGACGATGAGGACGCCCGTCACGAGGAAGGCGCCGACCGCTGCGGACCACTCTCCCGCGATCAGCCCGGTCGCGGCGAGCAGCGCCGCGCCCGGCGTCGACCACGCGACGGTGATGGGCATCCGCGTCCACAGCGCGAGGAGGATCGTGCACGCGCCCATGACGACGGATACGGCGAGGAGGCCGCTCGATGCCTGGTCGCGATCGGCACCCACGGCCATAAGGCCAGCGAGGACGATGACGAACGCGCTCGAGAATCCGACGAGCCCAGAGACGATGCCCGCGAGGATCGGGCGGGAGATCGGCACCGCGCCCGACGTCACGCTCACGCCGTGATGACGGTCGGCGAGCCGACCGCTGCGTCCGGTCCTGCCTCTGCTGCGATGCGCTGCGCCTCGGCGATGAGCGTCTCGACGATCTCGGCCTCTGGGACGGTCTTGATGACCTCGCCCTTGACGAAGATCTGACCCTTGCCGTTGCCCGAGGCGACGCCGAGATCGGCCTCCCGCGCTTCGCCGGGGCCGTTCACGACGCAGCCCATCACGGCGACGCGCAGCGGGACCGTGACGTTCTTGAGGCCCTCGGTGACGTCGTTCGCGAGCGTGTAGACATCCACCTGCGCACGGCCGCATGAGGGGCACGAGACGATCTCGAGTCGACGCTCGCGGAGGTTGAGGGACTGGAGGATCTGCAGGCCGACCTTCACCTCCTCCGCGGGCGGGGCGCTCAGGGACACGCGGATGGTGTCGCCGATCCCCTCGCCGAGGAGGATTCCGAATGCCGTCGCCGACTTGATCGTCCCCTGGAATGCCGGTCCCGCCTCGGTCACGCCGAGGTGGAGCGGCCAGTCGCCCTGCTGCGCGAGGAGTCGATAGGCCTGGACCATGACGACGGGATCGTTGTGCTTGACCGAGATCTTGAAGTCGTGGAAGTCGTGCTCCTCGAAGAGGCTCGCCTCCCAGACCGCCGACTCGACGAGCGCCTCTGGCGTCGCCTTGCCGTACTTCTGGAGGAGCGAGGGCTCGAGCGAGCCTGCGTTGACGCCGATGCGGATCGACACTCCTGCGGCCTTGGCCGCTGCAGCGATCGCACCGACCTGGTCGTCGAACTTGCGGATATTGCCTGGGTTCACCCGCACTGCGGCGCAGCCCGCGTCGATCGCCTGGAAGACGTAGCGCGGCTGGAAATGGATGTCCGCGATGACGGGGATCTGCGACTTCTTCGCGATGATCGGCAGGACGTCGGCGTCATCCTGCGAGGGGACAGCCACTCGCACGATGTCGCAGCCGGATGCGGTGAGCTCGGCGATCTGCTGCAGCGTCGCGTTGATGTCTGTCGTCTTCGTCGTGGTCATCGACTGCACGGAGATCGGGGCATCCCCGCCGACGAGCACCTTGCCGACCTTGATCTGCCGGGACTTGCGTCGCGGGGCCAATGTCACAGGGCCCGAAGGCCGCCCGAGATTCACGGCTGGCACGTGTCGATCCTACGACCGCGGGCTGGGAGGCATTCGACCGCGTCGCCTCCGGCATGTCCCGCGGTCTCTCGTCAGAAGAGCGAGATCGGCTTGATGATGTCCGCCACGACCAGCACGAGGGTCATGAGGCCGAGCAGCACGACGGCGACGTTGACGAGCGGGGCGAGCCGGGAGATGTCGAATGGCCCCGGATCCGGTCGGCCGCGGAGTCGCGCGAACCAGCGCCGGAGGCCCTCCCAGAGCGCGCCCGCGACATGCCCTCCGTCGAGCGGCAGGAGCGGGATGAGATTGAAGAGGAAGAGCGCGACGTTGAGCGAGGCGAGGACGCCGAAGAGCGTCGCGACCTTGTTGACGAAGGGCTCCTGCTCGAGGCTCGAGATCTCGCCGGCGAGCCTCCCGACGCCGACGACCGACAGCGGGCCGTTCGGGTCGCGCTCGACCTCGGGCTGGAAGAGCGAGACCCCGACCTCCCAGACCTTCACCGGAAGCGTCACGATGATCTCGACGACCCGCACGATGTTGTCGCCCACCGCGGGCAGGACCGCCGTGAGCGGCTGCGGTGTCGTCACATAGGCCGAGCCGACTCCGAGGAAGCCCGCGTCGATGAACATCGGCTCGCCGTCTTCGTCGACGATGACCCGCCCGTCGGCGTCGAGCGCGACCCGCTCGGTGAGGATGGGCGTCGCCGTGAGGACGAGCTCAGCGCCGTCGCGCTCGACGACGACCTCGGTCGAGTCCCCCGCGCGCTCGCGGATGAGCGCAGTCGTCTCCTCCCACGTCGACACGGGCACTCCCGCGATCGAGACGATGCGATCGCCAGGACGGATGCCAGCGGCCGCCGCGGGCGAGGGCGGGTCATCCGGCTCGCACTCCTGCTGGGTGGAGGACGCGGGGACGACGCACTCGCTCACCGAGGCGATCGTCGTGGACAGCTGCGGGACCCCGATGGCGCACAGCGCGACCGCGTACAGGACGATCGCGAGCACGAGGTTCATGAATGGCCCGCCGAGCATGATGATGACTCGCTTGTAGACGGGGAGTCGATAGAAGGCGCGCGACTCGTCCTCCTCGACGGGCGCCTCCTGGATCGCGGTGTCGAAGAGCGACGTCGTCGAATCGCGCATGCGATCGGAGTCCTTCGCCGGTGGGTACATGCCAGCCATGGCGATGTAGCCGCCGAGAGGGAGCGCCTTGAGGCCGTACTCGGTCTCACCGCGCCTGCGACTGAAGATCGTCGGGCCGAACCCGATCATGTACTGCGTCACGAGGACGCCGAAGCGCTTCGCGGGCACGAGGTGCCCGATCTCGTGGAGTGCGATGGAGACCGCGAGTCCGAGGAGGATCACGAGCACGCCGACGACGTACAGTGCGATGCTCCCGAGTTCCACGGCGTCGAGGCTACCCGGATGAGACTGCGTGCTCGTCGAACGCGCGCTATGAGCGAGCCGTCAGCCGGCGAGCGCTGCCTCGGCCTCTCGACGCGCCCATGCATCGGCGGCGAGCACCGACTCGAGGCTCGCATCCCATGCCGAGCGGTCATGCCGGTCGACGATGCGCTCGACCGTCTCGATGATGCGCGGGAAGGCAATGCGCCCCTCGTGGAACGCGTCGACGGCGACCTCGTTGGCGGCATTGAACACCGCAGGTGCCGTGCCGCCCTCCAGCCCGACACGCTTCGCGAGCCGCACGGCGGGGAACGCCTCCTCGTCGAGCGGCTCGAACGTCCAGCTCGTCGCCTGGGTCCAGTCGAGCGGGACGCCGACACCGGAAACGCGATCCGGCCAGGCAAGGCCGAGGGAGATCGGGAGCCGCATATCGGGCGGCGAGGCCTGCGTGATCGTCGATCCGTCCACGAACTCGACCATCGAATGGACGATGGACTGCGGGTGCACGACGACGTCGATGCGCTCATAGGGCACGTCGAAGAGCAGATGCGCCTCGATGACCTCGAGCCCCTTGTTGACGAGCGTCGCCGAGTTGGTCGTGACGACGCGGCCCATGTCCCACGTCGGATGCGCGAGCGCCTGGCTGGGCGTCACGTGCTCCAGCTCGGCTCGAGACACGCCGCGGAACGGCCCACCCGATGCGGTCAGGACGAGCCGCGCGACCTCGCTCGCCGTGCCTGATCGCAGCGCCTGGGCGATCGCGGAATGCTCGGAATCGACGGGCACGATCTGTCCCTCGCTCGCCGCCGCACGCACGAGGTCGCCGCCGATGATGAGCGACTCCTTGTTGGCGAGCGCGAGGCTCGCACCGGTCTCGAGCGCCGCCAGGGTCGGCGCGAGCCCGACTGCACCGGTGATGCCGTTCAGGATGACGTCGGCCTCGACCTCATGCACGAGCCGCACGGCATCCGCGGCACCGAGGGCCGTCGCCGACGTGGGGACGCCGAATGCCTCAGCCGCGCGAGCGAGGCCCGCCGCGTCGCTGCCCGCCGCGAGCCCGACCACCTCGAAGCGGCCCGGGTTCCGCCGGATGACGTCGAGTGCCTGAGTGCCGATCGAACCCGTGGCTCCGAGGATCAGGATGCGGCGCATGCGAAAAGGCTACTCATGCCCGCGAGTGCTCTCGCGTCGCGGGCATGAGCTCTCAGGAGACAGCGATGATGTCGATGAGGAAGACGAGCGTCTGACCGCTCAGAGTGCCCTCGACGACGTCCACGCCGTACCCGTACTGCGGCGGGATCGTGACGAGGACCGTCGATCCGACCTTCTGGCCGACGAGTGCGGCCGCGAAGCCGGGGATGACGCCCGAGGTCGAGAATGTGGCCTCGCCGCGACCGTACGACTGGTCGAAGATCTCCTTCGTGTCCCAGCTCGTGCCGAGGTAGTTCACGGTGACGGTCGCGCCATCTGCGACGACCTCCCCGTCTCCCTCTGCGAGGACCGCGAGCTCGAGCTCTGCAGGCGGAGCCGTGTCGGGGATCGCCACGACCGGCGCCTCACCGAGGGTGACCTCTGGGAGGTTCTCGGTCCAGGCCGAGGGCGTCGGCAGCTCCGTCGGCTCGGGGTCGGAGGTCGAGGCGGTCTCGGTCTCCTCGACCGACTCGATGTCCGCGACGAAGACGAGGCTCTGTCCGGCCTGGAGGCCGAGGTCAGGGGCGCCTTCGTCGCCGAATGCCTCGCTCGGCGGGATCACGGCAGCGATGCGATCACCCGGCTGGGCGCACGTGAGCGCCTTGGTGAGGCCCTCCATCGCGCTTCCGGGGCTCACGATGAACGGCACGGGGGCCTCGGAGAACGCCTGCGAGGACTCGAGCAGCTCGCCCGTCTCGCCGTTGAAGATCGAGTAGTAGAGGTTGACCGTCGTGCCGTCGACCGCGGCCTCGCCAGAGCCGGCCGTGACGACGGTGCGCTGGGTGGTCTCCGCGGTGAGCGGCAAGTCGAACGTGGCCTCGAGCTCACCTCCGACCTCGCCCGTGACAGTCACTGCGTTCGAGACGTCGCCCGCGGGCGTGGCTTCGCAGCCTTCGCCTGACGCGTCGGTCGTCGAAGGGGCGCAGGCCGCGAGAGTCGAGGCTGCGAGGAGGGACACGATGGTGATCGGAAGGATTCGGCGCACGAGGAGTCAGGCTACGCGCATCTCCTATGCAGCGGCTCCACGCCTGCCGTGCACGAACCTTGTGGCAGACTCTCGCGCATGTCCGACACCTTCGCCCCCGATGCTGCCCAGATCGACCAGGTTCGTCGCCTCGTGACCGAGGTGCCCGGGCCGCGATCGCGAGCGCTGCACGAGCGTCGACTGGCGAGCGTTGCGATGGGTGTCTCGCTCGGCGCGCCGGTGTACGCGGAGCACGCGCACGGGGGCATCATCCGCGATGTCGACGGCAATCAGTTCATCGATATGACGAGCGGCATCGGTGTCGTGACCATCGGCCACACCGATGAGGCGGTCGTCGCCGCGGCGAGCGCGCAGCTCCAGCACCTCACGCATTCGATGTTCCCGACCGTGCCGTACGAGTCCTACGTCCGTGTCGCCGAGCTCCTCGCCGAGCACACCCCCGGCGACTTCCCGAAGAAGTCGGTGCTCCTCTCGACGGGTGCCGAGGCGGTCGAGAACGCCGTCAAGATCGCCCGAAGGGCGACGCGTCGGACGGGAGTCGCAGTCCTCGAGCACGCGTACCACGGACGCACGAACCTCACGATGGCGATGACCTTCAAGGCCAATCCGTACTCGGCGGGCTTCGGCCCCTTCGCACCCGACATCTTCCGCGCGCCCGGCTCGTACCCCTTCCACGATGGCCTGAGCGGCGAGGACGCCGCGGCGCGCACGATCAACCACCTCGAGAAGACCGTCGGCGCCGAGCACCTCGCCTGCCTCGTCGTGGAGCCCATTCAGGGCGAGGGCGGGTTCATCGTCCCCGCGCCCGGTTACCTCTCGGCGATCGCGAAGTGGGCGACTGACAACGGCATCGTCTTCATCGCCGACGAGATCCAGTCCGGCATCGCGCGGACGGGGAAGTGGTACGCCGTCGAGCACGAACGTGTGGTCCCCGACATCGTGCTCACGGCGAAGGGCATCGCCGGCGGCCTGCCGCTCGCGGCAGTCACCGGGCGCGCCGAGATCATGGATGTGCCGCAGGTCGGCGGTCTGGGCGGCACCTTCGGTGGAAACCCGGTCGCGTGCGCCGCCGCGATCGCCGTCTTCGAGCGCATCTCGACGGGCAAGGTGCTCGATCGCGCTGCCGCGATCGAGCAGCTCGCCCTCCCGATCCTGCACGACCTGCAGGTGCGCTTCCCCGTCATCGGCGACGTCCGTGGACGTGGCGCGATGTTCGCGATCGAGCTCGTCACGCCGGGCACGCATGAGCCCAACCCTGCGGCGGTGAACCACCTCGTCCGCTTCGCGCTCGAGCGAGGCGTCATCCTGCTCTCGGCAGGGACATACGGGAACGTCCTGCGATTCCTCCCGAATCTCGCGACGAGCGATGCGCTCCTCAGCGAGGCATTCCAGGTGCTCGCGGAGGGCATCGCCTCGCTCTGAGGCGCGGCTCCCCGCAGCCCGGATCAGCTCGCCTGCGGGATGAGGACGATCTTGCCGCCTGCGTGCCCTTCGGCCATGTGCTCGTAGGCAGCTCGGGCGTCTTCGAGTGCATAGCTCGCGACGACCGGGACGGAGAGCTTGCCCTCCGCTGCGAGACGCAGGAGCTCTGGGCGCGCGCGATCGCGCAGCTCGGTGCCAGGATCGGCGCCGGGAGCGCCCCCGATGGAGTGGCCGCCGGCAGCCTGCACGGGTGGACCGTTCACGATCGTGACCAATCGGCCGGGGTCGGCAAGGACCGCGCGGGAGACCTCGAGCGCCTCGTCGGTGCCGATGCAGTCGATCGCGGCGTCGACCGTGACGCCGAGGGCGCGGACACGATCGAGGAGACCGGGGCCGTATTCGACTGGCGTCGCGCCGAGCGCCTCGATCTCCGCCGCGCGTGCTGCAGACGCCGTGCCGATGACACGAGCGCCGCGCAGCACCGCGAGCTGGATCGCCGCTTTGCCGACGCTCCCCCCAGCGCCATGGATGAGGACGGTATCGCCCTCGCCGACGCCGACCGTGTCGAGGGCATGCACGGCGGTCGTGCCGACGAGGAGGAGGCTCGCCCCCTCCGCGAAGCTCAGCGCCGCGGGCTTGCGGAGCACGTCGGCGGCCCGCACCGTGACGCGCGAGGCGTGCGCCCCCTGGATTCGGAATGCCACGACCTCATCCCCCACCGCGAGCGGAAGGCCATCGGCCCCGTTCGCGGTCTGCGGGCCGAGCGCCGCGACGACACCGGACGCCTCGAACCCGAGGCGGAGCGGCAGGCGCGACGGATCCTTGCCTCCGCGAACACCGCTGGCGATCTTCGCGTCGATGGGGTTGATGCCACTCGCGCGGACATCGATGACGACCTCATGCGCTGCGGGGGCGGTGTCGGCGACGTCGACGACCTCGAGGACTTCGGGGCCACCGTATTGCGGGGCGATGAGTGCTCGTACCGAATTGCTCACGCGGTCGAGCCTACGAGCCATACAGCGAGGCGAGTGCCTCGCGGAACGCGATCGTGTGGCGCGCGACATCGTCGCTCGTCGTCGCTGGGCTCATGAGCGCCGTCCCTCTGGTCGGGCTCAGCAGGATCCCGCGATTGATCGCGTGGAGACGGAGGTATCGCTCGAGCTCTGGATCGCGGGCTTCAGCTGCCTGCCTGCCGTCGCGCGGGGGAGCGTCGCGGAATCCGTAGCCGACGAGGGATCCGAGCTGCGTCACATGCCATGGCGCGGAGAACTCATCGATCGCGGAGCGCACGCCGTCCGCCCACTCGGCCGCGCGCGCGATCATGGACTCGTATGCGCGCTCGGTGAGGACTTCGCCGAGCGTGGCGACGACGCCCGTCACCGAGAGTGCACTTCCCCCGGTTCCCCCGTCGAATTCGCCGGTCTCGCCTGTCCACACGCGATCGAGTCCGCCCCCTCCGCCGGGGCCACCTCGCATCGAGTCACGCACGCGCTCGGCGAGTCCCTGCGACATGCCGAGGATGCCGGTAGGCGCTCCCCCGCCGACCGAGTCGCCGAGGATGAGCACGTCCGGCGCGAGACCGTGCTGGCGCGCGTATCCGCGCGCTCCGGCGGCCGCCGTGTGCCGCTCGTCGATGACGAGGATGACATCGGCTGCACTGCACCCTGACGCGATCGCGTCGAGATAGCCGGGCTCCGGCACGACCAGTCCCGCGCACGTCAGCGCGGGCTCGGCGATGACCGCGGCCACCTCGCCCGTCTGGAGGACGGCCCGCATCGCCTGGATGTCGTTGAACGGCACTGGGATGGCGTCCGGCACCTCATCGGCGTGAGGTCCGTGCTCGTGCACGACGATCCCGCGTCGCCGGGTGACATGGCGTGCGATCCACACAACCTCGCGCACCGCCGCGCTCGCTGAGACGGCGAACTGCCAGTGCGAGAGCCCGAAGCGGTCCGCGAGGAGGTCACCCGCCTGCGAAGCCCTGCGGGTCGGGAGGGTGAACGTCGCGCCGTGCTCCAGCTGGCCGGACATCGCACTCACGACCGCCGCGGGGGCGTGGCCGGCAAGCGCCGCGGAATCGCCGAGGCAGAAATCGATGTGGTCGATCCCGTCGACGCAGTGGAAATGCGCGCCCCAGGCGGAGGCGACGTACACGGGCCACGGACCCGGCCAGCGCGACGAGACGAACCTCAGCTGACGATGCCGAGGCGCTTCCGTCGAGCCGCGCTCATCACCTGGGCGACCACGACGATCACGATCGCCGCGATGAACACCGCCGACGCGATGACATTCGCCTCGGCAGGCACGCCGCGGGCTGCCGCGGTCGCGACGTAGACGGGGAATGTCTCGACGACCGCACCCGCGTTGAACTTCGTGATGATGTAGTCGTCGAAGCTCAGCGCGAAGGACAGCAGGGCGGCGGCGACGATGCCAGGGAGCAGCAGCGGCAGCGTGATGCGGAAGAAGACCTGAGTCGACGAGCCGTAGAGGTCTCGGCCAGCCTCCTCGAGCGCCGGATCGAGGCTCGCGACTCGCGCCTTGACGGTCACGACCACGAATGACAGGCAGAAGAGCGTGTGGGCGATGACGACCGTCCAGAAGCTCTTCGAGACGCCGACGGCGAGGAACTGCGCCGCGAGGCCCGCGCCGAGGACGACCTCGGGCGTCGCCATCGGGAGGAACAGCCCCAGACTCACGATGGAGCGTCCGCGGAACTTGTAGCGACCGAGCGCGATCGCGATGAGGGTCCCGAGGATCGTCGCAAGCACGGTCGCAACCGCTCCGACCGAGATCGAGGTGCCGAACGCCTCGCAGACCGCGCCACGCTCTGCTGCGCACACGCCGAGCCACTTGTCGAAGGTGAACCCGACCCAGATGAGGTTGCCCTTCCTGGAGTCGTTGAAGCTGAACATGATCACGTGGACGATCGGCGTCAGCAGGAAGATGAAGGCCAGCACAACGTAGGTCGGCAGCAGCCACTTGCCGAGGCTGATGCGCTTCACAGCAGGTCCTCCGTTCCCGATCGACGGACGTACGTGGCCACGAGGATGAGGATGATCCCCATGAGCAGGACGGAGAGTCCGCTCGCCAGCTGCACCTCGCCGGAGCGCAGGAACGTGCCCTCGATGACATTGCCGACCATGGCGGTGCCGGGTCCGCCGAGGTATTCCTGCGCCGCGTTGATGAAGTCGCCCGACGCGGGGATGAAGGTCAGGAGGGTGCCCGACACGACACCGGGCATCGACAGCGGGAGCGTGACCCGCCAGAACGTCGTGGACGGCTTCGCGTAGAGGTCGGCCCCCGCCTCGAGGTAGCGCGTGTCGAGTCGCTCGAGCGTCGCGTAGATCGGCAGCACCATGAACGGGATGAAGTTGTAGGTGAGACCGAAGATCACGGAGAAATCGGTCCCGACGATGGACTGCCCCGGCGGCAGCCAGCCGAGCCCGTACAGCGCCGAGGCGATCCAGCCATTGCTGCCGAGGATCTGCTTCCAGGCGAGCGTGCGGAGCAGGAACGAGATGAAGAACGGCGCGATGACGAGGATCAGGCCGATCGCCTGGAGCATCGGCCGCTTCCGGAGCGTGACGCCGATGAGGTACGCCATCGGGTAGCCGATGAGGATGCACAGGAACGTCGCGAGGAGCGAATACCCGAACGACCGCAGGAAGTGCGGCCAGTAGCTCTCGATCGCCTGCCAGTAGGTGCCGAAGCCGCTCACGACCGTGGACCCGGAATCGCGGCTGAACACCTCGTGAGGCTCAAACGACGTGATGATGAGCGATACCAGCGGGGTGAGATAGAACAGCGCGAGGTATGCGAGACCGGGCGCCATGAGCAGGAGTGCGACTCCGCCCGCCCGCTTCAGGGCGCCGCGGTCGACGGTCGATGCGCTTCCGAACGCAGCGAAGGCCATCAGGACTCCTCGAGTTCCTCGATGAGCTCGGCCTTCGTCTGCGCGGCGATGACACCGGTCGAGATGTCCGACTCGAAGCGGTCCTGCTCCTCGGGCTCATCGAGCAGGCCGAAGCCGTGCTCGACATGCCAGCTCACCCAGACCTCCGCGCCCTCGTGGACGACCGGGCCGACCGTCGTGTTCTGGGAGAACACGGTGACGTCGCCGATGCCGGGAATCGCGATGAGGTACTGCGTGCTCACGCCCGTGAACGAGACGTCGACGACTCGACCGGGACCCAGCACGTTGCGGTCGGAGGCGGCTTCGGGACGCTGCGTGTGGAGCTCGAGCTTCTCGGGCCGCACGCCGACGGTGACCCTGCCCGCGTGACGCTGAGCCCGCGACTTCGGGACCGAGACCTTGATGCCGGCGACATCGACGACGATCACTCGGCTGTCATCAGCCGTGACGTTGCCGATGAAGAGGTTCGACTGCCCGAGGAATGTCGCGACGAACGCGGTCTTCGGCAGCTCGTACAGGTCCTCCGGCGAGCCCATCTGCTCGATCTCGCCCTTGTTCATGACGGCGACGGTGTCCGCCATCGTCATCGCCTCCTCCTGGTCGTGCGTCACGTGGAGGAAGGTGAGGCCGACATCCTGCTGGATCTTCTTCAGCTCGATCTGCATCTGGCGGCGGAGCTTGAGGTCGAGCGCACCGAGCGGCTCGTCGAGCAGGAGCAGCGCGGGCCGATTCACGACAGCGCGGGCGAGCGCGACGCGCTGCTGCTGGCCACCCGAGAGCTGCTGCGGCTTGCGCTGCGCGAGGTGATCGAGCTCGACGAGCTCGAGGGCCTCGTGCGCCTTGGCGATCGCATTCGGGATCCTGCGCCGCTTGAGCCCGAACGCGACGTTCTCGAGGACGGTCATGTGCGGAAAGAGCGCGTACGACTGGAAGACGGTGTTCACCGGGCGCCGGTACGGCTTGACGTTCGTCACGTCCTTCCCGCCGATCAGGATCTGCCCAGCCGTCGGCTGCTCAAGTCCCGCGACGAGGCGGAGCGTCGTCGTTTTGCCGCACCCTGAAGGTCCCAGCAGGGCGAAGAACGACCCTGCCGGGATCTTCAGATCAAGCGCGTGCAGTGCGGTGAAGCCGGGGAATCGCTTCTGGACCCCGACGAGCTCGAGATCGGCCCCGGAGTCGGCGAACGCACTGACCATCGATCAGGCCCCGACGTTCAGCGCCTGCCAGGCGGCGGAGTACTTGTCCTCCTCGGCCTGCGTGAGGCCGCGGAAGATCTCGACGTTCGCGAGAACCTCCTCCGTCGGGAAGATCATCCAGTTGTCCGCGAGCTCTGGGTCGATGTTGGCGATCGCGTCACGCGCGCCGACGCACGGCGAGACGAAGTTGACCCATGCGGCGACCTCTGCGGCGACCTCGGGCTCGTAGTAGTAGTCGACGAGCTTCTCGACATCGGCCTTCCGCGAGGAGCCGTTCGGCACCTGGAAGTTGTCGTTCCAGAGCGTGCCGCCGGTCTCGGGGAGGACGAACTCGAAGCGCGGGTCCTGCCCAGCGGCCTCGAGCTCGAAGTTGATGATCGACTCGACGTCGCCGGACCACACGATGCCGACGACCGCGTCGCCATTGATGAGGTCCTCGGTGTACGAGTTGCCCTTGACCGCGACGACCTGGCCGTCCGCAAGCTGCTTCGAAAGCAGGTCGTAGGCGTTGTAGAACTGGTCGTCGCCCCAGTTGCCCGCGATGTCGACACCCTGGCTCATCATGAGGACGCCGATCGTGTCGCGCATCTCGCTGAGGACGACGACGCGGCCCTTGAACTCCGGCTTCCAGAGATCCTCGACCGACTTGATGCCGCCGGGGACGGCCTGCTTGTCGTAGACGAGACCGGCGTAGCCGCCCTGCCACGGAATCGAGAACTTGCGGCCCGGGTCGAACGTCGCGTCCTGGAGGGTCGGGGTCAGCTGCGCCGTGACATTCGGGAGGTTCGCGTAGTCGAACTCCTGGACCTGTCCGTCGCGGATGAGGCGAGAGGCCATCCAGTCGGTGAGGCAGAACGTGTCGTAGCCGACGTCCTCGCCGAGAGCCAGCTGGTCCTTGATGACCGCATAGAACGTGTTGTTGTCGTCGACGTCGACGAGGTACTCGACCTCGATGCCGGTCTGCTCCGTGAATGCATCGAGCGTCGGGTAGTTGCCCGCCTCATCCTCATCGAGGTACCCGGGCCAGTTGCCCCAGCGCAGGTAGCCATCGGCGCCACCGCCGCCTCCACTGCTCGGGGCGCACGCGGCGAGCGTGAGGGCGCCGGCGCCCGCCGCGCCAGCCTGGAGCAGGCGACGGCGGCTGAGGTGCCGGGAGTTCGCCAGCTGAATGAGCTGACGCAGCATCGGGTCCTGGGGCAGGGGGCGGTTCACCAACTGTGCTCCTCGGTGCATGGCGCGAATGCGCGGGATGGATGTTGCCTCTCGGTGGATCGATAGTGGCACACGACTCGGCCCGCTCCGCACGCCTTCGTGCGCTCCGGCTGATCCGTAACACAGATTTTGCATCCAAAGTCGGGTGGGCCACCACCCCGCGTTTGCGGCAGGACGTGCCGTCACGCCCGCGTCACTCGACGACGACCGACTGCTTGCCGAGCTTGAGGACGCTCCCCCGCGAGACCGGCAGCGGCATGCCGGGCACTGCCTTGACCGGCACCTGTCCAGGCGCCTCGACCACCGTGCCGTTGCCCGACCGCAGGTCGATCACGAGCAGCTCGTCGGCGACGACGAGGAGCTCGATGTGGCTCTTCGACACCGTCTTGCCCGGGTCGACGAGCACGAGGATCGAGTCGTACGGCTGCCCTGGGCCAGGCTCGGGGTTGCGGCCGAGGAGACTGCGGCCCCTGATCTCGAAGCGCTGCCCGGTGCTCGCGACGAGGACGAACGGGCGTGTCGCGGGAGCGGTGAGCTGCAGGCTCGCTGTCTCATCGACCGCGTCCTGCGCGAAGTCCGCCTGCTCCGGTGTCGGCGGCGGCGCGAGGTCGACGGGATTCGCGACAAAGCCGGTCCCCGCTGACGGCACGCCGATCTCGGACACGCGCCGTCCGCATTCGGGACAGAAGAACGTGCCTGGCTGAAGCTCAGCCGAGCAGTAGAAGCACTTCATGTCGATTCCGGTTCGATGATCGCCCGCAAGGGCTCGGTAGCCGTGGCGGAGAACTCCGGCGCGGCGATGACGTCGACGACTGCGACCGTGACATTGTCTCGCCCACCCGCGAGCACTGCCGCTTCGACAAGCGCGGTCGCCGTGTCCTGGGGGCTCGCGCCGGTACGGAGGATGCTCCGGATCGTCGACGTGCTGAGCTCGCGCGTGAGTCCGTCACTGCAGACGAGGACGCGTGCCCCCGCCATCGGATGCATGATCCACCGGTCGACATGCGGGGTGTCGCCGAATCCGAGGGCGCGCGTGATGACATTCGCCTCGGGGTGGAACTCGGCGAGCTCCGGCGCGAGCTGACCCGCCGCGACGAGGTCCTGCACGAATGAGTGGTCGACCGTCAGCTGCGTGAGCGTGCCGTCGACGAGCTGATACACGCGTGAATCCCCGATGTTGAAGATCTGGAGGGCCGGAATCCCGTCGTACTGGACGACCGCGATGCCCGCGACGGTGGTGCCTCCCCCACCTTCTGCATCCGCGGTCGCAGCCGCAATGTCCGCGGAGGCCATGATGAGCGCGTCGTCGACATCGCCGTCGAGCAGGATCGCGCCGAACCGCGAGCGGCGGCGAGCCGCCCGTGCGAGGTGCGTGACGGCCGCTTCGCTCGCGACGTCTCCGGCCGAATGCCCACCGAGGCCGTCGGCGACGGCGAAGACTCCCGGCATCGCGACGACGCTGTCCTCGTTGACCCTGCGGCGGAGGCCGACATCGGTCGCCGCGCCCCATTCGAGATGCAGGACCTGATCAGGAGCGCTCCGAATGGAGAACCGGCGACGGCGTCGCTGGCTGACGATCTCGGTCACGTGCTCCTCATCGGTCGGCGTCGGCGGGGCGTCAAGCCTAACCCCGAGGCAGCGACGCCGGTCGCGGGCCTGCGCGCGGCATGAGCCGTGGCATGACACCTCCACAGACGATGCTTTTCGTCGTCAGGTGGGGCAAACGGTGCGGATTCGTTTGCCTTATACCGGTTTCACTGTCAGTATCGAAATATGTCCACGGCAGCAATCAAATCTCAGCCGGGGCGCCGCACGCCGCTCGACGCGACCTCCAAGGCGATCGTCGAGCAGCTGCAGCGCGACGGCCGACGCTCCTACGCGGACATCGGCAAGGCGGTCGGGCTCTCCGAGGCCGCCGTCCGGCAGCGTGTGCAGAAGCTCACCGAATCCGGTCTCATGCAGATCGTCGCCGTCACCGATCCGATCCAGCTCGGGTTCACGCGACAGGCCATGATCGGCATCAGAGCGGGCGGCGACACCACCGCACTCGCCGCCAGGATCAGCGAACTCCCCGAGGTCGACTACGTCGTCCTCACCGCGGGCAGCTTCGACATCCTCGCCGAATGCGTCGTGGAGGACGACGACGCGCTCATCGCCCTGCTGAACCAGCGGATCCGCGGGATCGAAGGGGTCACAGGGACCGAGACATTCGTGTACCTCCGCAACGTCAAGGAACGCTACGACTGGGGCACGCGCTAGTGGGCCCCTTCACCCAGAAACCGAGAACGAAACGCTCATAAGGAGCTGGTAATCATGTCCAACGCCCAAGCACTTCAGCAGAAGGCCAAGGACCACCTTTGGATGCACTTCTCGCGGCAGTCCGTGCTGCACGCGGATGGCGTCCCCGTCATCGTCAAGGGCGATGGCCACCACATCTGGGACATCGAGGGCCGCAAGTACTTCGACGGCATCTCGTCCCTCTTCACCGTCCAGGCCGGCCACGGGCGCAAGCGCCTCGCCGAGGCGGCGGCGAAGCAGGCCGCAGAGCTCGCCTTCTTCCCCGTGTGGTCCTACGCCCACCCGAATGCGATCGAGCTGGCCGATCGTCTCGCGGAGGAAGCACCCGGCGACCTCAACCGCGTGTTCTTCACGACGGGCGGCGGCGAGGCCGTCGAGACGGCATTCAAGCTCGTCAAGCAGTACTGGAAGCTCCAGGGCAAGCCGACGAAGCACAAGATCATCTCGCGCGCCGTCGCATACCACGGCACGCCGCAGGGCGCTCTGTCGATCACCGGCATCCCTGGCATGAAGGTCCCCTTCGAGCCGCTCGTGCCCGGCACGTTCCGTGTGCCGAACACGAACTACTACCGCGCCGATGAGATGGGCTTCTCACCCTCGAACCCCGCCGCGAGCGAGGAGGAGAAGCAGGTCGAATTCGGCCAGTGGGCGGCCAACCGCATCGCGGAGATGATCGAGTTCGAAGGCCCCGACTCCATCGCAGCCGTCTTCATCGAGCCCGTGCAGAACTCGGGCGGCTGCTTCCCGCCGCCTCCCGGCTACCTCGACCGCGTCCGCGAGATCTGCGACCAGTACGACGTCATCCTCGTCGCGGATGAGACGATCTGCGCCTTCGGGCGGATCGGCGAGACCTTCGCCTCGAAGGCGTACGGCCTCACGCCCGACATCATCACGTGCGCGAAGGGCATGACGAGCGCCTACTCCCCGATCGGCGCTGCGATCGTGAGCGACCGCATCTACGAGCCGTTCTCGAAGGGCTCGACGACCTTCTACCACGGCTACACCTTCGGCGGTCACCCGGTCTCCGCCGCGGTCGCGCTCGAGAACCTCGCGATCTTCGACGAGGAGGGCCTCAACGCGAACGTCCGCGAGAACTCCCCGAAGTTCCGTGCGGCACTCGAGCGGCTCAAGGACCTCCCCATCGTCGGCGACGTCCGCGGCGCGGGGTACTTCTTCGGCATCGAGCTCGTGAAGGACAAGGCCACGAAGACGACCTTCGACGAGGACGAGTCGGAGCGCCTGCTTCGCGGCTTCCTGTCGAAGGCGCTCTTCGATGCGGGCCTCTACTGCCGCGCCGACGACCGCGGCGACCCCGTCGTCCAGCTCGCCCCGCCGCTCACGATCGGGCCGGCCGAGTTCGACGAGATCGAATCGACGCTCCGCTCGGTCCTCACCGAAGCCTGGAGCCGCCTGTGACGGCGAGCCCCGACTACACCGGGCTCTCCTACTGGCACGACTCCGCGGCCGCGCGGGGCGAGCACCTCTCGCCCCGCGCCAGCCTGCCCGGCGACACGCGCGTGGATGTCGCGATCATCGGCGGCGGACTCACCGGGCTCTGGACCGCCTGGTACCTGCTGAAGCAGGCGCCAGGCACCTCGGTCGCGATCATCGAGCGAGAGATCGCAGGCTTCGGCGCGTCCGGGCGCAACGGGGGCTGGGCTTCGGCGCTCTTCCCGAAGTCCGCGAGCGCGCTCGAGCGGCTGCATGGCCGGGACGCGGCGGTGCGCATGCGTCGCGCGATGATCGACACGGTCGACGAGGTGGGCCGCGCAGCGGCCGAAGCCGAAGTCGAGATCGACTACGTCAAGGGCGGGACGGTCATGTGGGCGCGGTCGGCCCCGCAGGAGCTAGCCGCGCGTGCTGATGTCGCCGCCGCCCAGGCATTCGGCACCGACCCCATGGTCTGGCTCGACGAGGTCGGTCCGGGGGTCGCGGGGGCGAGAGGCGCGGCATTCGACCCCTCCTGCGCGAGACTGCACCCAGCGAAGCTCTCGCGCGGCATGGCGAGAGCCGTGGTCTCGCTCGGCGGCACGATCTACGAGCGCACGACCGCGCTCGAGGTCCACGGCGCTGGCGCGAGCGGCCCGCTCCCCCGGGTCGTCACCGACCACGGCACGGTCACGGCAGCGCGTGTCATCGTCGCGACCGAGGGCTACACGCCGCAGCTCCCCGGCTGGCGCAAGCGGATCCTCCCGCTCTATTCGCTCATGGTCGCGACCGAGCCGCTGCCCGATGAGTTCTGGGACCACATCGGCATCGCTCACGGCCAGACGTTCTCCGACTACCGCCACCTCCTCATCTACGGGCAGCGGACCGCCGACAATCGCATCGCATTCGGCGGCCGGGGGGCGCGATATCACCTCGGCAGCACCGTCAAGCCGGAGTACGACCGCGTGCCGCGCGTCTTCGAGCATCTCCGTCGCGCGATCGAGGAGCTCTTTCCCGCAGCACGGGGAGTGGCGATCACGCACACCTGGGGTGGCAACCTCGGCGTCCCGCGTGACTGGCACGCGAGCGTCGATCTCGATCGCGCGACCGGCATCGGCTTCGCTGGCGGCTATGTGGGTGACGGTCTCTCGACGACCAACCTCGCTGGCCGGACCCTCGCCGACCTCATCCTGGATCGCGATACCGAGCTCACGAGGCTGCCGTGGGTCGGTCACCGCTCACCGTCGTGGGAGGTCGAGCCGCTGCGCTTCCTCGGCGCAAACGCCGGGCTCGTCGCGACAGGGCTCGCTGACCGCGAAGAGCGCATCACGCGGCGACCCTCGGTGATCGCGAGGCTCGTCGCGCCACTCACCGGGCACTGAACGCCCCTCAGCTGGCCGCACGGTCGCGCGGTCGCGCGGTCGCGCGTCAGCTTCGGAGCAGCTGGCCGATGACCGCGGGCACCGCTGCCACGAGGTCGAGGATCGTGAACGGCCCGCGCGCATTGCGCTCGTTGGCCAGTCGCGCCGACCGTCCGTGGATGAATGCCGCGGCTGCCCCCAGCCCGACGAGTTCCGCATTGGAGACGGGACCGTCAGCAGCCCGAGACGCCGCGAGGGCCCCGAGAATGCCGGCAAGCGCGTCCCCTGCACCCGCAGTCGCGAGCCAAGGGGTCGCCTCCGTGACCTGGACGACGCGCTGGCCGTCTGTCACGGTCGTCGTCGCTCCCTTGAGCGCAACGACGGCGCCGAGACGATTCGCGGCGGCAGTCGCCGAATCGATCGGGTGCGCCGCGACCTCAGCGCGGTCGATGCCGAGGAACGCGGCGAGCTCGCCGGCATGGGGCGTCAGGATGGCCGCCTCGTGAGCCCTGTCGGCTGCGAACGGCAGTGCACCCGCGTCGATGACCGTCGGCACGTCGGCGGAGAGTGCCGTGAGGATTCGTCCCCTCGCCTCCTCATCGTCCGGATCCATGCCACTGCCCACCAACCAGGCCTGCACGCGGCCCGCGCCGATGATCGCCTCGGGGCGCCGCGCGAGGACGAGCGACGACGCTGATGTCGGGCCGAGGTACCGGACCATGCCGATGCCGGTGTGGAGCGCGGCCTCGACGCCGAGCACGGCCGCCCCCGCGTATGCATCCGACCCGGTCGCACAGCCGAGCACGCCTCGCGAGTACTTGTCATCGCTCGGGACCGGGCGGCGGATCCACGCCGCAGCGTCGGCCGGGTCCCACGTCTCAACTGCGCTGGCTGGCATCGTCCACCTGTCCCACGAGCTCCTCGAGGATGTCCTCGAGGAAGAGCACTCCCGTCGTGGCGCCTGAGGCGTCGACGGTCTTTGCGATATGCGCGCCCTGACGTCGCATGTCCGCGAGCGCATCCTCGAGCTCGGTGCCCTCGAATACGGAGGCGAGTCGGCGGATGCGCTTGGGCGGGACGGGGACATCGAACTCGTCGTCGCGCAGATCGATGACGTCCTTGATGTGCACGTAGCCGGTCGGCTCCCCTGCCTCATCGACGAGGAGGTAGCGCGAGTAGCCGCGCTTCGCGACCGCGGCCTCGACGTGCTCAGGTGTCGCATCCTCGGGGAGCGTCACGATATCGACGAGCGGGACTGCGACGTCCGCGACGCGCTTCGTCGTGAACTCGAATGCCGCCTCGAGCGTGCCGGCGGCGTCGCCGAGCACCCCCTCGCGCGTCGAGTGCTGGACGATCGTCTCGACCTGATCGAGCGTGAACGCCGTGTCGGCCTCGTTGCGCGGCGTGACGCCGAACAGTCGGATGATCCCGTTCGAGATCGCGTTGAGCGCGACGACGAACGGCTTGACGACCGTCGCGATCGCGACGAGCGGCGTGGCGAGCAGCATCACGGCGCGATCGGGAATCGTGAATGAGAGGTTCTTCGGGACCATCTCTCCGAACACGACGTGGAGGAAGGTCACGAGGATGAGCGTGACGACGAATGCCACGGTGCTCACGACCGACTCGGGCCACCCGACGGCGCCGAGCGGCACCTCGAGGAGGTGGTGGATCGAGGGCTCGGAGACGTTGAGGATGAGCAGCGAGCAGACGGTGATGCCGAGCTGGCAGACCGCGAGCATGATCGACACGCGCTGCATGGCCCACAGCGCGGTCTTCGCGGCGCGCGAGCCTGCCTCCGCGCGCGGCTCGATCTGGGAGCGCCGCGCCGAGACGACGGCGAACTCCGCCCCGACGAAGAAGGCGTTGATGACGAGCAGGATGACAAGCCACACGATCCCGAGCCAGTCGTTCATCGGCGCTCACCACCTCTCGCGCTCTCGGCCGCCTCTCCCTCGGTCTCGGGGTGCGGCGTGAAGCGGATGCGGTCGATGCGTCGCCCGTCGAGCCGCTCGACGCGGTACGAGCCTTCATCGCTCTCGACGATGTCGCCGACGACGGGGATGTGGCCGAGCTCGCTCATCATCCAGCCCGCGACGGTCTCATACGGGCCGTCGTCCGGGACCGTGAGCCCCGCCCGATCATGAAGCTCATCGGGTCGGAGCATGCCGGGGAAGGTGATGGAGCCGCGCGAGCGGACGACGCCAGCACGTGAGCGATCGTGTTCATCATCGACCTCGCCGACGATCTCCTCGACGAGGTCCTCGAGCGTGGCGATGCCCGCTGTCCCGCCGTACTCGTCGACGACGACCGCCATCTGGTAGCCCTTGCGGCGCAGCTGGGACAGCAGCACGTCGAGATGCATGGTCTCCGGGACCCTCAGCGCCTCGGTCGCGATGGCGCCGACCGGGACCTCGCTGCGCTTCGCGCGTGGGACTGCGACGGCCTGCTTGAGGTGGACCACCGATACGAGCTCGTCGATCGAGCCATCCTCGACGGGGAAGCGGGAGTGGCCGGTGCGCTTCGAGAGGTCGATGACGTCCTGGGCCGAGTCGCCGATGTCGACGGTGTCGAGCCGCGGGCGCGGCGTCATGACATCCGCAGCGGTGAGCCCGGAGAAGAGCAGCGTGCGCGTGAGGAGGTTCGCGGTGTCCGCCTCGAGCGAGCCCTCGGTCGCCGAGCGTCGGACGAGGGATGCGAGTTCCTCGGCGGTGCGCGCGCTGGAGAGCTCCTCGCGCTGCTCGATGCCGAAGAGCCTCAGGACCGCGCCCGCCGTGCCATTGAGCCCGGCGACGACGTGACGGAATGTCGCGGTGAAGACCACCTGGAATGGCACGACGATCCTCGCCGTCGCGAGCGGCACCGAAAGCGCGAGGCCCTTCGGCACGAGCTCGCCGATGATCATCGAGAGGAGCGTCGCGGCGGCCACAGCGACGACCGTCGCGACAGGGCGGATCGCGCCCTCAGGCATTCCGAGACCGGTGAGCGGCGGGGTGAGCCACGCGGTGAGGGCCGGCTCGAGCGTGTAGCCGGCGAGAAGGGTCGTGAGCGTGATGCCGAGCTGCGCGCTCGACAGATGCGTCGAGGTGCGCTTGAGCGCGCCGATCGTCCAGTTCAGGCCGCGCTCACCGCGCGCGCGCCGGGCCTCGAGCTCCGCGCGGTCGAGCGTGACGAGCGAGAACTCGCTCGCCACGAAGAAGCCGGTGCCGACCGTGAGGATCAGGCCGATGAGGAACAGCGCCCATTCAGGCACGACGACCACCGCCGAGCCTGAGGCGCAAGGGACTATGCCAGTCGTCCATCGCGACCGATGCTAGTCGAACGCGACTGTGCTCACCACGAGACCGGGAGGGCTTTGCCCTCCTCGTACCCGGCGTCGGACTGGATGCCGACGACCGCTCGCTCGTGGAACTCCGCGAGATCATGCGCCCCCGCGTAGGTCATCGATGAGCGCACGCCGGAGGTGATCATGTCGAGCAGGTCCTCGACGCTCGGGCGCAGCGGGTCGAGGTAGATCGTGCTGCTCGAGATCCCCTCCGCGAAGAGCTGCTTGCGCGCGAGCTCGTACGCGTCGAGACGGCGGAAACGCTCGTTGACGGCGCGAGCTGAGGCCATGCCCCACGACTCCTTATATGCGCGGCCATGTGCATCGATCGCGATGTCCCCCGGCGCTTCGACCGTGCCGGCGAACCAGGATCCGATCATCACGCTCGCTGCGCCAGCCGCGAGCGCGAGCGCGACATCGCGCGGGTACCGCACACCGCCATCGGCCCACACGTGTGCGCCGAGCTCCCGCGCCGCCGCCGACGTCTCGAGGACGGCCGAGAACTGTGGTCGTCCGACCGCGGTCATCATCCGCGTCGTGCACATCGCACCGGGGCCGACCCCGACCTTGATGATCGTCGCCCCCGCCTCGACGAGATCCTTGACCCCTTCCGCTGTCACGACATTCCCAGCCACGATCGGCAGTCCGAGCCCGAGCGACTTCACGGTCGCGATCGCGCGGATCGCCCCCTCCTGATGGCCGTGCGCCGTGTCGACGACGATGACGTCGGCGCCCGCCTGCGCGATCGCGCGAGCCTTCTGCGCGACATCGCCGTTGATCCCGATCGCGGCGCCCACGGCGAGTCGGCCCTCTGCGTCGAGCGCGGGGTCGTAGATCGTCGAGCGGAGCGCCCCACGTCGGCTGATCGAGCCGACGACTGTGCCCTGGTGCACGACGGGCGCGAAGTGGAGGTCAGCGGCGACCATCAGATCGAATGCCCGCCTCGCACTGTGGAGCTCCTCGAGATCGACGCTCGCGAGCTTCTCCCCGAGGAAATCGGACAGCGGCGCATCGGCGACGGCATGCTCGAGACGCTCCGCGGGAATCGCGCCGATGATCTCTCCGTCCGCGTCAGTCACGACGATGCCGTAGCCGACCTGCGCTGGCACGCGGCCGCGGGCCTGGGCGACCGAGGCGCTCGCGGGCAGCTGGACCGCCGTATCGAAGCCGACCGGCTGGCTCTTGACCCAGTGGAGTGCCTCGTCGAGCGACTGGAGCGGCATATCCTGCGGAAGGATGCCGAGTCCGCCACGGCGAGCGAGCGATGCGGCGAGCCTCGGGCCGGTCACCGAGTTCATGTTGGCGGACACGATCGGGAGCGTCGCCGGCGTCCCATCACGCGGGGTCAGATCGACGTCGAGGCGACTGGCGATCCCACTGCGCGACGGCGCGAGGAACACGTCCGAATACGTCAGGTCGTACTGCGGCGCAGCATCGAGGAATCGCATGTGCTCAGGGTACTCGCGGCCCCTCCGGGCGCATCCGGCAAGCGAGTTCGGAGGCCGCCATGCGGTCTGTCGACAGGATCATCGCCATCTCGGCGAGGACCTCGATAACAGGCTGATGACGGTCACGGCGAAGGCTCAGAGGTGCCCCAGGAAGCGGTCTAAGATTGTTCGCGGCGTGCCTCGCGTCGGGGCCACCACCAACGCCACGAGATCTCTATCGAAGGCAGGCGACCTGCTCGTGTCTGATTCAAACACTCCCGTGACGACCGGTTCGGAAGAGCCATCGAGCACTGACGAGCTCATCATCGCGCAGATGCAGGCGGAGCTCGATCGCACGAGCGGAGTCGGGATCGTCAGCAATGCTACTGCCGAGGTCTCGGCGCTCGATGCGGAGTTCGCAGCACTCGCGACGGAGGACGCCGGATCGGCCCCCGCCGCTGCACCTGCCGGAGGCGCCGCCGCTGCAGCGCCCGCCCCGGCCGCCGCGGCGACCACGGGCACCGTGCCCGTCGCTCGCACGACCGGACTGCCGGCCAAGCCCTCCCCCGTCCCCGCTGACGCCCCCATCGTCGACACAGCGGCCCCCAAGGAGCCGACCGACGAGCCGTCGATCTCCATCCTCAAGGGCGCCGCGAAGTCGATCGCGACCAACATGGACGCCTCGCTCACCGTGCCGACCGCCACGAGCGTGCGCACGATCCCGGCGAAGCTCATGATCGACAACCGGATCGTCATCAACAACCACCTGCGCCGGACGCGCGGTGGCAAGGTCTCCTTCACGCACCTCATCGCGTGGGCGATGGTCCGCGCGCTCAAGGAGTTCCCGAGCCAGAACGTCTACTACGACGTGATCGACGGCAAGCCCGCCGTCGTCACGCCCGCCCACATCAACCTCGGCATCGCGATCGACATCCCCAAGCCGGATGGGTCGCGCAGCCTCGTCGTCCCCGGCATCAAGCGCGCCGAGACGATGGGCTTCGCCGAGTTCATCGCCGCCTACGAGGACGTCGTCGCGCGCGGCCGCGCCGGCAAGCTCACCGCTGAGGACTACGCGGGCAACTCGATCTCGCTCACGAACCCCGGCGGCATCGGCACCGTGCACTCCGTCCCGCGCCTCATGAAGGGCGCAGGCTGCATCATCGGCGCCGGCGCGCTCGAGTACCCGGCCCAGTTCCAGGGCGCCTCGGAGAAGACGCTCGTCGAGCTCGGCATCGGCAAGACGATCACGCTCACGAGCACCTACGACCACCGCGTCATCCAGGGCGCCGGCTCGGGCGAGTACTTGAAGAAGGTGCACGAGCTCCTCATCGGCGAGCGCGAGTTCTACGAGGACATCTTCGCGGCCCTCCGCATCCCCTACGACCCGATCCACTGGGCCGTCGACATCGCAGTGGACCCTGCGACCTCCGTCGACAAGAACGCTCGTGTCCAGGAGCTCATCAACGCGTACCGCGTCCGCGGTCACCTCATGGCCGACATCGACCCGCTCGAGTACGTCCAGCGCTCGCACCCCGACCTCGACATCGCGAACCACGGCCTGACCTTCTGGGACCTCGACCGCGAGTTCGTCACGGGCGGCTTCGGCGGCAAGCCCACCGCGCTGCTCCGCGACATCCTCGGCATCCTCCGCGACTCGTACTGCCGCACCGTCGGTGTCGAGTACATGCACATCCAGGACCCCGCGCAGCGCAAGTGGTTCCAGGACAAGCTCGAGGTCAAGTACCAGAAGCCGACGCACGACGAGCAGATGCGCATCCTCGGCAAGCTCAACGAGGCTGAGGCATTCGAGACCTTCCTCCAGACGAAGTTCGTCGGCCAGAAGCGCTTCTCGCTCGAAGGCGGCGAGTCGACCATCCCCCTCCTCGACGAGATCCTCCAGGCCGCCGCTGAGGACGGACTCGACGGTGTCGCGATCGGCATGGCGCACCGCGGTCGACTCAACGTCCTGACGAATGTCGCCGGCAAGACCTACGCGCAGATCTTCCGAGAGTTCGAAGGCGACTTCGGCACCACGGGCTCAGGCGACGTGAAGTACCACCTCGGGACCGAGGGTCTCTTCGTCGCGCCCGACGGTCAGTCGGTGCCGGTCTACGTCGCCGCGAACCCCTCGCACCTCGAGGTCGTCAATGGCGTCGTCGAGGGCATCGTGCGCGCGAAGCAGGATCGCGGCGCGATCGGCAGCTTCACGACGCTCCCGATCCTCATCCACGGCGATGCAGCACTCGCAGGCCAGGGCATCAACGTCGAGGTCCTGCAGATGTCGCAGCTCCGCGCATACCGCACGGGCGGCACGATCCACGTCAACATCAACAACCAGGTCGGCTTCACGACGCCGCAGTCCGAGGCTCGCACGAGCACCTACGCCACGGACGTCGCGAAGACGATCCAGGCGCCGATCTTCCACGTCAACGGCGATGACCCCGAGGCAGTCGTCCGAGTCGGCCGCCTCGCGTTCGAATACCGCCAGGCGTTCCACCGCGACGTGTTCATCGACCTCGTCTGCTACCGCCGACGCGGTCACAACGAGGGCGACGACCCTTCGATGACCCAGCCGCTCATGTACCAGCTCATCGACGCGAAGCGCTCGACGCGAAAGCTGTACACGGAGGCGCTCGTCGGTCGAGGCGACATCACGCAGGAAGAGCACGACAACGCCGTGCGCGACTTCCAGGAGCGCCTCGAGCGCGCCTTTGCGGAGACTCACGCTGCGCAGACGAGCCCCATCCAGGTCGTGTCCCCCGAGGCCGCGCCCGCACCGGTCCAGCCCGTCGTCGTGCCGAACATCACGGCCGCGGTGATCGAGCAGATCGGCCAGGCCCACGAGAACAAGCCGGTCGGCTTCACGATGCACAACAAGCTCGAGCAGAACGTGCTCGCCAAGCGCGTCGAGATGTCACGCGCTGGCGGCATCGACTGGGGCTTCGGCGAGCTCATCGCCTTCGGCTCGCTCGTGCTCGAGGGCTCGCCCGTCCGCCTCGTCGGCCAGGACTCGCGACGCGGCACGTTCGCGCAGCGCCACGCCGTGTTCTTCGACCAGAAGACGGGGCAGGAGTGGCTCCCGCTCGCGAACCTCTCGGAGAGCCAGGCGCGCTTCTACGTCTACGACTCGCTGCTCTCGGAGTACGCGGCGATGGCATTCGAGTACGGCTACTCGGCGGAGCGCGCGGAGGCGCTCGTGCTCTGGGAGGCGCAGTACGGCGACTTCGCCGACGGCGCACAGACGGTGATCGACACCTACCTGTCGTCCGGCGAACAGAAGTGGGGCCAGCACTCCTCGGTCGTCCTGCTCCTGCCGCACGGCTACGAGGGCCAGGGCCCCGACCACTCGTCGGCGCGCATCGAGCGCTACCTGCAGCTCTGCGCTGAGGACAACATGACGGTGGCGCGTCCCTCGACGCCCGCGTCGTACTTCCACCTCCTGCGCCGCCAGGCATATGCACGACCTCGCCGACCGCTCATCGTCTTCACGCCGAAGTCGATGCTGCGGCTCAAGGGCGCGACGAGCGAGATCCAGGACTTCACCACCGGCCAGTTCGAGCCCGTGATCGACGACGCCCGGATCCAGGACCCGGCAGCCGTCACGAAGGTGCTCCTCCACGCCGGGAAGATCTACTACGACCTCTCGGCTGAGCTCGCGAAGAGCGCCTCGCCGCTCTCGACCGCGCTCGTGCGACTCGAGCAGTACTACCCCGTGCCCGCGGAGCAGATCCGCGCGATCGAGGCCAAGTACCGGAATGCCGAGCTCGTGTGGGTCCAGGACGAGCCGGAGAATCAGGGCGCATGGCCTTTCGTGAACCACGAGATCGCGAAGGTCCTCGGCCGCCCGATCCGCGTGGTCTCCCGCGCGGCCTCGGCCGCGACGGCGACGGGTCTCCCGAAGCGTCACCAGGCGGAGCAGAAGGCGCTCATGGAGGCCGCGATCGGCTGAGCTGTCACTCCCTCCGTTCGGCGGGCATGAGCCTCACGGCTCTGCCCGCCGACGGCGTTTCGGGCGAGAACCTCGCGCTCAGCGCAGCTCAGTCATGCCACTCGCGCGGGAGCGGCGAGGAACCGGGAAGGATGCGCTCGACGATCTCGTCGAGGACGCGCGAGACGTACGTCTCCCCCACCCACAGGTGCTTGGCGCCCTCGACGCCGACCACCTCGATGTTCGGCGCGATCGCGAAGCGCTCCGCCGCTTCCGCTGGCCGCAGGAAGTCGTCGTGCTCGGGCACGAGCGCGGTCACGGGAACATCGGCGGCCGCCCACTTCGCGAGCTCAGCGTCCGTCGTCCGCCGAAGGGGCGGCGACAGCAGGATGGCGCCGGCGATCTCGCCGTCGAGCGCCGGCTCGAGCCCGTGCTTGAGGAGGACCTCGGTGCCGAACGACCAGCCGAGCAGCCAGATGTTCCGGACACCCCGCGCCTCGAGGAAGTCGAGTGCGGCACGGAGGTCGTGCCCCTCCGTCACCCCGTCACCGAACTGCCCGTCAGACGTCCCACGCGGCGATGTCGTCCCTCGGAAGTTGAACCGCAGCACTCCGATCCCCGCGAGCGCGGGAAGGCGCCCAGCAGCCTTCTTGAGGACGTGAGAGTCCATGAAGCCACCCGCGGTCGGCAGCGGGTGAAGCGCGAGGATCGTCGCGACGGGCTCACGGTCGAGCGGGGTCGCGAGCTCGCCGACGAGCGTGAGCCCATCGGCGGTGTGCAGCTCGATGTCCTCGCGCCGCGCAGGCAGGTCGACAGCACCACGAATCTCAGTCAAGAAACACTCCAGCAGCGTGAATGCCAGTGGCGCCGGTCCGCGAGATCGGATTCCGGGCCGAAGATCCCATCGGCGCGCCATACGACGACGTGCGCGGTGCCTGGCGTGATGTCCCCGCCGCAGCCTGGGCAGCTGTAGGTCTTCACCGCATTCACCGCACTCATCGGCTGGACGGTCCACTCGGCACCGCGCTTGACCTCCGTGCGGCGGAAGCCCGAAAGGAGACGAGCGAGGTCGAGCTCGCTGTCCTCCGGCTCACGCCGACGGTTGGACCTTGGCATGATTCCAACCTAGACGAGCAGGCCGGGGTGCCTGGTCGTGCGCGAGACATGACGGCAGCGCGATGTCGATCGGCGCGGGGCTCGCTCAGTACCAGCCGCGGTCCTCGGAGTGCTGCCACGCGTTGCAGGGCGAGCCGTAGCGGCCGGCGATGTATCCGAGTCCCCACTCCACCTGCGTGCTCGCATTCGTCGCCCAGTCCGCACCGGCGGAGGCCATCTTGTCCCCCGGGAGGGCCTGCGGGATGCCGTACGCGCCGCTCGAGGCATTGAAGGCGAAGGCGTTCCATCCGGACTCGCGGTTCCAGAGCGCGACGAGACAGTCGAACTCACGCGGCGCCCAGCCGTAATCGCCGACGCGGACCTGCGCGTAGGCCTGCGCGGACCCTGGATCCGGGATGCCCGCGGCGGGAGCGGTGTGGCCGGGCGGAGGCGGCGGGGCCTCCGCACCGAAGCCGGAGCGACCGGCATCGCTCGACGCGCCGATCGCGAGCGCGAGCTGCTGGCCATCGGCAGCCTTGAGGCCCGCGTAGGGGTCGGCATTCGCGATCGAGAAGGTGCTGGCCGGTGCGATCACGGCGACCGCGAGGAGCGCCGTCACGGCGAGGACTGCGAGCGTCGAGGTCGCCGCGGAGGCACGGCGGGTGCGCGCACGACGGCGCTGCTCATCCCGCTCATTCGGCCGCGGTGCGGCGAGAAACATGCCCACAAAGACTCAAGTCTAAGTTGAGGCTTCCGAGGAAGCCAATGAGAGGGCCGACGGGAGCCCCGGATCGGCCGCCTGGGACGGGGCTCAGACCTCAGCGAACCGCGAGCTGGACCTCGACGAGCGCGTCGAGAAGCGCGTCGACCTGAGCCTCGCGGTACCCGCCGCGGACCACGCGGAAGGTGACCGTGCGGACCTCCTCGACCGTGAGTGGGGCGCCGTCCTGGAAATAGGCGACGACACGATCCATGAATGCGTCGACATCCTTCACACGGTAGCCGAGTGTGAAGATGCTCGCGCGCTTGAAACGGAGCTTCGGATCGCGCGCGGCGCGATCGAGCACCTCCTGCGCCTGACTCCGGACGCGGGTGTAGAAGTCGTTCTGCCCGCTCAGCGCGACCGCGACCTCGCGCTCCCGAATCGCGAACGCGTCCTCAAGTCGCTCGAGCGCGGCGTCGACGTGGGCGGTCGAGTAGCCGCCCTTCGTGAGCGTGAATGCCATGTTGCGGATCTGCTTCGACGTCAGCACAGCGGGCGTGCCGGGCGCTGCCGCATACGCGCGCTTCGCATCGTCGAGGAAGTCCTCTACCTCGGCCATGTCGTAGCCTTTGCGGTTGCGATGCGCACGAGGGAACGTGTTCATGCTCATGCGATAAAGCCTAGGTGTCGGAGGACGAGAAACAGCCCGTACGCCACGGGTGCGGACAGCAGAATGCCGTCGAGGCGATCGAGGATCCCCCCGTGGCCTGGCAGCAGACCTGACATGTCCTTGATGCCGAGATCGCGCTTGATGAGCGATTCGGCGAGATCGCCGAACGTCGCGGTGAAGAGCATGAGCAGGCCGAAGATGATGCCGATCCACCACGGCTGACCCATGAGCAGGAGCGCCACCCCGATGCCTGATCCGAGCGCGACGACCGCTCCGCCACCGAAGCCCTCCCACGACTTCTTCGGAGAGATGCGGGGAGCCATCGGGTGCCGCCCGAGGGTCAGGCCGACGGCATATGCGCCCGTGTCGATGAGCACGACGACGATGAGGAACGCGAGGACCCACCAGCGGTCCTCGACGAAGAGGAGCACGGCGAAGCTCGCGAGGAAGGGCACGTACGTGAGCACGAAGATCGAGCCGAGGATGTCGGCACCCACCTGGCCTGCACCCGCGCGCAGGCGAGGCACCGCGAGCTCGACGATCCGCCACACCGCGAGGACGACCGCGCTGGCGAGGAACGCCAGCCACATCCATTCGACGCCGAAGAAGTACGCGACGCCGACGACAGCCACCGAGGCGATGACGGTCGGCACACGAGGGACCCTGCGGCCGCTCGACCGCACCGCGGTCGCGAGCTCCCACGAGGCTCCGCCGACCATCGCCATGACGAAGATCGCGAAGACGATCGGGAAGAAGAATCCCGTGATCGCGACGCCGCCGAGGACGAGCCCCGTGATGATCGCAGGAATGAGGGGCCGACCAGAACGTCGGTTGATCTCCTCGTTCGCCTCGCGGAACTGCTCCTCGAGATGCTCGAGGTCCTGCTGCAGGTGACGCTTGCGCGCGTTCACACCTCCAGCAGCTCCGCTTCCTTGTGCTTGAGCGCGGCGTCGACCGCGTCGATGTACTGCTTCGTCGCGGTGTCGAGCTCCTTCTCGGCTCGGGCGATCTCGTCCTCGCCGACGCCATCGAGCTTGTCGAGCTCGTCGCGAGCCGTACGACGGAGGTTTCGGATGACGACACGCGCCTGCTCCGCCTTGTCGCGCACGATCTTCACGAAGTCCTTGCGGCGCTCGGCCGTGAGCTCCGGGATGGCGGCGCGGAGCACCGAGCCGTCGTTTCCGACCGTCGCACCAAGGTGCTGCGCGGCGACGATGGCCTTCTCGATGTCCTTGAGTGCCGACTTGTCGAACGGCGTGATGAGCAGCACACGAGCCTCGAGCGGCTGGATCGACGCGAGCTGCGCGAGCGGCGTCGGCGTCCCGTAGTACTCGACGAGCACCTTCTGGAACAGTGCCGGGTTGGCGCGCCCTGCCGTCACCGTGGAGAAGTCGTCCTTGGCGACCTCGACAGCCTTCTGCATCTTCTCCTTGGAGTCCGCGAGGACCTCACTGATCGTCACCCTGTTGCTCCTTCGGCCGAAATCCAGTCGAGTCTACTTGTGCGCCCGCGCCGGATGCGCGAGCGATGGCATTCGGAATGCCTCGCCTCAGTTCGAGACGAGCGTCCCGATCTGCTCCCCCTTGAGGGCCTTCGTGAGCGAGCCCTCCTCCATGCCGAACACGAGCATCGGCATGTGGTTGTCCATGCAGAGGCTGAACGCGGTCGAATCGACGACCTTCAATCCCTGCACGAGCGCGTCCTGGTACGTCACGTGGTCGAGCTTGACGGCCGTGGGGTCCTTCCGCGGATCGGCCGAGTACACGCCGTCGACGCCGTTCTTCGCGACGAGGACGACGTCAGCCTTGATCTCAAGGGCACGCTGGGCAGAGACGGTGTCGGTCGAGAAGTACGGCAGGCCTGCACCAGCCCCGAAGATGACGACGCGACCCTTGGTGAGGTGGCGGTCAGCTCGTCGCGGGATATAGGGCTCGGCGACCTGCGTCATCGAGATCGCCGACTGCACTCGGGTCTCCGCACCGGCCTGCTCCAGGAAGTCCTGGAGGGCGAGCGCGTTCATGACCGTGCCGAGCATGCCCATGTAGTCCGCGCGGCCGCGGTCCATGCCTCGCTGGCTGAGCTCGGCCCCGCGGAAGAAGTTGCCGCCGCCGACGACGATCGCGATCTCGACGCCGGACGGATCGGACTCGTCCTTTGGAACCGCGACGGCGATCTCCTTGGCGATCGAGCTCACGACATCCGGATTGACCCCCAACCCACCGCCGCCGAAAGCCTCTCCCGAAAGCTTGAGCAGGACTCTGCGGCGGGATGCTGGCATGACTACAAGCCTACTGAACGGATAAGGGCCCGGGGCATACGCCCCGGGCCCGTTGATCCGCTTGGTCGATCAGGCGCCGACCTTGAAGCGTGCAAACGACGAGATCTCGATGCCGGACTCGGCGAGAACCTTGCCGACCGTCTTGGTCGTGTCGCGCGCGTAGTCCTGCTCCGTGAGGACGACCTGCTTGTAGAAGGCACCGAGGCGACCCTCGATGATCTTCGGCAGCGCGGCCTCGGGCTTGCCCTCGGCGCGCGTGATCTCCTCGACGATGCGGCGCTCGTTCTCCACGACCGACTCGGGCACATCGTCCTTGCCGAGGTACTGCGGGTCGGCGAACGAGATGTGCTGCGCGATGCTGCGTGCCGTGTCGGCGTCCCCGCCCGTGTAGGAGATGACGACGCCGATCTGCGGCGGGAGGTCCTTGCTCGTCTGGTGGAGGTAGACCGAGAACTGCGAGCCCGGGATCCGGACGACGCGACGCAGCTCGATCTTCTCGCCGATCGTCGCGGCGAGCTCCTCGATGACTGCCCCGACGGTGCCCTCGGGCGTCTCGACCGCGAGCGCGGCGTCGACCGTCTCAGCGCCGGAGTCGGCGAGGTGCTGGAGGACCTTCTCGGCGAGAGCGACGAACTTCTCGTTCTTCGCGACGAAGTCGGTCTCGCACGCGAGCTCGATCATCGTGGCCGCAGTCGCGGACTCGATGACGGCGATGAGGCCCTCGCTCACGGAGCGGTCGGCACGCTTCGCGTTGCCCTTCGCGCCCTTGAGGCGGAGGATCTCGACCGCCTTCTCGACGTCGCCCTCAGCCTCGACGAGTGCGTTCTTCGTGTCGATCATGCCGGTGCCGAGACGCTCGCGGAGCGCCTTGATGTCGGCCATGCTCACTTCTGCCATAGCTGTTCCTTTGATGGTGATCTGTCAGGGACCGGGAGGGCCTACTCGGCCTTCTTCGCCGGTGCCTTACGGGTCGTGGTCTTCTTGGCAGGGGCCTCGGACGCCTCGATGCGCGCCTCGGTCTCCGCGTCGGACTCGACGTGGTGCTCGGGGACGAGCGTCGGGTCAGCGGCGGCCTCGTGCTCGGCGACGACTGCGTCAGCGTCGTTCTCCTCGGTGGGCGTCTCGGCCGCGACGACCTCGGCGACCTTCTCGGCCGCGTCAGCGCCCTGGTCGACAGCCTCGATGCGCTCGGCGACGGTCGACGGCGCGCTCGACGCCTCGAGGAGCTCGCGCTCCCACTCGGCGAGCGGCTCGACGTCGGTGACCGCCGAGACGTTGCCGGCGGCGGCGGGACCGGCGTGACGCTGGATGAGGCCCTCGGCGGCCGCGTCCGCGATGATGCGCGTGAGGAGGCCGACGGAGCGGATCGCGTCGTCGTTGCCCGGGATCGGGTACTGGAGCTCGTCGGGGTCGGCGTTCGTGTCGAGGATGCCGATCACGGGGATGCCGAGCTTCTTGGCCTCGTCGATGGCGAGGTGCTCGCGCTTGGCGTCGACGACCCAGATCGCGGACGGCGTGCGCGTGAGGTTGCGGACACCGCCGAGCGACTTGTGGAGCTTCGCGAGCTCGCGCTTCTTGAGGAGGAGCTCCTTCTTGGTGAAGGCGCTGCCGGCGACGTCCTCGAAGTCGATCTCCTCGAGCTCCTTCATGCGGGCGAGGCGCTTCGCGATCGTCTGGAAGTTGGTGAGGAGTCCACCGAGCCAGCGCTCGTTGACGTAGGGCTGGCCGACGCGCTGAGCCTGCTCGGCGATGACCTCCTGCGCCTGCTTCTTCGTGCCGACGAAGAGGACGGTGCCGCCGTGGGCGACGGTCTCCTTGACGAAGTCGTAGGCCTTGTCGATGTAGGCGAGCGACTGCTGGAGGTCGATGATGTGGATGCCGGAGCGCTCGGTGAGGATGAAGCGCTTGACCTTCGGGTTCCAGCGACGGGTCTGGTGTCCGAAGTGGACACCGCTGTCGAGCAGCTGGCGAATCGTGACGACGGCCATAGCCGTACTCCTGTTCTGGGCGAATACGCCCCTTGCGGTTGTCGCTCAGACGATGGCCTGAGCCCTGGTGCCCTGACACGTCTCCGCCCTGATAGATCAGGGACCGATGGAGGCGAATCAGCGAGCCCGGAATCGTCCGGATCGCATGGACACGCGAAGTCACCCGTCGGCAGACGAGTGCGTCGAGCAGTCTACCAGCGATCGCCCGCAGGCGCTCCCGAGTGAACCATCGGCGCTTGCGGGGCGACGGGCCGGGTGATGCCGCCCGCGAATCGCTCCATCCGCTCACAACGAGGTCGCAGGATCCGATTCTCCACGGGAACGAGGCCCCGTCGGCACGCTCGCGTTCCCGATGCGCCACGCTCGCAGCGTGATGCGGATCGCAGCCTTGAGTGGAGCGCTCCTCATCGCGTTCACAACCCCGCCTGTCGCCCCGGGCATTCCCGCGCCCGGGGCGACGCGCGAGGTCGCCGAGACGTGGCTCTGGCCGACTGGGGCGTCCCGTCAAGTCCTTCGTCCCTTCGCCGCTCCTGCTCAGCCGTGGAGCTCAGGCCACCGAGGTGTGGACCTGGCGTCCGGCGAGCGCCTCCTGGCTCCAGCAGGCGGGGTGGTGCGCTATGCCGGCTGGGTCGTCGATCGCCCCGTCCTCTCGATCGACCATGGCGACCTCGTGAGCAGCTATGAGCCGGTCGTGGCGAATGTCTCGGCCGGTGATGTCGTGGAGGCTGGCCAGGTCATCGGGACGGTCCAGCCAGGCCACTGCGCTGTGCCGTGCGTGCACATGGGCGTGCGCGTCGACGGCGACGAGACGGCGTACCGCAATCCCCTGCTCTGGCTCGGCGGAGTGCCGCGGAGCGTGCTGCTCCCGACGCGATCGGTCGAGTGAGCGCGCTGCCGCGACACCCGCGCGATGGTCACGCGCGGTCGGCGGCGTTTTCCTTGGAGAGCAGGATCGCGACCACTGCGAGGATCACGACGACCGACAGCGGTGCGGCGATGGGCACGATGGCCGCGGCCGCGGGAAGCAGGACGGGCCCGAGCAGTCCGATGAGTCCCGCCGCGACTGGGATCGCGATCGCGGCGACGACGTACGCCCGTGAGGCGAAGAGCCACGCGAAGGGCAGGAAGTGCGCCCCGACGAGGACGGCGAGGAACCACGGCACCGCAGTCGGCACGAGGAACACTGCGCCCAGCATGAGCGGGATGAAGAGGATCTGCACGGCCCCTGTGAGCCCGGCGAGCGTGCCGAGGGGGTTGCCCTTGGCGTAGGTGTCGAGATGCATGAGCTTCGCGACGACGAGGGAGAGCGGGAAGAGGAGTCCTGAGCCGAAGACGTAGCAGAGCGCCAGCACGAACTCGCTGTGGACGAGCACGCCGAGGATCGCGAAGACGGTCCAGAGGCCGATTCCGGCGACGATCGCGTTGATGCCGCGGCCAGTTCTGGCACTCACGTCGGCGCGCAGCTCGGCGAGCGTGGCCTGGCGGAGGTCGATAGCGGTCATTGGTGTTCCCTGTTCCTGATCGATGTTGATGGCGGTGTGCCGGGCGGTCAGCCCAGGCGAGCTGCGATCCAGTTCGCGACGATCTCGAGCACCTCTGCGTCCATCGCCTGGTGAGCAAGCTTCTTGTACGCGGCGAGCGACGGGACGCCGGGGTCGTTGCGGAGGAGGTGCGTGAGGTCGTCGAGCCGGTGCGTCTCGACGGGCCCCGCGACGCTGGCCGCGATGATGGCGAGATCGTCGGCGTTCACCTGGAGGTCCTTGCCGCCGGTGATCGCGAGGACCGGGGCGGTGATGCGCGGGAGGTAGTCGGCCGGGTCGAAGGCGAGGAGCTCGCGCTGCCACTTCGCGTTGATCGTGCGCCCCTGCATGCGGGTGGTGTCGCCGGTGGTCGCCTTGAGCTTGTCGATCGACTTCGCCTGCTGGGCGAGGAGGTCGATGCGGAAGAGCCTGGTGATGAAGCGCGCGAAGCCCGGAAGCGCGTCGACGATCTTCCCCGCCTGCCACCGCATCGTCGCCTCCCCCGTCACTCCCGGCCCGGCGAGGAGGACGACGCCGGCGAGGTCTCGATCCGCGGCGACTGCCTCGGCGATCATCGCTCCCTCGCTGTGGCCGACGACGAAGGCTGGGAGGTCAGGGTGGAGCTCCCGGACGGTGCGGAGCGCAGCGACCGCGTCAACGATGTTGTCGCTGAGGCCCGTCTCGAGGAAGCTGCCGGAGGAGCCGAAGAGGCCGCGCTTGTCGTAGCGCAGCGAGACGATCCCCTGCTCAGCGAGCGTGTGGGCGAGGTCACGCGAGACGCCGAGCGGGAGCTTGCGGTGGTTCGAGTCGCGGTCGACCTCGCCGGAGCCGGGAAGGATGACGGCGACACCGCGCGGGGTCGCGAGTGGGGTGGCGATCGTGCCCGCGAGGGTGACGCCGTCCGACTCGAAGGTCACGTCACGCTCGGTGAAGGAGCGCGAGCTGCGGTCGAGAGTGCTGGTCGTCATCGGAATGCCTTTCGTGTGGATGACTCCATTGTTCTCATTTCTGCGACTGTTGTCAACTATGCGATTATTCGTCGTCAAAGGTTGGGATCACGACGGTCGACATGAGCCGGCGCACGCGGCCCTCCCCCGGCCCGTTGCTCGCGTACGGCAGCGCGGCGTCTCGCATGCGGGCGAGGAACGCGTCGAGCTCGTCGTCATCGAGCCAGAGTGCGTTGTGGCGATAGCCCACGCGATCGCGGACGAGGTCGATGTCGCCGCGGTCGATGTAGGCATCGAAGTTCGCGAGCAGGCCGGCGACGAATGCGACGAATGCGCGGCGGTGATCGTCGGGGCTCATCTGCGCGAGGTCCTCCAGCGTGACCTGCGCGACATTCATATGCAGGCGATACGTGCGCTCGACGGCTCCGCGGACTCGGCGCTCGTCGACGACTTCGAGGATGCCGGCCTCGGTGAGAGTCGCCACCTGCCGATAGATCGTCGCCTTCGAGACGTCGCTCAGCTCAGCCACGATGTCGGCGGTCGTGAGCTCTCGCCCACCGAGCATCGACTGGATGATTCGCAGCCGGACGGGGTGCAGCACGAGGTCCGCGGTGTTCTTGGTGTTCGACATCAGCAGCTCATCTCTCTCAAGTCCGCGTATGTTCGCATTCTTGACAATGGTCGCACACACGGGCGACCGTGCGCTGGGAATGTCGGCGTCGGTGTGCGGACTCAGGCGCGCGGGTGGGCGGTGCGGTAGCCCTCTTTGAGTTTGTCGACGGAGACGTGGGTGTAGAGCTGGGTGGTGCCGAGGCTCGCGTGGCCGAGGTATTCCTGGACGACGCGGAGGTCTGCTCCTCCGTCGAGCAGGTGTGTCGCGGCGGCGTGCCGGAAGGTGTGCGGACCGTGGGGGCCCGCCGAGGGGTAGTCGGCGAGGAGCTCGGTCGCGAGCGCATGGACGGCTCGTGCGCCGAGCCGCCCACCTCGGACTCCGACGAAGAGTGCACGTCGAGCCCCGGCCTCACCTCGGCCCTCGACGATGTGTCGCCGCACGGGCAGGTAGGCGGCGATCGCGTCGGCAGCGGGTGCACCGAACGGTACGACTCGCTCCTTCGAGCCTTTGCCGAGAACTCGCACGGTGCGCCGCTCGAGGTCGAGGTCGTCGATGTCGAGGCTGACGAGCTCGGTGACGCGGAGCCCGGCAGCGTAGAGCAGTTCGACGATCGCGACGTCGCGCATCGCGATGGGATCACCATCGGCGGCCGATTCTTGAAGTCGTCGGAGGATGTCCTCCATCTGCGGCCGGGTGGGGACGCGCGGGAGCGTGCGCTTCGGAGCGGGCGACTTCAACCGCACGGCGGGGTCGGTCTCGATGGCCCCTGCCCGGCGCTGGGCTGCGAAGAACTCTCGTACCGCCGCGAGCCGCCGCGCGATCGTGGCCCGGGCGAGTGGCGCACCGCCGCTCTCGCCGGATGCCTCCCAGACCCAATCGCGGAGCAGGTCGAGCGTCACGGCGGCGATGTCGTCGACACCCCTTCCGGTCGCGTACTCCGCGAGGGCGAGGAGGTCGCCCCGGTATGCGCGAACGGTGTGCGGACTGAGGCGTGCCGCGAGCGCATGCGTCCACGCGTCGATGGCCTCGTCCCACTGCACGGTCCCATGCTCGCGCGGTGTGGCGATGTGGCGGCGGTGCCGCGCGGCATTCGTCGCGCTCCGAGCCTGTGCGGGTTCACTCCGCAGGTCGTGGTGGCTTCTTGGAGTACCGCTCTCGGAGGGTCGCGAGGTCGAGCGTGAACTCGTCGCGGAGCCGCTCGGTCGGATGGCCGGAGATGAGGGGCGAGGCCCCGATGGGGATGGTCGTGTGGACGAGTCGATCGCCATAGACGTGGACGGAGCCGACGGCCTGGAACGCATCTCGTCCGCCGTAGCTCGTGGCGGGCTCGCCGAGAGCGAGCGTGTAGCACGTGGCGCTCGCGACGGACACGGGCACGCCGGCGAAGGTCGAGTGGCTCGAGTAGTGCAGGTGGCCGCCGAGGATCCCTCGGACGTCGGTGCCGCGGATGACCTCGGCGAACGTGTCCTGGTCGTCGAGTTCGTACACCGCCATCTCGGGAGTGAGGGGCGACGGGATCGGCGGATGGTGGAGGGCGACGATGGTCCCGTGCTCGGCAGGTGTCGCGAGCTCGCCACGCAGCCAGTCGAGCTGGCCTTCGTCGATCTGCCCGTGGTGGTAGCCGGGGACGGTCGAGTCGAGCGCGATGATCCTGAGCCCACCCACGTCGTAGACGCGGTCCTGCGGTCCGACACCGTCCGCGTCGGGGCCGAACAGCCCGAGCGCATAGGGCGCACGCTCGTCGTGGTTGCCCATGCACCAGATGAGCTGTGCGCCGAGCCGCTCCGCGACGGGTGCGACGAGCGCGTCGAGTCGCCGGTACGCATCGGGTTCGCCGAGGTCCGTGAGGTCGCCCGTGAACACGATCGCGTCGGGGCGGATCGATGACGCCTCGATCTGCGCGAGCGCCGCGGCGAGGTGGGCGCTCGTGTCGACGACGTCGTGCAGCAGCGCATCGCCCGCGAGCAGGTGCGGGTCGGAGAAGTGGAGCACGACGTGCGATGGCTCCGGGTGCTGGCCGAGCTGCATGGAGCAAGGCTACGTCTCGGCATGCTCAGCACAGCACCCAGCCCTCATCGAGCTCAGCCACGCGTCGCTCGAGCTCGAGCGGCCCGAGCACGCGGGTCACCTCGACGTGAGACATGCCCGTACGACGGGCGATGTCATCGATGTCGCGAGGTCGCTTCCGGCTCAGCGCATCGATGACTCGGACGCGGTCCGGCGACTCCTGCGCCGCCTCCGGCTGCTCGAACGCGACCGCCTCGACGAGCGCCTCCACCTCGGCCACCGATGTCACGCATTCGGACGGCAGCTCCCGGAGGATCCGGTGGCAGCCCGCCGACGAGGGGCTCGTGATGGGACCGGGCACGGCCCCGATGGGCCTGCCGAGGTCAGCCGCGTGGTGCGCCGTGTTCAGCGAGCCAGATCTCGCTCCTGCCTCGACGATGACGGTCGCGAGGGTCGCTGCGGCCATGAGTCGGTTGCGCATGAGGAAACGCCATCGCGTCGGCGCGACGCCGCACGGGACTTCGGAGATCACGAGCCCTCGAGATGCGACCGCGCTCAGCAGCTCCTCGTGACCGGACGGGTAGAACCGGTCGAGACCGCCGGCGAGGAAGGCGACGGTGGCGCCATCCACCGCGAGCGCGGCGCGATGCACGCTCCCGTCGATCCCGTACGCCCCTCCCGACACGATCGCCCACTCGCGAGCTGCGAGTCCGGCCGCGAACTCCGACGCGACGTGGTCGCCGTATCCCGTCGCGGCGCGGGCTCCGACGATCGCGATCGAGCGCCCGAACCACGACAGGCGCTCGAGCTCGCCCATGACCCACAGGGCAGTCGGCCTGCCATCCCCGAGGTCGTCGAGACCGCCGGGCCACGCCGTATCGCTCGGGACCACGAGGCGCACTCTCCTGCGGTGCGCGCTCTCGATCGCCCGACGCACGGTCGCAGCGGACACGCGCGGTCGCCAGCGATCGAGCGCAGCAGTCAGCGCTGCGGGATGCGCGGGCGGGTGTCCCGCCTCGCCCATCGCCGCCTCGACCGCGCCGGCCGTCGCACCAGCCACGAGGAGTTCGAGGGCGGCGGGCGCGCCGAGAGCTTCCAGCACCTCAGCGGCAGCCCGGTCTCCGGGCTCGGTGAGGACCGTCCACGCCGCACGGGCGAAGACTTCGGCCGCCTCCTCCTCTCGTACATCGAGGGCCGCCGGGCGCACGTCACTGGCCCGGTCGTCCTGCCAGCGAATGAGCCCCGCGAGCTCCTCCACGAGTGCGCCGTCGAGCGCGAACCGCTTCATCGTGAGATCGCCCTCCTGAGCCCGGCGGCGAGATCCACGTCCTCACGGCTCGGCGACTCTGCGCCTCGCAGATCGCACACCGTCCATGCAACCTTGAGGAGCCTGTCGTAGCCGCGCATTGTGATCGAGCCGAGTTCGAGTGCACGGTCGATCGTCGCGGTCGCTGAGCGCGCGAGCCGCGGCCCTCCCCCTCCCCCGCGAAGCCATGAGCCGGGCACCTGGGCATTGACGCGCCACGGTGTCGCGGCGAGCCGCTCCGCCGCGGCCTGACGCGCATTCTTGACTCGCTCGGCAGCAGCAGCGGTCGTCGTCGAGCCCGTCCCGTGCAGCGCGCTCGACGTCAGCCGCCGGACGGAGAGCTGGATGTCGATGCGATCGAGCAGCGGGCCGGAGAGCCGGCCGATGTAGCGCCGACGCGCCATGGGTGAGCAGCGACATTCCTCGCTTCCGTAGAGCCCGCACGCACATGGATTCGCGGCGAGGACGAGCTGCGCGTTCGCGGGGAAGGACGCCGTGAGATTCGCACGGTGCACGCTGATCGTGCCCTGCTCGAGCGGCTGACGGAGCGCGTCGAGAGCGACTCGCGAGAACTCTGGGGCCTCATCGAGGAAGAGCACGCCGTGGGCCGCGCGCGCGATCGCTCCCGGCCGGATTACGGTGCTGCCCCCGCCGATGATCGCCGCCGTCGAGGCGGTATGGTGCGGGGCCTCGAACGGTGGGCGAAGACTCAGGCCGCACACCGGCAGACCGGAGAGCGACTTCACGGACGCGACCTCGATCGCCGCCTCTGGGTCGAGTTCGGGGAGGATGCCGGGCAGTCGCGACGCGAGCATCGTCTTGCCCGCGCCAGGCGGCCCGTAGAGGAACATGTGGTGGCCACCGGCCGCCGCGATCGTCAGCGCCTCGATGGCCTCCTCGTTGCCGACGACATCAGCGAGATCAGGGACGTGCTCCTCGATCGTGCTGGCCGCCGAAGGAGTCGTGGCAGCTGCGACCCCATCGTCGAGTTCGAGTTCCGCGCCATGCCAGATCGCCGCTGCCCTGAGCGACGCCACACCGATCACCCGGATGTCATCCACGAGCGCGGCCTCCCCGGCATTGGCATCGGGCACCATGACGGTCCTGCAGCCGGCGCGCTTCGCTGCGAGTACAGCGGGCAGCACGCCGCTGCCGGGCCTGACCCGTCCGTCGAGGCCCAGCTCGCCGAAGTGCACGACGTCCCTCACTGAGTCAGGCGACACAGTGCCGGCTGCCGCGAGGAGGGAGAGTGCGATCCCGAGGTCGAATGTCGGTCCGTGCTTCGGGAGCCCTGCGGGCGAGAGGTTCACGGTGCAGCGGCGATTCGGCACCTCGCACCCCGCATTGGCGAGCGCCGAGCGCACGCGCTCTCGCGCCTCGCCGAGGGCCGTGTCTGCGAGGCCGACAAGGAAGAACCCGGGGATGCCATTGCCGAGATGGGCCTCGATCTCGACCGGCTCGCCCTTCATCCCGACGAGGGCGATCGCTCTGCTCCGCGCGATGCTCATCGCACGGCCTCGAGGTGCTCGACACCGACGAGCCCATCGCGCGAGATGAGCACGGCGACCGCATCGACGCGTGTGGGGACACCGGTGCGACCGTGCGCTTGGCACCAGTCCCACCCCAGTCGGTGCAGGCGCTCAAGCTTGCGGGGGTGGATGGCGTCGAAGGGATGCCCGAAGTCGCAGCTCGACCGCGTCTTCACCTCGACGACGACGATGGTCCCCCGGTCGATCGAGACGACATCGATCTCACCCCGGCGGCAGCGCCAGTTCCGATCGAGGATGCGGTGCCCCCGCCGCTCCAGGTGCTCGCACGCGAGGTCCTCGCCTCGACGTCCGAGCTCGGCATTGTGCTGCTGTCTCGATGCTCGCTGACGTGTCATGCAGGCGAGCGTGGCTCGCGCCGGTGACGCACGGGCGTCCGGGAGGCCTCCGCGCTGTGGAGAGCTCGCACCCCGCGCCGCCTGTGGATCAGTCCGGCAGTATCAGGGTGCCGCGCGCCGCGCAGCCCCGACTACTCGTCGAGCGCGAGCTCCTTCGGCAGCTCGAGCTCACGCGTCGAGAGCTCCTCGATGTTGACGTCCTTGAACGTCAGGACACGCACCGACTTCACGAAGCGGTCGGAGCGGTAGACGTCCCAGACCCACACATCGTGCATCGTGAGCTCGAAGTAGAAGTCGTGCTCCGTGTCCTTGCGCTCGAGCGTGACCTCGTTGGCGAGATAGAACCGTCGCTCGGTCTCGATCACGTAGCGGAACTGACCGACGACATCCCGGTACTCGCGGTAGAGGGCGAGTTCGACTTCGCGGTCGTAGTCCTCGTAGTCGTCGTCATCCATGGGCATCAGTGTAGCCAGGTGCGCCGATGGTGATCTGACGGTCCGGCGGCCGCGATCGCCGCGTAATGACCCGCAGAGCCGTAGCCCTTGTTGCCGTCCCAGCCGTAGTGCGGATGGTCCCCCGCGAGCCGCACCATGAGGTCGTCGCGGTGCACCTTGGCGACGACGGATGCCGCCGCGACGCTCGCGCAGTCCTGGTCCGCCTTGACCCGCGTGACGACGCGGCCGACATTCGCCGCCTCGCTCAGCCAGTCGTGCTTGCCGTCGAGGAGGGCGGTCGTGGATCGAATGTCGACCCCCGCATCCCCGAGCGACCACAGCGCCCGCAGCGCCGCCGCCGTGAGCGCCGCGACGATGCCGTGCTCATCGATCTCCACCGGCGAGGCGAGTCCGACCGCGCGCGCGACGCCCCACGCCTGCAGCGACTCGTGGACGAGCACCCGGTTCTTGGCGCTCAGGAGCTTGGAGTCGCGGAGTCCCGCGGGGCATTCACAGGAGTCGTCGACCATGACCGCGAATGCGCCGACCGCGACCGGACCTGCGATCGCTCCCCTGCCGACCTCGTCGATCCCGATGATGAGCCCAGCGCCGCCGAGGATCTCCCGTTCGACGTCGAGCGTGGGGTACGTCACTGGCTGGTCGAGCGCGCCTCGGCGACGCCCTCGAATGTCGCGGGGTAGTTGTCGAGCACGCTCCAGCGGGCGACGGGCCAGCTGATGACGAGCGCCTTGCCGACGATGTGGTCGATCGGCACGAAGCCGTCGCCCGGGTCATCGATGTGGCCGAGCGAATCCCGCGAGTTGTAGCGGTTGTCCCCCATGACCCACATCGATCCCTCCGGCACGCGCACCTCGAACTCCGCGGGCGCTGCATCGGCGCCGGTCGGGGTGAGGATGTAGGGCTCGTCGAGCGGGATGCCGTTGACCGTCAGATGACCGGTCGCATCGCAGCACGTCACGACATCGCCGGGCAGGCCGATCACGCGCTTGATGAGGTGATCGTTGCTGTCGGGAGCGGCGAGGCCGACGAGGGAGAGCAGCCACTCCCAGGACTGCTCGATCCACGTCCCCGTCTGCGGCACCGGCGTGAGCCAGCCACCCGGGTCCTTGAAGACGACGACATCGCCGTACTCGACTCCCATGACCTCGGGGACGAGCTGATTGACGATGATGCGATCGTCGACATGGAGTGTGTCCTCCATGGAGGACGACGGGATGAAGAACGACCGGATGAGGAAGGTCTTCAGGAGGAACGAGACCAGCAGCGCGACGAGCAGAATGATCACGAGGTCGCGCAGGAACAGCAGAAAGCCATTGCGCTGCCGCGGCCTGACATCCCGTCGAGATACCGGTTCGCTCATCTCTGGGACCACGTCGCTCACAGAGACAAGCCTGCCACCCCCGGGCCGAGGAATCGGCTGGGGAATCGCAGATCAGTTCTCGCGGAGCTCCTTGATCTTGGCCTTCTTGCCGCGGAGCGTGCGGAGGTAGTAGAGCTTCGCACGACGCACGTCACCGCGGGTCACGACCTCGATCTTGTCGATCGACGGGGAGTGCACGGGGAAGGTGCGCTCGACGCCCACCTGGAAGCTGATCTTGCGGACCGTGAAGGTCTCGCGGATGCCCTCGCCCGAGCGGCCGATGACGGCGCCCTGGAAGACCTGGATGCGGGAGCGGTTGCCTTCGACGATGTTGACGTGGACCTTGACCGTGTCGCCGGGACGGAAGTCAGGGATGTCGGACTTGAGGCTTGCAGCGTCAATGCTGTCGAGAATGTGCATGATGTTTCGCTTCCCGCGTCCGCAGCAGGTCGGGCGCTTCAGATGATGAGGGCGTGCCGCCCGGTCTGGTCCCCCCTGCAGCAGGGTCCCGGCGCGGGCACGATCGTCTATTCTGCCACATCCGGCCTGGGCGCACGAACCGTGCCCTCGACCGACTCCTCGATCACGACCATCTCGCCGATCTCGATCGGTCCACCCCGCCGCGCGGCATCCGCCCGGTCAGCGAACTCCTGGGCAGCGGCCCGCATACGTCGGCCGGTGTCGGTGACCAGTCGCCAGATCGCGATCCAGAATGCCGCGACGCCGATCATCACGCCGATGAGGCCCGCCCAGCCCGAGCCGGTGATGCAGAAGCCGATGATCGTCGCGTGCCACGCGGCCATGATCCCGAGATCGATCCAGTCGACTGCTCTCACGGCGCGATTCGATGGACGCAGGGCGGTAAGACCCGCGACGACGATCATCGCGACGAAGAGGACGGGCGCTGCGATGAAGAATGCGACGACATCCCAGCCGATCTCCGCACCGACGACACCCCTGGCGATGAAGAGCCAGAGGGGCAGAACGACGGCGGCGATGAACTGCCAGGCGAATCCGATGCGGCGCAACCACATGGTTAGAGGGTATCGTCGCTGTACTACCACGGAACCGCAGTTCACTGCCCACAAGGCTCCCAGGTTGGAATCGCATATGGCATCGCAGTCAGAGATCTCGCTCGAGACACGCACGACGCCCGTACAGCAGCGCGGCATGGAGCGCGTCGAGAAGCTCCTCGATGCCGCAGGCAAGATCCTGGATCGCGCCGGCATCAGCGGGCTCACGACGAGCGCTGTCGCAGAGGCTTCCGGCTCCTCGGTCGGCGTCGTCTACCGCTACTACCCGAATGTCGAGGCGATGCTCATCGCCCTCGCGGAGCGCAATCTGCACCGCTTCGGCGCGATCCTCTCGGAGAAGGTCTCGGCGAATGCCCCTGCCACCTGGCAGGGCTACGTGCGTACATGCCTGGAGCTCTACGCGGAGTTCAGTCGATCGACCCCCGGGTTCATGGCCGTGCGCTTCGGCGATGCACTCGCGCTGCGATACGCACACCGAGACGCGACGAACAACGACATCATCGTGGAGGCGCTGCTCTACGACTTCGCTCGCCACTACAGCATCGAGACGACCGACGAGCTCCGCTACCAGGTGAAGGTCGGCATCGAGATCGCGGATGCACTGACCGCCCGCGCCTTCCTCCGTGAGAAGGACGGCGAGCTCCGCTTCGTCGAGAGCGCGATCGAGATCATCAACCGCCTCGTCGCTGACTACCTCGCTGCGCGCTCGCGCTGAGCGGCCTCTCACGACGCAGCACGTAGGCTCGATGCATGATCGAGTTGCGCACGCCTGCTGAGGTCGAGGCGATGAAGCCCGCCGGCGCATTCGTCGCCGAAGTGCTTCAGGCGACCCGAGCGGCCGCCGACGTCGGCGTGAACCTCCTCGAACTCGATGCGATCGCCCACGACCTGATCCGGAAGCGCGGCGCCGAGTCCTGCTACATCGACTACCACCCGTCCTTCGGCGGCTCGCCGTTCGGCAAGGTCATCTGCACCTCGGTGAACGACGCCGCCCTGCACGGTCTCCCGCACGATTATCGGCTCGCCGACGGCGACCTGCTCACACTGGATTTCGCCGCGCAGGTGGATGGCTGGGTCGCCGATGCAGCCGTCTCGTTCATCGTCGGCACACCGCGCCCGGAGGATGAGCGCCTCATCCGGATCACGGAGGAGGCACTCGAAGCCGGCATCCGCGCGGCGCAGCCCGGCGCGAAGATGGGCGACGTGTCGCATGCGATCGGCGAGGTCGCCAAGCGCAACCGTCTGAAGATCAACATGGACTTCGGCGGCCACGGTGTCGGACGCGAGATGCACGGCGACCCGCACGTGCCAAACGATGGCCGTCCGAACCGCGGATTCCCGCTGAGCCCGGGCCTCGCCTTCGCGGTCGAGCCGTGGTTCTGCCTCACGACCGACCGGATCTACACGGACGACGACGGCTGGACGCTCAAGTCGCGCGACGGGTCACGAGCCGCCCACACAGAGCACACGATCGTCGTGACCGCCGACGGACCGCTCATCCTCACCGAGGGCGCCAACCCCGTCACGCTCGGCTGAGCCGGAGATCCTCTCCCCGCGCTCCATCGCGGGTCGCACGATCACTCCTCGAGGAGATCGGGGCGGACGCGCCGGGTGCGCTCCTGCCGCTGCTCGAGACGCCACGCCTCGATGCGCGCGTGATGTCCCGACAGGAGAATGTCGGGCACCTCGAGACCGCGCCAGACGGCGGGTTTCGTATAGCTCGGCGCCTCGAGCAGCCCATCTTCGTGGCTCTCGATGACGAGCGAGTCGGGATTCCCCACGACGCCAGGGACGAGCCGCCCGATGGCCTCGATCATCGCCATCGCCGCGACCTCCCCGCCATTGAGCACATAGTCGCCGAGGCTGAGCTCGAGGACGCGAGCACGTGTCGCCGTGTGCTCGATGACGCGCTGGTCGATGCCCTCGTACCTGCCGCAGGCGAAGACGAGGTGCTGCTCGGAGGCGAGCTCTCGCGCGACAGCCTGGGTGAAGGGCGTGCCTGCCGGGGTCAGGAAGATGACGACGGGGTCGGTGTCGACATTCAGGAGGTCGTCGAATGCCTCACCCCACGGCTCCGGTCGCATGACCATGCCTGCGCCGCCCCCGTACGGCGTGTCATCGACTGTTCGGTGGCGGTCATGCGTCCAGTCGCGCAGGTCATGGGCGACGACATCGAGCGTGCCCGCAGCGCGGGCCTTGCCGATGAGCGAGACATCGAGGACCGAGAAGAACTCGGGGAAGATCGTGACGACGTCGATGCGCATGGCGCTCACTCCTCTGGGGAGGCGTCTCCCAGTTCGAACAGCCCGCCAGGCGGGTCGATCTCGACGGTACCGGCCGTGAGGTCGACGGCCTTGACGATCGCCTTCACGAAGGGCACGAGGACCTCACCGGACTCGGTGCGCACCACGAGCAGATCCTGGGCCGGCAGGTGGTCGACGCGCGTGACATCGCCGACCTTCTGACCCGCGACGATCGCCGCGAGGCCGACGAGCTGATGGTCGTACCAGGCGTCCTCCTCCTGAGGCTCCTGCGGGTCGACCTCGATCCACAGGACAGCCCTGACGAGGCTTTCGGCCACGGTCCGGTCGGTCGCCTCCTGGAAGAAGGCGACCGGCTGGCCGTTGAACCACTTGAGCTCGGAGAGCGTCACGTGCTTGCCGTGCCACTGGCTCTCAGTCGGCACCTGCAGCGCGAACTGCGCACCTGGAACGAACCGCTTCACGGGGTCGTCGGTGTACAGCTCGAGCTTCAGCGCGCCCTTGAGTCCGTGCGGCTTGGTGATGCGGCCGACGCGCAGCTGCACGTTCGGCGGAATCGGCGGTCGGCTCGATGAGCCAGACGAGCCGGTCACTGCGGGAAGTCGACGCGGACGCGCTCGCCATCGGCGAGCGCAGTCGCGACGGTGCGGATCGACTTCGCCGTGCGACCGCCCCTGCCGATCACTCGACCGAGGTCGTCCGCGTGGACGCGGACCTCGATCGTGCGGTCGCGCGAGACGACCGTCACATCGTCAGGGAAATCGACGATCCCCTTGACGAGGTGCTCGACAGCGGCGGTCAGCTGGTTCATTCGGCGGATGCCTCGGCAGCCGGGGTCTCCTCAGCGGCGACCTCGACGTTCTCAGCGGCCTCAGCAGCTGCGACGGTCTCCTCCTCGACCTCGGCGGCCTCAGGGGCTGCCTCGGCGACGGGCTCAGCCTTCTTCTCGGCCTTGGGGACGAGAACCGGCTTCTTCGAGCCGTCGACGACGAACGCCGGCTTCGGCTCGGCGACGCGGACGGTCGACTTGGCGTTCTTGTCGCCCTTGAACTTGCCCCAGTCGCCCGTGAGCTTGAGGATCGCGAGGACCTGCTCGGTCGGCTGCGCGCCGACGCTCAGCCAGTACTGGGCGCGCTCCGAGTTGACCTCGATGAACGAGGGCTCCTCGGTCGGGTGGTACTTGCCGATCTCCTCGATCACGCGACCGTCGCGCTTGGTGCGCGAGTCGGCGACGACGATGCGGTAGTACGGGGCACGGATCTTGCCGAGCCGCTTGAGTCGGATCTTGACAGCCACGATTCTCCTGAAATCTCGCAGGCGAGCCTGCATTCGGTTGTTGTCGCCCGCCTGACGCGTGGGGTGCACGATCGACGGCGAAGTCTGATGGCGTATCGCGGGTTCGGATAGAGGGTCGGAACTCGCGGGCCGAGGAAACATTCTGCCAGATGTCGGCTGGGCGAGCCAACCGCGTCAATATCAGCGGCTCTGGTGCGAAACTCTCCCAATGCAGATCGACTTCGCGAGCTCACCGCGTTCGACCGTCGGCGTCGAGTGGGAGCTCATGCTCCTCGACCGCATGACGGGTGAGCTCTCGTCGAGCGGTCCCGAAGTCCTCGCTCGACTCCACGAGTCCGGCAGCACCGTCGGCATCACCGGCGAGCTCCTCACGAACACGATCGAGGTGATGAGCGATCCGCGAGCTCGTGTCGAGGACGCGATCGGCGACATTCGCCATCGCATCGCGAGCGTCAACGGCGCGCTCGACGAGGGAGTCGCGCTCCTCACCGCCGGGAGCCACCCCTTCGCGCAGTGGTACCGGCAGTCGATCACCGACCGATCTCGGTACCACAAGCTCATCGAGCGGACCCAGTGGTGGGGCCGCAACATGATGATCTGGGGCGCCCACGTGCACGTCGGAGTCGACGATCGGGCGAAGGTCCTCCCCATCATCGGCGAGCTGCTCACGTACCTCCCGCACCTGCTCGCACTGTCGAGCTCCAGTCCGTTCTGGGCAGGCGAGCGCACGGGGTACGCCTCCAACCGGTCGCTCGTGTTCCAGCAGCTCCCGACCGCGGGCGTGCCGTGGGCGCTCAGCGACTGGGACGCATTCGAGCGCTATCTCGAGGACATGGTCCGCACGGGGATCATGGAGGACGTCACGGAGGTGCGCTGGGACATCAGGCCCGCACCTCGCTGGGGCACGATCGAGGTGCGCGTCTGCGATGCCGTCGCGACCACGCTCGAGCTCGGCGCCCTCGCGGCATTCACCCAGTGCCTCGTCGAGTGGACATCGCGCCGCATCGACGCCGGAGAGACGCTGACGCCCCTTCCCGTGTGGTTCTGGCGCGAGAACAAGTGGAGAGCTGCACGCTACGGCCTCGACACAGAGGTCATCGTCGCTCCCGACGGCACGCAGGCGCCGGTCCGCGACGACATCGATCGCCTCCTGACCGTCCTCGCCCCCATCGCGAGCGACCTGGGCTGCGAGCGGGAGCTCGCCGATGTCGGCGTCATCCTCGAACGCGGCCCGGGCTGGCTCAGACAGGTGAATGTCGCCACCGCGGCAGGCGACGACCTCCATGCCGTGGTCGCCCACCTCGTCGACGAGTTCGTCGCGGAGGAGCCCCTCTCCCCCTCGGTCTGACGCGGCCTCGGAGACCGAGCTCAGCTGTTGGAGGCGCGCCAGGCGACGAACTCCTTCACGAGCGACAGATCCCAGTCGGGTCCGGAGATGCCGACGGTGAAGAGCGTCGCGCCGAGCTCATGGAGCTCATCGAGGAGTGCGACGTCCTTCACCCGCTGCTCGTTCGAGATCTCGATCTCGCTCATGTCACGGCCGACCGCCTCGCAGTGCGCCGCGAGGACGTCGAGCTTGCGGCGCATGACCTCCGGGGTGACGAAGGAGTGCCAGATGTCGGCGTGCTTCGCGACGAGCTTGAGCGTCTTCTGCTCGCCCTGACCGCCGATGAGGACTGGGATCTTGCGCGTCGGGGGCGGGTTCAGCCGCTCCCAGCGAGCCTCGATCCGCGGGAGCGACTCCGCGAGCGCGTCGAGCCGCGAGCCCACGGTCCCGAACTCGTAGCCGTACTCGTCATAGTCCTTCTCGAACCACCCCGAGCCGGTCCCGAAGATGAATCGCCCGGTCCCGCCCTTCGCAGAGATGTGGTCGATCGTGCGGGCCATGTCGGCCTGGAGGTCGGCGTTGCGATACGAGTTGCAGTTCACGAGCGCGCCGAACTCGATTCGGCTCGTCTGCTCCGCGATGGCCGCGAGCATCGTCCAGGACTCGAAGTGCTTGCCATTCGGGTCGCCGGTCAGCGGGTAGAAGTGATCCCAGTTGAAGAGGATGTCGACGCCGAGGTCCTCGACCTCCCGCACGCGGTCGCGATACGTGTCGTAGTCACCGTGCTGCGGCTGGAGCTGTGCTGCGATGCGGATCGGGCGAGTCATGTCCCCACCCTACGCGCGCTCAGCGACGCAGGAACTTCTGCAGCGCGGCGAGCTCTTCCTCGGTGGGTGCGCCATTCGCGCCGCCAGCCGCACCGAAGCCGAAGCCCTTCCCGCCTCCGTCGCCACCCGGCTTCACACCGGCAGCGAGCGCGGCATTCTCCGCGGCGCGCTTGGCCGGGTTGCCCGACTTCGAGCCCTTCTTGGGCTTGGCCTTCGACTTGCCACCGCCGAACTTCGCGCCGGGGATCGGTCCCATGCCAGGGATCTGCGGCGTGCCGCCCCGCGCGACGGTCTTCATGACCTTCGCGGCCTGCTCGAAGCGCTGCACGAGCTGGTTCACATCGGTGACGGTCATGCCGGCACCCTTTGCGATGCGGACACGTCGCGAGCCGTTGAGGAGCTTGGGGTTGCGTCGCTCCGCTGGCGTCATCGACTGGATGATCGCCTCCGTATGGGCGAGCTCCTTCTCGTCGAACTGGTCGATCGCCTGCTGCATGCCCTTCGCCCCGGGCAGCATGCCGAGCATGGACTTGAAGGAGCCCATCTTCTTCATCTGCTGGAGCTGGCTGAGGAAGTCCTCGAGCGTGAAGGCGTCCTTCGCGATCTTCTCCGCGACCTCGCGGGCCTCTTCCTCGTCGAAGGCCTTCTGCGCCTGCTCGATGAGCGTGAGCACGTCACCGAGATCGAGGATGCGGTTCGCCATCCGGTCCGGGTGGAACGGCTCGAAGTCCTCGAGTCGCTCGCCCGTGCTGGCGAAGATGATCGGTCGACCGGTGACCGAGGCGACCGAGAGCGCCGCACCGCCTCGCGCATCGCCATCGAGCTTCGTGAGGACGACACCCGTGAAATCGACGCCTTCCTGGAATGCCTTGGCGGTCGAGACAGCGTCCTGACCGATCATGGCGTCGATGACGAAGAGGACCTCATCCGGGTCGACGGCCTTCCGGATGTCGGAGGCCTGCTTCATCAGCTCGGCATCGATGCCGAGTCGGCCCGCGGTGTCGACGATGACGGTGTCGTATAGCTTCCGCTCCGCCTCCTTCACACCATCCTTCGCGACTCGCACCGGGTCGCCGACGCCGTTGCCGGGCTCAGGCGCGAAGACGGGAACGCCTGCCTGCTCGCCCACGATCTGGAGCTGGTTGACGGCATTCGGACGCTGGAGGTCGCTCGCGACGAGGAGCGGCGTGTGTCCTTCGGACTTGAGCCACAGCGCGAGCTTGCCGGCGAGGGTCGTCTTGCCCGCACCCTGGAGGCCGGCGAGCATGATGACGGTCGGCGGCTTCTTCGCGAACTCGAGACGGCGCTGCTGGCCGCCGAGGATCGCGATGAGCTCCTCGTTGACGATCTGGACGACCTGCTGCGCGGGGTTGAGCGCGCGGTTGACGTCGTCGGAGAGGGCGCGCTCGCGCACCGTCGACGTGAACTGCTTGACGACATCGAGCGCGACATCCGCCTCCAGCAGCGCGCGGCGGATCTCGCGGACCGTCGCGTCGACATCCGCGGGGCTCAGCTTGCCCTTCGTGCGGAGGTGACGGAATGTCTCGCTGAGTCGATCTGTGAGGCTGCCGAACATCGCCATGATGTCGAGAGTTTACCGGGGCGCCTCGTGAACGACCGCCGAGGCGCCGCCCTCGCTCGATGCGCCCGGCCGCGAGCGCGGGGTCCTGGGCGTCTCGCTCAGGCGCGAAGCGCCGCGTAGAGCTGGCGCCACTGCTCCGGACGCACGTCATACGGCGCGCTGAACGACAGTCGCGTGGCGATCCCGCCCCATCGAGCCTTGAGCTGGGCAGCGACCTGCTCAGGCGTGCCGACCGCCGCGAACTCGCGCACCATCTCCTCGGTGACGATCCCGGGGAGCGCGTCCCAATCGCCGCGCCGGATGGCGGCATTCAGCGCCTCCTGCTTGTCGCCCCAGCCGTGGACCTCGAGGACGGGACGGTACGTCGGGGTCGAGCCGTAGAAGGCGATCTGTTTGCCGACCGCGTACGCGGCACGCGTGATCTCGCGCTCGTCGTCTCCCATGGCGATGAATGCCGGCAGTGCGATGCCGGGCAGGTCGCGACCCGACTCCGCCGCACCCTCGCGGAGCGCGGGCAGCGTGACCTCCTCCATGTACCGGCGCGTCGTGAACGTGTGGGCCACGAGCCCATCGGCGACGGCCCCAGCGGTGCGCGTCATGCGCTCGCCGACGGCGGCCAGCCAGATCGGCGGGTAGCCATGAGGGTTCGGCTCGGGTGTGAAGAACGGCGTAGCGAGCGTGTGCGTGTAGAACTCGCCGCGGTGATTCAGCCGCTCCCCCGTCTCCCACGAGTGCCAGATGTCCCGGACCGCTTCGATGAAGTCGCGCATGCGCGCGACAGGCTGAGACCACGGCATCGAGAACCGCTTCTCGATGTGCGCCTGCACCTGGCTGCCGAGCCCGAGGATGACGCGACCGCCCGAGAGCTCATGGACATCGTTTGCGGCCATCGCGACCGTCATGGGGTTCCGTGCGAACGCGACGGCGATCGCGCTGAAGAGGTGGACTCGCTCGGTGGCCCTCGCCGCGAGGGTCATCGCGACGAACGGGTCGTGCTTCGTCTCGCTCAGGAGCACTGCGTCGGCTCCGTCAGCTTCAGCCGTGCCTGCCGCCGATTCGAGGGTCTCGAGGGTTGCGCCGGCATCTCCGCCCGCATCGATGAGGAACGTCACGCGCAAAGTCTAGGTTGGAGGTATGGCACTCATCCTCCCGTTCGACGGCGTCACGCCGACGATCCACCCCACGGCATTCATCGCCCCCAACGCGACCCTCATCGGCGACGTGACGATCGGCGCGAACGCGAGCGTGTGGTTCGGCGCGGTCCTGCGCGGCGACATGGCTCCCATCCGCCTCGGCGCCGGCTCGAACCTCCAGGACAACGTCGTCGTGCACACCGACTGGGAAGTGCCCGCGATCATCGGCGAGAACGTCGGCGTCGGCCACATGGCGATCATCCATGGCGCGACGGTCGGCGACGGCTGCCTCGTCGGCATGGGCGCGAAGCTCCTCAACCACTCGTCGCTCGGCGACGGCGCATTCCTCGCCGCCGGGGCGCTCCTGCTCGAGGGCACGAGCATCGAGGCCGGCCACGTCGCGATGGGCGTCCCCGCGAAGGACCGGGGACCCATGGATGCTGAGCTCGCCGAGCGTGTGCGGATCAACGCGTTCTCCTACCAGGAGCTCGCGAAGCGCTACATGTAGCGCCGCGCGGTCGGCGGCTGGGCGACGCTACGCGAGGAGCTGCTGTACGAACACGTGCGGCGTGAAGCCCGTGAGGTCGCCGATGCCCTCGCCCGTGCCGACGAGCTTCACGGGGATGCCCGTGCGCTCCTGCACCGCGAAGACGAAGCCGCCCTTGGCGGAGCCATCGAGCTTCGTCAGGACCAGCCCGGTGACGCCGGCGGACTCGATGAATGCCTCGGCCTGCGCGAGCCCGTTCTGTCCGGTCGTGGCGTCGAGCACGAGGAGCACCTCTGCCGGCTCATCCGCCGTCGCCGAGGCACCGAGCGCCTTCGTCGCCGAGCGCCGGATCTTGGTCAGCTCATCCATCAGGCCCGACTTCGTCTGCAGTCGACCGGCGGTGTCGATGATGGCGATCTCGATGCCCTCGTGGACAGCGCGCTCGACCGTCTGGTACGCGACGGAGGCGGGGTCCGCGCCCTCGACCTGCGGGCGGACGATCTCGGCACCGGCGCGCGTCGCCCAGGTCGCGAGCTGCTCGACGGCGGCGGCACGGAAGGTGTCGGCCGCACCGACGACGACCGACCGGCCGTACCCGATGAGGAACTTCGCGAACTTGCCGATCGTCGTCGTCTTGCCGACGCCGTTGACCCCGACGACGAGGACGACCGCGGGGCGCGCCGTGAGCTTGAGCGTCGGGTCGAGCCGCGCGAGTCGCTCCTCGAGGATCTCGCGGAGCTGCCGCTGGAGATCCTTGGGGTCCGTCGTGCGGTACTCCTCGACCTGCTTGCGGAGCTTCTCGATGACCTCCTCCGTGAGGTCGGGCCCGAAGTCGGCGGTGTACAGCGCCGTCTCGAGGTCATCCCATGTGCTCTCGTCGATGGTGGGCTTCGCGAACATGCCCTTGAGGGCGCTGCCGAGCGACCAGCTAGCCATCATTACCTCCGACTCGCTGTCCGACGACGGCGGAGACGCCGTCCTGACGCATGCTGACACCGTAGAGCGCGTCCGCAATCTCCATCGTGCGCTTCTGGTGCGTGATGACGATGAGCTGCGAGCTCTCGCGCAGGTCCGTCATGACCTCGAGGAGTCGGCCGAGGTTCGCGTCGTCGAGCGCCGCCTCCACCTCATCCATGACGTAGAAGGGCGAGGGTCGCGCCTTGAAGATCGCGATGAGGAGCGCGACGGCCGCGAGGGATCGCTCACCACCGGACAGGAGCGAGAGCCGCTCGATCTTCTTGCCAGCTGGCCGGACGCTCACCTCGATGCCCGCGGTGAGCATGTCGTCGGAGGTCAGAGAGATCGAGCCGGTGCCGCCGGGGAAGAGGACGGGGAACACCTGCGCGAATGCCGCCTTCGTGTCCTCGAATGCGCTGCGGAAGATGTCCTGCATGCGCTCGTCGAGCTCGCCGATGATCGTGAGGAGATCGGTGCGCGTCGCCTGGAGGTCGGCGAGCTGCTCCTGCAGGAACTTGTGTCGCTGCTCGAGTGCGGCGAACTCCTCCAGTGCGAGCGGGTTGACGCGGCCGAGCTGCGCGAGGCGCTTCTCCGCCTGCGCGAGGCGCTGCTGCTGCTGGGCGCGGTCGAATGCCTGGGGCTCGTCGTCTTCCCCCGTCGGGATCGGCACATCCGGTCCGTATTCGGCGACGAGCGACTGCTCATCGAGCGCGAGCTCGTCGGCGGCCCGCTCGATGAGGGAGGACAGGTGGAGCTTCTTCTCGTAGACCTGCATCTCGAGGCCGTGGACGCTCTCGCTCAGGCGGCCGAGTCGCTCCCTGAGGCTCGCCTCCTGCGTGCGGAGCGCGGAGAGCTCCTCGTTCTGCTTCGCCCTGCCCGCCTCGGCCTCGGCGAGCGCGAGCCGCGCTTCCGCGACCGAGCGGTCGACGGAGTCGAGCACGGCGGGCAGACGTTCGCTCACCGCCTGCGCCTCAGCGAGCTGCCTGCGGCGGATGACCGCGATGCGCGCCGCATCGTCCGCGGCCTGGCGCTCACGGGCGAGCTGGCGCTCGAGCTCGTCCGCCCTCGCGCGCTCCGATCGCACGCGCTCGCGAATCGTCTCGAGCTCGATGCGAGCCTGGACCTCTGCCTGCCGCTTCGACTCGAGCTCGGCGACCATATCGTCCCGCTGGGACGCGTCGAGCATGGGTCGGGGCTTGGCGGCGAATGCCTCGTGCTCGGCCTCCGCACTCGTGGCCGCAGCCTCCGCGGCATTCACCGCATCGGCGGCGGCAGCGAGCGAGGTGGCGAGACGCTCGGCCTCAGCGACGGCGGACTCCGCCTGCTTGCGGAGCGCGCCGAGCCGCTCTGATCGGGCAGCCACCTGGCTGTCGTGCTCGCGGAGCTTGGTCAGGGCCTCGCCCGACTCGCGCTTGGCGGCATCGAGCTGCGCCTTGAGCGCCTCGATCTCGCCTGCGGTCTGCTCGATCCGCGTGGCGACCTCGGTCAGCTTCGACTCCGCGGTCTCTCGCTCCGCGACGAGCTCGAGGCGCGAGCGCTTGCGGCCTGAACCTCCGCGCACCACGAAATCGGTCACGACGGTGCCCGCGTCGTCGACGCTCGCCGCGGCGATCAGCCCGATGACGCCGCGAGGTGCGGACTGGATGCCGGGCACCGACGTGGCGCCTGCTGTCCCGGTCGGCTCGGCGATGACGATCTCGACCATACCGAGATCGTGCTCGCGCGCGTAGGCGACTGCCTCGAGGGCGGCGGCGCGGTCCTTGGCCAGGACGGCATCGGCGAGAGTTCCGAGAGCCGCGGCGACGGCCGCCTCAGCCCCGGGTTCGACCTTCACGTGCTCTGCGACGAGGCCGAGGATGCCATCGAGGCCGGCGGCGACGAGCGCACCGGAGCCGTCCTTCGCGTCGATCGCGAGTGCCAGGGCGGATGCTCGGGCGGCGAGCGAGTCGCGCTCACGCTCGTCGACGTGCTGCGATTCGCGCAGCGTGTCGAGCTGTGTGCCGAGCTGCGCGACGAGGTCCTCTGCCGCACGGTAGGCCGCTTCGAGTTCGGCGGCCGAGCCTTCGTCGCTCTCCCCCGTGTCAGCGGCCTCGAGTTCGGCGGCGGCAGCATCACGGCGCTCGGTCGCACCCGCGAGGGCGTTCTCGAGGCGGAGGTGCTCCCCTCGCGTCGCGGCGAGCTTCGACCGCGCGACGTCGAGCTTCGCGGCGAGGCTCGCGAGCTCGAGGTCGTGACGGGACACGAGCGCAGATTGGGCCGCGATCTCCTCGTCAAGGGCGTCGAGCGCGGCCTTCGCGAGTGCACTCTCCGAGGCGGCGGCACCGACGGCACGCTCCGCATCGGCGACCTGGGCCTGCAGTCGCTCGGCCTCGGCCTTCGCCGCATCGACCGAGTCCTGGCTCGTCGTGATCGTCGCCGTGTTCTCGCTCGAGGAGCTGAGGAGCGCGATGCGCTGCCCTGCGAGGTTGTAGAGACCGCGAAGACGCTCCTGGACCGACTCGAGCTGGTAGGCGATGCGCCGGGCGTCGTCGACCGCGTCGCTCGACTGCTCGGATTCGATGCGCTTGGCCCGCATCAACGCCTGGTCGAGCTGCTCCTGGAGGACGATGCGCTCGGTCTTGCGCTCGTGCTCGTTGCGGGTGACATCGTCGATCTGCGCCCTCAGGGTCACGACCTCGTCGGCGAGGAGGCGAGCCTTCGCGTCTCGCACGTCCGCCTGGATCGTCGCGGCCGCGCGAGCGACCTCCGCCTGCTGGCCGAGCGGCTTGAGCTGCCTGCGGAGCTCACCGGCGAGGTCGGAAAGGCGCGTGAGGTTGGCCTGCATCGCCTCGAGCTTGCGGAGCGTCTTCTCCTTGCGGCGTCGGTGCTTGAGGATGCCGGCGGCCTCCTCGATGAAGCCGCGCCGGTCCTCGGGGTTCGCGTGGAGGACCTGGTCGAGCTGGCCCTGCCCGACGATGACGTGCATCTCCCGCCCGAGACCGGAGTCGGACAGGAGCTCCTGGACGTCGAGGAGTCGGCACTGCTCGCCGTTGATGGCGTACTCGCTCCCGCCGTTGCGGAAGAGCGTGCGGGAGATCGTGACCTCGGTGTACTCGATCGGGAGCGCCCCATCGGAGTTGTCGATGGTGAGGATGACCTCGGCGCGACCGAGCGGACCCTTCGTCGCGGTGCCGGCGAAGATGACGTCCTCCATCTTGCCGCCGCGGAGCGTCTTGGCGCCCTGCTCACCCATGACCCATGCGAGCGCATCGACGACGTTCGACTTGCCTGAGCCATTGGGGCCGACGACACAGGTGACGCCCGGCTCGAAGACAAATGTCGTCGGCTGCGCGAAGGACTTGAACCCCTTGAGGGTCAGGCTCTTCAGATACAACCGGGATCCATTCGTGAGGGTCAGTGCGAGGGTCGTCAGGCGGCGCGGAGATCGCGTGGAATCAGGCTACCGGGGCGGATCGTCTCGTCAGGACAGGCTGAGGGCCGCGTCGAGATCCGCGATGAGGTCCTCCGCATCCTCGAGTCCGATGGAGAGGCGCAGCTGCCCCGTACGCGTGAACGGCTCACCGTAGAGGTCCTGCCTGGGCCCACTCGCCCCCACGTGCACGATGAGCGTCTCGTCGTGGCCGAGGGACGTCGCCGAGGTGATGAGCCGGAGCGCCGCGACCATGCGATTGAACCGGTCGGGTCCGCCTTTGGGGGCGAATGCCATCATGCCGCCCGAACCGCGCGGGTAGAGCTCACGGGCGAGGCCGCGCTGAGGATGGTCGTCGAGGCCGGGGTACCGCACCCATTCGATCCGATCATCGGCCGAGAGCCATTCCGCGACCCGCTGCGCGGTCTCCGTGATGCGCGCGACGCGAAGCGGGAGGGTGACCGATCCGCGCTGGATGAGCCACGCGTTGAAGGGCGAGATGATTCCACCCGCGTCGACCATCGCCTGCTGCTTGATGGGGTCGATGAGCGAGGTCCGGCCGACGACCGCTCCCCCGAGGGCGTCGCCGTGTCCGTTGATGTACTTGGTGAGGGAGTGCACGACGAGGTCGGCGCCATGCTCCAGGGCTCGCATGAGCGGTGGAGGCGTGTACGTCGAATCGACGACGAGGAGCGCATCCCGTGCGTGCGCGAGCGCGGCGAGCGCAGGCAGGTCCGCGATCGTGGTCGTCGGGTTGGCGATCGTCTCCGTGACGACGAGCCTCGTCTGCGGACGGATGGCCGCCGCGACGGCATCGAGATCCGTGATGTCGACAAGGTCGGCGGCGATCTGGAACTTGTGCGGGAGCAGGTCGACGAGCAGGTTGTAGGTCGCCTCGTAGACCTCGCGGGAGCACACCACGTGGTCACCCGTGCGGAGATACGTGAAGAACACGGCGTGCAGCGCGGCGACCCCGCTCGCGAGCACGACGGAGTCCTCCGCGTGCTCGAGCGCCGCGATCTTGCGCTGCAGCGCGAGCTGATTCACACCGCTCGTGCGGGTGTAGAGGAGCTGATCCGTGACCGTCCAGTCGACCTCGCGCGGGTCGTACGGAAGTGCGTACGAATTCGCGAAGGTCAGCGGAGTCCTCACGGCACCGGTGCGCTCATCGGTCGTGTTGCCGATGTGGACGGCCGCGCTCGCCTCGCCGATCGTGCGCCAATCGGCACGATCGGGACGAGGCGTGCGCTCCGTCGTCATCGCTCAGCCAGCTCGTCTCAGCGGCTGAGCGTGGCGATCAGTGCTCGTGGTCGTGGTCACCGTGGCCGTCGGCCGCGTCTTCGAAGTCGGACTGCTCGACGATGTCGCCGCCCTCGTCACCGATGAATGCGGCGACGAACTCGCTCACGTCGACCTTCTTGCCCTTGCCGTCGACGACCTTCGCCTTGTCGAGCACGGTCGCGAGCGCCTTGTTGCGCGCGACCTCGGCGATCATCGCGGGGAGCTGGCCACCCTGCTGGAGCGCCTGGACGAAGTCGTTCGGCGTCATGCCGTACTGCGCGGCCGAGCGGATCAGGTGCGTCGTGAGCTCGTTCTGCGAGACCTTGATCTCCTCCTTCTCGACGATGGCGTCGAGAAGGAACTGGGTGCGGAATGCCTTCTCGCTCGACTCGGTGACCTCGGCGCGGTGCTCCGAGTCCTCGAGGCGGCCCTCGGACTCCAGGTGGCGGTGCACCTCGTCCTCGATGATGCTCTCGGGGACGGGGATCTCGACCTGCTCGAGGAGGAGCGGGATGATCTGGTCGCGTGCCGCGATGCCCTGGTCGAAGACCTTGGTGCGCGCGGCCTGCGTCTTGAGGTCCTCGCGGAGCTCGGCGACGGTGTCGAACTGGCTCGCGAGCTGCGCGAACTCGTCGTCGAGCTCAGGGAGCTCGCGGACCTTGACCGCCGTGATGGTGACCTCGATGAGGGCCGTCTCACCCTCGTGGTCGCCGCCGAGGAGCACCGACTCGAAGCTCGTCGACTCACCGGCGGTGAGCGTCTCGACAGCCTCGTCGAGGCCCTCGAGGAGGTCACCGGAGCCGACCTCGTAGGAGATGCTGGAGGCGGAGTCGACCTGGTTGCCGTCGATCGAGGCGACGAGGTCGAGCGTGACGAAGTCACCCTTCGCGGCCGGGCGCTCGACGGTCACGAGCGTGCCGAATCGCGTGCGGAGCGCCTCGAGCTCCTTCTCGACATCCTCATCGGTGACCTCGGCGGTCGCGACCTCGAGCTTGAGGCCCTCGTACTTCGGAAGCTCGAACTCGGGGCGCACATCGACCTCGATCTCGACGACGAGGTCGCCGGACCAGTCGGAGAGCTCGGGGAGCTGGACGATGTCGGCGGAGGGACGGCCCACGATGCGGACCTTCTCCTCGCGGACGGCGTCGCGGTAGAAGCGGTCGAGACCCTCGTTCACCGCGTGGTTGAGGACCTCGGCGCGACCGACGCGCTGGTCGATGATCGGCGCGGGGACCTTGCCCTTGCGGAAGCCCGGGATGCTGACCTGCTCGGCGATGTGCTCGTACGCGTGCGCGATGGAGGGCTTGAGGTCCTCGGGGCTCACGTTGATGGTGAGCTTTACGCGCGTTGGGCTGAGCTGCTCGACGGTGGTCTTCACGCTTGTTCTCTCTTCTGGCATGCGCGACGAGGCGCTTTGGTGAAGGCAGGCGGGAGCGGAATCCTCCCAGAGCCGGAGCGATTCTACCGGCATGGAGCCGGGAAGCTTTCAGCGTGACGACTTGAGCAGTGCGCGGAGCGAGACCGCCGGGTCGGCGAGCTGCTCCGCGGTCACCGGAATCCGCTGGTCGATGATGCGGCGAGCCGCCTTCACCGTCATGGGGTCATCGACGGACGCCGCGCCGACGAGCAGACCGCCGTCGATTCGGAAGACCGTCGGGTGCTCCCCCGCCGAGCGGACGATCTCGTCGCCCGAACCGATGAGGCGACCCACGACCTCGACATGCACGCCGTAGCGGTCCGACCAGAACCACCGCGCGCCGCGCGGAGCGGGCTCGGTCCCGAGGATCGCGGCCGCCGTCTCACGACCAGCGAGCTCGGCCGCCTCCCAATGCTCCTCGCGGCGCTCGAGACCGTCGGGACCGTCGAATCGCGCCACATCACCAGCCGCGAACACCCGCGGGTGCGACGTCCGATGCTCATGGTCGACGACGATCCCGTCGTCCACACGGAGACCCGCCACCTCGGCGAGCGACGATGCGGCCGTGATGCCGAGTCCCGCGATGAGCTGCTCGGCCTCGACCGTCGATCCGTCCGAGAGCGTCGCCGACACGACATCACCGCGCTCCTCGATCGCCTCAAGCGTGGCGACCCGCACATCGACACCGTTGGTCGCGTGCATCGCGTGGAGGTGCGTCGCGAGCGTCTCGCCGAACGCGGGCACCATCGGCACCGCGTTGCGGTCGACGAGGGTCACCTCGACGCCGAGCGCGCGGAGCTGCGATGTGAGCTCAGCGCCGACGAGTCCACCGCCCGCGACGATCGCTCGAGAACCGGGCGTCGCGGCGTTCCGGATCCTCCTCGCGTCCGCGAACGTGCGGAGCACCGAGACGAGGCGCGTGCCGACCGGTTCGCACGAGGGCCGACGCGGAATGCCTCCCGTCGCGATGACGATGCGCGTCGCGGTGAGCACCGTGCCGTCATCGAGGACGACCTCGCCGCGATCGGGCTCGATCGCCACCGCCGCCCGGCCGAAGTGCGTGTCGATCGACAGCGAGTCGAACTTCGCTGCATCGGCGAAGGCGATCGCCTGGACACCCTCGTCGGACGCGAACGCCGCCTTCGAGAGCGGCGGGCGGTCATAGGACGCGGGCTCGGAGTCGATGATCGAGATGGGTGCGGAGAAGCCGCCATCGCGCAGCGATGTCGCGGTCATGAATCCGGCCAGACCGGCGCCGACGATCACGACCCCCTCGGGGCCGTCAGCAGTCACGCCAGCCGGCTCTCATTCGGGATCACGAAGATGTCCTCGCCATCGACGACGACCTCGTGTGCCGCGACCGGCGCCGTCGCCGGCAGACAGAGCACGGAGCCGTCGCGCAGGCAGAACTTCGCGGAATGCAGCGGGCATTCGACGGTCTCGTTCTCGACCCAGCCTTCCGCGAGGGACGTCTCCTCGTGCGAGCACGTGTCATCGAGCGCAAAGAACTTGCCCTCGTCGTTGAAGACCGCGATGTCGTCGACCGTCCCCGTGGTGCTCCGCGGAATCTTGCGGCCCTCGCCGTCGGGGATGTCCCCAACTCGAGCGACCTTTACCGGCTGTGTCATGAATCCTCCCCACAAACAGGCTACCGTCGTCAGTAGGCGGTCCTTCGAAGATGCGGGACCGTCGTCTGGACGCGTCGTTGCGGGGGCTACGGCGCGGTACTTGGGGGAGACGTTTCGCATGCAAACTGATCGCTCATCGGTCGCGAAGGCATACAACCTGGTGAACGCATTCGGCAACGACGCAATGACGGGCAGCACGCTGACAGAGCTCGCACGTCGCGCGTCACTCAGTCCATCGACCGCGCTGCGGCTGCTCACCCTGCTCGTGGAGCAGGGAGTCGTCGAGCGGGTCGGGAAGACCTACCGGCTCATGCCGGACCGCGCGCCGACGCCGCCGCGACAGCTCACGGTGCGGCAATCGACGATCCGCGACCGCCTCGCGCCGTACCTCGCCGATCTCTTCGTCGCGACGAGGCTCACGATCGGACTCGCCGTCCTCGACGAGGGCCGCGTGCACTACCTCAACACCATGCGCGGGCCGGGCGGAGACGAATCCGTCGAGCGACTCGTCGGCATTCCACTCCCGGCATACTGCACAGCCGCAGGCAAGGTGATGCTCGCGTCCGACCGTCAGCTCGCGACGAGCGTGCTGAAGGAGCGGAAGGCCGAGTGGACGGCCGAGACCGTCACGGAGACGCGGGCGCTCAGGAGACAGCTGCGTGAGGCACGCGACAACGGATTCGCGGTCGACCGCGGGGAGCTCCTGCATGGCGTCGGCGGAATCGCCGTGCCGATCACGCTCCCCAACCTCGGCACCATCGCAGCATTCAGCGCGAAGACGCCAATCGGCATGCAGAACTACCGCGGCATTCTGCTCTTCATGAAGCGAGCCGCCGAACTCGCCGTCCTCACGCTCCAACGCAGCCGACTCCACCCCTACTACCCGCTCGACATCGACGGGGAAGCGGTCGACTGGAACGCCGAGGACATGCCGATGTCCGACGGGCCGGACGTCTCCACGGAATCGGATCCGGAGCCCGAACCCGAACGGGTGCGCTGACGCGCTCCTCGCGCGGTCCCATCGTCGGGACACGCCCCTACTGGCTCCCCCAAGCGCCGCGCGGCGCACGGGGCCCCTCGCCAGCGGGGGCCCGCCTTGGTTGACAGAGATGGGTGAGGGGCCGCCCCTTCGGAGCGGCCCCTCACCCATCGTCGGGACAACAGGATTTGAACCTGCGACCTCCCGCTCCCAAAGCGGGCGCTCTACCAAGCTGAGCTATGTCCCGGAGCCCACCCACGAGTCTAGGGTCGCGCGCACTCGACCCGACACGGCCCGGCGAGACGACCCGCCGTTACCGGCGCCATCGCCCGTCGGCTAGACTCATAAGCCGTTCGCCAAGGACTGAAACGCCTCGGCGCGCACCCACAACTGAACATCGCGGGGCGGTAGCTCAATGGTAGAGCCTTAGTCTTCCAAACTGACGCGGCTGATCCGCGGAAGCCTGGTAGTACTGAGGAGAGCGACCCTCCCGGCAGGCCCGAGAGGGCGAAAAGAGGGCGACAGCCCGCACAACTGAATACAGATTCGGGGCGGTAGCTCAATGGTAGAGCCTTAGTCTTCCAAACTAATTACGCGGGTTCGATTCCCGTCCGCCCCTCTCAAAGCACCAGTGGCGAGCCGCCCCGTCGGTGTCCTTGGTGGAACGTAGGGTGAGGTCATGGAACTGCTCCCGAAGGATGGTCTGGAACTTAATCGCACTTATCAAGGCGACAACCGAGACCTCATCAAGGCCCTTCCAGACGAATCGGTCGCCCGGGCGTGAGGAACGGATTGGTGACAACTGATCGTTAGTGCCGGGAGGCGCTGGCGGGAAGGATGTCATCATGCCCGGTCCCTATCCGAGAGAGTTCCGCGAGGACGTCGTTGCGGTTGCTCGCCGCCGTGAGAGCGGCGTCACCATCAAGCAGATCGCCACTGACTTCGGAGTCAGCGAGGCGACGTTGCAGAACTGGCTCCGTCAAGCCGACGTCGAGGAAGGTAACCGTCCCGGCCAGACCGCCGCGGACGCTGCCGAGGCGCGGGAGTTGAAGAAGCGGATCCGGTTGCTCGAGCAGGAGAACGAGGTCCTCCGCCGTGCGGCGGCGTATCTGTCGCAGGCGAACCTGCGGCTTGGTGGCTCCCCAAAATGACGTACCCGCTCGTTGCCGAGCTCGCCGAGGCGGGGATCCCCGTCACGGTGTCGTGCCGGGTCCTGAAGCTCGCAAGACAGCCCTACTACCGGTGGCGCAATGACCCGATCCGCGACGCGGACGTCCTCCGCGCGTATCGGATCAACGCCCTCCACGACGCGCATGAGGACGACCCGACGTTCGGTTACCGATACCTCGC